>VFQS010000038.1_pt1 | contig 198368 bp, 308 predicted proteins | sample 3512361 | NCBI WGS metagenome assembly VFQS01 (sample SAMN10412375, study PRJNA504923) | tailings metagenome | isolation source: Relicate 1 Philex TSF3 active mining | place: Philippines | reverse complement strand
CGGTACGCTAACCGTTAACGCCAGCAAGGGATGGTTCGTAATTGAATTGATTTTACGTGCCATCCGAGACCAATACGGGGTCAAGGATGACACTACTGTTTAGCAGCTTTCATGTCATTTTTCCTTCGTTTAAGTGAGAAGTCTTTCTTCCATTCGTAGATGTGTCCGTCAGCAGTCATACCATTCTTGATACCATCTGCGCCGAACTTACCCACAATTTCCATTCCATCAGCACCGACAATTCTAACGAACTGTCCTAGCGCCTTCGCTTTATCCATTGCAGTGTTCAAATCTGAGCATATTGCAAGTGGAAAACCTTCTTTAGTGAAGACCTGATAAGTCATGAGTCTCCTTCTTTTGTGCTTGTCGTAATGCCTTATTGGACTTACGATGAGCACCTGCCTTTCTGAATAACGCCAAAGCAACGAACTGGTTGCGTTCTTTGACAACTTGTTTTCGCTTCATGTTATTTCCTAATAAAAATGTGGCGTCCTCATTGGGAATCGAACCCAATTCTTCTGGGTGAAAGCCAGAGATCCTAATACCATATGTAGACGACGAGGACATTGTTCTGGTACGAGAAGCGGGATTCGAACCCGCACACCCTTTCGGATAGCAGATTTTAAGTCTGCGGCGTCTACCGTTCCGCCATTCTCGCAGTTAAAAATTGGTGCCGGAGAAAGGACTTGAACCCTCAACCTTTGCTTTACAAGAGCACTGCACTACCAATTGTGCTACTCCGGCATGAAAACTTGGTCCGTGTAGCAGGATTCGAACCTGCGACCCTCTGCTCCCAAAGCAGATGCGCTACCAGACTGCGCTACACACGGATGAAATATATGGTGGACCGACGGGGAATCGAACCCCGACCCGAGGCTTGCAAAGCCACTGTGCTCCCGTTATCACTATCAGCCCATAAAAATTCTACCATTGTTTAGTGCATTCCCAAGTGGATGTCAACTCACTTGTAGGTATTAATGCGTTACCCTATGAGTCTAGCCTGCAGGACGATTCTCATTTTCTGGCACATCTTACGTGGAACCTGAAACCCCGTATAAGACAGAAATACACTAAACAATGGCTCCGGAGGCAGGGATCGAACCTACGACCAATTGATTAACAGTCAACTGCACTACCGCTGTGCTACTCCGGAATAAAATTATTGGTTGCGGGCGGAGGGCACGATCCTCCTAGACCGAGCTTATGAGACTGGCCGATCACCTGATTACCCGCAATAAAACCATTTTGAAGCACACTACTTTTGAGAAAGGAACAAAGAGTTCAGCAATGCACTTCAAGATGGTGCCCCAAGAGAGACTCGAACTCTCACGCACTAGGCAGTGGCTTCTAAGACCACCGTGTCTACCATTCCACCATCGGGGCATAATTCAACAGGATCCGCTTTTTTTCATTAACAGTGAAATTTTATATAGTTGCAGAATGGATCCTAAACTTGGCGGTCTCAAGGGGTAACGATCCCCTTCTTTAGCAGTGACAGTGCTACGTGCGTCCATGAACACTTTGAGACCAAAATCTACAGGTTAGTTTTTGCGTTTTCAATTACAAGTTGAATGCTTTTAATTTGCTGAACCTAACCTATTTTCTTGGAGCGGGTATGGGGATTCGAACCCCAACTTCGAGTTTGGAAGACTTGCGTGCTAACCATTGAACACTATACCCGCATGATTTGGTGGAGGTAGATGGATTTGAACCACCGAGGCCCCTTAGGGCGCAGGATTTACAGTCCCGTGCAATCGACCGCTATGCGATACCTCCAAAACTTTATACAACTGACAACTCATCGTTCCACCATCGTTATAGGAACCATTCACCCGATTATACTAGTCCGGACGAGACTCGGTACGTCACTTGGGATACTTGTCCAGTTAGCAACCTTCTGCACCGCCCGGAATGGACAGTTGGGAGTCGAACCCATCACCTTCTACTGTTTCGGTCCTTCGAAGTAACCTAGACAGCGTGACTTTCTCTTGCTGACAACGAATTATCATGTGTATAAGGTTTTCTTTACCATATTAAAACACACTAAAAGGGATCTACACCACTACCGATGGTGGGTTAGCAGAGCAAAAGGGATCTAGTGCATTTTAATATGGTACTCGGTAGGGGAGTCGAACCCCTCTTCTCAGGTTGAAAACCTGATGTCCTAACCGATAGACGAACCGAGTAAAACCAAGATCTATATTGTTAAAGAGCGTTGTTGAGATGTTAACTCAACTGAAGAACATGTATTGTAACATGACCTTCTTGTCTTTGCAAGCCCTTGTTGCAAAAATACAACAAGAAACTTTGCATCTGTAGTGCAGTTTAGGCTGACGTTTCATAAACACTAGTGGGACTCGAACCTCACATCGCGCTCGCGAACTGATGCGCATCCTACCCTTAGAAGACAGTGACTCTCTGCTAATAAGCACGGCAATGCTCGTGAACAGAGGTGAAAATTACAGACCTTCTGACGATTGCCGTCATCAGCCTAAACTACACTACAGATTTTTAAAGAACGGTGACTGATTTTTCGCAGTCTATGTGTCTATTATAACACAGAATTTCCTGTTTGCAAGCACTTTGAAAAAATATTTTTCGCAGTGTTGTTTTTATGCAACAGTGGATGATTTGGTCAGATGACTTTCCTCAACCGATACGAGTATTATACCACAGTCGTGGACCAGTGCAAGCACTATTTTTCTGACTGTTGTTTTTATACCACATAAAACAAAAGACCCTAGTTTTTTAGTCCTAGGGTCTTTTGGTGTATCTGGTAGGTGTACTTTTATCTTACCAGTCCTCCTCGGACCCATTGTGCGGCATAACCCTCATCATTTCTAGGTGTAATAAAGCCCGCACCACATACTTGTGATGAGCGACTTTGCCACAGCGATTTGTTGAGTGATGATAACATTGAAAATGTTGCCTTATAAAAAGTTTCCTATGATAGTATATAGTCAAATCTCGGCTTACACTAATAGGTTTTTTGAAAATATTTTTAGAGCATCGTCCCACAAAATTCTAACATCAGTACCCTTGTATTTTGGAATCGTACTCAGACACCAACGACCAGAAGGTTTCAGGTTATGCGCCCGATGCGGTCTACCAGCATTGATCATGGTAGGGCCACGTAGATTTATTCTGTCAACTGCGACTGTAGAATCATCTAGAAGGATGTACTCGGTTCCGACGATCGTTTTCTTTGTGTTACGAATAGCTTCACCAAGTTCGATTTCTGAGTACTCCATGTAGCTGATGCCCTCAGTACCTTCTTCCCATACCCAATTGATCTTGATGTGATCTTGTGGTGGAGACATGTCAATATGCCAAGGGGCGGTAGCATTTGGCTTGGTGAAGAAAACTTCTACCGTCGGAATGCAGACTCCAACCGAATCGAACCAATCTAACAAGTCTCTAGACAACATATGCTCTATGTGCCTTGGACCAAATTTATTCCAATGACGCTGTATCGGACTGATTTTACAGTTGGACTTCAGAAACTCCAGATTACAGTTAACCTGATACGGAAGATCAAGGTTGACGTAATACCTATTCTTCGGACGGTTCATAGTGCGAAACCACCTCGTTGATATAGCTCCATTGGGCTTCGGAAATTACTTCCCACATGCGTTCATGCATAACATCCCACCATTCCTCGGAGTCTTCCTCCAACTCATCAATCTCTGGATGCTCTTCTAGAACACGATCCTTGATCTCATCCCAGTCGTCTTCAAATCCATCAACATATCCATGACGATCGTAGACAGCAACGCCGATAAAATTTGGCATCTCATCGTCATACTGACATGTGATAAGAACATCGCGATCGACCGATGCAAGTTGGTTCACCAACCACTCGATACCCTGCTCAGGCCATGACCATGCGGATGTCAGACGAATATAGTCGTCGCCAACTTCTTCTACGTAGCACCACTTGGGACCGATGTTCTCAGTAGTCCAAACATACTGTTCAGTTTCTTGATATGATGGAGTCTGATCAGTACCGTCAACCCACATATCACCGAACCAGCGGTAAGTCCCATCTTCACGAATCCTGGAAACCAGTTTCGACAGAAGTTCTCTACCAGCATCATTGAGTTTACGAAACTCTACATAGGTTGAAACGTGATTCGCCATATTATTCCTTAGACATAGTGTAGACAAGACATCATGATGTACTTATCAGCATTAGACGGATTAGTACCACGATGAGGGAACATCCAAAACGGAGGGAACACGACCACCCGACCAGCTTTTGGTTCGACAATTATACCAGAATCTGGGAATTCTGTAAAGCCATCGTTGTCATTCAGATAGAGGATAGCAATCGCAAACCTTCTAGAACTTGCAGCATTCATAACATCAACGTGTTCTTTGAACTCGTCGGTGCTATTACGTTCATACTTCTTGATACGGATTTCTTCGTATGCACGGATATCCACAAATTTGGACATTCGCAAGCTGGCGAAGTAATGTGTGTAGATAGGATGTAGAGTTGCGAAGAAAGCGCTCTCAAGGCCCAGTAACTTCGGATTGGATCTTAGATTGAGTTGCTTAAACTTATATCCTTCAGTATCATGATTCTCATGTAGTTCGTGGGTCTTCTCAAATATGTCTATGACCCTAGCACAGGTCTGAGGATCTACAACATCATCGTACACCTTAATGAAATTCTTCGGTTCCATTATCTCACAGCCTTAGAACGTGCTTCAATCACAGCGGACATATCTCCCTTGATGACCACGTTTTGATATGTGTCAGTGAAACCACTAGCATGATCGCTGACTCGATTATCTGGTTCATGATAAGTACGAATTCGCTCATCTCCAGCAAGGAAACGTTCCTTGTCTTTATGAAAGTGTGCTACAACTCGTGAACGGCATGTATTGTATGCGGCTAGTTTATTATCTTCTCTGCTACGACTATTCGTACCGTTAGCAGTTATTCCGGTCGGTTCATGAATGCATCTACAGCAGTTCTGGTGCTTGTTGCGATGCTGCCCACCCTTACCAGTACCAGAAAACCATTCAAATCTAAATTGATCTTCGGCAATTTTCATATTATCTCAACTCCGGATCTTTCTCATAACAACTCAGACAGACTGCATCATACTTTGGGCCCATACAGTGATAGATAGCACCATTGCAATATTTACAAAGGATGAACGCATGAGTTACGATAGAACCCTTCGGAGGAGAATACAGTTTGTAATACCCCTCTTCACGTTCGATATATCCAATGTGTTTACGGTCGTCTTGTTCTGTTGTCATGATGTATAATTGGTGCGGCCGGGGGGATTCGAACCCTCAACCAATGGATTATGAGTCCACTGCTCTAACCGTTGAGCTACAGCCGCTTAATTCAAGTGTTTATCAAAAAATTCTTTTACTCGTACTATACTTTCGTCTCTCGACTTTGGATCACTCTTGATGGTATAGTAACCACCCTTGACCAATCCAGCAGTTCCACGAACTCTGATGTCTGTAGCAACCCTGTCGAATCCATGTTCTGCACCCTGATAGATATACAACTCTGTCTGTGAACTATACTTCCTAGCAAAATCGATGTTTCGGTTGATATCATTTGACCCATCATTAGACCCGACATGAATCTGCATAGGGATGGTAGTCTCAGAAAGTAGATGATCCATCAGTGGAATTCCATAATAGTTAACTCCACAGTTGAAAGAGTGTCTGCGATCTAACTCGGTGGACAACTGACCTTTCATATTTATCGAAAGAACTGTAACTCCGCCGTGACTAAACCCTATCACGCATAATTTACCATTACTCCATTTCTGTTGGAGAGTCCATTGTGCAACCATTTCAGCATCAATAGCACGTTGTAGGAATGGAACTTCTAATGGACGAGTAGTTACTTCAGATACTCCTCTCGGTCTGAATGAATCAAATACCACAGCATTGTATCCCCAAGAGGTGATAGTTTTAGCCCAATCGCGATGATGAGAATCTACACCACCTGAACCATGAAGAACTAGGACTGTTGATTTTGCTTCAGGTCCAACGATATACGTTTCTACATCTAGAGAGATTTCTTTCTTATCGTAGTAATTAATACTCTTAACGGTATTAGCAGATACACATCCTGAAATGAAAACTGCTAACAGTGTATAGAATACGATTCGAATCACTTCTTGTCACCCATTTCAATAAGAGCATCTCGCAGGCGGTCTAGTTCTTCTTTGGTTAGAACTTCCTTGAGTATAGACATCGTCTGCAGATGGGCGTATATACCACCCTCAACATATGCGATACGATATCCACGATGATACATATCATACAATGCATATCCGAATACGATAATCAGCGTTACGATCATCCAATAATCTAAAAACATATCACTCCTCGATGATCTCAGCGAGTTCAACCATGTTGTAGATGTGTTGCCACTTCCAGACTCGAGGGATCGAGGGATCGCGGAAATCTGCATTATGGTCGTGACCAAATAGAATCGATCGCAGTCCTAAAGTATTTCCGAGTACAGCGTTTTCCGGTTTATCTTCAACCCAGATGCATCCACTACCTCGATACGGTTCAAGGATATCATCTTTGTCAGCACCAGTATCAGCGCACACCAGTTTCTCAAAAACACCCTTGCCGAATACCTTGTCAAGATTCATTTGGCGCAGTCGCTGAGCAGCAGGGTCTGTGCTTAGACTAGTTAAACAGTGAAATACGAACCCATGCTCTTCATGCAACTTACGAACATAATGTACCGCATCTCGCAGAGGAGGGAGAAATCCAATAGCGGCGCTCTCGTTGAATTGGCGAATAAGCGACTTAGCTTCTTTCTTGTCAAGACCGAACATAATGTCAATCTTATATTCACCATCATTCACGACTTCATAACCACGATGCAGCATCCAAACCTTAAAACTGTATTCCCAGTCAAGGAGGACGCCATCGCAGTCGGTAAGAATAATTTTTCGGGGATCTGTATAAACTTTTTTCATAAACTCTTTAACCTATGGCATAGTATACCACATCCCTGAGAATTTGCAAGCACCATTAGGACTTTTTATTCTTTTGTTGCTTTTTTACAACAGGTTCTTCAGGTAATACTTCGGTATTACTTTCTGCGGCTTCTGCTTGCTCTGCAGCTTTTTGTGCAGCCTCATGGCGTGCAGCCAGGATGACGTTACGTTTATTCAAACGATCGACAACACTCGCACCATCCATCCACAGATCCTTGTTATCCAGCATAGAAGTAATTTCTTCTTCCTCTAGGAAATCTGCATACACTTCGCGCAACAGATTAGCAGACCATGTGCGTTCATGTTGTAGTTGGTCGATCATCTCACCACCTTTACCGAAGGTGCCACCAGAATAGTTGTGGAACATGAACATAGAGTGAGGGGTGACTTCAAACTGTTCACATACCAAGAAGATCATTGTTGCAGCAGACATACATGCACCTTCTACTGAAGCGATAGTTGTAGCGTTGGTCTCAGCAAGAACTCGTATGAATTGAATCGCCGTGAATAAATCACCGCCTGGCGAGTTGATGTAGATTTTAACCGCATCATTTTCACCAGCATGGCGAATCGCATCAAACCATTCTACATAGTTATCAGCACTTTCGATTTCACCTGACAGATAAAATTCGTGGACTTGCCCGATCTGCTTTGTGAAGTAATCTTTCTGTTGTTTGGTCTTACCACCACTCAGCAGTTCGATGATTTCAACATTGTTGTTAGCCATAAAATTTTCTCCGCTTGTGTTCATTAATTGTTTCAATCAGTGGTTTTACCCAATTGTCTCGGTGTTCTTTAAACACCAGAGGTTCGTTATCGTCAACCGCTATGATGGTGACTAGGTTCACGATAGGTCGTTTAGTTCTTTCTTCCCACATGATAGCATACGCAGTTTCTTGCATGAAGTAACTGTGAATGTCATCATGAGTCTTTACCCTACGACTGGTCTTAAAATCGATGATAGAAGGAACCCCATCAAACTCAGCGATGCAATCGACACGTCCAGCGACGCCAAGATAGTCAGAGTATAAAGGGAGTTCTTGTCCATAGACTTTTCCAATTCGAGAATCAAGGATGGGTTTAATAGAACGGAAAGATTCTAAGATATCTGGTGTAAAACCTTTCTTATAATCTACCTCATTGTTTATATATTTCTCAGCGATAAGATGAACAGCAGTTCCACGGCGTGATGCTCTGGTGGAGATTCGGTTCGCTTCTTCTTCACCCACTCTTTTACGCCATGCCTTAATAGCATCTTCACTAAGAATGCTAAGAACAGTTGTAATCGAGGGATACTGCTTACCAGATGGTATGTTATACACCCTGCCGGTAGTTGCAGTTTCAGCTATTAGATCGTTGTATCCTAAATCTACTGGTGCGTGTTCAAATGTCTTCCGACTCATCATAATACATGTAATTCTTATTGTTCGCTCTTCGCTTTGTCATCTCGACCTCATTTTTGGTGTGACGATACTTACGACGATCGTGTGATTCAAAAGAGTCATAATCTTCACGACGGCGGTCTTTACCTCGCTTAGAATTACCTTCATCAAATCGCTTAAACTTAGCCATATCACTTCTTGCTTTCCAGCATCTCCTTAGTTACAATGTACTCTCGTACCAAATCTGAACGAACGATGTCTGACCACGTGAACTCCACATGCTTGAACATCTTCATGTTATCTAAGATATCCAGAAACTTCAGAATACCTTCTTTATCATTCTTCTTCTCGAAGTCTGACTGGTAATAATCGCCAGCCATGATAAATTTACAATTGTCGCCGATTCGTGTGATGACAGAATCCAGCTCGTGGAAGTTCAGGTTCTGCATTTCGTCGATGATAACAACTGCATTTCGCAATGTAATGCCACGAATATATGAAGTGGTGATAAATTCTAGATTGCCTTGTGCGACCAGTTTTGTGTAAGCCTCTTTATCGCCAAAGAGTTCACTACAGATTGCAACGTATGGTAGAACATATGCAAGTTCCTTTTCTTCTTGAGTGCCTGGCAAGAATCCAATGTCTCGTGTTGGCACTACAGAACGTACAATCACAACCTTCTCGTATGGAGTGTCTTTGCGTAGAACTTGATCAAGTCCAAGATACATAGACAAGAAAGTCTTACCAGAACCAGCAGATCCAGACAGAACAAGATGATATTCTTTCTTGAATGCATCGAATACCACGCTCTGATTCTTAGTGATTGGTTCAAGAGCTGCTAGATGTTCGAGGCGAAGTTTGGTCGGCTTCGCATTGTTTTGTAGAGGTGCTTCTTTTTGTTTCATTAGGTTTTGATGTTGTTAACTTTGAGTTCGCTTTTTACTTTGGAAAGCACTTCTTTCCACCCTGCATCGGTTTTACCTAGTGCGCCTAGGGATCCGACGTCTGACACAATCTTGGGTGCAGAGATCATATAGTTGACTTTCTTCTCACCACAAGAAGGACATGGTTTATCTTCCGCATCAAGGCGATCGTCATATTTGCAGAGGATAGTGAAATCATAACCGCAAGAACAGCGGTAAGCATATGTTGGCATTAATTAGTTACTCCCTGAACGAACCACTCTGGAGCTTTAGTTTTCCAAGTGGCAAATCGTTTCTTTTCGTTAATATAGTATTTGCGATAGGACGCAACTGAATCTCCCACTACCTTGCAGTAGTCTGGCATTGCTGGTGGAGGTTCGGTGAACTCACGCTTAGTCAATGTAAGAGGGTGTAGATAGAGACCTTCCAGAATACCTTCTCGTTCAACTTTATGAACTTTGCCATAGCGGCGTGTGTACTCTTTACAGGTGTAGTGAAGCAGACGATGTAGATACATGTAGTTATCTACAGATTGACGAGCCCAAATGGCTGAAGGATGATTGATATGAGTAGCACGGTAGAGCTTAAACTCACGATGGTCAGAAAGAACATATGAAGTTTGTTTTCGACCAGTCTTACTGATGCCAGTGTGCACAGCGCCATCAAGAACGCGATGGGCAGTAGAAAGAAGTTGAGCATATTCTAAAATCATCTTGACAACGTGTTTGTCACAGTGTTCAGATGCACATTGCTTAGGGTCACGAGAAAGATAAAAGATGTTCATAGTTGTTAAAAACCTTGGACTGGAAGCACATTATACCACAAGTCCAAGGGGATTGCAAGCAGGATTGCTTAATGAATTGAATACTCCTCTAAATCAGAAATTTGTCTATCGATAAATTCACGTTTCTTTAGCATTTTATAAACCTTGTTTTGGTCGCCCTCTTTTTTAAGCCTTTGTATGAAGTGAGAAAGTTCGTTGGAATCTCGCTTAAGACGTTCGACTTGACTTTTTGGCATAGGGTCTCCTTATGGATAGAATTTAATATGATGCCATAACGAAAAGTATTCGTAGCCTCCTTTGGTATTATTTCACAATTAGGTTGGGGAAAACACTCTTAACTAGGTTCTTAGTTAAGCATGGATACAACTTTTTCAGTTGCTTATCTTTCATAGCGATCAAGAGTTCAGCATCCTTCGGGTCGATAGACTCTAGGATTTCGATGAACAACTTTTCTCGCTTGGTTGGTGTTAATCTTTCGCCCGGCCCGCCGGTGATAAAGTATCGTAGGCGTGGACTTTGTTTGTGGAGAGTAGACGGATGTAGTCCAGCGGGGGACTTATCGTCTACTCGATATGGTGGAGTGCCGGTAGGCAGAATCCATGTGATACTGTCATCAAGACCGCCCTTCAGAACATCTCTAAGGGCTAGACAGTTATGTTTTGTGATCAGTGCAATTCGGTCTTCTTTTGAGCCTGCATCTTGCACTTGTTGTAGGATCTCTGAAATCGTCAGAATTTTCGCCATTTTTAATAGAATTCCTCAATACACTCGATAAGAAGTTTGCAACGTTTTTTGATAAGATAATTCAGAAACTTCGACTTGTGAGGTGGTTTATGACCTTCGTAGGTATTTATAATTTTCTCTTTCAGGTCTTGTGGAGTTTCCGTAAGATCAATCAATTTCTTGTTGCGCTGATAATTTCGGTAGACCTCATCGTTCATCACAGAACGCAGATCCTCCGCATGACGTATATATTCCTCGAGTTTGGTAGCACTAAGAGCTTTCTGTCGAATACCGTCAACGAAAACATTATCGCCAGATAGGATATTAGGTACACCATCACCGGCATCGCCTCGCAGAACATGTTCGAAGAAGTACGAACGTGGGTTCTTTTCAACTACGAACTTTTTCTGGATAGGCGAATATTGTTTAACGTTACCGTAGCGGTGTAACTGGACAAAGTCCTTGTCGGACGATACGATCATGACTTGCTCATGTTTACCAAACTCTTGTGTATTTTCAACAAGAGTACCGATCACATCGTCAGCTTCACAACCATCAATGTTGATGACACGATACTGCGAATACTCGACTAGTTCCTCACGGACGGTCTTAAGAATGCGGAAAATCTCATTCCAATCAACCGCAGATTCCTCACGGTTCTTACGACGAGATGCTTTGTAGTTTGGAAAGTACTCGCGACGCCAAGACATTGCGCCGTCAGATGCGATCACGATGTCACCATAGTCCTTCTTGAACTTTTGGTTATACATGCGGATGGAGTTGAGAATCATGTGGCGGATAAGATCTTCTTCCGCCGCAAGTTTTTGAGCGATGATGTTACTCAGTGCGATTTGATTGTAATCAAGAATGATCATGGTGTAAGAACTCATTTATGGGTCATAATAGCATATTATACATCATTTATGACCCATTGGCAAGCCTATACTTTAGTTTTCAAATTTAAGATGTTTACGGTGTACCCGACATTGGATATGACCATTATACCACAATTCAGGGTGTTCTAACACCTCATTTGCAAATTGTTCCTTAGCTTCAAGATAAGTGCTACTACCCTTGGAAAGACAGAAGTGTAGTATCTCTCGTGTGAATTTATCTTCACCGAGTTCTTGAACGTCCCTTTTAACCTCTTCCGAGGAGGACCAATAAGTTTGCCAGTCGCTATCGATCGAAACCCGTTTTTTCTTACCTTTAACCGTTTTAGTTCTACTGAACTTGGTTAGTTTCTTTCCGATGTATTTCCGACCGTCCGTGAGGTTCGTGATCAAATATACGAAGGCAATGTATTTAGGGTCTATCTCAGTTACGGGTTCGCCTTTATGCAGCCACATTTTCAGTTTTCACCATATTCTTCAAAGCTCGATTTACTGCTTCTCGTGCTTGATGTTCACTGAAACCTTGCTGCTTAAGTTGCTTTTTTGCTTTTTTCTTGGATTGCTTTAAAAGTTTCTTAGCAGCCCATTGTTCTTTAAATTCGCTCATTGTTATTCTTCCCAATCACAATCATAATCTGTATCATCTTCGACGTCTTCTGGCGATGCTATTTCTCCACAGAATGGACAGTGGACAGGATCTTCGATCGACTCATCAGAATCGTATACGACTGTATACTCCATTCCACAATTTTCGCATTCAGTTGCTTTTCTACTCATAGACTTAGTTCTCCTAGTGATTTTGAAAGAAGGTAATTCTTAAAGTCGTTGAACCCACCAACGATTTCACCATCAACCAAAATTAGAGGAACCGCTCTAGCAGCTGGGAACAGCGATTGGAATTCCTCAACCGTGATATCCTTGCCGATGTCGATATTATTGAACTCAAGGTTCTTTGTATTAGCAAGCTGCTTTGCTTGCATACACATCGGGCATGGAGGATTGGTCCGTGTATACATTACGATATTCATTATAGTGACATTCCTTTAAAAGTGTTAGCGTCAACGTCTTGTTTAACTCCACCAACTACGTATGAACTGATCTCGGTTTCCTGAGGTGCAACTTGTACGTTTCCACCAGAAATCCAACGTTCGGTCCAAGGTAGTGGGTTTGCTTGTGGCACATGATAAGGTGAAGTGTATCCAACAGTCTTCATCCTACGTGAGCCGATCCACTCTATATAGTCGCATAATAGTTTTTCGTTCAGGCCGATCATAGATCCATCTTTGAAAAGGTACTTTGCCCAAGATTTTTCCTGATCGATCGCAGATACGAACATCTGAACAACTTCTGGTTCAGTTTCAAGACGAATCTTTTCATAGTCCGGATCTTCTTTAAGCATACTCTTGATGATCGAGGTTGATGCTGCAAGGTGAGTGTTCTCGTCCCTAGCGATCATCTTAATGACCTTAGCATTACCTTCCATCTTCTTCAGTTCTGCAAATGCCCATGAACATGCAAACGAAACGTAGAAGCGAATGCCTTCCAGGATGTTAACCGACATCATGGTCAGATACAGTTTCTTCTTCAGTTGATACTTGTCAATATTAATGAAACGGCGGTCAGAACTGTCGATTTTATTTTCGATAGCATAACGACCTTCTCCGACCAGATCATACCACTTGGAATATTGGATTAGATCATCGTAATATTTGGAGATGTCGCCAGCGCATTCCACGATCTCTCTGATGTCCATCATCTGGTCGAACACCACAGAAGGATTGGGGTATACGTTACGAATAATATGCGTATACGAACGAGAATGGATTGTCTCAAAGAACGCCCATGTAGCGATCATGGTTTCGACTTCTGGAATAGAGGCGATTGGTAAGAACGCAAGGTTTGGACTGCGACCTTGAACCGAGTCCAGTAGGATTTGTCGTTTCAGGTTAGAAGTGAAGATATGCTTCTCATGGTCGTTCAGCTGATTGAAATCTCCACGATCTTTAGAGAGGTCGATTTCCTCAGGTCGCCAGAAGAATCCAAGTTGCTTATCCGTAAGCTTTTCGAATTGTGGATATTTCACAATGTCGTATCTTGCAATGTCAACATTTCCATCGAGGAACATGTTAGACTCAAGATGGGTTTTATTTTTTATTTTAAAAACAGAAGCCATAATTTTTCCCATGAAAAGTAACCCCCACGTATAGTGAGGGTCTGTTGTTATTATTGTTTTAAATTTTACAACTGTCGCAGTCGTCAGAATCTTCGATTTCGTCAATGGACTCGTTGGTGATGATCGGGTCTTCCTTGATTTCACCTGCCCCATCGAATGTGTTGAAGTAGTATAGTTGCTTACCACCATACTTATAGAACATCACAAGGTGTTTGATCATCTCTGACATAGGAACCTTATGATCTTCGTAGTTCTCAGGATTGTAAGATGTATTAACCGAGATACCCTGATCGATATATTTCTGTAGAACCGCACAGATCTTCAGATAACCTTCTGGAGATTTCTGATCCCACAGCAGATCATACTTATTCTTAAGATGATGGATTCCAGGAACAACTTGAGCCATAACACCATCTTTGGACTGCTTGTACGATACCAATGCACGAGGAGGTTCGATACCATTTGTGGAGTTGGAAATCTGAGCAGATGTCTCAGCAGGCATCAGTGCCATGAGAGTCGAGTTACGAATACCAGTCGCTTTCAGTTGATCGCGAAGACCAGCCCAGTCCATACGTTCAACGTTAGGAACTAGTTCATCAACTTCTTTCTTATAAGTTTGGTTTGGAGTAATTCCATATCCATACTTAGTCTCGAACAGACCGTCAATAGCACCCTTTTCGATAGCAAGTTCTGCAGATGCTTTGATCAGGTAATATGACCATGCTTCTGCATACTCGTCGACGGTTGCAAGTGCATCATCGTTATACTTTAAGCCACGCTTTGCGAGGAAGTATGCGAAGTTGATAATGCCAACGCCGAGAGGACGGCGGATCTTTGTTGATCGCTCAGCAGCACGAACGGGATATGCTTGGTAATCCAAGAGGGAGTCGAGCGAGCGAACGGTAAGATCGCAGTATTTTTCGAACTCTCTTGGCGAGTTGATAAGCCCCCAGTTGATGGCTGACAAAGTGCACAGACTGATTTCCCCATTATCGTCCTCCGAGTTGTTTAAGGGTTTGGTTGGTAGGTCAATTTCACAGCAAAGATTGGACTGGCGAACTGGTGCAAGTTCGGGAATAAATGCACCGTGATCGTTAGCATGGTCGACGTTCATAAGATAGATACGACCAGTGTCCTTACGTTCTTGCAGGAACATAGAGAACACCTCAAGCGCAGGCAGAGTCTTCTTACGAATAGATGCATCTGCTTCATACTTGACATACAGTTCACGAAACTTGTCTTGATCAGCGTAAAATGCATCAAACAAGCCGGGAACGTCATTCGGGGAGAATAGAGTAATGTTACCACCAGTCAATAGACGTTCATACATCAGTTTATTAAACTGGAACGCATAATCCATATGGCGAACACGAGTTTCTTCGGTGCCTTTGTTGTTCTTCAGTACAACTAGGTTTTCCATTTCCAAGTGCCAGATCGGAAGATATACCGTCGCAGCACCACCACGTACACCACCTTGAGAACAAGACTTTACAGCAGCCTGAAAATACTTGAGGAAAGGGATAAGACCAGTGTGTACAATGCTACCGTCACCGATGCGTGAACCAAGAGCCCTGATAGACCCCGCACCAATACCGATTCCAGCTTTCTTAGAAATGTAGCGAACGATACTGGTAGATGCGGAGTTAATTGCATCCAAACTATCACCTGCTTCAATAAGGACACAAGAAGAAAACTGGCGAGTAGGGGTGCGAACACCAGCCATGATAGGAGTTGGAAGAGAAATGTAAAAGTTCGAGATAGCATCGTAATAATCTTTGACGTAACGCAAACGAGTTTCTTTGGGGTACGTGGAGAACAGTGTTGCAGAGATCATCATGTACAACATCTGTGGGGTTTCATACAATTGTTTGGTGGAACGATCCTGTACAAGATACTTACCACGGAACTGCTCCATGCCGACAAAGGTAAACGTATTATCTCTATCGTGCTTGATATAAGCGTTCAGAGTCTCTAGTTCTTCGGGGGAGTATGTTTTAAGAATATCAGCATCGTATACACCACGTTCAACATTCTTCTTAATAAGATCAGCAAGATGCCAAGGCTCATAGGAACCATACACTTCTTTACGAATCTTGTAGTTCACCAAGCGTGCAGCAACGTATTGATAGTTAGGGGTTGCTTCGCTAATAAGTTCTGAAGCGGATTTGATCAAAAGTTCATGGATACTGTCTGTGTCCATGCCATCATGAATTTGAATATTTGCTTTAAGTTCGATCTCGCTGATCGAGACTCCGTTGATATCGGTTGTCGCCCACTCTAAAACTTTGTGGATCTTATTGACGTTAAACGACTCACGGGAACCGTCGCGCTTAACCACCTGAATGTTATGCATTAAAAAGACTCCATATTAAATAAAACTCAACATGATACATTATACCATATCGACTACAACTTGGCAACTGCTTATTTCCCCTCGGGGGTCTTTGGGGGTTCGTAGTATTCTTTGTACTTCAGAATAATGTTGCGTTGAGTACTTATAAAATTTCTAATCTCAGAGATCATAATACTCAGGTCTTTATATCCATCGTCTGTCAATGCAAACAGAACAGGGTCTTTCCCTTCAGCTTCTAGTGCTTCGAATGTAGAAGCTGCACTATCCTTAGTAACGACAATCCATTTAAACTTAGGAACCTTGATGGGGTCTGGTTGTTCTAATGCTAGGGGTTGCTTATCAAGAGGTTTGGTAATAACCTCTACCGGCTTAACGCTAGCACATCCTACAATATTACTTACCAGTACCAGTAAGAGAAGGGCACTCACTATTCTTTTCATTTATCTCATCCTTTGTTAATGGGGATCCACTAGCGATTTCCATGCATCGTAATGCTTTTGCAGAAGCTCTATTAATAACCGACTCGATTACCTTAGGCTTTACCACTGCTGCTTTACCAATATCTCTAGACTCGCCGCCTGAACTAGTAGAAAACTTTTCACGCAAGTTGGTCACATCTTGAGTCTGTCTCTTGACGGTATCATTCAGTTCAGAATTAATTTCTCTAATCTTGTTCTGATCTTTAATAATACTCTGCATAGCTTCCTTCTGGAGTTCTACTGCTTGTGTGAGTTTTCTAGAGTTTTCTTCGCTAACAGCAAGGTCTGCACGTAATCCGGACACATACCACACACCGATTATCGCACAGAGAATTCCTGCTACTATAGCAATTGCTTTCGCACTTTGTCCTATTCCGAACATATAATTTTCTCCATTATAATTAAAAAACCCCACCGTGACAAGGCTTTACAAAATCACATTTTAGTGATATAATAAGCTTGCCGTCGGCGGGGTAGTAGCCAGAGTATTATTCTTTTTCTTTTAAGACTCTACCCTTGCCGTATTTAGTACCATCTGCTCTACGGAACATATGATTGATATGGAACTTAGAACGTTTATCCCACTTACCTACACCAGTAGGATTCATATCAACACCACCATTAGCAACCGCATTAGCAGCCATGGCAACATCCTCATCGACGGATTCAGCTTCATAATCTTTATGTGTCAATGATTTTGCATATTTGATATGCTTCTGGTTACCATTCAAACGTTTATGTAACTCGGCATGACCCTTGTCAGTGAAAGTCTGTTTCTTATGATCCCAATGTCCTGGAACATCAGATACCTGAGAAGCTACATGCTGGATATGACCCTTATCCTTAGCAGATATTCCGAAGAATTCGGTGAGTTCAGTTTCTTCATGGAACTCTTTACCAACTAGTTTGACACCAGTCTTGTCCTGAACCAGTTTCCATGCCTCTTTAGACATACCCTTCTTGATCAGGTCTTGCAGATGTTTCTTCTCAGCATCGGTAGATTTCTGATAGAATTTAACCAATTCCATCATACCAATATTGCCAGCATATGCAGCCTCTTGCATGTATAGAGGAATCGCAACTTCTTCCTTCAGACCATACTTCTTCTTGTACCAGTCTGGGGTTCCGTTCTTCTGTCTCCAGTAGCGAACGGTTGCGGCGTCATTTGCCTGGTCCATATACTTATTCTCTGCATCGGTGTTATGACCACGCATTGCTTGAGCAGCTTTGTGTGCATCTTTACCAATGAATGTCAACTCAGCATCAGATTTGGAATGATATGGGTGTCCCTCCAAAGGATGGCGTTGTGATGGGCGACCTTCAGAAATAGTTTCCTCGCATGTGCAAGGATTCTCTTGGCATTCAGGACAGATATCAGAATCGTCTTCACACCCACATGACTCTTTAGGTACACAATTAGGAACGGTCTTTCCGTTCTTTTTCTTGGTTCCGATCATCTCATAATCTTTCCAGCATGGATCATCATCACCATTCATTTCTTCTGCTACTGGAGCACTAGCTCTCCACTGATAGCAAGACCAGTAGCGTGGAGTAGTCTTATCTTTAGCATCAGCGCAGTTATGGCGTGCACGGAAATTCTTTCTACGTTCCGGATCATCACGCTTGATCTCCATGTTGGGATCGCCAAATCGAACGATGACAACATTGCCAGAGTCGTTCTTAACATAGACCGCAAACTTCTTAGGACCGCCTGGAGTGCGGAAAGGTTTATTTAATTCGACTTGTTTACCCTGATACTCCGACTCGGATAGATATTCAGTAGAAGGTTCATCTAGGTCTTCGTAACGCACTTCTGGGTCTGGAGACTTAAAGTCTTGCTTGCGCATGATGGTCTTGAGAACAAGGTCGATCTCACCATCTTTTGTAGGTTTGGCGACAAACGGTAAGTTTAGATCAGATTGTAGGTCTTTTAATACAGCTTCATGATCGGCGTGTTGCTTAATTTTAGCACCCTTGTCTTTACCAATTTTCTTAAATAATGATTGTAATTCTGCTACTTTAATACAAGGTTTATTACGGGCATCGGACATGCGTTCGCCGAAATGTTTAGTAAATTCAACGTCTATACCAAATTTTTGTAATAGTCTGTCGCCAAATTTTTCTAGATCTTTTAACTGTTGAGCGGAAATGAAATCGCAAGCAGATTCTTGCAGATATGAACTGAATGGAAGTACACTTTCACCGACACGCTGTGTGACAGTTCTATGGTTGATTTCTAACGGAACATAACCATGTGAGCGCACTAGTTTCAGAGCTTCATCTTCGTTTTGTGCTTTTACGGTAGTGACCTTCAGATTAGTCTCGCCCTTCTTGGACATCTTGATATGGTATATGCCTGTACCACGAGAAGAATCTTGCGCATTTCCATCTGCAGCATTGCCAGCTTGCTGTGGTGCACCACCGGCGGGTGTTGGTGCAGATTGTTGAGCTGATGCTTGGGCTGGTTCGGTTTTTGCTTGGGCTGCGTCAGCAGGAGTTTCTTCTGGTTTTGCTGGAGATTCCTTGTCTTTCAGGACTGGAACAGGGGTTGTCTGAGATTTAATCCACTCTTTAGCGACCGGATTCTTAGGGGCACTCTTAGACCACTTGGAGATATTCTTAAATGCAGTATTGGTCTGAGATTCGAAATCCGCACCTTCTGAGTTATCTACAACGTGAAAGTTACCACCGAATTCTTGTTGGAATTTACCAATATTATTCTGAACGTCTGTCCACAGTTGTTTCGCCATGTCCTCGGGGACTGAACGGTCTCGTTTCGCATTACGACCTAATGCAGTATCTAAGTCAGTGTTGATAAACAACATAGACGAGTCATAACCCATCTTTTCCAGTTTACCTTTTAGTTTTTGAATCTTATCGAAGTCCTTACCAGTACCATCAATGACCAAACCAAGACGACCTTGTAGTGCTAGGTCTTGCTTTTTATTAGTAGTCGCTTTAGCAACGTCACGGACTGCGTCGCGTTGTTCTTTTTCAGACTCTGGCATCTTAAAGTCCAAGCCACCCTTACGCATCATATGCTCGAACGCATCGTCAGAATTGATCGTCACAAATCCCATAGACTGAAGTCCAGTCTTTTTAGCCATGAACGATTTGCCAGATCCTGGACCTCCCGCTAAGAAGATAACCTTGAAAATAGCTGGGTCGTTAACACCCTCTGATAAGAACTCTAAGAATTTCATTTGACAATATCCTCGGTGGAAATGTATATCTGTTGCCTTGTATTTATGTGTTCTACGGCGTAGATATTTGCTCCTAGTATGGAGCCGACAGGTGTAGTGGATTCCTTGACTAGGACATTCGTTCCCGCTTTTGCGATGATTTCGCCAGTCTTAGGTGATGCTATATCACTGGTCAATTGGTAAGATCCTGCGTATAAGTTACCAGATTCGTCTGTCAACCAATTGGTACATTCTGATAGTGTGACCGTATCTAGATTGATGTTGTTCTGCTTAGCATATTCTTCAAGCAGTTTCATAACAGCTTTGTCGGACATTCCAGTCTTTTCTGTGATTAACCAAATCGCAGCTGCCCAGGATGCCAGGGTGGTCTTTCCAACCACAGGAACCTTATTGATTAAGCGCTTGACATTAAACACCAGTCTGTGGAACATGGTGTAAGCAGATTTTTCCTCTGGAGTTTCTAGAGTAGATGCTTTACGTAAGACTTTACCATCTGCGTCGATGATTCCAAGTTTATATGCGTCAAAGTCAGTCCACTTGGTCACAAGTAACTTTAAAAATCTAAAGGTGTATATTAGGTCAGCACCTCGTTGGATAATTCCCATTTATATTTTCCTCAATGTGTCTACGATGGTAGGATCTAATGGTATATTGATCATCTCATTTTCAGGAAGATAATGTAGATAGACTAGGAACGTCTTAACTGCTGGGAGCAGGTCATCCTCTAGTTTATATAGCATCATCTTGTTAGCTGCTTTGATACCAAACACATTGTATATGATGATCAGATGATTTAGTATCAATCTATATTGTAAATCATCATGTTCGACGTATCGTTTCAACAATCTCTTTAAATATTTGAACCTATTGAGATCATCATGAAATTCCTCAACTGAAGTGCATTGAGGATTGTCGTACGACTTAGCAGCAAAAAGTATGAAATTATCTTCATCTAAATGTTCAAATAATTCGGTCATTCACTCTCCCTATGAGTAGATGTAAAGGTATTACACCTACTTATATGGATTACTTACTCTTTTGCTTTTGTGCATGTTCCAGATGTGCTGCGAAGACACGTGCCTGACGTACTTCTGGGAAAGAACGTTGCACTTGTCCATCCAACAGAACATCTGTACGACCAAAGATGCCAGGTTTAATACTGACACCCTTAGTCTCTTGCACTTCAGTTTGCTTTGGTGCACTAAAAATTGACATGTTACTTAGCCTTCTTTGCGGTTTCTTCTGCAGCCTTAGCGCCGTCGATTTCAACATCACCAGCACCTTTACCAGCAGGCACAGAAGCTTTAGTTTTTACAGGATTTTCTGCATCTTGCTCAGCAGCCTTAGCACCATCAACTTCTACGGTTCCAGCGCCGTTTGCTGTAGGAGCTGTTGCTTGGTCGACATCTTTATCGAAATCTGGCTTGACGGGTGTTCCGTCAACGATCTCAACTTCATGTGTATCAATAAAGTCTAGTTCGCCGTCAGATAGGTTATCACCCATCTCTTGTGGTTCAGCTTTTTCTTCTAGTTTAGAAATAACGCTTAAGATCTCTTCTTCGGTGAATCCACCTTCAGATAGAGTAGCAGTTAGTTCTGCATACTTAGCATCTTCCTTAACATGTACCTTAGCAGCTGCAACTGCTTGGCTATAAGACTTACCCTTACGTAGATGTAGGTTAATAGCGGTCTGCATCTTTGGAGACTGTCTTGCATAATGTTCATCGTCGGTCTCTTCGTTGACGTGAGACTTATTCATAGCCTCGATCTCTTTTTTAACTTTTAGAGTATCTTGACCATACTTTTTGCGATATGCATATACAGCATTTAGATATTCCAGACGTTTAGAAGCTTCTTCCTTACCTCCTGTGATCGAACCCTTATCCATATCTTGGATACGTTTCCAATCTTCAGTCTGACCTTCATCTAATCCAGACACATCTTCATCAAGGTCTTCTTTACGTAGAAGCTTGAAATCGTGTGCATCGATCTTACCGTTCTTATTCTTATCAATCTTATGTTGATCGCCCTTTAGTTCTTCTTTAACTTCACGACCCTCATCATCGATCTTGTGAACAGTGTACTTACCACCAACTTTATTGATGCTGTTACCCTTGTCAGCATGAGCTTGTGCTTTAGTCTTGTCTTGGAATACTTTAGATGAGTTTTTATGTTCGCCATCAGCAGCGTGGTACTTGACGATGTAACCTTCAGAAGCGCATGATTTCTTTTCATCAACTTCTTTCTTACCTTTACCCTTAACGACGATATCGTCATCTTCCTCATCATCGTCTTCTTTCTCACCCTTTGGATCATCGTAATCGATTTCCTTAGCTTCATTAGTAGGTTTGTTGACGGTCATCTTGTATGATTTGTCGCCAAACTTGAATGTATCACAACCCTCTTTATGTGCAGTAGCAAGTGCACCCATAAAGTCTGAAACCTGATCGTCACCAATCGACTCTGGAACCCAGCTCGGACGACCCATTTTCTTTTCTTCTAGAGGTTTCTGGTCAAGGCCCAAAACCTTTAGGTATGCTTCTCTCATGTTCATTTATGAAACCCCTTAGTTAGTGTAATATGTATGCAGCCAAAGCTCCGACTGCGGTTGTTAATAATAACCAGAAAACCTTGTTGACAACCTTAACTGTAACATCGTTATTACCAGCCTTAGATTCTACTGCTTCTAGTCGTTCGTCTATTTTATCTAGACGTTCATTCGTGCGTTCACTCTCTTTTTCAAGAGCGTTTACCTTTTCTTCAACCCTTGCTAGTGCAACAACGGTCTCAGATAACTTATCGATTTTCGCCTCAATACGATCCAATCTTTTAGTATCGTTTTCTAGATGGGCTTTCAGAACTTTTTCGATATCTTGTAGAGCCATAGTTATTCCTCTACATTTAAATCTTCATTCTGTACAGACATTCTAACCTTAGCAAACATAGCATCATCGCCCGTGACGACGCCGATCAGTTCATTCAATAAATCAAATAATACCTGACGCTCTGTTGGGTTAGCAACATTACCCTTCTCTAAACTGGAAATAGCACGAGACAATAGTGGCAACTTACTCTTGTCCATTAAGCCAAATCGAACCAGTTGTTTCAAGCGAGATAGGGTTTTATCTTCAGATTCATTGATGTGATCAACAGACTCGTGTTGCGGTTTAGATGCAGGGCTTGTCTTATCGTAAGTTGATGCTTCGTCCAGTTCTACGGATTCGACATGTAATCTAAGATCATTAGGAGAACTTACATATGAGTGAGTTTTACCACCATGCTGAAATTTTACACCATGATTACCCGCTTTGTTCAAAGGAGTTGTGATATGACCTTTATGCCACTGACCTCCAACCTTTGTCCAGATCTTATCACCAACTTTATATGAGTCGGATTTTTTCATCTTCGCCAGATCAGAAGGATATTCTAAGATGTAGTCCAGGTCTTCTTTAACACCAGCGTCACGGTCAGCACTCATCTTAGCAGCAATTGCCATCTTACGACGTTCTTCTTTGGACTTACCCGCAAACTGAGGTGCATCAGACTTCTGGAAATCGTCAATCCATTTACCCATATCGTCGCTAGCAGACAGTTTCTCAACCATGATTTCGGATTCTTCTTTGACGTTCTTACCGTAGATAACCTTATCGTCAGACTTTAGTGGTTTCTTCCACTTTGCGTTGTATGCAGCACGAGACATTGCGCCAGCCATCATACGATCAAAGTCTGACTTTTGTTGTGGAGTCATTGCTTCGTCTAGTTCAACTTCTTCCTTGAATCCTGGGCGGACTTCTTTCCAACCATCAGATGCTGGATAGTTATCGATGTTCTTACGTAGGATAACGACACGTTGTTTCTTACCAGTGTTCTTGACCATCACTGCGTGATCTTTCCACTTGTCGCCAGGAGCAGGAGCAGTCGCGACATAACCCTCGTATGCAACACCTTTCTTGGTGTGTGCACGTTCTGCAGCACCCTTCTTCAATAGGTGTAGGGTCTGGTTCTTCTTCTCGTCGCCAGTAACTTCATCTGGAGTATGTTTGTCTTGAGTATCAACGTCGCCATCTTCGTCTTTATCTTTACGAGCAAGTGCATGTTTGATGTTGTGTTCGATACCGCCAGCAGGGTCTAGTTCTGCTGCGATCTTAACTCCATCTACTTCTGCTGGAGGTGTAAATACAACATCTGGTTGGCCAGGAGTCATAGATGCGTAAGCTTTAGTAGTTTCTGGCTTACCAATCTCAACAGCCTCTTCAACCCTCTTGACTAGATCTTTAAATTTCATTGACGTTTTCCTTTGCGATCTTCGTGAATCTTTCTCATCAGAGATGAATATTTTTCGGTATTTAATTGAGGTCTTGCAACTGGTGCTACTGGAGTAACTCGCATCTCAGATATGGAGAATACTTCTAGTTCAGATTCTGTCACATCATCTTCTTTAACTCTAACATCGCTGATCCACTTGCGACTTCTGGTGCCATCTGCATACTCTACCAATACATAATTAGTTCCAAGCAGTACGATTTGACCAACACGGTCATCGCCCATAGATTCGACCAGATCACCCTCTTTAAATAGTTCGCCACGAACATATGCTTCTCTTTGTTCGGAGACTGCTTGTAGGCGAACATGTTTTCTAAAGTCGTACGACTCTTTCAACCCCATACCCTTACGGATAGCGTTGAATAGTTGTTGAGCATCTTTGTATCCGGAAGGCATACCCTTGGAGAATACCTCAAAGTCATTTGCAGCTGCTGCAGCTCTTAACTTGGATGCAGACATTCCAGATACATCATCTGCATCAGGATCACGTTCTCCAGCGGAAGCGATCTGAACTCCACCCTTGAAGTTGAAATAGCCGTGACGAGCTTCTACTCCATTGTATTTGTTAAGCAATGCGTGGAATTCATCTACTCGATCACTACCTACGATCATAGTAACTTTGGTGAAACCTTCTGCGTATAACTTAGAAATTACTTCGATCGCAGTTTTTATTGACTTGTCAGCAATGATGTTTCTTGCATGTTTTGGGAACATCTTACGCATGAACTTGATCTTCTCATCGTATGTGAGAGGGTTCTTCTTTGGATCTGTTGATTGCGATGCATAGATGCGATATGCACCGCCCTTTGCGACAGATGCAACTTTGTCCATGAGCTTCTCATGTCCATTAGTAGGGGGATTGAATCTACCAAACGTGAAGACAATAGACTTCTCCGAAGCAGATTCCTTTACGAATTCACTAAACTTTTTCATGCTATAATTTATTAAACGTTATGTTGGAACTTCTTCACATCGTCGCGACGAACTTGTGGAGTAATCTTTGTCGCAATTCTATCGATACCTGCTTTTCTTTTCGCCAGCATAGCATCATAACCTGCACGAGCGGAGTATGATAGATCGCTCTTGGAACGACCCTTCAGCATTTTTCTCAGCATCATGCTACGTGCACGTTTCTTAGCACGTTTCTGGATGGTTTGTTTATTTGCGAGTCTACGTTGAGCGACCATGCGACCGATCTGGATTTTTGCTTTGCTTCTACGTAGTAGTTGAGCGCGACGGGCTCTTTGTGCGGGAGTTAGAACTGCTTCTTCTAGATCTAGAAGATCCTTCAGTTCCATATCGTATTTGTCGTTAGAATCTAATGACTCTAAGATATCTGATTGAGTAATGTCTACAGACTCGGTTTGTCCTGTAGTGTCATTGTCTTTGCGACGCTTTGCATTTTTAGCAAGTTGTGGGTCGCCAGTGCCTGTATAGTCGACCGAAAGTAGTTCTTTGAAAGAAAGCATTTTTATTGTTCCTAATCCCATGTAATAAATTATCTTCTTGTAGCGGACTGCCAACCCTTGATGACATCTGGATCAAAGTTGTTCGTAGAGAACTCCAGTCTATCAACTAGTTTAACTGCACCACCACCGATAGTATCGATAGCAACAAAACCTTCTGCCTTGGTCACCTTGTATCCATGTGACGTTTTGACAAAAGTCTTAGTCATATTCAAATTGTTAAGCTTATTTATAATAATTAACTTCGCATCTGCTAGGAGTTGTTGCATCTCAAATACATCTGCGAGTGCGGTTTTATCAATTGCGGACACGATCTGTTGGAAGTCTGCCTTCTTCTTTTCCTTAGCAGCAGGAGTAGAAACCTTGTTGATCTCGGCCTGTGCTTTACTTTCGATATACTTGATAAGTTCGGCAACTTTGGTTTTAGGTTCTGGTTGAGTTGTTTTGTTGCGATAAAATGTATTCGCGAATGAGTTGACCAGTGTGTTCAACTTCTCATTCTCGGCGAGTGTGTCAAAGAACGACGCAGGCACTTGTCTGAACAGCGTTCCAGCTTTAGACAATAGCTTGGTAACATACTCTGTCTCGGATGACGTCATATTAACAGTTCCGGACATGTCATGAAGGTTTGCAGAAACTGCCCATAGCGAACTTGGAGCCTTCAGTGTGGAGATATCGAAACCATATGATGCGTTCATGTTCTCAAAGGAGTCGCCACTATAGCGAGTGTGGAATACAATACCGATACGTGCTGCACGAACACGTTTACCTTCTTCGGTGGACTTCTCGACTGCATATGCAATGGTATTTGGATGGAACACCCAATATGCTACTCCATCAATTGTCTCACTCTTCAGATCATCTTTGGTGAACATGATATCACCCTGAATGACACCTTCAATTTTACACTTACTCAACTCATCGAACGCAAGTTTTAGTTTATCCGCAAGGTCGCCTGATGTGTCTGCTTCAATCTCTTTATGATTCTTATATACCTTCGGGGTCTTGTTGAAGATACCCTTCTTTGCGACGAAGAACTTTCCATCAGTCGGATCTGTTCCCGCAAACACCGCAGGAGCACCATCCCACTTGACGGTTACATCAGTCTTCTTCTTAGAATTACCAGCAAGCATATCACGTAGAGACTGGAGCGCATTTATTGCTTGACGAGTACCTTTAACACCGCCATCAAGGAGCAAGTCCTCGATGTGGGTCATGTGGGTATTCTTTTCTTCTGCTAGGTATGAACTGAATTTTAGCATATATTAAATCTCGTCGTGTTTGGTTGAATAGTCGCACATGATATGGGAAGGCGCAACTCCACCCTGTTTATTGCGAATATTGATTTTGAACTCGAACAGCTCTGTCTCAATCAGAACGTCAATTCTCTTCGCAGAACCAACCGCAGGATATTTCACCTTGACCGAAAGAGGTTTAACTGCACGAGCAGCTGTCGCCTTGTCCATATAGATAGTGTGAATTTCTGAGTTCGGTTTTGCGTTCTTTGCATGAACCAGATAGTATCCATACCCGATTCCGGTGGATAAGAAGTGCGTCAGATGCGCCTTGTCGACTTTATTTGTGACGTTGACGACTTCAGCACCTTCTTTGGTCTTTGGAGCCTTTGGATCATACTTACCGAAAGTCTCGACATAACGGTCATGGTCAATGGCGAATAAGTCTAGAAGTGCGATTCCCGCTGCATTGTCAACATGCCCATCTTCCAGATCTTGTTTGGTTAGAATCTTAGAGATGCCGATGTTAAAGAAGGTCACGGTAGAACCTAGCTTTAGGGATAGATAATGCGGTTTACCATCTGCTTTAACTGTGATGTCTGTAACCGTTGCACCAATATCTTTAACCTGAGAACTTTCGATGGAAAGCTGACCATCTTTGAAAATTAGCGGACGTTTCTTATTCAAGCCACCCTCGTCAACAATCTCAATATCTTTAGCCTTAGCAAGCAATTTAGGTGCAAAATCCTTGATGAAGTCTGGATATTTGTATTCTGGATTTGCTGGATTGCGAGTTGCTACGAACGTTCCTAGGTCTGTTGATAGGTATTTCTCAAATGCGTTACCCTGATTACCAGCACCAAGATTACCACGAGAACCATTTCCGAAATTGAATGTGATCCCAGTCTTAGCTTTTAAGTCCTTTGTGTCAATGTCATTCTCCAGTGATCGATGAATCTTGATGACAGTGGGTTTTTCAACATCGATTGCAAACGGATCTTGCATAGTAACACCCGCAGCTTTCAACAGATTGTATGCCTTAACGACAGCATCTTTATTTGAGAGTGGTGATGCTTTTATGTCATCAACGGACTTGGGAATAAATGTATACCCTTCATCCAATTGATCCGCGAACTTTAAAAACGTTTTCATGTGTGGTCCTAAAAATAAGCCTAACTCCATATATTTATATGAAAAATTATATCACATTGCAAGTGGCTGGTTCCTATTATCGTGATAGTAACAACCAATGGAAAAACTTCTTCTAATAGGTTAAATAAAATATGAGGGTCATAAAAATGTGCCCGAAATTTGTAAACCAAAGGAGATTATTATGAAAACAGTAGGAAACAAACTTAACCCATTTATCGTCACTGGAGTTAGACCAGGCCAAAAGGGTGAATTTTTCGACATCACCGAAAAGAGCTTCGAGGGTAAGTGGAAAGTCATTGTCTACTACCCAAAGGACTTCACATTCGTGTGCCCAACTGAAATCGTAGCATACGATAAGCTATTCCAAGACTTTGAAGATCGTGATGCAGTTCTGTTGACTGGTAGTACAGACAATGAGTTCTGTAAAGTTGCATGGCAATCTGCACATGAAGACCTGAAGAAGATTAAGCACATTCAGTTCGCAGACACTCAACGTGGCGAGAACAGTCTGATCGAACAGCTTGGAATCTTCTATGCGCCAGCTGGTGCTGCTCTACGTGCAACATTCATCATTGATCCTAACAACGAGATCCAGCACGTTACCGTTAACAACCTAAACGTCGGACGTAGCCCAGAGGAAACCCTGCGTATCCTAGATGCATTACAGACTGGTGAACTTTGCGCTTGTAACCGTACTGTCGGCGGAGAGACTCTATGACAACATGGGTTGATACGCTGAAAGAAGCAATTCCAGATTATGCAAAGGACGCTCGACTAAACATCGATGCAGTAGTTAAAAGAAGCACAATTTCACCAGAGATTGCTGAGGCGATTGCTCTTGCTGCGGTTTTCGCGACTGGAAATACTAAATTATGGACTTGGATATCGAGTCAGATCGCCAGTGAGACTGAACGTAATGCTGCGATCACCGCTGGTAGTCTGATGGCGATGAATAATGTGTGGTATCCATACGTTGAGATGGCTGAAGACCAGAACCTATCTGGACTTCCTGCTCAATTACGCATGAATGCTATCTCATCTCATGGTGGAACCACAAAGGCAAACTTCGAAGCATATTCTCTTGCTGCGAGTATCGTTGGCAAGTGCCACTTCTGTGTCAAAGCGCACTATGAAACACTGAAGAAAGAGGGGTGGACTGTAGAACAGCTACGAGACGTTGGTAGAATTGCTGCCGTTATGACCGCAGTTAGCAGGGTAATGGTTAACTGACCATACAAAAAAGACCGCTACAAGGCGGTCTTTTTATTTGGGAATGATACTGTATTAGGGTTTCATCATGAACAACATGTAGTAGAACAGAGGCCCAAAGAACAGACAAGCAATAACAGTAGCACTGAGGAGTTCAAGAACAAACTTTTTCATATCAATTCCTTTCAACATGGCTATAGTATAACAGATTTTGTGCCGTATACAAGTCATTTTTGGAGTTTGTTGCGAAAAAACTACAGTTTTTCTTCCTGAATTTGGACGATTTTAAGGAGTTTAAACCCCTCCGCCCTGGCGTTGGCCCATGCTTGGGTGTCAAACTCCACTGGGACGATTTTAAGAAGAGTCCTAGCGCCGTCGTCCATGACTGCAATTAAGCACTTATGCATTAATGTAAACCTTAGTATTACCACCAAGAATCGTAGTAGACCGCAAAACCATCGGCGATTGCTTGTCGGGCTTCTTCGATAAATTTCAGATCTTCGTTCATGGAGTCTTCGTCCGGCGGGTTATTACCAAAGAAGAAACCAGTGGTCTTAGGCAATGCACCAGTGCGAACATCCATCGCAAGTGCGTCTAGATCTTCTGGATACAGTCGCACTTTGACGCAGTTAAACGATTCAGCAGTGCCACCGCGAGAGCGATACAGGTCTTCCATCCAACCATGCAGGTCGTGATGTTTACGCCAATAGAACAACTCATTCAAGTTACCTTGTTGATTATCATCACCGCCGGGGCGACCCATCTCGCCGCGAGCTGCGACAGTCTCATCATCAACAACCCAAGTCTGCGGCACAGACCAAGCAAACATATCCAAACCCATAATATAATTCCTTTTTACAAGATCAAAAAATCAACGGAGTACGTAATACTGATATCTACAGTGCTTACATTTGTGTGCATCCTCAAGAGGCGAAATCGGCAGGATGTCGTATTCGTGCATACATGGAGAACCATCTTCACGTAATGGAACTCGTCCATTCGGCATCACGTTCTCTCCGCCACCACAGTTCGTACATCTAGTGTACATTTCATTCGGAACATTCTTTGCGATGTCTCCAATCATTTGTTGTAGCGGAGGGATTCCATCAGGGAAAACTGTTTCCCATCCGCTACCGTCTTTTAATTTTTTACCAGTCCCATGGCACATTGGGCAAACACCAGTGATCATGATCGTATCTCCGAAAATAGGTTATTATGCCCTATTTATAACATCCGGATAAGACCGACCATATCAATCGTGGTCAACAGTAGATAGTTAGCAAGCATGCCAAAACTTCTCCGAGTCCAAGCAGCCCAAGCATAGAGAGCGCAACCAGTAATCCAAACGGGATAGAGAGCCAGTAGCGGAGGGTTCGGGACTGTGACTGCCATAGTAATCGAGCAACCAATGCTGATAGCCCAAGCAAGCAACTCAATAGCAAACCGAATTCGATGAGATTTAAAGTCATCCTTGATCCATGATAATGTGTTTAGAATAATATCGTTCATACAGTTGGTTGACCAACAACGGTCAGAGTTTGTAGGTGATTCGGGCGCAAGTAGAAAGCTGCGATGTTCAGCGCTTCTTTAACACTATACGCATCGATCTTCATGATTTCGAACGGATCGTGAGATCCGATATAAACCTTTCCGATCTTATATGTGAAAATTTGTTTCATCATGGAGTTACGCCTCCAGAGTGTAGGGTTTATTCCAGTTACCGATGTTGACATCAACATACCAACCGACGTCAAAGTAGTCAGTCTGGATATCGGAACGGTCCCAATTGCCGGTCTTCATAGCACCAATAACTTCGGTCAGGAATTTCTTAGCATCACCAGAGAAGTGCTCTTGATACCAGTAAGGGTTCACACTGATCGCGCCTTTGACGGGTTCAAACTGGCGGTCGTTATACTTGGGTTGACGAACACAAGTCTCATTGAAATTCTTGATAAAGTCGATCTTACCCGACTTGATGTTCAGGACAAGAGTCATGTGATTGCGAACTGCAATACTACCCTTGATGCCGTACTTTTTCAATGCAGCTTTGATAGCAGGAGCAAGTTTTGCTTTTAGGTCTTGTGATACGTAAGCCATTTGGATTTCCTTTTCAACTAACTTGAGTTCAGTATACCACCAACCGATAACCCTTGCAAGCGTAGGGTTATTTTACCGTTGTTTTTATGCAACAAGTTCCAAACTGGAACGGGACATCGCGGCAAGTTTAGAAATGAATACTTTTTTACTAGCGACAGAACCGCCGACATAGAACATGGTACGGCCACGCATGGACTTGGAGAAGGTTACTGCATAACCATCGGTCAAGCCTCGTTGGCGTGCCTTCAGCGCCTGACCGAACAGCAATTCATCAGCAAGTTTCTTTGCCATCAGATCACCCACAGCAGGATCAGCGGCGATACGTTCTTCGCGTTCTTTGTTAATCCGATCGTTCTCTGCTCGCAATTCCTTGACGTATTCTTGATACTGTTCTTCAAACTCGGGGAAACGTTTTTGCAGTTCGCGACCATACTGAGCAAGAGCAATTAGCGCCTCGCCGTAATAGGTTTCAGCTTCCATGTCGCAAGCAACTTCTTTCGTGTCGCGACCACCAGACGAATGACTGATACTGATACCCCATTCTTTAGAGCCGAAGCGACCTCGCTCCAGATACAGCGTCATAGTGTCACTAGACCAATAGCCATTGACCTTAACAGTAGCACGAGCATAACCAGTACGAGCAGAAGCTTCGATGTTAGCGGTATTGATTTCAAAGTTTGACATTTCAAGCAACCTTCATAACGATTGTGGGATACTTAACGAAACCAGAGGTATCTTTCTTTGCACGACCCTTGGCATACAGACCGACGACCACGCCCTTAGGATCAAGGAATCGCAGGTCAGACTCATCACCATTGAACACAGGCAGACCCTGATATGTTGCAGGCATTTCCTGAGTCTTCTTCAGACCGAACACCGTAGCAATATTATAACCCTGAGCGATTGCCTTGGTCACGTCTGCATCGTTACCGTCTGCAGCACTGAAAGTCAGATGATAGTTTTTGATTTCTTTGACCTTGCGACCGAGGATCTTGGTGTAGTCGTAGAATTGAACATCAGGAAACATTTCAAAGATGTTCTTACCATCGGCGACTTCATACTTTTCAAAAGCAAGGTCGGAGGTTCCGTTCAGGCGGAAGACAGGAATCAGACCCAGACGAGCAGATTGTTTGATAGCAAGTTTGATGTCAGCGACCAGAGTGGTCATGAACGCAGCACGGTCTTCGAAGAACATCTTGGTCTTGCGGATACGTGCTTGTTGGATGACGTTGGTATTCTCACCCTTCTTGAACATACCACCACGACCAGCGGTATTCAGGCAAGCGGCGGTGCAGCCAGCGGTTCGCTTGGGGCAGGTCTCGAAACCCGAGAGATTAGCGGGAGCGAGGTGGAGAATGTAGGTATTGTAGCCTTGCGACATACCTTTCAGGACTTTGGGGTTACCAGTGGACAGCAATTTCATTTTTCAAAACCTTTCTCAATCACCATGACTAAAGTATAACAGAACCCCAAAGCAATGCAAGCAATACCCCACTAAAAAGTAGGGTTATTGTTGTTTTTATGCAACAAAATCGATCGCGAAATATGCGTCCTGAGCGATAACACTACCCAGCACAGGCCCATAAGTCCCGAGCATTTTTAACTCCGTCAGCACCTCCAAAAACTCTTTTGTAGACGCATTCTGGATGAACAAGGTGCCAAGAGCGAACTCCGCCTTAGCATCTTCTTTGAGCATCTGGTTGACCAATTTGAGTACTTTAGTTTCAAGTTTTTCGTTCATCATAATTTTAGACCTCGATACCAGAATAACGGAGAACGCGGCGCATTTCGGCGACCGATTCGCACTGGGCAACATTACCCAGCAGGGACTGGAGGTATCCAGTCATATAAGCGTGAGTACCAGCAGAGTCGCCGAACTTGGCGATGTTCTGTGCGGAGATTTCGGCGATTTTGTTGGTCACAAACTCGTCAACAGCAGCACGGCGTGCCTGGGCACGGTCAAGCGAACGGTTGATAGCATCATTGGAACAGAATTTGGACATTTCGGTCGCCTTTCTCAAGAACATGAATGTAGTATACCCCAAAAAAATACCCCACGCAAGCGTAGGGTTATTAGGTGTGGTGAAAATACAACGGTCTTATTTTAGGGTCGCCCAACCAAGACCTGAGAAGATTCTTAATACCAAAGCACTAAGGTCGATCTGATACCACTTTTTACTGAAATTCCAATTCGCAGGGTCATCATGATGGTTTCCATGTAGGAATTCGCCGTCTAAAAATAAGAAAGACGATAGCATCGCATTCCTAGGCTTCACTTTGCCGATAGTATGACCAATGACGTTAACCATATTTGCTTTGAAAATGTTTACACCAACACCCGCAATCCAGATTGTGAGGAATGTCGGGTCAATCCAATATAGTAACGACCAGAACAGAACGTTGATTGTCCAATAGTGTTTTAGATACCAGACATGCTTCTTACTTCTAATCAGGTCGATCGCATACTTGATTTCATACTTGGCATAAGGAATGTAGAATAGAATTTTTAGAATGCTGACATGCGTCGGACTATGTGGGTCTTTAGCGGTGTCTGAATATCTATGATGTGCACGATGTAGACCAGTAAATCCAATGGAAGAACCAATACATCCAAGTGTGAATAGGAATAGACCAATGCTTTCTAGCTTTGGATGTAATTCTCCACCCTTATGCGCCCAGATACGATGACCGAAGATAGACCTGACCATAGTAAGCAAACTTGCGACAAGGTAAATCGCAAGCAGTCCCATCCAAGAGAATTCCGTAAAACACCAATATAGAAAGAATATAGGAGTTCCTGTCGACAATAGTGTCAACAGAGGCCTGTCGATATGCATTAATCGAAAGTTAGAAACGCCCAGATTGTGTGTGATGACTTCGTTCATTATAGTAGTACCATTTTAATTCCAAGGATTTTATGCATGAACCACCTCTGCACCTTATTAGGTGGCTTACGTAAGTAGAACTGAAAGTATGTATTCGTATGTTCAGCATTATCTCCGAAGAATAGCTTGACATTAGCATTCGGTTGACTGGTCACTGAATATGCGGAAACTGTGCCCGTACCAGTAGAGAGTGTAATGCTATTACTATTATAATGACGACGATACGTGAACCAATCGTATTGATCATTGAACTGGACTTTCAGAAAGTGTGCCGCAGAATATGTCTGCACCTTATGGACTTCACCGTGATCGTCAAATACCTCGTATCCATCTTCAACCGAGCGGATACTCCATGGATCATATCCTCGAACGGTAATGGAAGAATCGTTATTCCACATCGTTCTCATGCCTTCTGTACATGGCTTGACGTTCAGATTCGTGATGGTCACATAAGGTGCGAATCCATCCACCACTTCTACGACTTCCTGGCGCGCCACACACCTCACAGGTTCTGCTCGCAATAGACTCAGCCATGCTAATTGCACCGTAGGTGTAATCATCCGCAGCGTCTACATAGAATCTCAGACCGCCAAATTTTTCCTTGATCTGCGCAACTTGTGGATATCCTGGCGCTTTACCTTGTTGAATTAGCCACTTATAGTGGTTGTGAATGTTAGCGGAAAGGTCTTCTACAATCTGAAACCATCCTTCTCCAATAGAGATTCCGCAGTATACGTCTCTATACATCTGAGGGTAGTCGTGATTTAACCTCTTTACAAATTCATCATACTTATCGTGTTCATTGTTTTCCATAATATCTCTCTCAATCTTTAGTTGTAAACATTCTATCTTCCATGGCGCGTAGAGCTGTTGCAGCTTCTTCGAACTCATAATTATATAGATGACGTTCAATCGTTCGAAAGTCTTGTCGAAACTCACCAAATACTGCTTCAATCACTTGTTGCTTGGTTCTATAAATCGCTTCACTCAGAGCGCCTTCCATGTGTTCTGCAACCACGCAAGTAGAACCTAGAGTGATTCCAATCTTATATACTCTAGCAATGTCGGGAACATATATGGTCTGGACTTCTTCACGCCCAGAAAATACATCTTGAAATAATTGCGACGTATTCTGCTTGATGTATTTGCGATCACCACTATCGGTTGCAGAAATCGCCTTCACTAAATTACTCATAATTCTTCAATCCTCACATTGGTATAAAAACTCTTTTCAGCAGCGGCAGCAGCTTTTGTAGCAGCATCCAAGGTTGCATAGCGACCAATTACAGTTTCTCTTCGCCATACAGCGATTTTCCAGTCTGCACGAACAATCCATTTCTTTTTCTTTTTCTTGTTAGCAGTGACTGGACGCTGATCGACGATTCCTTGGCGAATGTCCTTCGCGTGAGATCGTTCAGCCTTGGTTCGTGGATCGCTCATAATCTTCCTCATCAGTTTCGCTATAGTCCGGCACTGACGATACCCAATTCTTCTTCAGGTATCCAAGGTAGTTGCTTTCTGTACAGTCGGTTTTATACAGATGTCTACCCGCAAACCCGACACCCCAGTCCCAGAAACATGTCTTACAGCAATAGTCGTCGTAGTAGATACCATCTTTACGCCCTACAGTTGATCCCAACCACTTAGGCGCATGTCGCATCTTGTCTTTATTTCTCTTGCGAATTTTCATAAAAGTTTTCGATAATATATCTCAGATCCCTAGCATATACTCGTGCGACCTCATCCGCAACTCCGGAGTACTCTAGTCTACGTGCCAAAAATTTTATCATATTCTCAGGAGTTCTGGCAACAGGCTCATTGCAACCACAATCACAGTCTCCATATGTTAGACGACCGAATTCATCAGTTCTTCCAGCCCAATGCGTCACCACCCAATCATCTATACAATTTTCTTCACTGATTTGATCATGCTTATTAGCCTGAGCCATCTTATGAACCCAATAAGCATAGTATGACTTGAGAATCTGTTCTTCGGACCATGTCTCCACGACAGTCTGTCCATGTTCTCCCGGAAATGCGATCGTCCAGTATCGCTTGGACTTATCGGTCATAGTGCTACCTCAATAAATTCTTCTGCAGAAGTACCGTTAATCATCAGAGCGAGTTTAATTTCGTTGATGTCTGAACGCTTATCCCATGTACCAACAGCATAACCCCAGATAGAATCCCGCGAGTATCCAAGCAAGCTTTCTGGGCCATTGATATAAACGAATGAAGAATATCTGAACCCAATGTCTTCTTCGATCATAACATCGGTAAGTTGTTTTCTGAACAGTCGAAATTGATCGAATGTACCAGCAAGTACGAATATTTTATCAGACACTCTCATACTCCCAGAATAATGCAGTTCTCTCTTTTAATTTCCAGCCAAGTTCATATCTGTAAAACCCATCGTTCTGGACAAGGATTTTCTCGTAACGTTCTTTGACCTGATACGTTTCCAACCAGATATAATACATCTCGGTATCAATATAGCAGTGTACAGGAAGCCATGCGAACTTCCGACGATATCGGATATCACCTTCTTTTGGTTTACTATTTGCTTTCCACTTCATGATGTAATTATACCATAAATCTTCAGGTCTGGCAAGTCACCGGACCCATTCCGCATGGGCACGCAAAATCCTGACACGAATAGCACATAACATCCGTCAGGGATATTCCACACTTTGAACACTGTTTAGTGTTCCAGTAAGGGTCGATCGGTACGTTAGGTACGGTAGGATATGTCTTGCGCTCATACTCAGTCAAATATCTAGATCGTGCTAGGTGTTCCATTAGATTCTTATTCATCTCCATGGATTTTGTGAGCATATCCTCTAGATGAGCAATTCTATCTTCGTAAAATTTAATTTGTTCTGATGTTAACATCTGTGTCTTTCAGTGATTGTTTCAACGCTTCGATGATCTGTTCAGTTGCATTCTTGTCGAAGCAGAATTCAATTGGCTTTGTCGAGATACTGTCATATTCGTGTATATGAATATACATCATTCGTTCGTCGGATCGAACCGTTAGGTACGGAGAACCATCGGGGGATTCTACGACTATACTCATTCTTCGTCATCGTCCTGTAGTTTTGCAAGGATTTCATCCCTAGTTTTACCCTGATCAATGTCGTTCATAAGACCAGCACAGAGCCAGATGAGTGATCGTAGGTCGCTCTCACCTTCTTGTCGCATCCACTGAGCACGATCTCTGACGATCTTCAGTGCGTCTTTGGCAGTCAATTTATCCATAATAATTATGTTCCTTTATTGTGTCTTCTGACCTAGCACCACACAATTTACACTGGTTCCAATATGTAGTATGTGCTTTGTCGGTATAAGATCCACTGAAATAACTAGACTTCTCTTCGACATAACCCACATGATCGCAGGTCAATAGGAGTTCTCGTAGTTCCTTAGAGTGTTTTGCAATTAGCTTACGCTTTCTATTAACTTTCTGCTCTAGCGAGTTCATTTAGAAACCTCCGGTTGTTCCCATTCAACAGCATCAGACTTTCCGATTAGAACACGCCATGCAGCTGCAATTCTGTAACGAAAGAAACTGTTCTCCCATGTCATTGGGCGTGCTGGAACCCAATTCTTACCATCAATTGATGTCTGACATTCATTCGCCAGCTCAAGTAGAACGCTTAACTTCATCTTCCTTCTCCCATCTTTCCCAACATTCGGTACATGTCCATTCTCCAGCTTCTTCGGGAATGGGATGGCGGGTTTCATTAAAAGTTTGACCACAGAAGTCACAACACTCGGGAATACCACCACGCATCTCAGCTATCATCTCTAGTACGTTCATTATTATACTCTTTCCAAACTTTAATTGCAAGCTTTAATCTCTGCATCTGCTCTAACCGAATGTGATCCATGATACCCCATTCTTCTTTGTTCTTACTCATATCCCAGAGTATATCATGGTGTTTCTGTAGAACATCTATAACAACATCGTAAGCAGGTTGCTCTGGGAAATCTACTGGATTGTTTGTATTTGACATATGCGGCTTTTTACTCATATCACATTCTCGACACACCACTCGACGCTTGTAACCAATAAACAGTTCTTTGCAGTGCACACATCTGCAATAGTACATCCCGTTCTCATGGGAGAAGTCTTCTGGCCAGTCTTTCTCTGGTTTGGTGTCTCCTATACCTTTCATATAATTTTCACTCCTTCTTTTCTCGCCAGAGATAGTATCCAGTAACGATATTCACCCGTAGATATCGCACCAGATCTATACTCTCTTGCTACATAATGATCGTTTGGAGTCCAGTCTTTCGAGTTCTTTTGATGTAGGGATATGAATTGTGCGTTCAACCATTCTAGATGCTTCTTGGTATTATCCCATTCCTCTTGTAGATTCATAGTCATTTCAGCTTCATGTATGGAGCAATATCGTTATCGAAAATCTGTGCCATCTGATTCCATAGGGCAAATCGTTCTTGCTCGGTCATACCAGATTCTAGAGGGAATGTATATCCGCCGGGATCAGCATACTTGACCAGGCCATAATCATGACGCCAAGTGTAGCACATATTGGTGATGATCTGTTCACGAGTCTTGGGTTTAATCATTTTCAACCCCGAAATGCCCTTTGATAGTTCGATCGATTCTTCGCTGATATCGTTCATCCGTAAATGTAAGATGAAATAAATTAGCACATTCCAGCACAATCAACTCGGCGAACTTTTCCAACGGGACTTTAATATCTGCATCTGGTTCAAAGTTAGAAGGATGAATACCAGCATCATTAGCAATTTCTTTAATTCGTTCGTTCATCATAATTCTTTCTTATGTGCATGGAATCGTGGCTCATACTCCACGGAAACATCAAAGCGAACTTTAGTTGTCTCACTGGTCCAGATGAAGAACGGCATACTATCCCTACCGTTATTCCATGCGCTGTAGTCCCACCCATCATGGTTGGAATGAAAATCCTCTGCACATACCTCTGCAAGATACTGCAAATCGAATTCGTCGTCCAGATCGTATTTAGCTGTTTGCCAGTCGTAGCGATATAGGAAATATGAGTCTGCATAAGTGTCAGACTCGTCTACCGTGTATTTGTATTCAGTTTTAATATACGACATATCACATTTCTCTTTCACGCTCCATTCTTTTCAAGCATTCGTAGACAGTCTCATTTGGCATCAGTTCATAACTACATCCCAGAGTACCGCCTTTCCAAGAACCGCTACGTTCACCAACTTCATCATTAAACTCGATGTCAATAACAGTGGATTCTTTACTCAGGAATGGAAACCATTTACGATGCCACTTGCGTCGTTCAATAGTGCATGTAGCAGTTCTGTTCTGCACAGTGCCATTCTTTAGTTTGTAGGTATACGGATAGACATAATTCAGTGCATCGGTCTTGCGGAATTCATATGAATCTGGTCTGCCGTCTTTGTGCTTGAATCTCATCTGCACCCATTCTGCTTTCTTACTGTAAATCCAGTGACCATCAAAGACCCAAGAGAAGAACGGAAGATCCCATGCGATCCACTGATCCTGGCACTGGCTGCCATCATACTTACCGCCCTTGTAGATCCAGAACGTGTCATTATGAACTGCGAATCCATACACCGGCATATCGCACCCACCTTCGAGTTTCGTCTTGAATGGAAGGTACACCATGAAGTGACCCCATCCCAAAGCAAAGGTGATCGCATATCGCTGATCGAAATACGTGCCTCGATGCAATTGAAGCTTCAATCCAGCACGAGGAGCAAAGTACCCCCACTTAAAATCAATCGATTCTCGGTTGATGCGCCAAATCCCAAGTAGTTTCATCCACTTGGGTAATTCATGACTATAGCGTTCTCTCATTATTCAATTCCAAAGTATTTGTAGACAGCATCTTCCATACCATCGCCATATTCAATTCCAGCACGAGCGACCTGTAAAGTTTCTTTAACAATTAGTTCTACGAACTCTTGGATCTGATGACCAACAAGTGTGGGAACCAATTCTTCACCATCTTCGTCGTAGCTATCGCCGCCGACTTCAGCTATTAGTGCACGAATCTTCGAGTCACGTAACGATTGGTTTCGGACCTTCACGAATTCTTCATACTTCTCTTGCGTGCCTATGCTGTATCCACCATCACCTGCATGAATCTCAGCACCAGCTTTAATATTTTCATCAATCATCCGAACACCCATGTCAACAGTTCCCACAAACCAATAACAACACCGACGAAAATAACAAGAGGAACGCCAATCGCAATCCAAGATAGCGGATCATTCCAGCTAAAATCATACATCAGATAACCTCGTTTGGAAATTCTTCGGTCGGTCTAAACACATACTCAGGCGAATCAGGTTTGATCCAAGGGAATGTGATATCAACACGAGAATCCCGACTGGTGAAGTACGACTTGTGCATAGTGCCATCTTCATCCTTATGCCAATCCCAGAACACCCGACCATCAGACCAGTATGCTTGTCCGTCTTTGGCATCTTTGAACACAGACCCCATTCGCTTGTTCTGGAATGTATATCCATGATCAACCCATTCATCATCAGCACCAGTCAGTGCAGTGATAGGTTCGAAGTTAACAACCTTCTTGAATAGATTAATAGCATACGACGCAGAGAATCCCGAGTGGCCTTCTTCTGCAAATACATCCAGAAGTTTCAGTACGCCAGCGCACATCATCTCTTGCATCTCATCATCAAAGACGCCATTCTCGTCACACCATCCAGCGATTTGAAATTCACGCATCGCATGTTTGTGAAAATTACTCATTAGTTAACTCCAAACTTTCGTTTAATCTTGTGTTTTATAATATCACATGCAGCTTCACCTTCCGCATAGATATTCTTTTCTTCAAAGTCCCAAGCACCTTTCCTATATTTGGTGTAGTCTGCTTTCTCGGTCTCACATATCTCGATGCATTGCCGGACAATCAACTCGGAGAACTTTTCTTCAAACGTCTCGATCCAATGAGGATTTTGTAAATAGTGTGCATTATGCTCATCAGCATAGCATTTAGCCTGTTCAACAAGTTCTTTAATTTGTTCGTTCATATTGTCTATTATATCACACTTTGGGAAATCGCACAATGGCCCATCGACATGTGAACAGCCCACCGATTTATATACTGGGCAGTGTTTGACGGGATCATCGTTGGTCAGCATGGCGATTATCGTAGAAGATAAAGTCAAATTTAATTCCCAGCAGTTCAATATCAAAATTGAACCCTGCATGGTCGGTTTTAAAGTTGGTTACTCCAAGGTTTGCGCCGATGATGCCAGAAGTTTTATACAATCCAACTTCGATGGTCTTGTTCCTGGAAACCGATACAACTCTGTTCCACACATTGTTAATCCGGTCCCGAGAGAATGGGTTACTCAATACAAATCCGAGGTAGATCATAACATTACCCATTTCCTAGTAGTAGTTTCTTTGAATTCTTCACGTTCTATTGTGGTGTGTACCACACGCCATAAAGTAGTTTCTTGATCTAGTTCATTCTTACATTCAGACGCATATTTAAATGCGTCAAACTTGTTATCGAATCGTAGTGGATTCATTTCAGTCCCACCAGTTGTAAACCAACTTACACCGCCGGACCAACCAGTGTTCTCCACGCTCCAAAATTCTATGGTTCTCATCAGTAACATTCCTCTATTGTTACTTTATAGCCAAGATGTTCAAATACTTTCTTCAGGGTATTTGTACCTAGATCTTCGTCATTATGATCCCAGCTGAAGGCTTCTCCGTCGATTATAATAGACCAGCCGTCGCAGTATTTTTCTATCTCAATCATTTCACAATATCCTTACACATCTTGTCTAATTCGGCGTATTTCATAGTAGAATTGTTTTTCAGACAGTTCTCGTAGATACGTTTGTTCTCAAAGGTTCCGCCTGACATCATTCCAATGAAAAATGAGATAACTATACCTGCAAGAACAGCGCCGATCACAACACCGATACCATCATTCATACATTATCCAATCCAATACGGCTATATCCAAGTTCAGATTTCACTGAACGTTCACTCTTCTTGCTAGATCCAACAAACTTAGGTAGTCCAAGAACCTCGTTGATACTTTCCGCTTGCAATTTCTGGATAGACTTACTCATACCACGGAATAGATTATCCCGCACCAGAAGAAGCATATCTGTAATTTCTTGCAGGCGTTGTTCATCATCAGTCATATCATTATCTCCAAGTTCGATGCACTTCAGCAACCCATTCGCTACCGTCATACTCTTCAATTTCCCATTCGACATCGTCTGGGATTTCTACCACTTTCAGTTCAGCAGCCCAACCATATGACTTGTCACCCATAGATTCTACGATATCCACCAGATCTGCGTCGTCGCGAGCGATTCTACGATCGGATAGTTCCTCATAGAACTTCCAAGTGGAATTCCATTTACCTACCGTGATACCTTTGCGTTTAGCATACTCGTCGATAGCTTCTTTGGACAATCCAAAACCACCATAACAAGTATTGATCACAACCTTCTTAGACATTTCAGTCAATCCTTTTAAAAATAATCTTGTCCTTAGAATCTGCTCCGAAAGACATATTCTGATAGAAACATTCCACCAGACCCTTACGTGCAAGTGTAGTTCCAGCAACCATCATTTTGAATGTGCCGGTATAACTTGAAATATCTTCCATCGACTCTGGATACACCGCCTCAGAACGTGCAAGCATAAGAGTCATCAACACGATTGCTTCACACGCATCTTCATACGCATCATCATCAGGGGTTGCTTCAACAATCTCGCTCAGCAGTTCCAGATCATCATTACTGATAGAACCTAACCACTGTCCGATTGTCATGTAACTGTCTCGCATCAATCGCTTGGCGAGATTGCGAGTTACTGGAGGGAGACTTTCGTGCTTGACAACTTCAGCCAAGTTAATTGCAAAATCATTGATGTCCATATTAAATATATTCTTCTGGGAATGCTTCGGTCGGAACGAACACTTTGTTCGGGAGTTCTTTTACGTAGGGGAATTTAATTTTCACTCGCTGATTGGGATCAACGAAATACATCTTGAATGGTTTACCATCGTTGAATACAGGGTCAGACGACCAAGACCAGTTGAAATACACATCGGTGTCCCATGCACACTCCTGATCCTTAAACACAGTAGAACATCGGATGTTCTTCCATAGAGGAGCTTCATCATCGCCGATACTAACCCACTCGGAGTCTTCGCCAGTCAGCGGACTGATCGGCATGTTGTTGATAAGTCGATAGAAAATATCCACCGACATTTCTTTCTCAGCATCTGTATATCGGTCGGAAGAGTATACATTAAGTAACCCCATAACGAGTTCGATCAGTCCGGAGGTCTCTTTAGCGGTTGAGACATTTCCATCCTGATCGATCAACTGATGCCTAATCAGTTCTAACTTTGCGTGATTTTCCATATGTTCTCCAGTACAATGTTTCTAGCATTATACCAGTAATCCGGAAATTATGCAAGCATTATCGAACCGGACCAGCATAATCTGCACGAACATACCAGTCGGGGACATAGTCCTTATTGTTGTGCTCTTTGTTGTAGTCAATAGCACGTTGGCGTGCTTCTTGTTCATTGTCGTAGTACTCAGTGTCCCAAGGTTTGCAACCCCAGCCACGTTCATATTCGGTGAACTCTACTCGGAATGCCTGGACAACGGGTTTTTCAATTCTGGGCATAGTCAATTCTCCTTACACTCAATAGAACAATAGGGACTTCAGATAGTCTCTACATAGAGACTTTCATACAGTTCGAACAGATCCAGATCAGACAGTGAATCGAAATCGGGGTCTGCATCTGCGTCAATAGCATACTTGGCAAGCAGTTCTTCTTCTGTGATTGCGAATAGGATTCGCTGAACCATAAGAGTACGTAGATTCATTATTCCTCCACCTTCATTTCTCGGATAATAACATCAAGGCACATTACTGCATAAGTACCGAATTTAGTTTCGGCGAACTTTGTAGCAGATTCTGATTTGGAAAATACTCCGTAGACAGTTCCACGGTAGTTTACGATAAAGACTGTCATGCAACCACCTTCGCTTCCATCATTTCAGAGAGGATGAATTTGGCGACGTTCATTTGTTTACGGGAGTCATCAGCACGACCCATCGCGAGGAGTTCTTGTGCATCGGACAGGATACTCATCACAACCATCTCCAGACCAGAGAAACGAGCAGTAATAGAGTTCATGTATTCTTCACGGATGTCAGCTTCGGTCATACCGTAGCAGTTCTTTTCAAATTCGGTCATTTCGGACTCCTTTTTCAATCACCATGAAGCCAGTATAACAGATTGTCGAAGCACTGCAAGCAAAAACCCCACGAAGTGTGGGGTTATGTTGTATTTTTACAACGGGAATTCGCCGACATAGTTCTCCTGGCTGGAGTAAAACTTTCGTAGTACACCTCGCAGATCAGAAAGCTCCCTGAGGGAGAATTTTGCGTCGCTCCGGAGTAACCTATCAACCTCTACGGCAATCTTCCGCAGGATCCGCAATTCTTCCGCTGTGCCCCTTTCGTGGGTTTCAAAGTCTGTAGTCATTTAGAATTCCTTTAATGGTTTAATATCTTTATGTTTCACAAATATAACGCTGAATATATTATCGGCGGTTTTCATCGGCAAATCTAAATGAATACTAACCCTTGGGCCTTGTTCTTCATTTACAACAGAATCATTTCCAACAGTACCGATAAATGGGATTCCATTATATTTACCAGAAACTCTATCGCCAATTTGATATTTACCATGATATCGATTCTGTGAAAAGTATTCTGCGTAAGAAGCCATTATCGTTTACCACGTTCTTCCATGAAATAATGTAAGATTCGGATTCCGCTCGCAACAGTTCCAATCAGCATCGTGAAGAAAATCATGAATCCAGGAGATATTGCCATGACGGTACACCATGCAATAAACACCACAATCATAGCAAGTTTAACGGATCCAGGCAGTTCAGAAAACCAACTGGGAATCAATTTAGGAAATTTCATTTTTCAAACAACTCCGATATATCATATTCAAATCGTGCGGACATTCTGACCAGAGTTTCTTCAGGTACATTATGCACGTTCCCAAATACATTCTGACACAAAACCACATGAGGCACGATACCAAATTCTTTGGCGATATCAAAATATGGCGCAAGTTCTTTCTTAGTCGTAAATGTATTTGAGACAACCACAGTATCATATAGAGGAATTGATTCGCGAGTCATTTTCTGACACCACTCATGCGCTTCCTTGATCCTAGAAATATCGAACTTATAATCCTCACCCCAGAACATGTCTGTTTCCAGATGCTTAGTACCATAATGATACGACAGTTCTTTTGCAAGAGTGGACTTGCCTGATCCAGGCAAACCCCTCACGAGAATTAATTTAGCCATTATTTCTTATCAGCCTTCTCAACCTTAGCAACACCTTCTTGGATATAGGTATCAAGTTTCTGTTCGATTACCGCCAAAACTTTACCAGAGATGCGTTGGACATTTTCATTCTCAGCGACCTTCTGTGCAGCATAAGCACCGACCATTGTGTATGCGGTCTTCTCAGATGGGATTAAAGCAGAGATAATCGACGCACCTAGGAAAACACCAGCAGACCATTTAGCGACACGAAGTGCAGCACTCCGGCGTGCGTCATAAATCTCATTATCTCTGCTACTATGCCAGGTCTCTTTGATATGAAAGACTCGTACAAGCATGCTGATCCCCATTACGATGACAGAGATCACTACGACTGCGAATAACAGCACAGAGAGTTTACTCATTACACTGATACCATATACAAGGAGTGCTAGATCCATAATTATTCTCCAATTTTATCGACAGCCTTTTCAATCTTGTCGATAGTTTTTTCAGCAACTTCAGGAATAGCTTCTGCGGTTTTGATAGTCATATCAATCGCTTTGGCAGTTAGAGTTACAGGGGAGGCGATCACCTCCGCTGCAAGATCAGTTAAAGAATCAAAGAGTCCCATATTACTTGGTCATCAATGCGGTGAAGTTCGAAGGAACGACGATGGTTTGAACCTTACCGTTCTTGATACCTTCCGAGATATTCAACATCGCCTGAGCCTGCATGTATGCAATGGAACTGGACGATTGGTTTGCCAGAGCGGCCATACGGCGAGCTTCTGCTTCAGCGGTCTTCACTTCAACTTCTTTTTGTTTCAGTTCGTTTTTGGAGCGAACCAGTGCGTTAGCAGATTCGACAACCGATGCAGCAGGAGTGACGTTACGAATCATCACCTGCGAGATGGTGATAGAACCATCCAACTTTTCTTCAGCAAGGTTACGAGTGATTTCTTCCTTGATCAGTTGTTCCATCTGATCACGGTTATCTGCCATGTCAAGGGCTTCGTACTTACGTGCAGCCTTGTAGATTGCGTTACGAGCATTCTGCACCACGTAGTTATACATCAGGAAGATGTCACCACGCGACTCGGCGTGGAAGCTCTTGTTCTTACTGGAATACAGTTCGGAAACTTGTGAAGGGTTAATGTTATACACAATCACTGCATCTAGGTCAGCCATAGTGGAGTTATCCTTGGCGACAGGAGTCATATTCTCCATCACGACGTTAACGTCCTTGACAGGGAAAGTCAGAACGTCGCCGACCAGAGTCTGGTTGAAAGTGCCGGGCATCAGTTCACCCGACTGAACTTGTTTATCGAAACCAACACGAACACCAACTTCACCAGTTTCGATTCGAGTACATGCAGCCATGGAGGTAACAGCAGCGGCGATCAGAGAGAGTTTAACAAAGCGATTCATTTTAAAGAACTCCAGTAGAAAAAAGATAAAAACAAACAACGAAACCGAGAGCGAAATAGATTGGACGGAGCCAGAAATCATTGATCATGATACAGTACCTTCATTTCACGAATTTAGATTGGAGGGTTTGTGACACCATGGCCATCGGTAGGATAAGCAACCAGAAGACCCAAGGAACACCCAGATAACCTGTCACCAAACCACCTAGCGTGATCCACACGATATCAAAGAGGTTCAGAGTAGGTTTGAAAAACCAGTATAGCATGTTCACCTTTCAAAACAAGACTACAATAGTGGCGAGTATCAACATCGTCACTGCGGATAGCAGTATACCATAGAAAACGGTCTTTGTAAAGGCCCATTTTTCGGCACCACTCAAGCTTCGGAAAGCAGTAATACCAAAGGTTACGATCAGGAATGTGATCAAAAACGAGAATAAGAGTTTTGCCACAGAGGCATCCTTTCTTTCAAACAATGATGTTATTATACATCATCTCCATAGCGGTGTAAAGCAATAACCCCACACGAAGCGGGGTTATTGTGGAAGTAACACTTAGGTATTACTTATTGGAGTTCGCACGGACAGTAGCAAAGTCAATCTCGTTGACAAGTTTACCATCGCGATACACCTCTTGCAGAACGTCAACAAACTCGCCAATAGCACGGTCAGCCCAGCCGGTAGGTTTGTCAACTGCACTGATGTATTCACCACCAGATTTCCACAATGTGACACGACCCGCCTTAGACTTCTTGCCAGGATCGGTTGCAGGATCTTTCTGCACATCGAACCATTGTTGGTCGAAGTGCGGCCAACGGAGCATACGCATCGATGAACACTTCATCGCAAACTTTTGAGTGTCACGATCCACTTGCTGTAGTAGTGCTCCACCCATACCGAATGCGATGTTATCTGCAGACCAACCCATTGCCATAAAGGCTCCGAGGATGCTTCTAACAGTTAGTTCGTTGATACCATCGCCTTGGATCAGGCGAACGTTGTTCAGAACCTTGAACCCCTTTGCGTTTGTAGTGTATCCAAACTTCTCTCCAAGAATCTCGATCAAGCGGCGGTTCACTTCCACAGGATCACCGCTGTCAGGGCGTATAACAACAGTAGCACCACTTTCGATGACTTGTTCGCGAAGTTCCTCACCCCAGAGTTTTTCTGCAGCATTGTAGATATCATAACTGTCGCTAACAACAGCCACAATAGCGCCAGGCTTAGCGAATTGAGTGAGCATGTTTCTGTAAGCATCTACTTCTCCGTCACGACCCCAGCTGGTGATGGTGCTGTGTTCTGCTGCAGGAATAGAGAACCCAGCGACACCAGCATTGTAATATTCACGAGCATACACAACACCAGAAATGGTATCTGTACCCATGAAGTTAACCAAGTGCGCTGCACCACCGATACCCGCAGACTCCATAGATGAGACACCACGAGCACCAAAATCATGAAGTTTGAAATCAATAAGTGAAGGATCACCAGTTTTCTCCAGATAGTCTTTGATCAGTTGCTTAATAGTCCAAGACTGAGTAGCAACAGTAGTAGGATACCAGATTGCACGAAGCAGTGCAGTTTCCAACCAAGTGGTCAGCCAGAAACATTTTGGGTCAGTGTTTTCGATTGTTGCCAGAACGTTTTTGACAGGGACCACAGTGCCTTCAGGTACAGCACGAATAACCACTGGGAGGTAACCACCGTGCGCCTGCAGGATATATTCCCAGCCGTCCCTGTTGAAAGGCTCCCCGTGTGCAGAAAGAATCTCATCCGCCACGTCAATATCTTTTTGTGTGATTGGTTCAAGCAGATACTCCTTGATGAATGCTTGTAGACCGAAGAATACGGTACGGTCATAACGACCACCACGAGATTCGATATACGAATAGACACCAGTAGTGGTAGATGGATATTGTTTGAACATCGAGACTTTGTAGCTGTCAGTGTTCAGAATGATGTTTTTTGCAAGTTTCATGATTAACTCCTAATCTTAATTACAGTTTTGCGAAAGCAGGCATCGGCATGACACCAGTTACTTTGGATACGATGTCTTTGTGGTCATCGTACATATCGATGTTGTTCAGTGCATCAGTAAGTGGCACCCACTTGCACAGAGCAGCATCGTCAGCACCGTTGGCACGTGGCAGCGAGTAGTCTGGATTAGGACTGATTCGCATATACACAGCCATGGTGTTGCGGGGAATACCGAACGAACGACGAGGATCGTCAAACAGCTCGGTCTTCACGATAGAGCCACGGAGAACTTTCTCTGGGACTCGAACGTTTGTTTCTTCAATCAACTCTCGGATTGCACAGTCAAGAAATGTTTCTCGCTGATTGCGAAAACCTCCTGGAAGTGCCCACGCACGCCTGCCTGGGCTGAACTTGCGTTGGATGAGCAAGATGTGGCCTTGACATTCGAGGATTGCGTCAGAACAGTTGAAGTTGAGAGTTTCGGGGAAAGGATAGTCTTTGAATAGTTGTTTTTCTTTTTGATAGAATGCATAATCGCCTCTTACAGTTTCTGGCATCAGAGGGTCGTTTTCTGCAAACATACGTTCGCGAACTTGTGTAGCGTTAATACTATATTGAGCCTCGATGCTCTTAAATTTTAATTCTGGGAACCACTTCAGGTAATCGTTACCTTCTTTCATGTGGCCGAACAGAGTCGGGGATCCCATGTTGAAGTGTTCAATAGTTGCACGTACATCAGACATCCATTGCGTGTCTGAGTAGCGATAATCATTGATTGGAATGATTTCGTAGTTGGTAATACGATTGGCGTGAAGTTTCAGGGAAAGCATTTGCTTTCGTTCTTCATAAGTCCAAGGGTTTTTGATACTACGACATTGGTTAGCTGAACCAACGAGGATGTAGAGCTTGTCTACTTGGGATGCGGCGATACCCAAAGCATGAGTATGACCTTCATGAACGGGTTGGAACCGTCCGATAAAAATACCAGTTTTCATTTTCTAAACTCCTTAGAATGTAGAGGACTGCCCTCTGTTAGTATATAGTCATTATATCAGAAGAACAGTCGTAATGCAAGCATTTTTTTTATTCCTCAGTAGCATCTTCTGCAACGACAATTGTCATTTCTTTCTTGACCAGAAATAGGATCCACTCCGAAAGACGCTCGACATTAGCTTTCAGTTCTGCGATCTCTTTTTGTTGGGCTTCTACCTGATCTTCAAGATCAGATAGTTGCCCTTGTTGTACTAGATCCCACCACATGCGATCACTCAGACCCAAGCAGATACTTGTTGCTGATGACCTTGAAAGTCATACCACCATCAACCTGCTTGAACACCACGCCTTCACGCAGAGGACCATTGATATCACCCATCACAGACTTGCCGTCAGCGAACTTCAGCAGTTGCGGAATATCGGTGATGCCAAGAGTATCGTGTAGAGATCCGCCTGCAACAAGAACCGGAACATGCTTCAGACCCATACGATCGATCAGTTCACGACGAGCAGCAGGTTTCAGGTATTCACCAGTCTGGATGTTATATACATCGAAAACTCGGAACTCCGGCTTTGACAGTTTGTAGATGTTACCCTGAATGCCAGGACCGATCAGTTCACCTTGGATAGCAAAATCCCAGAACTCATCGATCGCTTGCATCTTAGCATCAATGTCATCGGCGATTGCAGTAGCCCAGAACGCATTGTTCTCATCACGCTTCAGATCTAGGTTACGAGAGCAAACACCAAACTCGCCACGGATGCGGTATACGGTCATAGAGGAACCTTCCAGTTTCTCGGTGATCTCGAACTTCATACCAGCTTCATTAGCAGAGGTGATTTCTGCAACAAGGTTTTGAGCACGTTCTTGGTCGGTCTTAGGAATCTCGGTAGGGAAATTTCCACGCACCTGACCAGCAAGTTGAGCAGGAACTTGCATTTCCCACTTCTTGATATTCAGGTACTCGGACACATCATCACCTTCACCGAAGGAATGGGTTTCCGGAATAACGTCATCAAGATTCAGCAGAAGACCCTGAGACAGTTGACCACGCAGTTTGATGGTCTTCAGGCGTTCGCCAGCAACACCCTCAAACACGCGAGGTTCTTTACCCTTAGACAAGAAAGGTGCGAGTGTAGTAGGAATCCAAGAGTCGATCTCGCAATACACTGCCAGATCGCCGACTGCGAACTCGCCCTTCTTTACTACAACTTTCCAACCACCAACAGTGGCAACTTCGATAGCGTCAGCACCCTCAATAGGACCAATCGCATCGATCTTACGAATAGAAGCCATCTTACGCATATTATTTTCCAATCTTTTCAGCAATACGTCGTTTCAGTTCTTGAAGATATTCATTGTGCCAACCATGTTCAAACTTAGGATGGTCGGATACGAATTTCTCACCCCTCACCAAGTTTTCTTGTAACTGGCGAATCGTCTTTCCCTCAAAATGTTTGGGGTCTGTAGGCGACCAATATTTTTGTTTTCCCATTATTCTTTAACTCCAAACAAAGCATCACCAGCTTCTTTAGGGAAAGTGTTACCCCAGTCGGCGATGTAGCGAGCATCCAGTTCTTCGGTCTGATTGAACTCCATGCTGCGAATGTAATATTTGACACCATCGTACTTATCTTCAACACGGACGATACCGCCATTATTGAACCAGTACACATCCAGAATCTTAGTCATCACAACTCCACAGATTCCATGAACCCATCAACAACTTGACCCAACTCGCATTCCACATAGCACAGACGAGAGTACTCGGATCGCATACCACGATCTTCTACGCACTTACGCAGATCTTCCAACGAACCGAACACCCCCAACAGGTCTCCGCCTTCGTAGTCAACATATTCCATCAGCGAGTAAACTTTCATGATCTTTCCTTCACAGTATGGATTTATTATACCACAACCGCAGCACGATGCAAGCAAAAACCCCACGAAGTGTGGGGTTTTCACAACAGTAATACTAAGGTACTACTTTAGTCGTGGGAGTATTCATCCACATCAAACCCTTCGCGAGTCGCGACAACCTTAACGTGATCGTCGAACATAGCGTACATCACATCTTCCATTGCGGAAGATTGAATCATACGAGCAAACGCCTCGCACGAATCTACATCAATACCACCAGCCCTTGCAACAGCTTCTTGGGTTTCTTTGTAATAGTCGCGATCGTTTTCCATAACCCAACGAGGACTCTCTAGTGCAAACACACCTTCTTCGTCACCCTCATATTCACCCCAGCGGACATTTTCCGGATCGGGCGCATTGGTAAAAGTCGGTTCATTCACACTGAATTCGCAGGTATCGCCGTCGTTGAAGTACGGCGTATACTGAGTCCACACCACAGCGGTGATAGCGGGGTTCTTGTCGAAGAATTCCTTAGTGGTTTCCTTAAACAGTTCTTGTGCAGTCGCCTGAAACTTAGCTTTCAATGCTTCTTGTTCGGCGATCAGTTGGTCAAATTTTTCTTGCAGTTTGCTCATGATATATTAGTCCTCTAGTTTAATGAATTTGTTTTTTATAGAAGTGTTCTTCTTCTCGGTTCCTGACATCCATGGCTGGATCGCCATGTTGTTAAGGTATTGTTCCATCGTTGGAATGAACCCTAAATCTTGCTGGATGTGATCCTCGGCAATATCTCGTGGGGAATACTCACGCCCTTCTGAATTGCGACGAGTTCTACCGAACATCTTTTCGACGAGAAAACATCCAAATGCCGAGTGTAGAATTGCTCGATGTCTGACATCAGCGACTGCTTGCTTGGTTGAGTCAATGAAGTCGTCGATGTCTGCATAGTCTTCTGGGACTCCTCCGTATTTTTTAGCGTGAATTTTGCCATGTAGATATGCTTTCATTTTTACTGTTCACGAGTCACCCTCGCGATCTCCTTATAACCATTATGAGTTGGATGAATGTTATCCCTGCTGATACCAGTGATGGGAATAACAATGTCACCATTCTCATCTGCGATCTTTCGAATGATATTCCGAATATCTTCAATGTCGACCATAGATGCTTTTAGGTTTCCGTGTGGAAGAATCCAATAGACCTTCGCAGCACTAACTTTCTTTCGGATGGTTCGCAGTTCCTTTTCGGTTTTCACATACTGATGGTCGTTACTACCAAGACTAATGATCACCGAATTAGCAGAAAGTTTTGCATTGGAGTACATCTTGTTCCACTGGAAACTGTTGATGCCACCTTCTGCATACGACTTACACTCATGTCGTTGGATATGAGTTCCAACTGCAATACTATCCCCAAGAACAATACAATCGATCATGTCGTATCACCAAGAGGTTTCGTCAACAATGTCTTTGGTCACGGTTACTACATGACCATTGACCATTGTACCAATGATACTTGCTTTGATGATAGAACCAATTCCAGAAGAATTGTCACATGTCACCAGAACAACTTCTTTGTCGGGAAAGCAGTCGAAGAATTTCATGATGCTCTTAAGATCGTCACGATGGAAATAAATTTCACTCTTCATTTGTAGGGGTCTCCTCGGCATATGTAGCACGAATCATTCGGATCATCTGTTCACACCCAGCTTTATTCATGGTGAGAGTCATACTGAATCCACCACTATCTAACATAGTGATAGTAGTCATTCCATCTTGTCGAGCACCAATACGATAGTATTCCTGCTTGTCGTCTTTCGGTTTATTGGATTTCTGTGGCATGTTATACACTTCTTTCGATTGATCGATGTATTCTTCGGCGGTCTTCTTGTGAAATAGGTTAAACATCTTCTATCGTCCCACCAAAGTAGCGAATCAGAGTAATCAGTGCCGGGATTAACTTGGTAACTGATTCCTGGAAATCCTCTGGATGAAGATACTTGTTTTCTTCAACGTGTTGTCGCACTTCTTCCTGAAGATACTGTAGTTGGTCTTTCATTACACAGAGTGCGATACGATCTGCGGTGTCGTAGTCAATATAGCAACCTCGCATATCAGTTACCTCCGAAGAGGTTACCCTTTGCATTGATATCAATAGCAAGGACCAGACCCATGATGACAACGAATTGCCAAGGCTTTTCCATCACACCAACACCAGATGCAGCAAGAGCAGTTCCAAGCAGCGCATACAAAATCAAACTAGTAATCATTCTTCAACTCCTTGTACCATTTCATCCAATTCTTTCGCCAAGTCATTCATACGATATCGACCTTCTAATTTGGAACCGATGTAGCGATTATCATAGTAATCACCGTTCTGGCGTTCACGTTCATCCAGATATTCTTCCAATACTTCAGTGAATTTTCTCATTATTCAATTCTTTCATCTTACGTTCATATTCTTTGTTAGCTTGCTCTTGCTTGTAGACAAAGAAATACCAGATAATCCAAGCCTGAGCAAGCGAATATATGCACAGGATCCAGACAGCGGTTTCTCTCATTCCTCAACTCCGAAATTATCGGGAAGCCAAATACCACCATCAGAGATCCAACCACCAGTGGAGGTCTTTGGTTCATCGCTATCGTAAGTCCAGCCCAGAGCCTTCATCAACTTGTGCTTGACACGCAAATTCGGTTGACGGAAACGATCGGTCGCAGTGAACCCCATCATAGTACCAACTTCAGTCACAGCACCACTACGGCAGATGCCCGCATGGCAGTGGACCAGCACATTCATACTCTTTTCCATTGCATAGCTAAGCAGACAAGCGAGTTCGTTAGCTTGACTATCGTTGATCTTCACCTCGTCTGGGAATCCATCCGAGTCCTCAGCATCCAAGAACTCGAAGCAGTAGACTTCTTTGAAAGTGTGCTTCGTTGGCTTGAACTCAGTAGCGGGGTCTTGGATACGAATCAACATTGTATTTTCACCCAGATCGCTATGATGACCCAGATGAACATCGCTCATACTACAGTTCTCAATCCAACGCATAATCAATTCCCCGTATCAGGTGTATATTTGTAGCTGGTACTTGCGACGATAACAGCAAGGAAGATCATCCAACCCCATCCAGCTTTATCATTGTAAGCAAGATACACAGCGCCGGCGACAGCGGCAGAAAAACACAAGGCACGCATCACCAGTGCAAGCGCCAGTACATTCAGTTCAGTCATTCTCAAGTTCCATATGTGCCCCATGAGGGCATTGTTTGTTGTTTGTCAATTGCAGTCAGTTGTCGTTGCAGCGCAAGAACTTCTTCACCGAACACCGGCAAGTCACGTTGATACATGCATACCCAATTCCAGTAAGCAGTAGCAAGTTCAGTTTCACCACGTTTGTTCAGTTTGTCTTTCACGAAAGCAGACTCGCTATTGACACAAGCACGTGCCGGGTTAGCAATCTGTTCTTTCAGGACTTCGATCAACACTGCAACATTCATCATTTAAATTTCACCACACGAGAATTCTTAGGTTTCAGCACCTTGTCCACGGTCTTCAGGTTTTGCTCTTGAGTCTTGGATAGAGTAGGTTTAGGGTTTTTGAGAAACTCAACCACCAGATCAAATTTAGTCTTGTTAGTCATAATATTTTATTGCATGTCGATTTGAACGTTAACACCATACCACATACCAGCAACGCCGGTAGCAGCCTGTTCACCGATACCACCACCGGCAAACTTTGTTCGCTCCAGATTGTTCAGTGCAGCAAGGGTCGCACTATTGAAAGCAGTATTGTCGCCGATACCGGCACGAATTTGTTTTGCGGTCGTATAGAAACTGACGTTACCAGTTGATACGACACGGAACTTTTGGGTAGAAGCAAACTTTTTCATAAAACTCTTTCAACTCACTATGGGTTCAGTATACCACAAGTGGATAACCCTTGCAAGCGTAGGGTTATTGCTGTTGTTGCATAAAAGCAACGAATTTTTGTACCAACACCTTCTCAAGCGCATACGCCTCTTTTTCCCAAGGTTCACGTTCATATGGAAGGTCTACCCGATAGAGGCGACCCCTCCAAAGGGTGTATGTCTCTCTGTGACCGAGTTCACCATTACGGAACTGACGCAAGTGTACCATCTCGTGAGCGAGAGTTTCGAGAGTCTGCTTTAGAGTCAGGTTACGGTCTATGTCGATGCTAAAATATTTTGGACGATATATGTTATCCTCATCGTCGTGGATGTAGCAGTACCCATCGAACCCGCCTCGGATTTTAAGAAAGCGCAACTCCAGATCGGTATTACCAGCTTTACGGGATCCAAGCAACTCTTGCAGGAAGAATTCTGAAGCCTTACGGATGGTAGCACGATCTTTGCCACGCACGGAACCATTGAAATTAATCTTGATCATGACTATAGCTTACCACAAAACAATAACCCTTGCAAGCGTAGGGTTATTGACTGTTGATTTATACAGTAGGCTCGATACTCACGCTAAATTCTACTACATTCGTACTATATATCTGAGCATAGATCTCAGCGCACGAGCGGATATAGAAGATCATGGTGCGACCACCAAAGTGAATGAGGTATCGAGTTTCTTTCATGGTGCTATTATACCATAAAAAATACCCCTGGCAAGCGTAGGGGTATTATGTTGTAAATTTACAACACTTAGGCTGTAAATTTATTATACAGTTCTTGATATGTAAAATGATATCGTTCTGGTCGGATACTTATACACCATCTCGGTTCATTATCAGGATTATCGATATTATGGGGTATGCCGATTCTAACTATAGCAGAATCTTTTATAGTATGCCTATCTATTTCTGAAACTTCGGATATATCATAACTGTAATATTTTGTCGTTATTCCAGTTTGATTATACTTCACATTATCCGATATAGAATTAAACCAGCGCATTATTCCATTCTTAGTTCCAGACACCACCTGATTAATAGCCCACATATCACTTACGCCACTACCATCTAGATGAATGTTCTTGTTCATCGTGTTCGGTGGAGTGTAGAATAATTGAATATTGGTAGGATTCGATCTGGTATATTTCTGAAATATGGAAACGAACTCCGGATTTAGATTACTATATTCTAGTCTGTATATTTTAACTCTATCTTGGTCGAACTCTGGCATAACATACGAATTGTTCAGTATGTTAACACCTAAGTTCAACTCAAGATATGGTTTATCCATTCTGAATAATATCCTGCGCCATAGGGAATGCTTCTGCAATAGCTTTAGCACATTCTAGAGCGACATCACGATGTTCTTCTTGTGTACCATTTTCCTTACGGAGTTGAATGTAGTGAATCCAACTGCGGATCGTGCCGTTCATATACAAGCGACTCACAGTATTACCCTCAGGTAGAATAGCACGAGCTTGTTCTTTGGCGATACCACGTTCAATCGCTTCAGCATAAGTCTCCTTGACATAATCGATCAGGAACTTTTGTTTTGCGTCCCACCAAGCTTTTAATTCAGAGTCGTCGGTTCGAATGGAGTTCTGTCGGTTCTTATGATCTTGTAAGCGTGCTTCACGCAGCACAAAGTCCAGATCCTTGGTCGGGTCAGCATAACGTTGACTGAACTCTTGGAATGAGAAAGAACGGTGGCGCAGAATCTGTCGTGCGATATCACGTGTAGTTTCAATCTCAAGACATGCAGATACCATTTCCAAGGGCGACCAGTGTTGATGTTTGATCAGGTACTTGATCAACTTATCTGCGGTATCCATATTGAACTGGTTGCTTGGATTTGATACTCGAGCACAGAATGCGATCAATTCCTGAGCATCAGTTAAGCCCTCATCGTACATGCCTCGGGCGGGTTTACTGTAACTAATTAATTTGACTTTCATATTAAATAACTCCTAAAATCCAATTCTCTGCACAATCTTCAGCGTACTGTAAAGTATGACCAGTGATTAGTCTACTTTCAATCAGTTCGCCTGAAGAATATAATTTAACGACATATCCATCATTAATACCATCTATCTCAATTAGAGCTTCTCTGTTAGCATAGAACCCATGAGGGTCTCCGATGAATTTACTTAGTTCTTTCATACCTTAAATCCTGAAAAGTCTTTACGTTCACGAGTGCCGAACGTATTGATTGGTTTATCTGGAATGTCTGGCGCAGCTTCTTGCATCAGACTCTGTGCAGATTGTTCAACGTCAAACAAGCGCATCTTAGCACGGTCAACACCAATGATGAATCGTTTATTAGACGTAGGGTCATTATAACGATTCTTCAACTGTTTAACCATGAGTTGTCCCAGTTTTTCCAAGTCTTCTGTCGAGATCAGGGCGAACATCAAGTCGGCGGTCGCAGGGAGACCGAAACTTTCCGATGTATCTTCCAAACCAACATCTGTATTTGAATAGCCAGAACGAGTCGTTTGCGTCGCCGAAACAATCGGCACATCGAACTCCACCGCCAGACCACGTATTTCCTCCGCAATTGCTTTTACATACGAGTATGTATTCACGGAACCTCCGAGACCTTTCATACGTGAAGATGCGCAGATGTTCAAATAGTCGATGAAGATAATATCTGGTTTGAAGTTCTTCTTCAAACGCAGGTCATTCAGCAATGCACGGAAGTGACCAGTGTGAGCAGAACCAGTTGGATATTCTTTAACGATTAATTTACCCTGAGTTTTCTGAGCGATCTTATTGATCTTGGTCTCAAAGATATCTCTGGGTAGACTTTCCAACTGATCGATCGGCAAGTTCATAAGGTTTGCGTCAATACGTTCTGCGATACGTTCTTCGGACATTTCCATCGTAATATACAGAACGTTCTTACCCTGAGTCAGAACACTTGCGCCAAACGAACACATGAACAACGACTTACCAACACCAGTGCCAGCAAGTGCGATGTTTAGAGTCTTACGTGGCAGACCACCCTTAGTGATCTTATCAAAGTACTCCAGTCCAAACGGAATGCGTTCTTCAACACGATGGTAGAAGTCATACCGCTGTTCAAAGTTGTCGATATAATCGTGACCAATATTAGGGTCAAACGAAACAGACAGTGCTTGTTTAAGGATATCGGGAATTGCGTTTGCGGTAGTATCTTTGGATTTGCCGTCAATGATCTGGATAGATTCCATGATAGCAAAGTAGAGCGCCCGATCTTGACACCACTTTTCAGTAGAGTCGTATAGCCACTTGGGATCTTGAGGGTCACCCTTTTTCACAACTTCTGCAAGAACTTCGATAACATCAGACTCGACACGTTCTTGATTTTGCAGGTCGACTCTTAGGGATTCTTTTGTGGGGCGTGTGTTATACTTCTCGATATGAGAGTTGATCAGTCCAAACACTTTCTTTGCAGGACCGTCGAAGTACTGTGGCTGCAAGAAGGGGAGTACCCTTCTCACATAGTCTTCATCGTGAATTAGGTTCTTGAGAACCGTCAGTTGCATTTGTTCGTTCATCTTTTCCAATTCGGAATTTATCGTTTTCTAGGGCATCGGTTAGGATATGAGATAAGACATCGCCAAGATAGTTGTTGAAGTCAGGGTCATATTTTAACACATTTTCGTCAAAATCACCAGCATCTAAGATTGCATAATTGAACTGTAGCGTAGCACCGTCTCTCGTGTCAGGATGTTCACGGATACCAATCTTTCCGTATGTGTAGATAACATCCTTCCAATTGCCAGTTAGGAGTCGAACAGCCCAATTCTCAGACATTGGGTTTTCCATGAAGGTGTAGTCGTCATTCGTCACCATCATCATCCATTTCATCATCAGTAAGTTCAGCCTGGGCATCGTCCAGCATAGAGCGGTGGCCAACAGTATACATTTCCGCAACTGCATCTTGGAAACTCTTAGATGCAAGAATATCTTTCCAGAAAGCAGGAGTCTGCGTGTCTTTCTCGCGAACCTTGCCACCGATCATTTCACCAGTTTCTTTATCGACAAGTTGATACCAACCGTTAGAAGGTTTAATGACATGACCAGTCTGTAGAGCGATATCCAGTAGGCCAGACCATTTCATGATACCACCGTCATACGACACGGAGACTGGGATACGAGACTTTTCACGCACATAGCGGGACTTCTCAATGTTGATGATGAAGTGGTAACCGACAATCTCAGTACCTTCTTTATCTTGCTGACGACCGATAATCCAGATATTGTCTGCGGAGTAGTAGATACCAGTACCGCCAGAAACGATAGCCTTGGGGAACATACCGATTTCCATATAGGTGTGATTGACGACAACCATTGGAACATCTTTCATGGTCAGATATGGAGTGACCATACGGAATAGACCCTTTAGCGCCTTAGCACGAGACATGTCTGCAACGGACTTCTCGTTCAGAGCATCTTCAAGTTCTTTCTTGGATGCAAGGTTACCAACCGAGTCGATAACGATAATAACCTTCTCGCCACGTTCAAGGTTATTCAGCTGCGAAACGACGTCAAACTTCAGTTGTTCAACGTCGGTGATAGGAGTGTGTAGAACACGTTCTGTGTCAATGCCAAACGATTTGAAATATGCCTGAGGTGTACCAAACTCAGAATCATAGAAAAGCATAACCGCTTCTGGATACTTATCCAGATAAGCCTTTGCCATCAGTAGAGAGAACGCAGTCTTGAAGTGTTTAGAAGGACCAGCAAGAACGGTCAAACCACTAGATAGACCACCATCAAGTCGCCCCGAGAGTGCGACGTTAATCATAGGAACCGCAGTTGGGACTTGATCCTTAGCGGTAAAGAACTTTGATTTATTAAGTTCAGATGTGAACTCAATTTTGGAGTTCTTTTTAAGTTTTTGTAATAGGGACATAGTTTCTCCTTAAGAATACCATTATTATAACATACTATCGACTTTTTGGCAAAACATTTCTGGAGTCATGGCCTTGTCGTCGACATAGTAGGTCGAAGAATAAGGTTTGCCAAACATCAGTTCATCATAAGGCACGTTATGATCTTCCAACCATTTTACAGTTAGTTCACCGACGTCTTCCATGACCTTTCTAACATCTCCATTATGTGTTACCATACGTCTGCTTGATGCGATGACAATATAGTAACCAGCTTTAGAAAGTTTATGCATACCATCGATCACTTCTTGATTAGGTAATGCTTTGCCATATTTTTCCTCGGTTGTTGCACCAGTGTGAATTGGCGAACAAATAGTATCATCTAGATCAAAGACTATGGAACGACGATTTATCACTGAAATACTCCTCAACACGTTTCATTAAGCGCTTCTGTCTGGTATGACTATCTGCATGAAGCGGAATGCAGGTTGCCAGTAAGACGACTCCACCCTTAACAGCAAGGTCATAGTCGACACCATATTTACGACACATCTTTTTAAAGATTGCGTTCATTTCACATTTACGTTCGTAGTTAACATTCGCAACCAGATGATTATAACCAAGAACGATATCATGGGCAAGTTTAGCCCAATCATAATTATTATCGCCCAGAGTACCTTCGATCGTGCCATATTTGCCGCGAGGGTCGATGAAAGAGAGTTTATCATTTTGTACATTGTATAAAATATTCCCAAAGTGTAGATCGCCATGCATACATGGCACAGGTTCAGATTTCTTAAAGATCTCGTTTGCATAATTCATGATCTGATCTTTAATCTCTCTTGATAACGGAGTACCCTTTAAGCGAGCCTCGGTCTTATCAACCCAGATGGACTTACAGTTAGTAGAGAATGTGTAAATACTGTCTGTGGTCTTATTCTGATTCTGATGGAAATAGTTGGTCATGATATGGAATATCTTGCCGATAATATATTCCCAAGTGGATGTAGGTATTTCCTCGTACATCAGTAAGTCAGACAATAGAATGCCCGGCTCATATGAAAGAATAAGTGCATTAGGATTGTCGATGAATCTTGGACAAAACAGTTCTTGTCGCCAGTCAAGTTCGCGATACCATGAGCGTTCATTGTCAATAGTCTCGATCGCTTCAATATTATGGTAGTCTGGTTGTTTATGGATCAACGAAAGTTCTTGATCATAAGTGATCTTGTTGAATGCCCGGCTCTTAAGCCCGAGTAATGACGCACAGGTCTTGTAGTATGAGCTGATCTCGCCGATGTCATACCACTGATCAGTCAGTACCTTCTTGAACTTACGTGGATAGATCTTTAGAGCAGTGGAAATTTCATACTCGCCCTGAGTCTCAACGAAAGCACCAAACATGTCCAGACTGCTTGAGAAAGAATATAACCCAACTAGGGCGACTCCGTTGGGAATAGAGACCGCTGGTTTATCGTAATATTCAAAGTTACCCTCATCCCACATACACCAATTATGATGGTCGGTGACTTCTTTAGCCAGAAGGAAGTCTTCTCCCAACGGCATATCTTCTTCAAGGATAATCGCATCTCCCAGCCAAACAACAGCGGGGATATCATAGTTCTTGATTACCTTTGCACCGATCAGAATAGCATCATGTGGACCGTTCAACTTTTCTTGCTTGACGAAAGTCACATTTAGGTTCGCCCAGCGGCGATTGACATAGTTACGAATATCATCGAATGCACCATCTACAATTACCAGCTGTTCAATCTCACTGGTCTTAAGTGCTTGTTCGATAATGAAGTCAATACAGGGTTTACCGTTGACCCGAACCATTGCTTTGGATGTGTTGTTGGATAGGGGTCTTAATCGTGTGGCAAGACCCGCCGCAGGAATGATAACATTTATTTTCATAGGATGTTGACTTTTACGCCACTTTCTTCAAACATGCTTTTACTAAACTCAAAAGCTTCATCCCACATGGGATTGACACTGAATGCTTCTTGAGGAATATACACTTCTTTAATGCCGACTTGGATGATACCCTTTGCACACTCGGAACAAATTGGTAGACCCCAGACGTATAGACTCGCACCATGACATTTTACACCATTTAGGGTGGCATTGTAAATGGCATTCATCTCGGCATGGACGACATACTTATATTTTGTTGGACGATCGTTGTAGCGTTCTTCGAAGTCAAAAACACCACGAGGAAATCCGTTGAAACCTTGTGATAGGATCTGACCATGCTCACCGACGATCACAGCACCAATCTTTCGACTCGGATCTTTACTCCATGTGGAAATTTCCTTGGCGAGTTGTATATATCGATTCTGCCATTTAGACATTTCGGTAGGCATATTCAATTGCTCTTTCAGCTTCAAGTTTGATTGGTCGATTTGCATACCAGTTGCCAGTGTCCGCATCGAGTTCTCGACACAGCTGCTCAACCTCATGCGATGTGATAGGGTATTTTTGCTTAACCGCATTCGCAGCAACTGATACCATGAACTGATATAGTTTTGCATACCAACCAGTCTCACTGATTGTCATGTAGTCTGCAATGAGTTTCTTATTGACGAAAGGACAGTCGCGATATGACTTCCAAGTGATATCCGAGCGTTCTTCGAGTTTGTTGCGACGATGTGCGATAACCATCGACTGCAATTCTTCGGGCAATCTATCAAAGAATGAGTTGCCAACTACGGTCTTTTCAGTATATGGATGCTTATCCATCAATGCGTCAGGATCAATGACGCTACCACGATTACTGAAAATAAAGTTGTTAGCACTAGGATACGTCGCAGGTACATAATACATTCTGCTGAAGTCTTTAGTTTGTCGATCTCCGATCGACTCAAGTTCTGTATTGAGTGCGAACCAGAAGTGTCGGATTTTGCTTGCTGGTACAGGTTTATCAAGTGGGAAGACAAGCCTGAACTTAGGTTTATCCACTGTTGAACTAGCAGTGCTATAACAAACATAATACCAACTGCCGAACCGACTACGTAACTCATCTTCAAGATTTCCTTTAAACTCATGGTCGTCAACATCCACCGCAGCCCATCCTGCCCATTCGATCACGTTCTTATTAGCACGTGTCGTATCTGGATGATATACTGCGGGAGAGATAAGGGGTGACGATTTCTTATTCTCACCCTTCTTCGCTTTGTATCCAGGCATAGTGGATAGTTTGTACAGCATAGCTTCAAAAGCAGGCCAATCCTTAAGATCGACCCGCTTATCGGTCTTGTTGTCAAACAGCGATTTGAAGATAGTCAAAGAATACATCATAATGTCATTATTATACCACAGCTACATAATAAAGTAAAGTTTTATTTTAAACAGGAGTAATCTGCTCTACTTTCCAGAATTGTGACCGAAGTTCCACTAATCGGGGCGATATTATACGGAGTGGTGTTCCTTCCGACAGCAAATTCAATGGTGAATGTAAACTGATAACCCTGAGCGCCAATCTGCTTCTTAGATTTCTCCGCAGCATCTGCTTTGGTAACTCCCTTGGACTGACATCGGACACGAGCGGTAATCCTACAATGATCCTCAAACTTGGGAATAGGTTTCTTGCCTTGCGCCTTCATTGCGGCATTCAGGCCTAGAGGATCCTTATTGCCCAGTAGATAAAACCCATGAGTCCCCACGTTGATATAGAACGTGTCTTTCAGATTATAGTATTTGGTCATCGAGTCTGGCGGCAATTCCAACTTAATATCTGGGCATGTCTTCAGGTCAAAGTTGTATCGGTCACGTAGAGGGATTTTCAACATCTCACGTTCCCATACAGCAGAACGGTCACTGATGTTGTAGATAGGAATAGACCAACGTTTGTTGATCTCATCTAACACGCCTGCGGACTTAGCAAGATCTGCAAGGAACTTCTTCTCAGTCTCATCATGATCGATCTCACCGAAGCGCCAGTGCGGTAGCGAATTTGCATACGCCTTGATAACCAAACTGCCACCAGCGGTCGGGGAAATCTTTAGTTCGCATCCTGCTTGTTTTCCACGAACAGTGAGCATTAAGTCAGGTCTGGTATGGGATGCACCAGCAGTGATACCATCGGACAGACCAAACTTCTTCAGAAATTTAGTTGTGTTTTCTTCGTAGACAAAACCTTGTTGTGCAGCCATTAGAACCTCTTATTAGAAGAAGTCCTCCAATGAGTTACCACCACCTTTATATGCTTCAGACCATGAAATAATTGCTTCCCATCGGAAGTTATCACCAGCATCAGTGACCCATGAGGGATCTTCTTTCTTTACTAGTTTAACCAAGCCAGGGAACTCTGCGGATAAGGCTTCGAGGCATTTTCGTTGGAGTTCAGTAGTGCGAAAGACTGAGTTACCGCCAGGTTTACCGTGAGGATGATTAAAAGCAAACTTGAAAATGACGGCATTCTTAACTCCCTTAGTCAATAGCGCAAGTGTGGCATAGAAATCTTCGTACAACTTGATTTCTTTATTCTTTTGGTACATTCCATCGAAGCGAACGCCGAGTTCTGACATTCTTTTACTATTTATACCATAGCATGAATATGAACGAGCAACTTCTTTGAAGTCCTCCGGCACTCGGTTATTACCACCACGATCACTGATACCAACCCAAGGATACTCGTCTAACATAGTTTCAACCATGTTCAGCATTTCTTTCCATCCATCTTCTGTGATCTCGGAAAGTTTTAGTTCTGCATCACGTTGCATGAATACGCAACTGTCGTCGATGATGAGCACCTTCTCACCCAGAGCAAGCAGACGCTGACGAACGTCTGCGATACCATCAGTCATACCAATGTCAATAATCTTGGCGGTCGGGTTATGCTTCGTCAGTTCTTCAACACGATCAGTACGGGTACAGAGGACTGTCATATCCTTAACCCATTGTGGCATATGGTTGAAGCACTTTTGGTTATCCTCACGCATGAGGGTAGGAATAGCAATAATCATTTAAAAGAAGTCCTCAAGTGATGCTTTAACAGCGGTAGCTTCTGGGTGATACTGATTCAGCATCTCGACACCACCATGTTCTTTGCAGTAGTCATACCACTCTTGCGATGTCCACATGCCAGGATAAACACCATTGAAACCGGCACGCCAGTATTCGTGTTCTTTGTTCTGACGACAGAACTCCACGAAATTCTTACGAGTCTGTTCATATTCCCATGAACCCAACTCTAACATGTTCTCGCGGAAATAACAAACCAATGTACAACGGTCGGACTGATCTTCAGGTGATGTAATCGCAGTGTTACCGTGGATGCCTTCGTGGTTATTAACCAAGAGCAAATCTCCAGGACGGCAGTTAACAGCAACACGGAACTGAGGGAACGCCAAGTATGCGCCTTCCCAGCCAATGTTGTCCGGACCAGTAAGTGCTGCAAGGTTTGAGAAACCCACAGACAAATCACCAGCATCACGATGCGCAGCGGTACGGAAATTCTTATTGACTGTAATGGTAGTGAATACTGTATCTTTCACCAAGAATCTGGGATCGATCTTATCTGCAGCAGCTTTCTGTGCAGCCCAACGTCCAGGAATCAGTTCTTTAAAATACTGATTGAGTTTCTGCACATATGGTAAGCAAAGTTCCCACTCAGGATGCTCTTCTGAGTATGCAGTGATACGACCATATGGGAAACGAACGAACCTGTCGTAATATCCAGCAACACCAGACATCACTGCCTTTGCATAGTTCGTGTCCGAAATATACTTGTCGTTGACATACATCGCCTTAGCAGCTTGTTCTGCTTTGGGTAAATCAAACAACGACTCCACCCAAGTATCAAACCACTTGCCGTATTCCAGACCATCTTCTTCAATCGCGCCGCGACGCCACACATAACCACGGACGTCTTGACTGGGTTTATCTGCTGGGCACTCGCGACGAATACGTGCGATCGCCTGAGCATCAGTCTCTTCATCAAATAGATTATTACCCTTCTTCTTGATGAAGTAGTTCAGGATAGCGTATTCCATGTCATTGACAAAGAATCGGTCGCCAGTCTTTTCGCCACGAGGACCAGCTGCAAGACCACGATTGGTCATAGGTTGCGCAGCACCAATCAAACCTTTGTATGCATCACTATACTCTTTATGAGTAAATGCGTTCTTGCGGAACTTGAAGATCAAACGACTTTCATCTGGACCCTTTGCGCACCCAGAGCAGTCTTGTTCACAACCAACCTTTTCCTCAAGGGAGCAGTCTGCTGGTGCATAGAAGTCGCAGTCTTCCTCAATCAATACATCGTAATGGCTTTCGTCCATGAACTGTCCAAGGCAATGTTCTGCGTCATGAACTTTATCTGCTACAATTACTCTTACCATATTATCTTCCCTCTAAATCTAGAATTACTTCAGTGCCTTCAATGTGACACCCCACGACCTTTCGCTTACCTTCATCATCCATTATGACACAGGTATAGATCGGTCGACTAGTTTTATTTATCGAAGCAGAATTATTGGAAGACATTATAAGTGTCCGCCATGCGTCAAGTAGTTTGTATGAAAGGTCGTATGTATCCATTACAGGTCACCGTCCTTGCGGTTTTCAGAATAGAATACATCAAAGGAACCGCCAGGATAACGGGATTCTAGTTTGCGAACGTTCTCTGCGACAACTTCATTTGGATCAAGGTTGAGTGCCCGGCAGGCGTTCACCCAATACCACATGATATCGCCAAGTTCACGTTTCATGTGAAACACGTTTTCTTCATTGAACTCTTTGCCCTGGAAGATAATCTTCTTCGGAATCTCTGCGAACTCTCCACACTCTGCTGCAAGACCAATAGCAGCAGTCATTAGAAGTGGGAAGTTGTATGCCTGATTCGCGTGAGCCAGATCCCAGATACGTTTATGGAAATGGTCGATGGAATTGCTAGGTGCTGATGTGACAGCACTAACAAATTTACTATATTGATTAAGGTCAACTTGTTTAGTCATAATATACTCCAGTTATAATTACGTATTATATCACATTTTCTCCAATCGCGCAAGCACGATTTGGGCTCGTTTTGAGGGTAGTTTGGTAAGAAAACCAGTCTTACGACCCTTGGAATATGGGGGTGTAAGACCTTTACTTAGATATTGGTCTGCTGTAGCGTCATAGATTTCGCCAGTTGAGTTATCAACAATCCACCAGTGTACTATACCACGATCGTCTTTACCGCAGGCTGCGGAGTAGTTGGATGTCGCGCCGAGGGTATGATACAAGACCTCTGAAGCAACATAACAATGACCAAACATAGGATTGCTTGAATTTTCAGCACGATATTCTTTCTTAAGAAGATCTGGTGTTAGACACTTCTGTATCTTCGGAATCAATTCCGTGATATGCATGGCATTCTTCATCTTGGTAAAACCTCTTTTCTTGAATAGTTAACTCTTTAAATGTCTTGCGAGGATTACCACACAGCATACACTTGGGATTTCCGCAGTCCATGGCATGCTTCTTAGCAAGGCGGTGCGGTTCACGAACATCTTTAGACCATGCAGGATCCATCCTATGTTGTTTAGCGATTTTGACCTGTCTGGTAATTGCAGTCTCATCGTCGTGGATTCTCTTAGAACGCTTTTGCTTTACGTTATGATCACTCATGTGGCATCTCCTCAAAGATATTAGACCATTGTTTCAATTTCTCTATCTTCTTAACCTTAGCATCAATCAAACCAACTGTATCTACACCAACGTCTTGTTTGACCAATAGTTCAATCATAGCAAGAAGATCGCCTAGTTCCTCTTGAAGCATACTGATGTTAGTTCGGTTCTTTCCAGGCTTCATCTGCGTAGGACCAAATCTAAAACACTTACTGATTGCTTGAGTTACCTCAGCACATTCTTCCTGAAGAATCAGTAAGATCTCCCTAGTCTTATCATCCATATCGTAGTCCCTCATCTAATAATATCGATCTTATTCATGGTATCTTCGTTCCAGATCTCAAGTTCTGTGCGGATTTTACCTTCTTGTTGCAAGGTGTCATATCTTGACGTTGCCTTACGTTTCCACCATGCGATGATGTTACTTAGATAGTGTTTATCATAGTTCTCTTTGTTGGGAATTAGAACATTGGTCTTTCCAAGCAATACATCTCGAGTGTTCTCATACCCATATGTAGACATATAGAAACGTTTCTGAGTCGTGATATCTGTAGACGCCTTGATCGCAGCAACAAACTGTTCATATAAAACAGGATCATGCGTCTTCAGTGCACGCTTGATATCAGCAACCATCATGGTCTGAGTTTTCAGTTTGCGTGATGATGTACCATATGGGAGTAGAGGTGTATCGTTATTACGTTTGACAAACCATGCATTCATCTCATCGTAAAACTCATCCGATAGGGTAAGCATAAACTTGCTCTCGGTGTCACCAGAGTGGCGCAGGAATGGTTTCAGACCATCATACTGACTTGTACCCTTAATACTGCCATAGAGTGAGGTTGTCTCAAACAAGCAAGTCTGCATCTCAGGATACTTGGCATTAATCATCTCACGCACTTCATGAGAGGTACAGATCAGAGCCAAGAGTTTTCCGCCCAGATAATTGAATCCGAAAGGTTGCGCCGGAACAATGATATAACCCATCATTGCATGTTTGTTGAACACGGTCAGGTCTGGTACTTGTCCCAACCAATCGTTACGTGGTTTGGAGTTGATTAGTGGAGATGCGATCTTAACGAATCCAACGTATTTGTTGGTATTCTTCTCAAGGATAGCCAACTTCAGTTCTTTGCCAGGACTGTTCTCATATGTAAACGATGCAGTCATTTCCAGCATAGTGTCAAACGCAGTGCCAGGAATGACACGTACATCAAACTCCATATCGTTGGGGTGCATAGTAAAGTCACTGAACATATCATCCTCAAACCCATAGCCGTCAAGGGTTGCGGGTAGGGAGTTGATACGCTCAATCTTTTTCATGCGGAAGTATTCTTCAATCGTGGAAAACTTGTTCATGTAATCAATGAACTTGTTACCAGCATATATCGCATCATCTTTGTTTAATTCAATCATCCAAAAAACTCTTCCAAGGTATTCTTTTCCTCCAGCGACCATCCAATCGCCTCAAGGATAAGATTCAGCGGGTCGGTGAAAGACTTCTCAAATTGTGTATCATAATCAAGGTATCGACGTAGGCCAAGTTCTTCTGGGAACTTATCCGCATACGATATTATATTCTCTTTGATCGGGTTTGGCAAGCGCAGGTAACAGAACTTAATCTTCTCACCATCCTTGATCAACTCATAGGTCTTATCTAGACCATGTTCCTTGACGTAGTGATTATATAGCAAAGAACCACGAACGTGAATAGGACACGCCTTCTTGTAGATTGTCTTACGATCAGACCAAGATGTAATATCACTGACTCCACGAGGGAAAGAAACTTCTTCTGGAGAAAGGGTTCTAAACTCGTTTCTAAAATCGTTGACGAACTTACGTACATCAGACTCGTCACCATCAATCAGTAGTCGGAACACTTCCATGAACTTGTCTCGACAAATCGCAGGCGTGGAAGACTTGACCGCCTCGATACCCATCACCTTCAGGTCTGGTTCTTTGTACTGGACACCTTCGTTGTTCCAGACATTCAGGATATAACGCTTCTTTGCAACCCAGATACCTTTATCCGAGATACCTTCACGTTTCATGACCATGCGGTTCTCATATCCACCCATCTTGGTGTAGAGTTCAGCATATGCATCATTCAACACTGCGGTAAACTTATCTTCACAAACTTTGTCCAAGAAACGCACTGCCTTCTGAGTCTCAACGTCTTTGCCCAGGAACTTCTCAACAAACGGACCAAAGTTCAGATACAGCGAATCTGTGTCCATGGCGATAACATAATCTTCACCCTTAGTCCCCATTGCTTTGTTCATGAAGTCATTAACCGCACGTTCAGCCCAACGGATAGTCAACTGACCAGAAAGAGTAATCGACTCTGCGATGTTGTTGTCGTAGTATCGGAACCACTGGTTACCCATCGCACCGTAAAGAGAGTTCAACAGAATTTTAATCGCCATCTGTTGACTGTCACCCTGAGCAATCTGACGCTCCAGTCGAGCCTTCTCAGACATGTCGGTTGCATTAACCTTCGCTTGTTTATTTGCAAGCATCTGTTTCTTAACCACGACACGTTCTTTGTAGTATGCGTCAATGATCTCTGGTAACGCACCTTGGAACGATGTATCAAAATGTACGCCACATGCAGACATCGCAGTGTTCGGACGTTCATTAGGAGTGTTAGTACCTTCCAGACAGCGATCAACATCCACACCCATAGTGCGAGATGGTTGAATAGTATCCGGACCCATGTTCAACTGGATAATGATCGAAGGATACAGCGAGTTCAGGTCAAACGACACGACCCAATCATACTTGCCAGGAATAGGTTCCTTGACATATGCGCCAGGATACTCAGTCTTAGGTGTATCTTTGTTCGGTGGAATCGCAATCTTCTTCTCGCTCAGTCGGCGATAGATAATCGTATCCCAGATACCAGTTGTACCTAGAGTTTCATTGTAGTTGACACCACCCTTATACGCCAGAGTGAACGCAAGGTTCATCAATGCGGTTTTGTTGTCGATACGGTCGACCAACCAAACGTCGCGAATGTTGTAGTCAATAAACTTCTGATGATCCTCTTTGTATAAGGTATGCAGATTACCGTCGAACTGTAACTTCTTTTCACCCACGATCACGGATGCAATATGGTCAAGACGGTTAGATTCTTGTTTACCATAGGTCTGCACCCCAAACTTCAGGAACAGGTCAAGGTAGTCCATCTGTTGAATACCGACAAGGTCGTATGCCTGCAGACGTTTACCTTTAAGGGTAATCTCTTTCTGTTGGATCATCTTCCAAGGTGACATACGCTTGGTAAACTCCTCGCCGAAGATCTGCACCATACGGTTGACCAGATACGGAATATCGAACATTCGCACGTTCCAACCAGTAACCACATCTGGTGTCAGATGCGGCGTAGTCCAGTACTCCATGAACGACTTTAGAAGATGTTCTTCACTAGAACACTTGAAATACTTAACATCATGGTCTTGAAGTTGTTCTTTCATCTCAGAGTTGGCGATAGACCAATCACCTAGACCCCAAATGAAGTATGCATCTCGTACCGAGTCTTTCAGTGCAATGGAGATGACGGGGTGTTTTGCTTGTTCTGGTTCAGGGAATCCCTCATCGGAAGCGACTTCAATGTCGATGTTACAGACATTGATCTTGGTTGCATCAAATGGGATTTGTTCTCCAGGAAAATTATCATTGATAAACTGTGCGATGTAGTTGGTGTTGCCGTAGATCTTGAAATTCTCGACTTCACCATACTTCTGAATGAATTCTTTTGCTTCACGCATATCGCCGAAAGTCATCGGCGAAACAGTTTGTTTGTCCAGCGTCTTCCACTCGCCGTTCTTGTCCGGAACGAACAATGTTGGGCAGAAGGGGACTTTGCGATGGATACGCTTGCCATCAGCGTAACCACGATATAGAATAGAGTTGCCAAAACGGGCAACGTTAGTATAGAACTCCAAAACTCACGCTCCTAACATAATGTACCATTATAACATAAGCAATGTTAAATTGCAAGGTTTATGTTACATTACGATTTTTTGGGAGGGAGTAATAATCTTGGAGTGAATAGAACGGTACTGCTCGGCGAGCTGGTTGACGGGGTCTACGATGAATACGACTGCATCACGGCGGATAGTCACCTTATCAGATTCAGCATAGGGTAGCCAGGGAGCCAGACCAATATTACGGTCTTGAGTTGGGATAATAATTGTAGGGTCTTCCATAGTGATATGGGACTCAGTTTCATTGCTAACAGTGCACAGAATTTCTTCGCCAGAAGTCAAGCGCACAATTTTCACATCATTCATTTGGTTCATCCTTTAGTAAATGTTTATGACAGACATACTCTATATAGAGATTAGCGTCTAGTTCATCGGTAAAGCATCGTACAATCGTTTCAGTGGTATTGGTATTAAACAGAACCACTAGGATAGTATTGTTTCCGAGAACAGACGCCCTCAACAACCATCCGTTGTCGCGTTGTAGAGTTGGGAAAGAGAGTAGTTTCATTTCTTTGATTTATCATTATACCACACTCTCTTATTTATGTAAAGCTATTACAGATAACCGATTCTACTTAGATATCTCTGTCTTGCTTCAAGATCAGCAAGGTCTGCGGAATTCGCAAGGTACGCTTCAGCGATTTCCTTTCTCTGCTGTCTGATATCAAATATTTCTACTATAACAGATAAAATTTTCTTTAATTGTTGCATGGGTCATCCTTGTAAGATATGCGTTAAAAAACCCCTCAGGATTTTGTCCATCGGGGCTATATTAGTCGAACTAGATTAGTCTTTCTTGGAGACGAATCCGTATAGTTCCTGAGCCTTCTTCATAAGTTCATCCATGGAATACATCTCAGGGACATATTGTTTCCACTGTTCGTTGTTGACCTTACCAGCGGTAACAGCCTCATCGAATACACGTTGAGCGAACTCACGGTTGATTTGATATTGCTGGTCCATGTAGTCCTTAGCCATTGCTAGGATATCGGTACGCAGTTCAAATGCGTTCTTGCCAGAGTTAGATGCTTTTGTAGCCATTATATTTTCCTTTGTGTGTTTGTGTGTTTACCGAACATTAAGTGTGTCATGCGTCGATTTAGTTCAGTATATTCGTCGAGCATGTGGGATTGGTCTTTCCAGAACTTGGTGTGTTTCTCAAACCATGATGGTTCAGGAATCTCCAGTGCAGCGGTACGCTCACCATGACCTCGTTCTCTAGTGACCAAATTATGTTTCAGAGCAAGGTGTTGGATAACTTTATTGGACTCAATACAGTGCATGTAGACCTGAGTGATATTGTGGAATTTAGCCCAGTCCAACATCTCTCCGATCAATTTGCTCCCAACACCTTTTCTCTGGTGTCTCATTTCAACACTCACTGCAAGCTCATATGATTCTTCATCCTTCGCCATATGACCCCATCCAGAAGTTTCACCAGATGGTTCAGATGCACGAAATAGAACGTGATCCTGTGGATTCTTCACTATGTTCATGATCAGTTGGTCGATCACGTAGTCGCTGGGCATATATCCGAAGCGACTATGTTTATCTACATCTGATAAAGATTTAAGATGATCAGAGTACTCTTTCAGTGCACCGATCTCTTTCTCTATTGTAATCATGTTCTGAGTGCTATGTGTGTTGTATATACATTATTTAGTCATAGGGTTAACCCTACTTCTAGGTAATTAACCCTAATTCAATCACTCAGACAGCAGTTGAGGTTGTGAAGTATTGCCAATTGCAATCTTGCGAGGTTTCTTTGCCTCTGGAATGATATGCTCTAGTTCGATATACAGCATACCGTTCTCCATATCAGCACCTTGTACCACTACATCATCAGACAGAATGAAACTGCGAGTAAACTCACGAGCTGCAATACCACGATGTAGGAACTTAGGTGCATCTTCGGACGGAGTGCTATTCACCTTACCAGAAACGACTAGTTCATTCTCTCTAACCTCAATATCGATCTCATCACGCTTGAATCCAGCTATAGCAATCTCGATGGTATATTTCTGACCATCTTTGATGATATTGTATGGTGGATAGTTGGTGTTGACAGCGGTATTCGCATTGTTGTGAATGCGCCACATACGGTCGAATTGGTCTTCAATGCCAACATGAAGTTTGCGATGACGTTCGATCAGTTGTGCCAGGTCGGCAGATGTTAGATTCATAGTGTTTCTCCTTAAAAGCGAGATAGAAATGATTGATACCCCGAAGGCGTATCGGTTTGAAAGTAGGGAGTTTTTCATTCTCCCTACATTATATAGTCAACTTAGTCAGATTTTTTGGAGTTGCCGATATTGTATTTTGGACACAGCTCCCACTCATGCTTTTCCTTATGCGAGATCACCTTGATCTGGCGTAGAGGTGCACGGTCTTGTGCTGATGCTGCATTTACAATATTGATTAGGCCCCAATCGCTCAACAGAGTTGCAATTGCGTTTCTACGCTGTACATCATTGAGCATCAGGTTGGATGGTTTACAATCCAACAGGAATAGTTCTTTGAAATGTACAATGAAGTATCGCCCCTGCTTATGCAAGATATGACAGGATTGATATAGTTTGTTGTCTTTGTGGGATGCTACACCGATTCGTGTAAGAGTTTCTCTAACCTTCAGGAAGTCGTCAGGTTCATTCAGAGTAACCTCCAGCATAGAAGCTGGTGTCCATCCTTTAATTTCATAATTTTCGTTTTCCACCTTTGAAAACCCTTTGCTTTAATTCTTCTATTTGTGTATCGCTCAGTAGGGTTAAGGCGACTTTCGCTTTTTCGTCACTGTACCCATAATATTCCTTCACGACTTCTAGGTGATCAGGTAGTTCCGCCTTTGCCCATTTAGCATAGCGTTTACCCGATCTTACAGTATTTAGTAAAAAGTCGAATTGTAGCCTATTATCGAGGTGGTGGTGAATGTTCATCTCATTGGCGAGCAGAACAGTATCCGGAAAGTATGATAGTGAACGGTTTATGAAATAAGACTTATATGCTTTCTCCTCGATGTCGTCCACCATGATATCCTCTTTGGATTGGTTGATGGACTTTAGAAAATCAAATGGTGTTGTCATGCTACCCACCTCTCACCAGCTTCTAGTGCATCAATGAAAAGTTTACTGAGAACGACTGGGGATTTTTCTACGTGATTATCATACAGATGTGTCTCGTAAAAACCAGTCTCATCATTGTAGTAAACATATGCATAGACAGACTCGTCGTTGTCCTTATAAAATGACTTGATCTTTTCAATCATCACTTGAACTCCGCAGACGCCATGATCTCGGTCATACATGCAACGGTGTTGAGTTCGTGATCAGCAACGAATGCGTTCTTGTATTGATACTCGGCAAGGATAAGAATGACTTGTGGAATACTGCCTGGAGCCATAGTGTCGTTCAATGTGTCGTAGATCTTACGGAAGATCGCAGCAGGTTCGCTGTCCATGTTGTCAGCAACCCATTGACGCATCTTCTTGAAGTCTTTATCCTTCAGTGCTTTGATCAGCGGGTCAATGTTGGAGTTGTTCATCCAGGACAACATACCACTATCAATCGCGCCAGAAGCACCATAGCGTTGACATTCATTGATGACACGACGCCAGTCCGGCGCAAACTTCATGATGACTTCTGCAAGCACCTTGTCGTCATATTTCACGTTTTCCGTATCCAGAATCACCTTCAGTCGCTTCATGAACTGGGCAAGGAGTTTAGGCGTGTCTTTCTTGGCGATGTTGAACTCAATCACAGCACATCGAGAATGGAGTGGTTCAATAATCCGATTCTTGAAGTTGCATGTCAGAATGAAGCGACAGTTGTTTGAGAACTCTTCCATGAAACCACGGAGAGCAGGCTGAGTTGATTGTGCGTTCAGGTAGTCAGCCTCGTCAAGGATGACCACTTTATATCCACCCTGAAGCGATACAGTAGATGCAAACTGTTTGATCTTACCACGCAGAGTATCGATGTTACCATCTTCAGATGCGTTGATAATCATGCAGTCAAGGTCTAGTTCGTTACACAGCGCCTTCGCAACGGTGGTCTTACCTAGACCAGCAGTACCACATAGCAACATGTGGTGCATCTCACCAGTCTTTACAATCTCCTGAAACGTTTTCTTAATATGTTCAGGGAGAATACAATCTTCAATAGTTTGGGGTCTCCATTTTTCGACCCAGAGGAAATCATTAGCGCTCATACTCATACTCCTACATCATCATAATAAAAAGAGGGACATGCCCTTATTATAACATGTCCCCCGTCAAAAGTAAACTACCGAAGTAGATTAGGCGTTGAACATTTCTCCGCCAAAGGTTGCGTAAGCGGCAGCAACCATTGCCTTAGTAGGACGACCAATGCGATACTTGGTGGTCTTGGTGCCGTCGCTCAGGACAGCAGGGTTTCCATAGACGCAGACGCCAGACTCACGCAGAGTGCGGACTGCTTCATGTGGGTTCTTGATACCGAACTGAGCAGAGATTTGCTTAGCGGTCAGAGTTGCGCCGGTGGACAGGTGTTTTTGCAGTTTTGCGGTTTTAGTCATTTCAAGTTTCCTTATAAAGTAATGATGTGATTTGTTGGAATCAACCAACGATGGTTTCATAGAGAGTTTCTAACTCTTCTTGTTCTTGTTGCACTTCCGTGAAGTTCTGCTTGTGGTAAATCTTTGCGAGTTTACGTGCAGGCTTCTTGGGAATTTCGAACTCATCCTCGATACGTTCAAGGATGTTTTTAATCAGATCACGTTCTGCCTCGATACGGGTCATAGAAGCACTGATTTCTTGCAGCGCATCCATGACCTTCTTGCGTTCAGCAGGATCCGAAGGGATCTTAGCAATATTGGTGTTCACAACGGTCATGATATAGATTCCAGATTAATTACTGAGCAGATGCGGATGGGGGAACAGGTGCGTCTTTAGGCGCATTAGGATCCTGAGCAGGTTGTTGAGATTGTACAAAAGCAACCAGACGGTCGCGGCACAGTCCAACGGTAGATGCTTCTGCACCCTTGAATGCACCACGTTCGACTGCGAGGTCGATGATACGTGCAGCCATTGCCAGGTCTTGCAGAGTTACAGCAGGCGCTTCTTGTTGCGCAGGGTTTTGAACTTGTTCAGTCATTGCTTATTCTCCTATAATATTAAGCATTAAACACAGATGATTTTTCCAGGGCAACCCAATATTCGATGTTGCCATTGACGTTCTTGAAGTTGGAAATCAACTTAGAACTCAGTGATGCACGATAGTCGCCGTTAGCGAACTTGAAGTTTCCAATGTTGAAAATCATCGAGAACGCATTAGTTGGTCGAACAACATCACCGGAACTAATATTTAGTTCAAAAGAGTTGGAAGTAGCGTTTTTGGTATCAGAAACTTTGATGGTGATACCAGTACCGCCTTCTTCACCACAGACTGCGACTTCAGATACGCCAAGGGTCGCCGCAGCCTTACGCAGTTTGTTCAGGTCAGCCTCGGTCAGTGTGAACTCGATTTCGCACTTAGGCATGGTGATATCTTTAGAGGGGGATGTGAGATTCTCCAGAGCGGAGAAGTAGTAATTGACGGACTGGCCACCGTCACGAATCTTCACACTAGATTCGGTGAACAGAAGTTCTGGCGTGTCGAACAGACCGACAACACTCAGGAACTCATTCAGGTCATAGATACCAAACTCTTGAGGAATGGTCTCGGCGATAGTAGCGGATGCAAGAATGTTCTTTGCCACAGAAATGGTCTTAACCTTGTTACCCGCCTTGAAGACCAAGTTGGGGTTGATGGAAGAAAAGTTCTTGAGAACTGCTACGGTATTTTCAGAAAGTTGCATAATTAAAAAACTCCATGTTTACTTTTGATACGATCATTATAACACATACACATTGCTTTTGCAAGCATTATTTGTCATACTCGGGGGTCCAGACAAAACCATCTCGCAACCCTAGTGACTCGGCGAGCGAGTCTTCGAATACTCCGTCGACTCGGAGGGTGTACCTAAACTCAGATACAGCATCTACGCCGTGGTAGTCTCGATTGTTGAAGAAGTAACTGGTAGCACCTTCGGGTAGATAGTGCTTCTTGTTGTTGATATCATCCAACACATAACTAGGACGCCAACCAGCATTGAAGAACAGATTGATGTTATGATCTTTATGCGGGTTCAGATACCAATCGCGATGTGCAGGAACTCTGGCGTTCGGATAGGTGGTAAAGAATAGAACTCTACCGACCGATTTGAACGGAAGAGACTCGATATACTTCATCACTTTGGGAAAGTGTTGTTTCGCAGTATCAGTCCAATCGAATTGTTGAGCGGCACCAGTTTTAGTCCTGAAGATATTTCGCTTCAGATATACAGTGAACATCCAAGGGATAGTAGAACCCATTGCGAAGTATGCATATTTGTACAGAATGACCATAGGGTTTTCTTTGGTCTCTTTACAATACCTCAACAGATCACGAATGTTCTGTCGGTGTTCTCCTGTAGGATCGTTCTGTTCGATATTAGCAAGCAGGGTCGTCCAGTTCTTTTGATTGAGTTCTTTCTCATCAGAAGAGTGGATCGATCCTGGAAACATACCGAACCCAAATTCTTGCGACTTCGCCAGACCCTGAACACATTCGCGATGGAGTTCATCGTTCATGGATGTATCGATATACGGATCCATAGAAATGATCGGGACATGATTAACGCCAACACCCTTCAGTCCATATGCTTCATTACCAAACTCAGGAACCTGAATGTAGAAGTTGGTGAGTGGTTTATGTGGTTGAATCATTTGTCTTATCGTCAAGGATGTCTAGTTCAGCTAGGAACATCAAGCAACATCCAGCATGTGCAAGGTGATGCAACCCAGATTCGGGATCATAGGTTTCGCCACGTTTCCAAGCCCAGACATGTCGTTGCAGTGCATCGAAGTATCTTCGTTTGCCTTGGTCGACGTATCGCCAGTTTTCACGTTCATATTTCTGAGCACCGAATGTCAGTACCTTGGCAATCTCTTCAAGAATGTAGGGTGGAAGCAGACCATACTCGGTCTTACCTCCATCAAATTTACGACCCTCAGTTGGATCATATTTCACAGATGTCATATAGTTCATATCCTCCAATTATGTATTATGCCAGTTCATCAGTAACCTGAGTCTGATCAGCAACAGACTGGATAACCTTAGCATCCACTTTGGTGTAGAGGTCAGCGAAAGCAGCCTTGGTGTCTTCGTCGAATCGAGCGATACCACGAGTGATCGCCTTGAGTTTGTCGTTGAAGATAGAGTAGATCTGGACGATATGGCACAGACGACGAGTGGTGACAACTTCATCAACACCGCCATCGGCAAACGTCTTACGGATGATCTCAGCCCAAGTGATCAGGTTATCAGCGAAGTCTTCGTCAACCTTGTTGAACTTTTCCATGTGTTTGAGTACAATTTTCTTCTCGATCTTTGCAGGCGGGTATTCCTGTTCGATCGTATCGATGAATCGCTCCAAGAACGCATCATCAAGGATGGTTGCAGCAGTAAAGCGCCCATCATCAGAACCCTTGCCTTTAGTGTTAGCAGTCGCGATGACGTTAAAGCCAGGAGCAGGGTTTACAACTTCGCCAGTCTTTTTCAGGAGCAGAGGTTTACCCTCCAGAACAGACTGCAAGCACATCAGTTTGTTGGATCCACGGTCAATTTCGTCAATCAGGAGGATAGCACCATGCTTCATCGCTTTGACGACAGGACCGTATGAGAATACGGTTTCACCGTTGATCAGTCGGAAACCGCCGATCAGGTCATCTTCATCGGTTTCAGGGGTAATCTGGACACGCACGTATTCGCGTTTGAGTTTTGCGCAAGCCTGTTCAACCATCATGGTCTTGCCGTTGCCAGACAGACCAGTGATGAAAGTCGGGTAGAATTGTTGCGACTTGATGATCTCAGCAACATCGCTGGAATTGCCCCATGCGATATAGCACGAGTCTTTGGCGGGCACATACACATCGCCATCATCAATGGATTTTTGTTGAGTCATATCTTTGGAGGGGGATGTTTTCTTGGGTTTCTTTTCCTCGACCTCCATGACTTGGACAGAGGGGGAATCTTTGACTAGTGTCAGGTTGAACGCATACTTGCCACGAGACACTTTATATTTATCATCAAACAGTTCTTTGAACTTGGATTCGGTGAACCCCATTTCTCGACCAGTGAAGTAGATATCGCCACGAGAGTACATTTCTTTTTCGGGGAAACGTTTTTGAACTTCAGCGAGAACAGCGGATGCAATTTTATCCATGATGTGCCTTTACATTACAAACAGTGGGAACAGTCAGTTCCCTCAATCAATACATTCATTATACCAGAGGTTTTTTAGGTTTGCAAGCATAACCCCACAGCAAGTAGGGTTATGTTGTTTTTATGCAACAGCCTGAACAAAGCGATCGAGGAGGATTCGACTGGTTCGCTTGCCTTTGGTGTACTTAGCGAATTCCTTCGCAATGGTGGACTTTTTAGCGTCCTCAGCGACCTCAAATTCTCCGTCCTCGATGTTAAAAGAACTACCACGTACCAGCACGTAGCGGTCATAACCCATAACATTGTCGACCGAAGCGCCGCCAGATTTGCGCATGTCATTTTTAATACTTTGTACTTCGCTATACGAACCACGAGTGATTCGGTACATGGTGTTCTTCAGTGCACCAGCGTCGCCCAAAAAGTAACCGATATTAGTTACATCACATTCTTTGGCGATATGTTCCAGCAGAGCACGGGACAGGTCAGCGCCGGTGTTGTAAACTTTGACGATCTTGGTTGGAGACAACTGCAACAGATTGTGATTGTTGTATCCACCCACTCCAGACTGGATCGAAGATCGGTTAGGTTCGCCGTCGGTCAGTACGATGTTCATCATCTTCTGAACGCCAGTCTCTTTACGGAATCGCTTCAGCAGATAGGTCAGAGTCATCAGCATTTCGTTGGTAGGAGTGGAACCGAGATAATCGTAATCACTCTCATCACCGCAACCCATCATGAACACACTGCGAACCGCCTTATCAAACTCAGACTTCTTCATCTTGTGGGAGAAGAACTGGATGTATCGGAACGAGCCTGGGAATACCATACCATCCATCAGTCGGGATTCCATCTCGCGGAAGTCCACATCGTCGCGACCACACGTGAAGCCGTACATATCAAACGGAATGTTCACTCGACGGCAGAACAGCGCAAGGTTGAGTGCCTGTTTCAGGGTGTCCATCAACACATCAGACATAGAGCCGGACATGTCGATCGAAATGATCATGCCGTGCGACTTTGCATTAGCAAGAGTAGTGATGCGTTTGAACACATCTTCGCTGAATTTATACTTGTGCAGAGCAGTGGTGTTCAACGTACCAGAGGTAGACACCTTAGCACGACTGTATTGGTATGCAGCTTTCTTCTGTTCGAATTCTTTCGCCATGTAAGCGACCGCACGATTAGTTTCAACCATGAATTTCTTGAACTGGTCATCACACATCTTGGCGTATGCCTCCAGAGGATAATCATGATCCCAGCGGTTGAATCCCATACGAGGAGCACGACGAAGCGTTAGTGTACGAGGGGCAGCATAATACTTCTTATATGGAACCATAGCATCGATCGCCATCGCTTCTGGGAAGTATTTTAGAATCCCACCCTTTTCGGTGGAAAGCATACTCTTCTCGGAGATACGCAGAGCATCATCGGTCTCAGCAACCTCAGGGTCTTCCTCAGGTTCTTCTGCGGCAGGGTCTTTGGTAGTGCCAGCACCTTTGACTTTGACTTGTTGGTCATCATCGGTATTGGTATCTTCTTTATCAGATACATCAGCAGTAGTCGCAGTACCATCTTCATCGGCGTCTTCATCGTTATCACCAGCGTCCGACATGTCATAGTCGTAGTCGTAGTCATCATCATCTACATCGCCAGACATAATGTCGCCAAGACTATCAATCATGTCTTCTAGTTGTTCTTGGACGTCACGTTTATTCGCTTTCCAGAATTCCAGAATATCTTTACTGATTTCTACGACTTCATCAAATGTTTCAGCACGAGCAACACGATCAACAAATACCATTTCGCTATCAGCGAATGGAACTTTGATAGAAGAACCGAGTTTAAAGTGCAGATTGATACGATCGATCAATCGCAGAGTGTTCAACTTGCGGTGACCAATCTTGAAGAAGTCTTGATCAGCCATCCAGCCGTATGCACGAGTGAATGTCAGTACCAAGCCAGGATACTTGTTCTTAATGAGTTTTTCGATACGGGCGTCTTCCACCACGTTGATATAAGAACGGGGAATGCCAAGGTCGATCTGTGCATCGTGCCAACCTTGTGCTGGAGTGTAGAGGGCGTGACCAACCTCATGGCCAACGAGCATGTCATACACATAAGGTTCAACGTCCCACAGCGGGAGGTTGAGAATACGTCGTTCAACATCAAACCAAGCAGTCTTGCTGTTGGTCTGGTTGACTTGAATGTTTTCTGTAGCAAGCAACCGAGCGATTGCAGACTTGACAGTAAGATTTAGGTTTTGGGACATAGTTTCCTCAACTCGATAAACCCTATTATACACGAATTTTTAGCGTCTGCAAGCCCCAGTTGCGAAAATACAACAAAATATTTTTGTAATACTTTGGTATTAAACCTTCATAATGCTGAAATTATTATGCTTCACGAATTCAATTTTAGAACGGAACTTACCTTCTAAGATTTCACCCTTATGTGAGATAATGAATACATTGGAGCCTTCATCTAATGTATTTAGAATTTTCATTAGGTTATCAACACCATCATTATCCAAAGAAGAATCAAATGTTTCATCCAATACCAATAGGTTCGTAGATGCACTATTTTTCATCTTAGCAATCATTCGCCACGTAAACAATAATGCCAAATCAATACGTTGTTTCTCACCTTCGGAGAATGAACTATATGTAAAGTCATCACGGTGGCGCGACTTAATAGTTTCCTCAAAGTTCTCATTCAGATTAAATGAAACAAAGAAATCTAGTGTTTGCAAATACTGATTAATCAGTTTATTCATTACCGGCAGATACTGCTTGATTACCTTAGTCTTGATACCAGTGTCCTTAAGCATTTCGGCGACGACCTCATTGTAGGTGCGTTGCTCAGTGAGAGTCAGCTTCTGCTCATTCAGTAGTTCACGATCACTGTCCAGTCGAGACAACTCGTCTCTAGCAGCAGTAAGGTCGTCTGAAGATACTGACAAACTTGCGATCTCACGTTCTGTCTTGGTGATCTCCTTTTGCAGAACCCCAATAGCAGAGTTGTTTGCATTGATCTGCGACTGAGTATCGAAGACTGACTGCTGTAGAGTTTCCACCTCAGTAATAGCATCATCAACCTCCTTCATAGAAGAAGCGAGTTGATCCTGACCTTCTTGCAGCTCTTGTGCTTTGGTTTTAGTCTCTGCTAGTTTGGTATCTTTAATCGACTGGTCAATCTGTTGAGTGCATGTTGGGCATACGTCATTCTCGGTATAGAATTTAGCTTCTTGAACAACTTTCTTGATATTGTTAGTGATCTGAAACTTATACGTTTCCAACTTGGTCTTCTTGTCGTTCAGCTTCTTAAGCTTGGTAGCAGCAAAGTCCAGATGCTCGTCGACAAACTCGCTCAGTTGCGTATTGGATGTCTGTAGTTCTGCGATGCTTGCGAACTTCTCTTGGATAGACTGTCGCTTGATATCAATCTGCTCTGCATTGATGTTCTCGATATTGGAGATATGCTTGCGCTGTAGAGCAGTGGTTTCCTTCAGGGTATCGATCTGGTGATTAATGTTAACCAAGTCCTCTTTGAGTTTACCAGCACGTTCTTTGAGCAATTGGTTCATCTTGGTAAAAACCTGAATGTCCAGCAAGTCCTCGATAACCTCGCGGCGGTGGTTAGTCGACAACTGCATGAACGGGATAAATGATGAACTACCCAATACAACAATCTGGTGGAACGACTTATGGTTAAGTTTCAGCACGTTCTGCTCCAAGAACTTTTGGTAGTCTCTGGAGTTGGAATCCTGATTGATCATGATGTTGTTCTGGTAGATCTCAAACTTATTAGGTTTGATGCCACGGACAATCTTGAACTGCACTCCACCTACATCAAACTCAACTTCTACTTCACACCCCTTGCCGTTGATACTATTAATCAACTGCGGCTTGTTGATATTACGATGTGGCTTACCAAATAGTGCGAATGACAGTGCATCCAACATCGTGGATTTACCAGCACCGTTCTGACCAACTATTAGAGTAGATGGTGAACGAGTCAGGTTAATCTCGGTGAATTTATCACCAGTAGATAAGAAGTTACGCCAACGAACAAACTGAAACTTAATCATTAAACAATTTCCATATTCTGTGCCTCTACGTATAAACCACGCATGAGGGTTTTCAACCTATCTTTATCTAGGTCAGTTTCCACTGCTTCGATATATGTGTCAAGCAGTTCTGTAGTATCTTCCACGGAAACCTTATCATCGTCAATAGCATCACCCAAGAATTCTTCGAACGTCTCTGCAATCTTGAGTTCATACACATCCACTTGCTGGATACGGTCAACGAGGCGATCAAATCCAAATAAGTCGGTCTTCTTTAGAACCACAATCTTAACAAACTGATTTGCAAGGGCAGATACATCAAAGCCATTATAGTCAGTTTTCTCGTCGTTGTAAAGGATCTTGGTATGAATGGTCAGTGGATTACGTACTGCGGTCATCTCGCGAGTTGCTGTATCAATTACATGGAAATACTTGTTGTCTTCGCAGTCGCCCCAATTAAACTCCATCTGCGATCCGAGGTAATGGATGTTCCCCTTGTGAGATTTGGTGTGGAAGTGTCCGGACAACACCAACTCAAATCTATTGAACTCTGCGGTTGACATTCCGTGCGTATTCATAGCACCTTTATGCATTTCAAATCCCTCGAATTCAAAATGTCCACCGACCATGTCAGCTTTACAGTTCTTAACGAACCGCATAGTTTCACCATAGTTCTCGGCATTTATCCAAGGGATGAGTGCGAATTTCAACCCGTCATAGTCCATCACACGGGGTTCCATCACAATATTGACATTGTTCATATAATGACCCATTAACTCCTTCAGGGAGCAGAGTTCGTTGGTGTTCTTATATACTACATCGTGGTTGCCTGGAATGATATCCATTGTGATGCCACGTTTGACCAACTCGTCTAGAAAATGCTTACGATTTGCTTGCAGTGCTTTGAAGTTAACAAACTTGCGATGTTCGTAATAGTCGCCCAAGTGAACAATGTGTTTGATGTTATTCTCTTCTAGATATGGGAAAAACACCTTGGAGTAGAAGTCTTCCTGATACTTGATAAAGATATCAGAGTTGTTCCTAGCTCCAGAGTGTGTATCATTTAAGATTGCGAATTTCATCAAATATATCCCTTTCCGGTTTCCATCCAAGTGCAGTTAGTTCTTCTATATTAGCACTGGTCATCACCCGCTCATTGGGTGTCTCTTTATATACAATGTCTCCATCGAAACCTAGTGCTTGTGCAACCTTGACCACCGATACTGGATTACCAGTACCAATATCAATTACACTACCCTTCAGCTTACCATAATTCTGGATAATTGTAAATAGAGCAGAGCATAAATCGTCGATATGGGTGAAATCCCTATAATGAGCACCATTCACATATTTGACATCACCACGTAGCAGAGACTGGAATAACATATCTGGTCTGCCTGGATATACGGTATGTGGACGGAATCCAACTGAATTTGGGATTCGATCACATTCATTGATCCATTTGGTTTCAGCATAAGGATTAGTAACCTCTTTCGCATTTGATGAAGATGCGAACAACACTGGGATGTTATATGCTGCGCATGTGTGGAATACTTCACGAGTACCACGAACATTCACCTTGAAGTATTCATCTGGAGCTTCCAGCGACCTACGAACACCAGTCAACGCAGCAAGATGGATTACCATATCTGGTAGAGAAGACTCTGCATCAATGTCAAAATCCAGTATATCCCCAACGTAACACTCAACATCAAACCCCTTGGATTCTAGGTACGGTTTCAGATGTGATCCGATGTAACCATCACTTCCTGTTAGCAGAATCTTTTGCATCTTTCTTCCTATGTTGCTCGTTAGCTTTAATCGCAGAACCAAGTACCGTCAATGGCTTGTTATAAAACAGCGAGAGTTTATGAAACTCAGAAGTATCCTTTGGGAAACATGCACCACCCCATCCATACATTCCATCTGGACCCGGAACCTGCATATGACTTTCGCCAATTCGAGGATCCATAGACATTAGATTTGTGACGTTATCAAAGTTACCCTTACCCAGAGTTACCGATTTTAGCAGTGATTCCAACTCGTTCATGAAAGTAACCTTAGTTGCTAAGAACGAGTTGATACCATACTTAACAAAACCAGTCTCTACTAGACTATCGCAGTAATAAGTTTCGTCGCAGTATCGGACGCATCCCATAAACATACCAGCCCAGTGACTTGCGCCCTCAATCTTAAAACTCGAGTATAAGAAGAACTTGGAGTTGATGAGGGTTTCTCTTGCACGTTCAGCTATTAGGAATTCTGGTGAATAAGTCAGATACTTATCCTCTTTACGTTGCAAATCAAGCAGTGTTGTGATGCTTGTGGTAGACTTGATCATGATATGAATATCTTCACGCTTTGCACGGATATCTTCATAGTATCTGGTCACTAAAGAATCATCACAGAATCCATCTTGGTCTGCGGGAGTAGGTAAGCATAGAATAATACCATCCAGATCTTCAAGGTGACGCATGTCATAACTCTCACCCTTATCAGGGTCGTGGTAGAATACTGTATGCACCTTAGATAGTACAAATCCTACAGCATCACCGACAAACCCTTTACCAATTACTAATATTCTTGCCATTGAATCATCCCATAAACATTTCTAATCCTGCTTGCTTCTTAGCAGCTTTGTCCTTCTTGCTGAACTCCTTAACCTGAGCATCCTGAGTACGCACACGGTCAATACGCTCGCGAAGATAATCAATAAATTGACGTTCAGTTTCATGCATCTCTCCTAGTTGAGCGGAATCGTAGTGCATAAACGCTTCAATGTCAGCCTGATCCAAGTATTTCCACTTGATATCCTGCTGCTTCTTTTCTTTTGCAATTCTGCGGAGGAAAGCATAGAATGCGATTTGCGTGAAATATGCAAATGCGTTTGGTAGACCTGTACGGGTCGTAGTGTCGATATTGTAATTAGTGACAGCCTTTAAGCAGTTTTCGACTGCATCCATCACCATTTCTTCACGGTATGTGTATCGATTGAAGTTAATCTTGTTAGACAACCCCTCACAGATCTTCAGAAAACATTCTCCGATATAGTTTGGTACTACTGGAATTTGTTTACCTTCACTCTCCGCTTTGCGGACGTCTGTGACGTAGTCGACGATTGCTTGTGAGAATTTTTTATTATCCACATAATGTGGTCTTTTGCTTGTATCTTGGGTCATATGTTGTATCCCTCATTGTTGTACATGATTTAATCATTATACCATAAAAACAAATTAATTACAAGCAATAAAAATAATGCTTGTCAGAATTCGATTTATAGTATATAATAAGCATAACCGCTGCGGGGGTAGTAGCCCAAGGATCAGTGGACTTTGTTAGTATCTACCTTATCAGCCCAATCTTCGTATACTACCTCATCATCGGCAGATACACCATGTTCTTGCCCAAGGATCTGCACAACTTCTCTCAACATATCCAAGTCTTCCTGTGACTGAGGTGAACCGTTCATTAGGTTAGATTTGATATTACGACTCAACACCAATCTACAGAAGTACGCCTTAGAGTTGAAGTCCAGAGTACCAGAAGCGATGATACTGCTTTTATCTATACTGAAATACTGACTGTCTGTAAATGCAAACCACTCTGTGACTGACTTATCACCCATGAGTAACAGTGGGTCTTTAATCACAATATCTTCAGATTCCCTATCCCAGATGACCTCCGCTATGATATGATCTCCGTTAGCTAAACGGAGTTCTTGGATATCTAGCTTAGATATGTACGTTCTTAAATCGTCAGTCATTCCAGATCGATCTCCACAATTTTATAATCGAATTTTTCCCGAGTATAGATCTTGATACGTTCCGCAGCATGTTCTAGTGTATAGTTCTTCTTGGATTTCCAATGTAGGTCATCTGCAAGGTCGAACACTTTGGTGCCACGACCATCATCACTCTTACGCAAACCACGACCAATAGATTGTAGAATTTTAATTTGCGACTTAGATGGTGATGCGAATACGATATTATGTATGTTTCGAATGTTGATACCTGTAGAGAAAGTTCCAGATGATGCTACGATAATAGCATCTTTTTCTTTTTCAGTGATAGCACGAACATTCTCTCTAGTGTCGACATCGGTAGCCCCAGAAACGAAAAAAACTTTTCGTTGAGACTTACCAGATTCTTCGACTTTATCTCTAATTAAGTTGAACAGAGGTATACCATGCTTCTCTACGAACTGGAATAGAACTAGCGTATTACCTTCCATGGATATAGCAAGATTACGAATGAAATTGTTTCTCTTGGCGTGAGTTACGATGAAATCAACTTCTTCATTATACTTAATTTTACCCATCTTACGGCGAGTTTCCTCAGCATACTTTAACAATAGAACCTTGATATGAAGTTCAGAAAGTGCTTTAGAGTCAATTAATTGTCTAGTCGTAGTGACCTTGAACACCTGACCGAATAAACCTTCTAACACTAAACGATGCGTCTGCGTACCATCTAACGTGCCGGTTAATCCATAACGGTATTTACAGTCGCGCAATTTTTCTAATATCGAGGTTAATGACTTAGCCTTGAATGTGTGAGCCTCGTCGCCGACCACCATACCAAATTGTTCGAACCAGCTTCCTGGCAGTTTGTAGATAGACTGCCATGTTGTGATAATAACTTTATTGCTGGTAATTTTTTCTTTTCCGGAATAGATCTTATGAATATCCTCTGATCCGAAAGAATCGTCATAAGAACTATAGTCTAAAAAGTCGCTGGTCATCTGTTCTACAAGTGAAGTAGTAGGAACAACGATAAGTGCTTTTTGACCAGTGTCCATATCCAAAAACAATCGAGTTAGGATGTAGATAATCAACGACTTACCTGATGCAGTAGGTGATAGTAGCACTGCACGATTAGTTCTCATTGCGTGCTTAATAGCTTCCACCTGATAGTCTCTTGGCGAAATCTTCTCATTTCTGGAGTGGAGGTTCAACGACTGGATAAACTGTGTAAGAATATCATCATTAATCTCGTCGGTAACTTCTGGCAACCCATAACGGTCGCACATTTCATACTCTATGTCAACCTGACGAACGTCTGCAAACTCTTTGACATATGGTAACAAACCAATATAAAGTTCTTTGGTTAGTTGATTGTATAGTCTAATTTTACCGTCCCAGATTTTGTTCTTATATGCTGGCATGAACTTATAGCCAGGAACATAGAACGTAAAGAAATCTGATAGTTCTGCACCAGTTCCAGGATCGGTAAAAATCTGAAGAAATACTTCATTCTTCTTTTTGATTAATAGTTTATCCATGTTAAGGCATGCTTGTCATGCGTTCCGTTTCAATCAGGTTTCTAATACTTTGGTGTCGCCATGTAATTGTTTGCATGATAGACTCCAAAGCTTCAATCGTTGTTTTTATATATTGAATCTTAGCTTCGGACTTTTGCAGATCTTCATCTGCTTCGTAGAAATATCCCATATCACTCTTGAGTGGTTTACGTGCACCCTTGAATGGGTCATAGTCCCAACCACGCTCATCCATTTCCGACTTTTCCATCACGCCCGTATACCATAACCACTTATCGCGAAGGAGAATTTTCTGCTGCATCTCTGTACGCTTGAGTAATAGTCGGGATGTGGTTAACATTTCCAGATATTTTGCATGGATACGTGCGTTATTGACCGTAGCATCAGATAACTGCATTGGGTCTAATACAGAATCTTTCTTCCACATATCCATAATATCTTCAATCTTCAACATGATAAAACTCCAATTCAAATACTTACATTATACAATACTTAGTTCGAGTTTACAATGGGTAATGATACCGGCATCTGAATAAACTCAGAAGGATTGAATCCTGGATTTACGACATAGTAATCGTATCGGAATGTCACTGTGAACGATGCATACTGAACCTGAGTCTGGCCAACATCGAACGCAATTCCGGACATACTGTTTGGATAGCAATTTTTAAATTCGATAGTTCTGGTTTGATTGTTAGAACTGTTTAGGACAATCAGGGTTGCGTCTGTAACCATAGTCTTCGGATCAGTTACGTTTACCGTATCATTCAACCATTTATATATCGCAGAGAAGTTATCCATCTTCTCATCACATAGAACGTTTGTGGTAAATGGGTCGAACATTAACTTATCACCACCGAACATGATATTCATCTTTGGTGTTGCATATTGTGCTTCGCCTACAGATACTGTCGGTAGATCTAGAGACTGGAGATAGAACTCCAATCCTTTTAATTCTGGTCGGGCAAATACCAGCTTGAATCCTGTCGGACTAAGAAGGTTGATGTTTGGGTCTAGTGCCATAAAATATTCCTATAACGAGTAAACGTCGTTTATTTGATATGCAAGTATTTATATCCAATAAAAAAGGGGACCGAAGTCCCCTTTTTGTCTATCGCATTAAGTGCGACTATCTGATTAAGCCATCAGACCGTCAACACGGAAGATACGGTAGTATTGGTTTGCACGGTTAGAACCAGTGTCGTCACCAGCAGCAGCGCCCACGAATGGGTTAGCAACCATGCCGTAACGAGTCTTGAAACCAATCTTAGGTTGGAAAGAATCCTCACCAACTGCACGGACCATAGTCAGAGGAACGTATGGGCAGTAGAACAGACCTGCATCGTATGCAGAAGTGCCACGGTAACCGACGGTTACGTAGTCAACAGTTGCATATGGGTCGATGTAAACTTTGGTGCGACCATTTAGCAGACCTGCGAAGGTGTTGCCAGTGTCGTCAACGTTCAGACCAGTAGACAGAGCAGGAGTGTAGTCCAGCATGCCAGCAGCGACCAGAGCGGAAGCAACATCGCTGGAAACCAGAATGAAGTTACCCTTGCCACGACGTGTTTCTTTAGCGATTTGGTTCGCTTCACGTTCGATTTGCATTAGCAGACCCTTGTACTTCTCAACAGACCAACGACCATCAGCGTCAGTGGACAGGTTGAATACACCAGCGGTTGCAACGTTAGAAGTTTGTGCACCAGCCTTCGCCTTAACGTTGATAGTGCGGATAACTTCACGGTTGATTTCAGCAAGAATTTCTGCGGACAGAATGTTTGCCAGTTCAGACTCAGCGTCCAGACCATGAACTGCCTTCAGGTCTTGTGCCAGTTCCATGGTGTACTCAGCCTTCAGAGCACGGGACTTAGCAGTAACGGTCGCCTTTTCGATGCTGAATGCCATCTGTGCGAACTGACCACCAGTGGTGCCCAGAGCTTCTGCAGCAGCAGTAGACATACCAGTACCAACGCCGAATGCGTCATCAACGCCGTCAGCAGGAGTAGTATCGGTGCCACCCAGAGAGGAAGAGTTTCCACCTTGAGTACCAGTACCGGAGAAAGCGGTGTTAGCTTCGTTGAACAGAGCTTCTGTACCGTTTTGTGCGGTGTAGCGAGACTTCATAGCGAAGATCAGGCCAGTAGGACCGCTCATTGGCTGAACGCCAGCGATATCATAAGCGATAAGGTTAGGCATAGAACGGCGAACCAGAGAGATCAGGATAGGATCCCAGTTGTCAACGTTAGAACCAGTTGCGTTAGCAGCGGTTTCGTTCAGTTGGAAATTCTGGTGGCCACGCTCTTCGCGCATTGCCTTTTCTTGGTTTTCCAGAACCATTGCAGTGACAGCCTTACGATAGGTGTCCTTGATGGAAGGAATCTCAGCGTGTTCCAGGACTGGAGCCCACTTTTCTTGTAGTTTTTCTGCGTTGAACATTTAGTTCTCCTTGTGATTTATTTGGTAGTTCTTGAAAGTGCGGTGACGTACTTGGACATTGGGGAAGATGCTTCCAGTAAAGTGCCCTTTTCGTCGGTTGCTACATCAGATGATTCATCAATTACAGTAGCCTTTTTAGCTTTGAAGTAAGATTCCTTAACGATAGAAACCTTCTTAGCGAAAGATTCTGCGTTGTCGAAATCAATATCTTCAATCAGAGTTGCCAGTTTAGCAGCGTCTAGTTCAACCATGCCAGCAGATGCTTCAGCGATGATTTGCTCACGGCGCAGACCGGAAACTTCTTCATGTAGTTTGATGTTGTCTTCTGTAGACTTGTTCAGTTGTTCCTCAAGTTCGGACACTTTAGTTGCGAGATCGTCAACTAGGTCGTACTTGGTTTCTGGAACTTCAACGTAATGTTGTTCGAAGAGACCCTTCAGACCGTTAATGAAAGATTCAGCGATTTCAGCACGTAGGCCAACTTCGACTGCAACCTTGTTTTCGGTCATCCACTGTTCTACAACATAAGATAGGTACTCGTCAACCTTTTCTGCAAGTTCAGTCTTGACTTGAGCGACTTCTTCAGACAGCTCTGTCTTATACTGTTCTTCCAGACGATCGATTTCTGCAGACATCTTGGACTTAACAGCAGCTTCGAAAATAACTGCGGCTTTATCTTTGAAATCTTCAGATAGATCAGCTTGCTCAGATACAAGTGCGTTCAGGTCTTCTTGGAAGTCAACCTTGATTTCGACTTGTGTGGTTTCTTCGGTAACTGCTTCTTCAGCAACTACTTCAGATTCTTCTGATACGTTTACCAACTTACCGTAGAATGCTTCTAGTTCTTCTTTGGTCATTTTAGACATCGCTTGATAAGAAGCATTGATTAGACCAGCTTTGGTCTTAGGAACAGCAGCTTGCTTTGGTGCAGACTTTTTAATTTCTGCAGCATCGTCTTCAGCGGCTTTCTTGCCGTCGATATCAACTGTACCTGCACCAGTTGCCTTAGGTGCTTCTGCTTCATCAAGAGTTTCTGTAGCTTCAACAACAGTATCAGCAGCTTCGGATGTTACTTCGGTTTCCTCATTAGAAACTTCAACATCCTCAACTAGCTCATCCTGGAGTTCAACAACAGTAATGTCTTCCGCGACCAGATCAAGTTCTTGATCTTGTTGTTTTTTGGACATTAGCATACTCCTATAAGGTTAAAGTTTTGAGAGGAAATCTGTAAAGACACGAAGTTTTGCTTCTTCCAACTTACTGCTGGATGCCTTTTTGATCTCTGTCTCATATTTCTCAATTTGCTGTGGCTTCAACATTCCGTTTTCCCATACCCACTCGACACCTTCCATGATTCCATTAACGAAAGCATCATGAGCGGAAGGATCCTGAACAATATCAACGGTGGATAACATAAAGTCATCCTGGACGTACATAACGCCGTTGCGTTCCACAAGACTACCCATACCACGACTGGAGACTCCTAGTTGAACACCACCCTCTAGTAGACCTTGAACGATCTTACCCATAGGTGTGTTCAGAATAGTTGCCTTTCCGATTACATCACTACCTTCAAAATGAAGATCAGTAATGCGATGCGAAACTTTATCTAGGTTAATAGTAGGTCCTTCTGGGTGATTTAATTCACCAACAGCACGACCTGTCTTAACTTGCTCTCTGACATACTTGTCGACAGCGTTCTTCATAATCTTGCTCTCATAGATACGACCATTGCGGTTAGCACGATCTGCCTGCATGAAGATACCTTCAATGACGTAACCCTTAGTTCCGTCTTTCTTTGCTTCGGTCAGAACCGATAACTTGTTATCAATGTGTTCTGTGATGAGTTTCATATGTAACCTATTATTCCTCTTCCACCGCAGACTCTACTTCGGTAGGCTCTACGGCGTTATAAAATGTAGATGCAACCTGAATTCGTTGTGAATCGATTGCTTCTTTCTGTTTAAATGCAATAGCGTCGTCAAACGAAGCTTTAGCGGAGACGAAGTCGCCACTCTGAATTGCATCAATAAAATTTAAAATGTTTCCGGACATAATGATTATTCTCCAATTTTTCCGTAATAATATTTATACAAAATAGCTTTTTCACTGAAGATTTACTTCTTCAGGAGAACCACCTTGTAGATCGACTTCTTCAGGAGAACCTCCTCCTGCAGACTGATTGCCACCTAACTGAACTTCTTCAGTCTGAGCACTAGCTTGCTCCTCGTCGATTTCTTCCTGCATCTTCTCGATTTCTTCGTCGTTGAAACGCAGTACATTACGCTTAACCCACTCACGTGAGAAATATGTGCCGATGTAGTTTTCCATCTGCTGAAGCGTATTCAGACGTTCGCGTAGCATCTCGGAATCTTTCAATTCGGAGAAGTGGTTATCTTTAATAAAGTCGATGTTGATATTTTCTTTAATATCATCCCAGTCTTCACGATTGATAACACCCTTCAGAACCAGCTGAGTTGCTAACAAATCCATGAATAGTTGAGAGAAGCGACGACGTACACGATTAATAAATTTCTGGAACTTCAGTTCATCTCGTGTAATTTCGCTGGAGCGTCCTAAACTAAACTGTGCTTCTTGTTCTAAGCGGTTAACTGGCACATTGAGTGACTTATATAGTTTCTTCTGAAAGTATACGATATCATCAATCTGTCCTAGGTTCTCACCGCCTGGCAGTGTCGTGATCTCGGTTCCGCGACCACCTTCTCGACGAGGCAACCAGAAATCTTCCAACATAGACATATGTTTACGGTCATCTTTTACTTCACCAGTATTTGCATCATATACAAGTTTGTTGCGATACTGGGACATAACTGAACGTAGATATTCTTCTGCCTTACCACGAGGTAAGTTTCCAACGTCGATATAGAAGATACGGCGTTCAGGTGCACGAGAAAGTCTGTAGATAACCAGAGAGTCTTCCATCATACGTAGTTGGTTGACTGGCTTCAGTGCTTTATGTAAGTGTGACAGTACACGTTTACGAGTACTATCCAAGATACCAGATGTCACATACACCACAGCGTCTTTACTAATCTTCAGACCCTGATTGGTCTTACCCATAGCAGTGTCTTGATAGATAAAGTATTCGTCAGTGCCACTGATCAGAGGAACTCCGGTAACTGGATCTTTCTTATCTTTCTTAACCTCACGCACCTTACGAATCTTGGTTGGATCTACAGCACGTAATTCTAAAATACCCTTACGAGGTGACTTGTCGTCGATGATCATGTGGTAGTACAATCTTCCGTCGATATACCAACGGCGGAAAATGTCGTGACCAGCTTCGTTGAAATTCAACAGTTGAACGACTTCTTCGAATGATTCTTTAATCAATTTCTTTAAGCGTTCAGGTTGGTCCAGATCATCCATAACAAGGTCAATTGGGGCTGAATCTTCGTCAGCAACAATTGCTTCATTAACGATATCTTCGATAGCAGCATCACATTCTGGATGCTCTGCGATCTGACGATATTTTAGAATTAGGTCTGCGTCTGTTTTTGCAGCAGTCCCATCTAAGTCGACATACGAACCAAAGTAGCCGCCAGTTGCGATGACGCCAGCACCGTCCTCATTGTCTTTAGGGACAAACGATACCTTTTTTGCCTCAATCTTTTCTTCCGACTTACGTTTGATTTGAAATCCAAATAATTCCATTGTAGTTCCTATGTGCTTAGATCATATAAAATAGGGGAGAGAGACCCCTCCCCTATTATACTTATACGACTTATTAGGTCGTAGTATTTGATTCCCAGTATGTGACTTGGAACTCAACTGTGAACTCTTCGATCTGATCATTACTTTCGTAGTTCAGTTCGATCGCAGAGATATTGGAAGGCCATACACCACGGAAGTCATACTTCTTGGTTGTCTCGCCAGCCTTGTTCAGTTGTTCAACCGACATATCAGCAACGTAGTCTACAGGATTTGAAAGACCAGTGTTCTGAGTATGTGAGTTGATACCATTCATCCAACGCTCGAAAGCGTTACGAACTTCCATACCATTATCGTTAATGATAGTAACTGTCCAAGGTTCGAATGTACGGTCACCCGCAATATGTAATTGACGTCCACGGAATGGAACGGTGATTGGAGCGATTGTTGAAGAAGGAAGTTGAGCAGCCTTACACATGAACGAGGTCAGTTCTACGTTTCCACCAGCATAGCCAGGGAAGTTTAGAGTTGCCTTGAACAGGTTAGGACGTGCACCACCGCCGATCAATTTCGCCTTGAAATCGTCTACGCCTAGAATTGCCATTTTATTATTCTCCTATTATGAATTAAGCGCCGGTCTTACCAACGATCTCAGCGAAGTCAACACCAGTACGAGTAGCGATGAAGTTCAGGGAGATGTAGTTAATGGAACGAGCAGGCTTGATGTAGATGTCTGCAACGAATTCGTTACGGTCGACAACTTCACCAGTGTTGTTTGTAGAATCGCAAACAACTAAGAAGTCGGTGATACCACGACGACCCTTAACGTCACGCAGGAATGGTTCAACCATGTTCTTAAACATTGCACGAGTGAATTCATCGTTGAATTCAAACAGCTGGTATTTAGATGCAGTTGCGACAGCTTTTTCCAGAACGATGAACAGACGACGAACGTTGATACGGTCGAATGCAGATGGTTTTGCAAGCATTGTCTTGTCGCCGAACAGAACAGTACCTTCTCCTGGAAAGGAGACGATTGGATTGATACGTGCTTTGTACAGTGTGTCGCGATCAGCCTTCTTAGGGTTCAGTGCAACTTTGGTGATACCTAGAAGTTGTCCACGGTTGTAACCAGCAGGAGACCACCATGCGTCAGCAACTTGATCGGTCTTAGCACACAGACCAGCAACGTGACCAGCAGCAGAGATCCAACGGAAAGTGTCCTTGTACTTGTCGTATACCTTCAGAGCAGTAGAATCAGCAACTGCATAAGAAGTAGAAGTCAGTTGGTCGAAGTGTTCAACAACATCATCGACTGGAGTCAGAGAACCGACAGTAGCAGAGATTGGAGGAGATAGGAATAGAACTACGTCTTTACGAGCTTCTGCGATCGCAATCAGATTGTTAGCAAGAGTCACGGATGCGTCGCCACCGACCAGTAGGTTTACATCAACTGTTTCAGCATCTGCAAACAGAGTGAAACCAGTTAGCAGTTCGCCATCGGTAGGATTGTTGTCATCAGCACCACCAGCAAGGGTGAATTGCAGAGTGGTTGCAGTAGTTGTGTATGCAGATGTAGAAGTAACTGCGCTACCAGCATTGGTTAGACCAGCAGGATGATCGATAGACCAAACATACTGAGAAGAACCATTGATAACGTCAACATAGTAGTTAGATGTACCATCTTGCTTACGTGCATCAGATGCTTGGGAAACGCCAGCAAATTTTTCCAGAACAGTTCCTGGAGTACCTGTCCAAACGCCATCACGGTCGACAACTACGATGTGCATTTCGTCGTTAGAAGAACCTAGGCTATCTGCATATGTAGATGTGCCTGGTCTGGAATCGAATCCAGATGCGAAGTTGACGGTAGTTCCGTTGTAAGATTCGGAGAAGTTAGCCCATGCTGTAGAGCTTGCAGGACATACGATAACTTCTAGAGAGTTACCTAGTACGCCTGGATACTTAGCAGCGAATGCGCCTTGTCCAGATGTGGTGATATCTTCTAGGTGGTCGCGGTTCTTAATTAAAATACCAGATCCACCAGCGGTAGCGTTTAGGTGACCAGAAGCCACACGAACGACCTTTAGAGAATTACCATACTTCAAGAATGCCGCAGCAGACATGAAATATTTGAAAGTGTTGTCGTCAGGAGTTCCGAAGATCGAAGCCAGTTCCTTTTCGGAGCTAACCATAGTGATCTGTTCAACGGGACCCCAATTGAAAGCACCAGCAATACCACCGATAGAGGTGGATACCGCAGGCACTACGTTTGTTAGGTCAATTTCCTTGACCTGAACGCCTGGAGATACTTGAAATGCCATTTTTTGGTTTCCTTTGCAAGAGATGTATTATGAGGTTCACATGATACGATGTTTCATCAATGCATATATTTATAAAAACTCATATTTATAGTTTAAAGTCGTCACGTTCTCCATTATATGTGTACCATCTGTCCCCACCTATCATCTCAGAATCTTGTATAGGGTCTTCTTCAGCTGCGTCAAATCTAATACCGAATGGCAACACTTCATCTTCGAGTGCTCTCATTTTCTCGGCGAAAAGCATCTGTCTAACGTTGATGTCGGTTTCATTTACGAACATTTCAGTAGAAGCATACCATCCAAATAGAACTAAGTTCATCATCAGGTCATCGTGGCTGTTATCCGCAGCTTCGTATGAGCTTCCCTTCGCGACAAACGTAGACATCTCTACGATAGTATCTGCGTCGACGATCTCAATCTTGTTCTGTTCCACAAGGTCTTTTATGTTAGAACATCCGATGCGTTTAATTTTCTTGTTCATCATTACACCAATGCCACCAGCTTTAGTGACCGACTCTAAGAACATTTCTTCATATTCCAGATCATAGTACAACCCATTACATACAACCGAACCCTGATCGTTGTTCTCAATCACGACATATGCACGATTAAAATAGTTAGCCCATTTATAGATTACGTCCGGAAATAGCAAGGGTGATATCATGTTGTCGCGATACGTAGCAACCTGCTTAAATGGCCTTGATGATATGTCTATGACGTTGAATGTAGAGTAGTCTTGACCACGACCTTTAGCAACGTCGACGAACATCAGATATTTGTGGTCTTCTTCCGGTTTGGAATATACTTTAACACTACCTTGAGATAGAATCGGAGTTGCCGCTTTTAACGAAAGCAAAGTATCTGCTGCGATTAGAGTATTACCCGTTCCGTGGAATGTGTTACCAAACTCCTGCTGGAACTGGAGTTCTGAGGTGTTTGCGACCGTTTGTTTCTTCCATTCTTCGTCTCTGCCTGGAACGTCCCACCAGTCAACACGGAATGATTTAAATTCGTTCGTACCCTGAACCGCACCTTCATATAGTTTATGGAAAACGTTACCAATGCCGTTAGCAGTTGATGTGATGATAACTCGTGTAGATTTACCAGATGAAACAACGGGGTATGTGGAAGTGTAGAATATAGCGTCGTTCTCTACGAACGCAAACTCATCAAGGAATAGCAGGTTAACGGACATACCACGAATGGATGAACCAGATGTTGCTGCGGCAATGATACGGGAGTTGTTGCTAAATTCGATAGAACGTTTGTTCAACGCCTTACATCCAGGCTGAAGGAAGAATGGAAGGTTTTCTAGTGCGAGTGTGACTCTAGAAAGCATTTCTTGCGCTGTTGAACCCTTGTTAGCCAAGACAGCAATAGTTTGCTCAGGTTTAAAGATCGCGTACCAAAGAAGATAAACAACAGAACTAATAGATTTACCGCTTTGACGACAAGCCAGAACGATAGAGAACCTATTCGAGTTGAAATGGTTAAACATCCGTTCTTGATATGGATATAGATTGAATGGAACCAGACCTTTATCAAGGTTAATAACTTTAACATATTTTCTCGCAAAGTAAGCAGGATCATTCATACATCGGACGTACTCCTGGAATTCGTCCTGCGTGAATGTTTGTTCGACTCCGTCACGTTTTACGTTAGGGTTGCCGAGATACCCCATCGCATTGTTGACGACTTGCATTTGTGCAGCCATATCAATTCTCCGATGGATTTGCGTCTATTACAGTATTCTGTTTCTGTTGATCAATAATAAACCTCTGAAGGTCGGTTGTAGATCCAACAAACACATTGTTATTTGTTACAGATGCTGCAGGAATTCCAGATGAAGATCCTCCCTGAGGAGCAGTCTTTGCTGCTTTAACTTTCTCTAGATTTCCATGTAGGGTCATCAACTTATCAGTCATGTCCGAAACGTTCTTAAGCATACCACCTAGAACCTCAAAAGCTCTTGGATGGTCACTCTGAAGTGCGAGTTCCATCATATGATCGATAGCTTCTGTACCCTTGTCGACTAACGCTTTATATTTATCTCTAGCATACTCATAATCTTCTTCAACCTCAGCATCTTTAGATCCGGTGCTGATTGTTGCGACATTATTCTGAACTGCTGCGTTCTTCATAGTAACTTCCGCTGGAATATTACTAGAAAGTCGTTTAATCAAATCTTCACTCTTAGACATTATTAAATGTAACCTTTAGCAAGTTTAAAGCTATCAACAATCCACTGTGCACCGGAGTTTGCTCCTACAACCAATTCTCCAGATATGAATGGAACGGATGCGTCCGACATAGCAATTACAAGCGCTCCATTACTGTAGTCTTCGACGTAAGCTCTAGCACCAGACATTTGTCCTACAACCGATTCTAGAAGTATGTAGTCGCGAGCGTTTCCACCGTAGTCTGATGTCTTCAGTAAGATCTCGCCTCTATTTGGGTTATCCAGGAAATTGATATCCTGAATGATTGTATACTGTTCATGCGACTCAGCATCTGATGGATCTATAGCAGTAGTATATTGCTCATATCCCTTATTGATATCGTCAGTATCAAAGGTGTTAACGATAACCTTCTTGATGATGTTGCTAGAGCGATCTGGACCGTAAAATCTAAGTTTTGCGTCGAACGACAATGTGTAGATAATCGCTCTGCGCTGAAGGAAGTCACCCTCATAGTCCTCTTGCATGTCAATGGTAGACAATGTAATAGGAATGTCGGTCTTTAATGAAGACGAGATAGATTCTTTAACGGTAACGGTATGTTCCGGTTGAAAATATGGGATGATCTGCTCGATGATCTGTAGTGCATCGTCCTGATTCTTAGCCATAATGCTAAGGTTTAGACTGATGTTGTAAGGAGCATATGTGTAATACAACTTGTTATCGACCAAAAACTTATTATTACGATTAAGTTTCGCTTGAGTGTCATACGTGATATTGAGAACCTCAAATGACATACGTGGCAATTTAATTGCAACGTTTGGATCACCCAATTCTGGTTGCTCATCGATACGTGCCAAGAACTTTTCTTTAGGACCGTATGCAAGTGGAACTCTGACAATAGACTTAACATTGCCAGACGAATCTTTTCGGACAACCGAAATATTATTGAACAACGTTCCGAAGACTGCTACGAATCTTCGGACTGTTGCGTGATAGAAATGATTACCAAACATTGTTCACTACCTTATAGAGCTGCGATTCTTGCTTTAAAGTCTGCAAAATCTGTAGACTCAAATGCGACCGCTTTCAGTTCCTCTAATGAGAATAGAGTCTTGAATTCTGTTGTCACATCGCTGGTGTTGACTTGGATGCTTCCCAGAGTTTCGTTATAGAATACCGTACCTTTACCCCAATAATCTGCAGCAATTTCATCTCTAGAAGCAGAGGTCAGTGAAACTAGTTGTAGATGACCACCACCAGCACCGATATCACCACCCTTAAGAATAATCTTTTGAACAGCAGTTAAGATAATGTCTCTACCAGTGATGTCAACCTTACCGTTGAATCCAGGAATAGTTTCAGCATATTCCCCACCAATGAACATACCTGCTTCGATCAGAACATCGCCTGGAGTGCCGGTGCTGACACTACCTGCTCTAAGGGTTAGGTCTCCTGCGGTGCCGGCGCTTCCGCCGTATGTTGAACCTGCTTCGATGATGATGCTGCCGCCAAACTTAGAAGCTGGACCAGCATAAACATTTATGCTACCACCGACTGATGCATCGTTATCGTTACCACCCTGACCAGCAAGAATATTCACTGCGCCGCCGCTTCCTGCAAATCCATTAGCATTGTTCCAGTCTGCACCACCAGTGATATTGACATCTCCACCCTTGCGAGTAGCAGATGCATCACCGCCGATAAGAGCGACGTTACCTCCAGGAAGCGTTGCATCAGCAGCTCTGCCCAATAGACCGACACCTACTACATTTGGAAGTCCATAGTATGTCAGATAGCCTTCTATGTTATCTGAAGTGGAGGAAATTCTAACTGTTCCGTCGAGAAGTGTGACATGACCTGAAACATTAACTGCTTCTGCGTTTATAGTAGAAGGGATATTTGTTACAGTAGTCGCCCAAGATAGAACACCACTACCGTTTGTCGAAAGCACCTGTCCAGATGTACCATCAACTTTTGGAAGTGTGTATGCGCCGAAGACCTTCAGTGAACCATCTACATTGGATTCCAGCACTGGTCGAACTGTACCATCAACTCTACACTGGAGAGTAATTCTGGTATTGACACCAGTCTGAGGAGTCCCTTCTGTCGCCAACCAGCTAACACGACCAGCACTGAATGAAGTTTCAGCAGAACCATCCAATGTACTCCAAACCGAGTATGATCCCAACAGATCTCCCGTAAGTGGAGCAAGCGGTGTTCCGATAGTACCTCTGTGCTTAACTAAGATAATTCCTGGAGATACGTTAGCGCTGTTTCCATATTCGAAGATGTTCATCGTAGAACCATCTTTATCTGCAAGAGTCAGAATAGCGCCAGAGCCGCCAACAGCAGTAGTTCCATCCAAACGCATACGTTTAGTTGTTCTATCGAAAGAAAGGCCGCCAGTTCTAGCAATAGTAGTTGGATCGGAGTAGAATGCAAGTTCATTTGCGACACCGTCAACAATAGTTTTTAGAACACTACCATCCCCGAGAGCACCATAGATCTCTTGGAAATTGGAGTTGGTCTTGGTCATCGCCGCTCTGATAGTATCGCCTGTTCCATCATTGGCGACTGTTCCTGTATTGATTACCTGTTTAGTCATTTGTTTTATCTACCTTTGTTAAACTTGATCGACGGTGATCATAGAATCTGCTTTTACCCAAGTCGTATCCATGGTGACCAGCTGAACTGGTGTATTTGGAACATATGAGGTTCCTCCATACGACTCACTTGGATCTCCAAATGGGTTTTGTTCGCTAAAGTCAATGATTCCATTAGCCTGAATCTCAAAATCTCGGTTTTGCGCTTGTTGACTCTCTGGGAAAGTTTCGTCGACATATGGATTGCTTATTCCATACAATTCAACAACGTTCCATGAAGCGCCTGAGTCCGACTTTATTCTTACTCCAGAAACAAACTCGTGGTATTCCCCGTCGGTTGTCTGGACATTAATTACAGACACCTTACGCTGCATCATATTTATCCAGTTAACGTCGGACACTTCTGCGGAGACTTCTACTCCATTAGCAAATTTCTGAGTGATACGTTCACCGACTTTAAAATCACCACCATCAGCATTATCCAGTAATAGAGTGATAGCATTGGAATTGAGTCTCTGGAAGTCGTCGATAACTTCGTTGCCGGTGTTTATAACTTCGTTACTGTAGTCGAACAGTTCACATTGCAGACGCCATACAACTAGATTAGACAGTTGATAGAAAGGCGCTTCGTGCTCTACGAATTTAATCTCAAAGAACGATCTGGATAACGGTAAATAGATCAGATCACCTTCTAGTGGTCTATTTGTTGATACAGAGTTGTTCCATATTCCGACGAACTTTTCCCAACTCTTTCTCGCTACAATGAATGTTGCTTGGTCGCGAATCTCCAGACCAAACTTAGACATTAATGTCTGGTCGCCTTCAAAACCATTGATGTTCTCCACATACATTTCAATATTGTATGCATCTAAGAACTGACTTTCCACAACTTCATTCAGAAGGTAGTCACGAGTCATAGAACGTGGTAGGTATACAACGTCCTGGCCGTACATCTTCAAGGACTCAATAATGATGTCCTCGAACATTCTCTGTTCAGACTTAACCTTCTGCGAAAAATAAACGTTGGTTGCCATTTAAATTACCCCACAAAGAACATCGGAGGCATTTCGTAAGTTAACTGCATCTGCTCTTTAATAGCTGCAATCTCTTGAGTAGCATCGTCGTAAATCTGACGAGCGTTAATAGTAACACCGCCAGGCAGTTGCATACCTTCAAACTTTATAAGGTTAGCGCCCCATTGTTGCTTTATCAGCGCAGTAGCATACAGTTTAACGAATCCATCATTGTAGACGTCTGTATACAAGTCAGGGTCTACAATCTGATATGCTTCGATCACAATATACTGACCAACTTTAATATCACTCCAGTCCATTCTCAGTCTCAGCTGATTCAGGTGACGATTGTAACTCGTGATCTCTTCTCCACCAGAAATTACCAGATCAATCATAGACATGTATTGCATGGTCTGGGCATAATTGATCATAGATCCCATGTAGTTCAGATTATACAGATCGTTCAGAAACATCTGATACTTAGCACTGAACATATTGGAAGATGATAAAGTGCTGGATATTGGGAGTACTCTGGTTACGTTCAGGGTCGCGTCGGTAATCGGAATATACTGATTAGCAATGTCCTGAGAGGTTATTTGATGTTTTAGATAAACACGCTGAACTGCATCAGAATGATATTCCTGATAATATTGCAGTGCGTCATCAATACGATCTTCGATTTGGTCATCGTCAACGTTGATTTCCAGCACTGGTGCGCCCAGCTTGCGTAAGCAATACTCGATTAGGGTTGCTCTGGAATTTGGTCTTGCCATGTTATTAAGCCTGTCTGTTTAGGAATGACGCTAACATCCATGCATGTTTCTTATGTGCTGCGATTCTACCAGCAAGGAAATCGCTGATGTCGAATGCCATCTCAGATTCTGCGACCTGATATGCATCTGCAAGGATTTGTAATAGGGTTTCGTTATCAGAAGCGAGGATCTCGAACATTACCTGTCCGTTAGTGTCGTCTTCTACAGGATCTGCGATCTGCGACAGCTCAAGATACTCTTGGAAAGAGCCGGGCGCAAGTTCACCGCATGTGCGAATGATTTCCGCTGTGGTGTCGATCGATCCATATACTTCTTCGGCGATAGCACCTAAGAATTCGTGCTGTTGAGCGAAGTCTGTACCGATGACATTCCAATGGAATTTATGAGTCTTCAGGTAAAAGTGAAATGACGTCGCAAGGGCCGTCTTTAAATTTTGTGCAATCATTTATGATCTCCGCTTAAAAATAGCACTAGTGATAATTACTAGTGCTATTTATACAGTTAGAGATCTACAGTTTTTATTGCGCTGGACCTTCAACTGGAGCAGCTGGTGCCCAAGGCAAGGTTGCTTCAGTTACTGGAGCGATCTTCTGATCGATCTGCTTCTGAATCTGACCGTTAACATGTTCTTCATATCCATCAACTACAACTGCCTGAATCCAACCAATAACGGTTTCTTCGGTTAGTTGATCGAATGGAACGAATTCACCTTCTGGTACGTTGACCGAAGTGAATGGAGTTGCGCCGCTGAATGTACCTTCGTTGCCATTCTCGTCAACACCAGTCTTTGTCCAGTATGTTTGAACGACTGCGCTTGTATTTGCACCTTCATCTTTGACTTTGATTCCAGTGACTTTCCATGTGTAAGTAAGTGCCATTTCTATTTTCTCCTAAAATTTAGTGGCTTTGGGATTAATCGACCAGTTTGTTAACTTTATCGACCAATGTATTTATCATAGATTTCAGTTCTGCGATTTCTGAAGCCTGTGATTCAATGATGTCTTGTTGCTCTTTAGTAGATTGAATTAGTACGGATACTAGTTTAGAGTAGTCGACAGACTTGACCGTATTATGTTGATCGCCGTCAGCAGTACCATTCTCGGTCTCCATTACTAGTTCTGGGATAACTGCTTCAACTTCCTGAGCGATAAGCCCATAAGAATGTTGACCAGACTCAATCCAATCGAATGTCACACCTCTTAGACGCTTGACAAGTTCAATAGCATTTGGAATAGTCTCGACATTCTCTTTAAGTCTAGCATCAGAGTAAGCAGTAACGTTTCCGCTAAATGTAGCATTTCCGTTGTAGTCGATCCAGCCTCGTTCTCCACCATCACCTCTTCGGAAGATTGCAAGGTATCCACCACCTGCATTTTGGAAATATAAATGTCCTGCATGCCACTGAATCTTATTATATTCACCTTGCCAAGAACCATGATCCGAGTACAGCATATATCCTGGCTGGATGTAATGGTTGTTAGAGTTAACAAAGTTTAGTCTATTTGTGCTTGCTGGGTCAGAATAGTATCCAGTGTCATTACGATCATACATGATGTATGGACGAATATCTGGCATATAAACGACGTTACTTTCACCCAGATACATGGTCTGTGTGGAATTATTACCATACCAGTGTTGCGCTTCTACGACATATGCGCTGAAGTCCCAACGGGGCTCGTTGTTTACGTTGTTAACTAACTTGATCCTATTCGGAACCACGTAGTTCATGCGTGAAGTTCCGTTGAAGTCTACATAGTATCCAGTATCGTTGTTATCATACAGACCTGGAGTCCTTGGCCAACGCGAGTTATAGTTCGCCAAGTAGATATCATATCCGTCTTGTGCGTCAATGTGTAAGTTGCCATTTGTCACGCAGACAGTAGCACTAGTTCCAACTCTACCATCGGTTCCGACGTATAGATATGCACCCCAAGTTGGATTTGGACCAAATAGAGCACCACCACGCATTCTTAATGCGGAATTCGATGTAGAGTTAGGATCAATGTAATATCCGGTGTCATTGTTATCATAGTAAATCGGCGCTCTAATGTTAGAGTTATGATACATCAGATCGGTTCCGACTCTCCAGTATTCTGAACCAGCTGCCAAACCACGAACACCGTATGAATGTGAACCTGCTCCATCATACATGTAGTTGTAATCATACTGACCAGTGATCGAAACACCCCAGTCATTATTATTTGGTTTATTGACCCATAGAATATAATCGGATCCGGACGCATTGTTATCAATACCATTAAGCTTAAGACCACTTAAAACAGATGCTGAACGAGCGTCTAGATAGTATCCAGTGTCATTCGAATCATAGAAGATAGGTGCACGGAAGGAACCTGACTGAGTTACATATCCATTAGAGTTGTATAGTTCAGTTCCATATGTCAGTCTCCATTCCATAGTTGGATAACCGTCATTACCACCTAACGCAGCATACCATCCAGTCGAGTTATCGCCCCAACCAGATGCGACCTTATATAGGCCAGTATTCAGATGTGTTACATATCCACCATTATGCTGCGACCTTTGGTAAGTCATTGGATACCATGTATTAGTAGTTCCAGCATTAGCATACTGAGTAGTTATTGGAGCAGATGTTAAACTAGTTACTCCGGTAGTAACGCTATATGTGTTTAAGCTTAGTGCATTTAGTCTGGATGTGGAATTTGCATCTAGATAGAATCCGGTATCATTATAGTCGTAGTAGATTGGAAAATATGCATAGTCATTGCTGTTGTATGCAGATATACCACCATCATGTAGAGTTTGAGTATTAAAGTAGAACGTAGGTCTATCAGTCTGGAAATGACTATGGGACGTATTCATCGGACCTAAGTCCAGATATCCAGATGGTGTCTGTAGTCTATGTGCACTAGAAGTGTTCGGATTCCAGTAGTATGAAGTATTATCAGAATCATAGAAGATAGGAGATCTGATACTTCCATATGCAGTAGTATATCCACCACCATATGCAAGTCCCACATTACCGGAGTGTGCGTACTGTAACCATACTGTGTCAGCATTAGTAGGAGTTTGGATAGAGTTATAGTTAGCACCATATCCAACGTAAAGGTTTCCTAAGTATGCGCCTCTATTACCAGTAGTTCCTGGAGCTTCGAATGTAGTTGCTGTTAATGATCCACTCATAGTATCGCCAGTCACATTGACGAATCTAGAGTCTGCTTCCGACTCGGTATAGTAACGACCGTCTAGATCGACAGTTGCTACGGATGCACCAGTTACGTGACCATACGTGTCGAATGTCAATGCAACGTCTTGAATAACCACGCCATTGCTATTATCTGATGATAGGTTTCCAACCGCAGAAGTATTTGCGTGACTGATAGTGATCTTATCACTTGCTTGAGCAATGGTCAGACCATATACTGCATCAACAGCACCAACAGCAATAACAACGTCATCGGTTGCACCAGTGGATGCTGTTAAGCGAATGTTCTCAGAGTACGCATCTGCACCATCAACAACACTAACTCCATATGTGGTATTGGTATCAACAACGGTTTCAGATGCTGTGGAATAACTTGTGACGTGACCAAATCCATCAAATGAAAGTGCGGTCACATATGTTCTGGAGCTTGCAGTTAGGTTAGCTGCATTAGAAGTGTCTGCGTGGCTGATTGTAACGTTAGTGGACAGTGCGCCGCCACCGGACATACCAGTACCAGCAATGACTTGAGTTGTCTTATCTACTTTGGTCGACAAAGCAGTTGTAACTGTAGCAGCATAGTTTGCATCATCGTTAATCGCAGCAGCAAGTTCGTTTAGAGTATCAAGTGCTGCGGGTGCAGCGTCAATTACTGCTTGAATTGTTGAGTCAACGTATGCCTTAGTAGCAATTGTAGCAGTGTCGACAGCAAAATCGATAACATTGCCGACATCGTTATATGTAACAGAAATGCCAGACTCGGTGTTAGTTGAAACCATCGCTCCAACAACATCTTGGATAGTCTCTGATGTTAGTCCGACAACGCCGGTGGAGTAGGTTAACAGACTTCCTGACACGGAAATAGCTGCTCTAGCACGAGCGTCTGTATAGTATAAATTAGTACCTTCTGCTAGGTTAGTAGTGCTCTTGGTTGCAAGTCGTGTGTCGAACATGGACTCACCTCTTGCGGTGGTCCAATATAGGTTAGTGCCTTCAGCAAGATCAGTGGTTGTCTTAGTTGCAAGGCGTGTATCAAACCTAGCGGTAGTGTAGTATAGGTTAGTGCCTTCAGCAAGATCAGTGGTTGTCTTAGTTGCAAGGCGGGTGTCGAACATAGACTGTCCGCGAGCAGTTGTCCAGTATAGATTGCCGATACCTTCTGTTAAGTTGTCAGTTGTCTTGGTCGCCAATCTAGTATCGAACATTGACTCGCCACGAGCGGTTGTCCAGTATAGGTTAGTGCCTTCAGCAAGATTGGTAGTCGTGAATGGAGCAAGCGTGATAGTGGTGCTGAAGTTTCCGCCGTCTGCGGTATCAATGTCGATAACGCCAGTTGTGGTGTTATAGTCAAAGTCGGTTACACCAGCAACGTTCACCACAGAAGCGGAAGTAACCAGACCGTCAGCATTAACGGTAATAACCGGAACCTGCGACGCACTACCATAAGAACCAGCAGTTACGCCAGAGTTTGGTAGATTCACACTTCCACTGAAGTTAACGCTGCCCGAGAATGTATGATTTGCACTAATGGTTCTAGGTTCGCTGATATGAACATACTGCAAGTGATCATCATCGCCCAGACCGGATAGGTTTCCGTGATCAGATGCAATATATGAAGATGGTGCTGTGGAAGATACTTGGCGCAGATCCCAGATAGAAGATAGCGAAGCTTTAACAGCATTGGTATATCCACTACCGACTCGGAAGATCAGTTTATACAGCGGGCGGAATTCCACCACTGGGAATCCAGTCAGTACCAGATCACTGAATTGAGTAGCTTCCGCTTGACCAGCATTATCAGAAGCACTCTGTCCAATTAGAGCAATGATTGGATAGTTCAGGTTATTGGTTGCGATGATCCATGTAGTAGCATACTTACCGTCGGCGACTTCTGCAACAGACCAGCTAGAACCATTGTAATAGTTGTATCCTGGCAGAGAGTTGGACATCTTAATTGGATAATCCGTAGCAGTGTCACGTACCCAAGATGTTCCGGACAGATAGAATACCGGAATCTTAGCTGGACCAGCTAGATCCTGTTGCCATGTGTTTGATGCAGGAGTATTGCTGTGGACGATATCGACCTGAAGATCTTCGTCGAAGAATGTACCGCCAGCAATGTCAATCTGTGCATGAGTGTTGGAAGAACCATCGCCACCAAGAATATAATTGGATGCAGAGAATCCGGATGCAATTGCTGCACCTCTGGTTCTGTGTAGGTATTCGTGTGTTGCGTGATCTAGTGTAATGCCGTGACGCTCGTCGGCGAAGAATGGTGCTGCACCAGTAGTGGCATTCCAGTAGACATATGCAGTTGGGGCATCTGCTTCCCATGTAAAGAATGTGGTCTTATATCCAAGTACGCCAGCGTTGAAGTAGATATAGTAGATACCAGTTGTATTAGGAATCTGCACCGATTGTGCTGTGGTGAATGTATACTTGACACCAGCACACCATACATCAAATGATGCGCCAACTGGAGCAATCGTGAAGGTGCGGGTAGATTCGTTAAAACTGATTGTAGACTGGGTCTTATCGGCATGACCCATCGGTTCTTTGGTAGCATCTTCGACCTGAGAACCCGACAGACTGATTACACCAGTACCTGAATCATACGACAATTGAGGTTGTCCAGCAGAACCAGTATTAGTTACGGAAATGCTGTCTTTTGCTAGTTCGTCGATATGTGTTGCAACATCGGGTGCTAATTTATCAACGGTGACCGCTGCGTCTTTAATATCTGGTGTATCTACCAGTCCAGACTTGAATAACTTGGAACGGTCTCTTGTGCTATATTCTGACATCTATGAACTCCACATTAGGGATATTGAATAACTCTTAATATTTATACGGATTCTGCTGGAGGGTTATTCTCAGCTTTTATCATCGCTAGAGCAATATAAGAATATACTTCGGTCTTTGTGGTAGCTTTCCTGATCTTAGATTTAAGTTCACGATCGTTGGAATTCTTAACGATGTCCATTTCAAATGCTTCTAACTTAGCCTTGAACAGTTCTTCTTGGTCACGGTTCTTCATCGCAAGGTCTGCTTCACCTTCTGATAGCTGTGGTCCAGGACGACCCATAGCATTCAGTCTAGCTTGGCGTTCAGCTATCGCTTGAAGATTCGCGTCTAGTTGAGTTACTCCAAACTCATCCATGATAATTTGCCAGTCTTCATGTACAACACCATTACCATCTGGATACATATTAACAGAATCTTCAACTATGTGAATAGCACCAGAATCATCTTCATACTCAGACAGATAGATGATTCGGTCTTTTAGTTGGTTCGCCCAGACAGGGTCTTTAATCTTAATTCGTTTCATATTTTATCCTCTCAGTCTTCTATAGTAGCTTACATATCCAGAGTAGTAGTATGGAATGTACGAGTTCGCTCCGTAGAAGTTCGATATCGATATCGTGCCGGATGTTGGTATACCTGGCGCTGCGCCATAATACTCAGATAATGAGATAGGGTTGGAGCCGCCGCCAAATTCTTGGGCGATGTTATACATGGAGATAGCTCCGGATGTTTGTAGTGCCATAGTTAGAAATCTCTAAAACGATATTTGGTATTTATATAAACACCATTATCATAGAAACTAGAATTAGGCATCCACACAGCAACCCAATTGCTTTATAGAATTCTCCAATCGGCGTGTCGAAGTAAGTTTTCCCGACGGTAAAACACTTATGAGTTGGCGAAAACATATAGCCAGCATAATCAACTGCTAAAAACAGTGGTAGATACTTGACGCCAAACACCGTGGACAGTAATGACACAAATCCAGCGTACTTGCCAGATGAGCCCATAGCAAAACTAAACACAAAACTCAATAGAGTCGCAATAGCAATAGATCCGCTGTTCTTAACTATTTCAAACATCTCTTTATCAAAGGTCTTGATATAGTTTCCAAGCATAATAACCGCAGCAACAGAAATCAACACTTTCCAGTTGATCCATTGTGTAGTATGATTATGATGCGAGCAATCACACTTCTTATCAAGATCGATGGATACATCTTCTTCTCTCAGAATAAAGAAGATGTAGAATGCTGCGATTATGAAACACGTTAGAATCAGTGGCCAGACAAGGCTGATAAATCCAACATATCCCAGTCCCAGAACAGCCATCGGCAAGATAACAGTCTTCTCCAGTGGAGACCAGAAATAGTAGTGATGTGTCGATAGATAGTCGATAATACCATACATTCTGCGTCTATGATCATTTGGAGCAATCGTATCTAAGAATCCAGCGCTTACTGTAACTCTACCCTCAATAGGAAGAACTCCCGATATCGCACTGATTATTGCGACTACAGCTCGTTTACTCTTTACATTATTTGCAATCCATCTATACAGTGGCATGAAGAATCCAGTCTTCTTAGCCCAAGCAGATAATACCATGATAACTGCTAGATACCCAATATACCAAAATCCATTGAATAGAAATTCCATGCTTACTTTCCTATGATGTTATGAAATGGACACTTCTTAGCATCCTGTTGAGAATAGTGGTCCTCGTATGCTTTCTTAGCACGACTCCTATTGAATATAAAAGAGAAGTGCGATAAGAACCATTTTCTATCGATCCACGCTTTATCCGACTCGGTCATCTTTCTAACCACTGTCTCATATCTACGTTCGCTGATAGGTATTAGTTGCGCGACCGGAGTTCCAGCTCGTATAACTCCAAGTTTATTGACATATCCCTGAACGTTAATTTCATTAGATACCGCTGGGTCTAGAATTCCTATTGTAGACTCGAATGCAATCTCATCTGTATATGATACTGGTAGCATCATAAACTTAACTCCCTTTGGAGCAACGATGTGCCATGGCGTGTTGATCTTCAGAATATCTCTATGCGACCACGGACGCTTAGGTACATGTTTTGCTACAGTGTCCCCGCCCTGAATCTGCACTGGAGGAAATCCAAGTAGTTTCTCAAGTTCATCGGATGGATATGATGCTATTAATCTACCGTTCATATCTGAACCAACTTCTATATCATGCCATGTTTTCACGATATATCCAGAAGTCATGAGTTCAACTATTCCTGGGCACTTGTATACACTCTGGCTGTTCTTATTGTGCATATAATCAGCTTTGGCGAGATCCATCCATGCAGGAATATTGTCTCCGGAAAATTCTATCGGAAACTCATGAAACACCGCATCAATCTTCGAGTAAAATTCGATCACATTCTTCATATTATTAAGTATTCTTTTCTACAACCAAAATATATAGACCATTCCACCACATAGATCTATCTTCAATGTCGTTCAGTATTAGTTTATTATAGAGGATATTCATACCTGCAACTTCTACGCCAGAATTCGCTCCGGACACGACACCTTCCCAATTAGCATCATCAAATACCAGAATAGAAACCTTATCTAGACACTCTGCGTATCTAATCACAGCGTCTCTTGTACTGTCATGATCATGAGGTCCGTCATAGAACATAAAATCTACATCACGAATCGTAGAAATATCAACGGTTCTAAAGTCACCATGATGCACATGAAGGTTCTTTATGTGAGAAGTGTTCTTATCGAATTCCGATCTTTCATTTTTAGGTAGAGACCACATCATATTACCGGCAGGATTGATATCAGACTCCCACTTGTCGATACAATGCAGTTCGACTGGGTTTGCTCCAGCTGCAACAGCAGTAGCACCCATAGCAGATCCGATCTCAAGATACTTTTTAGTATGCGACGAGATGCCGTATATTAAATTCTGCACTCTTTTTGAAGTTAGTCCAGGAACAGATATCGTATTGTTATAAGAAACACTTTCCACCAGTTCTTTAACCACAGCTTGTACTAATGGATGACTGGTCTTTCCAGATTTCTTTTCATATAGTTTATCACAGAAGTTGCAATCCCAGCAATCAAACTTGCAGGTCTTGATGATCTTGCGCCATGCATCGATAGGTCTGTCTGCAAAACTATTTTCTTCAAGGTATTCTTCAAACCCATCGAATAAGAATTCTTCACCAGAAGCATACTTTCTAACAATGTCCATAGAACTATACAGCTGGTTAACCGATTCACGTCCATGCATTTTGAACACATCCACCCACTGTAATAGTTCGACCCAGTCGTCTCTCCATGGAGGAATGTTCGCGGTCTTTAGAGGAACGCTCTTATCTTCAACATCCCACTTGGGGCAAGAAACTCTGGATATAGGGTCATGGAAATATGCTGGAACACCCTCTACTCTGCTATTATTAAATTCGAAATGCTCGTCCATCATAGCACATCCACCAAGACAACCTTCATTTCCTAGTAGAGATATCGTCACTCCATACTTGTTAGCAGCTCTGCGGATGTTCTTGAGTGCATCGTGATCTCGCATCAGATCACGATCCAGGTTTATGTAATGGAATCCAGCTTCTGCTAATTTTGCAACTTCTCCAGCAGAACGGACGTTTCTCAATATGGTATTCTTTATCAACAGCTCGGGGAACGCTTTCTGAATCTGACCAGTAGCGACCCAATGCGTGTGCGGAATAGTTGCAGATCGAATGCCAGCATTATATAGCTGTGAAAAGTTTGAAATGAACAAATCGAGGTTCTTCTGTGTTGGAGGAACCTTGATGTTGTTAAATGTCGCAGACACTCGAATGCCGAGAGTCTGTTGGATATATAGTGCTGCTTCTATTGCATGAATAGCATCAGAAGAGATTGTGATGATGTCCCCCATAGCATCCTGAGTGAATGGGGGCATCCTTGATGTGAAATAGAGATCGTAAATGTGTTCTTTATGATCAGAACAGAACTGATAAAATTCTTGGAATTGGTCTTCAGTCAGTTTTGCATTTATAGGAAGGGAAAACATAGTGATTCCATGATGTAGTCGTACATGAAATTACTTATACGTCAAATCTTGAAGAATATGTAATTCCCTCTGCTTCCATCTGATGAATAGACATTTGTACCTCGAAGCGATTGTGCAGAAGTCTACAACAATCCGCAATACTAGCACAAGCTTTGATCTCAGTTTCAACTAGTTGCTTCGAAGCAAGAAGTGTTGCTACTGAGTTATTATATGCTGATACCGCAGAATTAACCTTAGCAACCATCTCGTCCAGAGTTATTCCTCTTGCAGATGCAAGCGATGATAGCAATGGAGTTGTGGTGGAAGGGTCCGCAGTATATGCTGAAGCTTCAGCTTTCTGTTGAGCCCATGACGATAACTCCAACTCTGATACGCCCATATTGAGCTGAACCATTCGCTTATCGTAGATCTCATCGAGCTTGAATCTCATAAGTTCTTTCATAAGTGTCGTGGTATTTGCAACGTCAGATTCGGTCAGGTCGTATCTAACTTTCTCTCCAGTTGCTTCTTCCGACTGTAGAACCTGTAAGCGCTCGTTTTGTGGAGTGCCAGTTCTTATGGAGATATATCCTCTAAACGCACCCATGAACATCCAAGCCCATGCTACGTCTTCGGGGATTACCTTCGCATTTAGATGTCTGTACTCAACAATCTCAACATGGCTATCTGGAACATATCCAATAGAATATTCCATCCACGATCCGATTACCTTAATAATCCCCAGTTGTTTTTGATCAACGCTTCTGAATAAGAGGTACATCTCTCTTCTCCTCTGATAATAGTTTCTTAAAGAATTCTGTATTCTCTATACCCAGTCTCTGATTAATATCTGAAACCGTAGTTCCATTGTTAAGCCTATTTACGACTTGCTCAGATATAACATTCATTCTAGTCTCGTTCATAATTAGAACTTCGTATGCCATAGCAATACATTTATTCTGTGCATCCGGATCTAGTTGCATAATCGCTTCCATATTTCCGATGCCAACCCGACCATATGCAATCATGTCTAATGCAGCTTGTTTCGCCAAGCGATACTCCCAATATCTAGCTTCGATTTCTTCACACGCAATAGGGTCTTTCATAACATCGATGTAGAGTTTTCCGGAAGGGTCTCTGCCTTCTTCGCTCTCATTGAATTCCTTTATGAGTTTAGTAACTTTCTCCAGCTCATATGCTGCGTGGCGAAGTTTCTCTTTAGAGATCGCGATCGTCTTGTTCTTAGATTCAATCTCCAGCGCATGAAGCTTCTTCTGAGCTTCATATCTAGAATCCAGCATCATCTCATTCTCAAGTTCTACCTCAAGCTCCAAGCGACGTATATCGGTCTCGAACCTCTGTAAATTTTCATATCGCGAGTTCAATTCCATCATGTATTGCTTAATCTTTTGTAGAGGGTGGATGTGAGCACCCGCCACAAAATGTTTCATCTTAAATTCTGGTATAGACCAGTCGTATGAAGTAGAAAATTCAATCAGTTCTTTGTCATCATTCTTTAAAGCAGGCAGCATATCATCCTTTCCAAACAGTTCCACCAGAAGACCCTCCAGGAACACCAGTTCTAACCGAACCAGCGCCTAGCATATATCCAGCATCAGTAGCATAATACCATTTATGTCCATTATTATTTTGAGCACCGTTGTAGTTTCCGATCATGTATTGATGATCTTGACCCATGTCAAAGTTTTCTTCACCAGTGTTACCTTCAACTTTTGCGACAGTACCTTCTTGCGATCCGGTCGACATATTCCATCTGCGGAAGTTGTATCCGCCGTTGTAAGTTCCTTCGTTTCCAGCCCAACCTTTTCTGACCTTGGAGTTGACCGCTTTTTGTTGGTTATTATTACCACCGGCAGGACCAGTCATGACTCGGTCGACTCCAGTTGTTTCAGTAGCATAATGGATAGTCTGACCAGTGTTGTCGCCGTAGATCAGTGCGTATTTTTCGTCGCATATAGCTTGAACACCAGCGCCAGTTCCGTTCGCTATGATGCTAAGGCCAGATATTGCGGAGGTTTCGGTTGTGAAGTTGAATTTATCTGGGTTTCCGTTGGAAAGCACCAGCACGTATTCATGCTCCTTAAAAGCAACTCCAGCATCTTGTCTAGCTTGAGACATATTGTTGCCGGTATTATGTGCTAGACCAGTCTCTGTAGCAAAGTTAAACGCAATGACGTTCGCAGAAGCAACCGAGTGTGCGTTAGCTGCACAGAACAGCCATCCCTTAGTCTTACTTGGTGCTGCTTGAATATAGGATGCAGTGTAAGTCATCTGATCGCCAAGATTGGTACATACGTCGGTGGAGTGCTGCATTCTATTGACGTTCTTCCACGGAGTACCATCTTTGTATCCACCCAGCACATAACTAGTGGTGATGATCTGTCGGTATTTGAATCCGCTGTCACCAATAGCAACTTGATTCCATTCAGAACCTGTCCATTGGCGCATAGCTTTTCTTGTTGTGTCGTAGTAAACCTGTCCTACTACCGGACTTCCTGGCTCGGAAGATAGGTTAGGAAGCTTAATACCGTCGGTGCTTATTGATGTAGCCATTTTTATCTACCATCCCCTGTTAATTGTGTAATTTGTCGTGTCAGTGCATCTATCTGATCTTGCTGGGATTTGACCGCTTCGATTAGTAGTGCTACCATGTTTTGATAATTCACGGATTTAGTTCCCATCTCATCTTCAGATGTATGCACCATCTGTGGGAGAACTGTCTCAACCTGTTGAGCAATCAGGCCGATTTGGTCATCCTTACCATCTTTGGTGTACATCTTTCCGGACAGTTGTTTAACTATCTGAAGTGGATTTGGAATATCTCGGATATTACTCTTTAGTCGTTCATCAGAGTTGGATGTAATATCCCCAGAAGCAACAAGGCCTGACTGAACAGAGACCTGCGTAAAATCGTTACCATAATTTAAAATCATTTCTCCAGTGGTCGCAACGATGCATCTCTTACCTCTACCTAAGAAATCTTGCCCGGCATTTGTAGAAAATACACCCCAATGTTGTCTGTAGTTGGAATCAAGGAATGTTGATGAGTCATATCCATCTAACGTGTCTGCATTAACAGCGATTGAGTTTATATCCCATACACCATATGTCGAGTTATAGACATATGATGTACCAGCTTCTGTATGAACTTGCCCATTCGTAGGGCTTGAAGGAAATGCCATATTAATTTACCCTTGTTCCTGATTCGTTGAAGATCGGTACGCCACTGTTTCCTGGAGCGATTTGAACCCAGACTCCAACTTGTCGTTGATATGTCTTAGAAGTTGCGGTATTCACCCAAATAGAACCATTGTTCACTGCACCCGGATTGGTCGACTGTTCGTAATATCTACAGAATCCACTAGAATCTACGCCGTCCAGTAATTCGGAGTCTGCAGCTTTTCCAGAAGTTGTCAGGAATCCAGAAGGTGATGCGGTAGATATGGTCTGCACGTGACCATATGTGTCAAAGGTAATTCCAGAAATGAACGTATTGGTTGCAGCAGTTACGTTCGCAACAGCAGATGTATCTGCGTGAGAAATGGTTACAGATGTGTTAGTGGTTTGGTTAGCACTGAAAGATCCACCACCAGTCATACCAGCACCAGCAGTAATTGTCTGAATTCCATTACCGATGGTTAGGTTATTAATTGCAGTCTGTAGAGAAGCATCTGCGGTGTCCATCAGCGACTTGATTTCCTGCAGAGTATCGTATGCAGCACCAGCACCACCAAGAAGCGCAGTCTGTACAGCAGTTGCTGCAGCGTCCGCATATGCCTTAGTCGCAATTGTTGAATCTACCGAGACAGTTGCAGTCGATCCCTCACCTTGAGTATGAGATACGGTGATACCAGTTCCAGCAAGAACGTTCACCATATAGTTGCCAGTGGTGTCTGCGCCCAGTGCAACACTATTAGCAGCAATTGTTGCAGTAAGAGTGCCTGATGCCAAATCTGTTAGAGTGACTGATCCGGTAAGATCTCCAGCAAGTGTGATAACTGGATCTGGTTTATTCTGAATCTCAGACCAATCAACACTAGTGTCATTTGCAGAAATTGTGATAGTGTTTGCATCAGTGTATGCTACGGTAACATTAGTTCCCGATGCGAACATAATATCATCATTTGTAGAGTCTGAACCACTTAGTCGTAGTAGTGCTCCACCTGCCGTAGTAACTGCTGATTGGCTGTATGTCGTATTTACGACGGTTTCAGCTCCAGTTGTATATCCGGTGACGTGACCGTATGTATCAAAGGTGAGTCCGGTGACGTAAGTTCTACCAGAAGCAGTTAGATTCACAGCAGAACTGGTGTCTGCGTGACTCAGTGTGATTGTATTATTTGTAGTTGAGTTCGCAGTGAATGTGCCAGATCCTGTTAGACCAGATCCGCCAGCAACTGTCAGCGTTCCATCACCAACTGTAATAGAGGTATTTGACGCAGAAGTCACTCTACCATAAGTGTCTACAACTAGGACTGGAATCGCAGTTGATGATCCATAGGTTCCAGCAGTAACTCCAGACGCAGCAAGAGATAATGTTACAGAACTAGCAGTAGATTGGTTTGCAGTTCCGAGTTGTCCGCCTCCAGCAAGACCAGTACCAGCGGTAACTGTCATAGCACCGTCGCCTACGACGACAGTTGCTGATGATATGCCCGTGATGTGACCAAATCCATCCAGAGTGATATCTTGAATGAATGTGTTTCCAGTGTTGTCTACGGAAACCTGATTGGAAGTATCTGCGTGAGAGATTGTGAAAGAAGAACCTAGTGTTCCACCACCAGTTAAACCAGTTCCAGCAGTTACAGTAGTGGTCTTATCTGCTTTGTTGGATAGTGCAGTAGTTACGGTTGCAGCATAATTTGCGTCATCATTGATTGCAGCTGCAAGTTCGTTTAGAGTATCAAGTGCAGCTGGAGCAGCGTCGATAACCGCCTGGATAGAAGAATCTACGTAAGCTCTAGTTGCGATAGTAGCAGTATCGACCGCAAAATCCAGAACGTTTCCAACGTCATTATAGGTTACAGAAATTCCAGATTCAGTATTGCTTGCCACCATCGCACCGACAACGTCCTGGATCGCCTCAGAAGTTAGGCCAACAACTCCGGAACCATATGTTAGCAATCCTCCAGACACGGAAATAGCTGCTCGTGCTCTTGTATCTGTGTAGTATAGGTTAGAACCTTCTGTTAGATTTCCGGTGTTAAAAGAACTCAGGTTTCCAGATGCTGCAAAAGTTGTTCCCGCAGATGTGGTTATGGTGAATGTGTTTGTTCCTGCTGTGTATGAGAATCCAGATACACCAGCAACAGCAGTAGTTGAAATAGAAGTAATCTGTCCATTGGCATTTACCGTCAGGACAGGAACCGCTGAAGCAGAACCATATGACCCAGCAGTCACACCAGTGTCAGTTAGAGTAAATGCACCAGTCGTGGAATTGTATGTAATTCCATCAGATGCAGATAATGACCCTCTCGCTCTAGAAGCAGTGAAGTATAGATTAGTGCCTTCAGAGAGATCTGATGTAGTATTTGAAGATAGATCAACCTGTTCAGCAGAAGTCTCTGCTCCGGTAAGTCGGTTGACCTTCATCATTTTGATGACGCCATTGACCTTTTTAATAACTGTTCTATTATCAGCATCCGCCTGATCATCATCAAGTTCTAGTTGCTTTACCTTGATATTCTTTAGTGCGTTAGTTCCAGGATCCTTAACCTCGATATCACCAGAAGCATTTCTGGAGAAGGTTGTACCTCCAAGGTTAATTGTGCTTCCACTCAGATACAAGTCTCGGAATCTATATGTAGATGAACCTAGATCGTATGCAACGTTAGTGTCTGGGACGATATGTCCACTGACGCTACCAAGTTTAGCTTGAACTCGTGCATCTGTGTAGTATAGATTAGTTCCTTCGGTTACATTCGAAGACGATACTGTAGCAAATGTAACGTTTCCAGAACCATCGGTCTTAAGGAATTGGTTTGCAGTACCGTCCGTAGTGGGAAGACTATAATTTGAGTTGATTGTTAATTGAGTTGCTCTAACATGACCTGCATAAAACCCGCCGTTCGCATCTCTATAGACAACTGTGTTAGCATCGTTGGACGAACTGGATGCTAATGTAAATTTTGTATTTGCATCATCGTATGATAAACCCAGACCCTCAGCTTGTAGATCAACGATACTGACGTTAACATAACCGATCAGATCGACAACATCTCCAGCAGAACATGCCACTGCCAGATTAACCGTAGACCCGGAAGTCGCAGTGTAGTCGTTCGGCTTTAAGTGAATACCATTTACGAATACGTCCACATTAGGTGGAGTATAGTTGATCGCAAATGTAGATTCACCAGCAGTAGCTACATATGTCTGACGGAAGATGGACTGTAGACCGCCACCACCACCGATAGATCTAATAATATTGTCTACATCTTTGTAGTATAGTTTACCATCGGTATAGTTAAGAGCCAATTCACCATAATCAAGGGAGCCGGTTGTGGGGACTTTGCCCGCAACTGATGAACGTTTTAAGATAACTTTATTAGACATGCACGATTCCTAAGAAGGATTGGGTTTGAATAAGAGCAAAAACTCTTATGTATTTATATTATTTTATGATGTCTGCACCACCAAACCCATCATCCTTGGCGTTCATATTCTTCTCTAGTTCTTTAATCCGCTGAGTCGCCATCTCAACCTGAGTTTCCAATATCAACACTTTCTGTGTCAGTTGATAATTCATCTGCGATAGTTTTTGAATGTATGCGTTCATGAACTGAACGTCACTGGTTCCGGGCATAGACATAGTAGGTTTCTCCATAGCAATAAAAAAGGAGGGAACAAGTCCCTCCAATATATAGTGCCCTTTACAGGTTCTTATTATTATGTTATAATTAGCATGCTGCCTGGGCGGGTAGTAGCCCAGGAATTATGTTTATCAGTATGTACCGCAATCGATGATGCCAAATACAGGAACGCCAGAAGCGTTGATCTGTAGGACATGACCTTCTGTTGAAGAAGCAGCGAATACCACATCTCCATCAGTATTGGTATACATCACACCGTTGTTGGTGTAGTTTGTTGAAGAGAAAGTTACGGAATCCAGCAATGCGTTGCCGAACTCAACATCGCTAGCAGCACCAGAGAAGATAGAAGTATTCTCGGTCGCATCGGAGATGAACTTGAATCTACCAGCAGAGTCGTCCCAACCGAAGAATCCTAACTTAGCGGTAGAACCGTTATGATAGTTGAATGCGATACCACGATCACGGTTGTCATCAGTAGTAGGGATTTCTTCACCACCAAGAACCAGAACTGGATCCTGAACGGTCATCTCTGTGGAATTTACAGTAGTTGTCGTACCATTGACTTGCAGGTTACCTTCGATAACAACTGTACCAGCAGAACCGACTGGGTTTGGATCCAGATACAGAGTTCCGTTAGCATTAACTGTAGAGATTGTATTGCCCTGGACTTTGACGTTACCAACTTGCAACCATAGTGCAGAGTCGGTAAACAACATACCGTCTGCATCAAGATTAACTCTCTTGGTGCCAGCAGTATAGAATTCCAGATCGTCGTTATTAGCGCCAGGAGAAGTTTCTGCTTTGATGTATGTATTCTGATCGACGTCAACGACACCACCCAGACCAGCCCAAGCAAGACCGTCGAAACCTTCGAATCTACCATCAGTGGTGTTGAATCGAATTTGACCAGTCAGTCCAGATGGGCGCTCTGCAAGTGTGCCGATAGGAATACGAACCGCCTGAGTAGAGGACAGGTCGATAATACCATTACCAAGAGGTTGGATTACGACGTTGCCGTTAGCATTCGTAGCATATAGACCATTGCCGTCGACACGCAGGTTATCAACATTCAGACGACCAGTTAAGGTTAGAGTAGAAGTTCCACTGTCAAACGCAAAGTCTGCAGAGTCGACCAACTCACCAGAAGTTCCTGCGAATACAACGCGAGTTGCGGTCAGGTCTTCGACGTTAACTGATGCAAATGTGGACTGACCGTCAACATTGATAGTTCCACCAATTTGAACGTTACCGACTGTAGTTAGGTTTCCGTTAGCAGTATTGATAGAAAGGCGATTGGTTAGGCCAACACTATCGTAACCAACGACTAGAGTGGTGCCGTTAAACTTTAGTTGATCAGAGTCAATTAGTTCACCGTTGACGCCAGAGTATACGACACGACCAGTGGTCAGGTCTTCGACGTTAAGCGATGCTGCTGTGACTTGTGCATTGAAATCTGCAGCACCATCTACGGTTAGAGTACCTTCGATAGATACGTCAGATCCAAGAGTCAGAGCACCAGCGACGGATAGGTCACCAGTGACATCTAGATTAGATGATACCTGAACTAGACCAGTTCCGTTTGGATCAAGGATAAGGTTACCATTGACATCTGTAGTGGAGATAGTATTACCGTTAAGAGTGATATTATCGACATTCAGTACGTCAATCTTAGAGTTACCGTCGACGATGATAGCACTATTTGCTGTCAGAGCGCCTTTGGTGTGATCTAGCATATCGGTGAAATACTTACCACCGATAACTTCGATATTTGCGGCTTCGCCGTTAGTTTCTGTACCAGTACCGATGTATAAACGGTCACCGCCGTTTACAAGTGTACCTGCTAAGTAGGAATACGCTAATTCACCTGTTGCTAATGCTGATGGTGATCCAGACGTACCCGAGTTTAGGATCTTAATGATTGTTGCTGACATTTAATATTTTCCTCCAATTATCTTGGTGTCTGGGTTGTCCATTTCGTTTGTTACAATGAATGCCTGAGCAGCTAAGTCGTAAACTAAAGTAGCACCATTTGCTAACTTTGAAGAGTCTACGTCAGCTAAATCAGTCAACTTCTGTGGTTTTCCGAGTGCGACCGTTCTAGCCTGTACCGGCTTAGATTGAGTTATTTTAGCTTGAATCGCCATTTTTTACGAAACCCTCGTTACTCTTGGTGTGACTTCGATCTGACCCTCTACTACTCTCGTAACAACGTTTTGAGCATCAACAATTTCAACGTCGTAGACGTATCTTCCTGGACGCATCATAGCAGTCTGAGTCGAACTAAGAGAGATATTTATCCCTCCATTTGACGGATTAGATATAGTTGCATGAAGGTCATATGCTGTGGAAGACGCATAGGTTTTTCTAACCTGACCTCTAGCTGTGTAGCCAGACAAGTTAAAAATGTTTCCGTCAGACCCTTCTACAGTAATTGCAGAAAAGAAATCCGAACCCTGATCGACAGCTAAATTTGCGTAGATTGCCATTACGTTTTCCAATAGACCTTATGCTAGTATTTATAATTTTTGCGAAGTGTACTATATAAAATACCGAACGCACTGAGTATATTTAGTAGAAAATGACCAACCATTATTGCTTAGAGTTAGACTGTATGGACTTGGATTACAAGTCTCTATATGACATATGCTATGACCCCTCTAGCAAGAGCAGAAGCCTTCTACCGCATCAGCGATACGTTTCTGACGATAAGTACATGCAGCGCATCAGGGAAAGATATCCATTTATGGGTAGCCTGTTCAATGTATATTTCTTAAAAAGCGGGTTGCCGATACACATAGATGCAAAACGTTCTTGTGCTGTGAATATTCCGGTAGAGAATACTGAAAATTCTTCTACGATATGGTACTCTCATCCAGAATCACCTTCCACTGACTATGACCCTAAATTAGTGGTCTATAGAATTTCATCCAAGGTGACCGAAGAATATCGAATGACTCTACGCAAACCCACCCTGATGAATATTACTATACCACATTCTGTTGAAAATCGTTCACCAGAACCTAGAGTCACTATTAGTTGGGGTCTATCGAGAGATATTAATTATGAAACTGCCTGTAGACTATTTGAACAATCTAGATGATAAGCAATACGGGATACTGATGTCTGGTGGTCTGGACAGTTCTGTTCTATTTGCTCTTATAGTGAAGTTGAACCCAAGCGTCAAGATCCAACCATTTACCGTAATGAAACCAGATGGGTCTTACAAGTTTGTGGACAATATCATCGAAAGCGTGAACCAAAAATTCGGCAGTTCTATTCCGCACACTATCATGATAAGCAATCCTCCGGATATGTATCATCGCCAGTATGGAAAATATGCGACGAAATACATATTTGATAATTATCCAGAAGTGCAGCGCCTGTTCAACGGATTAAATCAGAATCCAGAAGAACTCTCTGGATATAATGGTGCTCCGGACAGATCTAAGTCTGAGACAGACCTAAGAATTATTGCTCCATTCATTGAATATACGAAAGAAACCGTTGTTGAGATGATGTTCGATCATGATCTAGAATGGTTATCTGATATAACTCATTCATGCACCAGATATTCTGTCGGTAGATGTGGAGTGTGTTTTCAATGCCAAGAACGAAGATTGGCATATGCTATTAATGGTAAAACCGATACAGGAGTTGAATAATGACAGTTGTTAGAAGTGGTGTTAGTGGACGCCGTGCAGAATATGATCCATCCAAGATTTCATCTGAGGATATCGCCAATGAATTATCATTACTAGCGCTTGGTGACGTCATTCCATTGGACATTAAGATCGATACTAATCTATTGTCACATAATCTTAGAAAATTTGAAGCTGACTGGCAACCATACCTACCACGAGACGATCGTCCAAATAACCGATATGGTCTAACACTGACCACATATCCTGGATACACTCATAAAAATGCACCTAGCCTTGCTGAGATTTCGGTTGAACAGCGCCGTAGAGTTAGTGAAACTGAATGTAATGCTCAAACCGATGTCTATAGAGAATGTATTGCACTACAACCTCTGTTCTCAGAATTCCCCGACTTAGGCAGATCGTTCTTTGTTAGGTCAGATATCGGCGGATACTTTGTACCACATCGCGATCATCCTGCTATTCCACGAGATGTGTTTAGGTTAATAGCATTCGTAAAAAACTGTGGGCCATATGAATACGACTGGATCATGGAAGATCAGAAACTGCCGATCGAAGAAGGTAGAGTGTATTACGTCAACACCAGAAAAATGCATAGAACTATCAGCTGGGTCAATGGTAGTACACACCTGATCATGAATGTGCCGTTCAACACCAAGAACGTTGCTAAGGTCCTAGCACATTTACAGCACCGACATTAAATCTGTTTGGTGAATATACTCAGTCCGAGTTTCCCGTTGTATCCTAGAGTTCGGAAGTCGGTTGCACAATGTAGTTTCGTACTATCGAATATCATTATGTTTCCAGGCTTCCACTCCACGATCTGGCTTGCACTTAGTCCATGCAACCATCTTCTCTTCAGATGCGTTAGATACTTCTGATACACCCGCTCATTGAATGGTTCTTCGGTCTTAGCACAGACTGCACTATATTCATAGACACCTTTATTATAGTTTAGTTCCATCTCTGGTTCGTCTAAGAAGAATTTAGCTGGACCGTCCAGATAATACTGATCGAATATGCACAGCCCAGGATATCCTGTTCCATTGCCATACAGTTGTAGAGGAACGGTGATGCCTTTATATGTTTTCGGGAACGACCATGTGTCGTCATTGTGAATGATGTGTGGATACGAAACCCTAAAGAATAGGCCAGCAGATATCTCAAACTTTCCTATATACTCTTCAGTGGTGGATAAAATTTTCTGAATTGTTGGAGTGTTATACACCATGTCCGGATCAATGTTTACGGTGATTGGTCCGGTATTTTTAATCGTTTTATTGGAGTCTTGGAAAATCGATATCAGTGAGTTAATTTCTGCTTGCGACAGTAGATCTTCCACGGTTATCGCCTTGGAGTACAACTCTACTATAGATTTCTTTTCTTTATCTGTTCTCATATGCAAAACTTCACTCAATTAGAAATTAATCAGTATCCATCTTCTTATGCTGAGATCACCGAATTGGTGAAAGACCTTTCGATGAAATGGGTAGCTGGAGGTCAGATCTGTCTAAACACAATTCCAAGTTGTCCTACAGACTATACATTAGGCACCGGCAGTCTACAGAAAGATTGGTCATCTTCAATCAGGGGTAAAGATGGTTCTATAGCAGTTCCGTTAAAACAGAATCAACTCAAAGAGTCTGATTTTACCGTACTATGTACTCAGTTCCAAGGGACTGTGTTGGAAGATCTATATTCCGAAATCACTTCAAGATACACTGTCGGTAGAGTACGATTAATGCGCTCCGAACCAAAGACATGCCTGAGTTGGCATACCGACAGAAATACCAGAGTGCATTATGTGGTTAAGACCCAGCCTGGATGCTTCATGGTTATCGGAGAAGAAGTTAAATTTCTACCCCAGAATACATGGTGGCATGTCGACACTAAAGTTGCACACACAGCATTCAACGGATCCATGGAACAGCGAATCCATCTGGTCGCCGAAGTCCTTTAAAACTCGGTTGGAATATACTGAGTTTCTAAAATATTGTTAGACTCATCTACAACCAACAGCCGCACCGAATAACCACACTTAGCTCTATAATTAGGAGCGATCTCCAACTGATATAGTGCCATAATATCTTCTATGGCGTTCCATTTTATATCTTCCGGTAGTTCATCATCAACACCGATTTCAGTCACGAAGTTCAGACTCTTCCCAGATGCGGGTTGCATAGTATATTCGCTAGCAACCAGAGTCCTGACGAAAGACGGGTTACATTCATACAACTTGCCGACATAAGCGTGCAAGACTGCTTCTGGAATTCCGTTAGTGACATGGTGTCCCAATATACTAACACCCAATTCTAATTTTGGTCCTTCGTAGAACTCTGCTAGGATTCTCATTGGATTATCTCCTCCGATTACTTATCGTACATTTTCATAATTTCTTCATATCTGGTTGCAAGATCGCCGATGGAATTCGCACCATCCATAACTCTTGCATCAGTCTCAATTCCAAGTTTGTCATCCATAGCCATCAAGACTTCAACAGTGTCAAGACTGTCTAGACCTAGATCTGCGATAGAAGCATTAACGTCGATCTTGTCTTGAGGAATTCTCGCAACCTCTGAGACAGCTTCGACTACATACTTGGTGTAATTATGTTCACTCATTTTTGGATCCCTTTATGATAAAAATTTTAACTCTCGATGACTGGAAAGAAATTGAAACAGAAGTTTCAAAGACTAAGAATCATCAGGTAGCACAAACTAAACGGACAATATCCGTGGACGAGTACCTTAACTATACTTATAAGATATTGTCAAGTCCGTCTACAACTATGTATGGATTTTACAAAGATGGAATACTGTCTAGCTACATGTGCTCAATTAAGATTATGATTGCGCCAGAGTATATCGTTGCTAACTGGAAGAACCTCAGACCTTCTCCGGTGTTCAATCCATTTACTAATGGATGGGGTGATCTTTGGACTAGAATGGTCACTGACATGGAAGCGCAGGGTAGATACGCTTTCATGCTGGTTAAGACCACCGATGTTAAGAGACTGCAATTTCAAAGGGTGCAACGGATGTATGAACAAGCTTCACCAAAGTTGACTAACTATGAGAGAACCGTTGAGGAAGTTGTTCCTGCTGGGCAGACATCTAAGTGGGAATACTTTAGAAGAACTGTCTACTACGATGGTAAGTGTGACTACGACACATTGGTGTTTAAGTTCACGTGCAAGCAAGAACATAGGACTAACTTAACAAAAGAACTGCAAGAATCGGTGACTTACTAATTATGAAACTTAATCCACACATCTGGAAGATGATACTTCCATATCACATCATCCTCTTGCTGGGTGTACTCTTGATAGCGCTTGGTTACGCCAGTGCATGGAATCTGCTATGGATACCGTTCGGGTATTTCGTATTCGGATACCTTGGATTCACGATATTCATGCACCGATATTGGTGTCACAACTCATTCAAGACGTACAAACCAATTGAGTTTATCGGAACATACCTTGCATTGATGTGTGGGAACGGCACGCCAATCGTCGTAGAAGCAATTCATATTCGTTTACATCACGCTCATGCCGATGATCCGGCGATAGATCCTCACACCCCGATGAGAGGTAAGTTATGGAGCTGGTTGACCTGGCATAATATGGAACACACCTTTCCTAGACTGAATATTCGATTGATGAAAATTCCGTATCTGAAATTTATGCATAACCACTATTACAAAATTTGGTGGATTTCGTTTCTATTGCTATTTGTGATTAACTGGCAACTTGCGGTATTCTTCTTGTGTGGTGGAGCTGTATATCATTTCCATGTCGAAGGTTTGACCAACACATATGGACACAGCTTAGAATATGGATATAGAAACGGGAACACTAAAGACAATTCTGTCAATATCAATTCCCGTATACTAGAAGTCCTGACTCTTGGCAACTCACTTCATAACAATCACCACGTTCAGCCATGGAACTATACGTATGCGATCAAAGAAGGAGAGTTTGACCTTGCGAAGTATATCGTTCCGTTGATTAGTATCCAAACTCGTTAGCGGCAATGTGTTCTGAGAACGTACTCAGATTCCAATCTTGAGTGATACGGCCGCGACGCATATTTTTCTGGCTGGATGTGATCAACTCCCAATCGGTAACTTTACACCAGAAACCAGTTCCTCGGTGCATACTACCATCAATTGAGAAGAAGCGGGTTTCTGGTTCATAATCTCCACCAGAAATTGTCGCCATTGACGAGATTTTATCATAGTCTAGTTTCCACACATCAGCACATCTGTGCAGAATCTCATCCATCTTCATGTTTTCAGAACGGTCTTTCTGATATCGACCAAGTTGTCCGACGTTCTTGAATCGGATCATTCCGTTATTCAGACCACGAGATTTTAGAAATGGGTGGATAGTCTCGATAGCCTTGTCGTTGATACCCTTAACCAGAATACAACCGATATCGACTTCGAATCCTGCTTCTGCGACGTTCTCTACCGCCATAACCTTGTTCTTAGCGCAACGCATGTCATCGATCTGCTCATACCAATCATCATTGTCAACACCATTAAGACTGATGTAGACATACTTCAGACCAGCAGACTTCAATTCATTGACATAGTTTCTGCTTGCAAGCTTAAGACCATTGGTAAGTAGAATAATTCTGTGTCTAGTTTCTGTATTCAGACGATAAATAATCTCTGGCAGATCCTTACGCATAGTAGGTTCTGCACCAATTAAACGGAGTTCAACACGTTTTGGGAATCTCTTGACATAGTCCAACAACCTGTTCTTGTCCATGTCTGGGATTTCTCGATTAGGAACATAGCAATTCTTACATTCCATGTTACAGTCATGGGTAAGATCGGCGAAGACCACCTTGAATGGATTTTCTTCAGCAGTCCAAGTATCAATTTTATACTTCTGAATCGGGATCGTGTTATACATAATATACCTCAAAGGAGAATGTGATGAAATTTTATATTAAAGATATTCCTAGTTCTATGACTGTAACGGATTACATCAAGACGAACAGCGACTATCTAGAATTAGCCCGAACTGTTAAACCGAAGAATGTTCCACGTGGAACTAAGAGTTTAATCTTCGATGCGCCAGAAATAGACTATACCAGTATATATGCGTCTATTTTAGAAGCTTGTTCGATCTATGGTGAATACGGTTGGCAGACCAAGTTGACCGAGAGCAAGATCTACACCGGATTCAGCTTGATGCATAACCCAAACCACCTTGACGTTGAGAATAAGCATAGATCCACGCTGGGAACAAAAACCATGCTGGATTTCACCAAATACAAAGACAACATCAATAAGAAAAACTCTTATGCTGATACTCTGTCTTTCAGACTGAGGACAGATGCATCTAAGCATGGTAAACTTGGGGAGTTCTTAGACACGATTGGTCTTTCTCTGACTAGAGGCAGACTATCCACGGTAAACGCAGACAAGTTTATTAACGATGCGCAGCTCAATGCATATGGATGGCACTACGATGAATCGATCTTTGAGAATCTTAGACTGAATATCCCAGTACACACCGACGAGATATTCCTATTCCAAATCGAGGGTGAAGAACCAGTACACCTTAACACTGGCCGAGCATACACATGGGACACTGCGATTCCACATAGAATTTTTGCGACTGAGATCGCCAATAAGAAACGCACACACCTTGTCATCGGAATGTCTCCTTGGTTTAGATACATTCCAGAAGAAGATGCTTGGGAGACTAATGAGTATTATGGAGTCAAGCACCCATTCGACATTATGATCGAGGGTGGGGTTTTACCACATCTGAAGTTGGTGGATTATAAGTGATGGATAGTAATGCACTAAAGGCTATTGTCTTACTGAGACACCAGCCATTACTACAAGAGGTCGGAACTATAAGTGAAGATCTATGTACTAAAATAATTGATTATGCTAAGACGCACTCCGGAGATCTTAAGCAATCAATCGAGAATAGAGCATCTAAGTCCACAAACAAGTTAGATCAAGCACTGAAGTATGATATTACCGAGTTCTATGATCAAGTGTATATCAAAGATGATGCGATCCTTACTCAGTTAAACAAAGAGTCGGGAATTGATATTGGGTCGGCTCGGGTTGGTGTATTGCAACCAAATTCTCACTTAGACTGGCATATAGACTATGAGACTAGTCTAAGAGTACATATCGATCTAAGTGTAGATGCTGACTTTAAGTTTAGAGTTGCTGGGGAGGAGAAGGTGCTAAAAAAGAAGCGTCTAACCGTATACAAGTTAAACGCTTCTCACTATCATATGGTAGAGAACCCCACCAACGAGGTTCGGTATGCTTTAATTGGTAACTTCGTTGATGAAATCTAATCTACAACGAGTTGGGCCACCAGACTTCATATCGTTAATATCAGCCCTAATCTCAGCAACCAGATCAGCATACTGTTCTGGAGTGATCTCAGAGGTAGTACCATCTAATACGAAATGCTTCTGAAGTAGAAGTTCCAACTTCATATAGTGCGGTTCTACATTGGCATACCAGAATTCTGGATCGGCGAAAACAATTCGTGTCGTCATGCTAATACCATCTGGGTTTAGTTTGGAGTATCGTAGCAGACATACTCCATCATCAGACCCCTTGTAGATCGAATAACCATACTCCAACTGAGCTTCTCGGAAAGCTGTATAATACTCCTCAGTCCAAGTGTCAGATCTGCCAGGAGAACCTCTAAGGGAAGACAGTCGATGACATCTGACGTATCTAGCTTTATCGGCAAGCGGGTTTTGTGCAGCTTGAGCAAACTCTTCTTTTAACGCTTCTGTTCTGTAATCTGGGCGAGTCTGCGGATCTGGATCATACCCGAATAGTGCTTCGAGATAGCCTTCGTTATCTATCAACTTGGTCGACACATTTGTTCGTAATAAATACATAAAATTAACCTTATGAGTTTTGAAAATGACACATGATATTTATAATCCGGCGATCAGGAGAGGTGGTAAATTACCCGAAATGCCGAAGTTCAAATCACTGGAAGATCAACAGCGCTACAATAAGTTGGTTCTAGTTAATACATGCAGAATATTTGCAGATCTTTCGATAAACGACGGCATCGGCGGATACATTGTATATAGGGACGTTATTGACAAAAACACATATTGGGTCAACCCTATGGGTGTCGATCTATCGATGGTTACTGTGGACGATCTACTTAGAGTGAATTGGGATGGTATCGTCATAGAAGGTGATTATCCAGCATCACAGCCTGCTTGGGCGTCATTTACAGCAATCGGCGAACACCGACCTGAGATAAACGCTGCGGTACATTTCCACACTAAATTCGGTTCAACGTGGTCGAGCTTTGGACTACCTATAGACTATGTCACGGAAGATACCGCTGCGTTCTATAAGAATTTAGCAGTCTACAATAATTTCAATGGAGCGTTGCTGACAAGACAAGATGGCATAGACATGCTAAAATCTCTTAGAGCCAACAACTCCATTATTCTTCAGAACCACGGGATCTATACTGTGGGCGAAACTCTAGACGAAGCTGCATGGAGATTCTTATCGCTGGAGAAAGCGTGTGAGATGCAGATTATGCTGGAAACCCTGAAGGGTAGTGGTATTCAACCAAAGGCTATTCCGGAAGAAACATTAAAGAACATAGCATGGATGATGGGACGCCCATATGCATGTTGGTTACAGTACCAACCAATTTTGAAAAAGTACATGGGAGAAGATTATGAAGTTAGATGATAAACCGTTCTACAAGATCAACCTTGATATATCGTGGGCGAACCCAAAGTACAAGGATGAAGCTATTAGATCGATTACTGCTAGAAAATTCCCTATCCATAATATCTGGCAACTACCAAAGAACTATATCAATCCAGAGTTGGTTGACCTGATGCGTGGTATGGGGTTCACTGGTCTTAAAGGCTACTTCTTTACCACTCCTCCAAATAGCAGTTCTATAATTCACGTTGATAGTAATGTGCCTATGAACGACAAATGGGCTTTGAACTGGTCTTGGGGGTCTGACGATCACGACATGACATGGTATCTTCTAAAGCAAGACTACAAACCAAAGATGATGCGTGATGCAGTCGCAACTGGCGCTTACACAAAATTTCTGGACTTCTCTCCCGACTCGGTTGAACTGTTAGATACTACAGTAGTCGAAGAATCTAGTCCAACACTAGTCAAGATTGGTATTCCACACCGAGTTGAAAATAGAAGCAGCAATGTTCGTTGGAGTGTCAGTATCAGAGACGAGGGTATTCTAGATCCTGCAAATAAGGACAAGGGGTGGGATTACATAGTGGAGAAAATTGCTAAGTACATTTGAGCTGGGACAACCTTTATATGATTATCACATTTGAACGTCTGGAAAGACCAGACCTTTTCGATATATACTATAGAGAATTGAATTTTCATGCTATGCGAGATAAGAAATTATCGCTAAACTATAGAATTGAGAACATGAACATCAATTCTCAACTAGCTTTCTCAATTGCATATAACGAGAACGTGGAATCGCCTTCTATACTGAGTTCTATCTATAGGAGAGAATCTTGGCCAATGGGAATGTATAGGATACTGAATCGCACTTGGAAACCGATGGGGGAAGAAGATATACTTCCTACCAGAAAGGTGAATACACTATGGGCTGAAATGATAGACTCTCAGGTAGAATGGTTGAAGTCTAACGTTAGTGACTATACCACAGCAATAATATCGAGAGAACACAACTCTAGGAATACTCTTATCCACCTGATGGAAGACGTACACCAATCTTCCGTCAATAGATTTGAACTCCTAGATGAGAGAGTTTGGTTATGTGATAACAGATCTAACCCAGAATCATGCTATCAGGATGTAATATATACTGGTGAAAGGGGTGTGTTTGATTATGGAAATTGAGGTACGAAGATTAGATCTGTTAGATGTTCAGGAATTAAAAACTCTATTCTGGGAATGTCATACCGCAGAAGCGAAGCGTAAGCACGTAAGAGGTATTGCTGACCTACAAACATCGATAGACGGAATCCCTGAATATTGGGAAAAGTGGATATATGGTATTAAGAGGTTCTACCTCTCTAATGCTGATGATAAGCATCTGATGTATGGCGTATTTTGCGACGATAGGTTGATGTGTATCTTAGGTTGGAGGTGTGATCTACCAGCACCATACGACAAAGATTGGGTAGTGGTTTATCTTAAATCAGTCCCAGATGTTGATGCTACCAAAGAGTATTTCCCAATGCTGTGGCGATTAATGTATGACAAGTGTGAGAAGGCTGGTCTTATCAGAATTCATGCTCTATATGAACCACATAGAATTTCTAAATATGATGCGTTCTCTAAGAGAAGAAGCCCAGACATCGATGATAAATATACATACGAGACTACCTTAACGATACCAGCCAATACTACACCAGATGTAGAATGGGTCTGGGCAATGATGGGCAGGCAAACACATCCAATTGACTTTATCGTCAGAACAGGAACTTTAAAACTATGACAATGTTTAAATCGATTCGAGAAAATATGATCGAACAGCCAGGATTATCCGGAGTGTTAATCCCAATATTAGTATTTGGCACATACGCTACAATTATGTTCTTCGTGGAATTTACTCTAACGAAGTTAGGTCTATTCGCCCTTGGATATTTCGTATTCATGATCATGGGTATCACGATTGGATTCCATCGTTACTTTTGTCATAAAAGTTTCCTTCTGAAAGGTAAATGGAAAGAACGATTCTTGTTATGGGCTGGTTCTTTAGCTGGTCAAGGTACGCCGATATTCTGGGTGACTATTCATCGTGGATATCATCACAGAAAGCCAGATACTGATCAAGACCCACATAGTCCGGTTCACGGTTTCTGGAATAGTTTTCTGCTATGGATATTCAGGTTAGATGGTTCTAAAGTCAATCCAAAATATGCCGTTGATCTATTTAAGAATAAAGAAGCGGTGTTCATCCATGAGCACTACACCAAGATATTCATTGCATTTAATGCGATGTTGTATTTGATCGATCCTATGGTATTCTTCTATTTCAGTATGATGCCAGTATTGATCACGTTAATCAGTTATAATATCACGAATAGTTTGAATCACACCGAAGGTATTGGATACAAGAACTTTGATACTAAAGATAACAGCAGAAACGTTGTCTGGTTATGGCCTTTGGTGCTGGGCGAGTGTTGGCATAATAACCATCATGGGCGTCCAGGCGCAAGCCACTTCGGTAGCGGTGCAAGTGGTAAGTGGTGGGAATTTGACCCTGCTGGGTTCATAATCCGATTATACAGAGACGGTAAAGCTGAGGGTAGGGCATAGTCAGGCCCAGACCGCAAGATCTCCGTATTTCGCAAAGCTCCTCTCGAGGAGCTTTTTGTGTTTTTGGGGGTCGATTATACCACGAAAGTACGCAACCTCGCGCCCAGGATCATCTAATACTTTATGTTTAAGTGCTGTTGAGTTGATTAAGTAGCATACGGGCATGCTGGGCAGCTGTGGAGTCAACCATTCTTCACCTTTTAATATCTGTAAGCGATCAACATTTCCGGATATAACCATTCTATACCCACAAGGTTCATTCTCCTGAATATTTTTAAATTCCTCATCCGGAATCCTCATAGCCTTGTATACGTCAAAATGTGGTCCGACAGGAATATTCTGAAACTTATGCATTATCATAGGTTCGGACACATATGGGAGCTGGTCGATAATTGGTTTGAATAGTTTCATCCTTTCTGGATCAACATTCACTACGACAGTATCCCACCATTTTGGCTGGAGTATCTGTGGCGGGACTTTATATAATCCTTCTCTATCTAGATTGATAGAAGGAATCTCGACATCAATTGGTAGATACAACAAATTAGAAAAATCTTGCATCACTTATACCCCATAATCATAAACCGCTTGTCGCCATTGTCGAATTCAATTTGATCTGCAAACTCAATCTTAGATAGCCCACACTTCAGCTCAAATTCGTCCAGACTATTCACGCAGTTGATATGATCTTTAACTCTAAACATATTATTACTCTGTAGAACGACCAGAGTGTTAGATGGCACATAGCTCAACCATATATCATAGGTCTTGTCGTCGATGTGTTCGCAGCTGGTATTTATAATTAAATCGGGAACTGTTGGATATCTATAGAATGTCATATCAGTTGTTATAGCCTTAACTCTAGGATCCATATTGAACATTCTGACATAGCGTTCACACTCTGGATCAATATCAACGCAGACTATCTCATTAATATTGTTGCTGTCTAATAGCATGCCTGCTAGAGTTCCATACCAAGCACCATGAATTACAACGTTCGCTGGCTTACCGAACTGCGGAATGTTCTTACATAGAAATTCTTTACTCTCAAGCTGAGATTGCCAAAAACATTCCAACAGCCTATCTCTATTAGCACGTTCGTGCCTAACAACGTTCATCCACTTGACTAATCTATCTACGGTTATCATATATACTCCTGAGTAATGTTTTATATAGGATTTTATCATGACTAGTTTTTTCTGTACACTCTGGGGTGACAAATATTCCAAAGAATATGTTGAGCGACTTTACACCTCATTGAACATGTTCTATACAGATAAGTTCACACTCTATTGCCAGACAGATCAGAAACTTGGTATTCCTGGAGTTGTTGAACTACCGTTTCTAGATATCAAACCTGACGATTCTCCAAGGTGTAAAGTTAAACCCAAAATGAATTTCTGGAAACCTAACGGATGGGGTATCTCTGGCAGGAAGGTGTTTCTGGACTTAGATATTGCTATAGTGAAAAATATCGACACAATGGTCGATCTGCTGTATAGAGGTAGACCACTCATATCACGAGCTTGGTGGCAAGATGAACTCGGAATCAATCAGGAACCTAATAACTACCTTGCTTATAGAGGTATTGTAAATTCCAGCGTTATAATTTGGGAAGACTCTGTACTCACAGAATCTATCTGGAATCATATCGAAGATAATATGCGATATGTATTTTTCTGTGGTATCAATGGTCAAGATGGGTATCTAAGTTCGACACACTTAGATAAGTTTGACTTCATTCCTCATAGCATGGTCAGGTCATATCATAATGAAAAACTCAGTGGAGATGAGCGAATCATACTCTTTGATACTAAGATTAACCATATAACATATGGAACTCAAAAAGAGATGCACGAACTAAAGGGTGAGATAAAGGATATTTTAGTATGAGAACTTCAGCAGAACACGCCATTAAAAAATTTAGAGAACTCTATGGAAAAGAAGACCAATACAAGATCCTCGTAATGGGGTCTTTACATGGAATCGATTTCAAATACCATACTCAGATCGACTGGACTGGTCGTGGTGAAGAAGGTAATGCTAACTGGAAATATGAAGAAATCAACAATGGGGATTGGGATGTTATCGTCAATCTGTGTTGCGAGCATATGTATCCAATGAAAGCAATTGAACTACCATCAATTCACCTGCTTCAGAGTAATAATCGATACTCAGACACGCATATCAATCGTGTATGCAGCATGGATGAGTTTATTATGCAAGCTGGTCATATTGACATTGAATACTATGATATCTCCCACTGGCATGGATATGAATATTACACTCTAGTCGGGGAGAAGATCGCATACCTATGATAAACGTTATCTGTTTGAAATGGGGTAAGAAATACGATTCTGAGTACGTAAATAGACTATATCGTATGGTGAAACGGAATTTACACATCCCGTTTGAATTTCACTGTTGTTCCGACGATTTTACGAATATATCGTCGGAAGTTCAACGAATTCCCCTACCAACTGATGATTACATGTTGGAGACATTCTGGTGGAAGCTGTGGATTCATTCAAATGAATTTCCAATAAAGGGTAAGTGTATATTCCTTGATCTTGATACAGTGGTGCAGAACGACATATCCACAATTGCAAAGTTCGATTGTGGTAGCGACCTATATGTACTGAAGGCGCAGTGGAGAATTGAAAAGGTCACCAAGTTTGGTGCTACACATCAGACGATGATAAACTCCAGTGTGATGGTATGGAATTCGTCGGTGAGGGTGGACACATTCTTTGATAAGTTTATGTCCAACCCAGAACTATACATGTTGAAGTATCACGGTAATGACGATTACCTTGAGTACGAGCATCCATCGCAGTATAAGACACTGCCTATAGATTGGGTTTACTGTAGAGTCTGGGGATATGACGATACTGACCCACGTAGAGAACGACGTGCTCCAGATCGATATATCGATATATGGAATATTCGACTTCAGTTATACAGAATGCCGGAGAGGATGATTTGTATGTTCAATGGTATCGGTGATCATCATGGAATAGATCACCGAATCTACGATGGATATGAACATTACTGGGCGGACTGAATATCCTCTACCATGTATTCCCACATAGACTGATCGCGGACCACGTATGAAACGGTCAGTCTGGGTTCGTATGTTCTAGCTGCGTGCCATAGAACTTTATCGGGTTCTTCGAAAGACCCATAATATCCCACCTTAGCTGTCCATCCTGGCTGATCTTCCATTCTAGTGATCTTCTTTGTGATCGGATCCATCCACTCGAAGTAACCGTTACCACCTTTGGAGTAAGTTAATAACAAATTCTGACCTGGGCAGTTACAGTTATTGTGCCATCCGATATATCCATCTGTTGGATAATACATCTTCAGAGCAGAGAATCCAACTCCGATAGATCGCATGATACCATCATCAAGTTTCTTTGCAGCATCTACCCAACCTTCAGGTAAATCTTTTCCAAATGCGGTATTAATATCGAACCCGATGGAGTGAAGCGGGAATCCAGTTTCGATATTAGGTTTTGTAAGTCGTTTTTCTAAGTATTCGTATGAACATGCTTCATCCGCATCGACACCTTTCATATCTGGGAGTTTTAACCCAGATAGAGTCTCTTCGGAAGAAAATACAAACTCAGCAAATTCGTTAAGAGTTTTTAGTAATAATATATTCTTTATGGATACGGCCTGCATCAACGTCGCCTTTTTTCAATGTGTAATGGAATATGATAGGATCTGATGTGATCTCAGAAGGTTTGTAGTTGTGAACATAATTCCATCTAGCATCTTCTCCGGGAAATACATCAATCTTTACATCTTTATATTTGTCGCTAGTATATAGACGATAGAAAGTGTATTGATCCCAAGGGCGCATCCTTGGACTATGGTTTTTCCATGGCCATGGATGAACTTCTCTCTGATAGAAATACTCTTTCCACCAATCTTGCATCATCTGTAGAACTAATGGAGTATTTCTGTAGATGAATACTCCGCAATGCCAGCGCAACTTCTCTGTTTTAGAGATAAACAGATCCGCACCAGAGTACTCTCTGATTTCTGTTAGCATAATATCGTTATCGCCAATCTGGTCGAAGATGGTCGAAATTGCTTCGTCCTGAACTTCGCAGTCTGCGTCGATATATGCAGTTATATCATATGGGGTTTTTGGGAGTGCATAGAGTTTTGCGCGAACATGATGTGGTGCAGTTAAATCTACAACGTCGAATAGTTTCCTATGACGTTCTTCAAAAAACTCTGGTTCTGTGAACAAAGTGATCTTAGCTTCTGGATAGAAGTCTAAGATCGAATTTGCTAAATTTATCGCAGATACGTAGTATGCTTTAGATACGGATGCTACAATCAGATATCCGTTATTCTGCTGCTGGGTCTGCTTCTTCAGTAGTTGTGGCATTCTCAAGTTCTTTCATCAATAAAATAGTGGTGTATGCCTGCACTTCTAGTGCTGTTTTAGCTTTACGAATTTTAGCCTTCAGGGTTCTATCCACAGAATTCTTAACTTCTTCAATTTCGAATGCTTCCAGTTTAATCGCAAACAGATCTTCCTGACGTTTGAATTCAGACTCTCTCTTTACTCTTTCTTCATTCTCCTTAGCACGCTTTTCACGTTCTAAGTTTTTCTGCTTCAATTCTTCGGTAGTAGCACTATCAATTGCTTCTTCTCCGAACTTTTCTAAGATAGCATCCCAGTCAGGGTTACCTTGTTCAGTCTGAGATACGACTGCTTCGAATACTTGCGATGATCCATCGTCAAGATTAACTACGATCTCACAATTGATTTTGTCTTTGGCTTCGTTAGCCCAGACAGCGTTTCTATATGTTCTTGAAATTACGTTTGCCATTTTATGCGATCCTTAACCATAAGCTGATGTTAGATGGGGTTTCTTTAGTTGATATAACAGTTAGACCAGTATATGTATTCGCTCTAGAACCAGCGTAATAATAAGTTCTAGAACCAGCGTAATATCCAGTAAAGTAACCAGTGTAGTATCCAGTAAATCCAGTAGCGTATCCAGCACCATAGTATGATGTGAAAGTACCACCATTATAACCAGACCAGTATCTTACATAGTTATATGGTCTAGATCCTGCGAAGTATCCAGTATAGTTTCCAGCAAACGCAGAAGCATATGCACCAGCATATCCCGCTGAGAATGTATTTGCATACGATGCTGAGTAGTAACCAGTGTAGTTGATGTTAGAAAGTTGTTGTCTCGTGTCCGAGAAAGCATTACCCATTCTAACCCAAGTTCCTCCGACTGGAGCAGACTCTTGTATCGCATACGAACCAACTCCGGTAGAGTTGACATATTCGGTATATTTACCAAATAAAGTCTGTAGATCTGCGTCAGTAGATTCTCTAGTTCCACCAGCAACAACTTTTAGAGGACGAACTGAAGTAGGTGCTGTGTCGGAAGTCTTTCTCCACAGATATGTTATTGTATTTCCGCTCTGTGCGGTATCAGTAATAGTCGCAACGTTAGTCCACGTTCCTCCAGCTGGTGCTGTAGATTGTAGAACGTATGAGCCCAAGCCATATCCACTCAATCTAGCAATAACTCTATTGAATATGAAAGAATTTAGCGAGCTATCGTTCATCTCTCTAATTGCAGATGAAGACCAATCGACAGGGCGTACTGGAGCTGTAGAACTATTATATCTCTGTTGATAGAATGTATAAGTGCTACTATTAACACTGGTTCCGACTGGGTGTGATCCAACTGTGTTTGGACGCCATGTGTCAACGAACGCTCCGATAGAAGTTCCGCTTCCGGTATTGACGCCAAGTGTCAGTGGTCCATAAGCATTAGTCTGTGCTGACATCGCCTGACAGATCTGGTGTGCTGTGTAGTCGATTTCTGCGTCACTCATCTCCTGCATACCAATTGCAGTTAACCCAGAATATCTAATCTTTAGTGGTCTAGCCATTCATGCCTCACATTTTTATACTATAGATTATTTATATATTAGGGAAACACTTGGTTACCATTGACATCGTATATCCTTGGCATCAATGCCTTAACAGCATTCTGGAAGTTGACGGAAGTCGTATCAATAGAAGTGGTGATTGTAACGTCGCCTAAGTTAGTCATCGTACCAGAACCGGAAACCGCACCGTTTAGGGTGATGACCGAATCGTTTACGTTGAAGTTAAGTTTACCGTTAGTATCATCATAAGTGACCGCAATACCGTCTTCGGTATTGGGTGAAGTAACCATCGCACCGACGATATCCTGAATATCTTCAGTTGAGTTTGCGATGTTAGCAAGTGTCGCAGACCATGTCGCAGAGTTGATTGCGGTGATGTGTCCGTATGTATCAAGCGTAATATCTTGGATATATGTGTATCCAGAGTTATCTACAGATGCTTGCGATGAAGTATCTGTGTGGCTGATAGTGATAGTGTTTGCTGTAGTAGAGTTTGCGCTAAAGGTATTTGCACCAGAGGTGTTACCCAGAGTCATACCACCACCAGCAGCAAGGGTCAGAACAGCATCACCAATAGAAACTGTTGCTGAAGTAGTGGTCGCACCAGTTACGTGTCCGAATGTATCGAATGTCAGCGAAATGTCTTGGATGAAAGTGTTACCAGAGTTATCAACAGCAATGTTTGCTACTGAAGATGTATCTGCGTGGTTGACTGTCCATTCTGACTTATTAGCAGACTGAGATACAGTAATAGCGGAACCAGCAACAACTCTACCAGCAATATCGTATGTGGTAGTACCATCATACATGGTCCAGTTATCGGTAGTCTCGTTCCATATGATAGATGAGTTCGCTAAGTTGCCACGTTCAATCTCAATACCACCATTCTCGGTAGGAGCTGCTGTAGCATTATTATTCAGAACAAGGATGTTATCGTTGATGGTAACAGTCTCGGTGTTAACAGTCGTGGTTGTTCCGTTAACAGTCAGGTTACCAGTGATGGTCAGGTCGTTAGAGAATGTAGAGTTACCCGCAACGTTGATACCACCAGTGAATCCGGATAGAGCAGATACAGTGATACCAGATGAGAACACTGGAATGTTACTGAACGTCTTGATACCAGCAATTGTCTGGTTACCAAAATCTCTTATGACCGTGGAGTCTACAGAAAGACCAGTTAGAACGTTAGATTCAGCGCCGACTGCGGATTGAGTTAGTAGAAGACCTGGATTGGTTGCGCCAAGTGCTACGGATGCTATGTATGCACCAGTAGTGTCTGCACCAAGAGCAACTGAGTTCGGTTGAACTGTTGTCGAGATGTTGATGTTTCCTAGATTGGTTACCGTAGCGGAACCAGCGACGTCGCCAGATAGGGTTACGGTAAAGTCTGCAACGTCAAAGTTAAGTTTGTTGTTAACTTCATCATATGTTACTGCGATACCATTTTCTGTATTAGATACAACGAAGTCTTTAATGTTGTATGAGTCTAGGATAAATGGAGTGATAACTGTGCTGCCATTATCAGCAAACTTCTTAAGAGTCCACTTCTTAACAGTCTCATCCCAATATACGCCGACGGAGTCTCTAGCAACACCAGATGCTTGACCACGATTAACAGTGATACCGCCATTAGATGGAGAAGATGCTTGTGCATCACCCAGAACTAGGTATGTGGTTTGAATGTTCAGTGTACCACCAGCACCGCCAACAATAAGTTGACCGTTAGATAAGTCTAACGTACCAGCAAGAGTAAGAGTACGCCCAGCAGGCATAGAAACGTTGGATAGAATCTGCTGAGTAGACGAGTTTGAACCACCTACAGTAGCATCCGCAAGGTTTAGCTTTAAGGTATTCGCGAATCTATCATTTTCACGTTGAACTATCTCGTTGATAGAAGCAACTAGCGTGTTCTTAGCAGTGGTTGTTAATGTGGATAGAACGCCGTGTTCAGCATCAAGTTCATTGATAGCACTAACAAGGTTATTCTTAGCAGTAGTAGTTAAGGATGCTGGTGCACCGATATCTGCGTCAAGTTCATTGACTGCACTTACCAGACTGTTCTTAGCAGCAGTTGTCAGGGATGATGGTGCGCCAACGTCGGAGTCAAGTTCATTTACAGCAGCAGTTAAATTTGTTGCTGCTGTAGTCAGGGAACCGATATTTCCAACTTCAAGCTGCTCTTTAGCTAGGACTTCCAGGATAGCATTTACCGCATTGGTTGATGATAGTGTGGTATTTGCTACTAGGAGTGCATTGTCGCCTAGTTCTGCAGCAGTGGTGTTGGTATTTTGACGCCACTGGTCGAATGTAGCGGTCTTTGGTGTATTAATTAGAGCCATTTGCGTTTACTTTTTCTAATAGTTGTGCCAACATAGATTTCAGCTCAGCAACTTCGGTCTTGAGAGAATCGTACTCACTCTGCTCTTGGTTCCTGCGTTGCTTTTCTTGGACAGCACGAAAATATGCTTTCTTATTAGTATTTAGTATCGCACCAGTGTTAGGATCTCTAACAAGATCCTTATTTCCTTCAACCGGAATGTATTGCGTAATATCAACTACATCGTTCATAAGAGGAGACTCTTGGATCTCCTCCTCTGTTTTACGTTTTCTTGTTGCCATTTTTGATTAACCTTTATATCAATAGAACGCGATCGCTCTAAAATCTTTTACTGTTGGGATGAAAGAACTGTTCTGAGAAGTCAGCACAATCTTAAATGCCATACTTGTAAATTCGACACCATTCAGTTCGTCATCAATAGAGTACTCAACTTCTGTATATGAAGATTGGTTTTCGTCATATGGAATAGGAGTATCTGGTGCTTGCAGTGTCCATGGCATATCGTCGAAGTTACTATCATCTGCAGCAGAAACTTTCCAATACAGTTTAATATCTGTAGTAGAAGGTCTGTTGACGGACATGATAACTCGGATATTTGCAGCTTCACCAGCGATTTGAATACGACGAGTAATGTACTTACAATCTCCAGATGCGTTCTTACCACTTGTCTCAGGAACAAATCCTTCGATATAGTTAGCACCATCTACACCAGTGTATGCGGAAGGATTGTCAATCAGGTTAGCGATAGTTACCAGCGAAACTCGATCTAAGTCAATAACTGGAGACAAGAACGATGTTGATGTTTGTAGGTTACCCTCTAAGTCAAATCCTGGCACTCCACCAGTCTGGTTGAATGTAGAAGGAACGCACTGTATTCTATTAAAATACGTATTCTCATTAGGGATAATTGGGAAGAATGAAGATCTTACGTATGCTTGTTCTGCGCCTGGCAGAGAAGTTCCGGAAGAAGTCTTGGCATTCCAATCAATATTGGTTCCAGGAATCAGCAGTTGTTGGATAGACGCCTGCATTACGTTCATCAGTTTGTTTCCAACTGAGACTACGGAGATACCACCAGCACGACCTGTTGATGTAGCATTAGTGGTGGACGTGATCCAGAATGCATCACGTTCAACACGAGTGATCAACTTAACGCCGTTGATTTCCGAAACTGGAATACCGTTCAAGAATGTGGTATTGTTTCCAACAACACCGGATAGGTTTGCATAAGAGTTCGCGAACAATCCATGATTCTTGTGATAGACCTTAATAGAATTGGAACTTGCGGTAGTGTAGATTGGGTCCACAGCAAGTTTTGTAGGCTGAATCTCAACGTTTCTGAATGCGACCTTACCAGTTGTTGTAGTAAAGTTTGCACGGTTAAGTCTGAACTTCAGATCTTTATCTTGTTCTGGTGTCCATGTAGATGCGTTCTGCGACTTGAAGAATACACCAGCATAAGGTTGCTTGGAGATACGATATGTAGGATTGGTCAGATCGTAGCCGCCCATCTGAGAAACGAAGCATTTTGGTTTGTCAGACATGGACATGATAACGATAGCATATTCGACACCTTGTTGCAGGTGAACTGGAGCTTCGAATGTGAATCGAGTAGCAACAGATGCATCTTCCGAGACGTTTGCAGCAGTAAGTTTCTTAATCACCTTAGTGAACGGAATGATTGTCTGTGTTGGCAGACCAACCAGTGTTGGAACAAGGTGTACGGATACTGGGATGTTTTCGTCATAGTCTGCGAAGTACAGATCTAGAGAAGTCGCAAAGATACCGCCTGGCTCGTCGATCATGATAGTCTGAGCAAGAGGGTCATACCAACCACCAGCAGTTCTTTGAATGTTGGTGTCTGTGGAAATGATAACGCGAGTCTCAGGTTCAACCGCAGTACGGTCGATACGAGGGACACGAGTAGACAGAATAACGTTCTCTTTAGATTCGATCAGACCAGCAGCTTCGTAGATAGCTTCTGCAAATGTGGTAGTAGATGCAGTCAGATTGTCTTGACTATCACATAGTCTGAACACACGTTGACCTGTCTTGAACTTCAGCGCAACGTTGTTTGGAACGATGAAGAATCCACTGATAGCACCAGATGCGTCTGTAACCAGATCGGTCTTAGAAACAACTTCTTCTGGCCAAGAGGTTCTTCCGTTGAACGTGAACGAAGATGTGTACTGGCTATTTGCAGTTGTAAAGTCGTTGAAAGTGAAGAACTGTGCTGTTGTTGTACAGTAATCAGTAATGTCCTTACCATCGAAGAACGCATACAGTTTAGTGTTAGGCTTAAGTCTCTCAGCCTTGAACGAAACAATACGAGATCTGATATATGGCACGAAGTTAACTTCAACCACACGGTCGCCCATGTTGGTAGTCACTGTATCTGGAACGACGTCTGTTCTGATACCAGAACGAGATTGGCCAGTTGCGATGGTGTTGATAGTAGTAGTGGTTGTCAGAGTGCCGATACCCCAGCCGCCGAAATCGCCACCACGAACTGTCTGTCGTGTTGCAGAAGAAGTAGATGCAACTACACCGGACCAGTTTGTCTGCCACTCATTCCACTGAGTACCAGTTACACCAGCAGCATCTGCAAGTTGTTTGAACGAATCGTAAACACCTTCTTGGTCAACGATGACGTCCGGACGAGTTTCTGTGTCTTTCCAGTTGTCAGACTCTGGAGATAGTTTCATATCACCAGACCATGTGAACACGTTGTATGGGTTGACAAATTCTGAATAAGATGCATACGGTTGTTCGATGTATGCTTTCTCAGTATAGTCCAGAGTTAATAGAGGTCCGGTCTGACGGAGTCCTGTGGAATTAGCACTATTCCAGATCAGGCGAATCGAGTCTTCCACAAATTGTGGACGTAGAATACCGTTAGCTTTATCGGTAGAGCATGAGTAGTCTGGGTGTGCTGGGTTACCAACGTTGTGACCACGGAATGAGTCAACGATGAAACCGTTCTTGAACGATCCGGATGGTAGTTGGTAGTCTGAAGTTTCCTTCTCCAGCAGAGATAGAGACGTATAGTATTCAAGGTTCTTAATACGGCTTTCCAGACGACCGATGTCTCGCATGGTGTATCGCTTATTATCGATCATGCGTGGTCTAATAGACTCTGGTCCGAATGTGTAAGAACTGACGAATAGTTCGTAAAGAACCATAGCGTCTTGAGGATCACGTGGAGATTCTGGTTTAAGTGCTGGAACGCCTTCGATGATACCGAAGTTACCATACTTGTCAACATAAACCTTGTCGATACGGTTCAGGTAGTATACGATATCAGCCTTGATAACAGAACCTGGCTTGATCATGTCAACTGTGGATGATCCGGAACCAGTAAAGTTGTTTCCTGTAACATCCTTTGTTGGTCTGAAGTCAATAGCATCTGCAAGGCGAATAGCACCCTGAGCAGACTGGAAGGATGGAATATCCTTATAGTCGATACCTGAGTATGAGTCTACAGAGAAGTAATCGCCGGAAGAATGTTGGAAGTGATCTACAGAGAATTCGATCTGACCTAGAGGTGGGTTGAAACCAGGCTTAAGTCTGATACGAGCAAGATCGTAGAAGTTGTCGCGTTGACCATTGTCCAATTCGTAACGATCTGTGATATCTAGGTAATCGCCACCAGCAAGAGGAACACCCTTGTCCTTGACGTAGTTCAAGCGCAGTACGTCAGAAACGCCTAGAGGATCATATCCGCCAGAAGTTGTGTTTGGAGTATTCCTTGTACCAACATAGTCGTTGATCAGAGTCTTGGTTTTTCTTGACAGATTCTTCTCAACTGGAGCGATGATATTAACGTTACCAGAAGTGAATGAATTGAATGTAATAGTTGCAGTAGATGACTGAGTTGCGACGTTATATGATAGTGTCACACCAGAGATAGAAACTGCTGCACCACTGCTGACGTCAGTTGCTAACCAATCTGCAGCATTAAACGACTGGAAGATACCGTCTGTGATAGTGATAGAAGTCGTAGAAGCAGTCACTGTGCTGTTAAGATAAGATTTCTTAACAGTGTAGAAGGTGTCGTTAATGTCGTTCAGTAGTAAGGTTTTTACTGTGCTGAATGGTAATTGGAAAACCAGAGAGTTGACGTTAGCTTCGTATACACGATATCCGTATGTAGAGTTAACAGTAGCTTGGAAAGCTGCACCGGAAACCAGAGTTTGGTATAGAGTTCTAACAGAACTGAATACCTGATTAGAATACATGGAAACGTCAAACAGATACAACTTATGCAGAGTTCCAGAAACCTTTTCGATAGAACGTACTCTAGCAGTACCAATCGTTGTAGAACTGGCGTTGCGCAGATTGATAATTGTGAAATTGTCGACGTCTGGTAAAGATGCATTTACATCCACATAGACGTAGTTACCCAATGGAGCAACGATAGCTGCGCCGTTAAAATAGTCACTCTCACGAGACTTAAGCAGATCAATATACTTAATGTCTGCAAGTTCAATGCGATAACCGTTAACATACGCAACCGACTTCTCCAGGCCAATAGCAAGGCGACGTTCACCGTATACCTGAGCAGCATTATCGGTAGCAATATCGTACTTGGATTTAATCTGGTTCAGAGTGTACAGACCATTGTTGGTGCCATCGTTCAGATGCTCGCGCATGTTAAGCAAGAATGGTTGAACAGTGTAGTTTCCAGATTCTTCGTATGTACGCTGTGCTAGTGTGTCAGCAAGTTCAGAATACTCTGTACGTGCTTTTTGCTTGATACGACCTTCTTCGATAACCATCAATTGAATAATATTATCCACACGAACTTCTGTGAAATCGAATGGTTGAGAGATCAGGTCCAGCAGAATCTGGTATCTATGTGCGCCGGGAGCAGCTTCGTTAGGTGTTCCTAAAGCGTTATCCGAGATCGTAGCATCTTCAGCAGAAGTTACAATGCTTTCATGAATCTGATATGCGATACGAACACTTGGATTGGTTTCGTATCTGGACAGGATCATAGAACCAGCACCAGAATACACGAAATTACCATTTACAAAGAACACGCCTTCTTCAATCGAGAATCGTGTACCCTTTCCGATAGGTGATGCATCGTTACCCTTAGCTTTAACACGTCTAAGGTTCACTCCATCTGAGATCAGTTCTTCACCAGCTTCGAATGTTTTTGTAACAGAGTCAGTACCAGAGTTTAGATACTTGACGTAAATTGTGATTGGATTAGCAGTGTCTTCAGATGGAAGTGCATCAATAACAGTTGCGGTAACTCCAGTGGTTTGCCCCGTGACAACCGTACCAATAAGTTCATCCCAGTAGTTATCGGTCACAAGCTGAGAACCGCCGTTGGATGGAGTGAATGAGGATTCTAGTTTGACGAAATCTAATGCGTTATCTAGAGACATGTTTCCACCGAGGACAGGAGATCCTTCCTTGAAGATATGTCTACCGTGACGATCGATCTGCGCTTGTAGCGCAGTCTGCATCTGGGTCAGTTCACGTGCTTGAACAGCAGCGCCTGGACGAAACAAAATGCGTAAGTAGTTTTTTGTTTCGTCAAAGTCGTCATAATATGGTGGGTTGTTGAAAAACTTAATAGTCATCGTAACTCTCTTCTAATTAAAACTCGATAATGATCTTGACGTCTTCGATCTGAGATGCAGAACGATTAATCGGTGCACGGTTCTCAAGGAAAATCAGTTGTCCTGAGAATGGTGTATACTCAGGGTTATTTAGACCACCAGAAGCGGGGATAGTTCCGGAACCAGATAGATGACCATTGATGGTTTCGGATGCTTGGAATTGCTTGTATCCAGTCTTATCATTCTGGTGATACTTCAGTCTTAGAGTATCTTGATCCCACGCATCAACGTATGCGATCGCGCCGGATGTTGCGCCTGTGATATAATCACCTTCGGTGAATCCAGTTCCAGTTGACAACTGTAGATACTTCAGTGCAGAGAATGTTGTATCTGATGTGATTGCTGTTCCACCAGCATTCAGAGGGTTCTTCAGAAGACCGATCTGCCTGAATTCGTTGTCGACGATAAAGTCACCAGAACCATCGTCATATTCCAGTCTTACGTTAACTGCGATATAGTAAGCACCGATTTCGCTAACTGGATCCGAACCATGGCCATTATATGGAGACATGATAGCATGTGCTGCAGCGCCAGTACCAGATCCGGAAGAGAATGAAACTGTCGCAATGTTGTAATTTGTGCCAGGGTTAGTGATAGTCACCGCAGTAACAGCACCACCAGCAATAGTCGCTGTTGCTGTTGCGCCTGAACCGTCACCACTGATAGTTACAGTTGGAGGGGTCAGGTAGCCAGATCCGCCGTTATCAACCTTGACGGTGTAGATCTTACCCTTCAGGTCACTGATAGAACTCTGTTGGTTGTTGTATTGTGCAAGATCCGCTTCGGACAGATCGTTAGGATCCCCAGAAGAAGGTAGCGCAACGGTCTTGACTGGCATGTAAAAGTTAGTCAGGAATTTTTCAGCATCAAGAATAGCAAGCGTATACATGTATTTCCAAACATAACCATCACCAAGTTGGAATGGAGCTATTTGTGCAGCAGAAGGCTTGATCGTGGATGCGCCTGGACCAACCTTGATACACTTAAATACTTTACGCTCATCGGTCAGGACATAGAATTGCTTTGTGAAGATTTCATCATCGGTGTCATCCCATGCTGTGTACGCATTCCCAGAAGTCCAGTCGTATCGTGGAACAACGTGAACAACGTCACCAGCGGTAATAAGCTTACCAGCAATCATATTTTTATATGTTTCGGTAAGTGTGCGAGAATCATCGATCGGAGCTGGTGCTTCCGAATCTGTGGTGACTGATAATGAGTTAGACCATGCATCAGATTTACCGATGAATACGTATACACTGTTGTCTTGGTCGATAACATCACGCTTAAAATTCGCAGCGTTTACGACACGAAATTTAGAGGTTACGATTGCTGTCATTTTAATTTTGTCCTTTAATACGATGCTTGATTGATAGAAACACCGATATTATTTCTATCTATTTGTTTATTTATACCCTGCTCGATAGTAAAATTCCCAAAACTCGAGACTGGAGTCTCGTCATAGAATTTCAATAGATCGGAGAACATCTCCTGCTTGCGCTTCTTAACCTCACCAACAGCATACATTGCTAAGATGATAGAGAAGTAGAACTGTGCTAACGACACTGGTTGTGAAGACGCAACCATCTGTAGGATGACTGGTAGATCTTCCGTGGAGATTAGACCCGGCTGTAGGAATGGCATCTTCGCCTTGTCATTTAGTGCAAGGATGAACATGAAGATCTCACCGAAGAAAATGAATCCGGATGGATGCACTAACTTGTTGAATACATCACGCCATTGATCGACGTTAGTACCAGTTCTAATTACGTATGAGAATTTTTGATAGAAGTATGAGTCCTGCAGCTTTTTCTTATCGGATAAAAACCCGTCGTTAGTTAAGTATCGTTGATCTTGCTTATCCCACTTACCATCAGAAGGAATAAGCATGTCATTCTTTGGGTAGTATACTTCAACGTTGTCGTTTAAGAAGATCTTGAAGAATGTCTCGATAGAATCTGTGGAACCACGAATGTTATAGTAGTCAACCAGACGCTTATACAGCTTAACACGATCTACGGTGATATTACGTGGAACAGATGCTGCAATTTCTTTCTGAATCTGGTCCAGATAGTGCTCTGTAGTATCAATGTCACGTTCTTCTGAAATTGTGTTCAACTCATAAGAGGGTTGATATCCCGTATTCATGAACTTGTAGTAATCTTCCAACAAACCAATCAGGCGCTCAGAATTATCTCTAAGATCCTGTGGGAGTAGAGATTCTACACGAATAGATTCTTTGGTCTTTCGCTTGGTGCTAGCAGTGGATTCAATTGATGCCATGCGTGATACCCCTATTATCTGTGGCGAGAGGTTGTCTTATAATTGACAGTTCCAGAAGAACCGGAAACCGCGATAGTATCAATCTCACCAATGATAGTGACATTGGTCATAGAAATTTCCAACAACTGATTACGTTTAGGTGCAAGATCATTGGAGTTTGGTGCAAATGTCAGCCTAATCGTATCAGTAGTATCTGGCTTGAAATTATTGATAACAACTCTACCACTTGTAGTATAGATTCTGCCAGCGTTAGAGTTGACGATAGATTTCTTATCATTAACTACTTTATAGATGATGATCTGTCTGTCATTGGAATTCGCGATCGGTGTGTCAGCAAAGAAGTGTACAATGCCGTTCAGTAAGAATGGAGTGGATGACATTACCGATTCATCCGAAGATGTGGAATAGATCGGAGATGCGAACGTCAGATCATAATAGTTCATTTGAGTGTTAGAGGGAGTGATCTCCTTGAACATGTATACACGAGTATAAGAGTTCATGATAGAAGGATCCGCAGCATCTAGTGCACGAAGAAACTTAGAATATCTAAACACGCCGTCAAAGCGTTTTAGTTCGTCGTCGTTATATTTGGATATAGTATTTGCGAGCAGATATTCCAACTCTGCAAGTTTACGGTCGGTCAGGTTCGGATTGTACTTGAAGAACACTTCCAGCGATATGTAAGTGTATTCAGGGTCGACCATGACTGGAGTGATAGAAACGACGTTCTTACCTTTAAGAATGTTGTCTGTGATGAACGATTTCTGTTCTGCGGTCAGGACTGCCGCACTCTTAGGCTTAATTGAGATAAACACTTTACCATAGTCTGGAGGAGATGCGTCTTCGCCACCCCAGACTGAGATTGCATCAATACCACCATATTCACGTAAGATAACTGCTTTGTAATCATCTGCGGTTACGGCACGGTTCTGCGTAATGTATGACAGGGGAGAGTTGAATCTGATAGATTCGATAGACTCTCGGTCCGATCCACCCGAAGCTGGAGAAACTGTTTCTAGCGTAATATCACTATTACCACCAATCTCGCCAACGATATCAAATGATCTTGCGCCGTTTGCTGATCCAGCAGAAGTGTAGACATATTCCAATTCTACGATGTTATCAGATTTTGGTTTAGCACCAATAATACCATCTCCAAAATACACTTCGTATCTTGCATTGCTGTTTTCCTGCAGGAAGTATACGTTGGACTTCGAGTCGATTTGAATCAGAGTCGTGAATTGGGTGAAGATCGTATAGTTGCTGGAGTTGTCATTATCTTTGATTCGGACACGTAGAGTTGTAGTGTCGATATCTTCATCCGGAATAACGAATCTTTGGTTCTGAATGTAATCGTCGATGCGGAATCTAATGGTTTTAAAGGTTCCCTGCTTGATAAGGACGTTATTGAATCGGAATGAATTAGTCGCTCCATTGTAGGTTGCGACGACCGAATCAGTTACGACAAACGGATATTCCTCACCATCGACAACTGTTACAAGTTTGGTTCCACGTTCTAGTGTTAGAATTGGTGGAATTGGTGATCCAATAGGATTGTTAACTACAATATTAACGGTTGCAGATGCTGCAGCAGCTGATCTGGGTACGTATCCAAGTAATTTTGCGTGAGATACAACGTTTCCACGAATTTGAGCAGAATCTAAGAATGCTTCGTTCAATGCTAGATGCGCAGTCATAGCATTGTAATGTGTATTGTATGCAAGAATGTCTAATAGTACAGACAAACCTGATCCATCAAAATCGTAGTCGGAATACTTGTCCTGTTCTTTTAGGTACGACTTGATGTTATCTTTGATCTTGTCAAAGTCGAGTTCGGTGACGTTTAAATTGACAGCCATTATCGGATTCTCTCTAAGTATAGTCTGACATCAGCAGAAGTATCCACACTGATGACATTGAATGAAATTGTTACATAGTAAGCGTTGTTATCAGAATCGTCCTGTATTTCAACAAACACTTCATCAATACGAGGTTCATAGTCCGCAAGGATTTCTTTGATATACTTCGCTAACAAGAATTCTGTATTAGCATCTGCGTTCTCGAACATCAGCGATTTAATTCTAGATCCGAGTTCCGGCTGGAATGGTCTTTCATATGGTGATGTAAGAACTAGATTCTTAACTGCGTTCTTAACCGCATCCACGTCAGTAAGAGGAATTATATCCTTCTTGTTGGGATGAGGCGTTAGTGATAGATCTAGGTCGGAATACTGCTTACGTCGTGATACGATAGCACTCTTCTGCCCTGATATGTTGTAGTCTGATAGGATTTCTGTACTCATAGTGTTATTTATATCCTTAATCTGTGGCTACTACCCGCCGGTGGCAATCTATTATATACTATTTTTTGAGTTTTGGCAAGCATTATTTTATCCATTTACAAATACATTTGATGACCCGCTGGTTATCGTATTTGCACCATCTCCAGCATAGTTATCTCCCAACCTGCCACACCCTTTGCCATTAACATAGACATTTGGGGAGCTTGTAGAGAGTCCTGGAGACTCTGGGGAGCATCCTGACATGGTATGTACTGCTACGGGATCGCCTATTCGGACAACCCCTATACCGTTAGCAAATACATCGCCTGAGCAGGCTGCGGTCGCTGTAGTTGATGGGGACTTACATTGGTAACCAGACCCTGTATCGGATGCAACGGAGTCTGTGCCATCGCCTCTTGCAATTGCTGGCATATTAGTAATAAAGTGTTAATCCAGGAGTATACCTGTTTTGGTACATCGTCAGTACTTCGTTTCGCTGTTTGATTCCAGCGTTATTGCGAACACGGTTGAAACTCATGTGGATCCATATCGAATTGCCATGTTCAAAAATCAACTGATCGTATGGAAGGTTTGCTTTACACCACTGTGCTCTAGCAAGGTATTCCTGATAAGAAATTCCTGGCCATTGAATATCGCACGCTTCACCCTTCTCATGTTGAGATTTGCCAACTGTGAATGTTCGGAACCCAGAGTTAATTCTGAAGCCAGGATATTGCTTCATTAGTGGTTCCAGGATGTTGGTAGCAAGTGCTTTTAGATTACAAGCAATCTCAGACTTGGAGAATCCTGCTTGTGCTTGAACCGAGTGTCTAAAAACTGTTTGCGATGACAACTTACCTAGAGTGAAGTTGGTAGTAAGTTGTAGACTATCTTTAACATCATCGTCCGAAATTCCATCACATACCTGAGAAGGTGGCTTTGGTTTTTCCACGACTGGAGTCACATCCTTTGTGACTTTCTCTGGTATCTTGATATCTTCTGCTTCTACTTTAAGTGCAGTGTTGTCGTTATCAAAGTCATCATCGAACGCAGCATTAGCACCCGCAAGTGCAAGAACTAGTTTCTGAGCTTCCGAACTGAAAGGGTTTGCTGGTGCAGAGTTCATATCGATGCGTGATGCAGACTCCGAGTAATTTCCAGCTGCATCGAATGATATGTTTCCACCACACTTGAAAGACATGTTTCCTGCAGCAAATACATCCATGTCTCCACGAATATACTGATTGACGTTTCCATCGACGATTAGAGTAACATTACCCTGAACGTGACATGCATCATTTCCTGTGACCACTTCATACTTGTTTTGCTGACGATATACAATATCTCCAGTCGGTTGCATTTCAACAAATGAACCTGAGTGGTGAATCACACGTATGCGTTCAGCTCCTTGAGTGTCATCAAGTTCGATTTTATGCCCGGATTCGGTTTCGATTACCTTATTGTATGGATACTCTGCAGCATAAGGTGATGCTGGTTCGCCAATACTGCTGTCGTTGGTATATGTAAAGGTGTTAGTACCTCTAGCAAGTTTGTTGACGTCAGGTTCTCCGATGTATTTTGGATAATTGCCGGCTGGGTCTGCGAATCCCCTTGTCTTATCTGGTTTTGAGTCAAACATAGATGCGATTGAACCAAGAACCACCGGATCTTGTGCGGAAGGGCCGTCTCTGAAGAAACCTATCACCCAGCTTCCAGGAAGTAGTCCATGCGTGGAACCAACACCAGATACGGATGCTGAAGTTGTCGGAAGAACCACTGTTGCCCAAGGGAGATCTGCTGTTTTGATTAGTGTCTTGGAGTCGGTGTGAAAGCCGAAGCATCGAACACGAACTCGACCCATCTTCTCCGGATCAGTTCTATCCTCTACAACTCCAGTGAACCAAGTAAATTGACCACCTATGAATTGGTCTGCTGAAAATTGTGCCATATCTTATTCCGCCGCATCTAAATTGTAATTACTATAGTCTCGCTTCAATAGCAGCTGACATTTATATTCTGTGTCAAATACATGCTTTACCGATGCGATGATGTAGTCGCCAGATACCATCATATCATTCATAGCATTCTTTTGTTTAGCATCTGCGTTCTTGACCTTTTTATACACTTGTGGGTCAATAGCTTTTGGTGCTTCAATTGTGATCTTCTTACCAGCGTTCAGTTCCATATCACCGTATAAAGTTATGGATTGTTTGAACATGTCCATCAACTCGACGTGCGATTGATGTTGACCGATACTTCTCAGTGCTGGATAGTGGTAGTTTGAGTAGGTGTCATATGCCATAGAATTCTCATTCATGTAAATGTATAGAGAATCGTGGTGATGGTTCAGCGACTGATCTTTAACCTTAAACGTATTAGATAGAACACTCATACCATTGTGATCGACCTTTGGCATATCCTTAACTCTACCATTATAGTCATATTTAGAATCATAGAACTTCTTCTTGGAGTAATCAAGTATCTTTGTCGTAGATGCAAATGCACCTCTACCAGAGTGTAAGTATCTGGAGGAGTTCATATCACTGGACATGTCCAGTATTCTATACTTCTGTTGGTCAAAGCCTTCCTTGGTTCCAGGATCTGATTTCTGCAACTTATTATATTTGTAAGTTCCAATAGACTTGGTATCAACAAGAAAAGAGTATGAGTGGATCTTAAACCCATCAAGTGATTCGTAAGCAAATACCGGAGTTCCCGAAGCGCCATACGCATGTCTAAGCAACCAAGACAACGCAGTGAAAGGCTTCATGTTAGGAATAATCACCTTAACATTACCTTTAGAGTCTGCTTCGGACTCGACTATTCCATCATACTTTAGGTCGTATCTGACAACGTTGGAAATACTCTTTAACATCGATCCAACAATAGTTCTAGATATCGCACTGACGTTATTTACGAATGCATGCTTAGAAACACACTTCAACACATATCCCTGAACGTGATCGTTGACCTTACCATAGAGAGGAATCTCGGAAACGTAAAACTTCAACTGAATCTTGTCGGTTTCGAAGGTCTTCTTATCTCTCTTAAGAATAGTGATCTGAACCAGCTCCTGTCCTGAAATTCGCAGTTCTTCAAATATGTTAGCAGTATCTCGGACCTCCACTTCAGCGACCAGAGAAAACATGTATAGACTTTCTGTTATAGAAACCTTCGTCACTAAATTTTTAATGTCGAAGACCTTTCCATATGCATTCGTTATGGAAATGTCGGTTATTCTATACGCTGATGGTGCTGCGTTTTCAGCGGTATTCTTATTCTGAGAATTTGCAATGTATGTCATTTGTTAATCAATTCTTGGTATGCCTGAGCGAACTCAAATATTTTAGATTCTCGAATAACTCTAATCTTAGAACGTTCTTCGTTCTGAGTGGTTTCATATTCTCGGTATGTTACCGGAGTTGACAATGTCCATGAAAGAGCGCCAGAGATAAACAAGCTGTTATCAACCTCTCTACCATTAGCATCTTCAAAATGATGCGGCGCAAGTTGCCAGTCCATCACCTGATATGCTGTGATGTAGTCTTCGGTATAGTTTCCTCTGATAATCTCGTTCTCTTGGAACGTGCCAACTACATTAGTTATCACCAATTGTTGCTTATTAGCATCCTTGGATTCGATAACACCAGTTGCGCCAGAAAGGAAACCTATGACTGGTTCGCCAATCTCGAATCTATCAGCTAGGGAATTCTCGATCGAAACCAACATTCCATCACCATCATATACGTAGTGTGGTCTGCATGTGATTACGATACCATCATACTCGTCGGCGATGTATTTCTCAAGTTCTTCAGATGACAATGGCCAAGAACTAATTCCAGTTCTTAAATGATCATTGATTATAAAGAACGTCCAGTAGTATTCAGGAGTTCCATACAACAGTTGGGAGACAACGTCGGGGCGGTCTCCCTCTTGAATTTGATAGAACGAGTATACGTCCAACTCATCCTTGAACTTGTCAATTGGTTTTGCGAAACGGAATAGGTCTACAACTTTTGTCGCGACACCGTTTCCGTAATAGTCGTAGTTTGTTTTTGGAAAGTTTCTAAAGAATGCCATTACATGCTCCTAGGATCTTTTCTAATTCCGGTCTTCATCGCTTTAAGGTCATCCCTTGTAAGAGCCTTGGTTTCTTGGAATGATAGTGAAATATCAACTTCAAGTGGAGCACCATCTTCATAGAAAGAGTTTGCGGTTGAGTTGTATGTTGTAGAAATGCTCATCAAGAAGCAATTAAAGATCGGTGAAATATAGTCGTTAATACCACCTTTACCTTCTTTGAGAAACGTGATCGTGAATTCTGATGGATATTCAAGTACGATATCGTTACCTGCTGGGTATGCATTTAATCGGAATCCGTCTATCATATCTCGTATAGTGACGTTCTCCGCTGCTGTAGTACCAACCAATTTAAAGTTGAATGTGAATGATCGTGTGTTGGAACCATTAAAGGTCGTGACCTGATTAGGATTCAGTACAGACCTCTGGTTGTACATCGCAGCTTCTGCAGCAGCGGTGATAATGCCTGATGGGACAAGACCTGCTTTATTTGCAATCTGAGCAAGCGCCGCAGCACGAACTGTATTATTACCAATCCCTCTGACCTGACCTGCTACTCCCTCAGCGGTGGATACCGCAGCTTCACCAATACTCTTAAGATTCAAGTCGCCATTCTGAATCTTGTTCAGTGCTTCTTGTCCAGCTTTACCGATCTGACCTAAGTTCATCGACCCATATGCTAAGCTATCGCCAACCGCAAGAGCTTGTGGCATCTGTAGAAATACCGTCAAGGGTATCTTCTTATTCTTGGATTCGATACACATCCTAGGATACTTCTCAACGTCAGCTGGAAAATAGAATTTACCATTACCAGCACCGTTTGCAGATAGACTTCCAGGCTTCTTAGAAAGATTTCTAAGGTATGTCGATCCCCTATCTGCATACGACTTAACCGTATCTCTAACAGTGTCTAATGACGGGATTGATGGAAACGATGGCATAGATTTACCTTATAAATAGTTATGATTGATGACCAACCTTATTGATAGTATTTATGGCGTATTCCGGAAGATATATTGTTCAAAAACCTGAGAAGTATGAGGGTGACCCGACTAAAGTGTTCTATAGATCACTATGGGAGCGTCAAGCATTCAAGTGGTGTGAAGCTAATAGCCAAGTTGTATCTTGGAGTTCCGAGGAGACTGTCATACCATACAGATGCAAGACTGACAATAAAATGCATCGCTACTTTGTAGATCTTAAGATCAGGTTATCAAATGGTTCGATATATCTGATTGAGATAAAACCAAAGAAGGAAGTGTCTCCACCAAAGCAACCAGCTAGGAAGACCAAGAAGTACATTGCAGAGGTTATGACATATGTCAAGAACAGTTCTAAGTGGGAAGCTGCTGAAGAATACTGTATGGCAAGAGGCTGGCAATTTTCGATATGGACAGAAGATACTCTTAAGAGTTTCGGAATCAAATTACTAGGATAAAGATGGCGAGTTCACTATTTTACAAGTTAGAACAAGAAGCGTTTCGTGCTGGCATTCAAGCACGTACCGACGAAGCACGAGTGTGGTTTAGACAAAAGGTTAAAGAACTTGGTAAAGTCAACAGACATGAACTACTGAAAGACGAAGCACTGATTCGTAAACAAAGAACTGCTATGGGTCAGATGTATATGTTCTTCTACGATCCAAAGCATCGCGAGACCTTACCATATTACGACATGTTTCCGCTGACAATTATGGTACAGAAAGCTCCTGGCGGATTCTATGGATTAAACCTACACTATCTTAAGCCAACAGTCCGTGCTGCATTTCTTGATAAGTTGGGTGAGACTATGACCAACGAAAAATATGATGATAGTACCAGATTCAGATTGAGATACGATCTATTGAGTGGAGTTCAAAAATATAGGGACTTCCGACCATGTTTCAAACATTACCTGACTTCACACATAGATTCTAGAATAGTCATGGTAAGACCACCAGAATGGGAAATTGCGATATTCCTACCAACAGAACAATTTGCAAAGGCTAAGAAGTCCGACGTCTGGGCAGACTCATACAAAATCGCAAGAGGGAAATAACAAATGACAATACTAGGTTCAGAAATCAACGACTTGAAGTCGGTCTTTAGCAAGAGACAAGGTCCAGCGCACGTTAACCGATTCATGATATTCATGACCCCACCATCCGGATCGCTGTTAAACCTTGACGTCAACTCTGCGATCACCGCTGGTATCTCCGCACTGAAAGGTGGAGGTTTAGGTAGTATTAAGAATTCCGTAGCAGGGTTCGTTAACGACCCTCGCGACATATCTCTACTCTGCGAATCATGTACTCTGCCAGGACGCACTATAACCACTCTTGATTATCAAACAACAAAGCAGTCGGTGAAGATTCCATACTCTTTTATCAATGAAGATGTGACATTTACATTCCTGCTGACTGGCGACTACTACATGCGCAAGATGTTTGATCAGTGGATGGGTAAGGTATTCGATCAGAAGAACTACAAACTTGCATATAAGAACACATATGTTTCGGACGTTCGAATCGCACAGCTAAATAAGAACAACATCCCAGTGTATACCGTTAAACTGGAAAACGCATATCCAACCGCAATAAACGCAATAGCACTCGACAATACCTCGGAGAATTCAATTCAACGAGTCACGGTCAATATGACATACGAGAACTTCGAAGTTGAAGGAATGTTTGATGCTGCTAAGGGTGTGATGAAGGGCTTGGCGGGGACTGCTGCTGGCACACTAGAGCAAGTTTCTGGTGGTCTGAGTAAGTTGAAGTTATAAAATAACCACTAAATAGTGTTGAATGAATTTTTTATTAAGGAGTTTGCGTAATGGCATTACCAGTTATTGATACGCCGAAGTATTCGGTTAAAGTTCCCTCCACTGGAGAGAAGATTTTATTCAGACCTTACCTTGTGAAAGAGGAAAAGATTCTGATGATGGCGATGGAAAGTGAAGACCAAGAACAGATTTTACGTGCTGTGAAAGATATTATCGCAGCATGTACATACGGAAAGGTTGATGTAGATTCTCTTGCTATTTTTGATTTGGAATTTCTGTTCTTGAAACTGAGAGCCAAGTCAGTTGGAGAAACTTCTAGAGTCGGATTAAACTGCAACAGCTGCAGCACATCCAACGAGGTAGAGATACCGATCGACTCTATTGAAGTTCAGTTGGGTGAGAAAGGTAATAACATCATCAAGCTGACTGACAAAGTTGGTATCACGTTGAAGTATCCTAGCGTTAAAGATGCTGAGAAGATTTCTAAGTTGACCGGCGGTGTTGATACGATTATGAAGACAATTGTAATGTGTATCGATAACATCTTCGATGAAGATAAGGTATATCCCGCAAAGGACAGTACACCAAAAGAGCTAGAGGCGTTCATCGACTCTTTGAACAGTGAACAGTTTAAGAAAATTCAAGTGTTCTTCGAATCTATGCCAACTCTAAAACATACAGTGAAGTATAAGTGTGAACACTGTGGTGCTGATAATGAATTTGAGTTAAGAGGGCTGGCGAATTTTTTCGGGTAAGCCTCTCTCATGATAGTCTGGTAAACCATTACAAGACTAATTTCGCTATGATGCAGCATCATCATTATTCGTTATCAGATTTGGACAATATGCTGCCATGGGAGAGGGAACTCTACGTCGCTCAGTTGATCCAATTCATTAAGGAAGAAGAAGAACGTAATAGATTACGTCAGAACTCATGGCGATAAGGTAAAATAAATGGAAAACTCAGAACAAAAAGGTTTATTGGAAGATCTGATCCTCGAGATGATGGAGGTTAATCAGAACATGGTGCTGTCTGATAAAAAGCTCACCATGTCCAACGACTATCTGAATAACATAAATTCAAACTCATGGGCATCGTTTGAACAGCTGCACATCATTGCGAACATTCTGTCCGAGAACAAACTTGCTGCTTTAGAGAAAGCTAAAGAAGACGGCGCTCTGCAGCAACGTATGATCAATGCGTTGGAAGGTATTAAGGATAATACCAAAGAGCAGAAGAAAGCAAAAGAACTCGATATGAACGTAGGTATCGGTGGTCTTGCAGCATTCGCTCTTGGATTCATGAAAGGATATGTCGAACAGTTCGTCAAGACTGCTAAGGCATTCTTCGGATTCACCAAAGCAATCGTCATAGCATACAAGAACATAATTGTCAAAGCGTTCGATTGGATAAGTGAGAGTAAGTTCGGTAGATTCATTCAGGGAAAAATCGCCGGATTCCTAGTCGGACTCTCGATGCAGTTCGATCTTTTGATGGACAGTATCAAGAATTTGTATAAAGATTCTAGACTAGAGAGAATGGCACTGGCGACCAAAGAATTCTTCACCAGTATCGTAAGTAAGTTCAAAGAACTGAAGGCGATTTTCATGGAAAGCAACCTTATCGTTGCTGTGCGAGAACTCTGGACTGACGCTAAGTCCATGATTATGAAACCATTCCAAGCAATCGCATCCTTCATCAAAGAAGGTAGACTCGCCCAGGCTGCTGATTTCATTGTCGATGTTTACAAGCGATTGATCGACCCTATCTTCGGATTAGGAGATAGACTTAATGATGTCAAGGGATTCTTCGTAGCAATTTACGATACCGTTGGTGGATGGGTTAAGAACATTTTCAATAAGGTCAAGGATGTTCTAGGTGTTCTAGGTGGAGGAGATAGTGCTCTTGCGAAGATAGGTAAGTTCTTCGGCAAATTCCTTGCTCCAGTTACTTTCTTGTTCACGCTGTGGGATACCGTAAAAGGTGCTATAGAAGGATATGAGAAGGGTGGAATCTTAGGAGCGGTTAAGGGTGCTCTTGCTGGACTTCTTTCATCTCTGATCGCAGAACCACTGAATATGCTTAAAGGTCTAGTATCATGGATTGCTGAGAAACTCGGATTCGATAAATTCGCAGCTGCTCTAGATGGATTTGACTTCGTTCAGTTGGTAAAGAATGGTGTATCTGCGATCTATGATTGGTTCAAACTTGCGTTCACAAATCCTGGAGAAGCACTATCAACTCTATGGAATAACCTTGTTGGCGAAGGTGGTCTGATGGATCTGTTGTTCAAACCTGTAGACCTATTCATAGACTGGATAACCAAGAAACTTGGATTCAGAGAAGAAAGCGCACCGAAGTTCAGTATGGGTAATCTGGTTCGTACTGTATGGAACACGATCATCGACTGGGTTGCTTCTTTAGTTGAAGCAGTACCATTGGTCGGTAAGAAGGGTGCTGATGCTATCAGAGCACTGACCGCTGGTCAAGCTACGATGGATGTCGGCGCAGCAGCAACACCTTCTCAAGCAGAAACGCCTAGAAGGGCTACAAATACAAGTGGCGACCAATTGAATAATGCCGCAGCTGAGAAACGCAACACTGAAACCGTTGCTGCTGCTTCTAATGATGCCGCATTGAGAATTGCTGCATCTGGCGGAGGTAGTGGAGGTGGATCAACGAACGCAAGTGTGTCAACATCTTCGTCAAATGTCACCATCAACAATGGACATATGCCAGACAGGACAGACTGGAGCGTTATGTCAGGTTCATTCGGACTGGCGATATAAACACAAAAGGGGACATCAAGTCCCCTTTATTTTTGCATAATATGTACTGTTATGCGTCAGCTGCAAGTTTACTGAAGAAACTCATGGTGTCGTCGTCATCGTCGTCGCCAGCAGAGACTGGTGCTTTAGGTGCAGCGGAACGAGCCGGCGCAGGAGCGGATTCCTGACGGAAAGATGGTGCAGGAGTATCTCCGTCATCATCGTCCATCATAGATTCTGCGGTACGCATAGGAGCAGCAGAACCACCAAGAACAGCATTCAGTTTGCGTTGCAGTTCGTCGTAAGACTTGAAGTTCTTAGGATCGGTGTATGCAGCAAGAGAGTGTAGTTGTTTGTACACTTCTTCCAGTTTCTCATCATCACCACCGAACAAGGGTGCAGGAGCGGAGAACTCAGACTTATCGTAGTTGCGGTATCCCTCAACGTTACGAATCTTCAGTTTGAAGTCTGCGCCTTCCCAGAAGTCAAATGGATTGACTGGTTCTTCGTCTTGGAATTGAGGTTGCAGAACATCCATGATCTTATCAAAGATCTTCTTACCAAACTGGAACAAGAACACCTTACCTTCATTCGCGGGATTAGCTGGGTCGCTGATCACCAGAATGTTTGCAGCATAGTGCTGACGGCGCTTCTGTTTACGCACTTGGTCTTTATCAGACTCGATGCCAGAGTTCCACAGTTTGGAGTTAAGTTCGGAGACAGGATCGGGTTGACCGATAGTAGTCAGGGACTTCTCGATGTACCACTTACCAGTTGGACCTTGGAATCCGTGATCCCAGAAGCGAGCCCAAGGCACATCTTCCCCTTCAGGCGCAGGCAGGAATCGGATTACAGCGTAACCGTTACCAGCCTTGTCGACAGATGGTTTCCACATATTGGATTCGTTATCCTTGGAACCACCTTTCTCGCCGCCACCCAATGCCTGAGCAGACTGGACGAGTTTATCAATAGATGCAGAACGATTCTTTTTAAGAGCAGCAAATGACATTTGTATTTTCCTTTGTATAAACAGATTTGAAAAGTTATTATAACACGATATCGCAAATTAGGCAAGCCGAGCAAGTACAATTTTCTTTAGTTCTTGCAGGTCTGCGTTCACAAATGGTTTCGTCTTTTTAATCTTAGCAGACAGTTCCGGCCACACAATGGTTTCCGTGATCTGTTTGTCGAGACGTTTGACAAAACCAATCATCTTATCTAGTAGAACAGCGGACTCTACCGCAATTTCCCCTTGGATAAGAAGTTTGATGATGGGCGGATGCTCACCATCTACCGAAGTGAACAGACTATCAAAATCCGTTCCCCTCATATCTATATAGTCAATTAGTTTGCTTACATCTTCTGTAAAGCGATACCTCATCGACTCATGGTACTTCTTCCACTGAAGATAGTTATCATCACCATTCTCCAGCAGTTCGCCGATCCATTTAGAACCATGCATAAAATTTGAGACATAATACGCAATGAGTTCCTTCGGATCGTCGAATTTCTTCGCCAACTTCGCAAAGAAATATCTGTCCTTCCTCGCCATGAACGCTTTTTGATTGGCGCTGGTTTTGAAGTTATATTTCAGTGCGTCGTAACCTTCTCGTTCATAATGAAGTTTGATCGCCATGTAGTATGCGTAGGCATCATATGGGTGAATCATGATCATAGAGGAAGTGTGTTGTGTCCAGGCAATAGTTTATCAGCGATCGCCTCTTGTTGAATACGATCTTTAAGAGGTGCTGTAATAAGAGGTCCGACGTCCAGAGGATCGATCATCCTTTGTTGGCAAACCTCAAGGACAGCATCCATATAAGACATTCTCTTCGTCTTAGCGAGAGTCTCAACCATTTCGCTGAATTGTTTTTTACTGATGATGTCATCTATAGTCATCTCACTTAGCCTTATTAGATGCGCCAACAGCAGTTCCGATAAATGCTTGTACTAGGAAAGCACCGAACCACGATGATAGAGTGAACTCAATCGGGAATCCCATAAAGTCCAAGCCCCAAAGCAGTAACATAGGGCCGAATGCAATTAGTGCTACGATCAGCAATAATAGCATGATAATTTCAAAAAGGTTTTTCATATTTAAATTTCCCATCTATAAAAAATGTGTGAGTCAATCTTACCTGTCGCCTTCATGGTTTTACTAGAACTCCATGAAGGTTTCACGTAATGTGCGTGATAATGTGTAGCACCTCCGGTTATGTCGTATCCCTGCTTATACATTCTATACACAGTTTTTGCTGTGCGTAGACTTTGTTCCCATATTGCTGGATCTTTACGCTTAGCATTCTTGCCGTCACAAACCCATGAGAACTGACAAGCGTTCTTGCGATACGTCTTAGGTGTCTCCATATCTGTCATCTTGCCTTGATACACCACACCACAAATAGTGGGAGGGAATCTAGGGTCGTTGACGCGATTCAATACTACCATACCCACAGAGATCTGACCAGCAATGCTTTCGCCTCGTGCTTCGTAGTAGATGTTCTTCGCGATACATTCAATCGCTTCTTGCGGAGGCAGATCATCGATGATGCCTCCAGCAGATTGTTGCACTGGAGCAATTGTGAAACATAGTAGTGTTCCAAGTGCGAGTAGAAATTTCTTAACCATTTAACGTCCTCATCAGAATGGTGTCTTCGTTCAGTCGACCATTCGGAGAGGCGTCTTTTGTTGTGAGTTTCTTCCAGGCGTTGTCAATCTGACGTGCCGTTTTAGACAAGACAATGGGTAGAATATCTTCGGGTTTACGAAGTTTCTTGGAACGAGAAGTGCTCTCATCCCACCCTTGCAGAGTAGTTCCTTTAACTGACAGACCATTCGGCCCCGAACTTGTGTACTCAGACAATGTCCTAGTTTTCACATTAAATACAAACAGACGCATCGCTCCGACCACCGCAGCGGGGTTGATCGACACTAGTTTGAACTCTGGTGATTCCTTCAGGAATTTAATCTTTGCGACTTGTTTCGTTGCCGCGACTGGTTTTTTCGTGCGAGTCTTGCGCACGGTTTTAGAGTTCGTTTGATAACGTTTTAGGTCATCAAGAATAGTATTTAGTAATTTTACACGGCTCTTCAGTTCCAGTTTAGATAGGTGCTTGTATGCCTCTACTGCTTGGTCGCAGGTCTTGTTCAGCGCATCGTTGTATTCGTCATGCAGACCACTCACCCAAGGAATAGCGTGTGAACATGCCATTGCTGGCAACCCATGTGCCTGCATTGCCTTGTATGCATCGAAGCTGGTCACCTTTTCACCAGCCATCCACTTGTCCTCAATCTCACGGATATCCTCGATGATTGTTGCATGGACTTTTAAGCGGACACGATCCTGAATGGTCAATACGGGCGCAGTAGGTTTAGCTTCTTCAACCTCATCGGATTTAGGAGCTTTCTGCCCGATCTTAACTGTATCGAGGATGGATTGTTGAATGCTGGACTTCTGTTTTGCGTCCAGCACATAACCACGTTCACTCATACGGATTAGTGCGCCAATGGTGGACGAAGACCATGTGTTCGCCACAGCCTTAAATGCACTGATCTGATCTTTGGTGAGCTTCAACTGGTCCCGAGCATAGTCAACTTGGTCCTGGACTAAGTCCTTTTTGGATACGAAATAGTTATACCAATTAAGGGCACGCATGGTCGCAGGCGCACGACCTTCCCACTCTGTACCGAGTGAAGGGTCGAACAGGGGTTCATCCCCGAAGTACTTCATATCGGGATCGGCGAATCGGGCTTTTGTCGTTTTCTTTGTTGCCATGTGGTGTCCTTAATTATTTTCCAATGTAGGAATTATATATTAAACACTCTTCGGTGTAAAGGCCTTGACCGAATCGACACGGAAACTACGCCAGGCTTGCAGGTCGGTATCGAAAACGCGAACGGTTTCCAGCGACTCTTTGCGAGGCGTTGTACCTTCAGCAATAGGCTTGACATGCTGATCGACAGGGATCAGTGTATTGTTCATGGTGCAGTTCATCACACGTTCTGTCCCATCTACTTTGGTAAAAGTCACAGTAGCACGACCCTCGCCGAGGAACCTTACCATATCTTCACGAGTAAAATTCATTTTCATTTCTCCTATTATCGGCGCATGTTCGCCATTGCTTTCGCTTCATCATCACAAAACACAGGAACAGCATTACTCTTATGCAGTGTCCCAATGCCAATCATCTTAGTGCCGGTGTAAACCTTGTCCTCTGATTTGGTAGCGTTACCGATACCAGTACCTCTCGACGGAATCTTTGCAGTCTCACGCCCTGGAGGTGCTGAGTAAGATGGAAACCCGCTGGTCATATTATACACCTTCTTTCGTTTTTGTGCAATACCATATTCTGAAGCTTGCGCAGCTTCGTATTCACGTTTCGCCGCTGCAGACTTAAACTTCATCTTTTTACCCTTGGAATTGCCAAGGGAATTAAAGTACACTGGCATCAATCCCATGAGTCGTTACCTCGCATAGAAGAATACGTATCGTAGATACCCGAGTCGCGAATGAATGTTTGTTCTTCACGATAATTCCAACCACCAGCATACTCATTATCGGTGTCTTCAGACTTGGCGATACGCTTGGTCTTAGTAACATTTTTCGCAATGCGCTTAACGGTAGTATTGGACTTAGCGGTTTTCTTACGCAGCATGGATGTCATTTTACTTGGTCTTTCTTAAAAATTGGTGTTTTTCACAGTCAACATGGCAATTATACCACACATTTTTGGAGTTTTGACAAGTTTATTCTTCATCATGTTGTAAATAACCAACAATCTCACATACCTGATGAATAAATTCGTATGCATTTTCGATTACACGGTCGCTTTGGTAGACTGTTTCAGCAGTCCCGATACGCTGTTCTTCGATAAATTTCATACACATGGTCCACAGTGCAGCCATTTCACGCACACTAGGTTCGTCGTTCATATACACTCCGCTTAAAATGGAATATCATCGTCCCAGTCTGGAGGTAGTTCAACTCCCTCTGGATTCGGTGCTTTGTAGTCGGGATTATAAAAGTTAGCAAATACGGTATCATATTCACCACGCAAGCGATCAGGATCGTCACATAGAATACTCATCAACTCCGTTGGCGAGTTGTCTGGATACTTGTGAACAGTGACCTTACCATTGTCATATGTTCCTGTCCACGCACCATTCACTACCCAGAAGTCGAAATGATTTGGACCGTATTCTTTTTCAACAGTAACTAACAGTGAAGGTTTATTAGCCCAACCTAACATCAGTCTCATTATTCAACTCCGAAATGTTTCAAAATCTCGTCACGATAATCTAACCAACCATGATAATAGTCTGCACTCGGTTTGCTAAAATCAAGCGTTAGGCTAGCACATTCCCGAACAATCAACTCGGCGAACTTTTCTTTGCTGAAGATTAACTCACCGTCATGCTCAACAAGACTCTGTGCGGCAAACCGTTCTAACATCGGTATCTTTTTCATTCTGTTTCCTTGAACAATGGTACACCGTCAGTCAAGTGCCTAACATATTCCAAATTAGGAAATGTGTCTAATGTGCCACGATGCCTTTGAATTGTTAGATTGCCCTCTCGCTCGATAGCGTAGAAGAACATCTCAGTAGCACCTTCGTCTAGTTGTGATTTAAAATATTCGTTATACATTTACCATTCTCCTTCTGATGATTTCATCAGGTAAGCATACACTGCCGAAGGTGCCACGCTGTAAATCTGTTCAGGTGTGTCCCCGCAAAACGCTTTGTTTGGGCTGTTCCACCACTGGTTAACCAAATCTCGTCCCACCATTGCCGTAATCAATGCTTCACATCTGGCTCGCATGTTTTCTTTCGAAATAGGAAAGTCTACAGGGTTTGTAGTATTTGAACGGTGTGCTGTCATATTTTCTATTTCTCGGTTTACATCACTATCACGCATTATACATTGTTTCTTCCTATACGGCTGTAGCCTAACTTTGATTTGATCTCTTTACGGTCCGTTTTCTTTTCTGGTTTCCAGGCTCTTGGATCTACCGTTTCGCCAGTTAGTTCATAACGGAAATCCGGATCATAGACCATGTATCCCAACTTGTTCCACTTGATTACACCCTCATCAAATAGGAATATACAACCGCGACACATACAAAAACTGGCACCATTATCAGTCATTACATTGCCATTTACGGTGCCAACATATTTGACTACACGGCCTAGGTGCATTTCCTTAACGGCTTCGTGATAATCAAACATTATTCTATCCCGAAGCGTTCTTTGATGTTTTCTAAACAATGTAGTCTGCCAGTGTTGTAGTCAGCATTACCTACCGCGGTTTTACACATGGCTATACATTCGCTAACAATCTTTTCGGCAAATCGTTCCAAGTCTACCATGACACTACTATAAGGATCACCATTCTTTAACTTATCGTAAGGATCACAAATACAATCGTAAATGCCGTCTGTAATAGCCAAATCTTGAATCAGTTTCTTATTCATTATCAACTCCAAAATGTTGTTCAATCCTACCAGCAATAATCATACCGGGACCAGACATTTTTGGTGCGTCATATTCATAGGCAATGTCCATACATTCTTGAACAACCCGTTCGGCAATTTCGTAATGTTCGCTTTCGGGAATAATACCCATACTCACGATGAGTTCACGGATTTTAGGATTTGGTGTCATTCTTTATCCTCGTCATTTTTCCAACCATACTTGGTCCAAGTTTCTGTATAGATTTTATCACCAAGTAATTTAGCCCACCTTGGATCTTCCCATTCAACCTTACCAACTTTGACCCTACGAGTAAGTCCAAGATTGCTGAGAATGTTGACAACATCTTGCGTAGTAGTAACCTTGGTCCAGTCAATGACTCGATATTCAAACTTTGTCTCTTTGAGTTTCTTAAAAGGCCAAATCATTTTTGAACTCCCAGCAAGTCCTTGATTAGGTCTTTCTTTTGTTCATCGGTCATACCCATTTGGACAACAATCTGTTCCAATAACTCTGCTCCGATTGTGTAGATGATATCTTTACGAATGTCCTCTTTCATTAGAGTTAGTTCGTATAAGGTCATTCGTGGTATTTCTACATCCACTACTACACTTGGTTCGAATGTAGTCGGGTCTGTGATTTTGCGTAGATTGGATACTTTCATTCTCTGATTCCAAAATGCTGTTTAATTTCTTGAATACATTGTTCGCCACCATTTAACCAAGTATCTACTGATTCGGGAACAGGGTCACTAATAACTTGCTCACAACAACCGATACATTCTCTGACAATCAACTCGGCGAACTTTTGAGTATATGCTAGGTGGAACTCGCCGCCTGTATCCACAATGCTGTCAGCATAGTCTTCTGCTTGAACGGCTAGTGCTTGAATTCGTTCGTTCATTCTACCACCCGTGTGTTAGTCATTTTCTTAATCAGTTCTTCAACATATTCATTGTCTCGGCGAAATGCTTGAATAGTCTGTTCATGGCGGTCTGGCTGGGTCATCAGGTCCATGATTCGCATATTGTTATTAATGATGCGGTCACGCATAATCTCCATGATGTTTTCAGCGTCGGCATCACTCACAGTAAAATCAAAGTGGATCACTTTGTAACTCCATATTCAGCCAGTTCTTCAAACGAACCAATCGTGCCATCTTCAATCAAACCAACCAGACAATCAAATTCATCGGGCTCGGATTCAGCAATCACTTCCGATCGTTTGCTATACAACAGGTCCAACATTTGTTTTTGAAGGTTAGTCATTTTATCGTCCAATCGTTTGTACACGGAATGCGTATGCTCGGACACCTGTCAGTTTCAATTCCAAATATTCAAGTGCCATGCAATAGTCATCGTCAATGTGCTTGGTATGAGTAATCTTGCGTTCTTCCTCTGCGGCAAACTTGACAGCGGCAATCGCATCAGTGATTAGATCCAGTCGCCGTTGTGCTTCGAGTTCAATCATTCGTTCGTTCATTCTTCGACTCCGAAATGTTGTTCAATCATTAAAATATTATCCATGCATTTTTCTGCACATACCTCGGCGTCTTCGCTATAACGCATATTATCACATTCGCTGGAATATGCATAAAGTCGTTCAGATTCGGCAAATAATAGTTGAGTACATTCCCGAACAATCAACTCGGCGAACTTTTTCAAGAAAGTATCTAAGGGCTTATGATTTAAATCAAACTCATTGCCAGTTTGATTATTAGCCTCTACTGCAAGTTCTAGAATTCGTTCGTTCATTTTATCACCTTGATGATGTAGTCATGTTTGATCGCCGTTTCCAGAAACAATATTTTAGCATGATTCTTGTTTTCTGCAAGAACTTCATAATGCTCTACTCCAGGTTTCTGATACGACTTATATACAACGAAGTAAGTTTTCATTCGTCAATCTCCACAGATTTGAACGATCTTCTTGCCTCTGATATGCGGGTAGTTGTCATACTCCGGGCCAGTGTAGTCAAACACATAGGAAGATTCAATATCAACTTGCCGCATCTCCATATAGACAGAGTAGCCGCAAGTGACTTCAACACCACACTCAACTTCGGCATCTTGCGGGAGCGTCTTCATCCACTCAATCATTTCAGCTACAGTTGTCATTATATTACCTCACCAACGATTTGCATTATCAATTTCATCTTGCGTAAACTGTCCGCCTGAACGGTCGGGATTGTCACGCCACGATTGTTCTACATCTTTCTCCGCACACTTCTCAACATCAGCAAGGATACGCTTGAGTTCGGCAATGTTGACTTCAATAAACTGAATAGATGCCTTCATTGCCACAATATTGATAACATCTGACCCAAACATTTCTGTTGCTTCTTTGTATTCAAACAACAACTTTTCCTTACCGGCAATGGTGTTCTTCAGGTTTGTGATTACGGTAGAGATGGTCATGATTATTTGCCCTTCATGCGGATCAGTGTTTTCAGAAGTTCAGGATTCTGCTTCAGACGTTCGAATGCAGCTTCTTGTTTTTCCCACAGAGCACGTTCTTCAGCAGTTTCTTGATTGTTAACAGCATGTCCATCGCTGACCATACGGTTTTGGCGATCCCATTTAGCTTGTTGCTTTTTACTGATCTTCACGAGTAACTCCTTGCTATGGAATTATTATACCACAAGTTCGTAGGGCTGCAAGCAATAACCCTACATGCTGAGGGGTTATGTTGCATTTTTACCACAGTAATACTTTAGTATTATTTTTAAGTTTCGGTGACCTTTGGGACGTCCATCCACTCCGACCACTGGTAATTCGCCATAGCACGAATCTGCTCTTGCGTCGGCATTCCCGCCCACACATTAACATCGCGCATGACCCGATATTGTAGAACCTTTTCAGGACCATCCCAACCATTCCTGACTAACCATCGCATTTCAATCATTATTCAACTCCGAAATGCTGCTTAATTCTCTTGGAAATCCAATTACCATCAACTTGATATTTACCAGAACCCTCTTGACCAAAAATATCAGCACATTCCTGAACAATTAATGCGGCAAATGTGTTGATCGCATTAACATAATGTGGCAGAGGTTCATCGGTTGCTGGAGGAACTGGATATATCAATCCAGATTCCAGCGCTTTTTGTTTAATTAATTCGTTCATAATTCCAACCACCTTTTTCCCAAGAAGCAAACGTTGCTTTAGAAATATTAATATTATATTCAGGCATAACCTTAGATGTACCTGAAAACCATTCTTCCTCAAATGCGCAGCTCATAGATGCTAATCGATGTTCATATTCCAGTTCATATATCCACCAAGGCAACACATTATTCCAGCTCATTTTTACAACTCCGCAAGGTTACCAAACCCGAACTCCAATTCAATCCAAGGGCGATCCAGATCATCGCTCCATGCTCGGTCACCACAATAGTAAGCACGTTCTTCAACTTCGTCGAGAACTTCTGATACAAGCAACTTGGCGAACAATTCTTTATCGAAGTCTCGCACATATCTGTTTTGAGTATTGCTCCAATATGTTTCACCCGATGACTGTTCAACAAGTTCTTTAATTCGCCTATTCATTACTCAACTCCGAAATAGAGCTTAATCTGCTGCCCAGCGGCACGCAATACATCACCGTCACCACCTTCAACATCTTCTAGATCAGCATTAATAGCAACCCTAGTACAGTCTTGGATAATCGAATTGGCGAATTCTTGCATCACCTTCTCAAGTTCGACGTAATCTAGACTAGTCCATGTATATGGCACAGCTTTGTCTAGTGCTGCGCTGAAATGTTTTTTAATTCGTTCGTTCATCGATTTTCCTATTCAGATATTCAACAAAGTTGGTATAAAATACGGTTCCAAAGTTCGGATACTTCTCAAGTGATTTTATAGTCTTATCTCGCAATTGAAGCATCTCGTCCAGAGGCATATCATTGTAATATCGTTCAAGATCGAATGTCGGATATCCGTCCAACGTCACAGTTCGATATTTCTTTAGAAACGCATCACGTTCTTGTTCGTCACGTTTCATTTCTGCTCCCAGCTGTATGTCGATATCCACCCAATCCGAATTCCAAATACAGTGATTGCTTTGATTATATGGCCATCATAATATACGTTATCGTATTCGAAGATCGGGAAAGAGAATCCGATATACACAGCTTGCTCGTCCCATCCGTGATGCATCTTACCATTATACGGAGCGATGCCTTCATTGTACTTCATTCTATAGGTGAAGTATAGGCATCGGTTCCAGATGTAAAATCGTTTCGGCGTTTCAATCATATTATAGTACGGGAGTTGAATAGTACCCGTTACGTTCAATAGCACGTTTGGCAGACATGATCGCTTTGCGATGTGCACGAACTTCGGGGGTGTCGGGAGCATAGATGCCACCGAGGTCTTTCAGAGCAAGCACTGCGGTATCACGTTTAGCGTGATACTTCACACCTTTTTCTTCAATCATGAACTTGCGAGGTTCATTGTTGGTAGAGAACAGAGGGGAGACGTACAGAACTTTCATTGGATGATCTTTCATTCACACTATGAACATAGTATACCACAAATTTTGGGCTGCGCAAGCACTTTTTAGCTTTTGTTGCAAAATTACAACGAGCCGAACTTCTGTAGTACGAAAGTAACCAGTTCTTCCGGAGCATCCCCCATATCACCCGAGGGTACTACAAAGGTATTACTTCCGAACTTAGCGAGTTTAGTCCCTGCTGAGTCCGAATCACACACGGCAACGACCCTGCGCCCCTGCATCGCCAACCAGTTCCTCACATCTCCATTTGGATCGTTCGATAGAGCGGCAACCGCAGCGTATCCCCGATTGGTGAACCGTGCGGCGTCAAACACACCTTCTGTTAAAAATAATACTTCGGTATTAAGGTTCAGCGACTCAACTCCCCATAACGCTACTGTAGGAGATTTTCGAAAGGTGAAGTACTTACCCTCGCGAGGATCGTTTTGCTTCTTCTTGGTCGCATCTGGTCGGTACTGCTGATACCCTACCATTTGACCAGACAGGTTCCACAAGTAAAAAGTCGCAACATTATTATCCTCGTCTAATGCGGGATTATGCAATTCCATATTTAAATGGCGGGATAATAAATGTTGTTTCAGATTCATTAGTAGAAATCTCGATTATATCGTTCGTGAATATAAACGTCAATTCGTTTTGCGTCTTGCAGATTAACGTGATATGCTATTCCATTATACTTCTTATACTTTTCTTGATATGCTGGGTTATTTTTCCCTAATCGACCCTTCAGAGTAACACGATATCGCCTAGCAGAACCATTTTTCAGTGCGGTATAATTAATCGCACGAATACCAGCACGAATCGCAGAAACTCTTTCCCAATCCGAGGTTGAATTAGGGTCGATGGTTATTACATAATTAGAGGTGCGAGTTTTAGACATAATATTATTCCTGAGGCGGGTTGATTTCAATTTCAATATTATAAATGGGCGTTTCATCCATAGTATCAAGCCAATTAGCAATTGTAGTAATTACTTGGGATTTGGTTTGAGCTTCTAGTGAATATACACAATTGAATTCATCAGTAATACGAACGACAAACGGGGACATAACATTTACCCTTTCACAATCAGAACAAGACCTTATCTTAACACATAAAAAAACCCTACGCAAGCGTAGGGTTATTGGGATGTTGCGTTTTTACAACAGATTAGAACGAGAAACCTAGTCCCAAACCAATAGCTTGTTCCTTGATGTCCTGATACGACTTACTTGCGTTCAGGTTCAGAGAAACGTTCTTAGCAACAGGAATTGCATAAGTTGCGAACAGGACGGTCTGTTTAGTGCGATCAGCCTCGGTAGATGCTACTCGAGTCTTTGCTCCCAACAGTGCCAAGCCTGGGCCCGCTTTCAGTGCAGTAGTAGCACCGACCAGACCATACGTGTACTGAGTAGGACCATTGTCATGACCAACACCAACGAATGGAGTGACACCAGCAATGTTCTTACCAGCGGTAACTTCTAGGCTGTTGAACAAACCAGAACCATCGTTCAGGCGAGCAGTACGGCTTTGAAGACCATACTGAATTCCGCCAAGTTCCGCCCCAGCACGGACGTATTGTACTGTAGACTTAGTTCCACCAGATGCTGGTGTCACGGAGTCGACATCGACAGTAACAAAGTTAGCTGCGAAAGCGGTGGTAGACATGGCGAATGCCAGAAGTGCGAAAAGTTTCTTCATAATATTTCCTTTAATAAAAAATTAAGAGTTTTCCTGTTCAGGAATACCCCTCATCAACATCAATGCGTCCAGTGCACAATCATGTACTGGATGATGTTTTGCGACCCTGTCCCAGTCAAGGCCAGCAACCTTACAATAACCATTAGTGGAACCCGTAAGCATATCTACTGCGGTACGGACATCGCGCCAACGGTTAAATGGTGCGATGACGTCAACTCCTGCTTTGTTTGCAAGACTATCGATCGCCATCTGATCAAGTGAACCACGAGCCCACATGATCTCAGTTTCCCAAGACTTACCCCTGAGATACTTGTTGATGTACTTATGTAAGACTTTAAATCCATCTTCCACAAGTAGATCATCTTCTAGTGGCACGAAGTTGGTCTTTTGTTGCCACTCACCTTGTTTCGACCACCAGTCCAAGGTGGACTTACTGATGGTGCGATCCAAGCGTTTGACCTGATCCTTAGAATCGAATTTAACGAACAGTCCACGACCAACTAGTTCATCGTAGGTCATATCGGTGTCTACTTCAGGGTCGAAGTAGACAATGCCCGCAGAAAGGACAACCGTTGTAGACTCAACTCCAAGAGTCTCAATATCGAACATAAACATAATCTAATCCTTTGCGCCAACAGTCGGCGAATTTATTTGCTTCTATGATAGAAGGTAGAACTGCACATTTTACCACAATTCCATCTTTTATGCAATCAACTTTACAGTCGCCATTAGCGAAGTATACTCTTGCATCAGTCCCAGAGGTTCTGATAGTATTTTCCGAAGAGTCTGAAACCATTATCCATTCTTTCCTGGACAGCCTGTACTTTATCATAGTCCATCTTGTATGTATGATTAGGACCATATTCCATTTTGTATAGTTTCGGGCTACCGTCAGGTTTGCGTTCGCAGACCGACATATACGTATCCCACTCACCGGAAGAGTATTCGCTTTCCCAGTTGTCCTTGAGTTTCATCTCAAATGCAAAGATCATCTCACCCATGATCCAGTTCCACTGATCTTCCCTGACGTAGATGTGTTCTGGATTACACTTCGGCATATCTTCGAAGATGTCGCGTTGCTGAGACCAGTCGGTTTCGTTATCGGTGATACGCAGATACTCGGGAACATCCATCGGATCAAGACTTGCTGGAGTTCCATGCTTTTCTTCCTTGAGTTTCTTCAACATGGGAAGAATGATATATGCAAGTGTGTGATCCATAGACCACGTATCCCAACGATCGATCTTGACCTTGATAGTACGATTCTTCTTAGAATCGATCCAAAGAAGAAACTTGTACAACCATGTTTCATTCTTCTCTTTATGAGAGTTCAGAAAATCTTTGGTGTCCTCATCCTCAACGTCTTCCTTGGGCCACTTACCTTCTGCAAGGAATGTGCCAAAGTCGTGTACCCAGTCCGGAGTTTTGGGAAACCCATATTCGTCCTTCTCTTTCTTAGCCCAGAAGCACAGCTTCTCTGCAAGTTGATATGGACCAAACCAATTCTTATACGGACCGATGTGTACTTTCATGGGGAGTTCTCAATAGATTATTTTGAAGCAGGTTTCTTCTTCTTTTTAGCAGGAGCTTTAATTGCAGCTGCTTTCTTTGCGGGAGCAGGTTTCTTTTTAGGTGTAGACTTAGGAGTAGGTTTCTTCTTCTCCGGAGCATCTGGCTTGGTAGTAGGGAACGGCCATGCAGCTTCAGCAGATGCTGCTACTTCCGGACGAACCTTCTTTTCGGGCTTACTTTCAGTCACAACTGCTTCTGGTACGACGGATGCGACCTCTTGTGCAATAAAGCCAACGGGTTTCTCAGTCGGTTCTGGACCGAGCTTTACAATCGGGTCTTCACTCTTTTGGTCTACTTTATCGAGTCCAAGCAGTTTCTTAAAAAATCCAAACATATAATCTCCTTAAAAAGTTAGTTCAGAGATTTTATATATTCAAATAAATTTACTGCATCTGAATAATCACCGCTCTGGTCTAACTCATACTCAATCTCTTTGATCGCGGCAACCTGCAACAGTGCTAGGCCATAGTAGAAGTCCTGATCGTCTACCGACTCGATCCATACCTGCCGTTCTTCAGCGGTATTCAAAGACATCAGAATGTCCAAGTCAGTTTTCTGATATTCTGCAAGTTCATCGTCCAGATGATAAGCACGCATTATTTGATGTCCTTTGCTTGATCTGCAATGTCTTTATCTTCACGCAATTCCAAGAAGATCGGCAAGAACAGACTATCACTACCTTGCTTATTCTTGATACGGGCATTATACTTCAAAGCAACGATTTTACCAAGCAACTGATCACGAATAGTCCAAAAAGCAACACGGTTGTCGTCGTTAAACCCAGAACCAACATTGACGGTAATAGGCTGTGCGTCCGTGGATCTGGAGCGACATACAAGTGCGCCCAACATTCCAGCGTATTTACCAGTTCCTTCTTCATAACCAATGATCTCCAAGTCGCATTCCAATTCACCCTTGAACTTGATCTGGTGCTTGGCGCGTTTATCTTCCCAGAACCCAGACATGTCCTTGAGAATAATGCCTTCTTGACCATCAGCAAGGTATTTCTCGAAGATGATTTGAGCTTCTTCAAGCGAACCTACGATAGTGCGTTCAACAAGATTGATCTTCTTCGGAAGACTCATCGACTCCAGAATAGAGAACCGAGTGTGATAAGGTTGAATGCTTTTTCCTGCAACAAAGTCTTCATAAGGAATGACGTCCCAGACTGTCGCATGAACTTTACGTGCTTCGTCAGTGGCGATCGTGCCTTTGTTTGCTTTATTCAGAATTCCATTGCCAGTCTGACGATCTAACACAATACCCTTATCGTTAACCAACAGTTCACCATCAAACACAAGGTTCTTGCCCGCAGCAAGGGAGATGAACTCCTGTTCAAGATTTCCCAACAACTGGATCTCTTTACCATTCCGAGAACGGAATTCACACTTCCCGTCTTTCACAATTGCATTGAAGCGCATACCGTCCATCTTGAGTTGGACATATGCAGGAAACTTGATCTTACTAACCAACTTCTGGTCGTAAGCACTGCAAAGCATACATGGGTACTCGTGGACAAGGTTTGGCCATACCGCATTTACGGTCGCAGCAGATACACCACACTTCAAGTCCTTCTGAATGATTCGTTCGATCACCTTAGCATCATCAGGCGAAACCTCGGACAGAAGCATGGATAGATATTGAATCGCAGCGTTACCAGTTACTTCACGTTTGATTAGTTTATCCAACTTGGGTAGAGCAGACTCTAGGCTGTGCCATACCGGCTCATCAGTCGTATACTTTGGGATCTTACGTTGATAGAACTGAGTGAACGGATCTAGTGCAAGAAAAATGACTTTACGTAGAAGCACATTATGGTCGTGCTTCTTCAGAGTCTCGATCTTATAGTTTCGAGACGGGTTCGCAGCAAGATCTTCAAACAGTTCGTTCAGACTCATGGCAGTCAATTCTCCAAGGGCATGTAGATAAGATTTGAGTAGAGCAGTCGTCATGCCCCCAACACACTGGAGGTTCATCACCACGTTGCTCTTTGATTAATTTGTGGACTTCGTATCTGGCGTTGGCCAGGTTCGCTTCCAAGTCAAGCAGGTCTTGTGTTTTCATTACCATGTACTCACATCGGTGATATCGACGGAGGTGTCGGTATCTTTATCATTATCACCGAACAGACTGAATTTTACAACAATACCCTCACCGATTCCGGAACTATGATCCACCTCGAAGGTAAACCACTCTACTTCTTTAAAGTGATTGTAGATCTCAATCAGTTTGCCGATCTGTTTGCGATTCAGTGCTAGTGCTTCATTACTCATACAACTCTTCCCAATCCGTACCAGATCATGTCATCTAGTTCACGTTGATATTCTTTACCTTCGCGGCGTTTCTGCCAAACCTTTTCCAGCAGTTCACGCATCTGGTCGCCACTGATGTATCGGGTATTCATGTCAAGGCCACGTCGTTCCAGTTCGTCGATCAGTTCGTCGTCATCAAATTCTTCAAGGTCGATATCGACGTCGACTTCCACGGTTTTGTATGCCATGATATTATTCCTTCGGTTCCCACTTGGTCAGGCCATTCTTGAAACATGTGTCGTCGTCCCAAGCTTTACCATACTTGCCATTGATGTAGTCATTGTCTTTACGATACTGAGTCAGAAACTCCATCTGGTCGATAACACGATATGACGAGATATGTTCGCCCAACGACTCTTGAGAAAATTCTTGTGCTTCGTTGCAGACCACAGTGTCCAGAGCCCACTCATCCGGCGCATCCTCAGGAATCTCGACTGCATAGCGCATACGAAACATCTGGATCGCATCGACCAGCACAATTTTAGTTTTAGGTTTCTTACTCATAGTCCAACTTCCATCACCATTATCTTCCCACAGAATCGTATCACCAACTTCCCAGCCCAAATCTGCAAAGATCGGGTCGGTCAACGGCAAGATATACTCGCCGTTCTCGTCTTGTTCAATACGTACAGTCGCCATGATTATTCCTCGTCGATCTTGCACCAGTCTGCAAATTGTGACCACGGGCCATCGAACAACTGTTCACCCCTGTATGATTGTACGACAACACGATCTTCGTAGATGCGATAGGTATAATCCTGACCAGCATCTTTAGTGCTAATCGGATACAGATAGCAACCACCGATGCCGGTCTTGAACTCGGAGATAACGGTTGCTGCCAGACACCCCATGCCATTGGACGCCTTCTGCGGCGTGCCAGTACCGAAACCATTTACGATGGTGCGTCCGGCAAGAATGTCGGCGAGTTCAGCACCAACACCAGACGGATATCCATCATATTGGTTATACATGCACACGACAGGTTCATCATGGTCATACACAAAAGTCAGAGAACGAGTACCCATTTTCAAATTTCCTCTATCAAAGATTGAATAACATATTTCGCTTCGGGGACTGATTTACACTTATCACCATTGACAGTGATTGCCCGATTTGTCTTTATTTTAACATCAAACTTACCTGCTTGCAAGCGTACCATGTCAGGTTGTTTCATTTTTACAACAGTCTGACCAGTTGCGAAGAACAAGGTGTCCCGCAACTCGTCCGATGCGAGTTTACGTAAAAAGTGTACATTTGCCGGCATCTCAGTGTTCCTCGCGGCAAGACAGGTTCATGTAATTCTCCCATTCCATGATGGCGTCCCATTCTTGTTGCAGTTCTTCTGCGAGTTCGCGAGCACGGCGTTCTGCGTCTGCAGACGAGTAGAACTTAGCAATAGTTCTGCCAATGCGGGTTCCTTTTTCTTCATTGGTGATGTACCACTCAACGACTTCCCAACACAAAATTTCATCATCGCCGATAACAGCTTCAAAACGGTTTGTCGTCATATTCATATTCACTAGTTTGTTGGACCAGATCAATCGCAATACTATCAACCCAGTCAAAGGGGACTTCGTACTTCATAGCGATCTGTCGAAACGAGAGTTCACCACGTTCAATCTCTTGTTGAATATCGTAAATCAAATCACCCATTTTACTCATATTGTATTCCTATCAACGATTGTACACCGAACCGAAACGGTCGAACAAGAAACTCAGATAACCTTCAACGGTAAACCACCGAGCGACAGTGACGATAGAGGGTTCATTCTTGTCAGCAACCAGCGCCTTCTTAGGCATGAAGAAAGTGTATTCATTACCTTCTTTGTTCTTGGTGCCGGGAACAGAAAACTTGACCGCCTTGTCGGTAGCGGAGACACGTTCAACTGCGAGAGCACGGTTAACACGGTAACCAGTGATCCACAGAGTAAATCGGTTCAGATCAACCTCTTCGCGAAGTTCTTGCTCGATAGAGGCGATAGCACGTTCGGTTGCAGCGTTACCTTCATCGCCGAGTTCACCACGCACCTCAAGATGGGCGATCAAACTTTCCATTAGAGCATCACGACGAGACATTTTCAAACCCTTTCATTCACTCAACAGCCTTAGTATACCACCAACGGATAACCCTTGCAAGCATAGGGTTATTATGCTGTTGTTTTATTACAACAAATAGAGAACATATCCGAAAAATGCAAGCTTGACGATGAATTCCCAAGCGAAAAACAAGGCGACTAGGATCAGTAACAATTTCATCATGTAGCCAGTATACCATAAAAAAAGAGGAGCACAAGCCCCTCTGTTGTATTTTTGCAACTGAATACTTTGGTATTAAAACACCTCGACTCCGTAAAGTTTACTAAATTCTATAGCATCTTCCTTAGTATCTACCATCGGTTTGCCCATGATGTTCAGCGAAGTATTCAGCAACATTGGGCATCCAGTTTTGGCATACCATGCTTCGAGAATTTCCCGTAAGACCGAGCGACTGCTTTTCTCTACCACCTGAACTCGACTCGATCCATCCACATGAACAATTCCTGGAAACTGTTCTGGAAATTTACATCTCGCAGTTGTAGACATGTATCGAGTAGTGATGCCATCGAAATACTGACTAGCATGTTCTTCCAGAATTGCAGGAGCGAATGGTCTGAACATCTGCCGACGTTTAAAGTTATTCATCAGGTCTTTGATGTTCGGATCACGTGGATCTGCAAGTAAACTACGATTTCCAAGTGCACGAGGACCAAACTCTGCTGCACCATTAGCAACTCCACACACCTTATTGAATTCCAGATACTCTGCGACCCAAGCAGGATTAACTGCTCCAGAGATCTTACGACCAAGATAAGGATGTTTCCAGTTCAGCTTACCACCATATGCTAACGCAGCTGCGCCGAGAGCAGCACCAGCATCTCCTGGATTGGGCATGATCCAAACATTGCTGAAGTCTTTCATCAACTTTCCGTTAGCAACGCAATTCAATGCAACTCCACCACCATAGCAGATATTATTGCTATAATCTTTTGCGATATAGAAAAGCATCTTCAGTACCTGCTCCAGAAGAATCTGAGCATTATGCGCGATATCTTCTCCTGAGAAATTTCCGAAGGTTCCAGCTGGGATTCCTCTATGATTGTTGGAACTGAACAATCTGTGATTCAATTCGGATATGAGATGTTCGTTATATTCGCCAAATCCAGCCATGCCCATGAAGATGTATTCCTCATCCAGTGGTTTGAGTCCGACATACTTTGTAAGTGCAGAGTACCATAATCCAACACTCTGAGGATATCTCATGCTGTAGACTTTCTTATACACCGCTTTATGATTGTGATCATAGTGTGCTGACCATATAGAAACGGTATCCCACTCGCCAATGCTATCCACCACTATACACGCAGCTTCATGATAGGGTGATGTTGAGAATGCTGCAGCTGCGTGAGACAGATGATGGTTGTAATATTTTGTAGGTTTGAATGACATCTCTCGTTTGGAGAGCACTGTATTATACTGACCAGCATACAATTGTCGAGTCTTCTTGATCAGCGGTCTCTCGTAAAATGCGATGTCGCTCAGATCGTATTGCTTAACATACTCTTGCTGCCAGACACTAACCATCTTGTCATGCTTTACTCCAGACGATCTCTCGGAATGTGATGCATGGACAATATTACCATTCTCGTCTACTATAGCAATTGCAGCGTCATGGAAACCCTCACTGAACCCTAAAATCATAATGCTTTCTCAACTGTTCTATCATGAAATCTTTATACAAAACCTGAGACTTCTCTCTTGGATGGCCGTAATATCCAGTCCTGATCTCAACGTCTTTAATACCAACTGACATTTCCAAAAGGTTGTAGTCATTCGTCAAGCCATATGTAGAGTATTCTGCAAGAGCATCAACCTTGCTCTTATAGTATTTGTGGAACTCCTTCATCTTAGCAGTGAAGTACATATCATTCAATATTCGGTCAGCGATAATCTTGTGTCTATGTGCAAACTGAAATTGTAACAATGGGATGCCCATAGTTCTACACAGCAACTGGATAGTAGCCATGTAATTAAGGGTTCTGATAGAGTCATATTCGTCAGTTACGATAGACCTAAAATAAGACTCTAACGGTTTTGTGATATGTTCAAACTCTTTGTTCTTGACTCTGCTGTAAGAACACTGCATGAGTACACCACCATGACGATCTTCATTTAGAGAGGAGAATAACTCAAACCGATCTGTGCCAGACCAAGCTATAATCATGAATTCTGGTTTAGCAGTCATGGACGTCAGATAATCAATTGTCGTACGGAATATTCTATCATTGGAAGCACCTCTAACCGAAAGGTTCACTTCACGAATTCCAAGCTCATCGGAAATTAGCCTGCTAAACCTAGACCCCTGAGGATCCGCTAGTTCATCTCCCCAGACAAAACTGCATCCATTAAATAGTGCATACTCGCTCATAGGATTCCATGCTCTCTTATGGTATCGATCAACCACTTGGACATCGTCACATGCGCTTGAGCGCCGGGATGACCTTCTTGATTTGGAATGGTAGTTCGCAGACTCTTATCAACGTCGCACCCACTGATACTATCAAATGAACAGTTCTTATCAAGGCCAAAGATTAGAGGATCTGATCGTAGGAATGTAAGCAACTGAATCAGCGAACGCTTGTATTCTTTAAACGATGGATGGTTTGCCGCGAGACATTTCTTAATCTCGTCGGTAAGCCCATTCGTAAAAGGAAGTTGAATACATGGGATTTTCTTAGAATCACACAGTACCTTGATACCAGCCATGTGTGTCAGGGTGTCTAAGACTTCTTTATACCCAGTCGAGATTATCTCATAATAATCTAAGAAAGCTAGTTTCTGTTTTGCTGGATACGAATATACCGAGAACGGGCGAACTTGTTCTGCGTCTTCACCCCAAGCACATTTAATTTTGTCTTTGGGAATATATTCAAAACGTGCTGGGTCTGACCACATAATAACGGCGACTGCTGGAGGAGTCTTCAGCAGGTCGATCGTGGTTCTTCTATGGATGCGATCGTTGCATGATCCTGGAATAGCAACGTTGACTTCTTCAGCGTCGAATTCATCACATACAAATTTTGAGAATCTATAGTTAGGAATCTCAGCCTTTTGTTCATGAACTCCTATACCATACGTAAAGCTACACCCGTTGAAATATATCGAGTTATTCCTCATAGATGTATGGATCACGCTCTTTAAGTTCTTTCATACGCTTTCGTTGCGAAAAGTATGAAGTTAATCTATACCACATATACATGATACTATCCAACATGGTTATCCCACCTTATTCAATTATCTTTGAGATGTAATCTTCAAATTCTTCTATCTTCTTAATTCGTTTAGGCCAGTAGATATATTCTTTCTCTGGATTCTTCTTCAGATTTGCAAGCAGAGGTTGAATAGCGTTATAGAGTCGATTCAACTTATCTTCCAGTTCTGCTACAGTGTTATTTGCAGCCTGAGCAGTCGTTGACGCTTTCTGAACAACTTCAAGTTCGTTCTCATCAACAGCGGTGAATCCAAAATCAAATAAATCTGATGACATACAATCCCTTATTAAGTGGCACTTCAATGATCGAATGGCGGTAGATCATTTGGGTAGTACCCACCCACACGCTCGTAAGTTTAACGGTCCTAAGGCGTGTTTTTATTAGTCAGTTCTGGTTTGGAGTAGAAGTATCCGTACTGTTTATAGACCCATTCCACGAATTTATACACCTCGTCTGCTTGGAAGTCTCGATGTGCACGCTGTTCGTTATACATCTGACTCAATCTGTGTAGATCTGCGATCCATTCGTGTTCTTGTCTCATTTACCAGTGCCTTATAACTCCAGCGATAATAAACATGTTTGTGATCATATAGACCAAAACAATTCCTGTTCTTATATATGCAATTTTATCGGATTCTTCATCCGTCGAACCAGACTTTTCGCCTATCGCTTTAGCCCATAACCTCCACATTACTTTTCAAGCTCCTTGACTTCTTGAGTCTCTTGATTGTATCGGGTGTTCTTGACTTCTTCTTCAGGTGAAATTACAGTCTTATTCTTTTTGCCAAAGGTTCGCTCCCAATTATCAGCAAACGAATTCGCATCTACCGAGAATGGTCTTGGAGCAGAACCCTTTCCTCCATCACTTGCCATATATCAAATCTCCACAGTAACTAGTTTAAAATCATCAGCACGTTGTTCGTAGTTGATGTATCCACGAGGGTTGCATACAATTCGAGTAGATCCGACCATGTAGTCGAACGTTTCGTGCGTGTGGCCATGAGTCCACAGTTTGATCTGAGGGTATTCCAAGATCAGGTTGGTCAAGTCAGAACTGTAAGCAGTGTTCATCAGCGTTTCATGCTTGTATCGAGGATGAGTCGATTGCTTGCTTGGTGCATGGTGACCACAGACTACATACTTTTCGTTAGGGCAGTTCTTAACCATTCCGCGAATGAATTCGATCATCGCACAGTGATCTTCGTAAGAGTCTTGTGGCGTGAATTTACTTGGGCGAGACTTCTTCTCGTTTCTCTCAAGGATAAATTCACCACGTTCGTCGCGAACATAATCACCCTTACCATCCATCTTGTAGTGTGGAACATTGTAATAAGTAACCTTGCTGCTATTGTTCACCCCACGATAGTCGTTCATCATGTTCTGGATCTGGCGCATTGCACTATCGTCTCCAGGACCATAACCCTGATCGTAGTTAGTCCATAGCGTGCCGCCGACAAAGGTAACTCCGTCGATCAATACAGCTTCCTTATCCAAGAAGTGTACGTTATCATATTCCTTCAGGAATCTTCGCAGAGTGTTTGCGGTTTCAGCATAGTCGCCATGATAGTGTTCATGGTTACCCATGACATATACAACATTCTTGAAGTTCTTGCTACAAGAATTAAAGAATTCATAGAAGCGACCAGTTCTACCAGCATCCATGATAGAATATGGGTCTGGTGTACGTAGATCAGCTGCGACACAGATATCGCCAGACAGAACCAATACGTCTGCTTCGTCCTTATTTTCTAACGTGATACCACCGAACTCTAAGTGGATATCCGAGCATACAGAGATTTTCATTTAATCATCCTATAAAAATATTGGGCTACTACCCGCCCAGGCAGTATTGCTATTATACCAATTATGTAGTCATTCTGCAAGCATTATTTTAGCAATAAAAATGGGGACTTTGGTCCCCACATATGAGTAAGAAAGTGTTACTTCTTAGGAACCTCAGTCCCTTCTAGCTTTTTATGCTTTTTCATCATCTTACAGTCTTGAACAGGTTTCCCAGCCTTATCGACCACGACCTTTCCGTCTTTGCCGATTTTGTCGATACACACCTTTTCTGCTTCAGCGGCAAATGCGCCGAAAGAGAAGAAAGCAAGAACAGTTGCGATTAATAGAGTTTTCATAATAGTGGATCCTCTTGTCGTGGCAGCGGAGTACCGCGAACCACTGGTTTATAAGGTTGATTTATTTCTGTTCTGGGTTGGGATGGTTGCTTTGGTGAAAACTTTTCCACCACTGTAACTCCCAATCCAGCCATAGCAATATACGCCATAGTTTCGTATATGAATTCATCGATCTTCTTGTCAAAGAACATGTTAGCGAAGAATGCTATAGAACAGAATAGAAACGCCAGTAGCGTCACCACTCTCTTACTGCTAACAGATTGATCGATACCGTCAGCCAACATTCCTCTGAACCAGTTCATATCAGATCTCCGGATGATCAGGCTGTACAGGCATTGGCTTACCAGTTGAACTCATTACTACCTGAGGTGTGAAGTTAGCTGGAGGTGCTTGAAAGACTGGCTGAACTACCACCGGCGCTGGTGGAGGTGGAGGTGCAGTCATCATCTTCTTAGTTGCTTCGAAGTTGTCTTGTGCCATCTTCTGAGCTTCTAACATAGCTTTCTGATCTTCTGGTTTTTGACCAGCAAGCATGATACCAGAAAGTGTACCAGTTAAGAATGTTGCGATCGGCACGATGAGTTCGAAGAACTTTTGGTCGATTGGGCTGATAGCATTAAGCGGCTGAGTAACAAATATCAAAGAAAACAGAACGACGAACACGATACCGAATAAAGTCAGCGACAAGCAGATACCAATGAAGAACTTCAGGCGTGCCATCAGTTGTTCTTCAGTGTAGATATGATTACTTTCCACAGTTTGCTCCTTGTACAGCAGGCGTTTGATTGGGGGCGATATTAGCGCCAGTAGGTTTTTGATCATCAGGCATTCCAAGTCTAGGGTCTCTCTGACCCTTAAATACATGTTCAGGACAGGTGCGAGTCACATCACATTGAGGTTTTTTACAAAAGTCTTTATCCCAATTTGCGGGATCTTGACACGGATAACGAAAACGGTCTTCACTACACATCGCCAGTCCAAGAGGAAATATCAATAGGACTAGTAACCATCTTGTTAGTTTTAAGTCATTCATTAGTGTGCTCCCATGACATGCAGAGCGTGTTCATAGTGCTTGATACGATCTTCAAGACCAATGAAACCACCATTGATTGCTTTGGTTAATCCTTTGATGTCTCCAGCATCAGCAAAACGGTTCAGGTTGTTTGTTTCCCAGAACCAGCACGCTGATTGCGCTGCGCCTTCAAATGTTTGTAGATACTCAGCAGCTTCTTCGACAGGGATTCCAAGAGACGCAGCAAACCATGAATAGTTTGACTTGCCAGTCAGCTGGATTAATCCACGACCGCAGTAACGATATCCATCACCAGTTTCTGGTCCACCGTTACCCATGCGATTAGCATAGACTAGGTTTGCGATCGCTTCTTGCTTGTTGGGCTTAGAAGCATACTCGTTTGCGATCTCGTCGGTTGGGAAATACTTCGGAAATATCTTGCGAAGCGTTGCAGCTTTGTAGTTTAGGTTTTCCTTTAGAACCATGAATCCACCCGACTCGTGAGCACATTGAGCGATAAACGCTGCAATACGTTGAGGGGTGTTAATCTCATAATCAGGAAGCAGCTGCTCTAGAGCATGATGCCAGTGTTGCACATAGGGGTTCTTTGGGAGAAGCTGTTTTAGTTGTTGTAATGTTAATTCCATCTTCACTCCAAGATTGTTTACTAAAAACATGTCAAATCGACATGATGCTATTTATTGAAACCGATCATCTTGGAGCTAAAAAAGACTCCCGAAGGAGTCTTTACTATTTTCTGTTACGAGGTATAGTTACCCTAGGCGGCGTTTAGGCAGCCAATGCGTAAACTTGATCGTTTGCATTTAGTTTGATTTGCTTTTAACGACTACTCCTGTCGTGCTGCCGTCTCTACTATCTACCCCTGTCGAAACCATGGCATCCCCAACGAAACACACTGCCTAAGTAGCCACACTAGGTTAAGTTTAAATGCGCTCCTAGTGCCACAATGTGCTTCGGTGGAGATGGGGGGAGTCGAACCCCCGTCCAGAAGTCCTTCGCTTTGAAGGGATTACAGCAATTCGTTTATTATACCACATAAGAGTGGATAACGCAAGTATTTAGTGGTTCTGACAGTTTTGACAGTTCTATATGACTAAATATTTGTATCACCTATATTATAATACAGACGGGATGTGTCTGGCTCCGACGGTGAGGGAGTTAGGAGGGCAAAACCATGTACAAAAAGCTATGCATGTCTGCGCTTTTTGTTATGAGTACATTAAATGTCGGCGCAGAGCCGATCGTGACTGATTCTACAAGCAGATCTTACTCAGAAAATAAATCCGAGAGTACCACGACTGTTAAGTCACCACCACCTACAGCTGTAGCACCAGCTATTACAACTATCAATAATGATGTCTGCGCAACCGCAGCATCTGGTGCAGTTCAAACTCAAATCTTGGGTATCTCTATGGGAGGTACTACACGTGATATGAATTGTGAACGCATTAAACTCTCTAAGAACCTATACGATATGGGTATGAAGGTAGCAGCTGTTGCTACTCTCTGCCAAGATGACCGTGTGTTCAGAGCTATGCTAGACGCAGGTACACCATGCCCAGTACAAGGTAAGATCGGCGAGCAGGCTAAAGAGATCTGGGTCAAAAAAGGTCGTATTAAGGAAGGCGACGAAGTCGTTCTAACTGAAGAGAAGAAATGAAAAAGTTTCTAGTAGCGTTAGTTCTACTAGGCACCTCACTATTCTCTAACGCTGAAATCGTAACTCTGCCTATTCCTGGCGCTCCTGGGCTATCCATAACCGCAGGAACGGGGGTCAATGCACTCCCGCTTAGAGACGTCCGTAATATCACTGGAGCGACCAATGTTACGATGGGCGATGATGAAGTTCGTCAAATTCCGTTGGGATTTAACTTTCCGTTCTGGGGTAGAACATTTACAGATTCATGGATGTCATCTAATGGATTTGTTTCGTTTCAACCAAACCTTGGAAACGGATGCTGTGGCGGTGTTGATCTAAGTACAACTACTAATTCAGCGTACAATTATACTATCTTTGGTGTTCACTCTGACCTATATGCTCATCCAGGAGTTGGTAGCAATTGGTATCTAAGAGAAACCGATACCATGACATATGGATGGTATAACGTCAGTCAATGCTGTGATGCAAATGGCGGAAACAGTTTTGAGATTAAGATTAACTCAGCCGGTGTAGTTGATACACGTATTGCTGGTGCGATGGTTAATTGGAATCCTGTTACTTCTGGTATGTCTGGCAATTTAGCCAATGGTGAATACTTCCAAGCATATCACGGCCAAGGTATCAACATTCCTATGGGATCTGGTGGATTAAGCTGGAACACTTCTGGTGGATTCACAGGATCTGACCCTTGTCTAACAAATCCTCTATCATCACCTTCGTGCCCAGGTTATGCTTCTGCATATCTAACTCAGCAGTGTACATATAACGCACTATACGATTCATCTTGTCCTGGATACGCAGTTGCTTACTTCACTCAACAGTGTTCGATAAACCCACTTTATAACGAGCAATGTACTGGTTATGCTGATGCATATCTTCAGCAACAATGCTCTCTGAACCCATTATATTCAACTAGATGTTCTGGATATCAAGAAGCATACTTCAATCAGCAATGTGATGTCAATCCGTTGTACGACACCAGATGTCCAGGCTATGCTTCTGCATACTTAGAATATCAGTGTTCGCAGAATCCTCTCTACTCAACTACTTGCGCAGGATATGAACAAGCATACTTCAATCAGCAATGCACAGCGAATCCACTCTACAACTCTCGTTGTCCAGGATATGCTGAAGCGTATAGAACACAACAATGTAGTCTTAATCCACTTTACTCAACAACTTGTACTGGTTATGCTAGGGCTTACCACGACCAGCAATGTTCACTGAACCCGTTGTACGCTAATGATTGTCCAGGATATGCTGCAGCATATAAGTCCCAGCAATGCTCTTTGAATGCTTTATTTGCGACCGATTGTCCAGGATACGCAGCTGCTTATTTCAACCAGCAGTGTTCTCTAAATGGTTTGTATGATCAACGCTGTCCGAATTACGCAGAAGCATATGCGAAAAAAATGCTCCTTGAACAACAGGGCATGGCTACAACAGTTGCTACTGCTGGTGTAGTAGCAAGAACAGCTGAGGTGGCGAATACTGCATCCGCAGCGTCAATTTCAGTCGTAGCAGATCCAATTGTCAACAACGTGGTAACCTCAACAGCAACTTCTGCTGCTCCTGCTTCTTCGGCTACGACGACAGTCCCACTGGTGCAGACACCATCCGTTTCATCACCAACAGCTCCAACTGCTGCTGCATCACCCGAGGAGAAGAAGAGTGCTACTTCTACGAGCGTATCTACAACTACAGCTGGTTCTTCTCCTTCGACAGAGACGAAACCAGCTGCTCCAACTGCAAGACAAGAACTTCAAGCAAAACGAGAAGCCGCTGCCAAAGCAAAAGCAGTAGAAGATGGAAAGAACCTTGCCGCAAACATGGGTAAGGTCGCAGATATGGAATCTCAGAAAATGGTTCAAAACGTTGTCTTACAAGCGATGGCATTTACTCCTGGATTTGACACATACGCATTAGTTAAAATGCAAGATGTGACAGGATACACACCATTTACCGTCTACAATGGTCAAGTGAATGTAGACAACAAACGATTAGGTAGAGGTCTGTATGGGCCATCCGATCGTCTGCATAATGATCTCGTAGAATCTCAATACAGAGGAAATTAAAATGACAGAAGAAATCAAAGATGTCAATAAAAAGATCGACGACGCAGAAGCTGCGATGAAGAAGTATGCTAGTAAGGATACTGTCATCAGCATCGGCGGGTATGAATTTACCCCTGCTAAGTTAATGGTAGCATTCACTATCGTATCTTCCACATTAGGTGGATTGTATGGTACATTCGAAGTCTATAAAGACTACACCAGCATGAAGAAGCGTATCGCCGAGTACGTTGCTCCAGATCTATCTGACCTGCAAGCTAAGATGGATATCGTGGTGGAGAAGTCTGAGAAGTCTGTTCAATACACTCAGGACATTAAGAACGACCTGAAGCAAGACATTCGCCGTCTGGAAGGTACTGTAGAGTCTGTTGAACGTTCTGCTAAACAAGCTCAACGTGAGACTGAAATCTCAGTTAAAGAAGTTCAGGTTGAACTGCGCCAGATGAGAAAAGAAGTTAACACAGATCTTAATCAGGCTAAGAAAGAGCTTGACGTAGGACTGAAAGAAGCTAACGCAAACATTGATAAGAAGATTCAACGTGCGTTAGACAATCCACTTGCTAAGTGATACTGGAAGATTCCTTGGGATTATAATCCAACCATATCCCAAGGATCAACCTCAAACCTAATACTAAGCGCTCTACGCAGCTTGCTATTCTTTATATTATTTGCTGAATGTGGGTGATCTGTCCTGAACATCACAGGTTTATCTAGCGTGAACCTATCGATCATTTTACATTTAGTCTTGTCGATATAGTTGTATGGCACTTTATTGATCGTATATCTAATCTCAAGTGGTGCACTAGATTCCCATATCTCGGTGTAGCTATTCTCACAGTTATCCAATGGAAGATTCAGCGCTAAGACATTATTGTTGAATCTTTCGTCTACATGTATAACGCCATTTCGGTAAGGTTCTATCTGTATAAGAACCAGTCTCTGCACCGGCAATCCCATAAATGTTTTCACATTCAGGAATTCCAACCCCTGAAAGAAATGTGTATTGCTTGGAAGGCTATTCCTAACCGTATCCTGAAGCTCTTTAATCGCAATTGGATCTACGGAATCGACATATTTCCAAGTGAACGTTTCTCTACTGACTGTCAACTGAATTACCTCTAAGAATTAATTATATAATTCTATATATGAAAAAAGGGGACCGAAGTCCCCTTTTTGTTTAGACCGCATAACGGTCTTGCATGATCGCCTTCATCATGATCGCCTCTGGAGTGAACTTTTCAGTATCACCTCCCAGAACGGATACCATGATCGCTGGAGAGAATCCAGATACCAGTGCAACTCCACGAGTGTCGTACTTCACTGGCACGTTATCATGTGCGTTCAAGTTCCAGAAAACGATCTTTGGCAGTTCGTATCCTGCAGACTCAAACTTACGACGGATCATCTGCATAGCAGAGTCGTCGAAACGTGCACATTGGTCAAACTGCATGTCAGACATGATCAGTAGAACCTCTGGCATTTCCTCTTGAGGAACGTTACCATCCTTAGCAGTCTTCAGGACTTTGTCCATCGCCTTCACCAAGTTGGTGTTCATACCCCAATTTGACTTAACCATTTGTTGAACCTTCTGAACGATGTTACCCTTCAGAAGTAGCAACTCTGGAGTTTCCGAGAAGGTCAGGAACATGTCCTTGAACTTTCCGGTGTTCTTATCAGCACAGTACAATCCCAGAGAGACTGCAACGTCCAGACAAGTGGTCACACTCTTGGAGTTACGTCCACCAGCAGGGCAGGTCATAGACCCAGAAACGTCAACCAGAGGTAGAACGTTTGCGTCGCCGATGAAGTTCTCCATCGCTTCCCATTGCTTTTGCAACAGGTCCAGTTCGGTCTTGTCGTAGTTCTTCACTCCGTAGATACCGATTGCACCCTTCAGCACATCGTATGGGTACACTGCACCCGAGTTGACCTTGACCTTTGGGTTATCACCCTTGATCAGAGCCTCGACATACTTCTTGTATTGTTCGGTGTGACGGTTGAACGCCTTCTTGTAACGTGCAGCCGCAACGGACGGCACATGCGAGAAGTTGATTTCATCCCATTCACCAGAACACATCTTCTGTTCAACCACGTTGGTCAATTCAACCAGACGCTTACGGTAGAACTTAGGAGTCCACCCGAAGTGTTGACGCATTTCTGCAGCCAGAGCACCCTTACGAGGCATCCACTTTGCGGCAAGACCATTGCCTTCGGTCAGAGCACGCTTGATCATCTCAAACGCAGTCTGCTTCAGAGCAGAGTTCTCGACGACAAGGATGTCGTCCCAACGACCTAGTTCAGGAGCCTTGAACATCAGACGAGCAGCAGACTCAGCGTCATGCTTGTCCAGATACTTCAGGATCTGACGGAAGATCTCACGTTCACCAGAACCCCCACGAGCATCACGTGCCCATGCGGCGATACGCAGAGCGATGTCTTTGTCTTCGACATACGCAGCAACAAAATCTTTGGTGATGTCCTTACCACGGCTTGCACCGATCTTGAAGAACAGGTCTACACACGCATTAGCGGTAGACTTACGAGCTTTCATACCATTGGTGGTACGAGCGGATTGATTAACAACAGCATTAGCAAAAGTGTTCATTTCAGTTTTCCTTAAATCAGCGGGTTAGTTTTTGCGGTTTTGATTAGAAGTCAAATGCAAATTGGTTGCTGAACCTAACCCAATTAAACAACAGGATAGTTTTCTACTTTTTGATTAAGGTGAGAACTCGAAACTCACCATCCATGATGCGGGTATTAATCCGCTAGTGGTTTGCAGAACCTATCCTATAAAACAACGGGATGATCGGGACGTTATTCGGTTTTCTTAAAACCACGCTCTTTCGGAAACCCAGCGTAAATCATCCAGTTCTCTGGCATCACCTATGCGATAGGCACATTGGTCTGCAATTCGGTGCAGCCCCTACTAGGGGTTCTCCAGCCTAGTCTACGAAACTTCACCTTTCGGTGTCCCTCCATTGTAGACGGGTTCACTATAGTACGTTAGTTTTACAGTGCAGAAATCATCCCAAACCTTTTTTGACTGAGAAGAATTCCCAATCGATGAAGCTATTATAACACAGTGAGGGATTTATGCAACAACTTTTTGGAGTATGTTGCATAAAAACAACGTTATGCAGCTTTACGTTGGACGTCAAGGATTCCCTTAAGACGGTCAGCAGCATAAGATGCCGCGAATGCCTTAGGTTTAACCATAGGCACGACGTTACAAGTCCCACGGATGTATCCAACCGCTTCGTTAATAACACAAGAAGACCCGTGCATTTCTGAAGGGTTGATGTCCAAGTGAACTTCAACTTCGCGGTCTTCCAGAACATCGTGCAATTGCAGATATAATTCTGCGATCTTGTACACTTCATTCATCAGACGCATACGAGGCTTGTTCTTCTTGTCGTATCCATAGTCCTTCTCACGTTGGACTTCTCCGAATACCTTCGCACCGTGTTTACCATCAATGTGAACGACGATAGCAAGCGTATAGTCCACGACCCATCCTTCTTTAAGGTGGATTCGTTCGGAGTCGCCTCCAATATAGATCTTGGTTTCTGGACTTTGTGCTTGTATGAAAGCACGAACTTCTTGTATATCTATCTTTCTTTGCATGATAAACTCCAGTGGTCCCGCCGTGTGGAATCGAACCACATCCTGGACCTTATCTAGATTAAGGTGTTATAAGCACCCCTGCTCTCCTTGAGCTACGGCGGGAGTTATTCCTTAAATCCTGCCTGACCACCTTGTTCACGGATCGCCTTGATAGCGTCTTCAAACAAAATTGGTCGAAAATCGGTTTGCTCTACACAAGCGCACCAATAACGAGGATCAACTTGTTCTTCTCTAGTGTGTCTATTATACACCATAACTCGGTTACTATGCAAGTGGCCATGGATGTTTGTTCCAAATCTATACAAGTTACTTTCGTGAACAGGAATATGACTCAGAATCATGCCATTCATGACATGGTATGCACGGATATCTCTGAAATATGGAGTATAGTCTTCCAACCTAAAGATATCGTGGTTCCCTTTAATAAGAACCTTGTCTCCATTAAGACGACTCAAAGTCTTAAGCGCCTTACGGTTAATAACAACGTCTCCCAAGTGGTAGACCTTGTCGCCAGGCTTGACGGTCTCATTCCATCGCCTGATCATTTCTTCATCCATCTCATCGGGGTTATCCCAAGGACGGAGTTTCGTTACACCATCGTCACGCATAAAGCGGCAAACGCCAGCATGACCAAAGTGCGTATCACTTGTTAAAAATACACTTGGCATTTGTCACCTCATAAAAATTTATTATAACACATCTTTTGTGGCATTGCAACACATTGTTGCGAAAATACAACTACTACAAAAGTATTCAAAATTGGCTCCGTCATATTTGGCATTTTAACTGGGCGGGAACGGAAGCACCCCAGATTAGTCGCGACACAACTTTGGCGGAGAGTGTGGGAATCGAACCCACTCACCCATTTCTGGATGACAGATTAGCAATCTGCTGCATTACCATCCTGCCCACTCTCCTAAACTTTGGTGCCCAAGGTGAGATTCGAACTCACACTCTACAGGGTTTGAATCTGCTGCCTCTACCAATTGGGCTACAAGGGCGATTGGTGGTCGGTACTGGGATCGAACCAGTGACCTCTTCCATGTCAAGGAAGTATTCTACCGCTGAAATAACCGACCGATATTTGGTGGACTGTATCAGAGTCGAACTGATGTCCAGGCTATTCGCCTGCTGTTAGCCATTTACACAGTCACAGCCCATATAGAAACACACTACACCTCTACCGCCTCAATGTCGTATACTAACACGAGCACGAGTAACATTTGATTACTTGTCTAGAATTTTCACCTTTTCAGGCAATAATGTGTTTTTATATGGTGGAGACGCCGGGATTCGAACCACGGACAAGCCCTTTCACAGAGGGAAGCTTAAAGTGTTTGCTGGAACAATTCTTGCACAGAATTGGTTTTTTGCTGTGCTATGCTACCGTTACATCACATCTCCAAAATCTTAATGAAACACACTGATCCCAGATTGTTTAGACGCCTTTGGGGTAGGTAACAATCTTCCCATCCTCTGGCGCGGTCTAGTGGCTCGAAAGCAACGTAGCATCAAGTAACTTGCTCGCCTGCCGGCGCATCCAGAGGTTACGAAATGTCAATGCGTTTCATTAAGATGACATACTACTTATCCTATTATACTCCATATGTCAGGGAGAATCTTGGCAGTGAGAAAGGGATTCGAACCCTTGTGCCCCTTGCGGGACGCACTCCTTTCCAGGGAGGCCGATTAGACCAACTCTCGCATCTCACTATAAAAACAACAGGATAGGTTTTTAAACGATGGGAATCGAACCCACTACAGTTTGCTTTGCAGGCAAATGCTCTACCTATGAGCTACGTTCGCGATGAGCGAAAATTTGTTTGCTGTAACTATCCTATAACTTGGCACCGTAGACGGGAATCAAACCCGCCGCATTCTGATCGACAGTCAGTTATCACCATCAGGTGATCTCTACGGTATAAATTGGTGGAGACCGAGGAAATCGAATCCTTCTAGACACCCTCCTTGCAAGGGAGAGCCGTAGCCCACTACTGCCCCCAATATTCTTGGTCTCGGACACAGGCTTCGAACCTGCACCTTCCTAGCCCCAAACTAGGTGGACTTCCTATTATCCCAATCCGAGATTAAAAAAAACTTCTTTGCTCCGTACACTGGAATCGAACCAGTCTAATCATTGATTAACAGTCAAG
>VFQS010000035.1_pt1 | contig 207642 bp, 249 predicted proteins | sample 3512361 | NCBI WGS metagenome assembly VFQS01 (sample SAMN10412375, study PRJNA504923) | tailings metagenome | isolation source: Relicate 1 Philex TSF3 active mining | place: Philippines | reverse complement strand
GGACTTGGTCTTTGGTATAAGGGCGACAATATAGTGCAGTGCACACGCTACCTGGCATATGTAGCAAAAGCGTTATACCAATATGCTTTTAAAAAATAAAACTAGCACCCTATTTAAAAGGGGGGAAAGAAGGACAACATGAAAAAGATTATTCTAGGTAACCTTGTCAGCAATATCATCTGGATGGTAGTAGCAACCGTTGGTGCCATCGGATTCGTTCTGTTCACAGATAAAGGAAACAAATAATACATGAAAAAGATCACAGCAATCACCACAGCAATAGCATTTGTTGTTGCCAGCATGTGGCTCTACATCAGAAAAGCCACATTCTTTAAATGGGAGAAGAAATAATGAATAACATAGCCATCATTTCACTAGTCATGTCTCACATGCTTGTGCTATACATTGGATCTAGACTCACTGCAAGGCTTATCTACAACGACATCAAAGCTAATTATTATGTAGATGAGTTCGTTCGAGTAATCGAAGAAGTAAAGTCTCGACGTAACCACCCCACCGCTAGGCCTCAGTTTTATGACTGGGAGACTGAAGAAAAGTTCGAAGACATCATCGATAACTTCGACAACTAATCATTCTAAACTACCTCTAACAAAAGGGGGGCAAATATAGAAAGGGGTGATGAGTGTTCGATTGGTTATTTGATTTAATCGGAGATCTAATAGATGCTATATTCGGAAACTAATGAAAGGAAAGACCATGCGTAAGCTTGGAGAACTGCTTGGTAAAACCACAGCAGGAACTAAGGAACTGGTAAAGACCTCGGTCAGCGGTTCCAAGAAGGTGGCTTCTGTCACCAAAACAGCAGTCAAAGATGCAAAAACTGACTTTGTTGCTGGCTTCAAAGCTACTTCCAATGCGCCTGCTGCACCAGTAATGGATGCAACAGAAGTTATTGAAGTAACGGAGTAAAACCAAAAGGGGGGATTGCGTATCTAGCGCAATTCTCTTATGCAATATCATATCAACAATATATCCCATAATATCACAGAAAGTACAATATCATGTCAACACTGAGCAATATGTTCGGTATCAACAGCGATGATCTCGCTCTTGTTACCGAAAATCCAGATGCATTCAAGAGCCAAAGCAACACCACGCAACTTCGTAAGGACAAGCGGGTGAAGGCCAAGGGTTCTATCAATGGCATCGAAATCCCAACCTATATCACGCTTGAGAGCGCCTACTGGACGCGTCTCACCGTTCGTGACCACTTCATCAACCGTGCTGGAGCAGAAGCACGCACCAGCCAAGTCTTTGGTGGCGTCTTCAAGCCAGTCAAACTGAAGGTTGAAGTTGAAGTCAACGGTAAGACCATGCTCTTGCAGGAACTCATCCGTGACCTCATCGCTGAGACTTCCGCAGGCAAGTCTGCTGATGAAATCAACCGTATCATCGAAGACACGAATCTTCTTCGTGGATTTGCTGATGGAATGCCGTTGATGTTCCAGCAGATGGGTGCCAGCGAGAATGGCTTCCAGCACGCAATTGAAATCTTCCGTTCTGCAGGAGCAGTGGACGACCTCGCCTCGTTGAAGGGCAACACTCGTTTCCACACCTGCTATGACATGAAGGAAAAGCAGGGTCTTGAAGTTGTGGCCTTCGAACTTGGTTCGGCAGACCGCAGCCAGTCTAAGACTGGACAGGGCTTTACTGACATCGTTGATGCAGTAATCAGCAACCTCGTGCGTGTCATTGGTCACAAGACCAGTGCTGCCATTCTTCGCAAGGAGATTGAAGAGCAAGTTGCAAGCCTTTCGCAGGCTGACATCAAGGCTAAGCAGACAAAGATTGATTCTGAACTGGCAATGAGCCGTCAGTATCCAGTCATCTGGTCTGGTGCTGCGCGTCAGAAGGATGTCACCGCTACTGGTGATGTCGTCACCCGTGACAAGTACAATGCTGTCAACGCCCCATGTGGACGCTGGACTGTGCTTGCCAATGGACAGACGATTGATATGGATGTCTGGTCTAACTCGACCAAGCAGCCAGTCAATGCTGTGACCACAGCAACTGCAGCTGTAGACACAACGGTAAAGCCGTTCTAACTACAGTCAACTTCTAAGTTCTACTCTGGGATGGGTACCTGATCGGCCTGTCCCAGAGTAAACTTGGTAAAAAAAAATAATACTAGACCCTTAGTGAAAGGAAGGCTCTATGTATATCTTGGCATTGGCTATCCTTCTTGGACTTGCTGTGGCAACCGTCACAGACATCGTCTATGAAGTCGCACCAGTTATCAACAAGATCAAGTACCTGCAGAACCCAGAGATTCTGTTCCCACTTCTCGCCGTCGTGGCAGTGTGGGTTACCGATACCTCTATTCTCGGTGCCTATGGTCTTGGTGGAGACAACTGGCTTGATGTCGTTGGTTCGGGTTTGGCAGTTGCCGGCTTGACCAAGGCTTCAGATGCTGTAGTTAACTATCTGAACAAGTAATTAACTATAGAACACGGTGTTAGCGTGGGTGGTGGATCTTGTAGGTATTCGCCACCCACACTAACTATAATATTATTTTTTTATTCTAATTCAAAAGGAAATACGATGACATCACCGCTAGAGATCATCCTCACCACAGGATGGATGAAGGACGCTGCATGTGTGGGCAACACAGAAGCAGATTGGTTCCCAGAAAATGGGCTTACAGAAAAAGTAAAGTTAGCAAAAGTTATCTGTAACCAATGTGCAGTGCAGAAAGAATGTTTAGACTACGCAGTGCAAAGACCAGAGCTTCTGGGTATCTGGGGTGGCAAGTCACACAGGCAACGACGTAACATACGCATGGGAAGGCCGGCAAAGTGAATGAATATCCAGCAAATTATCCTCGCCATGGTTTTCACATCTGTAGCGGGTGTGGCAATATGGCTCCGCATCATACTCAAGAGAACTCTCCAGATAATGGATGGTCATTTGATATCAATACCTTCGGGTACTACGGTGGCTTCACAGACAACTACGATTTCCCGGCAACACACGTAACACTCTGCCACGACTGTGTACTCAGAATGCTTAATATGTTCCCACTATTAGGCATCATGCTAGGTAACGGATGTCACAGTATGTTTGGCCCCAAAGATAAACCATGCTGCAAATATGCATGGAAAGCAGAATCCATTGGAGATGCCAGCATCACTTGGGTAGCTACCGAAGACGGAGAGTCTTGGACTGTATTGTAAGGCTTCTTCCCTATAGGCTTATCTATGTTTGTCTATAGGGAAGTAGTATACCCATTAGCCTTGCTTTTCGGGGGGGACCCGCGAAGCGGGGGGGTCCCCGATCTATAGCGTACAGCCCTTGTGGCTGTATAAGAAAAAAAAATAAGCCTAGGCTTTAGTCCGCCGGCTTAAAAACTTTTTCTACTACGTGTTGCCATAAGCATCCAGTACTTGCTATACTCTATGTATCAAGTAGTTTACGACGATAGGAGAAATACAAGATGCCTCGGCAGCATCAATCAAAAGCAATTAAACGGGTCTTTTCAGAACTGACAAGACTAGGCTTTGTAGTAGAGCAAAAGAAATCTGGGTCATATAGGATTGTGCCCCCTTCAACAATCCAAGGACCCATATACACAACTCATGGCACAGAGTCGGCATTGCACCCAATGCGCCGTGACTTCAAGAAATATTATAATATAAACTTAAGCTCTATCTCCTAGATAATGCGGTTTACTCCTTGTAGGTGTGAGGTAATTCCAGTTAATTCTGGGTTACTTCACACCTTTATTATTACTCTTCAAGTATAATAATAAGAATTAAAATAAGGTTAATATTAAGAATAAATGTTATCAATATGGCCAAATCCCCCTCTCGCAGGGGTGGACCCATTTATAAACATATATAAACTTTATAAACATATATAAACATGTATGTGTGTACACATGAGTATCCATCCGTGTACACAATATACGCATAACTCAAAACAATGCCTAATCACTCTCAGAAATAATATGAGGATCATTTATGAATAAGCCCACAGTTGTAGTAGAACAGTTTCTTTCTGATCTACTCAATGACCTATATCCTTCCCTACAGAATACAGAGTCTTATCTCTATGGTATAGAAGATAACGATGAGTATGTTTCTGGGGCGGCCGATTTCCTTTCTAAAGATAAAGATATTTATTCTTTAATAGAACAGGATTCAACAAAGGCCTACACCCAGATATATGACATACTCTGCTTTTTTACTTTTGGATGGGCAGCTCCCTTCACGAAAGAAGATGATTCGCCACCCAGTCAACACCCAGATAGAATAAGAATACTTTTATCTATTTTTACTTACGCAGATGGAACTATCGTATCAGCAATGAAACGTTGCGACGATTCTACACAGGAGCTTGCTTTCCAGCATGGAGAGCAGTCAGGTCCTTTACACGATGTTCTTAAATCCGTCTATAGTTAAATAATAAAAAAGGTCAAAAAATTACAAAAAATTTTGCGGCGGATCGCCTTGGTAGCTCAGGGGATAGAGCATCGGACTTCTAATCCGCAGGTCGTACGTTCAAATCGTACCCAAGGCACAAGGCATGGTAAGTAAAAGCAATGGCTTATTACCAGCCATCAACAGTGTAATCCCCGGGCATAACTTGCCCTTGTGTGACAATAACCAACCAAAGATTGAGTCTGATACCTCCAGTTAAGAATCTCTTTGTGTCCACCCATATTACCCCATATTGGGTGCCGGGGTTTACACCCCTTTTTTTAGAAAGGCACTACCTAGTATATTAGAAAGAAGAATATGAGCATTGTAGAAGAACAGAAAATTACTGGCCCGGTCGCCCTTCCCAACAGAATTCCATTGACAGATGACCCTAAAATTAGGGGAATCTTAGCAGTGCATTATAGTCTGTGGCAGGGCCGCGAATTCATTGAGCACCAGGGCCAACATTTGCCTGTGTACAAGCCGGCACATGAAGGATATAAATCCGTAGTTGTGCCCTCAGAAAATGGTTATAACTTTCTGTGGATTACCCAGAATATGAATAAAGATAACACCTATGGATCAATAGCAATCCGTAGAGCCAGACAGCTTGGCGACGACAAGATGATCACCTGGATCGTAGACAATAACAACAGTAAGTTTGCCTACGTAGGAGGCATTCATACCACCCATTACTTCAATGGTGATCAAGATGTGCTAATTGAAAGATACGTAGAAGGCCAGACTGAAGTCGTTTACACGAACATGCCCTTCTACTTCCAAGCTAAATCTAAATACTAAAATTGTTATTGCTCTAATTTTATATAGGTTTGCCCGCCAATCCTATATAATAATATATGAGTTGTAATAATAAAAACAATTTTATTCACAAACTTGCTTTATTTTCAAATTTATACTATAATATTTATATACCTTTTTACACCTAAATTACACACAGAAAACGGAGATTGACATGGCAAAGCCATCGAAAGCCCCACTTATCCAGGAATTTATCGACAAGAACGTAAACAAAGTTTACTCAACGAAAGAGATGTGCGCAGCGATTGGCGTCAGCCTTCCAACGCTTCTCTCTTTCATCAAGAACAACACAAACCGTTTTGAGCAGATGCAGTACGGTGTTTACAAGATCACCGAAAGTGGTCAGCAATTCATTTCAAACGAGAGCTAATAGTTACTTTATTCTTAACTAAAGTTACTATTAATGCATCGTCTATATAACATAGATGATGCGCAGGCCCGTCTGCTTTGAAAGGCTATCATTAGTTTTTAGCATTCCCCCAGCAATGGGGGGTGCTAATTCTAAAGATTAAAGTAGACCCCACCAAGGAGTATTGGTATAGATACTTACAACAAAACATTATGTGATATAATAGAAACAATGCCCGTAACATGCGGGCAGGGGAATAATCCCTAACGTAACAGAGAAATACTGTGAAGTCGGAGATGGCTAACCTGCCACTGTGATGGGCATTTCGTATATGTCCGCACATCTTCGGTTTCGCAACCTGCGCCGTACTAATGGTGTTTCGCTAACACCAGACAAAGACGAAAAGGAGCGAACACGAAATGCAAGTAAAATACAAAAAAGCAATACTGACATCGATCATAGCAGGAATGTTCCTTTCTGCTGGCATAAGCAATTCACTTGCTGAGCCAGTTCAGGAACCCCCTAGTACCCTTTGGGTACAAAATGCACCTGATCTGATAGAAGTAAAAGATAATCTTGAGCCTATTGCGTTCAAGCACGGAGACATATCCTGGCTTCCAAGACTAGCCGAACAGGCTGGTTGGCCACGTAAAACATGGAAGAAGCTAGGTCAGATTATTCTCCGTGAATCTGGTGGATGCCCCAATCGAGTTGGTGGTTCCATAGTTGACAAGAACTGCAACATAGTTGGACATACTGGTGCAACTAATAAGTCTGATTCAGGACTATTGCAGATCAATGGAGTCAACTGGGATCCCAAAAGATCAGGCAGACAGCTACTCTGTGCAGAGCATAAAATCTGCACTCAACAACAATTACTGGATCCAGTTACCAATCTCGCTGCCGGATACATCTTGTATCAGAAAGCTGGTTGGGATCCTTGGGACCCATGTGCATGGGGACCAGAGTACGCACATAGGTGCAAATCCAGTAATTAAACATAATAAACGTTATGACTAAAAGGGGGGGCCTTGTGCCCCTCCTTTTTGTTAACCCAAAATAGAGCATACAATCGAACTAAAGAAAGGCTAGTTCATGTTACTTAGTATGATGTTAATTTTGGCTGTAACTTCAACCCTATTGGAGTTGATGATTGCATCTAAAATTAAATGGTGGAGAGTCAAGTCCCACGATAGTAAACTATTCAACATGTTGAACTCTTTGTTCTTATCATTCTTGGTAGGTCTGGCATTCAGTGCTTCTGGCCTGATTGCCATGGGTGCAGGTGTAATATCAACCGTGTTGTCTGTTCCTGGTTATCAATTCCTTTATTGGAATTATGATAGTCCAGCAGCACAAAGACACGGTGGTAATATGATGTTACATCTCAAAGCAAAGTGGTTTCAAGCAATCAAAGATTTCTTTACACTTGTGTACAAAATCTTGAGAATAATTACGTTCCCTATCTGGGGAACTAGATGGGCAGTAAATAAGGTAAAAGCAATTAAGGCAAAATAAAAAAAACGAGTAGACCGTAGGAGGTAACGTGTCACTAATTACATATCGTCCAATTGTGCGACTTCGATCAGAAGTTGATGGTCCACTTCGTAGCATGAATGATTACCAGTTCGGATTTTACGATACTGGTTTTCTTCGGCAAGCTATGAAGTCCCAGCCAAATGCGACAAACTTTAGAATGGCAACTATGCCCATTCCACAAAATCCACATGAAGCACGCATAGCCGAACAAATTATTCGGCACCCAGATGTGTGCTACGCTGTGGTAGATAAGAATAAGATTGCAATTGTTATTGTAGAGAACAATCCAGGATGGTTGTCAATCTTTAATGAAATGGGGTACGAAGTCTTTGCTGGCGATAAGACTGGCAAACGACTCAAGACCTTTCACCGTCCAGCATTGTTGAACGCTCACTTTGAAAAAGATGAGATTAACGTTCACATTGCTGAACCAACAGAATACAGTCCATGGGATTTCGATGAGAACCAAGGACAAGTTTCAGCCCGATTCTGTGATCCATCTATCACAAGCCGTCTTCTTGATGGTGGTTTTGTTATCTCTCGCAAGTTTGTTCAACGCGCAGTAGAGAACATTCCAATGTATCATCCAGAAGACAGCACTGATACCAAAGAATATTATTATGATTGGCGTATTCGTAAGAAGCTTGTAAAGAATCTTATGAAGGCCCCAATCCTTAATGTTCGTATTATATTTGAGGAAGGCTTTCTCAAGGGCAATGCAATTGTTGTTGACGAAGATCAAATGCCTGAAGGCGTTGACGTCATCACTACCCGTGAGAATATCAAATCTGAAATCAAATATCACAACGGTTATCAGTTTCTTGCAGAACCTCAAGGTTCTCACGAACGAGTAATCACAGACGATCAAACCGTTATCAATCTTGATAATCTTTTCAAACTGTCAGACATGGAATATTGGCTGACTGAAGAATATGAAAAGATGTTCAATGACGCCATAAACTCTCGACTTCTTACCAACTGGCAAGAAATTTACAAACGTCAGTTTCGTAATATTGCGTCAGCCGAGGATGAAGAAGCAAACTCTCGTATGTCCTATGTAGGATATCGTTGGGTTGCAAGCGGTATGAAGATTACCGATTCTCCTTGGCTGTTTGAAACTTTGGCTACTAGCCACGCTAAGCCATTTCAAAAGCGTATTCCCATTCCTTGCACAGTTTATGAGCAGGTCATTCCAGAGTCTTTGGCTCGAATGGCCGGTTATGATATTGAAGTCGAAACAGAAACCATTCAACGTATCAACGAGCTTGGAGTTCATGTCGTTAACGATATTGACTGGCTTGAGATGTATGAATCTCATGGCGGTCATGACGAGGACGACTATTTCAAATGCTTCTATCGCACCATTGTTGGCGGAGAACAATTTGATGGTGAACGTGTAGTTATCATTTGTCGTTCTCCAAATGGCTATGGTGAGTACTCAATCTTTAGATATGTTGAAGGACAATGGTGTCCTACATGGCATGAAGCAGATGGTACGCCAATCCAGTTTCCAGAAGTTTCTGGACGTGGATGGCCCACTCGTTTGAGTGATGCAATCTATTATGGAGATGTTAAGTATGACAAGCTTCCTTCTGAGTATCAGAAGAAAGTAAAGCCAACTGGTCATTATACACCAGATGATGTTATCCGCGATATGCGGGTAGCCATGTCTGGTGGTAACGTTGGCGGCTACGTAAATGCTGTCATGGCACACTCTCTCGTGCTTCATGCTCATCGACCAAACCAACTCTGCTCTATGGAGAAAGCAATCGACAAGTGCATTAATCCAGATTTTATCGAAGATGTTCTTGCTATCGACGCCGAAGCAAGACAAATTGTTCGTGAAATCATTGAATCTCAACAACCTGTCGACATTGATTTCTGGAGCCGTAGAGGGTTTTCTCGATATCTTAAAGATGGAGAGACTGTAGATCTTTTCGAAGGAAAGATCACTCACATGAACGCTCTGTGCCAACAGAAGTATCGTGAGTATTGCGAACGCATTCGTGAATGGTCTCAAGCAAATGCTGGCCCACCACAGATTGTCCACGATCTTGGTAAGCGTTTGTACTTCCATGCACTACCAATCGTTCGCAACTTTAGAAGCACGATATATACTGTCAACACTTCTGAAGCCACTCAAGCAACAGGTACAATTGTTCGCAATTCTTGGGAGCAATTGTATTCTGATATCGTAGAAGTAATTGAATCCTTTGATAGAGAAGAAGATAGGCATGACTTCGTTCTTGCTATGTATTCTGTATCTCTCAAAGTTCCAACTTCCAGTGGAAAAATAACCGATCAAATTGTAATGAATCGGTTTGTTTATCCTTATCTGGAAGCTGCTTTACAGTTCTATGGTATCGCAAATACCATTGTCTTTTCTCCTACTAAGACTGGAGATGTCAATATCTTCAGTATGGAGAACAAGCAATGGAAGTATGCTGATTCCGATGGAAATGTTGTAACTTACAACGATCCACTTGAGTTTCAGAATGCACACAGAGCAGATAGCACAGTTGTATTTACAACTCCAGAACCGCCAGTTAGAACATCTACAGTATCACGTTATTAGCAATGAATGGTGGGGGCCATCACCAACCCCCACCATTCTACCAACCAACCCGGAAGGAGTGCCACATGAGCACGACTACAGTATATCACAACACAGATCCAATTGATCAGATGTTCAACAATATTCGAGATATTGTTGCATCTCAATACCAGAGACCAGACTATTCTTTATTCTTTCAAGAACCTAAGAATTCTGTTGCTTACAAGCTTGGTAAATTTAGTCGCAAGACTGTATCTTATTTTAAGAGATCAGAAGTCAAAACTGCTGCATTGATTGCAACTTGGGCAGTTGAGACTCTTGCATATGCATTTACATTCCTTGTAATCTTGGCATCTGGTGCTTATATTACTGCTGCTCTTTGGACTGCAATGTACACATACATCACTTATGCATTCTTTGCAATGCTGCGCGATGCTGCATTTGCAAATGTTCTACTTGGTAGAAAGTAATTAAATGTCTAATAAATATTCTCAGATTAACAGTTATGTTTCTAATTCGGAAGAAGAAATTACGGGTATTAAAACTTCGTTTGAAGAGCACGTTTCTCTTGCCGGAAAAGAAACATATCGACCAAGAGTTATGTATTATAACTTCTTTGGTAACAAAATTTTTGGCATAGTCTCTAGGCCATATGTTGATCAGACTGATTATATTAGCTCTCTTGCAGAAATGATGTATGCATACTCTGCATTGACCGCATCATCTGCAGCAATACTTCTAGATAGCAATATTACTAAGGGCGGACAGATCGTTGGAAACTGCTTAAATGCATATTTTGTTTCTAACGAATCTGCTCATGCGGTAACTCTTCCGTATGAGCACGCCCCAGATAATAAAGTTATTTGGAAAACTTCTGAAGAAACAATCAAAGAAGTTGATATGAGTAAAAATACTGGCATGCCACAGGAAATGTTAGAATTAGCATATGCGTTTTCGCATGTAGATGATTCTCCATTTTCAATGCCTGAACTTTTATCTTATTATACTTCTATGGGTTTTGTCTTCAGAGCATTCAAAACATTAGGTTATACCTATATTGATTACACAGAAAATAACACTTAACATATGAATACCCCTAAACCCCCCCAAACAGATCAAGCCTTGTATTGTTCTGTAAAGGATAAAACTGTATTAGTATATACTAAAACAGAACCTTTGACAGACGAACAATTAGAAGAAATGATGATAGAATCTGTACCTTACGGTTACATAGAATCATTTATTTAAGGAAAATATGACCATTACATTACGACCATACCAAACAGAGGCTTTAGACTCTATTGTTAATTATCTTGAAAAAGGAATTAATCGACAACTAGTAGTCTTGCCAACTGGTGCAGGTAAGACCGTAATATTTAGTCATCTTCCTCAAATAATTTCTGATAGTTTACCAATGCTTGTTTTAGCTCATCGTGGTGAGCTACTCATCCAAGCTAAGGATAAGATTTTAAGATCTAATCCTGGGCTTGATGTACAAACAGAAAAGGCAGAAGATACTGCTGAGCTAGACGGCGATGTAGTAGTTGCTTCTGTTCCTACTTTGGGTAGGGCGGATTCTAAAAGACTTTCTAAATTTCCTAAAGATTATTTTAAAACTATTATAGTTGATGAAGCTCATCACGCTGCAGCTGAATCCTATAGAAGGATCTTAGATTATTTTACTCCTAAGCTTTTGCTTGGAGTAACAGCAACTCCTCAACGATCTGATTCGGTTCGTTTGACCGATGTCTTTGATGAGATTGTATATTATAAAAATATAATTGATCTTATTCAAGACGGTTATCTCTGTAGACTAGTTGGCTACAGAGTAAAAACAGATACCGATATTTCAGAAGTGGAGACTTCACATGGCGACTATATGGCCTCGCAATTGGAAGATACTATTAATACTCCTGGGCGTAATGCTATTGTTGTTAAATCTTATTTGGAATTTGCTCCGAACAAGAAAGCAATCGTATTCGCATCCGGAGTTGACCACGCCAGGGACCTGGCCACATCCTTTGCGCAAAAGCAAATACCTGTACGAGTAGTACTAGGTGACACACCAGATGAAGAAAGAAAAGAAATCTTTTCTAAATTTTCATCTGGTGAAATTAAAGTAATTGTTAATGTAGGTGTACTAACCGAAGGATTCGATGAACCCTCCGTCGAATCAATTATCCTAGCAAGACCTACTAGATCATCTTTACTTTATACTCAAATAGTAGGACGTGGTACACGTCTATTTGAAGGTAAAGAACACTGCATTATCATAGATATTGCTGACATGACCAAGGGCAAGAAGCCTCTTGGTTTACCAACTCTGTTGGGCATGCCGGCAGATTTTGATTTGCAGGGTAGTGATCTATTGGACATTGCTGAAAAATACAAAGAGCTTGAAGCTTATTGTCCAGGAGAAGCAGTACGTGTACTCTCTCCTGATGACATAGACTTAGCATATAAGCGTATTGATCTCTTCATGCCTCCCCCACCTAATGAATTCATTATGCAGTATTCCAGCTTTGTTTGGGCTGAAATTGCAGAAGGTGAGTATCACCTTGGATTGAATAACAATGAATCATTAAAGATATTTACTGATACTCTTGGTAGAATAGCTGTAGCTCATATTCAAAAGACTACTGTTGGTAACCCTCCGACAGTAACTATTTTGGGCTATCCAGCTGATATCAGAGAAGCATTTGCACGCAGTGACAAATGGGTGATGAATAATCGTTCACACTCAGTAAACCTTATCGACAACACGGCTGCTTGGAGAACTGATTATCCAACCGATAAACAAATTAAACTACTTAAGCGTATCGGTGTACCAGTTACAGCAGACATGACCAAAGGAACAGCAAGTAATATTATTTCTAAATATTACGAAGCTAATCCTAAACCAAAATGGCTTGAAAACAAAATAGCCTATAGTAAAAAATGGAATTAATAAATGACTCGTCTATTGGCTAAACACCCAACAATTCAACCAGAAGCATACCAAAGAAACAAAGATCTTTTGGATACAAGAGTTAAATGTTTATATTTGCCTTGTTCTGATCTTATGTATCCTGAATTGTTATTTGATACTCCATCAAATATTAAACAAAAGATATTTTATAATTCAGAAGAAATTTATTTACTTCCTTTACATCCTTATTATCATATTTATATTGATAGAACATGTCAGTATGAACTAAAGAATGTCAATGCAGTTGCAACATACATCTATCGTCAATCAGTTCGTTCTTTTATAGGAAAGAACAGTATTGATGCAATTCACGGAGATGTATTATTCTTTGGCTCTGCTGACATTAATACAAAAGAAAATGATGATGTGGACTATTCTGTTCCATATGAAATCGTAGAACAAATAGCTAGATATTATGATTTTAATATTGTTCCATCTAGTTAAAATAAAAAAATAGGGTTCGTCTGAATTCCTATAAAGGAGACATTCGTGTCACTCAGTGTAATGATAAATCAAACAGCAGATGACATTAATACGTTAATCACTGTTAAAAATTATTTAGATAAATTAGCTAATAGAACTTATTATGTTGAAAACCCAAATCTTAAGACTCTTGAAGAGTGCATAGATTGGGTAGAAAATATTCTATCAGTTCTTACTAATCCAGAATTTGGTCAAGAAGAATTTTTTGACCCAAGTGATTTAATGGATTAATAACTGCCCAGGTGGCGGAATTGGTAGACGCAAGGGGCTTAAACCCCCTCGCTATGTAAAATAGCGTACGGGTTCGACTCCCGTCTTGGGCACTCACACAGAAAGTTCAATATGCACGATTTGCCAGTTAATAAGAATATATTACATAATATATCATGGATGGATAATGCAGCCTGTAAAGGTTTGACTGATATATTCTTTGGTAAGTATGCAGAAAGACCACAAGCTACTGTGCGTCGTGAAGCACGAGCCAAATCAATATGCAGTAAGTGCCCAGTATTTGATCGTTGCCGTGAGTATGCTAGATCCAATATGGAAGTTGGATATTGGGCTGGCGAAAATGAATACGATAGATACATAGCTGTATCTCCAAAAAGAATTCCTAGTGTTCACGCTAGAGGATTGAAAGCATATGTTAATAGATTAAATTCACAGAAGGAGAATGAAAATGAGCAAGCTTCCGAAGCCAACTAAAACACAAGTGAATAGCGTAAAGCAGAACCTTGCACAAGTTATTTATGATCGCCGCACTTCACTTGGCGTAACTCAAGAGTCTTTGGCTAATAACATTGGCGTAGATAGAAAAACAATTAATCGTATCGAGAATGGACATTTCTCTCCAAACCTTGATACACTAGTACGTATATTTACGGCACTCAATATCAAATCACAAAATGTGTTTGGTAAAAATTAAGGAACAAATATGAAAAAGGTTATTCTTGCCGCACTTGCTGTGGTATCACTTGCTGCTTGCGGTAAGGAAACCGTAAGAGAGGTACTCGTTACCGTCCCTCTTACACCCTCATCTACTGAAGCTCCAGCTGCAGAACTAAACAAGTTTGATCAATACTTGTACTCAATGTATGATAGTGCTGCTCAATCACGTGAGTGGACAGATGCTGAGTTGCTTGAGTTTGGATCAATTGTTTGTGATTCTTTTGATGCTGGTTTGAGTCTGAGCAAAGTACTTTCTGTATTTGATCAGTATTCATCAGGTTCATACGATGATGAATTCTTCGTTGCCGTAATTGGTAGTGCTGTTATGTACCTGTGCCCAAATCATTTGTCGTACGTGCAATCTCAAATATAATTACAGGAATGTCAACATATTTTTATTCTCGCTCTGTAGTAGATCCATATTTAGATTATCAATCTATTGATTATTCAGATGTATCTAAAAGTGATTATTCATTTTTATCTGTTGCTACTAAGTTAGCTGCAACCTCTGATAATCGATTTAGAGTTGGTGCACTTGTAGTGAAGTCTGGTCGAGTGTTTGGCGGAAGCGCCAATATTACTAAGCGTTCACCAAGCACACCCCCTAATCGATTTTCTACACATGCTGAAATCGCAGCTTTAAAAGTAGCATCACAGACACATGATTCTACTCTTTATATATCTAGACTTAGTTCTACTGATACATTAGCACTTGCTCGCCCATGTGCTTGGTGTATTCAGGAAATACTTGAGTCTGGCGTATACAGAGTAGTTTATACTGTAAATGATAATTCTGCTAAATATTTTTATACATCTACAATAGGTTGGAATTAGTTTAACTATTGGCAAGTAGCTCAGTTGGCAGAGCAAGGGACTGTTAATCCCTGGGTCGCAGGTTCGAGCCCTGCCTTGCCAGCTATGGATATAATTAAATCATTACTTTTTCCCGGTTCATTTGATGCAGATTTAAGACCAATGTTATTTCTTATTGCCATAATGCTAGGTTCATTAGCTTATGTCATTAAAAAAAATTGGAAAGAAATCAAAGATGAATTTGAATCGGACTGGGAAATAAAATAATATAATATAATATAAGGAGTTATATGAGAAGGGCTATCTCCTGGATTGCTTCCGTCGCTTTAATCGGAAGTTTATTTTTTATTAACAATCCTCAAGTTAATGCCAAGGCACCAGTCGATGTAATGCAGGCTACTGGTCCTGTATTATTTAAGATGAATTTAACTAAAGCTATTCCACGGATTTCAGCAAACATCCCGTATGATTCGGGATACAAGGGACAAGGTAGCTACGTAGTAGTTATTGATTCTGGTGTGCAATCTGATCATCCATTCCTTGCAGGCAAAGTTGCTCTCGAAGCATGCTTTGCTCCTGTCTGCCCTAACGGTACCACTAAGCAGATTGGACCGGGAGCTGCTAAGCCAGTTCACTGGCACGGCACTCACGTAGCTGGAATTATTGCAGGTTCTAATTCTACAATGCACGGTGTTGCACCAGAAGCAAAGATTATTGCTATCAATATCTTTAATTCTTCTGGTTCAACTTACGATGACAATATTATTGAAGCTCTTACTTGGGTTGATTCAATCTCAAGTGATTATAATATTGCTTCTGTAAACATGTCTTTAGGCACTAGTCAAGTATTTAAGACTTCATGCAATAATTATATTCCAGCACTTACCTCTATTATTGCTACACTTAAATCAAAAAATATTGCAACAGTTGTTGCTGCTGGAAACTCTTATTCTTATGGAATGAGTTCTCCTGCATGCATTACTGATACCGTAAGCGTTGCAGCAACATACGTTGATAGAGATCTTGTCACAAACTTTTCTAATGTTCATGAAGACACAGATCTTTCTGCACCCGGTTATGCTATATATTCTTCTGATTCTTATTCATCATATCGTGTAGCATCGGGTACATCCATGGCAGCTCCTATGGTAGCTGGATCATACGCTGTATACCGTTCTAAATTTGGTATTCAGTCAGTTGATAAAGTCACATCTGACTTTAGAACAACTGGCATTGAAGCCAAAGACGATTTTACTACTTTGTCTACAAAACGTATAGATTTTAAATCTTTATTTAACAATGGATTACCTTCACCCACTACAACCATTCCATCAACAACAACAACCACTCTACCCGGAGCAACGACCACAACAACTATACCTCCAGCAGATGATGAAGTTGAGTTTGGTTTGGCTACTCCTTACATTGTATCTTTAAAGAAATATAAACCAAATACATCTTATATGTATATTGATTTTGTTTATAGATACAACGAAGTTTCTACTGTAGCTTCATTCATCTTAGAATGTAGATATAACGGTTTGCCAAACGCTACTCGAACTCTTGCCAATCGCAATAGAAATTATAATAGTTATTTTGTTAAAATTTCTACTGTGTCCATTCGATCTTGTAGAATGGCAGCCGCTGCACAGGACGGAACTATAGGAGATTACACTAGGTTTGTATTGGTTAAATAATTTTAACTAAAAACAAAGCGGTTGTTGCGCCTTTAGCTCAGTCGGTAGAGCACCGGACTTTTAATCCGTTGGTCCTGGGTTCGAACCCCAGAGGGCGCACTCGTTGCCAGAAATAAAATCATACAGTGATATGACTTTCTGGCACATTATCACAAAGGAACATTATGAAAAAGAAATCTAAACTTTGGTTAGCTGTACCAGCGTTGTTTATTGGTTCATTTTATTCTTCAGATAAAGCTTTAGCTGAAGATATGCAACCACAAACTGTATACATGTATGATACCGAGCTAGGCACTGAAGCTTACGAATTATTAATAACTTATTCTAATGGTGGACATTCCACTATTGGTCAGGTATTAAAAGACGCAGGTGTAACTACTGTAGCACCTGGCATTGGATTTGGTGTTGGATCTGGCGGTAACGGATATCGGCCAAATGTTATGATTGTCATTTGGTCAGATGAAACAATTGATCTTGACGCTGCTCGTGCAGCTATTAAGTCTTTTGTAAATGTTCCAACTACACCAGTAACTACCAATGGTGATTGTGCTATTGCATGTGATGGATCTGTTCAATCTGAACCTGCTGTTCAGACGAATGAGAATCTTGATCAACAGCCTGTTTTAACGCAACAGCCAGCCCCGCAAGAACAACCGCAAGAGCCAGTAGTATTACAAGATAATACACAACCGTATACACCGCCCATAGAAAATCTTGAATCATTCGCTTCATTTATTGCTCCAACTGATATAATTGTTCAGTCACCTATTAGTAACAAAATTATTACTAATAAAAAAGTTATCCACAAAAAGAAAATTATTACAAAGAAAATTACAACAAAGAAAGTAGTGCGTCATGCCACCAATAAAACAACCCGCTAAAGACACACGCACACCACAAGAAATTGCAATTCAATCAGCAATGACTTCACATTATACAACTTTAATACCTGGCTATAAAGCTCAGAATGTACGTATCAAAAATCCATTGACTGGCAAAGATCCATTGTTTAGTACAAATGATCCTGCTTTTTATGAACTTTTTTACGAGCTTGCTCAACTTGGTCTTAAAGACAAGATGATGAATGAGATCGAAACTTTTGCTGCAACAATCGATTCTGATTGGCAAGCAGTGTATTCTTCTCTTCAGGGATACTTTAAGGCCAAAGGAGCTACAAGTGCTACACCTGAAGACTCTGGTCAAGCGTAATTTAGAACTTGCTAAAATACGACAGAACGAAGTTTTACATGATGACGTATCTTCTTTTCGTTATTGGGAAGGATACATCAATGCATTAGAATCTATCGTTCACGTATTGCCTGCAGAGGAGCAAACAAATGAATATCAATAGTATAAAACCATCTAGTTCAACTATTCTTGCTTTGAATTATTTGGGCATGCGTAAGCGTTGCAAAAAGCAGTGGACTACTGCTAATCAAGTGGCTGAATTCTTTCCACATATTTTTCGTAAAAAAAATAGGTCTCAAGGTTCAGACACAACTACCGTATTAAATAGATTGTGTGAAGCCGGATTTCTTAAGCATAAGTATTTTGGCGAAGTTAAAAAATATGCTATTACTGAAGAAGGACAAGATGTTCCTTTTAAGGTAGCTCAAAGACTAAAAAATAGTCCTTATTATTCGCGCAATAATTCTGATGAAGACTAGTTATACTGTCTTTTGTGAATGATGTCCCAGTACATTTTACCAACACGATCTTCGTATCTATCTATTGTGTTGTCATAATTGTAGTTGTCTACAGCATTCATCAAGCTTTTGTGTATTAATACTGCTAATGTTGCGATAATTAAAAGTGTTATAATCATGCTGTACATAGTATCATGTTATCACTCTTAATGAACACAACACTTAATCGTATCTCTAAAATAGATAGGATCTATCATGAATGAAGAAGTCATTCCTTGTGACTTTGATTATTGTGATGTTTATGATTTAAAACCCGGTAAATCACAGTGCTCATTTGAACAGACTATTGCTTGTGAAGCAACTATACATTTGTACAAAGAACTTTATGATCAGATTGATGTTATTGCTAATAAGATACCGCATCCTTATTTAAAGATTGTAGCTGTTGATCCTGGTTGGTATCAACTTATAGTTGATTGTGACGCAGAATTGACTGCTATCAATCCTAATTATGTGCCACTTCAGATTAAAGAAAAGTTTGGAACACTTCGTTATTATCATGATTTAAATATGTCATCCGACTATGAAACATGGCATGCTATGGGTCAAGTAATAATGAAGTATGAAAAACTTTCTGAGAAAACTTGTGAGCTTACCGGTCTACCGGGCGTTTTGATGAAATCAAAACATAGGATATATAAAACCCTTCATCCTGATTTTAAAAAAGACGGTTGGGTTCCTATACATTTTACAGAAAATAATCAAAGACTTTATGATTTAAATTCTCCACCTAAGGAGGAATAGATGTCTAGTTTTGTAGACATAATAAATAAAATAAATGAAGCACATAAAGATATTTTAGATAAATTAAACAAAGCTTATGAACATAGAGACGAAGCCGCAGAAAATGGTAGCGAAGACTATTATTATTGGAATGGCTATATTGCAGCTTTAGATTATGTAACTGATGGATATCAATTATTGCAAGAAGAAGTGGATTGATTTACGGGCCGTTAGCTCAGTGGTCAGAGCAGGGCACTCATAATGCCTTGGTCGTAGGTTCAATCCCTACACGGCCCACTATGAAAAAAAAATCTAAAAAACAAGCAGATAAACCTATCGTTGACAGTGTTTATGCACTAGAAACACTTATTGCAAGTTTCATTCCATCAGTTGATTTTGATTATGACAATGAAGGTCAGATCATTATCTATACAAATCTCTACACAGATGATGATGGTAACTTGTTGCAGAAAGTAGTTTTATGAACAAGCGCATAGGTGCAATCACAGAAAATCCTAGTCTTGTATGTAAAAGATGCGTACTAGATAATAATCATACAGTCACTGAATGGGCTTGGTCTATTGGTTATCCAGATGGTTATAAGTTTTATACTTATAATCCAAATTATGGTTATAGTTGGAGTACTAGTCCAATTTGGCCCTAAAGATTTTTTATGTCTTTAGCTAAATACAGAAAAGTATCAAAAGGAGATCATGTGGTTAATAACAATGAATCTCAACCATATAAGTTTATTCAACAAATGCCCAAAGGCGAGTGTGTATATTGTGATTTACAGTGGGACAAAGGTAATAGCTTTTTCCCACCACACACAGCTAGACCAGATTGTCAATCGGGTGGTCACATTCACTGCACCTGCGATAGATGTTTTTAGGTATTTATGACTCTTACATGTCCTTGCAAATATTCATTTTTAAAATGGCATCATCCTGTTTGTGAACCAAACAATGATGATGATGACTGATTTATGAAGAAATATATTATTATATTAATATTAACTTTAGTATTGTCTTCTTGTATGTTTTCTGAGCCTTGGTCTCAGAAGCGGATAGAAGGAATACGACAAGCATTTTGTGTCGAAGAAATGGGTGAACAACCATACTCTGGATCATGCGATTGTTTTGTTGCAGTCACTATGGATAATTTTAAAACATTCACTGCATTTGCAAGATCTAACGGACCAACACAAAAATATCGTGATGATCTTTTGTGGTGTGGATATGTATTAAACCAATAACAAAGGAACATCATGACAACTTTACCAGTCTTTCGGCTTCCAATTAATCCTGAGTCTTATTACGGTCACAGCATATCTATAGAAAATCTTGCCCCTGGTTTTTCTATTTATGTTGGACCATCTTCTACTGCAAAAGAAGTTTTAGTTCAAAACATTTCTTATAATCCAGAAGGATGGTATGAAGTGTTTACTGAACATGCTGTTTATTTTGCTAAACCAAGTACTCGGGTAGGATTTAAGAATAGTTAATTACTATACAACAGGTTTATACTACTTGGAGTAATTATGCATATTATTGGACCTATATTTGGAACTCTTGTTTTATCAGTTATAATTTTAATTTATTCTTTATAATAAGGAGAACATCATGGGTATGGATGTTTATGGTAAACAACCAATTAGTGAGGTTGGATCTTATTTTAGAAACAACGTTTGGTGGTGGCGGCCACTTTGGAATTACTGTTTAACTCAATATCCAGAATTAACCGAACAGGTTGTAGATGGTCATTCTAATTCTGGAGATGGACTTGATGCCGCTCAAGCACTGGCTCTTGGAAGGGCATTGCAAGCAGACATAGATTCTGGAGTAGCTGCTCAGTACGAAAAAGAGTACAGAGAATATCTTGCCGCACTTCCCCAAAAAGAATGTGAGTACTGCAATGCTTCCGGTAAGAGAGCATGGCTTCCACACACTCTTAACAATGATACTGACCAGATAGTTATTACAGAATGTAACGTATGCACTGGGTCTGGTAAAGTTGATGATTGGGCAACTAGTTATCCATTCTCTGTTGAAAACGTTCAGGAATTTTCTAAGTTTCTTGTTTCTTGTGGTGGATTCAGCATATGGTAGACAAGTATAAAGTAGCTCACAAACATATACCTGTAACCAGAAAAAATCCTTTAGTTGTTCCACCACTTCACTTTTTAGATAAAATTCTTGAGCGTTATAACGAACAAGTCAAAACATTGGGCTATATAGATGCTCTTATTAATTATAAGAACTCTATGCAAAATGTTTATATCAAATATAATCCTCGAATTAAAAGAAGACTTATCAACAAAGATACTCTTCCATTTAATTAACGCCCAGTTAGCACAGTGGTAGTGCATCCGCCTTGTAAGCGGAAGGTCCTCAGTTCAATCCTGAGACTGGGCTCTAAGACAGTAGCGTGTCCTACTTAACAGTGGGCGAACCTAATGATGTAATAAGCACGTGAGACCCATATTCTCTTGGCATCACTACTGTCTTTTAATCTCATGATAGTAGCGCATTACTGTGTTGGGAATGATAGAATATAATGCGTAATACAACAGTATTTTCTATCACTACTATCACCTTTTATTTAACAAGGAGGAATGATGAGCAAGCCACAAGTATTTAAAGACTACGGCCAAGAGTCATTCACCCTTGAGCAGATTAAGGCTTACCGTCAAGCTGATAAGCCTAAAGAAAAGGCAAAAAAGAAAACCAATAATCGAATACGCACCAAGTAAGATACAGGGCGGTATACCCTCACTCTTATAAAGTGTTGAAAGGTTAGTTGGTTCACGTGGGTTCAATCCCCACCCGCCCTACTAACGAGGTGTTATGAAAAAGTTTGAAGTTGATCAGTTGTTTGAAGAGACATACGCTTCTTACAACTCTAATCTTCAGGATAAAATAATAGAAGTTCAATCTATTATTATGGAGATTAAAGATACAAATTCAAAATATTCCATACTTCGAGATAAACTTGTTTCAATGTTTACGGATGAAGATTTTACTAATGATAACTTAGTAGAACTCCATGAGCTTTTTTCTGCTATACTTAGAGATATAAATAGATTGAACAACGATCTATTAAATCTCATAGAAGAAAAAGCTAAATAATTTTTAATGCTAAATCAAAACATATATAATTTTACTTGGCATGAGAAAGCAATCTGCAAAGATGCTCCTGTAGATGTTTTCTTTCCAACAAACTATACTGAATCTTCTTTAGCTCCAGCCAAGCAGTTGTGCGCCCAATGCGAAGTTAAAGTTGAATGTTTGCAAGATGCAATAACACACAATGTTTATGGCATCTGGGCAGGAACCACTGAACAACAGAGAAGAAACATTGTTAATAATTATTACAATGGAGATAACGAAGTTATATCATTAAAAGAAGCTAAATATATTTTGGATTCAATAATTAAATTTTAGCGTTAACCCAAAGTACACGACCGACCTTATCAAGGATGTACAATCATGAGTCAAAGCTCTTACTCTCAAGATGATGATGATCTTTTTAGTTATGATCCTTCTACTGAAAAGATAAATGAACCACTTTATGGTTCTGTTTCAGATTTAAATTCACCAGATAATTCACTTCTCAATGACTTATCTCGGAATATTAAAAACAACGACGACGAAACCTTTGACGGAAAAACAGAAGTACGCGTAAAGCTTGCAGAAGCAATTATTAGTTCTTATGATAAATGGTTGGTAAATACTAGTTCTATAGCTTACTTCAGCACTTTGAATACTTTGATGGATGAACTTACTGGCGGTCGTTTTAGTGTTATGTATTTTTATAACACGATAGAACAAAAGATACTTCGCCGTATAAATATCAATGCTTTGATTGGCGAAGCCTTCAATAGCTCTAGCAATGACAATAAAGATACTCTTTCTCAATTTCTATCAAAGATTGGTATATCTTTTGATGGACCATATCTATCTACTTATGTAGGTACATTATTGAGAATTTCTAACCATGTTCTTATTAGAGAACGTGCAATGTATCTTTCTTTATCTGAAAGATTACAGCTTACACCCAATCCTTTAATTGTTCAAGATTCTCCAGATTTTGATGAAGTTATTTCTATTAGCAAGTTTACTGTTACCGATCAACAGAACAAGATTATTGAAGATCAGTTTATTCAAAATTCTAATCAAGAATTTGCGGAGAAACTTAACATCATGCTTGCTTCTAGTATTAACTTCAACATTAGATCTATATGAACTCAAAGACTAAGTCTGTCCTCATTCTAATAGTTACAGCAGCAGCTTTTGCTGCGGTAAATTATACTATTATTCATTCACCAATAGTTTTTATAATTACTGCTGTATTGTTAGCACATGAGTTAGGACATTACTTTGCTGCCATTTTACATGGTGCACAAGCAGATATTCCATATATTATACCTTTTCCATTTATTGGATTAGGAATAACAAGAATTAAGAATTTTAAAAAGTTATCTGCACAAGTTCGTAAGTCCATAATTTTGTCTGGTCCTACTGCTGGTGTAATGACAGCTATACTGCTTTTACTACTATCTTTTATAACTCCTTTCATAGCTCCATTATTAATTTTATGTATAGCAATTTCTGAAGTCTTGTTTAACTATCTTGGTTCTGACGGAAAAAAATATCGTCAGGCCAAGCGAGATATAGTGTTTGCTGCTTGATATATTATCATATACCACACACTTATTTCACAGAAAGACATAACGATGAACAATGAACAAGAACTTCGCAATAAAATATCTGAATACCTTGATGATTGTTGTTTTGATATTCAAGGCATATCATCTTCATCGTCATTATCCTCAGCCGCTGAGGTTCAACTCGCTAGAATCTTAACCAAAATAGCGATAGGGGCTGCTTCAATTTGGTGGTCTCTACTTGAGTTTAAAGAATTTATATCTAATAGAAGGATCACGAAAGGACTATAATGTCCAATATTGATAGATTTAATTTTTCATTTGAAATGGCATCTAAAGCCAAAAAACAATTGGAAGACGAGTCTTCTGTTTTAAAACAAAGAATCGACAAAATAGTTGATCATTTTACAATACAAGATACACCCATATTGAGATTTATTCTTAATATGGATCCAACTAGAGATGATTTAAAAAAATTATCTAAGGCCTTAGATCGCTTGGCTGATATTGTTGAAGTTTATGAAAGTATTGTAACTAAACTTTCTGTTATCAAAGCAGCAGAGTCTGACCCGAATTGGTTTGCACTTGCCTTTGGTGATTTTGAAAATGAGATCGAACAAGATATTGAGAATTTTCTAAACGGCAATCAATAGTTTGAAAGGTTAAAATATTATGGCTACAAACAAAAAAGATCTGAACAAAGCTAATTATACATTTGTTCAAAAAGAAGATGGTACTGTTACGTTTAGATCTAAGGTAACTTCATTTAACCTTGATCACGTTACCGATAAAGATCTTGCTTCTTTTTACATGAGCTTTTCTAATTATGCCATGATGGATACTGGCCTTCTTCCTGTTGATGGAACTGGTCTTTTGGCCATTCGCAAAGCCGGAGACCATACTCAGGTAGTATACCAGCATAAGCCTGGTCTTTATTATCTCAATTGGGGAGAGTATGAAAAAGATATACACGCTAAAAAGTATTTGGTTGCCCAACCATATAGAATTGTTATTATAGATTTTCTTAATGACAATCTTTTAGGCGCAAGAACTTTTTATTCTCCTGTTCCCGCAACTCATCCAAACATTCCACTTTATCACGTTAATCTTCCAAACATCAATTGCAAAGGATACCGTGGTAACGCAGTTGGTTGGATTTGTTTATATCACAATGAAGATTGGTCTGACCTTCCGTTTAACGAAAGACTCGCACGTGCCCTAGATCGTTGTTCTGGAACAGAAGCATACAATGATCAGAATATGAGTGAGACTGACGGCCCTAACTTTTATCGACAAAAGCTCAATAATAATAGCACACTTTCTTATTTGTGGGATCCAACTAAATGGGAAAAGAAATCTCTTGAAGAAGGATTTGAGTGGACTTTGTCCCCTGATATTTGGATTCCAGTTATGGTTAATGGAATTGATGATCAAGGTCAGCATGATGATTCCGGCGAACAGCTTACTTTAAAGATGGCTGTTTTTGGAAACTACCAAGCTTATTATACAGATAAGTATATTCCAAAGCCAATAAATTCTATTGAGCGGGATAGCTTTATAAATGGCATTGAGTTAATTAGCAAATGGTTTACTCGTTCATTTGCTTCTGCCAATACAACTTTTAGTGGAATTGATCCTTTCTCCGACAGTCTTGCTGCTCGAGAAGAAAATATCAATAATACTTATGAACTTCCCGAAGAAGAAGAAGAGTATTACGAACCAGATCCTGATGATGAACCCAATGAAGATGATGAGCCATTCTGATTCTTTAAATTCTAAATATAGAGTTTTTTAATCTTTTGTTCAAATATTAATATGAAAGGAATATCATGTCCGAAGTAACATTGGATCAGCTACAACATTTCTGGATGCCCTCCGGCGTCCCATGTTTTATTGCTGATCGTTCCGATATCTGCGATATTGTCGAAGATATGGGTTTTCAAATTTATTACCTTTTAGGTAATGATGTTAAAGAAACTAAACCAGCTGCTACCAACAATACTCCAAACAAAACATATGGCTATGGAGCAACTACCTACACTTATGGTCCAGCTAACCCACCAGCTCCTATAATTACAAAAAAACCAAAGTTGTTTAAAGTTGTAAACAATTTTGTTGGTAGGTCTGTTTCTATATCTGAAGACCCACTTCCCGATACGTTTGCTTCCGTCAATGAAACATGCGAATACACTATGCCTGCTATTCCAAATGTTATTATTGACAAGCTTGATCAATTCTTTAGACTTGTATACAGTCAGCATGGCACTGAGTCAATTGTCATTTTGACTTATGACATGAATGCAGAAGGGCCAGAGGGTTGGGGTGTTCTTGTTCCAGAACAGACCAATACACCTGCACACTGCAAGTATGACGCAGACAGTATTGCAGAATTAAAGCCTGAGAACGTTATGATTGTTGGCTCTGTTCACAGTCACCCAGAAATGAGTGCTTATGCTTCTGGCACAGACCATGCAGATCAGGCTGATTTTGATGGTCTTCATATTACATATGGTTGGCAGAAGTCTGTAAACAATGGTGCCACTCAATATCATCTTGAACTTCAGATGGCGGGTCAACATTATACTCTTACTCCATATGATGTTTTTGAAGATGTTGCTCTTATGAAGGAGCCTGATCCTGACGTAGTTGAATGGTCTGGTAAAGTAAAAAAAGTGCACCCCCCGTTGTCAGCGGGGGTTCCGTCGCAATCAACAACAGCAGCACAAACGTTTCCCAAGTCTCGGGCTGGGGAATTTAATTATCGCAGTCACGAAAAGACTACGGCGGTTAGAGATGCTGTTGAGCTTCTAAAGCTTCCATCAAATGCTATTGTTGTTGGTGAAATTACTTTAGATAGCGAAAATAAATCTACATGTCCTTCTTGTGATTTCATGATAGATTTACATGACATGAATAGCTATTGCTGTTCTGTTTGCGATATTCCTCTTGTTTCCATTACAGATTCTATGGAAACTATTTGTGGTAAAATTAATACTTACATGAGTAAAAGAAAATTGGATTATACATCTCCAATTTACATGTGGTGTTTTGATGAAAAAGATAGCAATGATTTTGTTATTGCTATTACTGATGAATTTGAATATCACACTCAGAAAGGTTCGTTTGAGTATATTGATACAGGAAATTCGCTCAAACAGCTTTCTTCATCTCACTGGGACTACTGGCATGACGACGATGATGATGATTTAAGTATATTCTCAGATAAATATGAAGGCAATACACTCTGCTGTAATACACCAATGCATTTAGCTTATACGCAGTGTGATTGTCGTGTAATGTTATTTAGAGAGGATTTTATCGACTTTGACATTGCAATGCGCGACATAGATATTTATGATGATTACAGCACTTGTTATAACTGTGCTTATTATCACACTATGAAGTGTCCTGCTTTAAAACAATTGGTTTCAGAATATGCAGAAAATAAAGAAACTTTTGTTCCTCACGTACATAAAGGTCAAATAACCGACTGTTCTGAGTTTACATTCTTTAAATATATGGACGAGTCTGTTTCAACCGAAAGAACTGAAGTGACCATTAATAGGAGTAACTTAGATGACATCGACTAAGCGTTTCGTCGTTATTGGAGCTGGTGGTATTGGTACCTGGCTTATTGCCGGTCTTGTTAGACTTCTTGAATGGAAGTTTCCAGGTTCTGGTCTTATTATCGTAGATGGTGACAACTACGAAGAAAAGAATAAGGAACGGCAAGACTTTGGAAAACTTGGCAATAAGGCTGCTGTAAAAGCTGCTGAGCTGACCCCTGAGTTTCCCGGAACTACAATTATTCCCGTTGCAAAATGGGTTGTTTCCGATGATGATACAGGCATATCTGCTGATGATGATGCACCAAGAATTAAAGCATCTCAACTTATTCGTGAAGACGATGTAGTATTTGCAGTAGTAGACAACTTTGCAGCAAGAAAGATACTCTTTGACGCTGCATCTAAACTTAACAACGTTGACGTTTTTACCGGAGGTAATGACGATGCGTTGTTTGGCTCTGTATATCATTATCAGAAAAGAGATGGTAATGAGATAACAGAACATCCAGTTGCCTTTCATCCTGAATATGAAAATCCACCAGACAAGAATCCCGGTGAACTTTCTTGTCAGGAAAGATCTAAACTTGAAGGTGGCACTCAGCTATTAGCAACTAACATGGCTGTTGCTGCTTTCATTTTAGGAAGAGTCCACAAAACAATAGTGCTAGATCAAAGTCCTGATGAGACCGAGATCTACTTTGATTTGGGGCTTGGTAAATCTGAACCATATAACAGAACAGTATCACAGGTTTCACAGCCTGTGATGATATAAATTAGGAGAAATATCATGGATCAATCATCTGCACAACAGCAGCCAAACGCCGGAAATGGCATGGCTAATGTTCGTTTCGGCGTCTACAATCAGCCAGGTAACATTGCTGGCAAGAGCGTAAAAGATGCTAGAGAGCAGTTTTCTCGTCTTTGGGGCATCCCAACTGACGCAGTTGCCTACAAAGGCAAAGACAAGCTCGACGAAAACTACATCATCCAGCCAGGCGACAACGTGGAGTTCCACCGTCGTGCCGGCGAGAAGGGCTGATTAGTTTTTAATATCGTGGGGGAACCCGTGCGCCTTTCTCATGGGTTTCCCCACACATTTTTTTATAAGGCACTAACTTGTTCATAGAAAGAATATTATGCTCTTTAATCAAATAAAGCTAGGCTATCCTGCTCTGTGGATTAAATCCAAAGAGTTTGATAGAGCTATTAACACAATTGTAAGATATGATTTTAAAGAATATTTTACAATTGATACAGAAAAAGGCTTGTGTCAATTTATTGATTCTGAATGGAAACCTGTTCTTGTTGAACTTCCAAATCCAGAAGGTGGCACTATATTGACTACACCTTTTGATGTTTCTCTTTGCTATGAGTACATCAATAAGTTTATTGAAACTTCATCTAGGCAGGCCGCTTTTATTATTAAAGTTCTTGGTAAGCCTGATTCAATTATGCCGTTTATACCTATGGTTTCTGCTCTTCAAACAAAACATCGTAATATGTTTTGGAATGATGATATTGTTAATTATGTGCAGATGATTTTTATATCTTCTCTTGACGCCCCAGAAGATTTTTCATATATGTTTAAGTCTTCTGAGTTTGGCGTCCCTACCGCTGAAGAACTTTATCAAATCGTTGATCACATCGGCGTATCTTCCGAGGGAAGATTCATTGATAAAGCTTCAGTCAGAGACGTTGTTAGGTCTGGTCTCGGACTTAACGAGTCAGAGTTTATTGATTATTGTCTTCAGTCTGTAATTGATAACGGTACTGTAGATCCTAAATATATCTATGATAACAAGATGCGTGCTATCAAACAGCATGGCATTCTTGAGATCATTAAACCAACAATGTCTTTTGATAACATTGGTGGTCTAGATAATATTAAAGATATTATTAGACGCACTGCGTTTTTGCGAGCAAACAAAGATCAAGCCAATAAGTTTGGCGTAGTTCCAATTCGCAGAGTGTTGATGGTTGGCATTCCCGGCACTGGCAAATCTGCCATCTGTCAAGCCACTGCAAATGAACTTCAACTTGATCTTGCCAGAACTGGCATTAGTCAAGTTATGAATTCTTTTGTTGGTCAATCAGAAGCTAATATGCGTTCAGTATTTGCTCAAATTAAAGCAATGAATCCATTGTGTGTTTGGATTGACGAGTTTGGTCGTGATCTTTCCGGTGGTGCTTCTTCTAGTTCTGTCGATGCAGGTACTACTGACAGAGTTCATGGTGAATTTCTAACTGGTCTTCAGGAACTTCCAGAAGAGACTTTCTTGATGTGTGCTGCAAATCAACTAGATCATTTGCGTCCCGAGATGCTTCGTGCAGATCGTTTTGACAAAATTATCTTTGTTGGTTTGCCGTCTTTCAATGAAAGATTAGATATTCTCAAGATTTATCTCAGAGAGATCGATACTGATCATGAATTTGATTATGCTGCCCTTGCAGAATCAACTGAATATTTCACTGGTGCAGAAATTTCTTCTTTGATTCGTGAAGTTAAATTCTTTGTTGTTTCTCAAGATTTTAGGTCTATCAATACTCAGGATATAATATCTTATGTTCCAAAAATTAGGAATACAATTTGGAACAAACACAGAGACATGGTTCAGTCTATGTATCAGTTCGCCCTTGAACAATGGGACTGGGCCTCGACAGAACAGCATAATGATGCTAATATGGTTATATCTGGAAGATCTTCCGCGTCGCCTGAAGTATCATGGAAACTATAGGAGCCAAAATGGATTTTGAAAACATTGAAGAATTTATGGAGACAGTTGAACAACCAACAGTTTCTGATACTTTACAAAAAGAATATGATAAAGATCTTTATAAGAAATGGTTTCGTTCTAAAACCCAAAGTGGATTTTTATCTATTAAACCTTGGTATCAGGGCTTAAAGTTTAAAGTTGACATTGGCAAAACATCTCCCGATGGCAAATTGCTTTCAAGCACTATGGTTTATTTAGACGCCATAGATTTTTCAGCTTATCTTAATTCTGTTGCTAACGGCACTGGTAAGTTAAACTATATCCAGAATGATAAAAGTGGTGTACCCACCAATGAAGGATTTGTTTCTTATGGTGGCGGCATTATAGAATCAAAACCAATATCTAGAATATTTAAGTCTCATTACTGGCAGAATTCAGATCAGTCATACGACGATTCTGCTTTTGTTTGGAAGTGTGGACACTTTGCTGCACGCAAAACTGAATCTGGAGCTTTTATACCAGACATGAAAACTTCTTTGTCTGTAGATAGCATTAAGGTTACTAGAGCAGAACTTTGCAGTATAGCAAATATTATTAATCTTTCTTTAATATCTCATGTAACAAACAAATCAGATTGGTACGCGGTATGATATACGAAAGCGATTCTGAAACTCTTCAAGCCACTATAAACAACATGCTTGATGTTTTAAACAAAACAGTAGAACAATCTTTTTCAGATTTAAACAATCGTGTTGAATCTTTAGAAAAACAAATGGCTACTTTAGTTTTAGCATTTGGTGAACAAGCTGTTTTTATGGAAGCTTTGATTTCTCAAATTGCTTTTGCTTCTCAAGAAGCCCAACAGTCTTTTCATGAAACTCTTAAAGACGCTAGAAAATCTATGTTAGAGGTGATGAAAGATGGAGGACAAAATGTCGTGGCCCCAAGCGATCCAATCCTTGGACAAGCCATTGTCGATATGGCTTCTGAAAAGTTATCTGACCTTAATAAATGATAACGAATGCGTTTTGTTTGTTGACAAACAAAATTATGAGTTACTGAATACTTTTGAATGTTTGTCTAAAATATACGGTTGCGCAAAACAAGTATATCCATCTTTCAAATCAATGCATTTTGTTAACTCAAACTTTTTAGAACATCTTAGATCTAACAAAATAGAATTATATTCAATAGAGGTACTTTAATGACTATCTACACGTCTGCTCTATCTAAAGCTGATTACACCAAAATGTACACTATCCCCATGCGGGATTACAATAAAGCTCTTAAGCTTGATATTGTTACTTATACCGCAGCTTCTATAGGCGCTCATAACTATCTCAATTTAATTGCTACTGGTCAACTTGTATCTCCAATACTGGTTGATGATAATGAAGTACTAACTATGATTTCTCATGGAATAAAAGGAAGGACTCCCATTCCTCATTCCATTGAAAAGATTAAAGATGAATACCGGCATGTTGAAGTAGATTATCCAAATCACTACGTTTATCTTGGAGACATTGCTAGTTTTTCTGCAACATTCTTTTCTGGCGTTATACCGTCTATTGCAAAGTCAATATTAGAATATATGTCTTTTAAAAAGATTATAAACGTTGCTGGTTCTTCAGCAAAACGTTTTCTTATTATTAAACCCTACGACTTTTCTGATGCAGATGTTAACGCCATTAATCAGAAAATCATCTCTTACAGTGAGCAGAATTATTCTACTCTTTCTGACGCTGTAAAGAATTATATGGCTATTACTGATCAAACTATTTCTAATTATAAGCTTGATCAGGAATACTTAGTGCACATGATCGACAGTCTTTCAAAGCGTGTTGTTGATCTTGAGCAAGCTTTGGAAACTCAACAAAAAGAAGGCATTAATGGATATCTTCTTAGTTGGCACTAACTAAGAGATTTATATTATGGAGAATATCATGGATGAAGATTTTTATAACAGTCATTACCTTTTCTATTCTTATCTTGTTCAGAATGATAAGTTTAGCCAACTAACGCCTAGTTCAACTGGACACAGTAAGTATCATACTTTTAAGCATGAGCAAGATGGCATTTTCCCATTTCATTATGGTTTAATATTAAATTTGTCTTTTGATATTAAAGATCAATATATTGTTGTTTGGGACACCTTCAACACTGGAGAATTTTACTGTAACGAACAAATTTACAGTCAGATTAATACTGTTAAACCTTTGCTTCCTTTGTTTTATATTGAGAACATTTATTCTTCTGATTCTAAAATGTTTGATATTAATAACTTTAGTTCAAGCGCAGAGAATCCAGCACTACATTCGATTGGTGAAAAGTCCGTTGTTTACTACAGGTATATTACCGATAAATACAATGGCTGGGCTTTTAGTTGGGCAACTTTCTTTTCTACAACTCTAGCTCATGAAAATAATCAAAACAATGTAGATCAACCTCAGTTGCAGTTTGATCCAGAAACTACAACTTTAACTAATCTTTTGAATGAATTAACTAATGATTTAGAAAAAACTAACAATATGATTAGCAAAGCGATTAAGAAGACATCGCTTTCGTCCAACGCAAAAAAGCTTCTTCAAGAAATTCAAGAACAGCAAAAACAGGAGAATCGACCTTTGACTCCCATATGCGCTAATTACACTAGCTGTGGTTCTATGTCTGTTAACATAGTTTCAAAAGAACATGCTTTTGCAAATGCTCCTGAAGGATTTTCTTACTGCTCACATAAAGATGCTACTAAATCTTTTGAAGGTACTGTAGCTCTTTGTGGTTGGGCTTTAAAAGATCATTCTTCTTGCCCTTTGTATAATCCTATATTTTCTGTTATTGATCACAAAAGAGCCTTAGATCAATTTGGAAAAGTATTATATGATTTCCAAATTTGTTCTTCTACTTTGTATAATCTTGATAGAGTTGTTACAATCAACAATCTTGTAAATAATCAAGTTGTTAACACAATAACTTATCATTCTGATGATTCTTTTGACGAAGCTATTTCTCATTCTAGAGTTATTCTTAATGATTTGATTTCTTCTTGGAACGACATCGTAGAAACTCAAAATGATGTTCCTATTTCTCAAACTCAAATTAAACCAGAGAAAAAGAGTTATATTCTTTCACTAGTATAAGCAGGTGATATTATGGCAAATCTTTTACACATCGACAATGATGTAACAGAATCGGTTAACATTTCTTTTAATAGCTATTCTAATAACTATAGCTATATAAGAGATAGTAAAAATAATGAGTTCCCTTTACTTCCTTGCTTATTTAATGTTACCTTTGATGTTTCATATTCCGTTCCTACTCTTTATGTAAATAAAAATAGGTATAGCAAATCTCATTTGTCTACAGATAATCTTTCTTTATACCCAATTGCTGTTCGGCATGTTTCTAAAAACAATACTTATGTAATTGAACGTCCTCCATTTAAAATACCTGTTGATTTCAAAAATGCTCGAGCAGCTGTTGAGTATTCTAAAATAGAACCTGTTGAGATTTGGATTCCCTGGACTGTAATGATTCTTCCAATGAATCAAATAATTGCCGGTGATCCAAATTCTTTAAAACTTTATTTTAATGATGGTCCCATACAATCTATTGATGATTATGTAATTTCTTCTTATTTACCTAATTCTTATACAAATGGCAGGATATGTTGGTCTAATTCATTTAATGAACTATTATCTCAATTAGAACTTTCTGGTCCAAACAGTATAGATATTAACTATTTATATTCATCTATTATAAATGAATATATGATGGGTGGTTGGAATACTGACCTGAATTTTACCTACCAACAGCTCTTGCAGTATCACGCTAATAGATTTATTTCTCATGCGAATAACGCAAAAAAGTATCCAATGCTCGCTGCTTTTACTAATACCGCAAACACTAATCCAGAACTTGCAGAAAAAATGAAGCAAGTTCTTCATGGTAAGTTTGGTTATCATAAGCGTAGAGCTTCTACCATTGTTAGTGATGCTGTTCTAAAAGATTCAAATAATAATATTTCTTCTAGAGATATATTCATGAAGCTTTTTGCTTTTATGTCCTGCATTTCTCTTTCTGATACTCTTGCTTTTGTTTCCAATATAAAGAATTACCAGTCTCATCTTAATACTAATATAGCTAATAAATATTGTCTTTCTAATTACGTTTCTCTTGCTCGTGATAATGATTATTATTCTTCTTCATCTGAACAAGTTTCTCTTCAGAATTTGTTTGCTCCCATGCAACAAACTATTAATGATCGTGCATTAGATTGTGATTATGTTTCATATAAGGCTGTATTAGTTTACAAAACAGATCAAGTTACTAGTACCAATTCTTATATTAGCTATGCTTTAAGATCTGGGACTCAGTTTGAAAGCATTGCTCTTTCTATGCTTTCTGATCAACAGTTATTTTCTGTTGCTGATATTTACAATACATGCAAAAATTATTATTCTATAGATTCTAATAAAGATAAAGTTCCTGTCATTGTTTTGGATTCAGCTACTGCGCTTATTTCTGTTCATGACCAAGAATGGCTTAAATCTTTTATTGAACCACTCATTGAAAATTATCAGGATAATTCTAAGTTGAAAAAAGAATTTTTATCTTATATGAATACTTGCACAGCTGGTCACACTGGAGTTTATAATGCCTAATAGCATAGATGTACTAACTTTTCACAAGGGTTATTCAGATACTTATTCTATTACAAGAGCTATATCTGAATATGATGAAGTTCATTTTCTTAACAATCAACAGACTTACAATTTCGTAGAAAATTATTATTCTAATGGATATTTAAATTATAGTTTTTTAGATCGAAATACTGGTTTAATGCCACCAGGTGTTAAGTATATTACCCCCAATGCAGTTGTTTTTGAAAGACCACCATCTTATCAAAACATATTTTATATTGCTGACACAGTTCATTCTGAAATGTCTGAAAGAGTTCATACGTTTAGAGTTGCACTTCCTTGGCAATTGTATATCGCTTTTTACAATTCTGAATACTACACTTCTAATGTGTTTATGTATTTTATGGATGGTCCTCTAACTTTCTTGGATCAACCAATATATGCTCCTTTTATTCCTAATTTTTATCCAAACGGCATGTTGTGTAGGCCAAACTTTTCTTCAATGGATGACATAGAAAGATACACCAAAGATATTTCTGGTGTTATAGCTTCTGCTTTTGATTGGGTTTGGAATAATGGAACTAATCATGATCTTACTGAAGCTATGACTTTACTTCCAAAATATTCTTCTGATATAAATTCAACTGTAGTTGCTAGTTATGTTCAAGAGAATGGATATTTTGGCAATGTTAATCACAAGCTTAGCTATAGTCAGGTTATTAGTTCTTTCCAATCTTGGGAAAAAATAGATATTAAAGATATAATTAATTATAAATGGGTTTCTCCGTCTAAAACTTTTCATGATCAGGCTAATAACTTAGAAGACGTTGTAAATAGCAACGTTTATATTGAAAACCTCCCTGAATGGTTATCTAATTATTATTCTGAAGATGATGAAGAAAGTTTGGAGTATAGGTTAGATAATGATGAATATGATAATTCTGAGTACTTATCATTTCTTTTGGGAAACGGTTTAATTTCTGGTTCATCTACCCGTCAACCAGTTACTTATCGCGAAAAATTTACACAATTACTACAGGAGATGCCAGCTCCTAGTAAGCCTTTTGTAACCATAGAAAGAGATATTGCAAAAGTAAAGGAATTATCTGCTATTGTTTCTTGACATATGTCTACCAAAATGCTACTATATATACATGTATAAAGTTAAATAAAGGTAGATAAAATGGCTAAAAATTCTATTACTGAGCCAGTATTTAATAGGTCAGAAGTAGCTCAAATTTTAAATGTATCTACTTTGACAATTTCAAATCGAGAAAAAAATCGGTAAGTATCCTCAACCAAGACGAGATTTAAATAATTATAGAGTTTATACTTTAAACGATATATTTAATTTGCAACTTCTTACCTATAGCCATGTTGACCCCAAGCCAATTATATCTATCCTTTATGATAAAGGTTATCAAAATATAAAGGTCTTGGGTCAAATGATTGATGAGATATTATCAAAGAGAGTATGATGAGTGACCAATCTTTAAATTCAGAGACCTACAGTTTAGTAGATGAAGTTTCTGAAGAGGTATCAACTGATGTTATAGCTGACCTGAAATCAGGCATTTATAATTTATTTATATCACTATATAGTCATCTTATAATTGATTTTGGCGTTGATGAAGCAGTTCGTCAGTCAACTTCTTTTATTGATGAAATATCACTAAACTTTAAGCAAATAACCAATAAAGACACAGAAAGCTAAATAACATGATAGATCCAAAGAATATACTCAACATTACAGGTGGTCTTGTGGCCGACCCAGAATTAGTTAACGATGGAAAGATTGCAAACTTTACGCTTGCAGTTGACTATGCTGGTTCAGAAAAAGGTTCGGACAACAACACCGGATATTTTGATGTAGTTTGCTATCTCAAGGACGGTAGTTCTTTTGCCAGCAAGAACGCATCTTTTATTCATGGTCAGATTTCTGAGTCTAAGATCAAGAAGGGTGCTAGACTTTCTATAGTTGGACGCATTGTTCAGCAGCGTTGGAAACAGGACGACAAAACAAGAACTAAGATTGTTATTGTTGCAGAACACGTTGCTTATGCAGTTTCTGCTGGAACAAAAGGCGCAGCAACTTCAACTAACTCTTCAGATGCAAAAGAACCAGTAGCAGCCTCTTCGGTACCTGACAGCTTCTAATGGAAGAATTTGACGAAGCGTATTTAGATTCTTTAATAAAAGAAGCTTTAGACGATAAAGGCAATAGCCAAATGCATCCATCATCTGGTGTGCATCTTGGCTTTGCCGAGTCAGATTTAATGTCTTTAGTTTATGATAAGTTAACTAATCATTTTCCTGAATCTAGTCTTAATTCTTTTTTTCAAGATTTTAGATCTGATTTAGTAGAGAGAAAAGTTTCTTTATCTATCAAGGATTTACATACTATTACAAGAAATTGTAAGAAGTGTTCTTTTCCTGCCACAGCAGAACTTCCTAAATGGAATGTTACAAATCCTGATGTATTAATAATACTTGAGTCTCCAAACATACAGTCCGATGCTGTTGATCTTTTGGTCAGCAAGGTAAAGTCTGCTGGTTTTACTTCTTCACAACTTTGTTTAACATATGTGAATAGATGTCCAAAACCTGGTAAATATGAGAATAATGAAATAATTAATTGTTCTCCATATTTACACACAGAAATACAATTGCTCAATCCAAAAGTAATTGTACCTATGGGCTCTTTGGTTGCATCTGTATTATTAAATACTGATATAAAGATTAAAGATTATCGTGGTAATTTAATGTGGCTGGGTTATTGGCCTATAATTCCAACATACTCACCTGCTTATGCTTTGCGTTCTGGTGCTTCTGCTCTTCAGAACTTTGAGAATGATTTATCTTATGTTTATAAATTTATAAATACATGATGGGAAAAATATGACAGTACATAGTAAATTCAATAGAAATGAACTATCTGCATTTGAGGCTCTAGTTACTAAAGATGTCAAGTCGCAGATATCTGATTCTGATTTAGATACTCTTGTTCTTAACATTGATAAATGGCTGTACTGCTTACATGCCATGAAAAGAGACGTTGAGTATTATCTCTCATCAAGAGAGTCCGGCAAAAAAGTTGCTTTGCAGCAAATGCACGATAGACAAGCTCCAAGAGAAGAAGTCACCGCTTTCTTGTCTTCTGAATCTCTTTGGAGAGTAAATACACTAAAGTTTTTAAATTCTTTGGAAAAGAAAATTCTTTTTGTTAAGATGTTGTCCAAAGAAATGAGTACTGAAAAAACAATAGAGGCTTAAATGAACGAAGCTATTCTTCATATTCCAGAGATGCTGTTTTCCATAGACTCTACTGTTGATGAAGAATCTTCTTATAATTTAGTTTCTTTGTATCGACCTACTTTTTCTCTTTACCATTATTATGGTTTAGATAAATATTCTTTAGAGCAGGTGTTGTATTTATGCAATCAATTTGCTATATTTTCTGGTAGAGTAAAACTTAGCTCAAAGGAAGATTCTCAAACTATAGCTTCTAAAGTTCCATTAGAAATATTTAGATATAAAATGTTGCAAGATGGATCTTGGTACTATGCTAAAACCATCCCAAAAGATCACAAGCCCGGATACATTGTGGAAGGTGCTATGTGGACAAATGGCATGTATTACATAGTTAGGACTGAAGATACTAAGGAAATTTTAGAAGCTTCTCTTTTTCTTGATCAATACACGAAAGATTTACACGGTTATCCATGACAATTAAAAGCACTTTTTATCGGTCGAGTTCGTTCATTACAAACGTTTCTTGGGACGATGACTCAGAAACTTTACTCGTACAGTTTATTAGCGGAACTACTTGGTTATATCATGATGTACCTCAAGATGTCTACAACCGTTTAGTTCGTTCTCCTTCTGTAGGCCAATATTTTAATAAAAATATTAGGGACAAATATCCTGCTCAGGTAATAAATAAGGCGTCTCAACAGGAGTTTAAGAATGGGAAAAAGGAAGAAAAAGAAGAAGTACAATAATTATATTTATGGGTATAGAACCCATGATTTTTATAATGATTTGACTTATCACTCTTACGCTCAAGCAAAATCTGAACAAATAAATAAAATTGCTTTAGAAGTATTTGGTTCTTTACATTATACTTTAGATGCAGACGATTGATTTATCTGATATAATATTATTATGACTACAATTGTTGCCATCCAAGGAGACGGTTTTGCCTTAATCTGTTCGGATTCTCGCATATCCGATTTAGATAAAGATGGTTACGCATCTCAAGTTAGCACCCTTAGAGAGGGAACTGCTAAAGTTGCAACCAACGGCAAATACCTTCTCGGTGCCGCTGGCGATTTACGAGCAATTAATTTATTGCATCATGCATTTACTCCACCACCCCCTCCAGCTGGAGTAAAGGGTAAGAAGTTAGACCAATTTTTTACTGTTAAATTCATACCTGCTTTAAGAGAATGTTTTGAATCTCAAGGATATGCCACTCCAGATAAAGACGAAAAAGCCCATATGGCTGAACACGATTCCATAATTATTGCTGCTGTTTCTGGTAATATTTATATTGTGGATGGGGATTACTCGTGGCTTTCTGACACTTCTGGTGTTTATGCCCTGGGCAGTGGTTCTTCCTATGCCCTTGGAGCACTTACTGCGTTAATGCCAAAGACGGCACTTACCGTGCAGGCAGCAAAGAAGATTGCGCTTAAAGCCATGGCTATAGCAGCACGCTTTGATCCACACACCGGTTCTCCGTTCCATACTTTTGTTCAGGAGCAAAAATAACCGATAAATTGTGTATAATAGGTTTTTATCAATTATTATATTTTATAATCTATTTTACTTAATTTAGAGGTTTACATGAACGAAACTCTAACTTGTACAGTTTGCGACAAAAAATGGCAACGCGTACGTACTCGCGGAAGAAAACCTGTTGTTTGCCCTGCTTGTGCGGCTCAGGAAACGATTGACAATCAAGAGTTGATGATAACTCCAAAAATTGAGTCAACTTCTTTAGATATAGATTCTGATATTAAAAATGTTTTGTGTAGCGTATACAATACCTATTATCCAAAAGATGTTAATGTCAAGAACATTACTCAGTCTAAATCTAATGTGAAATGGGTTTGCCCAAAATGCAACTATAAGATGACTACTGTCATTCCATTAGTTGCTGCGCCCCTCCACAAGTGTTCCAAAAATACATCATCTCTTATTGAGCTATCTATAGCAAAATAGAAATATATTATAAATAATTATAATAATATATTTCCCATTTTCATAGCTCAAAGGAATGTATGGATACCGAAGAAACTCCGCAAACATCATTTTATAAAATAAAAGACTTTTTAATCAAGATCATTAAAGGAACTGCTGACGTCAAGAATGCCATAAAGATAGTAGAACTTTTGCTTGCTTTATTGTTTACGGTTCTTTATGGAAAAAGACCTTTAATATCCTGGTAATTCAGAATATTGGATTTTATCCTATATTATAATTTAATATATTTTTTTATTCACAGACTACGTTAGGAGTGTCGTCATGGCTATCGCATCCGTGTCCACCGAAACCCAGATTCACCTTGCCCCAAAAAGATTTGCAATGGCCGAGCCCACAAAGCTCGTCACTTTCCTCAAGGGAGAGCCACCAGTAAACGCCGGTAAAGGCCGCAAGCGCAATCCAGTGATCACCCAGATCTACAATGCACTCATCGAGAACCGCAACGTATGGGCTCACATCAACATCCCGATCACCAGCAAAGCACAGCTTGCATCGATCAGAGCAGGTCTTTTTGCCCGAGCACGCAAGGACAATCTGACCACACAGACATCATCTGTCTTCAATGAGAAGACCAAGATGTACGACCTCTGGGTAATGCTCACAAACTAATCTTGTGGTTTTACCGTGGAGATGTAAGCTTTCCTCTTTGTGTTGGTCGCACAAAGATGGTCCCCTTTCTCTTATGTCTTCACGGTAATCACTTTACCATGGGGCTAGTCTTATCTTCCTTCTTTATAAGATTAGCTTCATGGTAAGCAAGATTATTTTTTTATGTTAATTCAAAAAAAATTTTCAATAGTTCCTCAGGTGACTGTTTTAGCATGATATAATATATTCATGGAACCATTTAGATTTAAAGATTCATCAATTAATTACGGCAATTCATATCCCCATTCACACGATTCTTCAGCATCCTTAGATAGCAAAAGCATGACAATCGCACTGCTTAAGATAAAATTAAAGAATCAAAGAGAGCTTTGTGAAGATCTTATGAACCTGGTTGACATGTTTGCTACAAATAATGTAGACTTGTCTTTCTATCGAAGAGTAAGAAATCAATATTTTGATTCTAAACTAGAGGACTAAACATGGAACTTCAGTACACTGAACTATATCCAAGGGTAGACGTTTATACTGGTCTACTCCCAGACGCAGATAAATTGTATCAAATTATGAAACAGTCCGAAGCAGACGCTGACGGAAGATACTATCTGAGAAAATGGGATAAGTGGTCAGTGTTTGGAACCTATACCCAACACAAAGATGAGTTTGAAGACGGAGAAGCTGGCCAAAGATACGACGAAGAAAAGTATCTAAGCGATAGGGTATACGAAGCTTACAGTCTAGCTATAGAAGACTATATTAAGCGTCATCAAATTGAGCTACCAGAAAACGCTCATCTAATGAGTTCGTCTTTTTCTAAATACGACGAACAAGTGGATATGATGCAAAACAAATTGACAATGCAGTATCATACTGATTTTATTATCTCGGAAAGAGATATGCCGGGAGACAAGTTTTTCATCACCTGCACTACATACATAAATGATGACTATGATGGTGGAGATATTTGTTTTTATGTTGACGGACAATTCATTAATCATAAACCAAAAGCTGGAGACATATTAATATTTCCATCTACGGAACCCTACTACCACGGAGTTAGAGCAATTACCAAGGGAAACAAATTCTTTGTAAGAAATTTTATTGTTTATCCTTTTAACGGCACCGAAGAGTGGTTAAAAAATCAAAGAACCTATGGCGCACACAGATGGGGAAAAATAGAACAAGAGCGCGTTGAGCACGAAAATGCTAGAAACATGTTATATATTGTTGGCGAAAAAGTAGTTTCGTATGAGGAAGCGGAAGCTGATCTAAGATATAATAAATAATATGAACAATAGACTGTTTATATTTGATCTAGATGGCGTTCTTGTAGATAGCAAAGAAATTCATTTTAACGCACTGAATCAGGCATTGCTTTTAGTTGGTAGTCAGTATGTTATTTCTCCCGAAGAACAAAGGGAAATTTTTGAAGGTTTAACAACTAACCAAAAATTAGAAATTTTGACTAAAACTCGCAATCTTCCTGAGTATAAATATGATTTCATATGGAAAAATAAACAGTTAAACTCTATATCATTTTTTAAAGAATTAAAACAAGATTTAGATCTAATAAATGCGTTTAAGTTGATTAAACATTCTGGAATTAAGATAGCAGTTGCTAGTAATAGTATTCAAAAAACACTTGAAACCTGTTTAAAGTCACTTGGCATAATTGATTTTTTAGACTATTATATAAGCAATGAAGGGCGGAGTTCCCCCTAAACCTAATCCTAGTATGTACTTAAAATGTATACTAGAATGCCAATCAGATATTGGTAACACAACTATCTTTGAGGATAGCTATATTGGAAGATTAGGAGCCTTCAAGAGTGGCGCAAGAGTAGTCTCTATAAAAAATAGAAAAGATTTAACTATGGAAAAAATTATTGATGAAATTGATAAACAGAAAAAAAACATTAATATTCTGATACCAATGGCCGGAGAAGGATCTAGATTTAGGGAAGCTGGATTTAATCTGCCAAAACCATTAATTGATGTCAATGGCCAAAGTATGATTAGCCTAGTGTGCAAGAATATAGATGTTGTTGGTAGATATGTATTTGTTGCGCAAAAAAAAGACATAAATAGATACAAGATCAATGAACACTTAGCGTCTTTTTGTGATAACTTTATATTAATAGAGCAGGATGGAAGACTGGATGGGGCAGCAAAAAGTTGTCTTTTGGCCAAGAAAGAAATAGACAATGATTTGCCATTACTAATAGCAAATTCAGACCAATACGTAAATTGGGATGCAACTACTGTCGTAGAACAATTTATAAAATCTGGAGTAGATGGAGCTATATTGACTTTTGAATCAAGCGACACAAAATGGTCATACGCCAAAGTAAATGAGCATGGTGTTGTTTCTGCTGTCGCAGAAAAAAATGTAATTAGCAATGACGCTACATGCGGAATCTACTACTGGAAGCGTGGAAGTGACTTTGTAAAGTATGCTGAACAAATGATAGAAAAAAATATTAAAACAAATAATGAATTCTATGTCTGTCCAGTTTTTAATGAAGCCATTGCTGATGAAAAAATAATCATTACCCATAGAGTAGCTGCTATGCATGGTCTTGGTACTCCTAGTGATTTAAACATGTTTTTAAAGCAGGAGTTACAGTAAGATGCATGTAATATCTCACCGAGGAAACGTATCTGGTAGAAACGAAGAAAAAGAAAATAGCCCTGAGTACATTCAGGCAGCTCTGGATCTTGGTTATGAAGTGGAGATTGACATTTGGTATAACAATGACAAATACTATTTTGGTCACGATAGTCCACTTTATGAGGTTGAAGAGTCTTTTATAAATGACATAAAAGACAGATCTTGGTTTCATTGCAAAAACGAAGATGCTTTAAATAATCTTTCTAATGATTTCATTGATATAAACTTTTTTTGGCACGAAGTAGATAAATATACTCTGACAAGCAAGGGATACATTTGGGCTTATCCTGGTCAAAAAATACTAAAAAATTCTATTATTCTTTTTCCAGAAAATTATCCTAATGAAGAAAATAAAATTTTATTATCTTCTGGAATTTGTAGCGATTATGTATATAAGTATAATAATTATAAAAATATAGAAAAAATAGAACACGATGAATATAATCTTTTGTTAAAGATAAAAAATCCAACGTATAATTTTTTCACGCACTCAAAGAAGTTCGAGCTTGCAGAAAACATCAATGTAAGAAGTTTTACTTCCAAATTAATACCAACAGAAGAAGCTGTCGATCACAGAGCATACCATGGTCGTGAAGATCACATATTTGCAACAATAACCAGCTTTAACACAAGCGAGTTAACAGAAGAAGAAAATGTCTTTATATATTCATTTACTCCAAGATATTTTCATAACACAGTAGAACTTTTTCCTAAGTTAATTAAATTAAAAAAAATTGATCCAAATTTTCTATTTGTTTTTGCCGCTTGGCAACACGAAGATTTAGAAAATAATTACTTATCCCTAGATAAAAATGACAGCAAGGATTGGTATTATAACTATATAATTGAATTTTTAAATATTTTAAATATAAAATACAAATTTATTTATAAAAAAAATTTTAGTCAATTTACTTTTAAAAACGGCTACATTTTTTATGAAAAATATGATGGAGAATTTGACGGATTTAACCAGCACTGGGATCAACACCTTAGTGTTAAAGGATATTCACATTGTCATATGTTTTACTCGCCCAATCTTTTTTATGCTGCTAAATCATTAGATTATATGTGGAAATTTTTTAATCAATTTGATAATAATTTAAATTTACAACAACACAGTTCTTCTTACCCAGACAAAATATTTATATCTAGAAAAAACTTCTATTCCAGAAAAGATACTAATATTTTAAATAAAAACAACAAATTTAAAGAAGAAGCCGTAGAAAAAGTTTTTGAAGAAAATGGTTATCGCATTGTAAATATGGAAGATTTTACTTTCTTAGAACAAATAAAATTATCATACAATGCAAAAATAATAGCCTGTTTTGTAGGCGCATCAGTTTTAAATGCGTTCTCCTCTAATAAAAATATAAAAATTTTTTATTTAAATCCCCTAAATAAAGAGTATAACAATGAACCTCATTTAAAGGGTTTTTATAATTTTATGCTCAATTTAGTGGGCATTGAAAACAGTAGCTATGATATTGATATGAACGCTCTGGAATTTTCTGAATTAGAAAATGTTTTAAAAAATGTTTTAAAAAATTTGTAATTTCCTAGGCCTCAGGTCACTGCTCCGTCAAAAGTCATGCTATACTATAGGAACGAAGTCAGATGCTCTCCACGGGCAGGGTTAGCGATAACTCTGCCCGTTGAGTTATAGGAGATGTTGTGGGATTATACGACTCAATTCATTTTGAATATTCGGCTATGCCGATGCCGGAAAATGCTTCCGAAAAAGAAAAACTTTTTATAAAACAAGCTCTTTACACGAATGTTTTTCAAACTAAAGATTTATATAATTGTCTTGACAATTTTCTGATAGATGAATATGGAAGATTTTTTAGTTTAAACGTTTCTGAATTTGATCAAAAAATCAACGAGCAAGAATACATACACCAACATGTTGTATGTTACTCTAGTGTAGACGTTGATGATGAAAAGTTTTGGTTAGAGTATGATGTAAAATTTACAGATGGAATTGTATCAGATGTAACTGTTTTGGAGTGGAGAAAATTAGAAAAGAGTAAAAATTAAATGGGATACACAGAAATATATCAAAAAATATACAAAGCCCTTGAACAAGACGGTGTAGACAAATCTACTATTGTTGGGCCAGCAAAGAGAATAACTGATGCCCTTTGGGAGCTTAAAATAATTACCACACTGGAAAACTTCCAGATACCAAATACAATTGAAGTTACAAAATCAATTATTGATAGTCGGTTTGAACAGAGATAATAATCTTGCTGACTATATGAATTCAAATTGGTTTGATTGATTTGCGGTTGTAACTTAACAGTAGAGTACATGAGTTTCCGATCCATGGTGTGAGGGTGCAATTCCCTTCAACCGCTCCAATAATTATGTTAAATCATCCAAATATTATAGAAGAACTTGACTATGATGAAACAATAGTCTTAAAGTTTAAAGATCCAGTCTTTTCGCTTTTTCCTAGAACAGTAGGGCAAACTTGTCCCGCTCCACTTGTGGTAGCAGCAGGAAAAAGTTTAGATAAACATATTAATAAAACAGTTTTTGTAGCACCGTTTTGCTCAAGATATTTTCATCTACTGCTTGAATTTTTTCCATTAATTCTTGAATTAAAAAACAAAGTTAATTTAATAAATTTAGTTATAACCGCACCAATGCCTTTAGATGAAGAAACTGGTTTATTCATTCACTTCACTAAAAAATATAAATATCAATATATAAATAATGGCATTTTTAATGCGGAATGCTTAGATGGTATTAAATCTGACTTTAGTATAATACCAGATTTTTGTAAATATTTTGGAATTAATTTAATTTGTATACCTGAACATGAATTTATGGGAATTTCTTTTGACTACGCATATTTTATATACGGAGAGCAAGATCCTTATATTGAAGATCAATTTATTTTTATAGACAGAGAAGCGTTTAATACTCAGGGTATTCAAAAACAAATAAAGAAAACAAATAGTTTGGTTCCAATAACCATACAAAAAAACTCAAAAGATTATCATATGTTACTTCCTTTAAAATCAAGAAAAGACTTGGTTAACAACTCTTTTAAAATTCTTAGAGAAAGTTATCCAAAATTTGATATTGTACCAGGAAAAAAAATATATGTATCTAGAAAAAAAACACCACATAGAAATATTCAAGAAGAACAGTATATAGAAGAATATTTTGAAAAATTAAATTATAACATAGTATACTTTGAAGAACTCACCTTTTTAGAGCAGTCTCAGGTATGTCAGGAATCAGAAAAAATAGTCTGCCTATACGGAAGTAGTTTATTAAACTGCGGTTTTTGTTCTGATAAGACAACTGTAATATCAATAAAGTATAATATACCAACAAGATCAGTAACTATCAACAGCTCATACAACAATATTTTTAGAGAGTACTCAATACAACACATTGAATTAGAGTATAATGGTAAAGATTTATTAGATTTTATAAAAAATCAAAAAAATATTTGGTAAAGGATTTTTCGTGAAAAAAATAAAAAGCCCAGAAGAACGTAGAGAAATATATTTAAAACGCAAAGATTACATGAAGGAATATCAAAGAAATTGGTTAAAAGATCGTCGCACCGAATGGATTGAAGAAAATGGCCCATGCAAACAGTGTGGCGGTTCGGAAAACTTAGAAATAGATCATATAGATCCAAATAAAAAATCCTGCAATGTATCCACTTTGTGGAGTAGGAAAAAAGAATTCAGAGATAAAGAATTAGCTAAATGTCAAGTTCTTTGTAAGAGCTGTCATTTTAAAAAAACAAATAGAGAAGCCAAGGAATTTGGTCATGGAACACCAGTCAAGTATGCTACGTGCAAATGTGTTCTTTGTAATCAGATGAAAAAATTTCATCAAAAAAATATTATTAAGTAATTGCCTTTAGAATGGTTGCTGCGGCTGCAGCTTCTCTTAGTAGACCAGATTTTGCTGCTCCACCAGCTACATGAGCTGATGCCTCTGTTGCTGCTCCTAGCAGCCTGCTAGTTGCCCCTGATCTTTGGACAACCCTACTAACATTTTCCTCAACTGTTTCCATAGCTACAGAACTAGCTATCTTTGCTTGTGTAGCTGCAGTGGCTTTTTGTATTGGCATTCTTCTTGGAGCATTTGCAACCGTCTTCATTTCTACAGGGGAACCAATTGACAGTCCCTGAGCTGCCTTCTGCGGAATAATTGATTGAGATTCTCGAACGATATTTTCATCGATGCTCGAACGCATAACACTGCCAAATTCATTATCCCCGTAGGTAAAATTTATGCGCCCTTCGGTGTCCGGCATTATTGTTTCTAACCTTGGATTAGCAAACCTGCCTGGATATTTTCCTTCTAAATATTTTGTTAATGCGGCGTTACCCTCCGAAAAAGTTGGTGCATCAAGTAGTTCTTGTGTACCTTTTGGAAGTGGCGCATTTTCTCCAATAGTTTCTTTTAAGTTTTTGGCGTAGCCCTTCATCCAATCGTGAAATCCAGGTTGCTGTAAATAATCTTTTGATAAAGTTGATTTTGAACCATCGGCAAAAATGACCCTTACTCCACCCGGATGATGTTCGACATTGCCAGGGAGTTTCATCACCCTATAAGGGGTAACCTCATCAACAGCCTGAACAGCCTCTCCGGCAGTTTCCCCGCCTACATATCCAGCCGCAATATCTTTTGATAATCTCCCAAAAACAATGCTTCCTTCGTAATTTCCAGATTTTACCATTGAGTGAAATTCTTGTGGATTCATTCCAAATTTTGGAGCTATATCCATAGCTCTATCGGCTTGGGTTTGGAGTCTTTCGGCATTAGCATATGTGATTGATCCAGCAGCCATTTCATATATGTCTACAGTGGTATCTGATCCAGCATTCCACCAAAAAGAAGTTCCACCAGCACGCCCTCCCTTTCCGGCAATTTCAATTGTATTACCTATGCCAGAGTTTCCAGTGGGTACAATATTTGGCCAACCACCACTGCCGGGAGTATATCCAATTCCTTTAACTGCAGGTATAAAATTCTCGGCCATGAAAATCCAATCAATTCATTACTATATGCCTATTATAGTAACTTAAATAGGAGGTGTCTAATGGCCGGCAAAAAACCAGCGAAGGGTAATTCTTCACTTAAAACAAAAGAACCAGAACAGCCTGGTAAATTAGTTAAATATATAGGTGCCTATAAAGGCGTTTTTCACACCTGCCCGACGTGCTCCTCAAAGGTTGGTAGAGGCTTTTTGTATGAGTTTCAAAATGCCATGTATTGCACTAGAGGTTGCATACCAAAAGTCTAAATGGTACTATAATAGATATACTAAAATAAAAATTAGGGCGTAAAATGAGCAACTATTGGCTTTCTGATATTTATATTCAAAAAACATTTATTAAAAAAATAAACGAGGCCGCCTACAAAAATAGGAAATCAGACGAAGAACCTGAAGATGAGGCGGAAGACGATTCTGAAGAAGGCCCAGACGACAGGTTGAACGACCGTCAAAAGATGATGTATGAGACATATGAGTCTATTGTCGAAATGCATGGTATGTTTAATCAAACAGCAAAAGCCGACGGTGCGCATTATGCCCCTGCAGATAAGAATCCTTTTATTGAAGAGGGTATGATTTGTGGTAATTGTGTATTTTTTGTTGGTGGCGGAAAATGCGAAATAGTTTCCGGAAAAATAGAGCCCAACGCCATTTGTAAACTGTGGATAATACCACAAGAATTGATCAAAATTAAGAAAAAATAATGAAAAACGAAGATAAAAAAGACTATCTTACTCTTCAGGAACAATTAGAAGAACTATGGAAAAAAGAAGAGGAGTTCTTGAAATCCATAGGTGTTGAATCACCTAGTAAATAAAGTTTGACATTGTTACTATAGCCCCATATGACTTGGAGGGTTTATGGAACAAATTAAAAATATAATAATGCGCATTGTAGCCACGTTTGCAGCTTCTGGTCTTGGAGTAGTGGGTGCAGGAACTATAGCAGGTGTACCTCTTTGGAAGGCTGTTTTTATGGCTGGAATTGCTGGTGTAGCAACAGTAGTCGAAGGTCTCTCAAGAGCCTTCCTTGATGATGGTAAATTATCTGTTGCTGAAATTAATCAAGTTTTTAATGGCATAGACAAGAACGCTAGAAAAGCTGCAGATGCCAAATGAAGAAACTAGCTTTAGCAGCTGGAATCTTTCTTTTATCTTCATGTGGATACGATGGAGGGTACAGGTATTCATGTCAAGACCCACAAAATTGGGAAGCAGAGGAATGCAATCCGCCAATCTGCAAAGTAGATGGAAATTGCACAGAAACCTTACTTGGATTCGATCCACATTCCGAAGAAGAAACGACAACAACAACACAGGAGACAATCGCCCCATGAAAAAGCGTTTAACGCCACAAGAAATAGATGCTAGACTAAAATTTGTAGTAGGATGTGTTTTAGCTGGTGTTCTTACAATAACAACAATTGGTGTTCTGTACGCTTTAGTTTTTGTTACCCAACCCATTGGTGCCCAAGCGGAGAATGACAAAATGTTTTTTGGAGTTTTATCTTCGGTGGCGACATTTATTACCGGCACACTTGCCGGATTAATGATATCCACTGGAAGAAACCCAGAAGATAAAGATGAGACATCTAACGACAATTAATAAATATATCTTATATATCTAGGTGATAAAATTTAGTGTAACTATATTTAACCCCAGATATAATTGGCTTAGTTACATGATATTTATTTCCATCTATAAATATAGTCATGCCAGTTTTTGGGGCAACAACAAGTAAGTCAGTAGAATAGCCGTCCTCTGCTTTTATGCAGATTTCTCCACCAACAAAATCTTCGTTAAAATAAGTAATAGAACTTAAATGAACTTGTTTTTTGTTATTGTTTATAACATACGGATCAGCAGGTTCCCAGTCTCTATGAAGGTCAATGTACTGATTTGGCATGTACTTAATTAATACATGAGAAGTAACATCCAGTATTTTTGCTGAAAAATTCTTTTCTACAAAATTGTTTAAACTAGACTCAAGATTATCAAGTATACAAATACCCTCAAAATCACTATATAGGTGTAGGGCGCGAATTCTCTTATTATCCAAAATTGGGTCTTCGGGCAAATCAGCGTTTTGTGGGGTATGACTAAATTTTTTGTCTTTTACAAGATTTATAATATAATTACAATTATCTTTAGATATAAATTCTTCGCTAATTATAACTGGATACATATTTATAAGGTATCCCATCTTAAATATTTTCTAAATTCACTTAGTGGAACAACATTTGGATCAATCCACCAATCTTCATGGATTTCCCTAACCACCAAAGAATAACCTAAGGAATCTAATATTTCTCTTTGTGCGTCTCGCAAAGCAGTGTTTCTAAAATACATATTTGCGTCATGCTCAAATGTTATGACAGTAAATCTATATTGAGTAAGGGGAAGGGTTATTAAACCATGTAGTGTTGTGTAATGATTTCCCTGAGGCCTACAAGCCTCATTATATCCAGTGTCTATATCGACCTGAAGATAGTCTATTTGTTCAGGAAAATTATTTTCTTTAAAATATTTAATGTAATCAAATTTTAACGCATCGCCGTAACAAGGATTTCTTCTGTTTGCGTTTATTTCATTTCTATTGGGTTCATTTATCTCAAATGTTACACCGGACCAGTTGTAGTCTTGTTCCAAGTAAAAAGTGTTTGAACCCTGAGTTGAGTGAAATCCTCCAAGTTCAACATAATATCCATTTTGTTTTTCTTTCAAAACTTCTACTACAAACTTTTCTTGAGAGCTATTTCCTCTATACTGCATATTGACTCCATGTTTTGCGTACAACTGATCAATTATATCATATATAACAAAATACATGGATATTTTTATTTTAATTTTTCCTATATAGGGTAAAAAGTAGAAAAAAATTTTAAAGGGGTTTTTGGTTTTAGGCTTTTTTCCCTACAGCCAAATTATAGATATCAAGTAGCATATCCTCTACCTCTTGATAAGAAAATAATTCTCTTTGAGTTTTAGATACCTCAGCTAAAAAATTTTCAACTGAGGATCTAATTTCATCTACCCTTTCATCTTTAACAGTAGAAAGAATCCTGCTCACTAAGCTTCGTCATTCTTTAAAAGAACATGAACATAATGAACAGCAAGTGCCACACCTGTTGCTATCATGGCTGTCTTTCTAGTATCGCCGGACAATGTGATGAACACAACAACGCTACCAGCTAATGTAAAGGCAAGTGCTGCTGTCTCATTGACAAACTTTCTTACTAGTCCGAGCCAACTTATTTTCTTTTTCCATATACCCTCCTCCAGGTAATAATTAAATATGCTGTTTCTTGTATATTCTTCGTCGTCATCATCCTCTGGGCCAGCTATTTCTCCTGCTGGCTCCTCCCCCTCTTCTTCGCGCCTGCTACGGCCTTCAGTATTGCCACCACCAGAACCCCCAGAAGAGCCTCCAGAGCCTCCCGTAGGGCCTCCAGAACCACCTGCAGTAGCTGCAGCCCCAGCAATGCTAGCAACTGCTGTAGAGGCTGCTATAAGCGTTCTACGGCTTCCTACGTCGACCTGTGAGCCAACCGGAACATATTCATCTAGCCCCTCACCAAAGATGTCTATGGTAGCCTCAAATGTTTCTTTAACTTCTTGAGGTGCATCTGTGACGGCTGCCACAAGAGCTGCCTCTTGTTCCTGAGTCAAGTCGCCTACGGGTATAGCCTCAAAGATTGCCTCAGCCTGTGTGGTATCAATACTTTCTAAAACTTTAGAACTGGTAGCTAATTCTGTAGCTTGATCCTCAGTTACTCCATTTTCAATTAACTTATCAACAACCTCTGCAACTTGTTCTTCTGAAACCGTATCTGATTCAAGCACATCTAATACTGCTTCTAGCTGTTCAGCGGTTATATCCTCAGTTATTACAGCATCTATTACAGCCGCAAACTCTTCGTCTGATAAAGGCTCAGCAAAAACAGCTTCCAGGACCTCAGTCAATTGTTCAACTGGAATATCTTCAGTAACCAATTCTTCAAGAACAGCGACAACTTCTTCTGTTGGAAGTTCATCTATATTTTCTACAATGTTAGCTATTTCTTCTTCTGTAATGACAGTTTCTGTTTCTTCTGGTATAGTTGTAACAGGTGTTTCTGCGGGAGGCTCAGTTGTTGTCGTTACTTCAGGTTCTGTGGTCGTCGTTGTATCTTCTTCTATTGTTTCTGTGGGAAGTGTCACTTCCGTGGTTGGCGTGGTTTCTTCTGGGACTGTGGTGTCTGGCAAGGTATCTACAGGAGCGACAACTACTTCTGGTTCTGTGGTTGTTGTCGTCTGTGGCGCTGGTGCCTCTGTTGTCGTAGTGGTTTGAGGAACAGTAGTAGTTGTGGTAGTAGTAGTCGTAACTACGGTGTCTGAATCGACAACATATCCTTGTCCTTGATAAATAGTTGTGTTCTCCTCAAAGGTATTGTTTCTAGAAGTTGACCACGCATTTGAGCTAGTTCCATTAAATACAGTAGAACCATTATTAAAATTGTTACCAAACTGTATGGCAGTTCCGTTGGTGGTAAAGTTATTACCCTGCACTAATTGATTGTCTGCTCCTGGTGTCCAAGTTGTTGGAATCCATGAAGAAAAGCTAATTGCAGTTCCATTGTCAGTGAATTGTGAGCTGTATACCTGCTGCCTATTTAGACCTCTTAAATATGCCCCAACGATATTGTTTGTAAATGTGCTACCGCTAATTCTGGCAAAACGCTCAACGAAAATGCCGTAGGTATTGTTAGAGAATTGACTGTTATTTATATAGATGCGGTTTGAATAATTAGTGTCGGTAGTGCTCATCGTTGACGGTGTAGAGCCATGGTCCGATGTGACACCAGCATTGTTATTATCAAATACACAGTTTGTAAATGTGGTTACACCACCATTGTGTTGGTAGAAGGCCCAGCCAGGTGAAGCAGTGATGCGAACATTTGTTATAGTAAATGTTCCCTGACTGTTATAGATGGTCCCACCATTCCAAGAAACGTTTTTGCCTTGCTTTAAAGTCAGGTCTTGAATTGTCACGTTTCGTGCCCCAGCACTGTAAATCTGACGATAAAGGTTAACTCCATCAATTATTGTTGTATTTCTTCCAGTACCAGTTATTGATACACCAGCAGTTATTGCTGGGAGATCGGATGTTAATGTAATAGTGCCTTGTTGAGTTATGGTAATTGCGTCGTATATCCCACCTGCTTGGGCGTTTGCCTGAGTTATTGCCCATCTAAGAGTCCCAGATGAACCATCATCAAGAAGGCTAGTTACCTCTAATGAGGTTGGAGCAGGGACTGTAGTAGTTGTTGTCGTAGTTGTCGTTGTACTGGTGGTGCTTGTTGTCGTTGGGACAACTGTAGGAGCAGTTTCATTATTCGGTGCTACACCACCAAAGCTTGTACAATTGCTTCCTGCTGGGACACATCTATCAGTATTGCCAACCGCATTGTCAATCATGAGAACTGGTGATAGTGAAGTATCACCCAAGTTAAAAACTGCAAAACCTAGTTTGTATGTTCCGCTTACTGAAACCTGATAGGTTGACATTTGCCAGCCTGTTGCGCCAAACGAGTTAGTTGAATAATCCCCAGTGCCTGGGTTAGTAAATCCAAGAAAAGCATACGACTGAGTAAAATTATTAACAGTAATTACTGGAGTGGATGGAACATTGACTGCAACCAGTGAAGTGATTGATCCGTCATTAAATGGAACATAATCAGTTCCAACATAGTTCCATGACATTGTGTACGTATTACCGGCAATGAGTTCAACTTCTCTGGTTATCCATGCTGCGTCTGTAGGGTTTGGGCTTCCACCGTTAGAAGCCGCCGCGGCGTCTGCGGTAAGTTGATTTCTGATAGCTGTTTCATTTGAACCAGAAAGACCAAGATTGGTCATTGCCTGAGCAAAAGTCTGTTCATTTTTTGGCTGAAGCGCCGCTGCATAGGACGCATTATTTGGTGAAAATGTCCAGCTTCCTGCAGATACGGCAGGTGCATAATAAGGGTTTGGTGAGCCGTTCACCGTTGGACTGCCAACGGCATTTCTTGAACCATGGGTGAATGTCTTGGAGCCTGTAAAAACAGATACACCAGTGCCGCTACCAGTTATGCTTGCACCAAGTGTGCCAGTTTGAGAACCCTTTTCCCATCCATCAAAGTTATTTGATTCAAAACCAGCATTTGGGAATGCCAATGTTTCTGGTTCGGGAATTGTTGTAGTCGTAGTGGTGCTGGAAGTGGTCGTTGTAGTCGGATTATTAATTTGAACTGCGGTAAGACCAATACATGGCAGCCCGCCTGAATTACCAGAACATGTTTGCCAGCCAAGTGATGACGTCCATCCAGTATTAGATGTAAATTCAGTATTTGCTAAAAGCTCTGTTCCATCAAGTTTGAGCGATGCGGTCTCAACCTGCGTTCCGTAGTTACCAGCCCAGAACTCACCGTCATTACCAATAATTGATATTCTAACACTGGCTACGCTTGCCCATCCAGCACCAACACCAGCTGCGGTAACCGTCAATGAGTAGTCGTTAAAAGTTCCGTTGTCTGTAAGGGTTATGTATCCAGTGCTATGGGAATAAATTCCACCACCACCATCTCCATACAGATTTATAGCAACAGCAACGGTGTCAGAAGATGTTTTCCAGTCCTGTACCTCTGCTGCAGAAATAGTTGCTGTCAGGCTTGATGCGCTAGACCAGTTATTGGGAACATTTACTTCTTGGTAAACGACCGCTTCCTGATAAGCGAAAACTAGTTTATTCCCATCTGCTGCTTGAACAGTTGTTGACGGAAAAAACGAACCAATTAAAGCCATTGGTATTAAAACCCATGCGCCCTTGCGCACGAGAGCATGGCGAAGCCTATCAAATAATTTCACCGAAATCCCCTTCAGTTAGTCTCACTTAATAGTAACAAGTTGGATCAATAAAAAATCCCCAACCTATTTAAAAGTTGGGGATCTTTTACACGCTGAGCGTCGGTTTCCGTACGCTAATTATATCACAAACTATTTTTTTATGAGATATACATACTCAATTCCATAGAAAGTTTCTGGAGAAACTAATTCAATGTACTCAAAATCTAATTTGTCAAAATGTTTTTCTATATCTGTTTTTGCAAAAGAGAGATCCGGTACCCCGACTGAATCAGTAAAACCTATTTGTTTTGTTTCACCATTTGACCAAGGAGTAAATAATACAAGAACCATTTTTTTACTAAATGACTGAACTGCATTTGATAAAACATTTTCCCAACCATAATTATGTTCGAGTACATGACGCATAAAAATACCCTCAACCGAAGATCTGTAAGATTCTAAATCGACGTGTTTATCTACAAATTTATTGTGAGATCCATCCAGTCCAACATATTTAGAAGTTGAAGGTATAACAGTTCTAAACCAACCTTTTCCGCAGCCCCAATCCTCTATTTCGCTGCAGTCAGAAAGAAAATCCGCACCCAGTCTATACGAACTGGTGTCGCCATAAGCTTCCATATTGTTGAGATTTGAATACCACTGATTCCATTTATTTAAATTTGACATCTTTTCCTTTTCAAATTACTTCATATAGGGCTTTAGATAGATTTTCGGTCATGTAATGATATGTTATATCTAAGTCAAGATTAAAACCGCGCAATCTTTTATCCAAAAAATGAAATGGATTAAAGTATTTAGATCCTGCGGTAAGTAAATTATTTTTCTTAAATATTATATATGCTGCCACATCACCATGACGTATCCCAGAAGGGATAGAAAAATCTTTTATTTTTTGAATATTTTTTACTGAAACAAGCATTCCTGCGCCACCAGAAAAAGAAGCCATCACTACTCCAGCCTCTCTAAATTTTGGTAAATAATATTCTCCGTCGGCGTAAAGAGTTTTCCATAGGTGGCCGTACACCACATTTTCATCAGCAGACTTTATAAATTTATCTAAGTTTTTTGTTAGTACAAAAGTATCATCATCAACAAATAATATCCATTGATAGTCAAGAGCATTTATGTTGTTGTAATATATTTCTCCATTTTTTATTTTTGATAAAATAGATACTTGTTTTTCAACACCACTCAAATAGTCTGATTGATCAGAAACTTTAATTGTTTTTTCACCTAAATGATCAGAATAGAAAAGAACATCTATTTCTTTGCCCCATGTATTTAATACCGTTTCTCTTCTTTTAGTGTTGGCTTCTGTAGTCATAGCCATGACAAGAATCGACATATTAATCCTCTCTAGTGTGAGCGTTTATCCAAACCCAATTATAATTTCTAAAAGTCTGAGGAAGAACATCGGGCTCAAAACCAGTCTTCCACAAACAGTAAGGGAAACTTACTTGATCTTGATAAGACCATTCCAAATTCTGTTGGTGCCAAAGTTTACCAACTTCTTTTACTTTTGGATTGGTTAAATCTCTGGCTGAAACTCCACACTCGTAGAGTCCATATTGCTCAGGAAAACCCTCTGAATGATAGAAGGCAATTTGTTCATCGAGTGGTTCTTTTGCATATTTGGGTGGTCGAATTGTGGCTTCACCATAGGCGCATTTTCTACCATCAAAATGAGGAGATACAACAAAACCATTTTTCATGTACGACATAATTTCCGGAACAAAACTAGGACTAACTATTCCCATGTCTCCGTCTATCCATATCATGTATTTCCAGTGTAGTAGCATCTGTATCGAGTGTGGATTTAACTTTGGTCTTTTAGATCTTCTTCTATTATCTAACTGAGAATCGCCCAAAAGAATTGGTAGCCATGGATTATTTATTGGTTCCGGAGACTTTCCATCTGTAAAATAAACAAAATCAACGCCATCTATTCTTGGCTGCTGGGGCATGTAGTCGTAACCACCTGTAACCGCCGTAACAATAACCGTATTTCCAAACCAATCAGTTACCATCTCATTGCTTTCTCTTATAGAATTTATTTAAATCTACATCTATCATGTTTTCATCAACAACATATTTTTTTTCTGGCATTTCTTTTCTAACTAGAATTCTTTGGACCCACCTATCAGTCCCATCATATCTCGCTTTAAACTGTTTCCTACCGTGAATAGTTTTATTATTATCTATAACCAAGAGATCTCCTGTTTCAAGTACAATCTCTTTAATTGAAGACTCTACAGCCTCATGCAACTTATGAAGTGCGGCTGTTGAAAGTGGGTCTATGCCTTTTACGAAAGTGTAGTCGTACATAAAGTTATAGCCATCTTCAACTTTTTCAAGGACACTAATAGGAATGTCTACATCTTTTTCTCCATTAGTTCTAAAACTAATATCTATATTAGTGGTAAACCATTTTTTTTGAAGAGCCGCTAAAACCCAAAGGTCCAATTTAGAAACTATCTCATCCACATTGGCATATGTGGTTGCAGCGGTGGGGTCACCTCTTAGGCAGAGTAGGAGAACATAGTCTGGTTTATATGGGTGAAAAGCTGTTTCTGTATGTAGTGCGAGATCTACTTTTGAAGAGGTAGATATTTGTTGATATTCAGTTTTATGTACAGGCAGTATATTTTGTATTAACTGTCCATCTTGTTCTTGCTTATATCTAATTGGATGACCGTATTTTTTTGCCTGTTCAATGAACACCTTGGTGATGTGAGACACCTTTTCTTCCTCTATATAAGGAACAGGCGGTGTATTGGGAACATATCCCAACTCTATTTTTTTATGTAGAACTATACCCATAATCAATCAGACAAAACTTTTAATATTAAAAAATATAATTTACTTAAATCTCCTGGAGATATACTGAAAATATATTCTCTTTCAAGAGTTTTAATTGTAACACAATGTACATCAATTAGATCTCCATTGGAAGTTATTGACGGCGTTGGTTTAGATATGACAACATTAGTTATTGTGGGCATAAAGCCGTCAAATGGATTAACACTTTCCATCGACCAATTATAGCACAAAAGCTACTTACGCAACAGGTATTATTGTTGCAATTGCAGAGGGTATTGCTGGCCCGCCCATTGAGCCCGTATCATATTGCATAACGATATGATGATTATCTGTTGCCCAGTATATTTGGGCCCTGTCTCCTGCGGCAAGATCAACTATAAAATCCCACGCCGCAACAACGTATGGTCCATTGGTGTTAACTGCAACTTTAGTATTAGTATATGCAACTGCTTGTTCATTTTTAACCAACCAAACCTCAACGTTCTGACCAGATCCTCCGCCACCAGTATTGTGGAGCTGCAGAGAGAACTGTAAATCGTAGACACCTGGATACTGAGCTGTAATTTTAGAATTGTCAACTATTGAAAATCCATCAGCTGCTGCAGTCTGTCTGAGCAAAACTGGTACGCCAATACTCTGCTGAGCTTCAAGCACTTGTTGTGTTTGAATATCATAAAATGATCCATACTTACCCTGAGATGCTGGGTGTCGTGGATTCCAATAATAAAGCATCAGCTAAATGTAAAACGCATTACGGCAACTTTTGAGTTAGCCACTGTACTGACGGCGTATAATTCTGTACTTTTTCTAAGATTTTCTACAGAAAAAAATGCTCCTGGTTCCAATAAAACTCCGTAAGAATTAGAAGATACTGAGCTATTACCAACATAAACATTGGCTGAGTCGTGTACATTTTGTACACTAAACATCATGTTTGATGGAGTTGTGTCTCCATCAACTGTTAATATTGTGGTTGAGGTATTGCTCAATGTAATTAATTGATGTTCCAATGGCATATTAGGCCTTCTTTTTTTTGAATGTACTCACGTTTTTTGGTGCCTGACCTTTTACTCCTTTTTCTGGAGTTCCCGATCTTCTTTTTCTTTGAACGGCACTTTTCTTTTGTGCTGCTGACATAGACCTTGCTTTTGCAACGGGTACACACTTCGCATATCCGCCACCAGCACCTGACGTTCCACAGGGCTGATACTTTCCCTTCTTTTTGGGGGCCCCAATGTTTACCCATTTCTGATCAAACCATTTGGTTAGTCCAACACCTTTAGGGCCTGGCATTATTTTTTCTTTCTCTTCGTTGCTTTGCTGGATTTTTTTACTGGAGTACAGTTGGGAACTAACTTGCCACCTTTTAGCTTCATACCCTTGGCGGTGTAACCAGTCCAGCAGGCCATTACTTGCTCTTCTTAGCCTTCTTGGTGGATACAGTCTTCCAACCGCCACCCATTGACTTATACTTTTTTGCAGCCCATGCATTTGCATATGCGGAAGGATAAACGTCAAACTTTGACTTTGCCTGCGATTTTGCAGAAGACCAGAGGGCAGGTTTTGTTGGCTTATTTTGTTTTGCCATATTATTACATCCTTACAATTAATATCATTTGAATAATGTGAAGTGCAAGATAGCCAATGTGAATAGCTAAATCTTTTTTAGAAGAATTTTTTTCTGTTCCTAAACAGCTAACGCAAAAATTTTCAGCCTTATGACACTTTGAGCAGCATGTATTTTGATTCATATCACTACTTCTTTTTGTTTATTTTTCTAAGAGTTTTTGCAAGCGAAGCTTGTTTACGTGTAAGTGGGCTATATTTTTCTGGATTCTTAGAAACAGCCGCAGCCATTCCAGCTACAGACTTACCCGCCTTCTTTGCTTTTGCGGTAAAGGCTCCAGGTCTTTTAATGGCACCTTGGATCCATTTCTTATCAGACTTTTTTGCCGCCACTTCTTTTCTCCTTTTTGCTTTTTATTTCCGTGAGAACACCAACAACATGATCCCTTACATGAGTATCTATTTTATGTTCAATCCTATCAAGATGATCGCGAACATACCCATGATCTTCTTTGTTTTCTCTTCTAGTTTTTTCTAGAAGAGTAACAAGAACAGCACCGACAAGGCCAATGAGAGCAACAGTAATCTGCTCCATGGCATTATGCTTTGATGCCTAAGAGCTCCATGACCTTAGGTCCAGGAACAGAGTCGGCAGGTAGTTTATTTGCTACCTTAAAAGACTTAATAGCCTCTTTTGTTGCGGCATCCATTTCACCATTTATTGGTCCAGCGTACACGCCCTTCTTTTTAAGAGCCTCTTGAATGGCTTTTGTTTTAGCGTTTCCGCCAGCTGGCGTATTGTTTAGATTAGCTACACCAGCCTCTGGTTTCTTAACGCCATTTTTTTCCATCCAAGCTACAACTGCTGGCGGTGGATTGTCCCCACATACGTAGCGTATATGCCATGGTTCCTCTGGAACTACTTCCCACGACCAACCAAAATCTTTAACGTTTGCAATAAGCCAATTTAATCTCTTTGGTTCGGCCGCATTTGCAATGTCAACAGCAATTCCGCAAGTTGTGTTGGCTACTGCCCGGCGCTGCTAGTGGAGCATTTCCGTTTCTTTAGATACCATTTCTTGCCTTCAAAGGTGCGTGTACTTGCACCAGCAATTTCTTCCAGTTGATACCTTTGCTTGAAACCAGCCAGTTGTGACTCATAAGTTCTATACGTATCTCCAGCTGAAGTAGGCTTTAATTCAACGCCGTCTGCCTTTGCTTTTTCATCCATAGCACAATATGCCGCGGCCGCCAACCAGTGAAGCTTGCCGCCACCCTCAATTGAAACAAGTAGATTTGCTGGTATCTTACCTGGAGTTACACCCTTAAGATCAGCTGGTAATTTTACGGGTACAATATAGTCCCAAGCAACTTTTGCCATATATGCTCCTGTTATTTCTTTTTCTTAAGTCTTTTAGCCGAAGATATAGCAATGGCTATAGCTTGCTTTCTTGATTTAACCACTGGTCCCCCCTTGCCCGAGTGAAGAGTTCCACTACCAAATTCGCCCATTACAGACTTAATTTTTTTTTGGTATGATGAAACTTTTTTCTTAGGCATGGGGGGACGTGATTAGATAATTACTTTTTCTTTGCTTTGCCAGTGCCGACTTTGCCTAGCACCTTAATTGGACGTTGCGCAATCTTCATTTGGCCAGCTGATGCTGTTGGCTTTGGAGCAGTTGTGCCCTTGCCGCCAGTTGCAACTTTCTTAAGTGTTGCTGGATTCTTAATTGCACGTTGTGCCATTTTCATTTGGCCGCTTGTTGCGGTTGGCTCTGGAGCGCTTACTCCTGAACCCTTTTTCTTCATAGCCATGAGTTTATTTCTCCTTATTTTTGCTAGCTTTTTTAGGAGCAGCCTTTTTAGCTGCGGCCTTCTTTTTTGCCGGCTCCTCTTTAGGAGGAACTACGGTGTTCTGTACATACTTAGACATAGTAACCAAAAATCCTTGTTTACTTCATTTCTCTAATTTACGTTTTAATTTTCTTGCAGACATAGGATGGCTACCTTTGGGGGGGGTTTTGCCACCATGTAATATATTATCATACTTTTTACCAACAAAATGATTCATGAGCACGTCGTCGTCTGAATGTTTTTTTGCCCTCAATTGACCAGATATTTTATCATATCCTAAGGACTTAGATTTAGACTTTGACTTTTTTTTACTTGCCATAAATTACATTTTGTGAAAGCGAGCTGATTTTTTAGGAGCGTGATCAACGTTATATGATCCCATTTTTTTCTTTGGACGCTTTTTTGAACCATCCATTGTAACTGGGGACATGCTCTTTTTCATAAGGTTTGTTACCTTTTGTTTTTTTGAAGCTGCCACCATAGGATCTGTTTTGCCACTCTTTTTTTTCATAGCCATGAGTTTCTCCTGTAAACTTTATTTAAACTTAATTATTTCTTTTTCTTTTTAGCAATAGCTGCTTGAATAAATGGTGGAAGCTTTTTTTGAGCTGGGGTAAGTCCACCCTTTGCTGCTGGTGCCTTTGCCATTTTCTTTGGTTGTTTCTTTGTTGCCATTTTTTTCTCCTATTTTTTATTTTAGTTTGAATAACTACTAACAGTCCCATTTTCTTAAAGCTAAAGCTTTACGTGTTGGACGTCCCTTTGAATCTTTCATTGGTCCGGGCATACCACCCATGCGGGCACAAAACGACTTACGACGAGCCGCAGCCTTTGGTGACTTCTTTGCTTGCTTTGATGATACTGGCGGCTTTAAGGTTCCACCTGTCTGAGCCTTGTAAGAAGCGCGTCCTTTTGCATTTAAACCACCCTTGGGGTTCTTACCTTCTTTGCGCTGCCATGCTGGAGATTTTGCCATTACTTACCACCTTTTTTATGAGGATTTTTTTTATGCCAATCCTTAGATGATTTAACACCCTGCTTAACTGTCCTTACGCCAGAGACTTTTGTTAGATTGGCTTTTTTCCACTGACCCTTTTTTATACCTGGATGATCAACTATAACATCACCCTTTTTGTCAACTGTAATTACGTGTGTAACTCCAGTTATTTTTAGTTTCTTTTTAGAGGCCATTATTTTTTTCTCTTTGTTTTTTTATTTTTGTTAACTCGAACAGACTTAACTGGTTTTGGCGCATTTTTTAATTCTATTCCATACATAAAATTATTTTGACCCATTCTTGGACCAGCTATGTATGTAAAATTTTTAATCGCCATAATATTAAACCATTTCTTGAGAACTTTCAACCAAATTTCTAATAGCCATATTTTTAGGCATGACGTTAGAAATTAAGGTTGTTTTTCTAAACCATTTCAAAAGTATATTATATCTAGTACCACTGTTTATTTTATTTACAGCGTGGAGATACATCGTATTTGTAGGAAATGTTATAATATCTCCTACTTTAGCCTTTATACTTAAATCATATTCTGGAAAGACAAGCTCTCCTCCATCATAATCATGGTTTAAATAAACTAAAGAAGAATAATCTGCTAAAAATCTAGGTATATCCGAGTTCCAATTTGGGTTAGAATTATCTATGTCTAGAGACAAAGATGAATTATTATATTCACTGTCAGAGTGCGGAGACTGATAATCTCCCTCAGACCAAACCCTACCCCATACCCTAGGATCACATACTAATCTTTGACCATATCTAAACTCAAGAGATTTTTTAACACGATCAACTAACTGCTGAACAAGAGGCTGTATTTCTTGATCGTTCCAATTAAAAAAAACTGATTTAATTTTTACAGGACTACCGTCTTCATAAAAATCACATCCATCACCGTTCGGCATTAGTTCTACCGGTGAGCTTGAATTTTTTATATAACCTAAGAGTTTCTCTATGTCATCTAAAGATAAAAAATTATTATCAATGATAATATTATTTAATGAAGCGATGGCCACAAGAGCTACCTATTTACAAAAAATAGTTACTTAGCGTCTTTCTTAGGGCGACCCTTTTTTGGTGCCGAAGAAGCAGCTGCGCGTGCAGCATCTTCAGGGCGTGGGCCAACCTTTTTTGGTTTTGGAGCAGACGCTTTCTTTGCAGCCTTTGCGACTTCTTTCTTTGCGTCTGAAACAATCTTCTCTGCAGTCTCTGCAGCGATGTCTGCAACAACCTCTGCCTGATCGACAAGCTCATCAATAACCTTAGCTTGTGCCTTGGCAATAGGGCTGTTTGGATCTAACTTCTGAGCCTTAAATGCAGCTTCCTTTATTTTATTAGCTAGTTTCTTAAACATTTTAACCTCTGTTTTATATTTTAATTTTGGGTAGTTAATAGTAACATTATATTATAAATAATAGTAACTTGCAAAAAGTCGTTTGTCTACTTGCCCTGCTGAGACTCCTTGATTAAGACATATCTATCTCCAGTTTCTTTTGAAACAACAGAAAAACCGTACGCGGCGGCGTTCTCTATTGCCTCTCTGAGGGCCTCTTTATCCTCAAGAGATACGTCTCCAAGCGGAAGACTTATCCCAGCGTATACATCTATATTTTCAAAGTTTCCAATATTTATTTTTCTATTAACTCCACAAACCAGTACGGGTGAGGTGGAAATACTAATACCTGGATTAGAATTTATCATTGAATCCAATGGCGAATCTGTTGACTGCTCAAAGGCGCTTTTACTTATTTTAGGCATTTGCTCCTACCTTTATTCCTAGTGCTGTTAGTGTATTTAGTGTTTGATCTTCAAGAGACATATTATCGGTGTTAATGATGATATCCGCTTTCTGTTTTACTTCCTCTATGCCATTTTCTGACGCATGTTCAAATTGAGCTTTTGTTGGAAGCTGCCCATCTCGTTTTAATAGGCGACTATTAAGTGTTTCCTCAGACGCATCAAAGCATATAACTACTCCGTTTGGCTGCTTCTGGATAGCGGCCGCTTCATTTGGATATCTTACATCGGATATGATAATCGCCATCTTTGCATCATCTATGTCTTCACTTTCGTTGAAGAACTTATTATACAATCTGTAGCTCTTAATAATTGCCCACTGCGCAAAGCAATCTGGATTCTGCAGTCGGCATATATCTCCAGCTTTTTGAAGAAAAGTTCTTGGTTTAATCCCCTCTGGCTCAATAGTCAAGCTCTCAATTTCATTAACAATCTGCACAAATTTATCGTATGGCGGCATTGTACCAATTGCTGATCCGCCATATAAATCATAGAGAGTTTCGTGAAGTGCAAAAAGCTTTCTTGATTTTTCGTTTACCCCCATAATATTCTTCTTAATAGAAGCCATTTCATATAGTGGAAGCGCAAAGAATAAATGATCCCACTTATAGCCAAACTTAAGTGTTTCAAGCGATCCTTTGGGGATAATGGACTCCGCAACAGAAGTCTTACCACTGCCCGCCTTACCAGCAAGACCAATTATTATTGGTTGATTGTTTCTAAAGTTTTCCATAGTCATAAATTATATCACAGTTCTTTTTGTTTCTGTTCTAATTGATCCAAAAAAGCGTTAGATAAATAGTCTGGCTCCCAAACCAAATTTCTTGGCACTTGTATTAGTCTAAATCTATATTCAGATTTTATTTCCTCTATAGTCATCAGAAGAGGGAGAAGCGCAGGACTTTTGCACTTCCAAACACCGTTTACTTGATTAGCAACAACTGCAGAATCTGTATAAATAATTGGATCAACAAAATCAGACAAAGCGCATATCAATAGTGCCGCTATAACAGCTTCATACTCAGCTTCATTATTGGTTCTAGAACCCAAACCCCTGGCAAATTGCGCAACCTTTTTTCTATTCTTATACACAACCGTTGCACACGCAGATTCGCCTCTCTTTTTTTGACCCTGCCCTCTAGAAGCTCCGTCGCAAAAAACTTCTATATTCATTAATCTATTTTAACATCCACTAAAATATTTAATTCTTTTGCTCTGTTTTTTATATTGTCTTCTTGACTTTTTGAGCTTGCAAAATATGTATTGACTAATAGATATCTATTACCCTTGTATTCAACTTGAGATGGAAAATTTAATCCCTCTCTTTTTTCAGAGTAAAATTCATCTACTTTGTTTACATTTTTATAGTGTCCAATAAACATAATTTTCCTTTAGTAAGTTTTAAAGTCTTCATCTAAATAATAACCTTTAGCTTCTCGACTTGAAGCTATCTGCATTGATTGCACCTTATCCATTAACTTTCTTGCCGATTCAGATGCTATTCTTGCTGAACTTTCCAATGACTCGGCAAGATTTACGATAGCCTCGCAAGTTACTAGTGCTGAGTATTCGGACTCTGCTGCCTCCATCGCAGCAGCTTCTCTTTCTGCCTCATTCTTGCCGACTCTAGAAGACTTATAAACCTTTTTATATTTTCCTTCTATAAGTTTATAATTTGCTCTTGCCATTCCCGCAAAGCGTGCGGCTCTACCGTAAACATTTGAGGTTCTAGCCACTAACGAAGCCAGTTTATCTAAACCAAGATCAACCACATCAGCTTCTGGTATCTCTATGAAATAGAGATTGTCTTTACCCTTATCAACGTAAGAGTTTATAACTTCTTGAATTTGTGGATTTAAGAAATCAGAAAGAAGTTGCTGCAGTTTTTCTATATTCTGAAGGTTCATTTATCTTCCTTTTTTATCTTTAAGTCTTTTATTAATTCCTGCATGTCGTGTTCTATTATAAGTTGTGTTATTTTTTCTTTGATTTTAGAAAGATGTTCTCTTACTGTGTTTGGATGTTCATTTATTTTTTGTGAAATTTCGCTTGACTTTTTTCCATCTACGAATCTCCATTTTATCAGCTGTCTTTCCTGAACGGTAAGTTGATCAAAAGGAGGAATATTTTTTTCTCCCAAAACCCACATCTCATTTAATTCATCTGTTGCAATAAACTGTTCCAATGTATACTCAATAGGCTCTGCTCTAAATCCCGGTTGTTGCTCTTCTTCTTCTTCTCCATAGGAGTCATCCGTTATCAATGGGAATGTTTTTCTTCCCAACTGATCTATTAGAAATGTGTCTACATTTTTTTTCAAAAGATAAAAGAAATAACTATACAAAAATCCACTAAATGGAATTGGGCCTTTAGCTGAATCTTTTCTTTCGTATCTCCTTATGCATTGGAAGAAAGTCATGTTAATGGTCTGCCTAATATCTTCTTCGTCGCCATATCTTTTAGCCATATATTGTATTCCGACTCATGACTTCTTGGACATGTTTGTAGTTTGGTTTATTTAACTTATTTTTCATTAAAGCAAACCTGACATAGGAATTCTTAACAAACAAACTTATAAACCTTCGTATGTCATAATCATCAAGATTATATCTTCCATGATAGAGAAGTGAAACGTACTTTGTAAGGAAGTTATTAAAAACTTTTAACAACTCTTCTTGTGCCCTTGGATCTTCTTTTTTTGCTTTTGCAATTAAGTCTTGCATTTCCGATTCTGCAAGGTTGTAATATTGTTCTTTGTAAGTCCCCATTGATTATTTCCCTTCCCAATTTACAACCAAGGAACTATACTCTGTTCTTATATCTTCATAATATATCACTACTGGAACCTCTAATTCTTCCATGAATTCTCGCGCATCCTTTGAATATTTACTTATGATGCATATTAATTTTTCAAACTCTTTTGGGTAATATCTTTTAAATCTTTTTAATTTAACCTTACTTTTGGTATCAAGATAGCCTTTTATCTCAACCCATTCTCCAGTTTTATTGATAAAAAAATCTGGAGTGTATCCTCTTGTTCCTCTTTTAATTGGAAAAGAAAAAACAGTTGGTTCAAATTCAAATTTGATATCATAAGCCTTTAGTATTCTAACGAAGTTTGCTTCCCAATTAGATCTTACATTTAATGCTATGTCAGTCCTAAAGCCAGTCTTAGTATGCTTATAGGCGTTACCCCTGCTACCATTTTTTTTGGTTTCATTCTCTACTTCTACAAGTTTTCCGGCTTTCGACGGAGAAAAGTTTGGAGTTTTTTTTGAAGATCTTTCAGAAAAAAATGTCCTGGAATTGACAATTTCTGTTTTCATGTAGTAACCTCTACTCTGTAGATAGCATAATATAACTCTTAAAAAACATTATACTTTATAAAAGATAAAAATACAAAAAATATGTCGCAAAGGTTGCGACGAAAGGTATAAGAGGATACAATGGAAACCATGACAACAAAAACAGAGCTGTTCAACAGCATCAAACAGGCAATTAACCACAATGTAATCGAGAGCCTCCAGGAGGCTGGTTACGACAACACCACAGCCACCAAGCTGGTAACTCAGTTTGAGGGCCTTGAGGCAAACGATCTGGTTTTCGAATCAGACTCTAGCTTCTGATTATATAATAATTAAAAATGCCCCCGCAGAAATGCGGGGGTTTTTTTATGCCCCTGCTGCCTTCTTATTTCTAAATACTCCAGTTCCACAAGCCCCACTTTTTGCGTGATCGCAGTAACTACAGGCTCTGGAGTTTGATGTTGCCGCAAAAGAATTATCATTAATAATTTCATTAATGGCATTGACTACGTCTTGTTTTAATCTTTCTATATCTTCAGACGTATAAGTATGGCTCTTGTGTTTTCCAGATCTAAGATAATACAGTTCGGCGGTTATTGTTTTGTCCGGAAAAAGCTCCGAGGCCGCTATTGCGTATATCCCCAGCTGAAGATTACTTGGAATGCTTTTTTGAGAGACTTCCCACTTGCCAGTTTTGTAATCTATAATTCTTACTTCATCACCAATAACATCAATTCTGTCAATAAAACCAACAATTAAATGATTTCCTAATACAAATTTAAAACCATATTCTTTATCGTAAACACTAAATTGTGTATTTATATTTTGATCGTAAAACTCATCTAGTATTTCTTTGCCAACTGAGATAAGTTCTTCTGGTATTTTATTTTCTGGATCATAAGATTCTTTATTTTTTTCATACTCTAATTCTATTTGAGAGTAGTCTAATGGAGAATCATTTGATATTACATTTTCAAGTACGGTATGGACTATGTTTCCGTAGTGTTGCAGCCTCGCCAAACAATCTTGGTTCTTTTAAGATATATGAATAAAAATATTTAGCCGCGCATTGTTTGTATGTATCTATCCTTGAATAAGAAAATTCAGTTAGCGAAAGTCTCTGTAGGGGATCTAGATCTTCTAATTTTTTAACTGTTATTGTCATCTATAACTTCACGTGGATCGTAAACAATATTACCTGCGGCGTCATACTCTATGCCATCTTTATCTATTGTATGATTATTAATCATATTTTTATATGAGTTTTCACCAACTGCAACCCAGCCCGAGTTGCCTATTTCCATAAAATCACTTTCTATATATGGCCAAGACATATTCGTCTCCTAGTAAACTGAGATAACTGTATCATTTATTGAGTCCATATTAAAATAGTAATTCAATAAACCATATATTTCATTGAGTTCTTGCTTAGTAGCAAGGAAGCCAACTACTCCAGACTGCAGAAAAAATGATGCCTCACTTTGATCATCATACTCATATTCAATTAATTGAATATTTCCTAAAAGCATTCTACCGACTTCTGTTTTATTAGACATATTACTCCTCGTATATTGTTATTGGATTAAAGTTTGGATCGTCCATTTTCTCTCTCATATCAGCAACATATGAGTCCCAGTCTCTTTCGTCTTCAGACTTTTTCTCATACTTTACAGTGCCTTTAAATGGATTTGTTTTAAATCTTGTCATTAATAGCTTACCCTCTTTAGTTCTCCATCTAAGAACTCCATTTTTGCAATCGCAGAAATCATCATTATGGACATCTATTTTTCCAGCTGGATCGTATCTACCACTGCATCCATTGCACTTAGTATATCTACCCTTATCCTGACACCTACTACAGGATGAGCAATAGACCCAGCAGGGTTTTGTTGCGGGGTTCTGATATGTTCCAGGAAGCGTCATTATTGTATCTCCAATTCTAATATTTTTTCTACTATTGGTACTATTTTTTTTGATGCCAACTGATCAAACTTATATATAAATCTATGTTTACTGTCTGACATTTCTAGGAATACAGGTCTATTTCCTTTATTCTTAGATATTATATCATAAATACTATCCAATGTCACCTTGCTTATCGTGGATTTTGGAATAAAAATTATTGGTTTTCCGCCTGTAAAAATCTTTTGATCAATCTTTTCTGATGAATTATAGAATATTTTTGTAATAGAATTTTCTTCATCATTCTCTTTATTTAGATTTCCGCTTATAATAAGTATGTCTCCAACATTAAAATAATCACTAGATATTTCTTTTGCTGCTCTTGGAAAAACGATAACCTCTACTGCCGAAGAAATGTCCTCAAATTCTAATCGATACATCTTGTCGCCTTTTTTGGTTGTTATTTTTTTAACGGAATTTATTATTCCGCCAACCTTAACCGGGGTTCCAGAATCATAAGATGGTAGATCGATTATTTCACTTGTAATTTGATTACTTAATACATCCCATATTCCCATGACTGGGTGATTTGTAACGTACATGCCCAATTCTGCTTTTTCTTTTTCAAGAATTTCTAACTCCACTCTTCTGCTTATCTCATCCTCATTATCTTCCACAAGTTCATCTAGGGCACCAGAAGAGGCAAGGTGTTCCAGGGTAGACTTCTTAAGTGTAACTGGGTCACATCTTCTATAAAAATCATATATGTTATGATATGGCTTACTGCCATCTCTTGCTGCAACGATACTCTCTGCGATTGTCATTCCGATTCCATCAATAGCGGACAACCCAAATACAATTGAAGAGTTGTCTCCTACTTCAAAATCTATTCCAGATTTATTTATAGAAGGTGGTAATACATCAATATTTAGCTTTCTACAATCAGACAAATACAATGCTTGTTTATCTTTATTCCCAACAACAGAACTCATTAAAGCAGCCATGTATTCGACTGTGTAGTTTGATTTTAGATATGCTGTTGTATAAGATATCATTGCATAGCTGGCGGCGTGTGCTCTATTGAATCCGTAACCACCGAAATATTCAATATCAGAATAAATTTTATTTGCTTTTTCTTCCGATATTCCAGAAGTTGATACGCATCCGTCGACAAACTTTTTCCTAAACAAAGCGATCTTATCCATAAGTTTTTTACCAATAACTTTACGCAAGTCATCTGCTTCAGCCGAGGTAAAGCCAGCTAATTCTCTAGCAACACCGAGGACATCTTCTTGATATAGCATAATACCAAGGGATGGTCCCAATACACTCTCTAATTTTGGATGATCATATGAAACCTTTGATCTCCCATGCTTTCTATCTATATAAAGTTTATCCATTCCCGACCCCATCGGACCAGGTCTGTATAGAGATATCAAAGCCATTATATCTTCAATATTTTGAGGCTGCAGTTGTATCATCAACTGTCTCATGCCTGCAGACTCTAACTGAAATACGCCTATGCAGTTGCCCTTACATAATTCTTCAAATGTTTTTTTATCATCTAAAGGAATTTTTTCTATATCTAATAAAATTCCCTTTGTTTTCTGTATCAATTTAACACATGAATCTATTACTCCAAGGTTTCGTAATCCCAGGAAGTCGATCTTTAGTAGTCCACACTGCTCAACTCTACCCATATCCCACTGTGTAACAACCGGACTATCTACACCCTTTCTCATGATTGGCAGATAATCAACAAGCGGACCTTTTGATATCACAACTCCGGCGGCGTGTATTCCAGTCTGTCTAACTAAACCCTCTAAGCCAAGAGCTGTATCTACAATTTTTTTAGAGTCTTGACTTGAGTTATACTCATTTTTAAATTCCTCTGACTGCATACATTCATCTAGACTTTTAGATACACCAAGAATTGGTGGCGGAACCAATTTGGATATCTTATCCCCAGCAATAAAGTCATAACCAAGTGCTCTTGCTGCGTCGCGCAATGACTGACGAGCTCCAGTTCTATTGAATGTACATATATGAGCTACTCTATCTTCGCCATATTTACTTCTAGCATATTCTATTACTTGATCTCTGTAGCGATCATCAAAGTCTAAGTCAATATCGGGCATTGACTTTCTGCCCTCTACTAAAAATCTTTCAAACATTAATCCAAATCTAATCGGATCTAAGTTTGTAATATCAAATGCATAGGATAAAACGCTACCGGCTGCAGATCCTCTTCCCCAGCCTACTCTTATGTTATTGCTCTTTGCCCATCTAACTAGATCGGATACAACCAAAAAGTACTCTGGAAAACCCATTTCTTTTACCACTCTTATTTCATGATTGGCTCTATCTATTATGTTTTGTGGTAAATTATCTCCATACTTTTTTTGTAATCCCTCCCACGCAAGTCTTTCAAAGTAATCTACTGATTTTTCTTTAGTCGGTATCGGGAACTCAGGAAAATGTATATCTCCAAACTTAAGATCAACATCAACCATGTCATTTACGTGCATCGTGTTTTTTAAATACTCTTCCGAGAAAACAGAAGACATCTCCTCGTAAGACTGCAAGTAAAATTTATCTCCAGAAAAAGAAAATCTGTTTGGAGTATTAATATTACTATTAGTCGCCACGCATAGCATTATGTCATGCGACTGTGCGTCATGTTGATGAACGTAGTGACAGTCACCCGAAGGGACAACCTTGGCTCCTATAGTATTTGCAATCTTTATAAGACCAGGTATTACGCTTAGCTGCTCTTGTATGCCGTGATTTTGTATTTCTATAAAGTAGTTTTCTTTTCCTACTATATCCTGCATGGCAGCTGCATGCTTTAATGCCGTGCTGTAATCGTTTCTAAGAAGTGCTTGGGATACTTCTCCGTTGAGACAGCCTGACAATACTATTATGCCCTCTGAGTGCTCTGAGATCAATTCATGATCCACTCTAGGTTTTACATAATAACCTTCTATAAAGGCCCTAGAAGACATCTTAATAATATTATGATATCCAATATTATTCTTTGCAAGAATTGTAATATGATATGGACCTCTTTGTTCCCACTCGTTTTTTGAAGGACCAGATCTTTCTTCCTCATCTCTATCAAATCTAGTTTTTCTAGCCTGATAAAACTCAGAACCCAGTATTGGCTTAACACCCACTGACTTACCTGCGTCGTAGAAATCTAACCAAGAATGAATGTTGCCATGATCCGTGGTTGCTATTCCTGTCATACCCAAAGACTTAGCTCTGTGCAGGTACTCCTCTACGCTACCATGCCCATCTAGCATGGAAAAAACGGTGTGATTATGGAGGTTAGTCCAATTTTTCAAATTATAAACCTCTTTCGATATCAGAGTTATTCAACGCCTGATCTCTGGTTTCTCTATAAGTTATTATCACAATACCCCCACAGTACTTGCATGGTACTGGTTTTCCATCTTGAGCAAATGGGCTGTTATACATATAGTGCATAGGTTGATCAGACTTACACTCTGAACATGTTCCTATTACGTCGTCTGGATCGTTAACATTATTTGTCATTTCTGTTTTCCTTTTTATTCTTATAGGCAAATCTTATTGGAGAGGGATTTGAAACCTCTGTTCCCTCAACAAACTTATTTCCTATTGTAATCCATTTTTTCTTTTTTTCTAAATGACAGTCGCCGCAACCAACTCCCGAAGAGTTAGCTCGCTCACAGGTATAGGGTCTACCCCCAATACCCAGTTGTCTTCTTCTTATCCAGTCGTTTATGTGACTGGTTGATTTTTCATAATTAAAATCATCACAAAGACTCAATATGCTGTACAAAAACTTTATTGCGTCTTCGTTGTAAGTTAAAATTGAACACAGAAAAAGTCTTGATTCATGATCAAGCTTATGATTTTTTTTTGCATTCTCGATGTGTCTGCTTATGGCGGAGCAGTTTTCTAAAAGTTCCTTCTCAGTAAACACTCTTTCCGTTTCCTTTAAAGTTTTAAAGGCTGATGATCCCTTTTTGTTAAAGTAGTCTAAGAAATCTTTAGATCTTTGCTTATCTATTTCCATATCATAAGTAAACTGCCTAAACCATTCGTTTGCCTTAAGATTAAACTCTTGCTCCTCAACAGTATTACTTCCTTTTGTTTTGCAAGTGTTTTTTATTTGTTCAAGATCAGAAAATAGTATGTTCTTAGGAATTATATTTTTATATAAACCAGTTTCTTGATGTTTTGATCCTGGATATCTCCACATTCTTCTTGCGTCATAGACGCTGAAATCTATTGACTCTATGTTTAGAAAAGATTTAATCTTTGTTGCTATATACCTAAATATATTAGGCAGGGCGTTTGACGGGTTTATCCCTAGGGCAATTGATTCACATTCAATGTGAAAGCCTTTTTTACCAGTAAAATATACTATAAGAGATTTCTCTGGAATATATTGCTCTAAGTATGAGTAGAGTTTTTTACATTCTTCCCATGACTTATCTGAATCGGGATTGTCTAAGTCAAAATAAAGTGAACCAAGCCTTATTGCTTCGTCTAAATTTTCTGAATTGTAATGCCAAACTGATGTATATATTCCCGTATTGTCATACTTGTTACAATAAGTTTCCATATCATAGATGGAAGTAAATCGAGGATTATCACCATCTTTATCTCTAATAATTCTAGACAAAGATGGAACGTATTTTGCTGTTTCCACTAAGTTCCAGGAGCTCAAATACTTAGATGGATCGTTTGGTATTTTCATAATATTTTTGTTTTGTTTTCTTTATTGTTTATATTGCAAATAACTATCTTGTCTTTATCTTTCATCAAAGAACTATTGGATCTATAATAAACAGATTCAGATATCAGATATTCTAAATTATTTAGAAGATAATTTCTTCTTTTAATTCTCTGTTCTGATTCCATCTTTTCTCCACATCGGATTAATTAAATCGCTGTCCTCTATTATACTATGTATTTTAGAGGCAACATTGTCTGCGATGTGAACTATATAATCTAAATATGTAATTGGATATGTTTCTGGAACCGGTGACCATGGACCCAAATGACATCTTACCAGTCTTAGGATTGACTGAACAATGTCTTCAGATAAATATAGAGTAGATGATTCTAGCTCCGATGCAAACTGCTTGTCACTTTTTTGGCAGTTTGAAACAAATTTACCAACCGTATATGGATGCATTGGGTCGTACTCAAAGGAGTTTGAATCTTTGTTTTGAATACCCTTACACACATCATGTATCAAACATGCGGAAATGACAATGTCTCTTTCCTCAAGAGAAAGATTGTATGAGTCACATAATATATTTGCTATTCTAACTACTCTTTTTGTGTGCAGGGCATTTCCGCCTTCACCGTGTTCGTCCGCTGGGTGATATTTGCCGCTAAAACTTGACGGTATTTTCCAAAACGAATCTGCTTTTATTAAAATAGATCTAACAAAAGATCTTATGCTCTCATCGTTAATTAAGTTTATTTCTTTTAAAAGAGGTTCTAAAAGCTCGTCTTCAGAGCTCATTGAATTATTTTCTTTTTGATTAATTAAAATCTCATCTAATATTGATTTACTCATCTTAGTTATCCTTTTTCCATCCAGTCCACTTTGAGCAGGGATCGTCAAAGGGGCATTTTTTACAATAGGGTATTAGCCCTCTTTTAGGGGCAAATATTTCTGTGTTATATAGCTTGTTATACCATAGATCTAAAGTATTTAGATCTGACTCTGAAACAATAAACTCAGAAAAGTTTAAGTTTTGACTCATCATATCTATCATTCCAAATTTTACCTGAGACATTCTATCTGGATGTCTATTTTCAAAACCCTTATAAAGGGTAGCAAAATCTATTTTATATTGATCTCTATTACTTTGCTTGTAGTTAAAAACTATTTTTATAACATAAAATGTTTTATCTTTATATAAAATAACATCAAAAATATCAGATATATTTTGTCCACTTTTTCCTGGAACCAAAAAATCTTCAGCTATAGCCACTGGAATATAATCTGATTGACTATATGTTTCGTAAAACATCAACAATGATGCAGCCGCCTTAGAGGTAAGGTTTGCCATATTGCCATAAACTGTTTCATGCTGCTCTGTAACAATATCGTAAGAGGTTGTATCTTTAGGAAACCACATCTTTTCCCACCTATTCAAGAGTGCAGAATATGAAGGAACTATTCCAGATTGTTTTTTAAAAAAGAAAAAATAAATAATATTCTTTATCGTATTCTCAAACTTATCACTATAGATATCTCTTGAGTATATTTTTTCTGGCAACTGATCTACATGCCTATAGTCATATAATCTCTCGCATATTTGAAAATCTTTTAATCCATCTACTGTTATATTAGGCATTAGTGAAAGTCCTTACCGCTCAATAGTTCATCGAGCAAAGAATCGGAAGAAGTATAAGAGTCATCTGTAACCGGCTCGTATTCCTCATATGTTTTTTTGTAATCAATATACTTAACCAGTGGTGGATCATAGAGAAAAGAAGAACCAGTTATTCTATTCTTGGGTATTTGCAATTGCATAATGTTCTCATCCTCAGTGTCATCATCAGTTGCCAATCTTTTTTCGGTTAAGAAGATTGTTACGGCGCATTTTTGTTGAATGGTTAGCGATCCGCCAGTGTCAGACTGCTGAACCACTTCACGCTTTTCTTTCATTCTATTTGCATTTTCTTGAGCGGTGATGATCAGAGCGCAGTTCATATCTCTTGCTAGTTTTTCAAGACGAACCATCATCTCTTCAAACTCACCCCATCTTGGCTTACCTTTACCCCTAGTAAACATTGACTGTATAGTATCTATTATAACTATGTCTGGCATCATGGAGTTCTGACCTATGATGTCTCTTAGCCAAAATTCTAGATCCTCAAAGTACGGAGTATCTGGGTCATGCCTAACCATTAGTCTATCTCCCCAGCTAGATAATTTAGCCTTAAAGATATCTAGATACTTAGATCTTTCTTCGTCTGACCATTTAGCTGATTCTGAATAAACATTTTTTTCTATTATCTGGGTCATCAAAATTCTTTCCCAGTGACCGATTGCCTCTTCAAAGTTTACATACAAAACTCTATAGCCATTGTCCAACCAGTGGTTTGCAAGACATTTTGCAAATGTACTCTTTCCCTTTCCCGAGGCAGCTATGATTGCATGTACGGCGCCTCTGAAGAATCCACCATCGTTAGTATAGCCCATGGCCCTATTAAGGGCCTTGAACTGCGTAGGAAGAAAGTTTGGAATGTCTAAGAGAGAATCTACTCTTTCGATTATTTGAAGACCAGTAGTTACCTTGTCTAATGGATTATACTTAATTTGATTTTCTAACTCTCTAATTTCAGAAGTTAGGGTCTGAACACGCGCAATATCTTCTTCTGTTTTAAGACCTTTTTGAGTTAGAATGTTTTGCAGTTCCTGCAAATAATTGATCTGTTTTCTCTTGTTGGCTTTATGCTTAACAAGTTCTGCTATGGCATCGGGGCTAGACAGTTCCAATGTGTTAAGAATGTCTAACATTATTGTGACGCCAGCGTTACCCCCCAACGCCTCATATATATCTGAGTCACTTTGCAACCAAGATTTAAAAGCTATTGGATTAACTATATCTAGATTAGTTGCCTTATAAAAAGATAAAAGTGCTACATAGAATTCGTTAATGCCTTTCTCACCATGAATTGTTCCAACAATTTCTTCAGGAAGATTGTCATAGAAATAGGAGATAGCACCCTCTTGCCTAATAGAAAGAGCAAATATCTGATACTCTAAAGGTACAGAATCTTTATTTATCTCGCTTGTGGTTTCCGTTGTCATTTCTTTTTTCTTTTGCTAATCTGTATGCTTTTTTTCTGTACTCAGAATTCTTCTTTTTAACCATCTTGTAAGCGGTTGTATCGACAATGCTTTTCTTTGGCTTATCTTTGGGAATGTAGGGGCTATGCCTAATAGCTTCCATTAATCTTTCAAAGACAGATTCTTCTGTTAGCTTATCATTATATCTGAAAACAACAAGAGCAATACCATTCTGCTTACATAACTCTATTTTTTTAATGTCTCTTTCAAGAGCTTCTTCAAATTCATATTTAGAATCAAAGAATCTCTGCGTATAATAAAAGTGTTGTCTTCCATGGTATTCTGCGGCTACTTGATATTTGGGACAGTAAACATCTAGCTTAAGTCTATCTCCAATATGAAACTCATTGACTATTTTTTCTCCAGGCAGAAGTTTCTGCATAATAGCAGTAAGAGCTGTTTGACCTCTAGACATCTTCTTCTTAGAGTTCTTCAACCAACCTAAACCAAGTCTGTTTATTTCTTTGTTGAGTTTGTTAATTGTCCAATCAAGCTCTTTTGCTATCTCAGATAAAGACATAGTTGTATCAAACAATAAATCCGTTAGATGCTCTACCTCTTCTCTATCTTCGTAGCTATTAGGCATGTGCTTGAGCTGTTTGATTCTGATTATTGTCCTTAATAAAGTTTAATGTTTTTCCCAAATCTATGATCGACATATTTAACTCGTTCCATATTTTATGGGACAAAGCTAATCCTAACGAACTGCAGTCCAGTAGGCAGTACTGCACTTTATTGTTTAGCTTTGCTATTTCTGCAAATACTTCTTCGTGTTTCTTGTACATATTGCCATAAGAAATATTAATTATATTGTCTTTTAGACCAAGAACATTAGATATTCTTTTTTGATCATGAAGAGATACGACTACCGATGGAGTATTTCTTATGTAAAAAGAAACAACGGAATCAAAAACATCTTTATTGTTTTCAAAATAGTATTCAAAAACATTAGGGGAATGATAGTAAGTATCCTTACTTAAACCGATAGCAGAGTGTTTTCCGTCTGCGATTTCTTTCATTAGATCATAGGAAACATTTTTCATAACTCTGTTTCCAGAAATATTAATTGAGTTAATTATTTCTTTAGAAACATTTGGAGGAAATGATTTTTCGCTTTTTTTATTTAAGCCTATAATTGATGACTTAGATATATTAATGAATGCAAATTTTTGATTGCTATTCATTAAACCTGTTAATTGAATTAGTGATTTGTTTACGTTTTTCATATTTGCTCCTTAGAGTCCAAAGTTACCCCAGTCAATTAAGACTGGAGATTCATCTAATATAGAATTAATGTGAGATATATTGTGATACTTACCACCGTCAATTTGAGAATATCTTTGATATTTTTTCTGCTTATCTTCATCAAAAAGATATCCTAAATGCTGCATTACTAAGCCTGAGTTCACCCAAAAGTTTCTTCTTTTAATCCACTCAGAAACATATGTTGGTTCTGAACCACAAGCCAAAGCTCTGTCAGCAAAATGACCATCTGATATAAATCTAAATATTCTGGAGCTATTATTTGGAGCCCATAATTTATCTACTCTATATTGAGACTTGTTCCACATGTGATAGAACCTAACGTTTACAACATCTTTTTCCGATGAATCTAGAACCGACCTTATGTCAAGGGAGTATAGGTCATCTAGCCTATAAAGCATCTCATCACAATCTATTGCAATGATCCAATCCCCCGGCTTCGCATGGTTCTCAAGGTTGGACCACGCATTTGTTCTTAGTCTTCCTTCATGAACACTAAACATTGGCTCAGGAGTTTTATATACATGGGCATACTCTCTGGCTATTTCTGCTGTATTATCCTCGGAACAATCATCGGTAAAAACAATTTCGTCAACTTCTGCCGATAATCTAATTAATACATCTTTTAAAAATCTTTTTTCTTCGTTTCTACCAACCATTTGTGCAATGATTTTTTGATTAGACATTTTTTGTCCTTAAATAAAAGGGGTGGTAGCCCAATAGCTACCACCCCAAATCCAATAATAATTAACCTTCTATTTGTTCTCTTGCCTCAACAGCTGTGATGCGCTGAACATCAACATCCTTGAACAAAAGCTCCCCACGAGTACCAGACACCTTACGTGAATTGCTTGCGGCAATCTTGTGAGCCTCAGCTACGGTAGGTGCCTTTACAATTTTTGTAGTAGTAATCGTAAAGTACTTGAACTTATTTTCAGCCATTAGTTTTCCTTTCGGCTATTTATTTGATGGATATGTCTTGCAGATATATTCTACAACCAATATTGTAGTGATGGCAAATTGTATTGCCAAAAATGTAAATATATTTTATTGATCTTGTCCGTAAAAAAAAGTTCCTATATAAAACTTTGTTCCATTTTTTACCTCTGACGAAGCGTGTAGGTAATGAGACGGTAGCATTATTAGTTGATTTTCTTTTGCCGCAATTTCAACATTATGTTCAGGGAAATAAAGACTACCACCATCATAATTCTCGTTCAAATAAAATACGCTTGAGCATTTATAGTATTCTTTTCCTGAAGAACCAAAATCATAGTGCGGAGGAAAAAAACCACCGCTAGGATGACATCCTATCGCACATACATATTCCCTATTATTCCACTGACAAGTAAAACTTTCTTGATATACAGAGTTCATCAAATCATTTATCGATAAATGTAGATCAATTAAAAGTTTTGACAACTCAGATCCGTCTCTTTTGACAAGGGTGTATCCAGATTCTTCTGGTATACCATTGCTTATGAGGGTAAATTTAGTTATACTATAAAAATCTGATTTTTGAACATAATCAAGAACTAATTCTTTTAATCTTAAATGTTCATAAAAAAAATTATCTACAGAATAGATGTCATGACCAAAGTTAAACATTTACTTTTTTACTTTCTACAGGCCAGTAATATTCTAGATTTGGATCTTCGTCAAAATATTGAGAATAATACTCGTAGTCTTTACGCAATAGATTTGATCTATGTGATTTATGGAATTCATCTAGGCCAAACCATGGTGGCATAACTATGGGTCCAGATGCTATTTCCTCATATTGCATTGTGTTTTTATATCCTCTATCAATCCATTCTTTTATGGTGTAGTTTTGATATAACTGCAGTGCTGGCTCATAACCTTCCCACATTAATGTAACTGGATGATTACGCCACCCCTTAGTCTGAGTACGAGATAAAAGAATATTTAAGACTTGGAAAGTTTCTACTCGCTGTTTTCCAAGTCTACGATAATCTAATACCCGAACTGATTGTTGTAGATCAGGATACGGTAAAAAAGTTTGCATTAATCCTTCTTAAATTCTGTCCAGGTTTTGTCGCCAACACCAAAGTATTCGCGGGCAAGACCTGATGCAATTATATCATTGTTCAGGCAATTACCTGCTTCATCCCATACTCTAGCTAAAACTCTACCATATTTTTCATTCTTATCTATGATTGTCTCAATCTTAACCTTGTGATTAGCCTTGGTTAGCCACTGATCCGTAAACTCTTTTGCGGCTAATCCCTTTTGCTTCTCCTCTAGGTTTGAGGTGCGGCTTTCTGGTGTGTTCACACCATATAGGCGAACTCTTCCCTTTTTGAGGGTGTCAAAACCAAGATCGATGATGATATCAAATGTGTCACCATCAACTACCTTTTTAACTTCTGCGTTGTATATCCATGGATTTAATTTATCTGACATATTAATCTCTTTCTATTCCCAATTTATCACACGCTGTGCGAAATATTTCTTGACTTGTTTTAAACTGACTATCTGCATAGCTAAATCCCTCACCTGGTTTTGGCGAGGAGGCGTGCCAACTGTGGCCAATTGAAACGCTACCATCATACACTATATTGTAACCACGATGACGAGCGAAGTATGAACACCAGGTTTCTTCGTAGTAGTGAGGAGTTGGAAGAAATGCACCTAAGACTCCTGGATACATTTTTTGATACTCTGGATCACGAGTTAGTGCATTCCATACTGATCTTCTAATGAAATACGCTGAACCAGAAACTGTAACACATTGTATTCTATCTCTAAATAAAATATCATTTGGATCATGCTGTCTCCAACCCCTATGTGCTGGGGCGGTATTTGTTCCTACAATCCCAGCGTGCGTTATGAAACCATTTTCATCTCTTTGTTTTGGTCCCAGAATATGAATGTCTTGATTTTCATCAAATATTTTTTGCACACTCATTAAGTCTTCAGTTGTAAGCCAAACATCTGCGTTAAGTAGACATATAATGTCTCCGGAACCATAGCTAGCCATACCGTTACAAGCGAGAGAATAACCTATGTTTTCGTTATTCCAACCAGCGGTTATTTGATATGAAGATCTATTTTGCTCTATCCACGACCAACTTCCATCAGACGATCCGTTATCTGACACATAAAGATTCCATATTCTATTGTAGTCGTTTAGATCACCATGAAGTGTATCTAAGAAACGCTTTAATAAATCTCTTGTATTGTAGTTTACAACGCATAGGTCAATCATTTTTACCAACTATCATCTTCGTCATATGTAACTTTGCTAATGAATTGATTTTCATTAATTGATCTAATTGCTTCATCTTTCAACTGAATAAGGTTTTGTTTTTCTTTTTCGTCTTTAATAGTTGGAATATAATAAAGTAGTGCGTTAGATATTTGAAGCATTTCGTCTATTGTTGAGATTAAGTATGTTTGACCAGACTCAAGCTTAATGTTTATTTTCTTTTTTTCGTGTATTTTCTTTGCCATAATTCCTACTTGTTTTTGTCATCCAAATCAAAACCACCAATAGCATTTGACTCATATCTATGGAGGCATATGTTATCAGTGTCTGGTTCAAATGTAACAAAAAATATATTTTTATCTTCTTGTGTTAAACCGTCTGGAGCTGGAGATTCAATTGCTATTTTTGGAGATGAACAACCATAAACCTGACTATGATTTTTATATACTACAATATAATTTAGTTTAGATGCTGGCATCTGTTTCTACCCTTATCGTTTCTATATTTGCATTATTAATAAAACTTTTTACTTCTTGCCAATTCTTGTAATCAAGATCTTCAGAATAGTATACATATTTTAACGTACTGTTGCATATTAGCTTAGCACAATTGAAGCATGGGGGTCCATTCACATATAGTTTTGTTGGCTTTGAGTTATAATCTGAATGCAATAATGCATTAGCTTCGGCATGTATGGCTATACAATTATCATAGGTAGAACCGCTTAATGAATTTTCTAGAAGTCTTTTACATCCGCCATCTTTACAGTGAACTGTATTTCTTGGACCACCATTATAACCAAATCCAACAATATGATTCATATCATCGACTAACAACGCAGCATATTGCTTTTTCCCACATGTTGAAAATATTTTTGCAGCTGAGAAACAAAGTTTCATAAACTGAATATCTTTTTTAGAAAATTTTTTCATAGCAACGAAAATATAACAAAACCAAATACTAAAGGAACTGCTAAGGCTAGGGTAACTGAAACTAATCTTGTTCTTTTTTCTTTAGAAGTTTGGTTTAGTATCTGCATTGCAACTGTCCAGTTTATGCAGACTGATAACAACAAAGCTAATAATAAACTTTTATACATAACTACCAACTAGGCACGAAATAGATACTGGAAAATGAGGTGTGATTAACTTTTCGACGGCTTTTGCATAGGCGGTTATTTCGTGCTGTGCGTCTTCAGATAATCTTTGATTAAGGAATAGTGCGATTGACTGTAGGCTGCAAGACCACCTATAAACAACATGCATGCCGTAAGCTGCCAAGAAAAGACGAGCTTGTTCAGGAGCAACACCATTGCTCATAGCCATTTTATAAAGTGCTTCACCTTGTTCTACGTATTTTTTTAATTCTTCTGTTAAAATAGAACCAGTCCAAGGGTCTATTGGGCCACCAGAACCCTGTTTTTTATTGTCTGGTGCAAGTCTCCATTCGTCTGACTTGGGCACGTAGAACTCTGGCTCCATTGTTACATATCTGCGAGAGGATTCATTCCAAGAGTCCATTGTGTGATCCGAACCAACAACATATTTCCAATGCTGTCTAGCAACGAGTAAGGGAGTTTTAAATTCAAACGTAGCAAAGGCATGTCTGAACGGCGACATATGATTTTCTCTAGCTAAAAAATTTATTAGTCTAGCGTCGTCTGTTGACATTTGGACACTTTCCTTTGCAAAGGAAGCCCTAGCCGCATTTGCAACGGAAAGATCCGAACCCATAACGTCAACCAATCTAACATAGCCATTATCTAGAACGGTTATAGACTTTCCTATATTGTTAGTATCTTCCATAGGATACATTATACCATTTAATTTGGTTTTGAGTTATCCTTTATGAACTTAATTTCGCAGGAATCTGTAGTGCAATATCTCTCACCAATTGCATCTGATGCCATACCAGCATATACGCCCGTTAAATCTATTGGGAACAACTTTAGACCAGCATCAACGTATTCCTCTTCGGTTATTTGAGTATAGGGCATCTGGGGGTAGGTATCATTACCACTTGGTAGGAATGAAACCGTTTTCAATTGCCCGTCATACATATGTAGAACTGTACCAACATGCTGAGCCTCTTTATCCTTATCAAAAGAAATTGTCACGGAGACCGAGTTATCAGACCAATATCTTTGTGCGGTAGCAGCTAAAGACATTTTTTCAAAAATGGTAACGTCACGTTCTGCTCTAGCTGCATCTGATTTTATTGGAAAATAAACAACTGATGTTGTGTCTGGAGACTCAGATGCTGGCTCAACTTTATAGTTAGCCATTCTAAACAATGGTAGCATTGGATCATCATTGGAGAATCTAATTGTTCTATTGAAGAACTTACCGCCCGGTGTCCAGTGAACACCAGGTGATTCCCCAGCAAGGATTGAAACTGTTCCTGATGGTTTGATTGTTGTCATTTTAATTGATTCGCGGATACCCAACCACTCAGAATACACATTATCGTAGCGCTGCACAGTTCTATACCCCTCGTCCATCCACTCACGAAGAGCTGGAACTCCAACTCTATCTGCAAAGTTTGCTACACCAGACATTGAAGCACCTATACGACGATTACGTTGCATGATTGCATTTGTTTCTTCCCAGTGGGTAGGAAGAAGTGTTACAGTTTTAGCGTATAGGTAAGCAAATTTAAGTGTTCTCTTATAATCCTCAAGATTATCGTGACGATTCAAGTAAGTCTCAACAAGCGTGCAGCATTCGTAGGACTCTAATGATTGCTCAGCGCAAGGATTATATCCAGCTACCCTATGGTCTTTATTGTTAGCTGGGTCAGCTAGTCTTCCGTACTTACGAGACATGTCCATCCAGATTACGCCAGGTTCCCCATTCAATGAAATACCCTCAACTATATTTGAGAGGTCTGCACCAACAACTGTTTCAACCGAGTTATTTGACATCCAACCCCAACCTGGAGAAGATGAATCATAAGAATTTCTTTCTGGAAAACGATCTGAGTTTTTAAGGTTTAAGAATTCCTGATCATCTAAACGACCAATCAACAACTCAGCTGAACGACGAACGTTGCCAGAGACCACACACACGCCAATAAGATTTCCTATGTCAGCTATATCTACTCGCGTTAACTTATCACCACTGCGTCCAGAAAACATTTTACGGATATGTTTGTGTAGCTTCTCAAGCGGCTCGTGACCAGCTGCTACGCCTCCAAATGTTTTAATTGGTGTACCAGCTGGACGAATTGCGCTATAATCAAACTCAACAGCATCTTGGTCTGGCTTTAAATAAGAGTTAATCAATAGGGCTGTTGATTCAACCCAACCCTCTCTTGTATCAGCAATAAGAATTGGACTAGCTACTTCTAGATGTTTTGGCTTAAAGATCGTAAAATCTTTATCAGCACCTTTGTCATCAAAGCCGACTCCAACCCCCAGCATTGAAGCTTCCATGAGGAAAGCAAATGGCTTTGCCGGATTAAATTTATTCATTTCTGCCGTAGAAACAAAGGCGCAGTTCTGCAATGCTGCTGAGTTCTTTTGTATGTTTACAATGTTTGTTCCCATTGCCCAAAGACCACGACCAGGTGGTGTCCATTTAAGGTTAAATAATCTATCGAATGCTTCTTTTGCCGAAGCCTGGGCTTTTGCATCATTCCATGGAAGGCGATTCTTTTTACAGTGATCCTTTTGAAGTGAGTACATTCCATTAATAACTCTTTCACAAACATCAACCCACGTCTCTTTGGTACCATCATCTTTAAGTCTTGAGTACGTACGCAGAAAAGTTATTTCACCAACAGAATTACCTGCTGCGTCTCTGTAACCGAATGGAACTACCTTGTCTTTGTAGCTAGAAACAAAATCATCTGTTAATTTAAAGGAAAACATTGATGCCTGTTTTGAGGCTGCGTATGCTATATCTGGGTTACCATTTTCAATTTCTGTTGACATCATATCTCCTATTTATTTATCGTTATTTTTTTTACGTATTTTTGATTAAGTTTTTGTAGCTCAGTATTTTTTATCTTCATAATTTCATCAATTTTATAAACCTTGTGTATTTCTTTTTCAAAGAAATATCCACTTCTCCAGTTAAAGACTTTATTTATATTGTTCTTATATTTCACAAACATATTACATATGACAGCCCCACCATATGCTTTTACTAAGTTTAAAAACTTAGCTTCTAACTCTTTTGCATTTTCTTCATTTAAATCTGAAACTTCTTTTGCTCTATTGTATAACCAATTAAATGCTTGTCTCGTAAGAGGCGAAACATCTATGGGATCTACAACACCGAGCATGATAATTGCATTCCTATCTTTTGTTATTCTTATGTCTTCTTCAATATTTTCTTGAAAAAGCTTAAACCAATCTTTTTCATTGAATTGAGTCCAAGCTGTACACCAAAACAAAAGCTTGTCTGGAGGACTAGGAATAGTAGTGCCCTCTAATAAAGGAAGCATAATCGAACAACTTATGGCTTTTTTCACAAAAGCTTTTCTTTGTTCTTCAGAGAGACCTTTTGATCCAGATATTGTCCACAATCTTTTAATATGATTGTTCCAATCTGATTTACCAAGAAATAGTGTTAAATATTTTTCTGCAACATCGAATGGTATTGTGTCTTCATTAATTACTTTTTCAAGAGCCTCTAAAGACATTTATAATCCTCAATAAAATACTCAAAACCTATAAAACAATCTAAATAAACGACAATCCCGTCTGATATCAGACGGGACTGTTGTCGCCGTGCTATTAGTATAGCACAGAATTATATTTTGTAAGTGATATTTACAAAGCTTTTGCCGAAGGAACGCCTTCCCATCTCTTTGGATTTGCTCTACCGTAAACTGTTGTTACATTTGGTTGACCGTAATCGGCGGTGAAAACCACTGCGCTATCGACGCCGTGAAATTCATCTGGTCTAAATAAACCAAATGAATTTGGTGCACCCTGCGCTTCTGTTCTTGCAGCATGTCCAAAACCAGATGGCATAACTTCTGCTGAAGTAACACCGTCAAACACAAAGTTGCTATAGAAACCATAGTACAATGATCTCTTTGCGTGACCACCATTTAGTGCTAGACTAGCTGAAAGACCTTTAAATTCTTTTGGCTTAAATCTTGCACCCTCGTACCCTGCTCCGTCAGCAAAGGTTCCAGCCAATGGAGTGGTTGCAGAGTAAAGAGTTGAGCCAGTGTACAGCTGGGAAAGGAGAACATTACCAGGGCGGTTTCCTGTACCAGGAACGTGGTGATTATCTGGTGCCCCATCCAATACGTGTGATGTGCTGAATAGAGGGTAGAATGAATATGTGCCTGCCGTACCCTTGTATACGTTCACCATATCATCGGCGTCACGACCCTTCAATACTGGTCTTGGACCTACGTAAAAGGTTGCCATATGAAATATCTCCTTATTGTATAATGCGGTTTACGCTATCTATAGTAAAATGATTTTTGGTTTTTAACCATTAATCATACTGAATTCTTAGATCAGAAAGAACTGGGGCGGTCTTATCCTCTAGCATATTTAAAGTAACTTCTATCCATACGCTTGTTGAGGCACCGGGGTTGGTCAAACTATAGTTTCCAGCGTCATCGTATATTACCCTATAGCTAAAGGCGTTGGACATTTGGCTAAGAGGAACATTGTAAATTACTGGATCTACACTAATTACATTATTAATTAAAGAACCGTCTGGAGGAGTAAATTTAATTATTGTTTTTCCAGATGGGAGGAACTTATCATATCTCACATCTAGATCGGAAAGTCCATATGTGTATATATAATTTCCACTCTCTTGCATGTAACTTCTTTGTACCATCTTAACTCTGATTGCGGTTATTTCTTTGTCTGGGAAATAAAAAGATAATGGACCAGAGTTATATATCGTATCTGCCCCAGTGGTCAACCAGCCGCCCGGAGGAACCTTACCTATTGCCGAGCTAACTCCATTGTAAAGTGCCGAAGAATTTAATGGAATCCATACATCTGATTGAGTTAATGTTGGATTTGGTGTTGTCGTATATTCTATTGACGATATATCAACAGAGTAAACCGGAAATGGATTTAATTTAATACAGTTAGTTTTTGTTGAGCCGGTAAACTCGGATGGTATTTTGACATAAAACATCATCTGCGCACCAGAGACAGAAGTTGATTGAGTAATAATATTTCTTTTCCAAACTTTGTTTGGATCATCCATAACTGCATGGAATGTTGGAGTAGTATTGACCACTGCGCCAGCAACATCTACTCCAACGTAATCATTTTGTATATATGTCTTAAAAAAATCTGGAACAACTTGAGTAGAATTTGCTCCTGATGTATGAAACTTTAATTTTGAACTTGACGATCCGCTTACTTTTGGTAGAGTTATGACGTTGTAATATGGATCCAAACTAAGTAGGTCTGTTGTAGATATTGAAAAACCTGTTCCAATAAAATTAACATAATCAAGCTGAGAAAAAGAATATATTGACAATGTATTTGTTTCGTTTTCCAAAGCCTCTACTCTATCTGTTAAATCATCAACTGCATTAACGAGATAAGCTTGATCTTTCAAAACTCTTTCAAAAGCCTGCGATAATTTTTGATCCAATATATTTGCCTTGTTATATAGATACAATAGATCTCTATAGTTTTCTTCAATTCTTGAGTTATATTCGGCGCTATCTACAGGGCCCCTATACTGCGCATCTCTTTTTTGTGTATTAATTGAATCTGCCATATTAAATCCTATTTTCTAAATATTTTATCTTATTAGTAAGTCTTGTTATTTTTCCCGAAATCTTTACCATATCATTTATACCTATTGTTGAAGGGCTTGATGTTACCTTATCAACTATTGAAGCGGAAACACCACTTATTTGAACGTCTACCCCATCAGCAAGAACCTCGGCCTCAACCAAAGAAGATATTGATCCAACAATAGAATTTGAATAACTATTGCATGTTGTATCTACTAAATCTAAATTGTTGTTTATCCTATTAAAATCCACAAGCAGAGAATTCATTTCTAAATTCTCTCTTTTGCTGTTTCTTGTTCCCCTATACTTTTGTCTAAACCTAGAGAAAAATGGTTCTATAAGTCTCTTGGTATGGGATTGTTTTGTATAAGTTATTGGCATTTGATTATTCCTAACTAATTAGTACAGTAAACATGGGACTTACGCATCCCTATGCTTAAACTTAATTCTTACAGACTCAACCATTGGAGAGGCTAGGGGATCTTCGTACCTATTTAAATCCACCCTAAATCTCACTGCGTTGACGGCCAATGGTCTATTTGATGTGTAAATAAAGTTTGATTTTCCATCGAGCTGCTTTGATGCTAGGATTTCTTTTCTTCCAAAAACTGTATCTATTGTAAAGTAATAGCTATCGTTGTTTGTTTTATTTTGAAATTCAAATGGATCTAAATAATTAAAATAATCAACAAAGACCATTCCATACCTAGATAGTGGCAGGCCTTCGATCAAATTAAAAGATACCTGACCAGCAGAAAGTTTATCATAGGCTACTACAATCTTGTTTACCCCAGATTGAAACTCCCATTCAATTACTTTGCTGCCTGTTCCCTTAGGAATGTCTGCTATTAAAATTCCATTTAAATAAATTGCTAAATTAAAATTTGGATTAGACTTTGAAACGGTATGGATAACACTTATTGGGCTTTGTCTAATTAGCGATGTCTGTATGTAACCAGAACTATATGAGTTTATTCCGGGATTTATTGAACCAATTTGTTCTTTAAGTGTATTAGAAAGCAAAGATGCAGGCTTGCTACTTAGTATATCAGACCAATATTCTAAGTCTTTATACTTTCCATCTAATTCTGAAGACCCAGTGTAGATGACATAGTTATGCTTAAAACAATCTACTCCGCCTAATAGAACTGGATTTAAGTACTTTTCTTCAGAATTTAGAGCGGTTACCCTATAGACATTTTTTCCAGAATATATTCTAGAATTTGGATTTAATTCATTTGCATTTACTGCGGAAGAATTAATTGGTATATAAGCTAGTTCATCATCTTCTGGAGAAGAAGATATATATACCGTATTTCTACTAGATCCATCTAAGTATACAACTGGATTATACCCAGAACTCTCTGATCCCTTTGGTGATATTGGAATCCAATTGTAATCATTTATCTTTTGCGCCAACGGATTATTTGCTGCAACGTAGTAATTTACAGATGTTCCAGGAACAACTTGCTCCTTAACTTCCATTGATACAGCGTCAATTACCAGGTTTGTATTATTTTGTGTTGCAATTGATATTGGTGCAGAAACTAGTATTCCAGATTTAGCATAGTACTTTGATCCTATTATCATTTCTCTTAGACCAAATTTATATACATATGGACTTAAGCTATTTTGATCTATATAGTCTGGCTCATTTTTATATAGAACTATTTCTATAGTGGAATAAGATGCTGCTGGAATAGAAAATGAAAATGCGTCGTAGTCTGATCTTGAAGTTTTTGTTCTTATCTCATTTGGCTTTTCTGGATCAGAATAAATTGCCCTCATCATTATGTTTACGGGAGAGGATGTAAATAAAACCCCATCAACTTTTGATAGTATTGAACTTTTATTTACTGGTATACTTATTGTTAGAGAAACTGGTTGTGGATTTTGTACGGAAACTGAATGACTCCAGTACGTATCGGTCAAGCCATCAAATATATTATTAAAGTTTGTTTTATCAACAGTTTGATTTATTGTGTTTCCATTTGCAGCAATTGTAAAATCAACATTGTTGATACTTAGATTGTCAACTGTCATAACATTGAACTGCTCAGATTTAAGCTTGCTAATAGTTACGTTTCTAAGCTTTGGATCAAAGAACGCCGAATCAGTTAATGACAAATCTAAGTTATCTGCGGATATAAAATTTTCAGTAAATGAATAAAAGTAGCCATCTGAATTATTATTTACAAATATTAAATCATCTATTTTTGATTCTAATTGTAGTCTTTTCTTCTTCAGATTTTCTAATTTTTTATTAAGAGAAGTTACAATAGAAAATAATTCTTCGTTGTTGTCTAAAATTGTGTCATATAATACATCGACATTGTATATTGTATTAGTCATTATTTGATTAAGTAAATCAACATTTGTTCTATTGGACGATCTCAGTAAATCGTATTCGACCCTGACTGGATATCCAGGTTGATTAATACTAAAATATTCATTGAATGCCCTTCTAACTTCTTGCTCAGATGGTTTTTGCCCAGAAGAATATATTAATTTATATATATTGTTTAGAAATCTTCTTTTTTGTACTGTTGAGATGTTCATATTTTTTTAACCTTCGCGGCCAATGTATACGAGTATACGGTTGGGACAACGTTTGTATTTGTATCCTTTAGCATTCTTATTTTTACTAAAACACTCTTTATTTCCGAGGGAATCTCTGGATAGTTATAGTAAGCAATTCCTGGAAGCTTGTATCCAGGTGGAACATTTTGATTAAACACTAGTATTTCTGGATTTTGAGAAGATATTGCGGAATTAAAACCATACTGTGTTGAGTTAATATCTATCCATGAATTGCCATCGTCAACAGAAATAGACGAACTTATCAATTGGGCACTTGAGGAAACCTTATTAGCATCGCTTTCAATGCCCAGCATAAGTGATTCCACTGGGTAATCAAATGTGTATGGTAAAGAAATTATTTCCGCTGAATCTAAATACTCAATATATTCAACGGATATGTCTCTTAATCCAATCGACATTCTCTTACACTTTATAATATCTCTTTGCAGTTTGAGTGGAACCGTGAATGTTTGAACTGACTCAGCGGTATTTGAAGTCGTAACTTTTTTCTTTACCGAAACAGTTATTTGTTTGTTCGTTACGTTATTCTTTTTAAAAATATTTGGATTACTCAATGGAGGTATTATTGCATCTTTATTATAATTAACTTCCTGATATATATCCTTGCTTAGGGCATCGGGATTAAATCTTACCGAACCAAAAAATGGACTATTATCAGATGTTGATTGGGTATAATTTGTGGCCCAATACGTATGCATTATTTCTTCTTCATTGAAGTATGGTTGTTCTAAAACTATTCTAACCTTAGAAACTTTTCTATCAGAAAATTTTACTGTAGCTGAATCAAAATAGTATTTTGAATATGCTTCTTTAGTTAAGCTTTCTGGAGAAAGCCCTATGTAAAATGAACCATTGACAACATCTTCTGTTTCGCCAAGATCATTTGTTACATATATATTAGATACTTTTATTATTTTTGCATAACCAAAGTACGGCGATATTTTTACTGAATTGGCCATGGTCGGAGCATTTGCTTGAAGGGTAACATCCAGAATAAGTGGTTTCTGCATGTCGTGATTTGACCAGTTAACCAAGCTTCGTTTTGGAGCAGATGAGAGTTCTTCTGAATCAACTATATAAGAAAACTCATTATCTGATGGAACAAAATCTAAGATAGATTGATATTTACTTTTATCAACATTAAGCGCCTCATACTCAAAGTATGTTAATGGATTTTTATCTATTATGTTTAGAGGATTTGATATTGACGGACTATTGCTAAACGCATACTGATAGTTTATATTATCTAATTCATCTTTACTTTTAATTACAATATGGTTATTACCCATAAAACCATTTGAATTGTTCATTGTTAATCTAGAAACATTCCAGTTAACAGTCCTGGCTGCCTGAACCGTTCCATATCCATCTTGGATCATAGGATTCTCATTCACTTTCATTCTGGAGAAGTCCATGTAATCCTGGTTGTCAAAAGAGTCTCCGATGTAGACTATGTCTTCAGCTGGACTAGAAGAATACATCTGAAGTATTTTTGCTTTTGAAAAAATTCTTTGAGAATATTTTTTCTCATTTTCTATTTCAGAAGTAAATAAATTAAATACGCTTATTGTTTTTGCAGTCAGATAATCCAATTGCTTGGCAGATATATTTATATCATTCTTTAATGAATTAACAAATTTATTTATCTTAGTAGATGTAGGTGGTTCACCCTTAGCAAACAAATCTAACTTAGTATTAAATGAATCCACATTTTGGTATGCGTCATTTAGTGCTTGATTAAAATCTGATATTAGATCCTGTTTAGTTATATACTTGCCATTTTTTAACTTGTCCGCTATTGCAGATAGCGAGGTTGCAACTTGATCGAATATTGATGTTAGAGGAGATAGTTGTGCCATAGTTAACCGATTATCAATGCCTTGTTTAATTTGTCGTAATAGGGATCATAATTTTTTGTTTTAGCCTTAAGTATCACTGCGTCTACGGATCCTTGGTAAAGAATATTGGATACATTCTTTCTAATAATAATTCTAAACCTTGTTGAATTAGCTACGTACTCATAGATCACCGAAAATGGTTCAGTTAAAACTTGATTAAAAACTATCTCTTTTCCATTTTGTATGAAATAAATCCTAGAGCTATCTGGAAAAGATGGAAGATCTTTACTGGCACTATAGTTTGTTAGGTTTATAGCGTAAGAGCCATCAGACAGTAGAACTTTGACTGGACTATATCCTTGATAGTTGGAGGAATATATTGTTCCGTAAGCGGGGTTATAAGATGCGGTTTCGGAATAAACACTGTTGACATAAGGAAGATTTGAAAGAGTTATCCTGCCCGTGTAATCTGTAGTTGCAAATCTTTCTCCCTGACCCTGGTCATTAAAATATGATTTAGTAGACTCTTGGAATAAGTTTCTCTTAACAAAATCAATATTATCGTAGTTGAACAGTGTTAAATCTGTTTTATATTTACATACATAAATAGAATTAAAATCTATTTCATTTAATATAATTGTATCATATTTTATTGAATATAGATTTGGAGAAACAAGATAGCCATCTTTGTATAGAACAAATGTCTCTTTCTTAGGGATGAATCTTGGATAGGCAAAGCCTGACTGAGGATCAAAAAATAAAACCTCAGAGTCTATACTGTCTTTGCCATACTCCAATATAGGGGTCCAATCGTTTTCTGATACTGGTATTTCTGTATTTGAAATAGATAACTCGTAGGATATAGGTTCTTTAAGATCAAAGTTAAATCTATTAAAATCTATTAAGTTTTTACTCTTAACGATAGACGCTTTTAATGCAAGAGGGTATCCATTAAAAGGAATTTTTTTGCTAACAAAACATGCTTTATTAGAATCTATTTTATCTACCGCGGCAAACTCTATCGACTTTATAGAAAAACTATACTCATACTGATCTATTTTTTCTAAAATAAATAAGTCTTTAAAAATAGAACGATTTGATCTTGATACAGTTTCGGCCACTAACTCTCTTGTTTTTCCCATCAAAATATTGTTTGAATCTTTTTGTGGGATCATTCCTGGTTTTCCAAAATCATATCTATCCAAAGATATAGATCCAGACTCCACAAATGTAGAGTTATCAAAAATCTCTCCATTGTCTTTGATCATATGAACAAAAAAATTCTGAAACATATTTGATAAAATACTGCTCCACTTTTCGTCTATGAGATTAGACTGAATATTTTCTTCAGAAAAATTATTTCTACCATTTTTATTGCCAAATGTTTTATTTATTGTTGGATATTTATATGAGTAATAACTATCATTCATGTATCTATTCTTAAATAGATCTTTAATCGAATTATTTCTTAAAAATAAATTATAAACAAGATCTTGAAGTTTGTCAGTCCTTGATCTTCTTATCTCTCTTATTTCTTTGGCGATGTCGTATACCGCTTTTGCATTTAATTCACTAGAAGAAGTTACATTTTCATTCTTTGAATAAACTGGCTGATTAAATATTAAAATAACTTTACTAACATTTCTTCTTGGAAATGATATCTCCGTAATTGAATCAAGTTGTTTTGGTTGAGTTAAAACTGGGACAGTTGTTGTAGCCGAAGTTGGATCTCCGGCAGAAGACTCTATATAAGATTCAAAAGTTTGATCAGAGTTTTCTGCTTCCTGCAATATTGTTTCATAGTCTTTGTAAACATAACTTTCCGTAACGTCAGAGAACAAAACAGCCTGCAGCAACTGTAGGCCATTACCGTGGCCAGGTGTAATATATATTGTGTCCATTTCCTGAGGAAAGGCAAATGACATTTCAATTATGTTTTGTGCGCCATTAATATAAGACAAATCATATGATATATATTTTTTTATGTCTTCTATTTTTGAAGTTAAAATTACTGGAGATTTTATTGTCACATTCCAAGAATCTGATTTGTTATCATTTAGCGTTGCGTAAAAACCACTGTCACTTGATTTATAATTGTCGTAATTAGTTTTTATATTTATATTGTCTACAAAATTTAAAGCGTTCATGTTTGTGACGCCAGTGCCAATTTTGAAAACTCCAGCCTTTGTATCTACAAATCCGTTTCCATTTTCATCAAAATAAGATCCATCGCGATCAACAAGGTCAAATAAATATCCATCTGTCCTATAATCATTTAAGTAATTATCAAATTTTTCTACATAGTTTGAATTATACAAATCATCTTTGCCAGCTATAAATTCATAATTATCTATAAAAATTTGTAGCGTATCTAAATCTTTTTCTACTTTTTCAATTTCAGAAAAGAAAATATCTATCATTGAATTTAACATTAATCCAACTGTGTTGGCGGAAACGTAGTAGCTTTTCATTCTTGCATCTGCGTCTCTAAATATATCGATAAAAAACTCTCTATTTAAAGAACTAAATTGACTAAAAATAGATGGAGAATAACCTGTGTTAATTCTTATTTCAGATAATTTAGAAACCAAACTTGATACATCTGATTTGTCAACTTTCATCTGCCTTATCAGAGATGATACAGTTGTTTGAGAGCTATTAGAAAAACTGCTAATTACATTTGGAAGTTGTTTTAACATTATATTTCCCAGGGCTCTCCGTTTAAATTTTGTATTTGGAAAGATACACCAGCCGTTATATTCCTACGAATTATATCATATATTTCTTCAATATTTTCAAAGTTATCTTTAACTTCATCTGGCATTCTGACTATAACAAATCCACCTCTTGGGTATGAAGTTCCGTGGATTGGATACACATCCCAATTTGAAAGAAGATTGTCTATTTCTGAGTCTATTTCTACAAACTGATACTCAGCAGCTACTCCGCCGCCCCTTAATCTTGTATCATATATCTCTGTTTGTTTCTTGTTAGGATTATTAGTAAAGTAAATAATGCCAATCGGCAATGCAAATGGGTCGTATTTGGAAGAGTACTCATTGAATATTTCAGAGTTATAAGTAAAATTATATGGATAACTTGGAACATATTCCTCAAGCGGAATGTATTCCGCTACATTTGAAGAATTGGTAGATAGTTTGTTGATCTTTGTTGGAACTATGTATATGTATAGGGGTTTATTAAATTGAATATTCTTAGAATTTAAGAATGGATTTAGCGGCACTGGTGTTCCGTTAGACTGATATATCATCAAGTCAGAATTTTTTATTACATAATTTACTTTTATCAAATTTTCATTTGATGGGATGACTCTATCATTAAATTCTATTATGCCAGAGTTGCAATTATAATCTCTTATTTCAGAGAGAGACAATTTATTCCAGGCGGAGGACTCTGTTTCTCTTGTAAATATTTCTATTTGCGGCCTAAATAAAGAGGCCACCGCTTCTGGATAGCTACTTGGTTCTGGCCAAACAACTAAAGGTGTCTGTCTTAACTTTATTTGTTTATCAGAAACTAGTATTGGTTTTTCATTTTTAACATCATAGTATCCCCTGCCAAAAATGTTTGACCAGTTTATTCCCTTGGCTAGGGTAGTATCATACGTGGCAATGACTGTTTGATTTGAGTAGTCTGATTTCCAATCATCATAAATTGATATCGGTATTTGAATAGACTTAGTAAAAGATCCAGATGTTATTACTAATGGCCAAGCTTGTTTTTTGTCAACATAGGACGCCATACTGCCAATTTTTATTGCTGTTGCGGAATTATATTTTACTGAATAAACTGGACATATTTTTTTAATCGGCACGTTTGTTGGTATAAACGTTGTGCTTACCTTTGGTCCAATATAATCAATAATGTTTTGAGTATTTCCATCGGAATCATATGCAGTGACTGCAAGGAATATATTGTTTATCCCCCTTGCTATCATGTCTACATAGGCAATCGTATCGCCTAAAAATTCTTTTTGAGCGAAGTCATAAAATCCATATATAAAACCATCTTTTTCTGGTAATCTGTTTGTAACATAGACAAAGCCAAGCCTTGCGTCTTTTTCTTGTTCCGTTGCTGCTGATCCAAAATAACTAGATATCTCTGCTCCGGTTGGAATACCCACTGGTTTTCCGGCAGTGTTGCACAATAAAAGCGTTCCGTCTAGTGTTGTTATTGACTCTTTCTTCGGAACTATTACATTCTTTAAGTTTTTCATTACATAGTCATTAATATAAGTCAGTGGCGTGTTTGTAACACTAGAACCAGAGTAATAGGTAGCAGAAGTTTCTATGGTTAATCTTGTAGCGTTTGTTGAGGCTGGGTTTGTTTCAAGATAGTTTAAGCTTAAAACTGTTGTGGGAGAAGATACGTTTGCTCCTGTTTCAGAAGTTACAGTTCCAAGTGTTACGGAATTAGAACCATTTAGATCAACATATAATGGTTTTGTAAAATCAAATACAACACCCGAGGTACCAGTAAAACTACTTGTTGAAAGAGTTGTTGAACTAGTTAAGGTTTCTGTGTACGATTTATTTAAATAACTATATACTAATGAACCAAATGTCAAAGGAATTGTTTTGATTGTGTTGGTATCATATTTTATAGTATGATTTTTCAATGAAGAAAGAGCGGTAAATTTTTCTGAAGTTACTGCGGATACGTAGGCGTCTACGGTTTTTGTTACTACGGTTGTGTCAAACCTAATGTTTTTTTCCGTATTTTCTGGAAAACTTTCCTCAGACCAAGAAGAACCATTCCAGGAATAATACTTTTCAGTATCAACTGTAAATATTTTGTACCCAGATTCTTTTGCCTTTAAAGATGTTCCATCATAATAAACATTTGGATTATTTTCAATCCAATATTGGGCTATATCTTCAATCTCTGGTTTAGTCAAACTTGGAAATGCGTTGTAGGTTTCTGATACGGGAACCTCTATCTCTTCTGGATCACCATACACTGGATCAGATGTTGTTGCGTTTCCAACTATATCGCACCTAATCCCTCTAATTTGGTAACCCTCTGCGTTGCCGTATTTTGCCTGATTAATTACAGTGTCATTTGTTCTAAAGTGTATATAAACATACTTGCAATCCGACAACGGTTGATCATACATTGAAAGGGTTACAGTGCCAGAGCTATCTGGTTTTTTATTTACCGTATACCCCTTATAAGCGCTGTTGTTTACGGTACTTGGAAATGATATATTATTAGCTGCGTGGTTTATTGGGGCCCATCCATATGAAACAACTGTTACATTATTCCATCCTGCAATTGTTCCGAAATTAATCTTTACATTTTTTACTGTTTCTGCTCCGTCTGGAATTGCAAAGAATATAACATCCTGTATTCTTGTAACCTCAGCTCCAAGTCCACCACCAGAATAGCTTATTCTTCTATACTTTCCTCCAGAATTTATCTCGTTTATATCACCCTGAGAAATAGCCGCATCATAATACTTGGCTACACCATTTGTAGTGCAAAGGCTTTTTGCTGTTGTTGAATTTATTATTCCAAGCGACATAGCACTAACGAACAAAGATTTTGTTTGACTGTCTACCTTTCCGTCAACAATGCCATCAAATCTTACCCCACTTGTCTTCATTCTGTTTTGAAATGCTGATACAGCGGTAGATGCGGCGGAATCGTAGGATGTATTAATTACTCCACCATAAAAGCCACCGGCCTTTAACATTGACTTAATGTACTTTACGTATTCACCTGTAGTGCCGACTACCCAAGTGCTGGAAACATTTCCATTATCTATATCCCAAGTGTAATCAAAGTTTCTCCAAACCAAATCAGATGAAACAAATACAGAATCTCTTCCGGAAACAAGATTAACGCAGGGGACGTCGTTTTGTTGCTGACCAGGAATTGTTCCTCCAGCATTAATTACTGTTGGCTCACCCTTTTGTATTATGGTGTAGTTTCTAACTACTGTTCCTACAGCTCTCTTTAGCTGTAGCTGCCCTTGACCCTGATAATGTATTCTTATATTTGATGAATAAGTTCCACTAAAACCAAGTGGCTTATCTGTTGCCGTTTGATACGAGTATGCGGTTTGTAGCTCAAATGGATATGTTATAAAATAATTTGTTGGATCAATATTATTACTAAGGACTCTTGAATCAGAGCTTTTTATGCTGGGTATCTCTTTAACAACATAGGGTCCAAATCCATCAGGTATAGATATTATTGGAGATATAGTATCAGTATAAGCGTATACAAAGTTTTCTGATGACGCCACTTTAAATAAGGTATACGAGCTTGCTATGTTCTCTTCTATCGAAGAGGTCACCTTTGTTGAGTCAGCTATAACCACATCTGGATTTGTTATTTCTATATAAAACTCTACAGAACTTAAATCAATAAAAGAAATTTTATCCCTTTGATATGTTGGCAGTGTTTCAGCTAGGGAGTTTAAATAATATTTTCCAATATTAAGTGGAGAAGGAATAATGTTTCTTGCGTATTTGGTCTCATTTGTACCAGTCGTAATGTTAACAAAAAGCTGTTCTTTTTCTTCTTGCAGAAGCGCATCTTGATTCATTACCCAAGAAGAGTTCCATTGTCCAACAAAATTAAACAAAGAAGATCTTGTATCTATAACCTTTGAAGCGTAGGATCTTGAGTATAGCGCGTAGGAAACTGAGTTATACAAGAACTTAAAAGGTCCCTCAACAACTGCGGAAATTAAACTGGTGTCATTTTCTTCAAAAACAGAAGTCTCATTATTTGCTTTAAGAACCGTAGACTTTGATGCGATGCTGTATATTGAGTTACAGTATTCTAGGAACGAAAACGAGGTAAATATTATATTACCTTGAGCTACTGCGTCTCCAGTGGTCTGGAATTCAAACAACGCTCCAACCGAACTATTGGACGATGAACTTATTCCTATATTTAGAAAGCTCTTAGAAGAACTAACATTTGATATTGTTCTATATGCGTTTTTCTTTAGGCCAAATATTCCGTAGTCTTCGTTCTCAAATATGGTTGAATCTATATTCCATCCACCATTTTTTGTTTCATCAAGTATTTTTGACGTCGTTACATATCCGTAATAGGTTGGAACAACCGAAGCATCAAATGCATCTATTTTTATTTCTGGAGAAATAAAAGCTTCTTCTGCTGGATATAATGATCCATCCACCAGTAGTGTTCCATTATGAATTTTTACATAATTGTTTATTAATATATTAGCTTTTTCTGAAAGTTTTTTTGTTGGACAAAAAGTTAGAATATCAAAATTTTCCAACGAATCAGTTGATTGAATGTCAACCATCCAATAATTTGCTTTTGTTTTATCTAAAACATTAACACTTTCGCTTATTGGATTTTTAAAAGTAAATTTAGAAAAATTAAATGGTGATTTTTCAAGTCTATAAAATACATATGGTTTTATGTTTTCAAGAGATTGAGTATCAAAAGAGTCATACAATACACCAACGTTAACCGTCTTTTGTTTTATTCCAGTGTTTGTTTCAAGATCAGAAAAATAATCAATTAGTTCTAAATTGATAGACTGATTTGACCTAGCAACCAATCTCCAGTTGAATACTTCATACGTTCTATTGTCGGCTATTGCTCTTTTGGGAACAAATACCTGATATCCACTTGAGTCAACATTGACATTAAATATATCTGAATATTTTTTATTAAACTTTTTTACAGAAAATACTTTTTTATTATAGCTATTGTCAACAACAAATGTTTCTTCTGGTATTAATTTAAAATACTCAATAGCGTTAATTGTTTCTGAATATCTCAGATATTGAGAAGTAGCTTTACCATCTGCGCCGCACTCAACCTTATCGTATACCAACTTTAAATTTATAGGATCAGATGAATCTAAACCAATAATTATCTTATATGGAATTTCTGTGTCTTGATAGTTTTCTTCGGTAAGAAATGGATCAAGTAATATTTTGTATTTTTTTCTTCCAGTATTTATATCTATGTGATCTTGGTTTTGTGAATTTAAAACTTTTATATTTAAAGAACTATACAAGGATTGAGGTATATATTCAGAAAGTCCATATGTACTGTAGTATGCTGGAGCAGATATAAAAAATCTACTTACATAATAATAGTGGAAGAATTCGTCAGAATTAATTTCTGATATCTTTAACATTTCTGTTTGATAATCTTTTAATAGGAAAGAATCACTTATAGAAATATTTGGACTTGGAAATACCGTATTTCCGGTTTCATCTTCTAAGACGCCAAGTTCATTTGCGTAATATGTTTTTACTCCTCTGTCAAGAGAAATTTTATTCTCAATAATAGAACTAGATAGATCTATTACTGTTAGATTATTTTTAGGAGACAGTTCTTCATTTATGAAATAAGCCATGTTTGCTGCATCAGAGGGCACAGAGGAGCCAACTTTAATAGCATTTTCTTTTTGACTAACTGTTTTATTCTTAAATAGCTTCATTTAGCTATCCTCATAATCTGCATTTAAATCTTGGTATTCTGAAATAGTATTAGGTGTTGAGCCAAAAAAGCCCATTTGATATTGATCATATCTACTAACGGGGAACCATCTTGGTGGTGTCCAGTTTATTGTTGCCGCAGACTGATCATCATATTGCATATCGTAGTGCCTATAGGTGAAACTGGATTTAGCAATTATTTCTGAGCCAGACTTTGGTATTGCTGTATAGGATTCTGGAAGTGGAACTATCTCATTTGAATAGTGTAGGTTATCATAATTCTCATACCAGTAAACTATGTCACCATATATAGTAACGGGAGTTGCCGAAGGAGTGGAGGCCAATTCTGTATCAAGAACAACGAACCAATAGCCAGGCTTGGTTCTATCCTGCGCATAAAATGGACCAATATTAAAGTTTCCATATTCATCAGCGTAGACCCTGCCAGCTTCTCCATATCTACCTGGAGTACTTGAGTTTATGGAGTAATCTGTTTCTTCAAGTGCTGAATATGCGGTTCTTGCTTTTCTCCAGTAAATTACTGGAGTACTGGAAGGTGGAACGTTACCCTGTCTAACGTAACCCCTAATATATACATCGCCCAATCCATCTGCTTTAATATTCATCTTATCAGCTACTGCTTTAAGCTCATAAGAATATGTATTGTTTAATGCTAGATCTATAATATAAGAATCACTAAATGATCCTGCGGCACTGTTTGGATGGGCATTTGCTGAAGGATATGAGATTCCATCAATATCTATTTGTATCTCGGTTTGAGTTGCTGGTATAGCTCCAGAATATCTAAAACTTGTAGTAGCAAAACCATTTTGATTAGTTGTTACGTATTCGTTCTCTGTGGTTATCTCATCTCCATACACCCTAAATGTTTGATATGGTTTTGGATTTCCGTTTGTATCATAAGAAACAATTGACACATATACAATGTCGTCAGATATATCAAATATTTTCTGAGGAGATATCCAAACACCAGCTGTATCAAAATCGTAATCAGTATCAGAAACAAATACAAAACCCTCATCTATTGGATTGTAAAGAGGATTTAAATAAAGACCAGAAGGTGTACTTGATTTGTATTTTGATCCCTCGTAAATAATCTCATAAAGAGAATTAATCATTGGAGTTGAAGAAAAATATATTTTTCCAAAATATTCATCTGGAGTAGAGTCGTAATAATTCCTATCAATGTAATAGGAGTTATTAACTGTATAAGTAACTAAATACTCTCTGCCTGGAATTATTCTACTTTCATATGTTTGATTGTTTAATATAGCAAACCTGTTGCTAACCAGAGTGTAGACATAATTACCGCTCTGAATATAATCAGAAGTAAACACATAGTACTCAGTATTTTCGTCTTCATCTAAGATGTAATTGCCATTTTGATCAACTGAAGTCCAAATATAGAATTCTGGGTTTAAACTTGATTGAACTAAAACATTTCCGCTATATGTATCTTGAAGAGTTATATTAGATATATTTGGATACGCCAAATATAAGGCTGCGTCATCGGAGCCCATAACGATTTCTTCGTTGTAGAATGTAACATTTCCAGGAGTTGCCATATCGTGGAAAACCAATTCGTCATATTGAATTGTTGAGTTTTCATTATATACATTAATTATAACTGGGGCACCCTGTCTTGGAATATCAGATAGTTGTAGCTCAAAAAATTGTCCACTATAGGCCTCTATAATCGGAGCTGCATAAATGTAATATTCATTATCTGGTAGATCTAACCAACCAACATTTATTTCTGGTTGCTTTGTATCCAACAAGCTAATATTTTTATTGTCATAGTAATTTGACGGGTGCGCAGCTACTTCCACTTCGCCGTACTCATATGCTCCGGTTTGTTCATTGTAAGACTCTATAATAAAGTTAACGGCTGAGTCGGGAGAATATTGAGTAGAGCTAACTTGCTTATTCGGTATTGAAAGCGTAACATCTTGGTTGGAACTAACTGGATTTATTGAAGTTATAATATAAGTTTCATTGTCTTCTATGCCCAAACCAAAAGAAGCTCTGTTTAAGTTATATTTAGAAACAAATGAGTCGATTTGACTTTGGTTTGTTGTTCTTCCAGAATCCTCTAGGGTCTCACCCTGCTTATAGGCATTGTTGTATCTATCTAAGAATCCATAGATCATCGGGGTGCTGGCTAATGGCTCTGTTAACTGGCTCCAAACTGGTGATTTAAATGGGTAGTATGGGGTTGCGCTAAGTCCAGTCGTCACAATAAATGTTTCTGAACCACTTGAATAATTTACAGTCGCTGCTTCAAAATACGAAGATGAAGTTGGGGAATAAACATTTTGCTCCACTGTTTGGAATTCTTCATCATATATATTTATAAGTATATTTGGAGAAGATGGAATAAAGTACTCTACTCCATCCATATGATTCAGGGACATTCCGCCATGTTCTGGATCTTTTAATTCCAAACTTTGAATAGTTTTATATAATGGTTCTGGATTTATTTTTTTATTTACAATATATATATTTTGCGGAGTTGAACCAATAGGAAATATTAATGGAGCCTTTAACTCATCTTTGGTTATAAGAGCATCGTCCAAGAAGGATGGATCGTTAAATGAATTTATAACTACATTTCCATTTATTCTATCAGTTGTACCAAAAACTTGTTTGGTTCCATATACAGTGGATCCTATCTTAAAGTTTGCATTGACATAATTAATGTTTGGTGTTGACAAAGAAATGTATGATCCAGCGGTTGGATTTACCCAATAGCCTCTTCCATCCTCATTGAATGCAATCCTATATGCTGCGTAAGAATTTGTTGCATACAAATCTGTTGACTCATCCCATTTTGATTTTGCTACAATTCTAACCTCAGAAGCTTTTGAAATATCAATAGAATTTGTATTTGGTGTAGCTTTATTATTTACATATAAATAATCATATGTTTTTTCTCTAAAGGAAAGATTTTGATTTGTTAATCCATCAGAATTTACTACTTGTATAAAATTATACTCAGGGCTTGCGTCGCTTGATTGCAGATAATAATTCTTAACATAAAAATCATCCCTATCCAAATACGACATATTGGTGTAAAATACTGATGGAGTTGCATATTGATTGTGTGCTGGCATGTGCACCTCGTATACAACTGAAACACCTGCGTTGTATGGTGTTGAAGCGAGAGGGTTGCTTACGTCTGGATCTGGTGCATTGAAGAAGTAATTTGCGTAGTACTCATATCCGACTTCAATAGGATCAAAAATATCTTTATAAGAAGAAACATTAAATCCATCAGCCTCAAAATAACCCTCAAAAGATACTGTTGCAAAATCTTCAGAAGTAATTAAAAGTTTACCGTCATCAAAATCTCCAAAACCTGGCTGAAAATACTCACCAAGCGGCGTTGCCGTATCGTAGATAAATGGGATGTGCGACATTCCCTCGCCAGATAAACCAGCGTAGTCCCATATTCCTTCATCCCAATTTACATATCCTAGATTAGACGGATATGTTTCGTTGATATATCTTACAAATGAATCAAAGTCTCTTGATGGGTTGCCATCAAAACCAAAATATGGCGTTGAAGATTCTATATCTGTTATTTCTAATATCTCTGGAGTGGCACCTAAGTAGTCTGAGTTTGGAGTGGCACCAAACGCCCTCCAAATATCTAGCTCTCTTCTTAGGGTTCTCTTAAGGCCTTCAAGATCTACGGAAGGTGGATTTTGATATACGTCTAAAATTCTCTTCTTATAATTAGAATTATTCTCTAAGTAAAGTCTTTTTAGGCCAACCCTAGAACCAAACTCATCAAATATATTAAAAAATAAAATTGGATCTTGATTATATGCTGTTCCATCTATTGATAGATTATCAAATTTTCTTAAAGTTATTATTTGATTATCTATTAGATTGTGGTAATAGATGTAATCAGTTCTTCTAGATTCGTAAAATTCCTCTAATGAGCCTGACCTTGCTAGTTCAATGTCATCACCGGAAACAGAAAGCGCTGCCGAGGGCACCGCATAGGTTACATATATCCAATCAACTATATCTTCATCTGCCGTTGATATAAATGAGTTAATGTCTTGCAGGTTTAACTCTGACTCAAAATTGTCTAAATATTCTCCAACCAAAGAAGAAATAAATTTTCCACCAATAGATGTAGGAAGCTTTAGCGATGGTGTGGCTGGCTCTATTGAATCTTCATATAAGGCAGTCCACGTTGGAAACTTAGACAAGATACTTCTTGCGGAATCAGATATAACGGGAGTATCTACGTTATGAATGAGAACATTCACAAAGAGCAAAAGGCCTAGTGCCGTTACGTCTTCAGCTTCAGAGAATATCTCTAATTGTATTTTAATATATTTTTTTGAATTAGTTAAAAATATAGAAGAAGAGTCTATTGTAATCTGAGACTTCATCCATGGACCAGACTCATCATCTGATTCATAGATTTGAAAATTAAATGTTGGTATTTCGCTTCCGTGTTAAGTTTGTGAAAGCGTGTTTGTAGGATATGATATCAATTCTGGAGGTAGTATCTATAAACCTGAGTAGGTCTGGAGTTGCGGTTTCATAAACTACTTCCCCATAGTTGGTAACATAGACTGCATTGTTGTCATGGGCGGTAACGCTGGTTGCTGAGTAAGTTGGAGAAGCTATTTCTGTGCCAACAAATGTATAGTCACCTATAAGATTTAATCCAGTAGAAGACCTTTTATATGAATAGTTTTTATAAAATTTATTATTGTATAGATAAATAGGATCAGTAGTCCAGATATTACCAACCTTGTTGAAGTCTCCACTGCGAAGACCCAAAAGATAATTCTTCATTACTGATCCTTTTTAACTAGTCTAACCAAATAGAATACTCAGAAGTAATTCCATTCTCTGGATGTATATACATCAAGTGCTGACAAGGTCTACTCATCGAGGAAAAATACTCTTGAGCGTACGTATTGTTGCTCTCTGGTGATCCAGAAATTCTTAGCAAAGTACTTCCAATGGTCATCTTAAATTGCTGATGGTAATGACCCATAAATACATCATCAAAATGCTCTGGAATAGCACCATCTTTCCATCCCATTACTTTTTTATAGTAACCATAATAAGACGTTGGTGCAGGTAATTGATCGCCATGAATTAATAGCGAACTATAATTTCCTATATTATCTACTGCATACCAGTTTCTTTCGCCTTTGCCATCCGGTATATTGAAGGTTATTCTGTCTTCGCTAGAGAACATTAGTTCAACAATCTTATACAAGAGTCTGTCCATGTTTGTTTCTGGGTCGTGCTGCTTTCTAGCTCTACCGCCAACCGCACCATGATTTCCTATGACTCCAGTTACGTGAACATGCTCAAAGTTTTCTAGGGCAGTTGTGAGAAACTTGCTCAATATTCTTGGTCCATTTATTCCCACCTGTCGATACAGACCAGAGTCTATCAAGTGGCTTTGCCCTGGAAATATTTCTTCTCCCTCTACAATGTCACCCAATAACCATACGTGAAGATCGTTTACGTTATGATCCATTCTTTGGATCTCTGTTATTTCCAACAGCTTACTGGTGTATTCTTCTATTCTAGCTTCCAAAACAGACGAGTCATATGTGGGTGTAACTTTACCTAACTGCCAGTCGGCAAATACTGCTACCGCGGTCTCTGGAAGTTTATCTTTGACCTTTTTAAAAGCTGGAGCTTTTATCTTCGGAAACTCCAAACTAGAGAATGCATCGTATGCCGCGGCGTATGCGGCTTTTACTACTTCATCTTGAACGTTCTTAAGAGTTTCTACTCTCTTTGCTAATTTTTTGTTTTGTGATCTTAAAAATTCATTTCTTGTATCAGATATTTCTGATACCGAATCATCGTATTCATATTCATCATCAATGTCTTCTTCGTAAGAAGGTGGATCTTGAAGTGTTACCAAAGAAGATTGTGTATACATTGAATCTTTATCATTAATAAAATCCGTGATTTCATCTTCGCCTATTTCAACAACATGAACCAAGTCGTCTAGCAAATCGCCATTGCCGACTCCTTCAAAGACTATGCTTTTTGCCTGACCAATATTTGGGGCACGGACTATATACTTATTTGTTATAACAAAATTTTTCATATATCAAAGACCTGTAGCTTTTCGGTGTTAGTAATTTGATTGACCCATTATAACAGACAATACGCTCACACTTCCAGCTGCTGGATAAACTTTGTCGCTAGATGGAGTAAAGTCTTTTACTGGAACAGACTCACCATTGATGCTAAGGGAATTAATTGTTGCATATCTAACAAAGTCAGATGATAGCCTAATTTGTCTTTCTATTTCATTAACAGAAACTGTATCTCCTATGGTAAGAGAATTTAAATATCTCTTTATGAAAAGGGCTACTTGATTCTTTATTCCTGCTAGTATTGTGTCATTTGCAGCGGACGCTATGGTAACGCTAACCTGAACGTCAACAGGAAGTTGTTCTGCTATTCTAATGTTAAATCTAACTCCAGCCGGTTTAACGGCGGCAATAGCAGAGAGGATGGTATCTGGCAATCTCTTTATCCCAGACAAAGATTCTGGAACAACTATGACATCACAAGATCCAACCCCATAAGCACTTTCTCTTATCCTAACGTCTCTTACTCCCTTTACGGATAGGGCGGCAAATCTGACAGATTCTGTTGTCCCTGCTGCTCGCGTTTTAATTGACGATATTATTCTTCTTCTGAAGTTATCATCTGACTCAGAATTAATAGAAGAATATACTTCTTTTGTATTTGTGCAGTATGCAACGACCCCTGGTGGAGCTATAAAGTTATGTTTTGTTATAGACCCTATTGCAGCAACATAAGTGTTGTCTGTGAAGTCTGGAACAACTAAACCATAGGCTCTTGTGGTCCCGGCAGATATGGTAACATCGCCATTTAACTTAAACCTATACTGCCTTACTGCATAGCTGTCAACATCTGTATAGAGGTATGTTCCACCAGGGATTGTTATATCTTGACTATATGGAGTCTCTATAAAAAACTGTATATTAAATGATTGCCTTTCTAGGGCGGCGGCGTCTGATATCTGCTTTCTAACGACGCCATATAATTCTCCAATTAAATCCAGATTTCTTCCACTTGCGGTTGATAAAGCACCTTGTCTTAAACTAAAATTCAAAGAAGAATATAAATCAGCTATCTCTGCACTAAACGCCTCAGCAAAGGCTCTAGCAATTGAGCCAGGATAAGCTGCCGAAATACCAGCGTTGCGTTCCAATGAATTAAGAACACTAATTAGAATTTCTGATTTTTCTTTCTCTCCATAGATAGGCATTTAAGCTCCTAAACTTTGTGTTACTGATAAAACTATTGGATTTGTTTTATCGGTAATTATGTGAACATCAAACCTAATTGAATCCGGACCCGTTGGTATTGCATCTATAACGATGCTTCTTCCCCTAAAAACATCTTCTCTTTCTAGGGCGGCTCTAATCAATCTTTTGCCCATCTCTCCAGTCTCCTTGGATTGCGGCATGCCATATAGTACAGATAGATCTGTCCCTAGAGCAGGATAAATATAGAAATCGCCAGGCTCAGTCATGAGCCTTAGATAGACCTGCTGTATATCGTCCTGAGATGAAGAACCTGTAATGGCTATATCTTTATTTCCATTAACTAATATATCACCAGCCATTGTAAAATATAAATCAGACATTCTTTACTTCATCCGCCTTGTCTTTTGCTTGGGCAAAAGTGTAGCCCTCTTTAATTAAATTAACCATATACTCAATATATTCTGCTGTATGTTCGGTTAATATGTTTTGTACTAATAAAATTTGATCTTCAGATAAACCTTCGGTTGATATTTGAGAAGTATAATTTTGAGTGGTTTGTGGCTCTTTTGTTACAAAACCATAATCACCTTCTATAGTAATGCTCTTTTGTTTTTCTGATTCTTCTATATCTTTAAGTTTTGCTAAATAATGGTGGGCGTCGTTTTGTGCGCTGTGGATTGACCTATGGTCAATTTCAACTAAAGTTGGTTGAGAATAATCAATTGCTGAATAATTAAAATTAAAATTATTCCATCTTAGACCAGTTTCTGAACAAAAAAATCTAATCTTGTCTGCAAAAATAGACACGCTTTTACTTGCCCCGCTAATAACTATCCCGACTCCAGGAGCAGCAAAAATCTCTATGTCTCCATCATCGTTTAGTCTTAAGAATGAACTATTATCAGGATGGTTAAGTCCAACTTCTCTTTTAGAGAATTCATTTCTTCTTTTTAGTTCGTCTGATATAGGAAAATTTTTTTCTGGTTCTATATCACCTGGATAACTGGTAGTCATTTTTACCTCGACATAAACTTTGGTACACCTGTATTAACCGTATAATTATACATGTAATTAGAGTCCAATGTTCCTTCCTCAAATAAGCTAATAATGTAAGCAAATCTTTCATTGTCGTCTCTGAAGCCGACCAGACATCGTGTTCCTGGATTGGGGGCAACGGTTTGAATTCCTGGTAGCGTGGGACATGGAACTCCTGATAATATATTTCCTATTTCACCAGAGTATTGATCCTCAAGTATTACATCTGCTGAATTTGTAATAGGATCAAATTTCATTACTACGCCAGGTCTTGTTTTTGATTGACGCATTCTTGCGTTATCAATTTTAGATTGTATTTTATTATCAAATTTGGGATAGTTTATTGCCATTGTTTTTCCTTAACCTAGATTTACCTTTGGATAATCAACTCCATCAATCCAATTTTCTAGGATTGTTTTACCGTTATTTTTTATCCAAACATCTTTCTGTAAAGTTCTTGAATCAGATGGAGTTTCTGACATTAGAAAATCCTTAAGATCTGCCTGAGACTTTCCTGTCATTTTTTGATACACTTCAAGCGCGTCGGCAAATCTACAAAAAGATCCACCGGTTGAAGAGACCCATCCATATTTTGGTGCATACTTTCCACTGTAGTCTCCCCAAGCAAACACGGGAAGATCGTTGACTATTGATTTTCCTGCACCTCTTCCAATCTTAGACCTTAGAATCCAAACTTGATTAGTCAGATTCCATAATCTAGTATCGTAATTGCCTATTCCTTTATCTTGAGTTTTTCCTTGATCTTTAATTTTTTGCCATATTTGATCATTTGTTAAATTTTCTTTTTGCCAATTAACATACGCCATTTTGCTAAATGGATTAATCGATTCTGGTTGCGGCAGCTTGATATGGGCAGTTATATTTCCGCCATCTGATTGACCAGCAGAGATTTGCCAAAGACCAACTGCTCCTATAGAGTCAACAATATAAATTTTTCTTAAAGACTCTCTATTAGCCAGAGCAACAAATATTGCTGCTGTTTCCTCCGAAAAATATCCAACTTCTGTTAAAGCTAAAAATAATTCTTCTGGTTTAACTGACTCCGAATTACCCGTAAAATCTTTCCTAAGAATGTTTGTTGGCATTGATCCGTAAGGTGAGTTAATATAAAGAACCTTATTAATTGCAGCTTGCGCTGCTGAAGATGTACCTGTAGCTGATGCTGGATTAAATAATAATCCACCAGAACCAGCATACATACCTCCCCTTGCTGGAGAAAAGCTAATGTGAATATGATTGTCGTGAACTCCAGAAGTATCTCTTTTTAGCTTCAAATATTTTAGATTTGGATATTTAGCCCACAATTGGTTTGTTTTACTTGTATAAGTATCATATGACTGGTCAACATATTTTGCTGATACAGCTATGTAATCGGGTATTAAATACGGTGGCATTGCATTCATTTTTTCCAACAATGTTGTTAGCTGTTCAACATGACCCTTAGCTGTATTTATTGAACTTGGTATGGGTCCAGAAACTTTTTGTATATAACCAAAATCAAAAGCTCTGCCAAAAGCGTGATCTGTTATACTATTTGCTTCTGCGCCAGAAGTTTTTGGTGAATCATTTTGTCGCTGTAAACCAAGACCGCCAGTAATTTTTAATGCCGGACCAAAAGTATCTGAAAGAAGTGCTAGCAAAAATTCAGTTAACGAAGCGGATACAAATGCTTTTTCTTCTGCTGCTGAAATTATATCTTGAGATATTTTTCTATCAATTGCGTCTGTCAAACCGGGAACCATACTTGAGGTATCATAGACTGCATCGGTTCTTGAATTATCTATGTCAAATCTAAAACCGGATTTAATAGAAGTGCCCAATTTTGAATCTAATAACCCAGCTCGTTCTGCGTACCATGATTTTTGGCTCTCCGTTAAGAGAGAAAATTTTGCTATCGGCATTATTCCGGCACCCAGTAGGCTTGATTCGCCGTAACTTACAGATGAATGACCATTGCCGTTTATATCATAAACGCCAACTGAAGTTGCGCCCGCTCCATATTTAGATCTAATTGCAGAATTTATGTCACCAATAAGCCCGTCATTATATTTTCGCCCAAATGAACCAGATGTTAAAAATCCAGTAACCACATCTGCACCTACTTGATTTTTTTCAGAAGTTATTTGATAATCAAATGCGCTGGTTGCAACTGCATTTAAACTTTCTCTGGCCATGTCTGCTCTAAACATGTTTGCATAATTTTCATTTCCAAATAATTCTTTACCTGATGCGGCGGAAATTAAATCGGTAGAATTTAGTGTCTGCCCTTCGTATCCGTCTTTCTGCCAAAGATGTTTTGGTTATCGCTATTCCATTTTTAGGAACAATGTTATCAACTATTGCTTTGGTAAATGATTTTGAGTCAGCTAAACTTTCAGAATTAATTTCAAAAAAAGACATATTATTTCACCCTTGTTGGTATTCCGACAGAATCTATTGCTTTATTTACTGAATTTGATTCAGTTAGAAGATCATTTGTAAATACATTTGCCAAGTTATTAACCACTAATTCCCAGTTAAGAGTATATGGAGTTCCGTCATCATAGTACTCATCCCACAAGACCATTGGCCATCTAGAAGCAGATTTATATGTTTGCTCTAATCTCTTCATCTCAACCATTGCGCAAAATAGTTTTCTTAATTCTTGATTTGTTATTTCTGTATTTCCAATTGCATAATTAGATATATGATCAACAACTGTTGAGTTATAAATTGAATTAAATATATCTTGATATTTAGTATATATAACTGAATCAGAAAAACTATTTTTAAAATCTTTTTCTATTTTTGTTTTATCAAAATTATTAGACGCAAAAATATTGTATACAAAATCTTTAAGACTAATTAATTTTTCTTCAGAAACATTATAAAAAATTGTAGCTAATGTTCTTCCATATATTTCTTTTAGATAATTGCTTTCTCTATTAAAGCCGGCCCCTGGTTCAAAGTTTTCTATGTCAGACTCACTAGCTAATCCGCCTGTCTCTCTTGACTTTTTAACTCTTAATAAGAATACTTTATTTTTTAATGCATTCATGACAAATTGTGTCGCCCTAAAACCTGGGGAAGACTTACTGATAACTTCTGCTTCTGTTGGAATTGATGGATCTAGTATATCTTTTGGATACGCTGAACTTATTACCGATTTTTCTGGAGCGTTAATTCCATCAAAACGAACATCAAAAGAGTTGCCACTTAATATATCTATAACTCTTATTGTGTCGGCGTCTTTTACTCCAGTATTTTCTACTCCAGCAGTTGTATCTAGCTTGCAGAATATTTTAAAGAATGGTTCAAAAGTAGTTTTTTCTGGACCAAGACCAGACAAGTTTAATACTTGCGCATGAACCAAAGCGTTCTCATAACTTATGTATCTAACTAATTCTTTTATTTCTACTTCTTTCCAACCAAGGCTCTTAAATAGATCATCACTTCTCACATATGTATAGCCATCTGCTGTACGAGTTTTTCTTCTGAGCCCTAACATTCCAGGTAGTAGAGCCTTAGAGTGATATCTTCCGACTACCATTCCCTGATTGTATGATAGACCAGCATCCATTGGTTGACCATTTTTATTTAAATACTGAACATAACATCCGTGCTGGTCAAGTAGGTTGTCCCTAACCCACTGCCAGCCTTTCCAGGCAAGTTGGCCAAATATTGGAAGTGCGGCAAGTCCTACTGCTACAGAGGAGCCAGCTATTCCAGCCAAAGTAGCACCACTTACTACTCCAGTAATTGCTGTTGCAACCGTTTCTCCAGAAACAGATCCATTATTCCCATTAATCCCAGCTTGTTTTCTAATGGCATCGGTAAAAGAGGTGCTAGAATCAAAACTGCCGTGAGTCAAACTAGCAACCACGTCTTTAATCAAGGCGGAAGATCCATGAGTATATTGAATTCCACCTAGCATTTGGGGAGATAGATTTTCTGCAAGTCTGTCAATAGATATGTCTCCACCCATAGTTATTCCAGAATTATCTGCTCTTACAGCGTCTAAGAAAAGCCTTGTATCATTTCTTATTGCTTGCATATTCATCCAAGAATGAATCCATGATGTCATAAACCATTTTGCTGGATCATTTACTGTAACAAGTGCGTTAGGAGTTATCGATGTTATGAATCCAAGTTCAGAAGTAAAGTGATGTATAACCTGTTCCACCTCAAACAAACCATACATTCTTTCATACACATCTGCAATATAAACTATGTCATGAGGCCTGATATCTGGATTGCCTACAATTAGCAATTCTCCGCCATATATATCTTTTATATTTTCCTTAAGATGCGAAAGAGCAACTCTTTTTGCAGATAGTTCATCAGGAGCTCCAGTTGCATTTTTGGATATTCCTCTCCCAGTTTCAAATGGATGTAGAAGTGGATGTAAGAACCCAAAGAATCCGCTTCCAACTATGTTGTCAAAGTATATTCCAGTTTCAACTGTAGACTCCATCTGTCTTTCTGCTGGAGCACCCTTGTCCAATGCTACTGTTACTGGATACTTCCCATCGGAAACAGCTGTTATAACAGTAGACACATTTGTTGTAGTTTCTTGAATTTGATTTGAAAGAATATGACTAAAGGAACTTAAATAATGTACCCTTTGAAAAGGTTCTCTAATTTCCACTACTGGTTCACCATATTCTCTTGTAAATGGATTGTCTACAGCCCTTAGCAGTGACCCAGGTCTACCAAGCTGGTAATATATTGAATCGTTTAATGCTCTATTTAAAATGTTTGCTTGCTTTGACAAAGATCCTATTTGAGATAAACCATAACCAGTTTGAAGCATGTTCAGCTTGAACATGTTCACTAGGCCAGTTAATGCTGTGCCCATTGCTGTAAAAATTGGTCCTATATTTCTATCCCAGAAATTATCTATTCCAGTAGTTGCTCTTGTAAAGAAGTTGGAAGCAGTGCTGCCTTCACCTTTATTATTATAAAGCAGCTGTAAAAATTTCTTTTTATCTTTTGAATAAGTATTATTTGGGTTAATAAACGCTGCAAATATTTTATCAACTGCCTTAAAGTCCCATTGGTCTTCGCCCGCAGCAGTTCCTAATCCTATTCCTATTTTTCTAGATGGCTTAAGAACCAACCACGCTCTTGCATATGGATCGGACCACATAGCCTGCCTAAACAAACCAACTGTAACAAGAAATAGTTGTTGTGGATTTTCAATCTTAATACCCTGTAATCCAGTTACTTGCTCTAATACTTCAGTATTATCTAATAGAAAATTCTCTCTAAAAGCTTTTATTTTATCTATTGTCATTAAATTAAAATATTCAATTAATCCACCTTCTGCTGCTGGTGCATCTATGAAATTTTTTCTAGCGTATTCTATTGCTGCGGCTCGTGTTGAGGCTGATTCATTTCCAAACAATATCGCAAATTCGTCTGTTGCTGTTCCTAGTGTTTCTTTATATTTTTTGAACATATCTCCAGACGAATCACCTTCTAAAATTTTTCCTATATCTTCAGAAAAACTTTCTTGACTATCTGGATCAAAGCCAAATGTATCCATAAAAATTGTTTTTACGGAATTATACGTATGATATCCAAATCTAAACTGATCCCAAATATCTTGTGCTACATCTAAGCTTCTTCCGTCTCCCGCAATTACGGAAACATTTAAGTCGTATCCCTCTTCATAATATTTTCTTGCCTCAATAGAAACACTGTCCGCTAAACTAAATACAGATTTAAATTGAACTCTTCCAGAATCACTAAGTTTAGAACCAGTTTTTGCTGACTCTTTATCCAAAATGTCATAGAGCTTATCTCTACTGGTTACTGTATCTATTTCAGAATAGATGTTTTTATAATAATCAGTATAATTTCCGCCATAAGTAAAATCTGAAATATCAGACAACTTAGCTACAGAATAGTATTCACTAAGATTAGTCCTATATTTTTCATAATCCTCAACTCTGTCAGGAACAAAACCCTGAACCCCTCCAGGATTTGCTCCAGCTCCAGTATAACCAGATGTTAGTTTTGCGGTAGCCCTAGCCGTTAAGCTGCCCTCTGTTGAATGAAAATCGCCAAAGCCAATTAAGAAATCTTGAAGTTCTTTATCTGAATCATCTACTAACGTAAATCTTTTACCAGGAACAAAAGCACTTGTGGCAACACCTAATGGTATTGTGTTGGGGACAAACGCAAAATAGCACTCTCTTGGTGTTGGTAGATCGCTATAACCCTTCCCCTTGCTAAACAGTTTCTTTCTTCCGTCAGAAAATATTACATCATCACCAGAAATAACTCCTAAGAAATATGCAGCGTCGGGTGATACCACTGCATCTATTGTTTTAGTTGCTATATCTAAGTTATATTCACTTTCTCCAGAGCTAACACCCTCAGAAAGAAAAGTTGATTCAGTTTCTCCCCACAAAAAATATGCGGGCTTGCAAACTACTCCAGTATTTGTATCTGGATTATAAACAAGTACGTGAGAATTCTTATAGTCTTGGACTGCGCCCACTAAATTAGTGGTTTGTGAATTAAAGTATTTTTTTACAAACTTTAATATATCGTTCTCATTTGCGTTTGGTTTGTATGGCCATCTCATAGCAATATAGAATTGTTCTTCTTCTGCGCTCTTTGGCATTCCCCACTCAGAATAATCTATTTCAGAACTATTCATTTTTGATGGTAGTGGCATTGACACCATAAAAGACTCTTGTCCTACATCGACCGGGCCACTAAAGCTATATGTGTTTTGTGTAATGTCGGCAATTTGTTCGGATGAAAGTTTTTTATCAATTACACTAATATTATCGGAAACTAGCAAATTAGCGAATCCGTCTCCGTAAACAGATCCAACACCCTGTATGTAATCATCGTATACGTCTTGATTTGTCTCTGAAGATATTTGATTGTTTTCATCTTTAAACAGCCCAATGATTCCGCCAATAATTTTTTTACCAGCCCATGCCGTGGGATTTGTAATATCAGAAGAAAACTGCAACGCATCTTCAGCTACATCAAGACCTCTGCGCCATTTTGAATACCCAGCTATACTGTCATATTGAAAGGCAAAGTTTTCTAATCTATATTCACCATACGTATCTGCTTTGTTAGTAAAGAATGGGAATCTAAATCTTGTTGGCAATTGTGGTATCTGGCTGTGTGGATCTGTTATATTCACAACCTTAGAAACTGGATTAGAACCAATCGGACCAGTGATCATATTTGAAACTGGTAAGTGGAAACCCATTGTAACTATACCTTTTGTTTTTGGAAGTTTTGCAACTGTTTTTCCTTTTGAATCAACCAATACTTTTGATCTGTTTGAATCAAAATTTATTAACTGTCCCTTTAGAGCCGCCGAAGCAGCATAGTATCCCTGAGCGTTTTGTTGAAGAGCGGTCAATTCAGCAATCGCATCAGTTGGCTCTGTTCCTCTTATGAACGCATCTGCGTCTGCATATGAACTTGAGTATTTGTTTATTTCAGTTACAATTCTGGCTAACTCAAAATCTGGGCTAACAGTTTTTGGTCCCATGTTAAATCCAAGCTCTCCCATTTTTTCATCACCTGGATAGCCAGTTGTAACAGGAACAACCCCCGAAGTATATAACCAGTGTGGCTTACCATAAAATACTGTTGATCTATCTTCAAATGGTCTTACTGCAACTATATAATTTGGAAGCAGTCTTGCGCATGTCTGAAATAAATCCCAAACAGATCTCATATAGGTTTGAGCCCTAAAGGAAACCTCGTCAAAACCTGGCATGTCGTCATCTAGGGCTGAGGTTAGTCCCAGCATGTTAAATATGCTATTGCCACCCCTTGAACCCAAAACGCCGAGGAGAGCAGCACCGGCTCCAACTGTGATACCAATTGGCCCACCAACAACTGCACCTACGCCGAGCAAACCAGTCATTGCAATTGATGACCCAACAAGCGCTGAGCCAGTATTATCTCTTATCTTTCCACTAGCAGTAATATCTTCAGTTACTTTTTTGGCGTCAACGTTTTCTTCTGCATATTTTTGCATTAGTCCGTTCCAGCTTCTATCTGTTAATCTAGATAGGTATTCTATTCTTTCGTTTGGCTGAGTACTGGGCGTAACAGACGCAACTGATGTCCAACCATCACCAAGGTCGCCTCCCAAAAATTGTGCTATACCAGTTCCATTTCCCGGATAAATATTTCTTTTAAATATTTCAAAATCACGTGCTTGCGAAAAATTTGACCATAATTGATTCATTAAGGAAAATACTGGAGTTCTAAATTCATTTATACCAACGGCTACGTCCAATGAAGCCCTACCAAGTCCACTAGCACTGCCCTTGCCAACCGCGTTGTACGCATCTGCTATTGCATCTATTCTTGCTTGATGCTTTCTTTCTTCATCAACAGTGAGTGGTTCGTACACTATTGAACCAAAATGTCTTATTCCAAACTTATTCTCGGAAAAAACTAACCCCCTGTTGGCGTAGGCTATGCCTTCTCTAAACCTTGAAGCGCCCATGGAAAGAAGTCTTACCATTAAATCTCTTGGCTCCGAAAGCCAAAGACCAGTATTTATTCCGCCATCTATTTTGCCGCTGTCACCTTTTTTATTTGTTGAGTTAACAACTGCTCCAAGCTCTATTGCATCTGATTGTGCCGTAACCGTAACTATTTCTCCCAACTCCACTTGGGTAATAACCCCATTAAAAAGAGTTTGAAGAGAGTTTGGATTTGCCCCATATCCACCCCTTAAGTGAACCCTTACTCCTGGCTTTAGTCTTATATTTTCTATATCAACAATATAATCATTCTTCATATGAGCTAGTATATTTCTAGCTTTATTTAAAGTAACATCTATTACAGCTGACAATCCTTCTGTTATTCCAGGATTATCTTGAGAATACTCTGAGTCAGCCGTAAAAAAGGAAGCGGATTCTTTTTTAGAAAGTTTTGAATAAAGATTTGACACCCTAAAAACTAACGTGTCTCCTAAAAGATCTTCTGATTGAACAATTGAAAAGTCTATTATAGATTGCAAACCATAAAAGTTATCAAATACTTTAACACCAGCAAAGTATCCACCCTCATCAATCAACCACAACATATAAGTCGGAAAAGCTCTTAGCATTCTGCCGGATACATCTCTATATGATGTATCTACTAACATCTTTTCCCAGTGTGCCTCAACCGTATCAACCGGCTTTGAGCTATTCATGGTTTCTGGTACTGAACCAACTCCGTGTGAGTATGGTTGTTGATAATTTGAATATGCCGTTGAACCAGATATTGCTGCTTTAGTAGCGGAATAAGATGGGTCAGAATGCTTATCCGATATTCCTCTTGGCTCTATCTTTGTTCCACTTTCAGTTTTCTTTACATTTACACCATCTAATGTTAGATAAAATCTTCCATCTTTTTCCATGTCAAGATAACCGAGATTTGTTCCTAGTGCAGTTTGTATTGCGGCAGGTATTTTATTTGGTTCATCTTTATCCTTAATTGGATATGTAGTTATAATATGATGAAACCCGAGTTCGTCTGGATCGAAACTAGCTAATTCTTCACCCTTAAGACTTAGTTTTCCAGCGAGAGCAGCTTTTAATTCGGCAAGTAGTTCTGAACTTCCCGAGTTAACGTCGCCAACTTGGTATGGTGCGGAAGACACTTTATTGAGAAACTCATCTTGTTCGGTATTATCTTGAGGTTTTGTATACTCTATAAAATCTGTAATCAAATTTTTTTTGATTAAAGTTATTCTATCTCTTTCGGTAGAATTATCTAAACCAAAATAATTTGGATTGTATATTACTTTTTCAAAAATAGAAATAAATTGATCAAAATTTATTCCTGTTTTTTCAATATAATATATTACATCATTTAAAATATCTTTTCTTGCTTCTTGCGCGCTCATTCCAGTTGAGTTAGAAGATGGATATATCCTCAAAAATTGAGCTATTTGATCCGCAACATGTGGGTACATTGACTCCGTTATTTTGCCACCTAAATTATCAGTAACGTCTGGTAACTCTAATTCTTTTGGAGCTGTTGAGATATTATTTATAATATCTCTATCAAACATTTCGAAACTTCTAAAGTAAAAATCTGGATCTAAGTGTCCTACAATTTCATTTTTATCGTTTTTAATTTCTAGTGGAAGATCTGGATATGCGTTGAACAATCCCCACATTTGTTTAATTCTGAGAAATGGATTCTTCTTGGTTGAAAAATGTTCTATTAATTCTCTTTGTTGATTTGAGTCTAACTTTTCTCTTGCTTGTTGAAATACGTCAAAATCAATTAGACTTATATTGACTTCGTAAACATGAGGGAAACCTGGAATAGTATTAACAGAAAAATTTGATGGCAGTACGTACTTAACTCCAGACAAAGCGGTGACAATATTTTTTATTCCGATAAACCCAATGACTCCAGTTGAATGCTCAAGTCTTGCAAGTGCGTTAACATGATCAAATATTCTTTTAAGCTTTGTTAGTTCTTTTTCACCAATAATTCTCATTGAGATATTGATATATGTATCTCTACCACCTATATGCTGATATGTTGGCTCGTCCTGCATTTGCAATTGCAGTTTAGCTATATTGTTGCCCATGGTTAAAGAAACGCCAGTTACAATTACAGAAGCTGGATCAAGATCAATTTTTAGCATTGGGACCTCCCATTCTCTAAATGAGAATGCCCCCTGCTTTGCCCTTGCCGCTTCGAGCAATTCTTCTATCGGGGCGCTCTTAAAAAATCTTTCATATAGAGTTAGATTAAATCCCTGCTTAATATCGTCTTTTACTTTATTGTATATATTCTTATATGAATTAGATCCCTCTTCTACTGTATCTGGAATCTTTATCCCAGCTTTTCTTGCTTGGCTGTCAGTTAACGCTTTTACTTGACTATCCAAAAGGTTTCTTGATGTTTTGGATATTTGTTTTAAATAATTCTTTATAAATCTAAGACCTCTAGGGTTGCCTTCAACATCTAGGAATGGAACTGAATTAAATGTATATGTAAAGGTACCCGTCTCTGCTGGAACATTTGTACTATCATAATCCAATATATATGATTGTTCATTTCCGCCTAATGAATTTTCTTTAACGAATAATGTTGCTACATAACTGTAAACTTTTTTCCCGTATTCCGCGTAGTTTACTCCAGCCGTTAAAATATCCATTATCGTTAATAAATGATATTTTATATTTGGATTAATTCCAGTATTTCTAGATAAATTATATACACCACTTAGATTTAAACCATACCCAGCCGATTCATTTATGTCTACCCCAAATCCATTTAAAATTTTTCCCCAAAAATCTTGACTAGTGTCGCTTAATAATCTTTCCTCATCAGTTCTAAACGACGTAGCATCGGGTAAAAATATTTTTGTTTGAGTTTCTGCTGGTACATAAAAACTTATATTCTTTCCATCTGTCCATTCTGAAACAATATTTGTTCTTAAAATATCGTCATAGTATGCACTTTGTTTTTCGAGAGACGATGCCTGCAGCATTGCTCCGTACGGACTGGTCTCATAAGTTCCCGTCCCTACAACTACAGTGCCAGTGTTGGGAACTTTTTCTGGAGCCTTTTCATCAGTTGTCTTCATTAAGAAACTTTCGTTTACATAATTATGTAGGGCTCCCGCTGCCTTGCCCATAAACTGCCTATACTTACCCCAATGTATTGCTTGATTAAAGTCATTAATCATTGGCAAAAGTGGTTTATGATTAAAGTTTAGAAGTTCTATATCAACAGCCAAAGCAAACGGAAAGTTGGGCACGGTTGATATTGACATACTAGATAATGCTACGGCTGTTATTCCGTGAACTGTATTTAGGTAATGATTTCTTACAGGAAGAAATGGAGAATACTTAAAGGCGGCGACCAAGCCACGAAGAGATGATAAAAACTTATCTATCTTTTGATCACTTGCACCATCTGATTTAAAATCAATTTCATAGTTATCTCCAAGAACTATTTTAGAGGCATCGTCTATTGATATGCCCCAAATTTCTTCATAGTTTGGAAAAAACAATCTCATTCTGATTGATGTCTCTTTATAACCAGAATTAAATTTTGGAGTATTCTTTTGTCTTAATGCTCCGCCTGTTAAGCTGCCAGTTTTAAATGAAGTATTAACATCTATTGACAGAGGTGGAACAAAGAAATTTGCTGCGCCTAAACGCAAATGGAAAACGTCGGGGGAAGTTGGCTGTGTATTTTCTCTATATGGAGAATTATCTAATACAGCCTTCATTCTTTTTGCGGTGTTTTCAAAGTTAAAAGCCATCGTAAATATAGCTTCTTTAAATGGTTGGTTAGAGTCATTTAAACCCCTACCAAAAGCTTTTTCTAAGCTTGATATAAAATCCTTCATGTTATTTATGCTGTCATCAGACTCACCATTAACTTCTGCGCCGCTTGAATAATCAGATGTTATGGCTATCGCATCAAACAAAAATGTTACAAGACTTGGAAAGTACGAATTTACAATACCAAGGGTGATTGGGTCACGAGATATATTTCTTACTACCGATGTAAGCTGAGTCAACCACGCGGTATCCCTTGTTGGGTCAAGAGCATCTGCTGCTCCAGACTTTAAAGTTGTTGTACTGTACAGTCTTTCTTTTCCAAATTCAGAAATTGGAAAAGCGTTGAATGCTAAATTAAATAATCCAGTGTCTACTATTTTTCCAAATATTTTTGCACGATATCTACTATCTAATTTTGATATTCTTTCTATATCTGTTCCCTGAAAAACTCTTGCGGTTGCAGCTTTTTGCTCTTCATAGTTTTTGCTTTGAGTTCCAAAAAAAGCATATTTAAGACTGTAATCAAAATCGTAGGCGGCGTTGTATCTGCCCATTAATTTTAGTAAACTCTTGAAGGTATCTTCGGCCGTATTCGTGGGGTCAGAAAAATTAGCAAGCTCTTTATTCTCTGCTTCTAGTGCGGCTTCATTTATGGGCATAGTTTATATTAAGTTATTTCTTTTATTCATTGAGTTTATAATTTCGGAAGATGAACCTTCCATACCTTTACCACTTCTATTATCAATTATACTTCTATAATTCCTTTTTACAAAAGAATCTTGCCTTAAATTACCGGAATGTGAGGCAAAATTTTTATTATATCTAGCTTTTTGAATTGATGGATTTAAGTATCCAGTTCCATTCATTTGAATATGTGTTGAAGAACCCTTGTCTAAGCCCTCCCAGGAGCCCCTAAGTGGATCAGATTGATTGATATTTGACTTTGGGGTATATTGTGTACTCTGGGCTCCAGAAGTGTCTGAACCGCTTGATATGTTCTTACTAGAAGCTATCTTTGCTGCGTACTTATTTGAAGTCTGAGTTCTTGGACTAGTGTCTATTCGTTTTGATGCAGCGTCTTTTAAGTTTTTATTTTGTTTGTCTGCACCAAAAATCATATTCTTTAACCTTAATATGAGCTAGCTAGCTGCTGATAAGGATCCGTTCCAACTTGTGGGATTCCAGAATACATAGTAGTGTCCATATCGAAGTTTCCGAGCCCCATAGCCATGTCCTGAAACTGCTGAACTTGATTTCTATTTCCATATAAGTTAACTTTATAGCTTACACCTGGATTATAATTTACTGTTCCTATCTGAGGAATTTCGGAGACTCTATTTGGATACTGACTTTCATAAGCAGAACCACCAGGTAGCATGGGGGGACCCTGAACTTTTTCAGGGGTATGATCTTTAAAATGTTGATAGGCAAAGCTTCCAACTATAAGAGCTCCGGCGGCATATATTGAATTTCTAAATAAATTATCTTTTGTCATTAGATTCTTAAATTCACCAGATTTTATATAATCAGAGAATCTAACGAATTTTCCTTTTGCACCTATATACTTAGAGTAATCTTCATCATTTAGGGCAGCATTTATTGCGGATCTTAAGGTTTCGTCGCCAGCAAATGTTGCTTTCCCAGTTGTGCTAAGCGCTTGACTTGTAGCTTGGTCTTGTTCAAGTGCAGCTTTTTTTGCCTGAACGGTAATAACATTAGCTCTTCTTCTAGCATTTTCTGCTTGTTCTTCAGTTGCAGCTTCTATTTGTTTTCCTAGAGCAGCCTGGGCTAGCTGTGTTTCTTCCTGACTACCCCCTTTGCTTAAGACATTGTTAAAATAATCATTAAGAATTTTTTGAACTGTAGCTTCATCAGTTGGACCGATGCCACTTATTTTACTTGAAAGTATATCATCAAGAACTGTTTGCTCTAGATCTCCAGCTCGAGCTTGTAAAGCTGCTGCTCTACGCCTTACTCTAGCCATTGTAATTTGACCTGCAAAATTTTCATCATCCCCATACAAAAGCCTACTCAAGTCTAACTGACGTTGACGAGTTAGGGCGGCCCTTTCTGCTGCGACCTTGTCTACTGCTGTTATTAATTCTTCTTTTGATAAACCAGTTATTTGATGAGCGCCTTGTATATCTTCATATATTTTTTGCCCTAATCTTTCTTTTCTTTCTTCTAAAAAGATTTTCTCATATTCTGCCATTTCATCTGTTAAAGATGCTGTTACTCTTTTATACGCTGCTTCGTGTCTATCAAGTAAAACATCTGCGGCTTTTCTTGCTTCTTCCGTTATATTCGTAGCTGCAAGAATATGATCTTCTGGCATACGGGACAAACCTAATCTACTAATTAGATCAAGCGAGGCACTGTCTGCTGCTCCTCTTGCATTGATTGTTGCCATGGACGCATAACGGCCATCGGAGATACTAAACAATCTTGACAGTGCTTCCCTGCGTTCAACGAGTGAATCTGGAATATACTGTAATTCTTTTTCCAGTGCATCTAATTCTGCCCCAGTTAATGCCTGCACAGACCTAGCGTCCTGTATACCTTTTCTAATAGAATTAAAAAGTTCTGTTATATCTGAATCAGAAAGTCTATCTTCTAATAAAATTCTATCTATTGCCGGTCTTAAACTTGCATCAAATTGTCCACCAAATTCTTGTGAATACATTAATGCGGTGCCTGATCCAATTCTTTCCCCTAGGCGCCTAACCGCTGTAAGACCAACTAAGTCTATATCTATTTTTCCACTAAGCCCCAATGCCTCTAAGGCAGCCTCGCTTATAGCGTTATTATCCCCTCCTGCTGCTACTGCCTGAGAAACAAGATCGCGAACATCTTGCAGTATATTCTTAGAATCCATCATTTGAGCTCTAAATTTAGAAGTAGAATAGTTGATGCTTGTGTCAATGGCTGTTTCAGCTGAAACCAACCCTATCTGTTTAGCAATTAATTTTTTTAATTCATCACTAACTCCTGCCAGCTTTTCAATTTCCATCATGTAGTTATCAAATTGGTTTAAGGTAGAACCAACAACCATGCTTCTATTGACAAAAACACCAAGTATATTTCCTTCTTGCACTGCTGCTTTTTCCATTTTACTAAAAACAGAATGAGTTAAAAGAGCTCTTAAGGCTTCGTCACCTTCATACTTAGTATTTGTAACTATTTTTCTTAATTCTTGTTTTCTAATAGCTTCATCTGCGTTGCCTAATGCTAGTTTAAGCTCCTGGTAAAGGCCAGGGTCCATTGTTGCTTTATAGCCATCAACTAGTTGACCCATTTGTTCATCTAAACTGAAATCAAATGCTCCTTTTTGTTTAAAGATTTTATAGATATTACTTCTACGATAGAATTCTGAATTCTTTAAAGCTGAGGCACCGTATTTAAGTAAGTTGCCTTTCATCGTGTCATCCATAACACCTATAGGTCTTTTCATTGATTCATAAGCTCTTAGTATGACTTTTTCCACTTCCTCTTCTGTTGTAGCATAACCGGCTGACAAACTTCCATACTTATCAGGATCTAAAGCTAACAGCAATCTTCCAGCTTCAGAGTCTCCGCGCATTTGACATTTGACTTAAAACATTTTTAAAGTCTTCACTTTCTCCAAACAATGATCTTAATGTTCTTATATCGTCCAACTTTGCGCTAGCGATAATGCTTTCCTGTGGACCAGAGGGTTGTCTTGTTAGACTAAAGGCTAATCTTTTATTATCAGCTGCGTCTTGATAAGTCATAAGTCGTGGAAGGCCTTTGTCGTCTAAGTCGAATCCTCCTAATGCCTCAAAAAATTCAGGTACAGCTCCAGGTGCAAAAAATAGTCTTCCATTACTAATTCTAAATTTTAATAATTCTGCTGTTTCATTTTGTCCAGCTAATTTAAAATTAATTTTTTCTATTCCTTCACCAAGTATAGATGCTTCTCTTCCACCCAATGCACCTGCTGTTTCGGTGCTTACGGCAAACCTAAATACGTTAGGCATACGTGGTAGATATCTAACATTCCCCCTACTTGTTACTTCCATCTTAAAAGCTTCCGCAGCAAATGCGCTGTGTAGAAGGTTCATCATTTCTGGAGATTGTTTTGGACCTATTCCAGATTGATGTAGTTCAAGAATTCTTCTTGCAAACTCTTGGTTTCTTGCTTTTGCCGATCTCATTGAAGTTGGATAAAAAGATAAGTCTTCTGTAATATTTCTGGTTAACATATTTCTAACTTTTTCAGGAAGAACATCTGAATTTATTGCCTCTTGAAAATCTTGCATGATTTGTGCGCTGTATTGTTTCATTGAAGCTAATTCTTCTGGGCTTGCAAATATCTCTGGATGAAATGCAACCGAAACTGGGTCAGCGTATACACTATGGCTTGATCTACCAAAACCACTAATTGTTATAAAATTACTTGAACCAGCAAGTCCTAGCTCATTTTTCATTCCAGATCTGCCTATTATCATAGATACATTTTTAAATGCTCCATCTAAATCATCTATATCAAAAGCTGTTTTTATTCCCGATCCATCATAATAGCCTCTACCAGTTACCTGATAAAGATTTTCTGCTCTAGAGATAATGCTTCTTCTTTCTTCTAATTGCTGCAGTTTTTGGCTTAAGCGTTCTCTGTCTGCTGGAGAAGACGTGCTACTAATATCTTTTTTTAATTGATCTATTTGCTTACCCAAATCTCTTGCAGCTCGATCTGTTATTCTCTTATTTAAGACCGCAATACCGTCAAATTCTTTTTCTGCGTCTTTCATAAACTGCTCAAAAATCTCATAGTCTTTTTTGCTCAATGAACCATTATCTTTTAATTGTTCTATTTGATCCATTAAATCACTATTGCTTTTTGAATTTGCTATTAAATCTCTTATATCTGCTCTTCCAAGAACATTTGCTATATACGCTTCTGGATCTTGAACTAAGTTGTTTCTTTTTAAAGATTTTCTCAAAATTGTTGAAGAATCAATTTTTGCTATTGCTTTTTGTTCTAAGGAGTTTGCATCTCCTAAGCCAAGTTCTTTTCTTAGAGTTTCCAAACCCTCTTCAATGATAAGAGCTTTGTTACCTTTTCCTAACGCATCTTCTAGTGTTTCTGTTGTTATTGTTATATCTCTTTCTGAGATTAAACCTTTCATTCTTTTAACTATTTTTTCCATAAAGTCATCTATGGTTTTATCGCTGCCAATTTTAAAAGTGCCAGCAAATTTTTTCTCATTGAATATTGGGTTGCCAATAAGACTTAACATATAATATGTTTGTTCGTCAGACAATATTTTATTTCCAACTTTTATTTGAAGTAAGTTTGCTCCCTCATCATCTACGAATGGAATAAAACCACCTTTAGTGGGATCTGCTTCGGCCATTTTTCTTATCTGCTGTAAGAAGTCTTTTGGCTTTGCCCCTTTTTGGGTTCTGCTTGTTATAATATTTGCGCTTACATCTGTTCCAGTTGAACCAATGTCAATTCCCATAGCCTTAAGTTTTGCCATTACAGTAGGATCTAAGCTTTTATCTTTTAAGTTTTTTTGTATATCACTTAATATTTCTCCAACTTGAGCATATTTGGGATTGTTTGGGTTATTGGCTAAATTTGATACAGAACCCGAAACAGCAGAAAGAGATTCATATTGCGTCATCATTAGCGAACTTGCTCTAATGAAAGCTTCTTGTGGGCTGTCCATTCTTTCGCCAGTTGCCGTTATGACATATTCTATGACATTTGTAGACGGGTTTAATTCAACCCTTATAACTCCACCCCTACCTAAGTCTGTCTTTCTTAGGGATCGTTGTGCTGCAGAGAGTTTTTTTACTGGATCTTTAATAAAATCGTATATCATTATCTCATCCCTGCTGCAATACTAATCTCGTTAGATCCAAACGGATTCATAACTGGTGTTACGGTTCCTGATATTCCTGCTCCACTCATTATTTGTCTTAGCCTGTATAGGACATCGGTTCTTGTAGAGGATGCGTCGAATGTTGGATAACTTGGATTTGCAAGATTTGCTTCTCTAATCTGCTGTGGATAGTAGCCCATCTGAGACATTTCAAGACCCATTGATTGACCTATTTTTACTTTTACATGATCCATATTTGTATTGGGATGCCATCCTTCCCATGACAAATCTGGAAGTTCATGCCTCTGGAAATACTCTGCTAAATCCGGCTTTTCCTCAACCGGCATTCCCCAAGCTGCTTCGTAAATTCTTCTTTCTAATCTTCCAGCAGTAGAGAGTATTCTTTCTCTTTCTGATTCTGGAGCATTTATCATTTCTGCAAAGTGTTCTCTTTTTCTTTTTGGTATAGCTAAAGATAATGTTTCAATTGGAGTTCCATATAGATCTGCTCCATACATAGTTCTCTTCGCCGCTTGTCTATACTGATTAGCTGCGGCAGAGTCTCCAGCTTGTTGAGCCATTGATGCGAGTCGTGTGTTTTTAGTGTATGTTAAAATATCTGCATATTCTTCTAGAGCAAGTTCTTTCTTTCTTTGTAGTGGAATATATCTTTCTCCAGTTAGTGCTTGACCAAGTTGGCCAATTCCAGATACAGTTCCACCAACTATCGTTCCTAAAGCGCTACCAAATAATTTTGCTTTTGGGGTTCTACCAAAGAAGGAGCCAGTAACACCCAACGCTGCTGCCGCAGCTATTGGATTTCTTTGTGTAGCTTTATTGAGCATTGGTTCAATAAAGCTTTCAAACGGTCTCTGCCATTGAGGAAAGGTTGCTCCATAAACGTTTCTTCTTTCCCAGTCTTCTGTTGCTGTTCTTTTATTTAAGAATTTTGTATTAAACAAAGTATCTCGATGGGCTATATACTCTCCCAGCCTTTGCATATTTCCTATGCTTCCACCCATCACATTCTGTCGATCTGGATATGGAGTAAACTCATACTTGCTTGTAGTTTCTTCTACTCTACCTCTAATTTCTTGGACTTTTATTTTTTGATCAGGACTTAATGCCATTTTGTCCATCATCTTATTTAACGATTTAAACTGCTGAGAATATGGAGCTACGTCTGCAAGTATTTTAAATTGATCCACCAACCCATACTTGCCTGTTTCATCTGCAGATATTCTATTAAGTCTTTCATAACCTCTACCAGGAAGTCTTATCTCTCCTTCTTGAACTTTGGTAAATGGATCACCAGTTTGAAAGTTAATATAATATTCTGGGCCCGGCATAAACGGGTATTGCTTACCCATTGTGTTTGCAATTGGGTTTATGTAATCTATTCCAGTTCTTTCTTTAGGAATAAATCTTCTTACAATTTCAGAAAATTCTATGTTACCCAGAGCACCTTGGGCTGGAATTGGAACGTCACCCAAACCACCAAGGTTTAAATCCCAAAATGCTCTTGATGTTCCATAACCCTTAGAGGCTGACTGTAGCATTGCTCTATTCGGCTCAAAGTCACCTTGGCCAAATCCAAATTTTTCTCTAAGAGTTGAAAAACCAAATCCATAAATACCAGCCATTTCTTGAGCTCTATAACCAAGTTCTCCAGATAAATCAGAAGAAATTGGTTCACCAGCTGGACTAATTCTAGGTGGCATTACTCCTCTTTGTTTTGGTGGACCATATGACATCTGCATTAGCGGTTGGTTCAATCCAGCAATTGCGTTGCGTGTCATTCCACGAGCAGTGTTTAATGGATACTGTGCCGCTCCTCTTAGATTTGCGTTTGCCCCTCCAACCTGAGAAGAAACCATGGTAGAAGAATAAGACCCACCTGGACCACCACCAGCACGCCTGTTAATTGGTATTACGTTTGAGCCCCCAATTGCCCCGCCACCATAAGCACTAGAGTCATAGGCTCCATATTGTCCAGACGGTACATACTGACCAAGTCCCTGCATTACCTCTTGTTGATGCATTGCTACTTGAGGTTTTAAAATTCTTCCAACAGTAGCATTGAGGACAGAATTTATCGGGCCAAATGGTCCAGTAAAATATTCTCCAGTTACCGGATATGGTCTATCTTCGTAATGCTTTCTTTCAAATCTATATGGATCAAATGGCCTTAATGGAGAGATGTCATTATAAAATAAGAATTTTTCTGCGGGGCTTCCATATGTATCAGAAGTAAATAATGCACCGGCTTGAAGCTTTCTATACCAAGATGGTCTATAGTATTGAATTTTTCCACCCTTAAATGGAGTGTTTCCAAGTGGCCAATATCTACCCTGCCTAATTGGCACTTCTCCTTCTAGGAGTTGTTCTTTTTTCTCTTCTCTCGTCATGCCACCTGGAGTTAGTCCGGCAGCGAGTGCTTGGGTTTCTACTACTGCTCTAGCAACCTTGGTAGTAATATATGGTGAATATATTTTTTCCCCATATTGATCTTCTCCGCCCAATGCTCCACCCAACATTCTATCGGCGGTAAATGCGGTTACTCCAGCAGCATATATTGGAAGAACGCGTTTACCAACCATGCCTCTTGCGTAAAGATCTAATGGACCCTTAAACTTTGATACATCTAATTGCATTCCCAATGTTCCAAAGTATCTATTTAAACGTTCTACTCCTTGAGATACTGGGGTTGATGCTCCTGAGAAAGAAGCTGGATCAGAATAGGTGGTTAAACCAAGTGCGCTTTTAATAGCCCCAAATGGATTTTTTTCAAATACAGTTCCAAAAGTTGGAACAAAAGTTATTGCGTTTGCAGAAGATCCTAGAGGATCTGTTGACAACTCTCCGATTTTATACGGGGCAGTGCCAAAAGCCTTTTTAAATGGTGGTAGCAGTGAAGAAAAGGGTCTTTTTATATTAGTGCTTATAACAGAACCAGATCCAGATATATATGGATTAAAGAAAGTTCTTACAGCTCCACTGCTTTTACCCATGGCAAATTCTGCCAATTTAGTTGCTGCGCTTCTTGCGTTATCAAATAATTGAGCATCTCTCTTATATGTCAAAAATGCGCTTGTATTGAATAGAGTTGATAGTGCTGCCGCCTGTGCCTCTGCAAATTCTGCTGCTGGTAATTGAGATTTTAATCTTAAAATGACATCTTGCATTGCGATGAACATGTCATCTTGGTTTCCAGTTAAAGCTGCATTGGTTTGTGAAACAAATCTAAATATTTCATTTCGCAGTTCATCCATTTTTGTTGAAATAGATGGAGACCTTTGAGCTAATTGAGAAGTAGCTAAAAGATTACTTTCTGTTTGTAGTTTTCTTATTCTAGAAAAAGACTGTTCTATTACTCTTGGGTCAATTCCCATCTGCCTTGCTTGGGCCTTGAACATTGGCAGTGCTTGTTCAACTTCTGCAGCAAAGTCAAACATTTCTTTTTGAGTGGTTAAATCAGATACATTTTTATTAAGCGAACCAAAAGTAAATAAAGTTTTATCAAATACTTCTAGTTGCTCCATTACCTTTTTGGGAAGACCGTACTGAAAAGTAGCCTTTCTTAGGTCGTTCATTGCAGTTAGGATTTGTCTTTCGTCAGATCCGCTAACGATTGCCCCAGTTTCATCTACAAAATTAACACCACTACTAGTTGTTTGAAGTTTAATTTTTTTAGAAACACTATCTGTTTTTAGTGTTACTTCTTCTCCGGTTAAAAGTTTAGACAGAACTTTAGGATTATTTATATCAACATTTCTTTTTCGGAATCTAGATAATAAACCAAAAAGAGAGTTAGGTTGCTCTGAATCAATAGCCATTCGACTCTTGAATCTAACTGCCCTTTGATTATTTTTACTATTGTTTAATATTCTATCTAGAAATCCAGAACCAGACTGACCCGTCACCTCGTATGCTGCTTGACCAGAAAGACCTGCTGCGTATCTAGCGTGACGCGTGAGCATTTCAGTACTATTAGTTGGCAGTGGTCTGTACGTGCCCCTTAGTGTTTTGCCAAACGTCGCACCAGACTCCGAATTAACCGAGAAGCTAGTGACTTTACCTTTTGTTCCAAGGAAACCACCAGTGCTATGCCATATATGGAAATCTGCTCTTGAAGAAGCTAACTCACCAAATGGTTGCACCGATCTTCCGGGACTATACTGTAGTGGGCCTTTTCTAGCTATGTCAGCAAATGATCTAAATCCAAATAGGTCCGCTGGATTAAGTTTGATTATTGGAATCTGAAATTCAGATGCAAAAAAGCTAGCCGTATCAGAAAATGTTTTTTTAATTGAAGTAAAATCGAGTATGTTTCCAGATCTTGTCTTATAAACACCGTCTAATCTATTAAGACCTATTGATTTAGAAACTGGATCATTAATTGCCATTCTTCCAGCAAGTTCTGAGATGGTTCTTTTTTGTGATTCTGGAAGACCCTTGAATCTATCCATCTGAATAGCTTCGTCTATAAGAAGTGGTTTAAGTCCAAAAATGTTATAATTTCCACCAAATAAACCAGAAGATATTTGTCTCTTCTCTAAGAGGAATGATCTTAAACCTGGAAAATCATTTGGATTAAACCCTCTATTTGCTAAAGCTCTTTTAACTACATCGTCAGATACGGCGCTACCGTAATCGTTTTTAAGTTTTACTCCAAGTACTTGTGCTGTTTTTCTTTGTAAGAACTGTTGTTTTGCAGAAGTTAACGGACCAACAAACTCATTATAAACAGCTTTCTGAGGCTTAAGAATAGTTGAGGCAACATCTACTAGATCGTTTCTTGCAAATGAATTCCATTGGTCTTTTATCTTATTCCTCATTCCAATTTGGAATTCTTTACTTAGGAATTGGGCATTTGTTTCTTCAATAATTTCTTTTAGAAAATCTTGGGGACTAGAACCTCCAGCTGCTGCGGTAAGCGATTCATTAAATGATTTACCATGTTTTAATGTTTGATATTTTTTAAGAACAATATCATAATATTCACTTTCATCTGCAACGATTGTTGCTCTTCCTAATGATATTACGTTTGTAGAATGAGATCCTCTACCTGGTGTATTTACTCTTAATTGATTAACAAAATCATCTATTTCATCATCACCCAAAACACCTTTTGATTTTAGTCTTTGAGCAAGGAGGTTTTTATATTCGTGAGTTTGTTGACCTGTATAAAAACTTGACCTATTAAAACTCTTATCAGATGGTCCACCACCACCAAGTATTGCAATTTGACCAGCAAGTCGCGTTAATCTACTAGAATGTTGAGATTGAATTTTTTGTATTGATTTTTCAAAGGCGTTGCGTGAAGCCGTACCCACTGCCATTGATGCATCTGATACAATTTGGTTATACCTAATTGAGCTTTGCAGTGCGTCATAAGCTTGTCCAGATATTTTAAATTCTTTATATCCAGATTTGATTGCACCGCTTAGACCTCTAAAGGCGGGTATGGCGTCAAACGCCCCGTATTGAACTGCTCTATTTGTTCCAGGAATTGTTGCAGGTGTGTCAAGACCAAAAGCAAAAGCTTTTGCTGCGGCTGTTGCTCTTTCAGAGGAACTTGCTCCTCGAGCTCTTGCTGCGTCAGCAGCTATTTTTGAACCATGTCTTGCATCATACAATGATTGAACAAATCTAGGCTGCTCTTTAAATGCTTCTGTCCCAGCATTAAAAGCACCACTTAGCTGTGATGCTTTCTTTAAGAATTTATTAGATACGCTAGCGGCATCATGGCCGACTTCGGACAAGACCTCAGAAAGATCTACAAACCCCCTGCTAAGAGCTTGTTTTGTTGGACTCATACTCCTCAATGAGCCCATTGAGTTTTTAAAATTTATTAATGAACTTCTTGTAGCTGTTGTGCTTGTTCCTAAAATTTCAAACGGAAGAATTGTTGTTGCTAAGTTTGTAACTGAAGTTTTAACAAAGTCAGTTACTACGTCTACGGGATTATACCAATTTACTTTTTTCTTATCTTCATTTTTTCCAAAGAGTGTGTCCGTTAAACCTCTTTGTGTAACATATAATGCTGGCAGCTCATAGGGCAGTCTTCTTCCAGCTCTTACTAGTCTTTTTTGTATCTCGTCCTGCATTGTGAAAAGTGCAGGTGGTGCGTGAGTTGGACCTCTTTGAGCTTGCCTTATTTCTTCTTTTGTTAAATTATAAAGTCTATGAGACTCGCTGTTAACGCCTTTGTATCCAGTTGTTAATCCCTCTTCTGTTTCAAATACAAGCTTTGAATATGGATCAACACCTTCTTCAACAAATCTTTTTACACCCTGTAATTGATCTAAGTGTCTTCTTATATCGGTAATTGTTCTAACCGATGAAGTTGCAAAATCAGATGTTGAATTTTGTAGTTTTTGGGCTAACTTTAGTCCGCCCCTTCTTCATCATTGCCGACATTATGCCAGCAACAGCTATTGTTGCTCCAGTATGAGCAAAGAATCTCATTACCGGGTGGCCATCTAAAGCTCTTGTTAATTGACCACTGTTTGGTGAGACGCCTTCTGTTTCACCTTCGTTAAATGAGAGATCTCTGGACGTGACTCCATAACCTAAGTTATGAATAGGTCCGCGATCTCTAATCAATTTAACTCCCCTTAAATACTACTGCATGCCCCAAAGTTTTTGAGCTATTGGGTCTTGATAATCTGCTTCTCCTGTTTTCTTAGAAAGATTATGTCTTGCTGCTGATTGTCTTTGCTTAGCCAATTCCTCTTCAGGATCTATCAGTTGAAGAGTAATATTTGTTGATTCAATTCCATTTATATTTTGTTTAATTTCTATAATTTTTTCAGACAGTGCAACCAATTCTGCCAATTGAGAAAAGGTCATCTTATCCAAATCTTCAGGAGAATACGTAGTTATAGTAGCCAAAACAAAGGCTTTCATTAAGCTTCTTACCTCATTGGCTTTTTCTCTTTTGGACTCTAATATTCTTTTAGCTAATCCAGCAGAATAGAACCCGGAAAAATCCATTATTTCCTGGGCCAAAGAAGCTATTAGGCCAGGCTGTACATTATCTACGGAAAAATTTTCTGGATAAACAACAGCAGAATTAATTATTAGATCTTCTGCGTCCAGTGAAGAGGCGTCTTCTGAGTTTTTATACTCAAGAATTTTGTCGTATTCGTCAAATGTTAATTCTCTAAAAATTACTTGCTGGTTTTTTAGATCAACACTAAATATAGAACCGTGTTTTTTCTTAAGTTCATAAAGTTTTTCAGGTTCTATCATAGAGTAAAATTACAACTGTCTTACTTCCAGGGCAACGAATCCAGAAGCCTCTAGAACTTCTTGGGAGATCAATGAAGGTATTCCTGCCATAATGCCCTTCATTTCTATTTTGTCGTATTGAGGGTAGAGAATGCAGAGTTCAGCTATTGCTTCTTCGTTCCACATGTTTGCTTCTGCCGAGGTCAACTGACCAGCTTGAACAAGTTGTTCCATTTTCTTAACTAAGTTCTTGTACTCAAGTCTATTGAGAACTCTCCATACAATATGCTTGTCAAAAGTTATAGACGTAACATATATCTCGCCAAACTGATCTTTCCAAGCCTTAATTGTTCCAGCTGTTGGACCACCATCCCATATTTCCTGATCGTCAGGAAGAGACTCAACACTAACAGAATCCTCAATAACAACTTCGGTTTCTACATTTTCTCCGGCTGGGCCATCAACTTTTACTTCGGTAAACTCATCTACACCCATTTGCTCTGCGGCTTCAGGATTGTTTTTGATTGTCACTTTTCTTCCTGTCATTATTTCTCCTTAAATAAAAGAATCACATTACATTATACACGTTATATTTTTATATAACAAATTTAATTATTGCAAGAAATAGTCTGGTACTTGATTTCTTGGAGGTGAATTATAACTTGTTGCGATTTGTGTTGGAATACCATTTTGCCACGAAGATGTAACTGGCTCATCTGAGGTGTTGGTTGTTACCGCATTCTTTATAAAGCCCAAATCAACCTCACTAAAGTAGTAGTCTCTAGCCATAAATTGATAGTTTTCCACCAAGGGTGCTCCACCCGATGCGTATGCTGTCGTCATGCTCATTAGCTGAATCTCTTGAAGAATTATTTTCATTGGACTAGCTTGGTTATTTGTGCCGGGTTTAATTAATCTTTCATTGACATCAGTTATTATCATTCTATCTAAATTAGATTCTATAGCTTTATCTTCTGATTTTAAATAATCTTTTGCTGTTGTTGAAACTTCTTCTACACCATAAAGAATAATAAAATTAAAAGGAGGATGAGCACTGAAGATATTCTTGCCTGAGTCTACGACATTTTTAGAAAATGGATCAGCAGATATTCTATCTAGCTGACTATAGGCCCAATATTTTTGAACATTCTTTTCGTCTTGCAAACTTCTTACAGCGGAACTGGATGAACCATAATCAATATTTCTTAAAGAAGATTTAATTAATGAATTACTTTTCCTTGGATCTGACTCCTGAGATCTTGCCCTTGCCGCTTCTTCTATAAGATCGGTCATCCTTCTTGGATACCTTGTATATACAGAAAACTCTCCAGTTATAATTCTTGTTCCATACATCATGGCATCATAGTTGTACGACCAAAAACCATACAATGGCTGCTTTTCTTGTCTTATGTTATAAGATAAAGCCGCTATATCTAATTCATATTCTTCAGAAAAAAGTCCATCAATATAAACTTTTATATCCTCTCCGCTAAAAAAATAATCATAATAGCTATTAAAAACATTCTTTTCTGGAGATGGACTACCAGACCAAACCAAGTCTAATTGATTAGACAATGGATCAAATCTGTCATTTCTTGTACCGGCCATTTTACCTACTAAAGGGGATAGATTTCATCTATGAAGTTTTCATAAAGAGTAGTTATGCCCACTCCCTCATTGCTATCGCCAAATATATTTCTATTTCTTTGAGCTGCTCTCTGAGCAGTTTCTTTTGACATTTTTGTCATTTCTTTTTCATTAATTATATTAGTCATTGGCTGAATACCTCTAGCCATAAATGTATATGTTTGTTCTGTCATTATATCATCAATTGACATTGTTTGACCTTCGTCAACTATAGTAACTCCATATATCTTCATTTTTGAGGCATTCCCGTATTCATTAAAGAAGGTGAAGACAATATCAAATGGGGGCAACATATCTGCTAGTGGAGCGAAAAATCCATTGCTCCTAGACAAATAGTCTTCATACTCTTTAATTTTATACCAAGTGTATTCATTAAATACAGTGAATATCAATGATCCAGCTATTGTTCTCGACCCCTTAACAAACCCTCTTACATTTGAATGCCCAAGTGTTCTTATGGGTGTATTCTCTCTATGAATTGAATAGGATACAGTTTGCAAATCTCCTATTTCTAAATAGTCACCAGATGTGTTGGCTGCTCCCATTGGGGGCAAAACCATTGTTGCAACGATGTCTGCGCCAGCATACGAAATATTATTTAAGGCGTCATCAAAGCTAAATAATCCATCTTTTGGATTGACGGAAGATATTGTATAGGTCTTACTGGCTAATGCCATTGTATCTCCTAAATAGAATAGTGCATGAAAGGACCGTTCCCCTCATGCACTACTCAGAATAACTATTAAGATCTAGTTATGGACGGATTATATCTGTTCTCATACCCTTTACGGCGTCACCGCTAATAATATCAGAAAGATTTGCCTGATCTTTTTCTAGGGATGCCGTCTCAATGGTGTACATTGGGCCAAGCTCTCTAGCAACGTAGGTCATTGTTTCTTCAATTACTATGTCATCCATTGATGCTCCTGAACCTTCGTTCAAAAGTTCAACTCCGTAAATTGATCTTACTGCTGCGTTACCATATTCGTTAACAAATGTAATTGTAATATCGAATGGTGGAATTTGGTCTGCGTAGTAAGGAACTTTTTTCTGAACATCTCTTGTCCAGTTATTTCTACCTTCAGCTGCAACTCCTGGAATTCCTCTTCCCATGGAGTTTGCGTCGCCGGGGAGTGTATTATGGGCTCTTGTGTAAAAGTCCATAGGCTTATTATTTGAATAATTTTTTTCCAACATTGTATAAAGTGCTGGACGATCAAATACAGTAAATATTAGTGAACCAGCAATACCACGCTTACCTCTTGAGAATGAACGTGGATTTGGTGAACCCATTGTATAGATCGGTGCTTTTTCTCTTGTTACGGAGAATGTAATTCCTGAAAGTGCACCAATTTCGACACCACCAAATGTGGCTACGATATCTGCACCAGAGAAAGTTGTATATGTATTTAGATATTTATTTACTGAATTTACATCAGAAGCCATTTTTTACCCTCCAATCGGTATTATATGTTAACAGCTATTTGAACCTCAATCGACTTTAGTTCGAAAGCAGGTGTGATAATAAGGTCTACAATCGCCTTGTTTTGAGCTGGAACATATGTGACGTTAAAATCACTTGCCAGCAAGGCACCTAGTAATTGCATTCCTCTTAATGCTGATGAAATCGCTGTTTCCATTGATGTTCTCATTTGGATAGTCGATGGTTCACCAACAAACTTTTGACAAGCTTGGCGAACAACATTCGCTGCTTCGTCTACAACTCTCTTTGTTGAAAGTCTTGAGTAATCTGAACCAGTTGCAGAGAAAGTGAGTCCATCACCATATACTGCAATCTTGTTAAAATTAAGAACTACTGAGTTTACACCTTTATTTGCTAGTGCTTCTTGCTGAGTCCTTGTTGGAGCATAGCGCATTGCTTGGACATTGTACAATGGCTTTGCTGTAACCGAAGAGTACGCAGCGAGTTTACTTAAAGATGCTGCCATTGAGCAGGCTCCGTTAGCATAACCATAATCATCACCAGTGCTTGTTCCATATGCTACCGGCTTAACTTCTGTTGCAATTACACATACATAAGGACCATAGTCCTTCATGCTTGAAACATCTCTGCTTACTAGTGTGCTAAGAGCTAAGTGCGATGCAATGGCTGCTGGAGTCATTACTTCTTTTGTGCCTGAATCGTATGGCTTTACTCCCAAGATAGAAATGCATGGGTGAATATTTTCTGCGATGTTCTTTGTTCTAACAGCTGCTTTGTATACCCAGCTATTTCCATATGTTGTTGAGTTGTCAGCGTGAAAACCATATTCTGTGTCGCCAGGAGTTGCTGGATCTTCCCAGTCATCAGAGTTTCCGCCCCTGCCCCAAGGAACGATGATGTCAGGAAGAACTGTTTCAGCTGCAGCATATGCTGCGTCAAACATGGCGTCTGCGGTATAGCCGGTTGCTGTAATATAGCCATCTGTATGATTAAATGTAGTGGTGCTTGGAAGTGGAACCATATAAATTCTTTCTGCGCCTGCTGAAATTAATTCCAAAAATGCTTTATGAAGATCTGATCCTTCACCAAATGCAGTAACTACATCTTTTTCGGTTGTTGCTTGAACAACGTCTAAATCGCTAACGTTGCCAGTATTGTCTGCAGTATCTCTTTTTGCTATTACAACAATTCTAGGACCTGCTGGTATATTTGTGCGCGATACGCTGTAGAAGCGATCTCTGATTAGGGTGGTTACTCCAGGAATAGCCATATTATCTTTAAACCTCCGACTAAATTATGGGGCATTAATTCTTCTTTTATAGTAACAGATAAGTTATAAAAATAACCCAACAAGGTGATTTACATGAGTTTTTATATACCTAATTAAATCCAGGAGTTGCACCAAGTTCTAGGTCAATAATATTAATACTAATATTTTGATAGTTTGGTGTTGCGGACAACAGGAGTTCTGGCTCATATGCCATAGCGGTTCTAAGGTCAATCGCAATTTGTTCGATGGTGTCTGCTCTAGCTGCAAATGTTTTTTCTGTTGTAAGCATGTAGGTGACTGTTCTTTTATGTATATCTTTTGACTCCCTATTAACCTCCGAGTCAGCTAGTCTTCTTGAGTAGACTAATTCAGAAGCTCCTATCTTTTTAAAGATAGGAGTAAATTCCATCATAAAATCTTCAAACGTTTCAATTAAAGATTCAACTAAATAGGCGTTGTCTTGATCATCAATTCTTGCGTTTGGATTTGCGCCGGCTCTATTTCCAGATGGAGAAAGCGCATGGAAGGCTATGACATTTTGAAATCTTTGCCCATAGATATAAACGTTTCCACTGGTTATTTGCCTCATTCTTGGCTTTGGTTCAACCGAGTGAGCTTTTCTTAACTCTAAAGAATAAGTTATAATTGCTGGCGTATCTTCCATTCTTCCTGTGGTTTCTCCTGTCACAGGGTCTACGTAATTAGGATTAAACCATGTGAAAGACGGATCAGAAGGAGATGATGATTTTATTGGATAATTAGGAAATGATTGCTCCCACAAAGATTTGACTGTAGAGATAAATTCTAAATAAGACAGATTACCTTCAGACTGAAGTGGCTCTGCAAATCTTAATTTTGTATATGAATCTGCTTGACCTAATCTTGGCCAACCTACTGGGTTCTGTGCCATGTTATGCTCCTGGCCCTGCTGCTAATGATAGATTTATTTTCTTTAAACCCAATGAAGAAATAATATTTATATATAATAAGATTACACCAGCCTCTGAACTTGATGGTTTTGCGTTAAATTCGTAATCTACTATTGTTCCTTCTTTTTTTAATTTTTGAAGTAATTGCTCTGTATTGCTGGTTACTTTGTCGTAACCAAATTTGCCAATAGAATCATACCCAAATCCTTTTACTGAACTTGATAGATATGAAGCTAATCTCATTTGTGGTAATTTTGAAAAAATTGAATTCATATCTGCCATAGTATAATCATTTGTCAAATATACCTGAAATGGTTGAGCTCTTCTGGCTTTATTGCTTCTATATATTGTATTTACCCCTATAGCTTCAAGCCTATTCATTTCTGATGAATTTAAATTTGAACCATACACTGACATTGCTCCAGGTATTCTCTTTCTAACTAATCCAAAATTTAATGGATTTGAAACTATTAATCCGGCTACCGCTGCTGAAACAGAATTGATATATGTAAAATCTAATTGCGCGTGAGAAAACAGCGCTTCACCGTACACGGGAACAACATATCTACCAGCATCTGAATTGATATCTCCAGTTAAATTGTAAGTTGTTAACTTCTGTTCAATGACTTCATTATTTTCCATCAAACTAATATCTGAAGAAGATATTCCATTTGTTCTAGAACCAATTACTCCAATTTGCACATATCCAGTTTCATTATGAAATGAATCACAGTATTCAGCTAATTGAGTAATAAAATCAACTCCATTGGTATTTAAAATAGAAGTCTCTAATGGAACCATAACGTCAATAAAATCAAGAACACTGAGCACCGAGTAGGTTGTGCTTAGTCTATCGTAGTATCTTTCGTAAAAAGTTTTAGCTGTTGGTGTTGCCGAATCATAATCAACATAAGTTGATGATACTAGTCTTGTATCTGTGTCCTCTACGTATTCGGTCATGGGCGCTGCTGCACAAATAAATATATTTCTTGCACCTGCGTCATATGCATCAAATACGCCTCTTAAGAGGGGGCTATTCATGTCTCCGTTTAAAACTTCTATTGCATGTTGGACTGATCTTATTTTCATTGGACTGTTTATTTCTAATCCATCTGCGTGACCAACAAGAAGAAGTGTCTGCATGTTTGAAAAATTAATATCTTCATAAGAAGGCTTATATGTAACCACGCTAGATCTGTTGCCCATTGGAACGGTGGGTAGCGGCTCATAAGCTTCTTCTTTTACTTCAAATTTAGATTCTATTATTATTTCAGAGTTACCCTTAACAGTTTTTGCTACAGCGGTGTATAGACCTGGAAACATGCTGGTCGGAACAGTATAGTTAAATATAAACTCTGAGTTTGCTGTTCTTTGTATATAAGCATTGGGGTCTGGTGTTGCGTTGGTGTATATGTAGGATATAGGATTCCTGATCACAGCAGAATATCTATTATCTCCCCTTACAACTGAAACCGTTACATCGATTGGTGTGGCCAATTCAGTTGGGTCATAAACTTCACCGGAATCAACAAACAAAAATTTAATCTTTAATGACTGATTTCTTTTTACAACCAACACGTTAAACCTGTTTTTCTTTTGTTGCGCCTACTACCCAAAATACAATTTTACCACCTTTACCACGCCTTGGCGAGCAAGCATCAATTAAATATATAGTTTGCTTTCCAAACGTGTTAGGTAAATTTTCGTATATTCTATCGCCTTCTTGTGGGTTTATTTCTGACTCAAAATAATATATAACGTCAGAATTAACAACAATTCCCTCAACCTGTTCTTGGGCAGATTTTGAATTAGTTGAGCCAGATGGAAAAACGTTTCTTGTAGTAACCCTTTCAAGGGTATCTCTATAGTTGCCATTGGGCATTATTCTTTGTATGTATACGTCGTGGCCAAAATCTTTTAATATCTTTTTAAAAGATCTTTCTAAATCAATCATATCCGCGAACATCCCTGTCTGGCATTGGGTCAACACCTAGGGCTGCTCTTCTACTGGCTCCGTAAAGATCTCTATCGGTTAGCCAAACTTCCCTATAGGTATCTGGATCAATGTATCTTCCGGGACCAAATAGGCCTGATGTTGGAAGGCCCTTTGGCTGCATTCCCCTAGGGCCAGTCTTCATTGCCAACATCTCTTTTCTTAGTGCTGCTGCTATCTGACACCAAGTTACCGCATTCCCTCTTGAGATATTTGTTCTTGGAATATTTCTTGCGGTTACAGTTAGATCCGCAAGTGTTATTGAAACGTCATCGTCTCCACCGTAATTATATGTTCTACTAAGATCGCAAGCAACTGCTGCCTTTATGTATTCTAGTGCAGCGTAAGCCAATTTTCCCGCTTCATATGTTGCCTGTATTCCATACAGCGTTTCTACTTCTAGTGAATGAAAATGTATTAATTCACCTATTTCAATCAAAGAAGCTTCTGGAAATAGTGGCAGTATTTCTTCTGGACTGAGATAAAGAGGAGTAACGTCTGGAGCAAAAGTCATTATCTCATCTGCTTTTAAGGTTATTGTTGGTTTGTACTCATCGCTAGATGTACTTACATATAGCTGTTGATTTACTGTAATAGACGTTCCACCTGGCATGTTGCCAACAAATTTAATCTTATAAGTATCTGCTGTTGTTGGTGTAAAATCGTAATAATATTCAGAGCTAGTTAAAGATGTGGGCGTTGTAGAAACTACTAATGTTCCATCTGCCTTCTTAATCTCAACGGTAACAGAATCTGGACTTACAGCTATTTGTTCCCCCGTTGCGGCATTAATGTCAATAAACTTAACTTTAATTCTTACCGTATCATTGACAAGTACGCTGCTAGTAGTCATTTTTTCTCCAATAAAAATTACAATTTGTCAGTTATAGTAGCTTATTTTAGCTAACTATGGATATTTCGCCTGATGCTCCAACTGATATTACTTGAGCAGAAGATATTGCTGATACATCTTGATCTAAGACTTCTAGTGTCAAAATTCCACTTGGACTTATATCCATGCTGAGAACCGCTATTGTGGTGTAGTTTGAATAATCCTCATTTAGCGTATAAGAAATGGTTATATTATTTAATATAATTGGATCTATAAGGCTTTGGGCCTTAATTATTAAAGTTCCATTATACGTATAATTTGGATTATCGTAGGTAAGATTTGCGTTATACAGCATGGCTCTCCAGGGTTAAGCTAGACTATATAGTAATGGTTTTATTTTACTGCTTTACAACAATTGTTACGCCATAAAACAACGGTATGTGATACATGTGGCAATCGTTTCTTGATTTTATCTGCTGATGGTATTCCCAAACTGGCGAAGCTTGAGTGTCATTTTGATATAAAAAAACACTATCTGAACTATTTTGAATAATTAAGATACCACCTTTTTCTAGTCTATCTAAATAAAAATCAACTGGAACAAAGGGGTTTTCCATATCCTGTGACCACCCCACTATCATGTCAAAAGTAAAATTGGGATTACTCTCTAAATATTGAATGGTAACAGCGCCATATTCCATTGGGGCATTTTGGTATTGAAACTTTTCGTAAAGGGCAAGTTTCTTATTATTTAAAAACCAAATTTCTGAATTATATATTTCCTGAAACGGTTTAAATCTAAACCTATCTAGGCCACCAGATAAACCCAGAACACGCTTTTTAGGACTTATATCCATAATCATTTGTATTAGCAGTATGGGCATCCATTGAGATTGTCCGTAGGAGTCTGCTAAATTTGGTCTAGGGTAGTGTATAACAAACTCGTAGTCGCTTGCACCACCAGTTGCTATATTTCTTTTATCAACTCCAACAACATTAAAAAGATAATTTGATATTGCAACCGATTCTGGTCCGTCTGATTTGGTTGATTCACGCGCAAAATTCTTCCAATCATAAAACCATTTTGTGTAGTCAAACGACATCTGAGGCTCATATCTTTTATCGCTACTCATTGCCCACCTCGTAACCTGCAAACTGCACATCAAACCAAGCTCTTCTTACTCCTCTTGATAAAGATATATTTTGTTTTTTAATATATTCTTTTGATGCTACATCTAGTGATATATCATGATCATATGCGTAGTTTACTCTAATTAAAGAAATTAAATCATCTATTGTAATAGTATCAAATTTATCTTCATCAATACCCAGGATATACATAAATGCTGCAAGGTGCTGAGATCTGATTTCTAATTCAGAATGTGGATCATACTTTCTTATCATCATCTTTTTTTTCTTCTTCTTTAAACATTGCCACACCTTGACACATACTTACTGGTTTTCCTGCTACATAATATATTCCAGTAGAAGAATCCCACTCAATAGTTTCGTTGTCCCAGTCTGAAATATCTGTTACGGATTCACCTTTTCTTGTTGACCAATCAAAATTTTCAATGCTACTCATACTACTCTCCAATAATCTTATTGTAAGCCTTTAATTCATTAGAAAGGCACAGGTATGCGGCGTAGAGATGGCTGCCTTCCGGATAAGGATTTTCTTTTTCTAAAACAATATCATTGGGTTCTAGACCCAAAATTGAGCTAAGTGTAAATATTGATTTAGATAAATAAGCTTTTGCTTGATCTTTTGCTTTGTTTTTATCGTATTGACCGAGTTGCATTTGTTCTCCTATACTCCTATAGTTTATCACTTTTTCTTTATCGCAAAGAATCCTTGGGAAACAAAACGATCACCAGAAATAACCGGTGTAACTTCATGAGCCATATCTTCATGGGATGAATGTGTAAAAATTAGAAGCGAATTTGCTTTTGGTCTTAATTTAAATCCCATCATTGGCATGTTAAATTCTCCACCTTCATACTCGTCATTAATATAGTATACGGAAGAGAACTGCGTTACGGCGTCTCTATTGTGTATAAATGTTCCGTCGCAGTGCATATTCATAAAGCCGCCCTCTTTAGCTAATGCTATCCATGGGCCGCTTTCACTAAAACAGTCTACATTATATATATCTTTTACTATTTGAACAACTCCATTCAAATACTTTGTTAGTATATTAAATGTTGCTTTTTGCAGTACGTCATTGGGCCATTGAGAGTAATGTATTAGAGATAGGGCTTCATCATCTGTTGATTTATTCTGTTGAATTGATTCATCTAAAACCTCCATTGAAATGTTGTAGTTGTCCCCGTGTTTGGAGTCATTTGGATATGGCTCTGTTATTTTACCGTTAACATACAACTCATATTCTTCTTCGCTTATTAAGAACGATTTAACATATTCAATGTTAGGATTTTTAGAATGCTTCTCGACTTTCCATCTTACTGGAGAGTCATATCCTACAAAAGGAAAATTATCTTTGTTATCTTTACAATATTTTTTTACAATCTCAGAATCATCTTGTGAAAGAAAGTCGGTGAAAACAGCTATTCTTGGTTCGCTTATTTTGCTCATAACTACATTATACCTTTTGTTATATTTTTTTAACAAACTTTAAGATTATAGACTTAGCTTCAAATGAAGAGTCATATGAATTTACTTCATGATATTTTATATCATCAATAATACAGTCTTGTTGTAGATTAGAAATAGTTTCTTTAAAATTGTCATTATAAAAGTGATCTTCTTTAATGCTTAGTATGGCTATTCCATCTTTTTTTAAATATAACAGACTTTTTATTAAATCACTAGAATCAAGATGTCCACTTGTAAAAGTTCCAGCACTTGTTATGGCATCGTAATAATTTTCTAGTAATAATTTATTGGTCTTAAAATCTTCAATAACAAGCCAATTATATACTGGCTTAAAATTTGATCTTGTTTTTGATAGCGCTATTTGCGCCATTGATCTAGATATGTCTATTCCCTCAATCCATAAACCTAGATTTATTTTTGCAAGGTAGATGCCGAGTAGGCCAGTTCCACATCCAATATCTAAAACATTGGATTCTTTTTTTGGAGAATAGAGCGAAAATATTTCAGCTACTTTTTGTGGAAGAATATAATTTACTTGATTTGTATAATCTTCGTATTGGTGAGCCCAATCATTATAATAATTTTTTAAATCATCAGGACCAGAGTAGGAGTAAACAGTTTGTATATTAAAATCATTAGGAGTTTTCATATTAGTAGCTGTGTATAAATGCCGAGAATTCCTCGTCTGTGTCTCCAAGATTTTCAAATTCTATTGTACCCATCTCTTCAAACTTTTTTCTCAGCCATGCGCCATTTCTGTCGAGAAGACCTAGCTTACTTACGTTTGGAACTATCTTTGCAGCTAACATTTTTCTAATCCAAGCTTGGGCTGGATCGGATAGCAAGAATGGCGCTATGTCTTTTGTCTTAACGCCCATCTTCTCATATACCTCTTGCTGCAGCATTCTTTCGCCTAACTTGATGCTGGCTTCATATGCAAATTGTTGACGCTCCATAATCTCTGCGTCGCTCATTTCTGCGTATATTTCCTTTAAAGAAATTACACCAAAAGATATATGTCTAGCTTCGTCTGACATAACATTTCTCAACAACTGTTTTAGAAGCGGTTCATATGTTAACTCTCTGGTATACGCCATCGATGCCAACCCAAGACCCTCAACCATTATTTGCATTCCGAGATATGTCATATCCCATCTATTTTCTGCTATTGTATCATCAACTAAACTTTGAATGTGCCAATTGAATGGCAAAATTCCACCCAACTTTTCTTTTCCGTATTTTGCAAATACCTCTACGTGTCTAGCTTCATCAACAACCTGAGTAGATGCATACAGCTTACCATCGTACCATGGGCATGTTTGTGTTAGTTTTGCCGCACACATGAGTGCAGCTTGTTCTCCGTGAATAAACTGAGAAATCAACCATCTTCTACTATTAACTCCAAATTCAAGCCATTCTTTGTCTCCCCATTTTTCAACGGGACTTCCAGAATACACAGACATCTCTCTGCTGGAACCAAAGTTTGCGTAGTCTTCTACAACAGATTTTTCAACATCAACATCAATAGACCAATCTAATGCTGTTTCGCCATTCCATTGATTATTTTTTGCCTTCTCATAAAGTTTGCGAAGTTGAGTTCTAACCAATGAGTAATCCCATGTAAATATAACATCACTATTATTCTTAACCACATGATCAACTGCATTAAAATCAATTTCTGGTGCATTAATAATTGGATCTATATCATTAATTTTTATGTTTCCAATAAACTCTTTATAAGTATCTTTTGTGACAGTCATTTTTCCTCTTTGTTAATAATTGTTTGGAACTACGTAGGCTGACCAATCTGGATTTTCAGAAAGGTTTGGGTTTACTGGACTTAAGTTTGCACTCACTACAACTCTTGGTTCCTCATTATAATGCCTATTGGTCATATGATTTATGTAAGAATTAAACATAATCAACATTCCCGTTTTAGGGGTAATTGCAGTTGACGTTTCAATTGCATTACAATGAGATGTGGTAAAAATTAAATCCGCACTATTTTCGGGTGCATTGATATAGTAAGAGATAGAAAAGTATTCTTCTGGGTATAAATGAGTATTTACCTTATGGGTATGGGCGGTTACCGATTGCCCTTTATTTAAGGATAATGTCCATATTGAGTCTATCTTCATTTGCTTTTGCAGTATGCTGCTTACTGCATTTTGTATTTCAAAAAACAACTTTTTGCATTCTGGTTTATTAAATGGAAAAGTTCTATCCTCATAAAATGTATGAGCCGGGTACGGATCTTTTACATCTGGTATTGATCCAGAATATTCTTTTATTTCATTTAATATTAAATTATTATCTATATTATTTAGATAATATGTATAAACATTTAATGAAAATAAATTAATAATTTGTAAATTATTCATAATAAAATTTACCAGTTTTAAGGGCCGAAGGAGGACTGTCCTTGTGCCAAACATTGATTACAACGACTCTTCTAACCCCACTAATTGGAGGTGTTGTATTATGTATAATATGACCTGCATCAAAAATAATTAATCTATTTGGTAGGCAGGCTATTCTTTCTCTGAGTTCTATCGGCACCACGAGAGGATCCATATTTTCTCTCTCAAGAGCATTTTGAGAATCTTCTGATATTGCTGTTGGATGAAGCTCCAAGAATCCTCCAACTACATCATTCATACTTGGATAATAAACACATCCAATTCTAGGACCTCTAAATACTTTACTGTCCGCATAGAGAAAGGTATCCTCGTCTACGTGAACATCTAAAAATTGACCTGGTTTAAATGTTCTAGTCCAATATTCAAATCCACACAACTCATCGATTGGGAATGGCAGGTTGTTTTCCCATATAGCTTTAATCAATCTTTTTCTTGGGGTGTTTGCCTCGGACCTATGCCAGCCATCCCAAAACATATACGGGGCAAAACAGTCACACAATTCATCATGATAACCATTTAAAACAGTGGCGATACGTTCTTCATCGCCCATTGATTCTGGAAAAAAATCTTTTGTATTTTTAATTTCATCCAATAAAATTGGATCTTTTATGTAATCATCAAGAACAATCATGATTTATATAGTACTACAGTTTTACCGCATATGTAACAGCGGCACCAGTTGGGTTATGATAAACGCAAGAATTTTCTGCGTTTTTTAATAATTCATGAACCTCATGAAAGTCTGTAAAGACGGATTCATCTTTATATAAAGAATCAGTTCCAGTATATAGCATCATAATTGTTCCATTTTTATTTAACATGTCATAAAAACAATTAACCAGATCTGGATCATGTAGCACGTCGTGTATGCTCATGCATATGAAATCATATGTTCCCGCCGAACCACTTTCAACATCCTGCATTGAGATTGTGTTGTAGTCCCAGTTTTCATTTTCTTTTTTTATTATTCTTTCAAATAAATTTAATTGAAAGTTATTTAGCATTGTTAGCTGCGATCTTTTCTGCATTAATCTAACCAAGCCTGTATTAAACGCGGGAAGTGTCATCAGTGAGGTTTTTGGATTTGCCGTTAAAAATCCAAATTCGTGTGTATTTGCCGCGTAGTAATATGCTTGGTTTGTATTCCAAAAATGAGTTTCTTGACTGAAGACATCAAAATACCATATAAGAAAATCCATACCTGCTGCTATTTTTCTTTTATCTAAAGATAAAGTATCTAGGTATTCTTTAACTTTTTTACTTTTTTGTATTGACTCTTCAATTGATTCAACGTCTACATGCTTAATCAATTTAACTAAATTGTCAAAATAATCTTTTTCATACATCATTTTTAATCGCTCCAAGAGCTAGTTGACGCATGTGCCAAAGTCTTCTTATGTTTCCTATTAATGATATTCTTTGATTTTTTAAATATAAATAGGATAAATCTTGACCAAGATTTAATTTACCAGATTCAACATCGTCTATTGGAGCTACCGTTATAAGCCTAATTGCTGAAATAATTTCATCTATACTGCAGTTTTCCACACTTAGATTGCCTAAACCTGTACAATATAAATAAAATTTAATCTGTCTATTTATATACTCTAAGTCTTTTATAGGATCATAAGTCATGTTAGATCCTCTATACCTGGAGATAAAGGAAGAATGATATACCTATTCATTTCAGCAAAGTCGCTAGTCAATACGTATTCCCTTGTTGTTCCGCCGTTTTGCATGACGATATTTTCATCCTCTTCTGAATAAGTTGGCACTACTTCGTCCATGGCTTCAGTAAACTCATGAATTAGTTCTTCGCTAATCTTTTTTGGCTCCATGTTATTGTAACTTTTTCAGCGCAACAATCTGATTATATAATGAGGTGAACGCGTCTGTTTGCATCGTTGATAATTCAACGCTTCCAATTAAGTCTTGCAAGCTCTGCGCTTTAAGTGCTTCTTCTGGTTCTTTCCCCAACAAGAAACATAGTTTATAAATTGATTTTGTTAAGTAATTAACTGTTTTTTGTTTAATTAAATCAATTTCTTGATCAGACAAATTCATTTAATACTGCTCCATATTTAACGCCACAATATATTGTAAAGATCCTTTATCGTAGCCTTTACCCTCAAGATGGTTTAAATAGTCTTGTCTTAAGAATGGGAGATATACGTTAACCTGTGTAGCCGCTTCTGCTGGATTTTCTAAAGGATCTAAAACAAATTCGCCTAAAGCTTCATTTGGACTACCATGACAATACCAACCAAGATATGCATATCTGACTCCACCCATGGTTGCTCTTATTTGATGTGCTGCCATATAGTCACTTGGAAACATAAGAATATCTCCTTTTTTAGGAAAGTATTCTATGTCCAGATAAGGGAAGTAATGTGAGCCGGCAACGAAGTTCTTTCCATTTAATTGGTCTGCTGAACTAACACTATCATTAATATAAAATATTGAACCAACAACATTTTTCATAGCCAACTGTTGCGATGGGTGTGGTAGGCCGTATAGATAATCGGTTTGTATATCTGCGTGAGGACCCATATAAACATCTGATTTATATTGGGTTATATGCCCTCTACTTTGCCACCAGACGCATTTATAAACTAGTGGAAACATTTCTATGTACTTTAGAAGACATTTGTACTTAACCTCATCAACAAACGCTAGTGTTTTCATTGCCTGAAGTTCTTGGTCTCTGTGGATTCTTGTTGCCCTATATGGCATTTGCTCAATTGTTTCTATTGGAAAATAGTATCCACTGTTGTTTACGTAGACTTGCTCACCAGTATTTGGATGCGTGGCAAGTGAGTACATTTCTGCTTTTTCTTTTTCTATACTTCTTTCACAAAAATTATAAAACCAATCCCAATCAACTGTAGCTGCATTTTCAAATAGAACAACTCCACCACCCAGATGTTTTGCTGGTACGTCATTATAGTTCATCATTTTGATTTTCTCCTGAATCATTATTCAATTGAGCTAATTTTGGAAGCCCTTTAATTCCTGGACCAATCCTATTATTGTCTGCATCTAGGCCTGTTTTTATTCCCTTTACCCAAGTCCATGGTTTTTCTTGTGAGTTTCTTATTTTTAACTCATTGTATTTTCTTCTTGATTCTTCAAGTTCTTTATCATCCCATCTATTTACTACTTCAAACTCCACACTTGGAAGTAGGTCAGTAGGATAAATGGTAAAGAATAAGAATGGACTTCCTTTTGGAAACACAACTGGCTCATTTATTTTATGGATAACCCAATTTGTTTGAACCTCATCTGGCCACCAACTACTCGGAATGCTTGCGGTCATTGGGGATGCTCCATCAACATAGTAATTTGGGGATCCAGTTGTCCATAGACTATAACCTTCTTCAGTGTTTATAGCCCAACCAGTTGCTATTGATATCATTCCGTGAATATTTGAATGCGCAAAATGAAACCCATTATGGACTCCACCACTTATGATTCTTGCTGGACTTGGTCCACCGTCCCAAATTACAACTAACTCTTCTGGCAATATCATTTCCCAACCACTAACGTTTGCTGTGGTTACGGGAGTACACTGATACGCGTGTTTGTTGTGAGTATTGTCCATCCAGTCTCTCTTAAGACGTGATTGCCTTATCTCAACTGAATTGTTGTGCGTTCTTGAAAGTGTTACTTTTGTCATTTAAATACCTGAAAGTGAGTAATCTGGATCTAATGGTCTTATCGGTCCCGGCATTCTACCATGAAATCTTGGAGCTCTTCCTGCATTTGGGTCTGCTGGAGATCCGTCTAAATTGTAACCATACTGAAAGCCTTTATGGGTTCTTTCATTGTAATCGAACATCGTAACGACTGCATACTTTGTTCCAGATATTACGGGAATAGAACTATGAGCATATATGTATGTTGAAGGAAATAATATTATATCTCCTGCTTTTGGTTTAACCTTTAACTTAAGTGTATCAAACACCAATTCTCCGCCTTCATAATTGTCATTAAGATAAGCCACCGAAGAAACCGTGCAGTTGTAGCTGTATCCGTGATCTGCATGTGCGGAGAAATGTTCTCCTGGAATATATTTAACAAAGTTAAAACTTTCCATAAAATCCATTTTTACTCCATGCCTAACTTCATAGTCATAAAGACACTCAAGAAGGGGAGCTTTTACTAAATCGCAAACTTCTTTAATATCGCTGGCTTCTGGAAAATTTTCCCACTCTGTATTATCTGGATGTATTTTAAAATCACTACAGTTTCTATAGCTTCTATTCTTGTTTAAATCTCCGGTTGTTCCGAGATCCCACTTAAATATTTCGTGATTAGATTTTGCTAAACCAACTTCAAGTTTTTCTATCAAACTTTCTGGATTACCAATAGCAGATCTGTATATAATAATGCCGAGTCTTTGGTCAAAAACAAATTGAGGATTCATAATTACCTATTCCAAATCAATATGTGGTATACTTTATTGCAGTGTCTATTATACCACAAAATGCGGAGAACTAAATATGTTTAACCAAGAAATAACAGAGGAAAGACCATGGAATGTTTTACCTGGTTCATTTGGAGATTCTACGGACAACATTAAAATTATAGAGAATTTTATTGATCATAATGATTTAATTTCTTTGCAAAATTTTGTTGATAAAATTGATGAGTGGGATAACTCCATGGAAAGCGAGTACCACGAAGATGGAACCATTAAATATGGCGCAGATGTTTGGCTAAACAGAACATGTAGTTCTTACATTGTAAAAAGATTGGACAGAAATATTTATGATCTAATAGATTTTTATATTGATAAAATGACTGATCGAATAAACACAAATTATAATTGCATTGTAGAAAAGAGACCGCCAGTCATAGTCTGCTGGAGACCCGGAGACTTTCAGATAGCGCATGCAGATAAGCAACTTCAGGATGGTAGACCAAATGCGTTTCCAGACTACGATATAAATTCATTGTTTTATATTAATGATGATTATCTTGGTGGAGAACTTTTTTATACTCAACACAAGATCAAGTTAAAGCCAGTTGCGGGAATGGCCGTTTCCCATCCCGGTGATGTCAATTATATACATGGAGTAACACCAGTTTTATCTGGAACCAGATGGGTTATTCCAGCTTTTTACGCTGTAAAATCTTTTAATACTATTTAAAAGCTGGTGGTGAAAAGAATCCTGGAGGAGCAAAAAATCCTGGAGGACCAAAGAATCCTGGAGGGGCAAAGAATCCTGGAGGGGCAAAGAATCCTGGAGGAGAAAAGAATGCTGGTGGGCTGAAGAACGCTGGAGGCGAGAAAAACGCCGGAGGAGAAAAAGCTCCCACAGTATAACTAATTGAGGTTCCAAGTGGGGTTACAGTAGTATCAGTTACTGCTGGCAAAACGTTTGCATTTAGTGCTGGGTCAGTTGTGGGCGTAGTTGTTACAGAGCCAACAACAAAGCCAGCATTAGTAATCGTGGTATTTGCAGTTGCCTGTGTTGTACCCTGCGCAATTGTTGGTTTTGCGTTTTTTCTATTTTGTTTCTTTCCTGAACCTTCAGCCATATTATGCCGCCAAATCTCCTAGTGCTACCCACGTATCCGTGGCTCTCTTTATAAGTGTAGCAGATGACCACTGGGTGCGCAACTTAAGACCTGGAGTTCCGTTAATTGTTACTCCAGATTGAGGCGTTAGGGTGGTCTGGCCAGAACCGGTCTGAAGGACGGTTAACGTTGTACCCACTGGGAAAGCTACGTTGGCGTTTGTTGGGACCGTCAATGTATTGCCTGAGGCAACCCCCATCTCAACCATTTTGCCGCTGTCTGCTAAAACTAAAGTATAGTTTGTTGTTTGAGCGTTTGTAACTGTGTCGGTAAATATTCTCTGATAGTTTGTTCCGTCATTGGTAAACTCCCAGCAGTCTGAGGTTTCATTCCAGCGTAATTGAACGTTTGTTGATGTTCCACGCTCGACTTCAATTCCTGCATCTTCTGTTGGCGAACCAGTTACATCATTGTTAAGTATGATGATATTATCATTAACTGTTAAATTTGTTGTATTAATAGTTGTTGTTGTTCCGGATACGGTCAAGTTTCCAGATACAGTTAGGTTACCCGCAACAGTTGGGTCTGAAGTATTAACCCAAGCCGAACCATTGTATGATAATACTTGGTTAGCAACTGCTGAAGTTATTGTGACATCTGTAAGATCGTTAATTCCTATAATTTCTGCAGCGGTTGCGTTAACCCATGCAGAACCGTTATACCTGAGGAATTGATTAGTTGAAGCAGATGTTATTGTTACGTCTGTTAGATCAGTAAGACCTACAAGCTCGCTATTGGCAATATTAACCCAAGCTGAACCATTGTATCTTAATACGTGTCCAGATGATGGAGTTGTTACTGTAACATCACTAAGTCCATCTAGATCATTAGCAACCCAGTTTATGCCATTAGCTGCGGAAGAATTTGCCTTAAGGATATGACCATCTGTTCCCACACTTAAAATTGCTGGGGTATTATCTGCGGTCGCAGTAACCAAATCGCCTTTAGCGTTTACCGCTGACTTTAGTATTGCGTCATCTGATATTTGTGCAACGACGAATGCGGTTGTTGCTATCTGCGTATCATTTGTATCAACTGCTGCTGTTGGAGCCGTAGGAGTTCCACTTAATGCAGGGCTGGACGTAGTTGCGTATCCAGAAAAAGAAACGTTTGCGGTTTCAACTCCAGTAATTCTACCGTAGCTATCTATGCTTAGATTGCTGAGAAAAACAGTTGTGCTACCGTTACTAGTATTAGTTTGTGATACAGTTGCTAAATCAATATTATCTGCATTTACGACTATTCTTCCCGAGTTTGCTGTAACAACATTTACTGCATTATTTGATATAACCAAACCATCACCAGCGGTAAAACCACCAGTTCCAGTAAACTGAGAGTATGTCAGGCTGTCGGTGCCAAATACAATTGTATCATTTGCTCCAGTTGCTGTACCAGTAAGAATAAAACCACGGTTAATGTTAACAGAACCACCAATAACAAATATCGCATCACCGATTTGAACTTCGCCAGCTGGATTATTATCGCTATCCGACCTTCTAGTGAGAACAAACGGAGCCCCGGCTGAACCAGCAGCTGTTACTGTATAAATACCGTTTTGCTTAGCATCTGCTTGATTTTTTACCAAAACAGAATAACCGTTTGATACAGCACCGGTATCAATGGTTAGTGCTGCGTTTGCTGTTGCTGTTAGCGTTGCTCCAACACCATCGGTTCCATTATCATAGGTGCATGTTGGAAGGGCTTCAGTTGTTGCTAATGCAACGGGATCGTGCCAGTTTATTCCCGCAAACAGGTTATCTACATAGCCTCTAGTGGCAAGATCTGTAGATCCTGTTCCCGCGTTTGATGCAACAACTGACGTAACATTTAATACACCATTAGCTGCTATATTACCAACTACAGTACCACTTGAGTTCTTAAATTCAATCAGTGGAGCAGTTGCGCCGGAAGCGGCTTTAAAAACAACTGATTCGTCATTTACTGTAATTTCTGGTGCGGTCTCTGTTCTTAAACGGGCCATGGTACTCCTATGCAAAATGATATCTTATTATATAGTACTAGGAAAAACTAGTTTTATAGTAATAAGATTATAGGAAATTTATTGTGTTATTCGCTTAAGAAATTCTAACATCTTTCCAGAATATTTTATTCTTCCAAAGTGAGTTAAATTAATGGTTGGATCTACCCAAACTTTTCCACCCATTTTTTGCCAATATCTACAAAAGCCGTAATCTTCTGATAAAAATCTTCCGTCATCATCAACATAAGAATTAAATAATGCATAGGCGTTGTCTATTTCGCTACCAACCAAAGCACCGGTGTCATCTTTATATTTTAGCTTTTTATATTTCTTAAACATCTTTTCAAAAACTTGGCGCTTTATGGCCATAAAACCCGTACCAGCTTCATAGCATTCTATTGCGCCATTATCAATATTAAGCTGAGTCTCTCCAGGCTTGGTCATATGAACAACATATCTAGTCCCATGCTCCATGAGATCTTTTGCGTCTACTCCGTTTATAGCGCCTTCTTTTACTTTGTCCCAATTAATTTCTTTAATTGGGTAGGAGGCGGTCATTACATCTTTGTCGTGCCACAAAAGCTTTAGAATAGCCTCTTTATCAAACTGAAGGTCTACGTCTATAAACACAAAATGCGTAAACTCTGGATTACCCATAAACTTAGCAACAAGGTTATTTCTTGCTCTATTTATAAGAGAATCGGAAATTGTGCATACCGAATACTTTAAGCCTATCTCTTTAAAAAATAAACAGGTCTGTAGAAAGCTCATCATGAAAGGCTCTGTCACATGAGAATCATAACATGGGAGTGCAAAAAAAACATTCCATTCTTGGAGCTTTTCTTTTGGAATTGTTATATTTATTTTTTGTTCTTCTATTGGCATAGATAGATGCTACCTTAAGTAAGGGTATTTGTCAAGTTTTATTAACCATAAAACAATGTTAAATATTTTGTGGAGGATTTTTCCATAATCCTTCGTCCTCTATCCAACTTTGCGATTCCTCTAGCCAAAAATAATCTTTTAATGGGTCCGGTTTAGGAAATGGAGCCTGCCATTCATTTTCTGCATCGAGAGTCCAACTAGAAAATGGTTGTTTCAAAACAAATTCATCTCTAACTGGATCGTATCTTCCACCAATATCAGCTAGTCTTTTTCTTATTCTTCCATGTCTACTTGTTTGAACCCATCTTGTTTCATTTCCAAATAAATTTTTTAAAAAATTAACTCCTATAGATTCTATTTCAACACCATTTTCATCTGCTGTATCTGAGTCAGAAACAGCAATAATATTTATTACATTATTATTTTCATCAATCTGAGCAAAGTGTGCCATTATGCAATCCTATATCTAATTATAACAGTACCAGAGGCTCCTACGCCTCCTGACCAATAAACTCCACCATTTCCTGTTCCTGCAGTAGTATCCCCACCATATTCACCACCTTTTGAGTATGCAATTGCAGATCCAGTTTTTAAAGAAGAATTTCTTGCTGCTCCACCAGACCCATCACTACCGCCAGCACCTCCAGCACCTCCACCACCACCAAGATTATCCCAACCAGAACTACCACCAGCATATCCTTCAACAGGATTATAACCTCCAGCGTTACCAGCACCACCAGATCCATAAACCTGACCATGATTTGCACCGCCAGCACCACCACCACATCCACCACTATTGCCTGATGCATAGAAAACATAGCCCTGTCCACCACCAGTAGACGATTGACCAAACGCGCTTGAATTTCCTCCATTTCCACTTGTTCCAGCACCAACAGTTATAGAATAGTTAGTTGCACTAACGGTTGTTGATAGTTCGCGCATACCTCCAGCGCCTCCACAACCATTTCCACCACCGCCAGCAACAAGCAGATAATCAACATTTCCATTGGAGTCACCTAAAGAAGAAACAGAAAATGTTCCAGTTGATGTAAAGGTATGAGATCGATATGTAAAACCATCTAAAACATACGTCTGAGTGGTGCCACCAGTTGCAGCTATGCCAACATAAGGTTTTACACTTCTAAAACCAAATTTTTTTGATGAACCATTTGAAAATAAATTTAAAAATGGCATAGTTAAGCAAACTTGGTTTGACTAGCAAACATAGTATAAGTATTTGCAGCTGTTTTTATTATAGACAGCACGTATGAATCAATTGATGAAGCGTTACCAGAAGTTGGAGCTGTACCACCTTGCCATTTTGGTGTAATAGTTGTTCCATCTATTTGATAGGTATTTGCATAATATGCGGTTGAACCTTGTTGGGCCATAAACGTTACCGTTGCTATATCCCCAATAGACATAACGGTATTCATTGTTGTTGAACTATTTCCCCTAATATTTAAAGTCCAGTTTGCGCTAGCATTTGACGTGTAATAAACAACAGGATTTGAAAGAAAGTCAATATTTATAGTTCCAGTTGATGCTGTTGCAGAAACAGAGGCAATTTCTAAAGCTGTTGTAATTTTTAAAGAACCACTAACTGTTAAATTTGCAAAAGTTGGAGAGGAAGTAGTATCTACTGATTGACCAATTGAGACAGTTGGAGTTGCACCCTCTCCAGAGTTGTTTGCTAAAGTAACACCAGTACCTGCAACCAAAGATTGAACATAGTTGCCCGTAGTGTCAGTACCTAAATCAATTGAATCATTAACCCATGCCGAACCAGTCCATTTAAGAAAGTCTCCAGAAGAAGGAGTTGGGACAGTGACATCAGAAAGATTGTCGAGAGTAGCATTTAGGCCGACAGTTGCTGTTGAGCCTTCGCCAGGTGTGTGTGTAACACTGATTCCTGTTCCAGCGGAAACTCCAGAAACGTAATTTCCAGTTGTATCTGTTCCTAGGTCAATTGCATCGTTTACCCATGCGGAGCCATTGTATTTTAGAAATTGACCACTGCTTGCAGATGTTATTGTTACATCACCTAAATCATCAATTGATGCAGCTGCTGATCCACTAACAGTGGCATAGACTCCGATCCTTACTGAATTAGAAGACGGGGCTGAAGAAAAATCTACAACTACAGTATTTGCAGTCTCTGCTTCCCAGCGAACATTTATTACTTCATATGGACTCGATACATTTCTTGCAGTAACAACAACATCTCTAGTATTAAAATTATGAGTAAGAGTAAAACTAGAATCAGTCCCATTGCCAATGTTCTCATAATAAGATGATCCAGTTGATATTCCTGTTACTATAGAATACACTGAAACAACTATAGAATCAGAAGAAATTGCAGAGCTAAAGTCAACCGTAATTGAATTTGTAGTTGTTGCTTCCCATCTAGCATTTATAACTTCGTACGGAGAACTTGCATTTCTTATTACAACTACAACATTTCTTGTTCCAAATCCATGTGTAATTGTATAGCTTGAATTTGTTCCATCACCAATTGTAGATACATAAACAGTTCCACTGATATCGCCTTCTGAGGCTGGTGCAAACTTAGTTCCATTAAACTTTAATACTTGATTTGAACTAGCGCCGGATGGGTCAATTTGGACGCCATTGATTGTGGCAGTGTCGCCAACAACCAAGCCATTTTTAATTACAAAATCTTTGTCTGCCACTAAAGTTCACTGTCCCTCTAGTTTTAAACTTATTATTAAGTTTTAAACTTGCTAATTATTCTACACCGCTATCAATGTTCTTGCAACTTTTACGGTAGCATTTGTTGATGCTGCGTCTGTAATTGTTACTCTTAACAATACGTTACCTGCAGATATTGAAGTTGAAACAGTCATTGGGATTCTTGATGCACCAAGCTCAATCACTGCATATTCTGACATGTAGGAGTCTGTTCCGTCATGAGCAAGAAGAACTTCAGAACTTGTATATTTAGTTCCTTGAGTTACTTGAATTAGGTACTTAGCTGTTCTATATGCTGTCTTACTGAAACTATCTACTGTTGTAATAGTATTGACTGTTACAGATTGTGTAGAAGTATTAAGTTCTCCAGTAGAGTCAAGAGTAATTGCTCCCGATGCAACGTTACCAAATGTTACTGAAGCATTTGTTGCGACATCCTGGCCAATCGCAAATGTTGGGTTTGCGTTTACACCGCCGGCATTAGTTATTGTTACGCCAGTACCCGCTGTGACATTACCTACATAATCTCCAATACTGCCAAATTCATTATAAGTAGTTCCATCATTGGTGAACTCCCACTTATCTGAAGTTTCGTTCCAACGGATTTCGACATTTGTTGCACTGCCGCGTTCAACCTGAATTCCTGCATTTGTGCTTGGAGCGCCAGTGGCTCCCGAGTTAAGGACAATTATATTGTCTTCTACTGTAAGCGTTTCGGTATTGAGGGTTGTGGTGTTGCCGCTAACGGTTAGGTTTCCTGTTACCGTTAGATCTTGTCCTATCGTAACGTTGGACGGAAGTCCAATTGTAATAGAACCGGTGCCAGCTGAAACTTCAACTTCATTTGCAGTTCCAGTTATGTATGTTACCGTATTTGTGTTAAGGTCACTAATTTGCGAAGCGTTGATTGAAATTGTAGAATTTCCAGCGGATGTTAGACGTCCTTGGGCATCAACGGTGAAGGTTGCAACAGCGTTAGCTGCACCATAGGACCCTGGTGTTACAGCTGTATCTGCTAGGTTCAAGGTAACAGCTCCTGATGAGCCGCCACCCGAAAGACCAGTTCCGGCTGTTACTGATTCTATATCTCCAGCGTCATTTGTGAAACTGATAACACCAGTTGAGGAGTTATATGCAAGGTCTCCTGAAACGCTAATTTGAGCTCTTACGTTTGATTGGAAGTCTGAAACTTGGCTAGCAAGAATACTTACAGCGTTGTTGCTAGCTGCAGTCAAACGACCTTGAGCGTCGACAGTAAAGCTTGGAATTGTATTTGCGTTGCCGTACGATGCTGCTGTAACAGTGGTATTATCAAGATTTAAGGTAATAGTGTCTGTTGCGCTTGCCACAGAGCTTAAGCCTGTACCACCACTAATCGTCAAAGTATCTGAACCAGATGTTATTGTTTGGTTCGAACCAGAATCACCTGCTACCGTAAATGAAGTAGCGATGTTTGCAATTGTGTTACTGATATTTGAAACATCTGCGCTGCTAGCAATACCAACATATGTTGTTCCATCGTTAGTAAATTCCCACTTATCTGATGTTTCATTCCAACGAAGCTCTACGTTTGTAGCACTACCACGTTCAACTTCGATGCCAGCATCAGCTGATGGAGCACCAGTCACACTTGAATTAAGAAGAACTTTATTATCTTCAACTGCAAGTGTTTCAGTATTTAAAGTTGTTGTATTACCTTGTACGGTTAAGTTTCCTGTGACTGTCAAATCTTGACCAATCGTCACATTAGAAGGGAGACCTATCGTAATTGAACCAGCGGAAGCCGAAACTTCAACCTCATTTGCCGTACCAGTAAGTGAGGTTACCGCATTTGAAGAAAGGTCACTAATCTGTGATGCGTTTATAGAAATAGATGAATTGCTGGCAGCTGTTAAGCGACCTTGGGCATCAACGGTAAATGTCGCAACAGCATTTGCTGCTCCATAACTTCCTGCTGTTACTGCTGTATTATCAAGATTTATTGTTACTGTATCAGTATTTGAAGTTACTGAGCTAAGACCTGTTCCACCTAAAATACTAAGAGTATCAGAACCAGAAGTAATTGTTTTGCTTGTCCCGGAGTCTGCGGCTACCTCAAAAGAGGTGGCTACGTTTGCTACTAAGTTAGTGGCAAACGTTTCAGCATTTGATTGAGCATTTGATGCTGCGCCATATGCGTCGTAAGTGTTGGCCGTAACGGCAATTGTAGGAGTTGAACCCTCTCCACCTGCACTAGTGATTGTAATGCCTGTTCCAGCAGTGAGGTTTGCAACGTAATCACCTACTGTATCTGTAGAAAGGTTAACTGGGTCATTAATCCAAGCTGAACCATTATAACGAAGGAAGTCGCCATTTGCAGCGTTGGAGATAGTTACATCACCGAGATCATCAATTGAGGCAATAGTAATCGTTGAGCCAGCAACGGCTGCATAAACACCAACTCTTACAGAGTTTGCGGACGGTGCAGCAGAAAAGTCTAGTGTAACAGTTCCTGTTGTTGTGGCCTCCCAACGAACGTCAATAACTTCGTATGGGCTTGCGGCATTGCGGGCGACAACTACTACATCTCTAGTTCCCAAAGAGTGTGTGATTGTAAATGTACTTGCGGATCCGTCACCAATTGTTGTTGTGTAGACAGTTCCAGCTAAACCAGTGTCAGTTCCTGGAGCAAATTTTGTTCCATCAAACTTTAAAACTTGATTTGTAGTTGCTCCGTTAGTGTCAATTTGTATGCCATCTACGTATAGGCTTGTGACATTAGCTTGTGTAGTTTGTATTGTAGAAGGAAGAGAAAGTGTATAAACACCTGATGTAGCGTTAGCGGTTACCGATACCTGATTTGCTGTACCAACAACATTTGATATTAGGTTAACTCCGTATTACTGCATTTGCGGTGCTATTCTTATAGAACAATTTTCCATCAGCAACGTTGATAGCAAGCTCTCCAAGTGAAAGACTGCTTGGGGCGTTATTTGCTTCATCTGACCTTTTTAGAAGTAGTGTATTATTTACAGCAAATACGGAACCTGAATATGCCACGGAAACTCCTTATTCTAAAATATTGAAATCTTTATCTATAGTAACTATCTTACCATCTATTTAATAGAGAGTTAAAATTATTAATTATAAATTTTACCACTTACCCAAAGGACAACTAGCGTTGATGAGCTTTGTTTTTGCCTGCATAAAACATCCGCAATGCTTACACTGTTTTGTATGCTCGGTCAAATCAGGACATTCCGTGCATATTTTATATCTTTTTTGAGATATTTCTTCCTCAATATAATTATTATGATTCAATAAACCCAGAGGAGAAGCGCCCACTGTTTTATTAATATATTCTTTCCATCTAGTCATTTTATCTATTAAACGTAAGGATTTTCGTTTGAACCAAATCTTTTTATTGAACCATCTGACATTTTTTTATCAAAATAAAATATTGATCCGTCCCACTTATAGCCTGGTCCAACATAGGCATAATTAAAGTCTTCTTCTCCATCTTCTGTCCAAAACGGTAGTAAAACTATTTCTGGTTTAGACAAAAGCATTGCTGTCCACATTTCCGATAATTGAAGATCAAAAATCTCATCACCTACATGCATTTCTACGATTTCTATTTCGTTTTCTATTCTAGAAGTAAAGATTGGATTATTTAAAAATCTATTTCCCCATTCAACAGACATCGGCGCATAATCGACTACATTACCATCTATGACAAAATAGATCCATCTACCCTTAGGCCCTGATTCAGGCTTTGGTATTGGCTGCCCCCTGACTGCCTGAACCTGAAAATCTTTTTGTTTATAAATCATAATCTTATCTCCCAATACATTTTATCATACACTAACATGCTGGTCCACAACCACTTGGCTCACATGAACCATAACAACTTCCTGGGAAACAACCTGGTAGACAAGCGTAATTTTGTACAAATGCTGGAGGCGTGAAGAATACTGGTGGACTAAAGAATGCTGGAGGAGCAAAAAATCCTGGAGGACCAAAGAATCCTGGAGGACTAAAGAATGCTGGAGGCGAAAAAGATCCAACCGTATAACCAATTTGACTTCCCAATGGAGTTAATGATGTATCGGTTAAGGCTGGAGTTACTTTTGTATCAAGTGCGGTGTTTGTTGTTGGCGTAGTTGTTACCGAACCAACAACAAAACCAGCATTTTGAATAGTTGTATTTGCATCGGGTTGTGCTGTTCCGTTCAGCTACAGTGGGTTTGGGACCCTTTTTTACTCCACCCGAATTTCCTAATGGAATTGTCATATTTAAGCCTTAAGGTCGCCTAAAGCCACCCATGTATCAGTATCAAGTTTAACTAGTGTAGCAGCTGACCATTGTGCACGCAACTTTAATCCAGGTGTTCCATTAACAGACACTCCTCCACCAGGAGTTATTGTTAATTCTCCAGAACCTTTTCTTAAAATATCAATTCTATCTCCTACTTGAAAAGAAACACTAGAGTTAGCTGGAACCGTTAAGGTCATTGTTGAAGAATTGTCCATGGTAACCAACTTGGCTAAGTCGGTTAACACTAAAGTATATGTTGTTCCAGTCTGGGCATTCAGTTGTGATCTAAATCCAGCTCTAGGTGGACCCTCTTGCAGTATTGTTGCCGTAACTGAGTTTGCTGCAACTGTTGCTGCTTCTCCAGTATAATTTGTTGCAGAAAGAACTTCTGTTCCATTTATTTTTAATACTTTTCCTGAAACAAGATTTAAATCTTCAGAAGAAGACCAAGCTAAACTAGAACTAGACCAAGTAAATGATTTGTTTGCTGCGCCATCTGGAACTATTATTCCCGCACCGTTTGCGGTGGTATTACTTGGAGATGCTGTAGAACCAAGTTCAATAGTCTTATCTTCAACTGTTATGGTTTCGGTATTTAAGGTTGTAGTATTGCCGTTGACTGTTAGGTTGCCCCCAACAATTAAATCGTTTAAAGTTGCCGTATTTCCATTAACAGTTATGTTGCCCGTAATAATTAAATGATCATCAACTGTTATTGTGCCTCCGGCAGAATCAAGAGTAAGATTGCCAGAAGCAGTATCAATTTCTCCAGCAGCCGTTACTCCAACCTGAATTGCATCAAGGGTTGCTCCGGCAAACGTTGGGGAATCAGAACTGCCAATCCCAAGAGTTGCCCTAATGTCTCCGGTGGTTGCATCATCAAGAATTGACCTAGCTGCACTAGTCAAATCCGTTAGCGAAGCTGTTGCTGAACCAGTAAAATAAGGAAGCTTATCGGCAGCACTGGTTAATCCCGCTAGAGCGGTTAGCTCAGCATCTACTGGTTGATATGTATTTGTAGAAACAGAAATGGTAGGAGTACCACCCTCAGAAGCAGTTCCATTAGTGAGGGTAATACCCGTACCAGCAACTAAGTATTCAACATAATTGCCAGTTGTATCTGTGCCAAGATCAACAGCATCATTGATCCAGGCTGAGCCATTCCATTTAAGAAATTGCCCAGACACTGCGCTAGATATAGTTACGTCTCCAGCATCGTTTAGCGATGACATTGCTGGACCAGGAACTGGCTCATAACCCTCTCCTGAAACCGCGGCAAATACAGAAGCTCTTATTGAGTCTGAATCTATTGCCGTAGAAAAATCTAGAGTAACAGTGTTAGCGGAAGTTGCTTCCCATCTTGCTGAGATAACCTCATACGGAGAATTGTTATTTCTAGTTATTACGGTTATATCTCTTGTGTTTAAATTATGCGTAATAACATAAGTATTGCTTGATCCATCTCCAATATTTGAACTATAAGTTATTCCAGTTCCACTTCCACCAGGAACAGCTGAATTAATCCAAGCTGAACCGTTGTACTTAAGAACTTGATTGGTTACTGCGGAGTTGATTGTTACATCAGTTAAATCGTCTAAAGAAGCTACAGTACTTGCTATTCCTGGAACAAATTTAGTTCCATTGAATTTTAAAACTTGATCGCCAGTTGCTCCAGTTGGGTCTATTTCAATATTGTCAACAATCAAAACACTTGTTGAAGTATTTGATGTTACACTAACGTTTGCAAATGTAACAGAATCTGTAGTCCCAACTGCTTGGCCAATTGAAATTGTAGGAGTTGCACTTTCTCCAGAATTGTTTGCTAGAGAAACACCAGTTCCAGCTACTAGCGAGGAAATATAATCACCTGTTGTGTCAGTCCCTAAGGCAACTGAATTTGCTGCAATTGTTGTGGAAATCGTTGCATTAGCAGAACCGTCAAACGAAACAGAACCAGTTACATCGCCAGATAAAGAAATTGTTCTAGCGTTGGTTAGTGCAGCTGCTGTTCCTGTTGTATTTGCATTTATTGTTGCTGGCAGGCTTATTGTTATATTTCCCGTATTAGCACTAACGTCTATTTCATTTGCTGTTCCAGTTAATGAATTAACAAATGTATCTTTGTTGATTATGTTTGACCAATCAACTTTTGCAACTAATTCTCCAACTGTTCCAGAGTACACTTCGCTTTCATTTGTAGCATCTGGTATGAATGTAAACTTTCCAATTGAATCATCAAAACCAAAAAATCCTAGTTTTGCTGAAGTTCCATTGTGCCATCTAAACTCTATACCCCTATCTTTATTGTCGTCAGATGTAGGGGCAGTATTTCCTCCAAGTGTAAATATTGGATCTTTTACATAAACTGTAGTTGATTCAACAGAAGTTTGAGAACCATTAATTACCAAGTTTCCATCTACAGTTAAATTAGCTTGTAATTGGATATCATCAGCACTTAAAGTTGTAGTGCTATTATACTGAGACCAATGAAGAGTTGTATTGATTAATGTATTTGCGTCATTTCGATAAAACAATATTCCATTAATTGGATCTATCGCTATTTGACCCTGTGTAATATTAGGAGTTGTCATTTAAAACCTTCGCTATCTTTTAATATTTAGAAGGTTCCACCATCAAATGTTATTCCGTCAATGGTGCCACCAGTTATGGTTACATTATTAGCATTCTGAACGGATATTGTTCCTAGTCCAAGATTTATTCTTGCGTTTGCTTGATCTGTTGCTCCAGTACCGCCGTAAGCTACGGCTACAGCTGTTCCATTCCAAACACCAGTCGTTATTGTTCCAAGTGAAGTAAGGCTAGAGTTTAATACGGTAGAACCAAGTGTTGTATTGCTTAATACTGATGTTCCACCAATTTTAAATTCTTTTCCAGCAAGAAGATTCAAATGCTCTGATGATGTCCAAGCATCTGTTGCGTCAACCCAATTAAATGTTTTATTTGAAGCACCAAGGACAGTAATACCAGCTCCATCCGCTGTTGTATCTGTTGGCGATCCTGTATTTGCTAGAATTATATTTTTATCTTCTACAACCAAAGAAGATGTATTTAGACTAGTAGTGTTGCCATTAACAATCAAATCTCCATTCACAGTAAGAGTATCTGAAATTGTTACGTTTGCTGGGAGACCAATTGTAATTGCGCCAGCTGACGCAGAAACTTCAACTTCGTTTGCGGTACCAGTTAATGAGGTTACGGCGTTTGATGAAAGATCACTTATCTGTGATGCATCGATTGATATTGTAGTATTTGATGCTGCAGTTAAACGACCTTGAGCGTCTACCGTAAAAGTGGCAACTGCGTTAGCTGCTCCATAGCTTCCTGCGGTTACTGCTGTACTGTCAAGGTTTATTGTTATTGTATCAGTTGCTCCAGCAACTGTGCTAAGGCCAGTTCCACCTGCTACAATAAGAGTATCAACACCAGATGTTATAGTTTGATTTGTTCCAGAATCACCGCTAACAGTAAACGACGTAGCGACATTTGATATATTGGAATTTATATTTGCCACTAAATCATCTACATATAATTTTGTAGTTGCGTGCCCGTTTGCTGTTGGAGTTGGAACTGAAATCGTTCCACTAAATGTTTTATTTCCAGTTAAAGTTTGTTCAGTTGTTAATGTTGCAAATGCTCCGGATCCACCAATTGCTATTACTGATGTTGCAGTACCGCCTGCTCCACCAGTTCCTTTTCCATAATAAAGAACATCATCTACTTCTGTAAAAGCTAATTCTGCGTTTTCTAGTGACGACGGAGCACCAGATGAACCTCCAGTAGCCCTTCTTTTAATTCTAATTGTATTTGCCATTTTTAAAAGCTTCCTCCGTCTACTAAATTTTCTTTTGTAGCATTGATCCATGCAGAGCCGTTGTACTGTAGTACGTCACCTGTTCCAACTGAGCTTATAGTAACATCTGTTAAACCATTTAATACTGATTGAGCAGAAACATTTGATTCTATCGACATCATTCGATCTTTTACAGTTAGGTGTGATCCCGCTGGATTAATACCCATAACAGTTTGAATGGCCTCAACTGCGTCATTTAAGTCTGCGTGTTGCTGATGGTGTGGTACAGTAACTGAGTTTAGTGTATCGCTAGAAGTGGGATTAACAAAGTTATCTAGGGCAGCGGGATATTGAATTGCCATTTTTTCTCCTAAATTGATAGAATTTTATTACTATCGTTACTCCAGTTTATAGTAACGCCCAATGCACTATTACTGCCTTCGAATGGTAGTCCATCTGAAGTATCTATATAAAATATTAATCTTGAATCTAAATCCGAAGATCCAAGCTGATATAATACAATGGCATCAAATGCGTTTCCGGGATATGCCGCTATCTGCACATCATCTGCGTCTAAAGTGCCATTTGTTGTTGTTTTATTGGTGAGGGCTGTTGATCTAGCTTTTATTGCGGATGATGTAATATCTGAAACAAATTCATCAGTATTTTGATTAGCCGTGTATGTTGTCGTATCAATAAACAATATTTTTAAATCATTTGTGTCAACAGCTATATCGCCATTTAAAAGTGCTTGTTTAGCTTTTTTATATATAAAATTTGACATAATTAAATACCTATATCTTTAGATATTTTAATTCTATATTTATATCCTTTTTCAAAATAATCTTTATCTTCAGTAAAATAAGAAGGAGTGGCGTCATCAAGTGATGGAAAATCTATATAGACCTCTGGTTTCCATGAGTGCATGCTAATTTGCGCAGTGACTGTTTCCCATCTAGATGGGGCTCTTTGAACAAGCTTTCTTTGACACGTAAAATATTTATTGCTCAAAAAGTTAGAAGCGGGTCTATCACTAAATGTAATAATTACTCTTCCATTATTATAATTATTGTATAAATAAAACTCTCCATCTGCTGGATCAGTTTCAACAACATAGAATAATGGGTTTTTTGCAAGGATCTGATAACTAACGTCTATATCAGTTTTAATTGATTTATCTTGAATTAGAACCGGTGTTAAACCTGGATCATTAATTTCAGTAGTATTTGGAGTTGCCCCACAGCCAGACCATGTAAATTCTATTTCTTCTGTAGCAACTACGTTACCAGAAGCGTCTGTAAGATTCTCTATTCTTATACAGTACTGTGTATTTTCAACTAATTCTGTTGTTCTCCAGTAAAGTGTTAATACTCTTGATATCTGATTGTAGTCAGATATTGTTTTTATCGTATCAAATGGCGCAGTCACTTGTACCGGAGTAGCAGCGTTTGTGTAGAGAGTAAAATTTTCATTCTTCAATGAAGTTATTTTTACTGTTCTACCAAATTTAATGGCTACTGAATAGCACCCAACTGAAGCTTGATCAACTAAATATAAGGCCACTTAATTCTCCAAAAGATAAACTAACTATTATAGTAAGTAGTTTATTGCAAATATGAAAATAGGGGGTGGAGATTTCTCTCACACCCCCCATCTTCTAGGGTTAGGTAACTATAACTTGCCCTAAGGATTGGATCAGAGAGTTACCTGATTGACAACGCTGACCTCGTAGTTACGAGTTAGTCTAACGTTCTTGGCAACTGTGATTCCCTCACCGTCTCCGAGCATTACGATGTCATAACGCTCTTTCATCTTCATCTGACGAATGTCACGGCTTGGATCAGCAAACTGATCGGTGCTCATGTCATCCTTGACGAGGAGTGTACCAACTTCATTGCGGTCGATCAAGAAGATGTCCGACTTAGCTGCTGTTGAGCCGCTCTTTGCTGTGAAGCTGACGAATGGTGATACTATGACGTTCAAGCCCAAAGGAGCTGTTGCGTTAAGTGCACCGCTTGGTGAATCTGGACGGTAGCCCCAGCTTGTATTAACAGCTGCTGCTGAACCACCAGTGTGGAAGATTGCATCCTTAAGGAACACTGCCCACATGAGTGGGTGGAGAATGAAGTCTGTTGGGACATGATTCTCAGCCATCAAGGCTGCGGACATGTCTAGAACATCATCCCAGTGAAGAGTAAGGTTCGCTGTACCGTCAATGCCACGGCCAGTTGTGTCGTCATAGCTGCTGCTATCGTTGTCGAACACAATTGTTGCGGCATCTTTGAAACGCTGAAGAGCAATTTGCTCTTTCAAGCGAGCCATGGCTCTACCTGCAGCGCGGACGTGAAGACCTACGATATCCCAGAGGGAGTCAGAAATGACTTCTTCTGTAAAGGAGAGCTTAACGCCCTTCTTGGATACTTTGCCTTCAATCTGCTTTGCAAAGGCGAGTGCCTGTTCTGGGTACTCTTGGCCCTCAGGAATCTCTGCTGCTTGGATAGCATTGACCGCTGGGAACTCAAGTGAACGACCCTTACCTAGGCGCACTGTTGAGAGTAGTGGAGTCACAAGCAATTGTGGCTCAGCTGCTTCTCTTAGTGTGCGTGAAATAACCTTGGGGAAAAGTGCTGCTGCATCTGGTGATGCAAAAGCTTCCTTAATGGTTACTCTATTATTTTCGTCGATGTGCCCGTCCTCGGTTAATGCATTCTCCCAAGCTGGGAGACCCGAGAGGAGCTCTTGGATTGTCTTACTCATCTTAGGAATATTCCTCCTGTTTATTTTCTAAAGTGTTAGATTGACGCGGAATGCACCAACCACATTATTGACGTCCAGATTAGAACGTATACCCAACTTACCTGAGTATGTACCTGAGCGGGTAAGCTCATATACGGTCTTCAGGGCACCTGGATCTGATGGCAGCTGCATGTAGGAGAGGAGGCCGTCGTCAAAGTTTGTAGCAAACTTCTCAACCTCGATAACCTTACCTACCACTGTCCATGGGTAAGCGCCTGCAGCTGATGTTGTTGAAGCAATAGCTACTGGACGACCCATGTGGTCTGCCTTAATTAATGAACCAACGGTTACATCGTCGTTGACGAGGCTGACCATTGGGTACTCAACGTATCCATGAGTAATGAATCCTGCGCCTTGTGAGGTGCCCTTATCAAATGGACGGTAGAGGTCGTATTGCGCGCAACCGATGGGTACTGAGTAAGCTGCAACTGTGACTGTGTCTGTTGCACCTGAGCTATATGATGGTGTTGCACCATTTAGCGGGTCCCAAGTTGAAGGCATTGAATCGCCCCAAGTAACGCTTGAACCTGTTCCGTTTGCGGGAACCATTCTTGCGTCTCCATTGCTATCTGCGACGACCGAAAGAATTGTACCCTTAGGGATTACAATTTCAAAACGATTGTCTTCTGAATCTGTATACCAGGTTGGCAATCCAACTGATGGAAGTATGTAGGCTGCTGGTGCAATACCAGGAGAAACTACGAAACGACCAGCACCTGTTTTAGTGCCAACCTTACGGAATTTAGCTAATGACATTTAATATCTCCTTAAAGTTGTTATTAAAGTTTACGACGACCCATGAAAGCATCTACAAAAAGCTGCTCAACGGTATTTACTTTTGTCTCTTCAACTTCCTCTTCTTGCTTGTCTGAGAATATTACATTCTCTTCATTTTCAACAGCAATTTCAGGATTGATTTCTGGCATATTTACATGCTTTGTCTTTGCGACAGGCATGGTTGCCAAATCTCTTAAAGAATCAGCCAAAGAAGATGCTGTTCTCTTTGCGTGATCAGCAATTAGCTCTTCTCTAGCTTCATATGACTCTAGTCCGTTTGCAATTTTTGCGTCTACAACTCTTTCAACAAGAGTTCTGTGCAATGCATTCTTGAGTTTCTGGTTTTCTTCTTCGAGAGACTGAAGCTTCTTTGCTGTGTCATTAACATCTTGCTCAGAGGCCTGCTCATCGGCTTTTATTGTGCCAGTGAGATCCGTTGTTGACTCTTCAGTCTTCTCAATTTCTTCGGTGGGTGCAGTTTCTGATGAATCAACAGCAGGGGCTTGTTCTTCTTCTGATTCTACAACTACCTCAGATCCTTTTGTGATATTCCAAGATTCTTTTGCTGGCTCCATACCCTCTTCTTTCAAAGAAGCTCTTAGTTGCCATGCCCATTTCTTGTGCATATCATCACGTTCTGCAAGGAAGTTTGCAATGCCTTGCTCATTTGCTGCATTGGCTTCTGCAAAAGCTGCCAATACGCTTGAGTTAACAGCGTTATTCTTTTCTAAAAGAGTAGAAGCCAAATCAAGAGCTTCTGTTACGGTAGCATCGTCTTTAAAGGATGCATTCATTACCGATTCAGTAAGTGTTGCAGGGAAAGCCTGTAGCTTTCTCATGTTCTCTGCAATTGGGTCTAGGGCAGAGATAGCGTCTTCGTAGATAGAGGCAAACAAATCATGATACTGAGTAAAATCATCGCCCTCTACATTCCAATGTGCTCTTTGTGCTGCGTAGTAAAAAACTACTGTATCATTCAATACTTTTTGAAGTGCACCCGCGACGCCACCTGGTGCTGCTTCTTCCAAGCTAGCTTCTTCGGTGGTAACGGCTGTATCTGCTGTATCATCTGCGGTTGCTGATGAGGCTGCTTCTGAAAGATCTTGACTAAGTTCTTCAACAGTAGTCAAAATATCCTCATTCTTGACTTCATCGTTCATGTTTAATTTCTCCTCAAGAATATCTTCTTCGCGATTCTCATTAGATAGTAATGAATCGTTGGTGTAATTGTAATTTTCGCTTTCTTGTACTGCGTAAGCTGTTAAGAAAGCCCCCTTCAGATGCAGGTAAAGTGGTTTTGATTCTTTAGATTTAAGATCTTTTAATATTGATTTATGTTCTTCAACAGAATAAATATCTTCTTCATTCATACTTAAAACAAAAGCTGAACTTTTAGCTACCCAGTCATCTGTTGAATTTTCTACTTTAACATCACCCTTATTTGCTTTTCTTACACCAGACTTTGAATCTGCTGGTTGATTAACAAATGAATATTCTTTAAAGGAAATGTCCTGCATGTCAACAAAGGCAAGTTTGCCCTTGTAGACTTGACCCCTCTTATATTTAGCCAATCTTGGCTTGCCATCTGAGGACTCTGCAGCAAGGTCTTCTCCGGTAATTGAGCAGATTGCCTTACCCGCCCTGCCTCCTACTGAGCCAGTTAAATACCTTTTATCTAAAACTTTTTCAATTGCAGCTGGATCAGTTATAGCAACTTGCAGTCTAACAAAAGCTGAACCATCTTCTTCTTTGTCCATTTTTGCTGCCATTACTCGGCCAATTGGCTCAGAGTTTAAATCATGGTTTAAAATAATTGGCTTAGGATAAGGCTCAACCCATGATTGAAGTGCGGACTCAAGTGCTTCTGCTGAATAGTTATTATAATTTGCAGTTAGTCCGTTCGTGAATTGCGGCAACTTCTATTATTAAACCCTTATTTAGATCTTCAGATTCAGAGAAATTAAAATCTACATCAGAAAAATCTGGAAGTTGAACCTTGAAGGTCTCCACGAAATTAAAGGCCATTTATATCTCCATTTTTAAGAACTATACGTATAGTAAATTTGTTTTTATAACATTAAACAATTTTATATAATTATATCAGACTTTTGCTAGGTTTTCTAAAAATTCAGAACTTCTTGTATCACCATTTTTTTTGTACTCTTCTAAATGAATTGGTGACATGATGTGAGGAGCATATATGTATGATGCACTAAATAGGTTAAAACCCTTTTTAGTTGCATCCGCCGACCAACCCAGGTCCTCTCCCTGTTGATGAAACTGATAGTCAACATTATTATAAACATCTTTTGACATCATTTTTGCCGCCATAATTATATCTGACTTAAAAAATGAACCAATTGGATATCTAGGCTCTCTTCGAGCTAAACCGCCAACTTGATCTTTCCAAGTCATTACACTTGGAAATTCTTTTCCAATTGGAGTCATATACATCAATGGAGATACCGCGTCTGCTCCGGCATTTATATGTGCAATAAGAAGTTCTATCGTATTTGGATTCTCCAATAATATATCCGAGTCCAAACTAAGGTAATAATCTGGTTGATAACTTCTTACTGTTTTGAGTACCGAATTTCTTAGTGAGATCATATTATGATATTTTGACAGCGTCCACTGTCTTCCATTATTTTGATGCTCATAATGATTGATATCTGGTCTTTCATTTATAATGAATAACGGAATTCTTGGATCTAATTTTTTCCAAGCCAAAAGAGATTGTACAGTAGCTATATCGCCTGGTGCTGTTTCAAACACAAAACCAATTTTAGAAATATCTAAAGATTGATTAACTATACACCTAATCCACTGAGAAAGTATCCAATCTCTTTTGTAGATTGGACATCCTATGATAAGTTTCATTTTTCTTCGACTGTTTTAACTTCTTTTTTGGTTGTTGTCTTTGCAACTTCTTTTTCTTCTACCTTGACTTCTTTTTTGGTAGGTTCTTCAACAACTTGTTTTGCTTCTGTTACTTGAGCAGTGAGTTCTTGAACGGTCTCTTCTTCCGCTTCTTCAAGAAGAGTCTCAAACCCACCCATAAACGCATCAACTATTTCTACAAGAACCTGTAGAGCAAGACGTGTTTGATTATTTGCCACTGCTTTTTTAAAGCCTTCGATTGCATCTTCTTCTAAAAGAAACTGTTTTGAAATTTCTGAATTAATCATTAAGCTCATTTGTATTTTCTTCCTTAATTAAATTTTCAATTGGATCTTGTTCTTCATTTGTATAGATTACATTATAGTCGTTTTCAAGGGCATTTTCAATTGCAGTTAACCATGACATATCAGATCTTCTAATATTTGGAGAATTATTTCTTCCATTTTGATTTGCTGGTCTTACTGCGTTACCAGTCCCTCTCCTATTTGAAGGAAGGTTTCTTTGTCCCTTTGGTGCTGATGCCTGTTTGTCTCCATCTTTCTTAACATCTGTGGGCTTATTCTGTAATGCTATCTTAGCTTGAGCCTGAGATATATCAATTTGAACTCTTCCCTGTACTGATGAAAATAGATTTTCTTCATCTACTTCAGGATCTAAACCAAGCTCTATTCTTGCTTCGTCTAAGCTTATTAAAGAATTAGCATACTTTTGCATGATATGAGTTTCTTTTTTAACTTGAGTGTCAACGTCAATTTCCTTAAATTTAAAGAAGCATCTGTCCGAAACATTTTCTTGTGTTGGATTTACAATTGGGTCATATCCACCCTCAAACAAAAGCTCATTAAATATATGTAGTCTGATCATCTCAGAAAACTGTTTCTGATACTGTTTCACCTTATCGTAAAGCGCAACGTCAAGTCTATCGGTTACAGATCTATTTCCACCATTCATCATCATACCCAAATGATGAGGAGAAACACCAAGTCCAACAGCAACTCTCTCCTTAAAGTGTTCAAGATATCTTGAAGCATCAAGTGCTTCTTGGCCAGAACCAACAATTTCTATGTCGTGCCTATGAGGTAGAATGAGCCCACCTTCCGACCTAAGATTTTCTATCTCTGCTGCCGCTCTATCTATTTCGTCTGGCTCAGCTGGTTGCTCAGGTGTTCCAATTCTATATTTATATAATGGAAATAGTTCTCTATGAACAAGGTTTTGAATATCTTCTTCTATTTGCCTAAGCGCTATAACATCATCTAGTACTGATGCCAAAAATGGAGTACCAAAAGCTCTTCCAGTTTTTCTGTCAAGAGCAATATGTATAACTCTGTCTGCCGACCAAACTGGATTTTTATTAACAGGAGAATAAGTCAGCGGATCTGTCATCTGCTGATAGAGTTTGGGCCTATTGTGCTTGTCTCTCATTATTCTTACCTGCTCAGTAGGAATAAGGTAGTATCCAACAATTGGTTCTGTGGCAGAAACTGGATTTAGCTTAGTTGGAAAGTATTCAGATATATCTGCACGTGCTTTTACAATAAATACGTTTCCATACTTAAATAACTGATCAGATACCTCGAGCAAGAAATCCGCAAATGGCCTCTTCATGGCCATTTCCATGAAGTCTATTCTTTGATAAAGATAGGAAACTGCCTCTGGATTTTCTCCAGTTATTTGCCAACCCTCTTTCCAAAACAGTTCTTTATATTTATTTAAAGCTTGCTTTATATAAGAGTCGGTATCAACCGCTTGCATGATTCTTTCAAAATCATATGGTGATGGCTCAAAAACTGTTCTGGTATTATACCAATAAACTGAACCCTTGTAGCCAAGAGCTAGGGCTGCGACTTTCATCGCTTTTGAAATAGTTTTTACATCTTCTGGTTCTATTGTTTTTGCAATGAAGTCAGAGTTAGTAAAGCCCTCTATTTGACGAAAGGGTATATAATCTTTTAAAGCCATTATTGTCTCCTATAAAAACCTACTAAAATAGTACTAATTTTAATAGTTTTTATAACTTAGTTTTGTGCGATGCCGGCTTTGTCAAAGGTATTCTTTATAATAAGCCCCTTAACTGATTCAAGCCAAAAAATCGTTTCAGCTTCTGAAAAGTCTGAACGATACGAAAGGTTCTTGTCACTAATCTTAATCTCAACTACAAACTCTGTTTTTGCTGCGTTATCTTCACTCATCTTAGTATCCTTTTTGTTTTTCAATTATTGCTGTCAGTTGTTTTATTGTAGCTTCTTTAACAATTAACTCAGTCATAATTTGACTAAGTTTCTCTTGAAACGTAGCTATAATTAAATTGATGTCTAAATTAGAATCAATGTTTTGGTTTTGTGCGTTTTCCATTTTTTCTATATTTTCAATTTCTTTGCGAATTACTTTAGACACAAACTTATTCTACCATTTATGTTTTTTTATTACAAAACGTGATATAAATTTATTCAAGAGCAGACAGTCTAGCTTCAAGTAATTGTATTTTTTTATTTAATTCTTGTACCGTTAGAACTAACGCTGGAACAAGACCTTCGTAATTTACTGATCTTAATTGGTCTTTATCTTTTCCATCTGGATCTTTAAATTTGTGACTAGTTTCTAATTTTGGAAATAGATCTTTAAATTCATCTGCGATAACACCTATTTCTCTTTCTTCAGACATTGACTGTTCGTCTCTTGTATATGGGTTCAACATATTGAACTCCCATATTTTTACGTCATTTAAAATTTTGTTAACCCAATGACTCTGTGGCTCTTCTATATTTCTCTTAATTCTTCTATCAGAGTATCCGCCATAAGTTAGATAGTTCCAGTAGGCATTATCTACCATATAGATTAATTCACTACCATCCCAGTCAAAAGCTATTGTATGTCCAAACGGTCCTGGTCCCGCACTGTATCCATCGTATATAATTCCATACTTAGTCAACTGAGTTCCGGAACCAATTAATCCAACACCGACTTTATCATAGGTTATGTACCCGTATTCTCCATCTCCAATAGAAACCATACCAGATTTATTTTCACCAATTACATTAAGCCAACCAAAATAAGAAACCCCCATGCCAAATGTTGTTTGAAGAGTTCCATCTGTATATATTTCTAATCCACCAACTTTTCCTGCTGTAAATTGGGTATATCCATTTGATTGAACTGTAAAAACATTATTTATATTTAATGTTCCACCAGTAATACTAATATTGTTTGATGTTAAAGCTCCTTGCGGCGTAACTCTAAATGGAGCACTACCAAAAGTTGCATCACCCAAATACAATCCATTTGTATCTGCTTTTAATATTGATGAGCCAGAACCAATAGAGACGTTTCCAGTAAAGGTTCCACCCGCTGCAGACAAGTTTCCACTAAACGTTCCATTTGCAGCAACTAAATTACCCGTAAACGTTAGCGTATCAACTCCGTCATAGGCAAGATACTTTGTTGCCGTTCCCAGCTTAAACTCAGCATTTGCTATAACATTTCCATTAACATCTGATTTCCATCTATTGTTTTCATTAATAAAAACAGATCCAGCTTTTAATCCACCTCTAATAACAGTGGAATCAAATTCGGCAAAGCCGTCTCCTCGTATTAACCAACCAGCTGTGTTAGCTTGATAATTAGAAGATCTAATAACTGCGGTATTTGCGGGAGCAGAATAAGACGTTGGAGATCCAGCTTGAGTAAGAACTATTTCATGAGCACCAATTGTTCCAGCAGTTATTTTTGCGGCCGTTATACTCGCTATGTATTGATTTGATATCAGTGGATTTTCTTGGTTACTTTGAACTATAGGTGACCACTCACTTGGATTTCCGCTAGAATCTATAGTTCTTACTCTTCCATAATATCTTCTTGTTGTAGAATCGGTACTGTTGTCTACTGCTACGGTAAATACATTTGCTCCCGATGTTCCAGAAGAATATATTGTTGCGTTTGTTATGGGTGTTATATTTGGATATGATCCAGATACTTGATTTGCCTCATAAAGCTCATACCCATATGATCTTGCGTCTTTATCGGAAACATTATCAAAGACAAACATAACCTTCTCAAAAGACGCGTATAGAGCAAGATTGATTGGGTAATCTGGAATTGTTTGATCTGTTGGGACAGAAAATATAATTGCTTGAGATGGAATTGAATTTACATTTAAATCAGCATCTTTAACTTTTGCTGTTATAACATAATTTTTTCCGTGGTTTTAAATTCTCTATTTTTCTTCTAACCTTAGCCATTAGACTGTCCCTCCAGAAACTATTCTTCCAAACAAATATGGGCTAACTTCTTCTTTTTGTATTTCTGCGTATGGATTGTACGCATACGAATAATGATTAACTTCTACAAGACCATCTTTTGAGAGAGGATTTTTTTCATAGTCTGCTTTTATTTCAAAAATATAGTCTTTGTAATATAGATTATTTTTTGAATATACCAAAACATTTTCTATTTTATTTTCACTAAATAAATCTATTTCCTGCCAATCAACTTCAACAATGTCTTCTGGGGTTGCATCTGAAGACAACGATATTATTCTTAATTTAAATTTTCCAGAATTAGGGCTTTTGTTACAGAATAATTCAAAGATGGGACCAGTAAAAGTTCCAATTAACTTTGCTCCAGGATTTTTGGTAATTCCATTTTCCCAATCTGTTTCTACGTTTAAGTAGGAAAAACTATAGAATGCTGTTGTATCCGCGTTGACATCAAAAGATGTCTGATCAACGTCTGATGACGCTGTTATAAACTCAGCTTGTTCATCGGAACAAGAAATATAATCTTCATAAGTTCCATTATTAGTTTTTTTAATTTTTTTAATATTATCAGTTTTATAATAAAGACTATATTGATTTTCAAAATCTACATCTTTAATATGATCAATTGCCGTTTTAAAAAATAATCTATTTCCAATAATGTGCGATTTAACAGGAATAAAATTGTAGTCATCACTTGCCTTAGACTCATAAACAACTATATATGAATTTTGTTTTGTTTCTTCTTGCAATGAAGTATTAATAAACTTATCTATAGATACACCTGTTATATCTACAAAAAGCCAACTATCTTTTGATACGTCTTGTTTTAGTGCTGGTATATTTATTTTTCTTCTTAGAATTGGATACGCGTAAGAAGTAGATGGTGTTGGAATTGATGGCGTCGCAGTAGAGGGCAAGTATCTAAACCAAGTCATAATTAGATTTCAATAACCTCAATAATATAATCGTGATTTTCATTGTAGACAGTGTCATCAATTTCAATATCAATTATAGCATCTGTTATTGGAGTTCCGCCATCTAGTATATCTGGAATATATTCAACCACAGTAACAGCAACGGGTTGTGGCGGTAGCATCTGTTCATCATCCCTTGTTGATTGGTAGTCAATATCTGTTGACTTAATCTTCTGTGATCCGTCTGATCCAGTATGGGCATGAGACGCTATTTTTACTCCATCTATTTTTGAATCATTTTCAACAACAATATCACCAGTAATTGTTCCGCCATTTCTTAATAGGTACTGAGGATGGTGGTTATCTCCTAAATCATCTAAACTTCCATGACTTGAAATTAAATCGCTTTCTGTTCTATATGTTTCATATGTTGAATCAAATATTTTTGCATACTGATCATCTTTGACAGATTTTATTATAACTGGTTTTGGTTGTCCCTTAGAAGATAGTTGATATATGTAGTGAGAATATTTTCTTTTGTTTGTTACAAGAGAAAAGAGTTTTTCTACATTAAAGTTAATAACCTGACTTCTTTGAATCATATCAGCCAATATCATTCCAAAGTTTGAATTAATTATATTTGTTGCCGCAAGAAGTTCTTGGGTCATCACGGGCAGTTCTCTTGATACTGCGGTTGTGTAGTAATCTAATTCCATAGAAGAAACTATTGAGTTCTTAAAGTCAATAGACTGTGATAAATACCTATTATAAAATATGTCGCAGTTATCAACATAATCTCTTTTTAGAAATTCTAATACATTTTTTGTTTCATCATGTAGGGCGTTTAATTTAATTGAAAAAAACGCTTGGAATTCGACTGCTTGCTTCTTTGTTGTTTTATCCAGTTCGGCAGCTGGAATTTGGCTTGGGGACGATATGATTGTCTGCCTAATGTACTGCGTGTGTTGTGACGCCATCTTGGCCCATGAGTCAAATTGTATTGCAATTTGTTTTTGTGAGTCGTCTTCATAATCATCTCCAAACTTTAATAATAAAATATCTTTTATGTTTGATGCTTCATTTAACATGTAAGCCAATAAACTTCTTAAATCAAATAAATAAGCAAAGGATGATTGAGAAATTGATTGGTGATAATTTTCCAACATTCTTCTTGCACTTGTTGACATAGATCTTTCTGCGTATTTATATTCGCTGTAAGAAATGTAGTCTGGTACTGGCTTTTGTGTGGGATTATATTTTAATAATTCTTTCCATAATTTTTTATGTGACTCTTCTAAAGATATATTTATAGAAGGATTTATATAAATATTAGAAAGTAATTTTTCTATAGTTAATTTAGTTTGATATAAAAAATTATATGTTTGTATTATTTGAGTTCTACAACCCTCTAAAGGAATAAAATAATCTGGTCTTAGAGCGTACTCAAATTTTCCTGGAAACACATTGCTTGGTTTTTGATCCATCTGTTTTTGAGGAGACCTTTGATCAAAAAATGATACATCAGCTTTTTCTGCTGAATAAAATTGTTCTGATGTGTTAACGTTTTTTTCTATATTATTTATTGACATAAATTAACCTAAAATATTTTTCTTTTTAGTTTTGGCTTACTTGCCATTCTGCCTATTCTTGAGGCCATAAGAGCGTCTGCTCTGCCCACTGATGGAGTATGCTTTGGCTCTGAGCCTTCTTCTGAACTTGCTGCTTTAGGCATATAGAATGTATTTGAAAACGACTGTGTTTTTGTTGTGTAGTTTGATCTCATTAACTCACCATAGTTTTGAGTTATTGCAAGCAGTGCAAGCATCAGGGCGTCGTGCGCGTGGTCCATTGCGGAACCGCCAGCTTCAAAAACTGGCCTTCCGGTTTGAGTAGTTCTGACAACAACATATGATATTAACTGAAGATAAAGTTCTTCATCTGATTCAGAAAAAAGAATTTTTTCTTTTTCAAGATATTGTCTTAAGTTATCTACCATAAATGGTTTCATTTCTTTTTTAACAGGAAGTTGAGTATATGGATCTTTTACTTCAATAGTTTCTGCAAATGAAACTCCCTTAACTCTTTCCCTTAACTTTGTTTGAGGATTTTCAACTCCAGCTTTATGAAGCAGTTCTACTTGAACCTCGCCAAAACCTCTATCTACGTAAATGTGTTTAGGTTGGAATATTTTATTTAATTCCATAATTCTATCTACTGCTTTGGTTAGGGTGTACTCAGAACGCGGTATCTCTTCCCTATAGCACACTCTAGTTTTACCCCTAAACCTTTCGTCTTCATAGACGTCGTTGCATGCCTCAACTACTACGATATTTGTTCCTGCGCCATATTTATCCCAGTCAACTCCAATTGTAAAAAATGATCTAGCGGAAGTTACCTCGGCGTTATATTTCCAACCTGGATCGATGAAGGCGATGTCGACATATTTTCTTGGATAAACACCTTCAGAATCTTCGCCCCAGTCAGCTTCAATTTCATGCCTATATCCTATTTCGGAGTATTGTTCTCTAAATTCATCTTCTTGATCTTTGCTGAAAAATGGGTTTACATATGAGGGAAACCAGAACTCTTTAAATCTATTACTGTTACACCATTCCCAAAACTTTTCTCTTCTACCAGTTGGGGTAGAAGCACCTATCATTACTTTATCTGGTTGATCTTCGGCTGTTTTTTGTAGCATGGCGTAAAGTGCGTCCAAGTCGCCAGAGTGCATGTAGTCCATTTCGTCTAATATAATTAGATGAGCTTCTTGACCACGAGCTACGTCGGATTTTCCGCCTGATCTCATACCAGATGTAAAGAATCGTATGGTGGAACCATTAGAAAATTCCATCATGAATTGGGGACTCGTGACTTTTCTTGTCATTGAATTCATGACTATTTCATTTTTTGCTGCTATTCTAAGTATTTCTTGATAAATAAGTTCTACTTGAGTTTTCATTGGAGCAACTACTAGACATCTACCATCTTTATGGGTATAGCTATAATGTAGAAGTTGTATTGCGAGTGTAAATGTTTTACCAAGACGACGGCCAGCTCTTAATACTTTTCTTAAAGATGGATGTCTTAGTATTAAAATCTGATAAGCTCTTGGTTCTACTTTTAAAAAATGTTTTGCCCAAACAACAGGATCTTTAGCTATATGTATCTGTCTTTGCTGTTCTGCACTAACGCCAAGATCTAATAATTCTTTGTCAACCTCAAATGGTTCATCAATTAGATATGCTAATTCTTCATTGGTCATATCTCTTTCCAAAACTGGTTGCCCGCTATTCCAGTTTACATGAGACAACTTATTTCTAAAGACCCATTCAATTCTATTTACTTGTTTATATATTTCTATATCTTGACTTTTTATTATTTCAAGTAAATCTTCTCTTGGAAGTTTTTTTAGTTGTTCTCTAAAAGCTTTTGTTTTATCGTTCATATTTTATCCAAAATGAGAAGCCATCATTGCAGCTTCTGATCCTAACACACTTCGTGCATTTAGTCTAGAATTTTGAATAGCCATAACACCTCTAGATCTTGATGTTGCTGCTGCTTCGGTGTCTTTATATCCCATTCCAAACATTGGTTTATTGATTGAGCCTTGGAGAGACTTGTTCGCATCACGGGCAAGATTGATTCCGCTCTTAACCACTTCTCCAGCCATTTTTCCTAAGTCATAAACAAATGATGCTGCGGCAACAAATTGTAAGCCAGGTATAGCCATTGCAGCTGCTCTTGCTCCAAGTACTTTGGCTCCAGCTGAGGTTCCAAGCGCCTTAAACGTTGCGGTTTTACCAAGGGTTTTAATAACACCTTTTTCAAGAGCTTCTGATCCTAAATGCATGCTTTGAGATCCAATAGTTTTAAATATTGCTTGCTCCATGTGAGCTACTGCAGCTTGTGCACCTTTTCCAGCTGCTTCAGATAGACCAGCTTTTCCAGCAAAGCCTTGTGCTCCTCTAAAATAACCACCTAAATATTGTGTTCCTGCACCACCCATAGAAGATGCGAGTAAGTTTCCAGCTACACCTCTTTCACCCGCTTTAACAGCTGCCATTCCTGACTCGTACACACTTGCAGTTCCAGCATTTGCAGCCATATATGAGGAAACCCCCATTCCTCCTCTTTCAGCCAATGTCATTGCACTTGCTTCTGCGTATGTTACTCCAGCTTTACCCGTTAAAAGCGCTTGATTGTTCATTGTGGCCAATCTTTGTATTCTTAAACCAAAATCATCTACGTTTCCAACACCACGTAAGTCCATTCTTCTTCCAGCTGATACGGCGGCAAGGAGTCCTGGACCCATTAATGCCGTGCCATCCGCGGCACCTGACGCCTGTCTTAGTCTGCCCATTCCAAATTTGTCAGTTTTATTAAATAAACCATGACCTTGAGCGTAGGTGTATAAATTATTACCTTCAGTTGCGCCAAATACGCTTAAAGAATGAAATCTTCCTAATGCTCTTGGTCTTAGTGTTGCGTTGTTTACTCTTGCTGGTTTAAAAAAAGAGGTTTTAGTTCCTATTTCGGCTGCAGTGTCGTTTAAAAATCTTCTTTTTCCAAATAAAAATGATTTTCTTGTTGCTGGAGTTGGAGTTACGCTTCCACCTTGAAATACTTGATATTTTGCCCTTGATTTAGAAAATCTTCTGGCGTCATCAAAAAACCCGCCACGCATGAGCGTGTTAGCACCTCTTCTAGAACTCATACCAAGAGATGCAGATATTCCTGGGGATGCGCCAATCATCCTCATTGCCAATGGTTCGTTGGCTTGTGGATCTACATAGTCTTCAAATTGTCCAGTTAATGGATTAAGTGGCATTAATATCCGCCTCTTGCGTTGTGCATTCCGAGAACTATATCTCCGGATGCGTTCAATTCATTTGCTAATTGCCTTGATCTTGCGTATGGGCTTTGAGAATAAAAATCTTGATTATTTCGTATTCTTCCTGCCGTATATGCTAGTGGTGCTGCGGCACCGATTGCTGCACCGCCTATTGCTCCCATTACTCCAAACTTTTTACCAAAAGCAAATCCACCCAACGTTCCACCAACCAATCCACCGGCAATAGTTGATGCGGCCTGCATTCTAGCTGTGGGAGCTATTGGATTGGTTTTTAAATAATCCAATGGAGCCGATGCTCTCATCATTCCACCAACTGGACCACCAAGAATTGAGCCAGCTAAAAATCTTCCAGATAGTTCAGTTCCCAAAAATGCTCTATCTGCGTCAGGAGAACCAAAAGCTGCTTCCATCATGCCTTCCTTGGCAGATTTTCCAGCGGAACTCATCATGCCCAAGCCAAAGAGTGCTCCAAAGCCAACTGTTGCACCTACTTTTATCATTTAATTATCCTCCGAATAAATGATTATATTTATCATTTCCCATTTTATAATGATTTACTTTATTTCTATCCAAGTTACCAACAACTCCGGCTGTAACCAATGGATCTCTCCTATATGAATTAATAGTACCATCAACTGGGAAAGATTGATTCATCATTTGTCCAGTTGGTATTCTAGGAGTAGGTTGCTGCTCAAGGGTTTCGTCATACAAGCTATGTTCTCTATATTTTTTTGCTGCGATATATCCCAGGCCAGCTGCTCCAATAGCCAATCCAGCAATACCTAATTTGGTTTTATTATTAATATAAAAATCAAGCATCTTGTTTGCGTTTTGTCCAAGCTTTCCTCTTTTTATTAGAGTTCTTGCTTTTGATGCGTTATTACCTTCCGCGAGGATGTCGGCTGTGTTGTTCATAAAGTCTATAATTTGTCCGTTTGCGGTTCTCAGTGCATCAACTACTTCCGCACCCCTTGCAACAGTTCTATCCACCGATGGACCAACCCTCAATACATCTCCAACTGCATCAATAATCGGTGCCCTAACACCTCTTGCAACAACGTCGTTTGATAAGTCAAGTCCGGCTCTTTTTAATCCCAAAAATGCTTGATCAGCTGCTTCACCTTCTAAATTTGCAATACCGACTCTACCCTGCATCAACCTATCTGTTATTAGTTCTATTAATTCATCTTTATCCTTTAAACCACCAGCTTTAAGCACTCCGCCCAGTTGTTCTTGAAATTTAGTTACTTGTTCCATTACATCGGCTTCTAGATTGAGATGTGCCTTATTTGCTCCTGTTGCCAATTCTGATATTTTAAAAAGACTTTCTACCAAAGATCTTGCTTCAGCTCTTTTTGTCCCCTCTGCTAAATGCAGTATTGCGTTCATTACATTACCAGATTGCCTGGTTGCATATGAATAACTTACCTCACCAGTTTTTAACAAATTAGTTGTTCTTGGTATTGCCGCTTTTTCAGCTGCTTTTTCCATGAGGGATAATGGAATAAAAATGTTTTCACTTAATAATTCGTTTGAACCTCTTGCAAGCATGTTAAATTGAGAAACACCTTTAAGGTGTGTTACTCCAAACTCGGACATTATATCCCCATAATCAGCGTACTTCATGGCCTGCATGGTTCCGTTTTTTACTGCTGCTGCTTTTGCCCTTTCTATATATGGAGCTGAAGCTTCAGCCATGATGGTAGAAAAAACCCTACTTCTTACATCTAGAAAAGCGTAGGGGTCTCCGGCTTTCTGTGCTAACGTAGCAAATTCTGTTGCAGATTTTAGTTCATAGTTTTCAAGACCTATTGAAAAACTTCCCCCTTGAACAGGTCTTCCTCTTGCAATGTTTATTGCGTCAGATACAGATTCTGGGTCAGAGCCAAACATCTTATAGGTTTTACCTAATCTTGCCATCAGACTCGTTTCGTCTGCTGACTTTGTAACTGCGCCTAAGGTTTTCTGTAAATTGGTTATCTCATCTATTTGATGTGCTTGGGTGTAGTTTATTCCTAAATCAATAATATTTAAATCTGATTGATTAACTTTTATCCCAGGAGCAAGCTGTGTAAGAGTTCCGCCACTTCTAGCTTCATTTAGGTTTTGCCTTATAATATCTTGTGCCTTTTGCGTAGGAATATTTGATATATTTTGACCCACCGCAAATTGATAACTACCTTCATCTGCGTTATATTGAAGTAATCCCGAACCTAAACCATGTATTTGCGTTCTTAGCTTAACCCCCTTCATTCCACTTTCTGTTAGTGTTGATTGAAAAACTTGTTCAGATAAATTTGAAACACTAGCTATGTTTGTCGTAGGGGTGATTGCGGCGGAGCCAAGAATTTTTCTTTGTGCTCCCTTAACTAAATCAGAATAATTACCTCTTGTTGCAGAATCAACTACGTCTAATTTGTCTGCTATTTGATATTTTGCAATGTAGCTCTGTAAGAATGCGTCTGTGTCCGCGATGTGTGTACCACCATAAATTTTTTGGAATAGTTCTTCTGCGCCTGCATCCCCGTTTATCATATCTTGTTCAATTAATTGAAGCAGGTTTGTATTTGCGGCGATTGCTTCTACTGAAGATGTTCCAGTGGCTCCACCAAAGTGTATTTTTGACATAAAATCTTCTGAATAAAGCAAATCTCTAAACATGTTAAGTTCATCAGAATAAGAACCCACTGCAGTGCCAATTTTTGCATTTATTTTATCATTTAAATATGCCCTAGAATATTGAAGTGTGTCTACTACAAAGTTTTCATCATCCATCATTCTTTGCGTAAATGCTTGAACAGCTTTTTGTGCACCCTCGTGTTTATCGTATCCTGGCATCTGTTGCATTGTGCTAAATAGGGCGTTAATGTCAAACATTACGTTGTGTCCAGCCACAACTTCTGCTTCTAATAATTTAGTCAAAAACTTAGAGGATTCATCTAAGAAACCGGAACCATCAGCGCCATGTGCAATAGCTCTTGTATTTCCCATTAAAAACTGGGTCATACTCATAGAACCGCCATTAGAGGTTGCGACGTTTAATCCGCCAAGTTGCTTAGAAGCGTAGGATAAATTGTAATCCTTTAATATTTCAACTTTACTTGATCCACCAATCATCTCTGCAATTGCCATTGACCTAACTTGTGCTCCCTCAAAAACACCGGCTGTTTCAACGTCAAATGTATATACTTTTTTACCCCCCAGTAAATCTTGTAGGCTTTTACTGCCTTGTTTTACGGTTCTTAATCCAGCTAAGTTTTGTGAGCCAACATTAAATGCGCTTAAACCAATTTTTTGTGGATCTACGTTTATAAAAATACTATTAAGCAGGAGCGCTTCAGGGCTCCTTGATGTGGTATCAACTTGATATCTAAACAACTGCCTATACAAGTTTGCTGATGGCAAATTTATGTTTGGAAGTCCAGCTTCCTGTAGGACTTTAGGTAAACGTAAAACATCATTTATATAACTTTGTCTTAGTCGATCTCTTGCTGCCTTGTTTAAAACTGATAAATCTATTTTTCCTTGAGTTCTTAAAATTTCTAAATTTGCTCTACTTGCCGCCCTTGGATCCAATTCTGTTTCAAGTGCTCTTAAATATTTTTGTTGAAAAACTTCATATCCAGCGAGAAAGTCATTAGAGCTCCCATAGATTTTATCTAATACCGTTTGATCTATTATTTTACTTGCAACACCTTGATTAACGGTAGGGAGATTCATGCTATTCTTAACGAACCTTCCAACACCCGTTGTAAAATAATTATCATCTATTTTCATTTTGCTCTTCTGAATCTCCGTTTATAGTTTGAGCCTCAATGTATTCATCTAATTCATAGGTTCCAAGTTTTTGTCTTAAAAGTTTTTCTTTTTCTATTTCAATAGATTGAACTTTATACAATATATCGGATATAGCCTGAGCACTGTCTACCTGCATTTGACCAGCTTTTGCTTTTGCCTCTCTTGTTGCCAGTAGTTGGTTTCTAAGATCTTTTCTTCTTTTATGTAGTTTATCTTCTAGTTCTACAGCTAAGTGTAATTCTTTTTTCAAAATCGGTTGACCATCTTCATCAACTCCAATTGTATTTTCTTGAATAAAGTGTTCTTTTGCTAAAAGCTTAGTCTTTCTCAAGTATTGAACTTCTTGATCAACTAAGTCTCTTATCATAGAAACTTCGACTAAATTGTCTGGGTGAACCTCAAGTTGATTCATATACTCTGTAGTGAATTGAGAAACAATTGACATTTCAATTGGACAAGGTTTTCCTTTTGGCGCAAGATTTTCTTTAAATAAAGGACAAGTTTCTGCAAATATGCATTTTGCCGCTTCGCATGACATGGGTATAGAAGAAAACATTGATGTTCTTGTTTTCTGTGGACGCACAAGATCTACTACTTTATCTTTTTCTTCTTCTGTCCAATTTTCTGGAAAGAATAAATCTGGCCTTAAAGACTCAAATTCCTTAAGAAAAGTTTTCTTTTCATTTATTTTTTCTAACTCACCCATTAAAGTCTATCCATTCTGAACTGTAGAAAGTATTATTTTTAAAAACTTCTATAACTAAACTATTACATTTTAAACAAAGATATTCATTTTTTGATATCATGTCTGATTCTTTGTCGTCAATAAACTGTTCCCTGTACATAAAGCCCATGACGCTATTGCATCTTGGGCATAGCATTTTATATTTCTTCCAGAAGCTTCATTAAGCCTTTTTGCAATTTTGCTTGTACTTCGGCATCGTGTGCCGCGTTGACGAACGTGCTTACTTCTCTCATTTCATCTGGAGAAAGATAAGAAGATATTTTGTATCTTGATCCTTTGCAGATATCGCAATAAACTTCTTTTTGACCAAGATAACATTCACACTTTTCAATAATATCAAAGTGCTCAAGCGCACTAGCTACATCTAGCCATTTGTTTTTAAAAAGTTTTTTAGTTTGTTCTTTATACGCCCTTAGTTTGTGAGCGTCATCAGAGAGTAGAGTACCCATATCCAAAGAGTGTTTCATTAGTTCATTTATACTTTTGTATAAAAAATTAGCTAACTGAAAATCTCCATTTTTGTCTATATAGTTTTTCCAATCGTTCATCACATTTCACATTTCTCTTATTTAATAAATTATGCGTATCTTCCGCTTCCTCGCGGACCCTGGAACCCACCCCTTGAACCATTTCTATTTCTCATCATGCCCACACCGCCAAGCATGGACGCACCGGCAACACCTCTTTTTGCAATCTGTGCTCTTCTCATGTTTATGGCCCTTTTTGTTACCTCCGTGCCGGTTAGCATTGGCTTACCCTTTTTTACTTTACTAGCCTTGTCTAATAACCTTAATGCTCCGCGAGAACCACTATTAATATAATCTTCCGCACTCATCCCCATGCCAATAAAAGCACTAGCCCTCTTTGCGGCCCCAGATCTAATTCCCATATTTAATACCCGTACATTCCAGTTGGCCTACCAGGAGTTCTTCTGCCCGTGCCACTTCCCCTTCTTCTTCCCATTGCACCGGCCCCCAAAACTCCACCAGCAACCATTGCAGATCTTGCTTTTCCTGATCTAGCTAAAGCCTTAGGGCTCATTGTGGAAACATTTTTCCTACCAATTGCACCTATTGCGCCAAACATTCCGACCCATTTTTCTACCTTGATTAAAATTAGCCCTTGCTGCGCTAGCTGCGGCTTTACCTTGTTTAACGCCAAACATTTGAATTAACCTACTTTGCTAGTTTAGTTTTTTTAGATGGTTTAATTAAATTAAAACTGAACTTATCTTCAGTGTAATCAATATTAAAAATAGTACCTTTGGGTATTGAACTTTGAACAATAATCCTAGAAAGCTCAGTCTCTATTTGATCTCTTCTTATCTGAGCTAAACCTCTTGCTCCCTTTACTGAATCTATACCCTTGTCAATAAGTGCATTAATTACATTATTGTTATACTCTGCAGAAAAACCTTTTTTGGTTAATTTATTTAAAACAACTTTCATTTCTAATTCTGCTATTTTTTCACAGTCCTGTCTAGACAAATGATTAAAGACTATAATTTTATCCAATCTATTTATCATTTCTGGTTTAAAGTATTTTCTTATAGCATCCATAGTATGTTTTTCTACTATGTGTTTTGGGGGAAGGGCTGTTGTTGAATTTGTGTAATGAACATTTTTATTGAACCCAGTTCCAGTTCCAATTAGGTGATCTACTGTTTTATCATTGCCCAAGTTTGTTGTAAGAATAATAATTGTTCCTCTAAAATCAACTTTATTACCTTTTGCATCGGTGACGACACCTTCGTCAAATATGGTCAAAAATGTATTCCAAATATCTGGGTGAGCTTTTTCAACTTCATCTATCAATACTACTGAGTTTGGATTTTTTTGAATTTGATTTACTAACTGCCCACCTTCATCGTGCCCAACATAACCTGGTGGAGAACCAATCAACTTTGCACCCTCGTGCTTTTGTTGATACTCACCGCAGTCAATTCTTACCATCGGCATATCTGCATCGAATAGATAATCATGTAGGGTTTTAGCAAGATGTGTTTTTCCCACTCCTGAAGAACCGGCTAACAAAAATACACCAAGAGGTCTATTGCTGTCGTTCATATCGGCTTGAGATCTCAATAGAGCATGACATACGGCTTCAATGGCTTCGTCTTGGCCAATGATATTAGTTTTAAGATAATGTTCTAGGGCAATAAATTTTTGTTTTGCAACTTTTTTTATTTGTTTTTGTTTAGTTGATTTAGACGATGATGATTTATCTTTGTATCTTGATATAATATTTTTAATCTCATCAAAGTTTTTATCAAAATCTAACTCTGGCTCCATTGGAGCGGAGGCATAAGCTATTGCGATCCAATAATCTATGTCCAATCCAGGATTGAGCATTACGCACCCGCGTATACAATGCTTCTATACATCTTTCCGCATCTGTTCTCGTCATCATCCCTAGTGCCGCGGAAACATCTGTTTTAAGGTTAAAGATAACATGTTGAAGAATTTTTCTTCTTCTATCTTTTTCAGTCTTTGCTGTTATTTGAGAAACAAATTGTTCTATCTCTTCTGGTTCTAAAACCTTGTACTTTACGTACACGTTTAAATCTGGAACGTAAATTTGATATATCTTCATACGTTCTCCCAACCATTCTTAACACTTAAAATTGTATATATATTATATATTATAATAGTATATATATATAATAGTAATATATATATAGATATATATAAAGGGGTAGGGGGTAGGGGGTAAAATCCCAGTCTACTAAACTTTTTTTGCTTTGTCAAGTTCACTTTGAATATTTTTCAATTGAAGGACATGTTTCGATGCATGGTCCGCAAAAAGACCAAAATCTAATTAAATCATCAACAGAATTAAATTTCATTTCAAGTAAAAACTTTGCTCTATAAAAATCTTCTTTTTTTGTTGTATTGTCTCGCATTGATATTCCGTTCTATGTATACTAGTGCGAAACAATTATACCACCCAACAAACATAGGAGTCTGCATGGAAACAACACTGGTTGATTATCAAAAAGAATTTGATAAAAAGATTGCCTACATCAAAAAATTGTTTAAGCTTAAAGAAAAGTTGCGTTTTGTGCAACTTGGCACTGATGTGCAATCTAGAGTAGAATATAGATACATGGAAAAGCAGGTCGATAAGAAGATTGCTGAAACGCAAAAAGCGGCTGGCGAATTACTCAAAAAACACAAGTTAGTTTATAAAGGATAATCATACAATGGCAAATGAATCGAAGGGGCTAGAGCTAGCAATAGCTCAACTTGAAAGACAATTTGGATCGGGCTCAATTATGAAGCTCGGTAATTTTACCGTAGAATCGTGGCCGTCTGTCCCAACAGGAGCCCCAACACTTGACAGAATTCTTGGTAATGGCGGATTGCCACGTGGTCGTATTGTTGAAATATATGGCCCAGAATCTTCGGGTAAATCAACAGTAGCACTTTCCGTGATTGCAGAAGCTCAGAAACTTGGTCTCAAGTGCGCGTACATTGATGCCGAACATGCATTGGATCCAATCTACATGCAGTCATTAGGCGTTGACCTTGATGCACTTCTACTGTCTCAACCTGATTACGGCGAGCAAGCATTAGAGATTGTTGATCGTTTGGTGAGAACGGGTGAGATAGGAGTTGTCGTTATCGACTCTGTTGCCGCACTTATCCCAAAGGCAGAGTTAGAAGGGGAGATGGAAGCTGCTCAAATGGGTCTACAAGCTCGCCTAATGGCTAAGGCAATGAGAAAGCTAGTTGCTCTAGCCTCAGAGAATAAAACGCTCTTATTGTTTATTAATCAACTTCGCAATAAGATTGGTATTATGTTTGGTAATCCCGAAACTACTCCAGGTGGAATGGCATTAAAGTATGCGGCATCTGTTCGTATTGATCTTCGTAAAAAAGAAGATATAAAAGACAAAGATGGCAATTCTGTTGGAATAAAAGTTAAGGCTAAGGTAATTAAAAACAAAATGGCTCCACCATTAAAAATGGTAGAATTTGATATTGTTTATGGTCAGGGAGTAGATCAATACGGCTGCCTGTATGACATTGGTCTTGAAAAAGAAATCTTTACTCAAAAAGGTGCATGGGTTTACTATCAGGGAGAGAACTTTGCTCAAGGTAGAGATAATGCAATTGAAAAACTCAAGTCAAGAGAAGATATTATTACTCAACTAAAGTCATGAACGAAAAGTTAAACCCCACAACTTGTGCAGATTGTTCGTATCCACCAAACTTTGCCGTAACTTGTATTTCAAAGAAAACAGATGAAGTACAAGTTTTTACGGTTAAGTGTAGAGACTGTGGAGATGAGTGGAAAGAACAACTTGGTTAACATGTCTATGTTTCAAGAATCTTTTAGAAAAAATCCAAACATAGAGCAGATTGCGCCAAAGCTGTTTGTTTATAGGAATTTTATAAACGGTGATTTACTAAAAAAGATAAATTCTATTCTAGAAAAACACATAGAAAGCCCAAATGTTGATCACAACGTAGATTGGTTTTATTCTAGATTTACCGTTTTAATTCCAGAGCTTCACGAAGTATGGGAGCAAGCTAGTGAGTTAATATATCCAGAACTCTCGATGCACCCACAGCTTTGTTTGCTCAGAGCTAGGGTTGGTGAAGAAGGAATGTATTACCATTCTGACGCGCCAGGTACACCGCATGAGGACTGCGGTCCAATCTGCGGAACTTGTGACATAGCATCAAAAGTTTTAATATCTCCAGATATGTGGGACACATGTTGCAGATTACATTATGGTCTTATTATATATTTTGGTGAGTTTGAAGGTGGTGAAGTCTATTATCCAAATTTCAACTCAAACGCAGAGTACGTAGGAGATTTTACGCCACTCAAAGAAGGTAATGAACTTCGTGTCAAACCTGGCAATGGCGATTTAATTATTCATGGGGCACACAGCGACTATTGCCATGGAACAAAAGAAATTACAAGCGGAATACGTTTCGCATTTTCAAACTTTGTAATCCCATCGCATACTAATCCTGGAACGTTTTATAATTATAAAACTAAAGAATATAAAGAACAAATAGAATATATAAAACAAAATCCAGAGGCTAGATGGGAATCTTGGTGTAAGACTGTTAATGGTTTTTTGTGGAAAGAGCCACCAGCTGTTTTAGAAGATAAAAAGAATGGCGTAACAGGCGTAAGATATAGAGATATTTAATCAACGACGCGCATATCATAAAATAATGAAACTACATTGGATGCAAGTATATGAAGATTCCACTTTGAGTGGAATAAAAAAAATTTCTGACATAGTTGATGAATGTAATTATTATTCCATGCTGCTCGTGTATCACTCAACTGCATCTGATTTTTGGATAAAGTGTGCAAACGCCTTGAAAAAGGAACATAAATTTAAATATCTTTTGGCCATAAGGACATATGCTATTAGTCCAGAATATTTTGTTATGATGTATAGAGCTTTTAATGAAATTCAAAAAAACAGAATAATGTTCAACATTGTTGCTGGCGATATCCATTCTGATGAAACTTGTGTTGATGATTTGTTGATTAATAAAAAAGATTTTGATACAGTTGAAAAAAGAGTAAATTACACTCGTGAATGGACAAAAAAGGTTTTGTTGTTATTAAAAAAATACAATCAAAATATTCCAGAAATTGTTATGTCAGGAGCTTCATTAGAAACCCTGGAGTCCGCAGCACTACTGGGTGATTATAATCTAGTTATGATGAATGATTATATTAAAAGTCCAGAAAGATTTAGCAAATCTAAAAATAGAATGGTTAGTGCAGCTTTAATCGTAAGAGAAACATATGAAGAGGCGTTAGATGTTGTTTCTAACATTCATGAACCTCATCAAATTGATTGGACAATTTTTGGAACCGAAGAACAAATTATAGAAAAAATAAAAGAACTAAAAAAATTAGGTGCAACTGATCTTATGATTAGGATTCATGGAAATGATGACGAATATTACCGTGTGCATGATTTTGTAAAAAAACATAAAGGAGTTATTGTTTAAATGAAAACAATATATCTAATTGGAGATTGTCATTTATCGCGAGTCTCTGAGCATTATGAGAAAAATAATTCTCCTATTAACATGATCTTTTGGGGCAAAGCAGCAAAGAAAATTTGGGATCTGGATTTTAAGCAGATGCTGCAAGAGTCGGAACTTTCTTCTGGCAAAGAGTCTCAACACTTCCCTAATGATGGTGTTATTCCGTTTTCTGAAATAAAAGATGATAGTATTATTTTATCTTGGTTTGGATATGTAGATGTAAGAACGTTTTTATCTAAACACGATAACGCTGACGAAGTTGCAAAGAAGTATATAAATGAACTTACATCCACCTTTCCAAATTCAAATATTGTTATAATTGAACCGCTGCCGCAGTTTACGGAAATGCTACTCAAATATGAAGGCATTAGCCCATACTACACCTATCAACAAAGACTAGATCAAAATAAAAAGTTTTTAGATAGTCTTCACACATACGCACACGAAGCAGGTATAAAAAACTTTATATATCAGTCTGAGATACTAAACTGCCTTGGTGTAAGTGAACTAACGCCGGAAATGACGCATGACAAAGCGCCTCACCCTGTAGATGGGCTTCAGGATCAATACAATAAAAAAATACTAGATCTATTCACCGCAAAAGCTTTGGAGTTTTTAGGTGAGCAGAATTAGTAAGTTAACTAAAGATATCTTTTTATTTACCGGTCTATTTGACGACCTAGATAAGATATTTTCAATTTTAGATAAATCACAGTGGGAAGTTTGGGGTAGAAATAACAACGATCCAAACTATAGGATTGGAGAGCTAACAAGGGTTGTTGAAAATGAATATCTTTTGAACAGAGTCGTCACCATTACACAACAATGCCTGACGGATTATATGAATGAAATGGATATTGATCCATCTTTATATTATCACGATGGAAGTAGTATCTATATTAGAAAATGGGATTATCCAATGATGGGAATGAATGCCCATAGAGATTATACATATGGAGAAAGCGACGAAATCAAAAAGGTTGAATACACGATATGTGTATATCTCAATGACGACTACGAAGGTGGCCGTATTGAATTCCCGGAACAAAAGCTATCAATCAAACCTCCAGCTGGATCTGCGGTTGTATTTCCATCTCATAGACTACATCTTGTAACAGACGTCAAAGATGGACATAGATACATGTGGTCTAGCTTTGTCTACAAAAAATAAGTGATCCAAACGAACTCCGTGATCCCCCGCCCCAAATTCGCGGCGAATTATTTTTTTTATTTTTAATAATATTGGTTACTGTGGTACTATGTACGTATGAAGAAAAATTATTTTATAGGACTTCTTGGACTCGTTTTGGGAGTTACTATTGGTGTTATGAACGAACGTCTTTTTAGAAAGATCCTTTCGTTCTTTATGACGTCCAAAAATCCTCAGTATGATGAACATGGTTTTTCTTCATTTGCAGTAGGTGAATCAGAAGAACTAGAAAAGATTGTCACCATACACGCTGATGAAAAAGGTTATCTTATCTTTTCCGCTTTTGAACCAGAAGAATGGGAAATGATGAATGGTATGTGCGAGATCACCGGAAGAGACATTGGTGAATTAATAGAAGACATTGAAGCTGACAATAACACAAGAATACTTGTAGTGGATCCTACCGATTATCCTGATGATGACGACGATCCATTTGGAATGTTTTAGTCAACTCATATAAACATATATAAATATACTCTACATATAAAAACATATAAAAAAAGACCCCTATCCAATACGGACAAGGGTCTTTTTTAATTTATATAGGTTTTTAGAAGTCTGAAGTATATTCGTAGTTATCCATATCGTAATTGTCAAAATCAGCTCCTACTTGAACTGACGCTCCATAATAAGCCTTGATACTTACTGCATCCTCAAACTCATCTCCAATCCACTGTAAGCAGTCTGGACAACGGAGAGTAATATCATACATCTCTTCTGATATTATAATCTCTGAAGAGCAGTGTGGGCAATCTATAAAGCTTGACATATTCTTATCTTTCCCTTCGCCTTATTAGGCATTGTTGTTATGGATGTTTGTACATTCTACGATATAACAGCTCACTCATCATACACATCTGTATGAATCAAAACAACTCCTGATCAAACTTTTTATTGCGGGCGAACCTTTATTCTCTAACATATATAAACATATATAAATTCCTATAGGCCTAAAAATAAGGAAAAAAATATGAGGGGGTAATAGTGGGTATATGTTGGTCCTCAGAAGTTTTAACGAGGCCACCCCCGTATGCCCCCATCGCTCCTCTGTTTACAAGAGCTAACCGTTGACAATGAGGTTATAAAACACAATGTAAGTCTGTCACTACACAGGCGAAGGTGATATGGATGCACCTACCAATACATCCCTTGCATGTTCCTTAAGGAGGAGACATGTTTACAACAATCATTGAGTGGTTAGTATTCCTTACAGTAGCAGGAATAATTGCATATGTAGTAGGCTTGCTTGCCTATGGCATATATGCAGTTAAGTCGGAAGAGGGCATTGCACAAGTGGCACTGCTCATGCTGGGCATGTTTGGGCCAGTTTTCTTCATCATTGCACCATTCATTTTCAGTGGTGCTATTCCTGCTAATAATAACCTGGCAATACTAGTTGGCGTTTTCTGCTGGCTTGTAGCCCCTGTAGGATGCATCCTGCTGAGCACTTGGGCTTCCGAGCGCAGGAAGTAACCAGCTAAACAAAAAGAATACCCTTCCATGGTAGTGCATGGAGGGGTTTTCTTTTTATACCTAGAGGAAAGTCCTCTAGTCCGTAGCTGTACCTACGGTTATAGCGTGATGGGCGCATCCCATCTGTATGGTTTCTTAAGGAGGAAATCATGTACAGGATCCTACTCATTGCATTCATTTGTGCAGTACTTGCCGTTGTAGCGAGTGCCTGCATTGAAATGGATGGTTGGTTGAAGGGCATTGCCAACTCGGTAATCTTGGTTTTAACCACGATTGCCGCGCTTGGCTCACTCGCTTTCTTCACCAGCAGCAGCAACACTTTGGGAACAGTTGTATCCATTGTGTTGGGAGTTTCGTTCTTTTGTATCATACCAATTATTGGTGTGATGCTGACGGAACGGGTCAGCAACAGAAAGTAGCCAACTAAAAGAGAACCTCGGTTGTACAGAGCCGAGGTTTTCTTTTTATACCTAGATATAAGATATCTAGCTACGTCTGATCGGATCGACGTTAAATGTCCGTGAACCCTGGTTATTGATTACCCAGGTTAAATAACGTAATCAGAGAGACACTATCTCTCTATAATAAAAAGTGTAATAAGGAGGTATTGCTATTTCAGCAAAACCAATCATAACAGATAAGCAATTCAATCTATTCATGCGGGTTATTTCTGCAGCCACAGAAGGACGCTATTACCACGGTAATGGTGCACAGTGGTTCATAGAAGAACTTGGCAAGAAGGTTGTCATTAACACCATGAATGCAACAGAAGAAGAAGTACCTGCATATGAAGGTACTGCTCACACAAGTTACACAACAGCAAGCAATCTTCTGGATTTCTTGCGCATGTCAGAATCAGAGTTGAGCCACTTGGCAGTACACACTGGACAAAGCTTGTACTGGTTCATTGATGAACTTGTAAAAGCAGCTGCTGATAACAGGGTCTTGTTCAGCAATGGTGGATACTACGTGTATCTCAACAACTACAACCGTGTTGTGTGGTTCATGCATGCTTCTAGTCCTCGTGGCAGTGTAGACATTGTTACGATGTCAGAACATGCATCGTGGAAGTACATGCAGTCACATGGCAATGAGCGTGTTAGCCAGCACACGCGTGATTACATCCTGGAAAACAATGGCCATAAGATAAAGACCATGGTTAACGGGATAAGCTACTAACAGTAGCTGAATAAAAAAAAGATGCTCCTGGGGTTTTCGGACCCTGGGAGCTCTTTTTTTATGACTAGTGGAAAAGTCACTAGTCAAGGTCATACCTACTACGCCTGCCCAAAAGATAGTAGGAGAAAGGAGCTCGGGTGCGCGAGTTTCACAATTGTGGTGACGAATGTTGCCACAAGTGTGAGGTGCCGTCCTGCTCATACATGATTCCGTATCATGATGAGCCGTACTGCTTCAAGCATTCACCTGACAGTGGGTCATCCGTAAAGGGATATGACTCACGTCAGAGGAACGCTGAGCATTACTTCTAGGATGCGTAGCTCCAACTGAGTAAGACTCGGAGCAGTGGTGACGCTTGGCAACAGAAAAATCACCGACTAGATTACCCTTGGGGCTTAGCAACCCCAAGGGTTTTCTTTTTATGACTAGTGGATAGGCCACTAGTCTGGACCGTGTAGGCCAATCCTACATCCTCTCCAAGGAGGAGGAATCGTGTCTGAAGACATGGTTCCCTACCAGCAGAAGCCTGTCGTCAACATGGACGATGCAATGCTCGAACTGCAGAATCTCTTGGGTCTTACCACCCTTGAGCTTCAGCGGTTTGCGCTGCATTACCGTGAAGCCGGTCAGTTCGAGCTCGCAGAATTCACCACTAAGGTGGTCAGCGATCTCGATCACAGGCTGAAAATGCTGCGCTTCGTCCCCGCTGATTATCAGCGTCGGATGCGCGACGACAGCATTTAGCTGCCGGTAGGAGGCTGAAAGCTACGGGCTTTCGGGGCAGTGGTGACGCCTGGCAACAGAAAAATCACCAACTAAGAATTCCCCGGGATGGTAACCCTCTGCCATCCTGGGGTTTTCTTTTTATGCCTAGGACATAAGTCTTAGGCTACAAATTAATAAATTAAAGGAGATAATAATGGAAGAGATGATCAAGTTGTTGGAGGAGATCTTTGATCTCAATTCACAATGGTTGGAGATGCAGAACAGGCAACAGATTTTGTTGCGAAACAGGGTGAGTGCTCACAGGGGAATGTACAAGGAGATCAATTTGGAACTCCGTAAGATTGCTGACGAATGCAATCAAATTGTGGTGCGTTTGGCCAAGGCTGAGAAGGCATTGGAGGAGTGCTGATTTAAAAGTGTGGTGCCTGTAAATAGGTTTCAGGCTAAGGAAATTAGGGTCCTTTTGGACCCTTTTTTCTTTATGACTAGTGGATAGGCCACTAGTCAATACTCTCTGGGAGGGGAGTAACACATGCCATATAACCATCGCGAAATGACCAATGAACAATTGGTAAAGCGCAAGGAGTATCTTATCCGTCAACGCGACTTTCATGAGTATCGACTCAAGAAGGCAACGTTGTTTGACCGACAGGACATTCAAACGCTGTTGGACATTATCAATACAGAGTTGGATTCAATCAACAACCAAGAAGGGAAATAACCATGGACGAATTAATGGAGAAACTGAATACCATTATGGATATTGAGGTACGGAATAAAGTTTTACTTCAACGAATGTTTGAATTGGCTAAAATAATTGATTCGAACCACATCACCGATGACCTCGATGCTGAACTGGAGTACATCTGCATAGAAGCCACTTATGCTCAAGGTGAATGGGCGCTTTCTTGCCTTTGGGAAGAGCTGTCCGATGATACAACGGCATAAACTACTTACTGCAGGGCGCATAAATAGGTATCAAGTCAAAGAAGAAAGGGTCCTTCGAGGCCCTTTTTTCTTTATGCCTAGGACAAGGGTCTCAGGCTAATACTCTCTAGGAGGGGAGTAATTATGTTACACAAACCAACAACAAACAAGGAGGCAGCAGTGCGTAAGAACACTGTATTTGCTAAGTTGAGACGGGCACTCTACAAAGCCGTCAATTCACACACCCGAATGCAACAATCTCAGTGGGACGAAAATGGGCGATGCCACATGCTTCAAACATTTGGTGACCGTGGGATCATTGCAACAATGCAGAGGAAAGCAAATGACAAGGGATGGGTCGTATTCTTCTCCTTGTCAATGCTGAACAAGAAGACCCTAACTCCGTTCATTCGTGATTTGAAGATCAGACTGACGATCAACGAAACTCCGGATGGAGTAAGACTATTGTGGTTTGTAAATGGTAAACCGCAATGGAGACTGGAAACTATTCAGATGGTCTACTCAAAGTATTTCCATGATACTGGAGATGTACTTGAAGAAGTTATGAATCAGCTCAGGAATATATATAAGCCTGAAGATTTCATACCAATCTTAAAGTACATGGAAACGCCAGTTGATGAAAAATTCACCATGTATGGACTTCATCAGAATAACATGAAGAAGTTGTCGGGTGGGACTAATCCACGACAGATTTTGAATAAAATCTATGGCAAACATGGCCAAGATGGATTAACCAGGAATGCATTTGGGGGACTCACCAATATCCGCAGCCTTAGCAAATTTGCTGTAGCAGCTGAGATAGTGAAATACCTCAGGTCATTTCCTTCCTCATTCTTTGACAAAATTGTCATTAATACATGTGAGAAAGACAACATTCGCAACATTGGATTGCTGCCTGATCGTGTACGTGATTTTCAATACTTCATTAAGTATTTTAATCACAGTAAAATTCAACAAGATTTCATTGATTCAATCAATAGCCGTGAATCACGTGATAAATATGTTGAGTATACTGCATGGCACTTGTTTAACAAAGACATTTGGCAGTTTTCAGTAGATGCTGGTTATATGTTCAAGCGGATAAAGAACAGGGCTGTTCGACAGAACATTCTTGCGTTTAAGGGCACGGTTCAAGAAACGCATAACCTTATCATGCTTGAACACGCAAAGTTGGATAAAGAAGACAAGCCAATCCAATACACAGATGAAAAGATGGAGTTGGACAATCAAGAGGTAACAGATAATATTATTTCTGTTCTTCCGAAATCAACTTTTGATTTGATTTTGTGGGGCTCTCAACAGCACCATTGCATTGGTAGGTACGCTGATCTTGCTTTAGAAGCGGACTATCTCTTTGTTGGATTCAAGAACAAAACAACAGGTGATTGGATCGGACATGTTGAGTTATACCGTGGTATGCACTGGAGCGAAGATGCGGCACCAGGTAGTTACGAAAGAAGGTGGGGTATTAACCAATTGAGAGGTAAATACAATGCCGCACTCAATGAGGAAGACGACACCGTAATTCGGATGTTTCTGAAGAAAACAACCGATTCTTGGGATGAATGGTCCTACTTGGTGTGAGGTCGGCGTTGGGGTAACGTTTTACCTCAAGCCACTAAAAGTTAAGGGTCCTTCGGGACCCTTTTCTTTTATGACTAGGACAAAGGTCTCAAGTCCGTCTATTGGTAGACGTTAAATTCATGACCCCAGCATTGGCAGTAGCTGGAACTCACACTGCTATGGAGACACGCGTACCATCCACAACAGCGTGTAATAAGGAGGTGTTGCTATCGCAACGCAAATCAACAAAGACAATGTAACTATGCAGGGGACCATCCCTTGCGTAGATTGCAAAGGAACAGGAAAATGGCCAACGCAAAACAATCCGGAAGGCGTGCACTTTGCATGCAAGGGTACGGGTTCGTTGAAAGAGATGAGCGAGAAGCAAGTCGCATTCATCAGGGCGTTGTTCATGGAATTGGCAAAGATGAACATCATTGTCAAGGACAGCAATGAATACCACGAAATGGTCAACACCATGAAGAACCACTTGAGCGGTATTGAATTGCGGTCATCCAGGTGGGCTTCAGACAAGATTGAGGAATACAAGGCTCGCAAGAACCGCGTCCTCAACCCAAAGAAGCCGGTGTATTCGGTTGAGTACATCGAACCAGAAGAGGAAGTGACTGACATTTACTGATACTGCCCAGCGCATCAGTAGGTATCAAGTCAAGGAAGAGGGGGTCCTTCGGGACCCTCTTTTCTTTATGCCTAGTCAACAGGCCTCAGATTCCTGAGACCGCTAGGTAAGTAATACAAACCACTAGACCCTTAAGGAGGGACATGGACGGTCAATCGACCAAACCGCCAGGTGCAGCGGCCAATGCACCAGAAAAGGAGAAGAAGATGCCCAAGGGTATCATCACTTTCCTGAAGGGACGCTTCCGCGTTCTGACGAACAACCCAACTCCGAAAGAGGAGGAGGCGTACAATTCGTCTCAGGAAAGCAAGAAGCCAGTCCCGTTTGCACGGATCAAGACTGTCACTGGATACAACTACGTCCAGGACATCTACGCCGTTCAGACTGGTGACTTCATCTACTCCTTGTTGGAGAACAAGCTGACCAAGCGGGGAATCAAGTTCCGTTTGGGAGTGGTATCCAACAAGGACCTGTCCGAGCTCGTCAACCAGTACAAGCTGTTCAATCTGAAAGATATGATCAGCAAGTGCCGATTCGCATGGGCTAACGCTTCGTACACCTTCTTCCTGGAGGTTGAAGACAGTAAAGAGGCATCCAGCTTCGATCTGTCTGATCTCGGGCTGGAGGTCTACGACTTCAAGAAGACCAGCAAGCGTCTGCAAGAGGTGACTCGTATCACACAAATGCATGCGTCTGGTCCGATGGACAAGCTCAACTATCGAATGCTGGAAGATCTTCCTGGTGAAGAACTGGCATACGACGGTCCTGTGTTTGTCAGCGATTCCTTTGCAGTGCGTTCCTGCTTCAAGATGGCTGATGGGCCAGCTAAGAGCAAGCACATTGCAATGATCAATCGCGGTAAGATCGGTCCAATGATTGGTCGCATCTTGATGGATCAGGGCGAAGTCAAGGGCTTGGTCCACGTTGTTCCACGACACCAACTCGGTGCAGATGTGGTTTTCCACAAGTCTGCTCTGAAGCGGGAGTTGAAGACCGACGATGGGCTTTGGCACTACACTGCCTTCAAGCACAAGAACCTCCACACCGCCATGTGGGACATGCAAACCATGTTCAACAACCATAACTGGTTGATGACCAAGGAGCAGTTCACACTGGACATGGAGTCCGTAATTACTGACTTTAATAAGTCGGTTGAGAGCGGACAGCTTCCTGACTGGATCATCCACCAGGAAACTGACGGGCACAAGGATGACTCAGCTCCGCAAATGGAGCATGTGACATCTGCATGGAAGAAGAGCTACATTCGCTGGCAACAGGCTGGCTTGGATGTGACCGCTTCCAGCAACCTCGTCTACATGGCTTTCGGATCATTGCTGAACCAAATGCGTTCTGCTTTGAAGCGAAACACGTGGTGGGTTCCCATCTCCAATGCCTTTACGGCGACAGTAACCACCTTCGATGCGTTGGAGGTCATGGGCAACTTTGAGCTGCCTCAGCACAAACGAGACATTGTGTTCTTTGACGAACGCTTTGGCTGTGTTGTGCCGACTAAGCGGTTCATTGAGACTGCTGACCTTCACGACACGTGGGACCAGGACGGTGACCAGGCTAAGTTCATCCGCATTAAGTTGTGGAGCTCTTCGCCTGTCATGAGCCTTGATGGATATAACCATCAGGAACTCAGGGAGACATTTGTCATTCCTGCTGATTTGGTAGTGCCAAGCACTCCCGAAGAAGCAATTGACATGTGTGTCGTCATCCGTTCACCAAACGGTCCTGGCGGTTACTCCATTGAGCGATTCGATGCTGAGACGATGCCATGGCTTCGTGTAGCAGAGGATCGTATCCAGGTAATTGACCTGACCAAAGCACCGGCTGCAATGAGCACTCTGCTTGCTGCTACCAACTGTGGTCAGATCAAGAGCTCCTCTACCTACACCGGAGAGCTGTTCAACCGTGATCATGCAACAAACATGATCTACGCGCAAATGAACAACCCTGGTGTTGGTAGGTTCGCTAACCTCATCATGGTTTGGGCTGCAACATTTGGCCCAAGCTATCCGAACGAGTTGCCAGCAATTGGTAATGACGTCATCGACTGCGTTCAACAGACCGCAGACCCTGATGCCTTTGCTCAATTGCAGGAGGCTTACTCGGAAATGGCTGAGAACATGGCACAGGAGATCATCGACAGCGGTTGTGGTATTGACCGTTATGTCCTTGAGACCCGGTTCCCTGCAGTCGAGGAGGACACGCGAGAGTTGTTGGAGAGCATTGCGGTGGATGGTAAGTTCACCGAGATGTACAACGCATATCAGCAGACCCTTGTCAAGGTGCAGAACATTGCATCCAAGGGCAGCTTTGATCTGCGCTTGAAGTCTGACACCCGTAACAAGGTGTACAATGCCTTCCCAACAATGAAGGAGACAACCTCGGTCTGGTGCCGTAACACCTGGTCAAAGTACGAACGTCAGCTCACACGAGTTGACCAGAAGTACAGTGCCCTGTCCAATAACACCAACCGCTTTGTCAAGATCTCATCTGTTGCCCAGCGCACGGAAGAGATCTCTGCCATTGTGGGTGAGTTGCTGGACGAGGTGAAGGCAACAGCACACCCTGAGCTCTATGCTCTCGCCCTCTACCGTTGGATCATTGATCCGGAATTGACCCGCAGCAAGTATGGCGTGTCTGACCGCATCATCTTCCAGAACGGAATGGATGGGCAAGAGACCATCATGGATCTCATTATCACAGCCATCAAGAACCTGAACTGATAGGTTCTTCCGAGTAGAAGGAGCCCCTGGGGAAACCTGGGGGCTCTTTCTTTATTCTTAGTTCCTAGGCCTCTAGTTATTATATTAATAGTTTTTTTACCTAGTACTTAGGTCCCCATTCTAAATCCACTCGATGGGTCACCTAGACCTTAGACTCAAAATCCTCTTTGGCTCGAGTCCCCTAACGGGCTTGGGCCAAAAGGGGGGAGTTTTCCCTCTCTTTACTTCAAGATGGAGTGAGAGCTCAAGTAGCGTATAAACACCCTTTGCAGTTCTAAACTGTAAGTGGCAAGGTGTCACGGTGCTTGGGCGAAAAGGGGGGATTCTTCCCTATCCATAAAGGCATTCTCGGGGGCCTTCAATTCCGAGAGAACAAGGAGACCGTAGTGTCACAGTACATCTACGTCAACACCAAGCCTGAGTTCAAGGAGCTCGAGTTTGTCAACGAGAAGGGCGAGACGGTGAAGAACACCTTCTGGTCCATGCTCTGCGGCATCTCGCGCAACGCTCAGGAGAGCACCCCGAAGGCTGACTTCCTGAACTGGGAAATCAAGCCGTGGGAAACCATCACGCTGGATGCCGAGACGGCAATCATCCTCGGGTACGAAGCCCAGGACGGTGTCGACGAGCACATCCTGCCGAAGCACGAAGCAATCGATGCTTTCTTCACCCTCGCTCAGGCGAACAACCTCAAGCTGGCAATCAGCTGCGAGTCCGTCCAGCACGGTGAAGTGAAGACTCGGGAGAGCAAGAAGACGGGTTTGCCACAGAGCAGCCTGCGCATCTGGCCTTCCGAAGGCTTCAGCATCGAACTCTTCGAGCGGCCAAAGACCGTTGCAGTGAGCAACGCAACCAAGGCTCGCTTGCAGAAGCTCAGCGCCACCCCCGCACCAGATGCTCAGGACGATAAGCCGTTCTGACCAACTGGTCACCCCAAGGTGTGGAGTGTGGGACATTCACTTCGGTGAGTGTCCTACACTCCCCCTTTTTTTAACTAGTTCTTCGGCCACCCCTACGGGGTAGACCTCAGAACTAGCTCGCTGGCTGCGCCAGCTCGAAACAAAAGATCTTGCTATCCCCTCCTTGGATGATCTGGTCCAGTAGTATAATAATATATATTGCTGGACCAGACATTCTAAAAAAAATTCCACTAGTACACTAGCCATCAAAGCCCACTGGAAAAGGGGGGAGTCCAACCCACAAAGGAGAATATCATGGCCCGTAGAATCGACCGCGTGAAACTGGCGATGGAAACCATCGGCCTCACGCACGAACAAGCAGTGGAGTACATCATGGAGCGTGAATACAATCACATGAGCCACTCGCAAGCAATGGAAGCAATCAAGGAAAAGTCGTGGCTTTGGTCACAGGAAGGAAACTGATCATGTCAACAATGGTCAAAGTCAAAACCAAGCGTTGCATTCACTGCGGTGAAAATGGCATCATTGAGATTCCGCAAGAAGACTTCGACAAGGGTGCGCCTTTGTACGAAGCCGGTGCGTACATCCAGGATGCATTTCCGAATCTCTCTGCTGATCAGCGTGAGCAGATTATTTCCGGCACCCACCCAAAGTGCTGGGACTACATCTTCGCAGACCACTCGGAGTAAAAGAACTTGGACCTGAGCAAACAGTCCAGATTGGCTAGCATTTGCGACCCATAAACCAAAACTGCTCCATCGAAAGATGCCAATCCGCACGGTTAGCGGATAACTAAATCTCACTGATATACTGAGAACAATCTAACCGAGTATATCTCTTTCAAAGGAGAAAATACATCATGAAAGAATTCGATGGTGAAATCGCGTACGAAAGCAATGAAGGTCCAGTTCACTCAGACATTGGTTGGCGTTCAGCCTATTTCAATGAACTCGATGACGAGTTTCGTGTATTCTTGCACGAGTGCTTGGACGAATGGTTGAACAAGTCAAATGGAACTGGAGCATTCTGGGTCGGTGATTCAGAATACTTTAAACAGTAAGGTCTAGTACTCTGGATAAGGCTAAAACAAGACGAAGCCGTATATAGGATAAGTCGCCGTGTGGTTAATTGTGGCCTTACCGCAATTGCCTACCTGTAAGGCAGGTAGTCCAGGGGAAAGTTTGCGGGCATGTCGAGTTGTAACATCGACTGTTAAATGAAGTGAAGTATCAACATAGTACACAATCTGCGTAAAGGAAAATAGAAAAGACGGGTCTACCGCGCCTTGTTTGAAACAGATCTGGAACATTGAGAAAGAAACTGAACCCGCTTTAAGTTTCGGGCAGATAACGGAAGTCTCTGCAATGCTAGTTGTGGAAAACGATGACCGACTGACCCGGAAGATCATGGCTATAGTCATGGGGCTGCACTTGCCTCAAAAGTGTCGAGATTGATAGGAGACTTGTCTACTCTGTCTATGGTTGATTTACCCATAGCTAATGTTCTATCAGTAAATTAAGTTTGTGTAAATAATCATAGGACACATATAAAAGCCTATGTACTGGCGCCGAAAGGTAGATTCCACCGCCAATGGATGTCGGAGTGTGGACTTGGTCTTTGGTATAAGGGCGACAATATAGTGCAGTGCACACGCTACCTGG